>Ga0206129_10000045_pt1 | contig 196173 bp, 183 predicted proteins | sample Helgoland_Spring_8_FD_148616 | JGI IMG/M metagenome (GOLD analysis project Ga0206129, IMG submission 148616) | Pelagic subsurface seawater microbial communities from Kabeltonne, Helgoland, North Sea - Helgoland_Spring_Bloom_20160502_2 | ecosystem: Environmental > Aquatic > Marine > Epipelagic...
TTTTTGGTCAGATGGTGACCTTTGCATTCTTTGTGTGGTTTTGCATGAAGTTTGTATGGCCAGTCATTATTGAGGCTATGGAAGAGCGCCAGAAAAAAATCGCCGATGGACTTGATGCGGCTGACCGCGCCCTGCGTGATCTTGAACTGGCTCAGAACAAAGCGACTGACCAGATGAAAGAAGCCAAGCAGGAAGCGGCCGGCATTATTGATCAAGCCAACAAGCGTGCTAATCAAATCGTTGACGAAGCCAAGCAGCAAGCTATAGCCGAAGGCGATCGCCTGAAAGCCGCTGCCCAGGCAGATATCGAGCAGGAAATTAACCGTGCCAAAGAAGAGTTACGTGCCTCCGTGGCAGGTCTGGCTCTGGCGGGTGCGGAAAAAGTGCTCGAAGCATCAATCGATGAGAAATCTAATCGTGCGCTGGTCGATAAACTGGCAGCGCAGCTGTAACCGAGGTTTAACATGGCAGAATTGAGCACATTAGCTCGGCCCTATGCAAAGGCAGCGTTTGAATTTGCTGCAGATGCCGGGGACCTGCAGGGCTGGTCACAAAGCCTGTCCACTGCTGGAGCTGTTGCACAGCAGCCAGCGGTTGTTAAGCTTTTGAGCTCTCCGAGTTCAACAGCGGCGCAGCAAGCGGCAGCAGTAATAGAAACATGTGGTGACGAGTTGGGCGCAACTGGTCAGAACTTTGTTGCAATCCTGTCTGAAAACCGACGGTTGCAGCTACTTCCACAAATTTCCCATCAGTTTGAAATCATGAAAGCCAATCGTGAAAAAGCGGTTGATGTGGACCTGGTTGCAGCGCATGAGATAGATGCTGAACAGCAGCAGAAGCTCAGCGACGCACTGAGTGCGAAATTAGAACGCAAAGTAAATATGCAGGTTAGTTTAGACAAAAGCCTGTTGGGTGGTGCGGTAATACGCGCCGGGGATACCGTTATTGACGGGTCCATTCGCGGTCGTTTGACCAAACTCGCCGAATCACTAAATTCCTAAGGATTGAGGCCAAAGCATGCAGCAACTGAATCCATCAGAAATCAGCGAAATTATTAAGAGTCGTATCGACAACCTTAATGTTTCATCTGAAGCCCAAAATGAGGGCACCATTGTATCCGTATCGGACGGTATCATTCGTATTCACGGTCTAGCCGACGTGATGTACGGCGAAATGATCGAATTCGATGGCGGTGTTTACGGTATGGCACTTAACCTCGAGCGCGACTCAGTCGGCGCCGTGGTGCTGGGTGACTATCAAACACTGGCCGAAGGACAAAAAGCCCGATGCACCGGACGTGTATTGGAAGTACCAGTAGGACCAGAACTTGAAGGTCGCGTAGTCGATGCTCTGGGTAATCCTATTGATGGCAAGGGGCCGGTTAATGCGCCCCTCACCGATGCTATTGAAAAAGTTGCCCCAGGTGTAATTGAGCGTCAGTCTGTTGACCAGCCAGTGCAAATTGGTTTGAAAGCGGTTGATACCATGGTGCCAATTGGCCGTGGTCAGCGCGAGCTGATTATTGGTGACCGCCAGATTGGTAAGTCAGCTATTGCTGTTGATGCCATCATCAACCAGAAAGGCTCAGGTATTAAATGTATCTATGTAGCCGTTGGTCAAAAAGCAGCTTCTGTTGCCGCCGTTGTGCGCAAACTTGAAGAGCATGGCGCAATGGAACATACCATTGTTGTTGCTGCTACCGCCTCTGATCCAGCTGCCATGCAGTTTCTGGCGCCCTTTGCTGGCTGTTCAATGGGTGAGTACTACCGTGACCGTGGTCAGGATGCACTGATTATCTATGATGACTTGACCAAGCAGGCCTGGGCCTACCGTCAAATCTCACTGCTGTTGAAGCGTCCCCCGGGCCGTGAAGCTTACCCAGGTGATGTTTTCTACCTCCACTCCCGTCTGCTGGAGCGTGCGGCCCGTGTTAACGCCGATTACGTAGAAAAGTTCACCAATGGTGAAGTTAAGGGCCAAACCGGTTCATTGACTGCACTGCCAGTTATTGAAACCCAGGCTGGTGACGTATCCGCCTTTGTACCGACCAACGTAATTTCGATTACCGATGGCCAGATCTTCCTTGAAGCCGATATGTTTAACTCTGGTATTCGTCCTGCGATGAATGCTGGTATCTCGGTTTCACGTGTAGGTGGTGCCGCACAGACTAAAATCATTAAGAAACTGTCCGGTGGTATTCGTACCGCTCTGGCTCAGTATCGTGAACTGGCAGCATTCTCCCAGTTTGCCTCTGACCTTGATGATGCAACCAAAGCACAGCTTGACCATGGTGAGCGTGTAACCGAGCTGATGAAGCAAAAGCAGTACACGCCTCAGAGCATCGCCGAAATGGGTGTAATGGTCTATGCGGCTGATAATAGCTATCTGCAGTCAGTTGAAGTGAACAAGATTGGTGATTTCGAAGCGGCCCTGCTCTCCTACATGAAAGCTGAGCACGGTGATCTGATGGATCAAATCAATCAGTCAGGTGATTACAACGACGATATCGGAGCTGGTTTCAAAGCTGCTCTGGATAAGTTTGTTGCAACCCAAACCTGGTAAGTCAGAGTAATCGGACAGGCATAAAGCATGGCAATCGGAAAAGAAGTCAAAACCAAAATTGCTAGTATTGGCAGCACGCAGAAGATCACTAGCGCCATGGAAATGGTTGCGGCGAGTAAAATGCGTCGCGCTCAGGATCGCATGGCATTGGGCAAGCCCTATGCCCAGCGCATCCGTGATGTTGTCGGCCATATCGCCAACGCAGTGTCAGAATACAAGCATCAGTATCTGGACGAGCGCGAAGTAAAGCGCGTGGCGTACGTGGTTATTTCTACAGATCGAGGCCTCTGTGGCGGCTTGAACATAAACCTGTTCAAGGCGGCGCTTAAATCAATGAAAGAATGGTCTGATCAGGGTGTAGAGGTTGATATCTGTGCAGTCGGCAACAAAGCGGCCAGCTTCTTTGGGACAGTTGGCGGCAATATAGTTGCGGCGGTTAAAGACGTAGGTGATGAGCCCAATGCAGCAGACCTGATCGGCGGTGTAAAGGTAATGTTGGACGCCTTTGATAAAGGCACTATCGACAAGCTGTTTGTGGTGAGCAACGAATTTGTTAATACCATGACCCAGTCGCCAACCGTTGAGCAGCTTCTGCCACTGGCGGCCTCTGATGATAGCAGCCTCAACCATCACTGGGACTATATCTACGAGCCAGATGCTCAGGAACTGCTGGATGGTCTGTTGATTCGCTATATCGAATCCCAGGTTTACCAGGGCGTTGTAGAAAACAAAGCCTGCGAGCAGGCGGCCCGAATGCTAGCAATGAAAAATGCCACCGACAATGCCGGTGACATGATTGACGAATTACAACTGCTTTATAACAAAGCGCGTCAGGCAGCGATTACCCAAGAGCTGTCAGAAATTGTAAGTGGCGCAGCGGCTGTATAAAGCCAAACGAATTTTAAAGGTTTAGTTAAGAGGAACCGGACATGAGTAGTGGACGTATCGTACAAATTATTGGCGCCGTGATCGATGTGGAATTTCCCCGCGATCAGGTACCCAACGTCTATGACGCACTAGTAGTCGATGACAAAGGTCTGACACTGGAAGTGCAGCAGCAGTTGGGCGATGGCGTGGTGCGAGCAATCGCCATGGGATCCTCCGAAGGGATTAGCCGCGGCCTGGGTGTTAATAACACCAGTGCACCGATTTCAGTTCCTGTGGGAACCGAGACATTGGGACGCATTATGGATGTGCTGGGCAACCCGATTGACGAAAAAGGCCCTATCGGTGAAAAAGAGCGTATGGCTATTCACCGCAAGCCACCAGCCTATGATGAGCTGGCCGCTTCCGACGACTTGCTGGAAACAGGCATCAAGGTCATCGACCTGGTCTGCCCCTTTGCCAAGGGTGGTAAGGTTGGACTGTTCGGTGGTGCCGGTGTTGGTAAAACCGTAAACATGATGGAGCTAATCAACAACATTGCCACCGAGCACAGTGGTCTGTCGGTATTTGCTGGTGTGGGTGAGCGTACTCGTGAAGGTAATGACTTCTACTACGAGATGCAGGAATCTGGCGTTGTAAATGTCGAAACGCCAAGCGACTCAAAAGTAGCCATGGTATATGGCCAGATGAATGAGCCACCCGGCAACAGACTGCGGGTAGCACTGACCGGTTTGACCATGGCAGAAAAATTCCGTGACGAAGGTAAAGACGTACTATTGTTTGTCGACAATATCTATCGTTACACATTGGCTGGTACTGAAGTATCAGCACTGCTGGGCCGTATGCCCTCAGCTGTAGGCTACCAGCCTACTCTGGCTGAGGAAATGGGTGTTCTTCAGGAGCGTATTACGTCCACCAAGACCGGGTCTATTACCTCGGTTCAGGCAGTATATGTACCGGCGGATGATTTGACCGATCCATCTCCTGCAACTACCTTTGCTCACCTGGATTCAACCGTTGTACTGAGTCGTGATATTGCCTCTAAAGGTATTTATCCTGCGGTAGATCCACTGGACTCAACTTCACGTCAGCTGGATCCGCTGATTATTGGTACCGAGCACTATGAAGTTGCCCGTGGTGTGCAGACCGTTCTGCAGCGCTACAAAGAGCTAAAAGATATTATTGCCATTCTGGGTATGGATGAGCTTTCAGAAGAAGACAAAATGGCCGTAGCCCGCGCCCGTAAGATCGAGCGCTTCCTGTCCCAGCCATTCCATGTTGCTGAAATCTTCACCGGTTCGCCAGGTAAGTATGTTTCTCTGAAAGATACCATTGCTGGCTTCCAGGGTATTCTGGCTGGTCAGTATGATGATCTGCCAGAACAGGCGTTCTACATGGTTGGCTCTATCGACGAAGCTGTAGAGAAAGCGAAAACGCTTTAGATCTATAAACGTATAAATTGCAGAAAGCAAAGGCAATAAAGAAATGGCTATAACAGTTCATTGTGACATTGTAAGTGCGGATGAATCACTGTTCTCCGGGTTGGTCGAGATGGTTGTTGCCACTGGATCAATGGGTGAGCTTGGTGTGACAGCCGGGCATGCACCGCTGCTGAGTGACCTGCGACCTGGTCCAGTCCGTCTGGTCAAACAGAATGGTGAAGAAGAAATTTACTATTTGTCTGGCGGCTATCTGGAAGTGCAACCCAATAATATCTCAATACTGGCTGATACAGCCGTGCGGGCCAATGATATTGACGAAGCCGCAGCCGCAGAAGCTGTAAAAGATGCTGAGACAGCCCTGGCCAATCAAACCGGTGAGATAGAGTACTCAAAAGCGGCAGCCATGCTGGCAGAATCCACAGCGCAGCTGCGTACGGTACAGACCTTACGCAAAAAGCTCGGCGGCTAATCTAGCGCTGGCAAAAAAGGGTGGCTGAGCCGCCTTTTTTTTTGCCTGGAAATAAACGGGCCAAAACCAGCTTGCTAAGAGACAGCCCCTACAACACTTGTGTTGTGGCCCGTTTGACAGTAACGTGATCGGTTAATACAGGACCATATAACCCCAATGACTGCAGGTATTAAAAAGTGCCCATGACCACAGATATTGTCATTCTTGCCGCCGGCAAAGGGACTCGCATGCAGTCGGCTATTCCCAAAGTGTTGCATCCATTGGCGGGCAAGCCAATGCTGGCTCATGTTTTAGCTGCGGCAGATAGCGTACCCCAGGCCAATAAGATAGTTGTCACCGGCCATGGTGCAACTGAAGTTGAAAAGGCTACTGCAGATAGTGGCAGTACCTTTGTCCAGCAGACAGAACAGTTGGGCACTGCCCATGCAGTTCAAATGGCAGTACCCTATCTACGAGAAGAGGCCAGGGTACTTATTCTCTATGGGGATGTACCTCTGATTCGCCCGGCTACCATCGACAGGCTGCTGACCGCGGTATGCGACACCACCATCAGTTTACTGACCATTAAGCTTGATGACCCTATGGGTTATGGACGCATTGTGCGCAATGCTGCCGGTGAGATCGAATCTATTATTGAGCAGAAAGATGCCAGTCCCGACCAGCTAAAGCTTACCGAGGTTAATACCGGCGTTCTAGCCATAGGTGCCCGCCAGCTTATGGATTGGTTGCCACAGATTAACAACAACAATGCACAGGGCGAATATTATCTCACTGATCTTATCGCTCTGGCTCGAGCCAACGACTACAGCATCAGCAGTATCCAACCTGCATCAGCAACTGAGGTAGAAGGCGTGAATAATCGTGTTCAATTAAGTCAGTTAGAGCGAGCCCACCAGTTACAGCTTGCCGAAACACTCATGCTGTCTGGGACTACCCTGGCAGACCCCAACCGTTTTGATCAGCGTGGTCAACTCAGCGCAGGTAATGATAATTTTATTGATGTGAACTGTATTTTTGAAGGCGATGTGACCCTGGGTTCCGGCGTCTCAATCGGGCCAAACTGCCATATTATCGATAGCGTTATCGGCGATGGTGTAGAAATTAAATCCAATACCGTTATCGAATCATCTCATATTGGGGACAATGCTGTGCTTGGGCCTTTCGCCAGAATTCGCCCCGGCACCCAGCTGGGCAAAAATACCAAAGTGGGCAATTTTGTCGAAACCAAAAAAGCCATTGTTGGCGATGGCAGTAAAATAAATCATCTCAGTTATGTGGGTGATGCACAGCTCGGCCAAAACGTCAATGTAGGTGCCGGCACAATCACCTGTAACTATGATGGCGTCAACAAACATAAAACTGATATTGGCGATGGCGCCTTTATTGGATCAAACAGCACTCTGGTCGCGCCGGTCAATATTGGTGAACAGGGATTTGTGGCAGCGGGTTCAACCCTGACACAGGATGTTTCTGCAAAGGCCCTTGCAGTCAGCAGATCCAAGCAACGCAATATTGAGGGCTGGAAACGCCCAACCAAAAAGGGAACCTAATCCATGTGCGGAATTGTTGGCGCAGCCACCCAAAGAAATGTTTATAAGATACTTATCGAGGGCCTTCATCGTCTAGAGTACCGCGGCTATGATTCCGCTGGACTGTCAATTATCGACGAAAACCAAAGCTTAGAAACCAGAAAAAATATAGGCAAAGTTGCTGAGCTAGAAGCTGTCGCCGAAAAAAATCCGCTGTCCGGCCACACAGGTATTGCCCACACAAGATGGGCGACCCATGGTGAACCCAGCACCGTTAATTCCCATCCTCATATCTCTGCCGGTGTGTCTGTCGTACATAATGGCATTATTGAAAATCATGACAATCTGCGCACTGAATTAATTGGCGCAGGCTACAAATTTCTGTCTGCAACCGATACGGAAGTGATTGCTCACCTGGTAAATCATTATTTAAAAACTGAAAAAGACCTTCGCAGTGCAGTGCAAAAAACCATTGCCCGTTTAGAAGGGGCCTATGCTTTAGGCGTTATCGCAGAGGATCAACCCAATACAATAATCGCCGCTCGCAGTGGCAGCCCATTGGTAATTGGTGTGGGTATTGATGAAAACTTTATTGCCTCCGACCAGATGGCCTTGCGTCAGGTCACCGACCGGTTTATCTTTTTAGAAGAGGGCGATTTGGTTGAACTCAGCCATGCAGCCTATGAAATATTTGATATCGCAGGCGTCCCAGTCGAGCGCCCCATGCAGGAACTCGAAGAAAAAGATCAGATTGCAGAAAAAGGCGAGTATCGCCATTTTATGCAAAAAGAAATGTTTGAACAGTCTACAGTTCTGGCGAATACCTTTGCTGGGCGCATAGCCGATGACCATATCCGCGAAGCGATTTTTGGCTACCAGGCCGATGAGCTTTTCAAACAAACCAGCGCCATCCATATTATTGCCTGTGGCACCAGCTTCCATTCCGGTCTCGTGGCTAAATATTGGCTAGAACAATACGCAGGTCTTCCCTGCCAGGTAGAAGTCGCCAGCGAATATCGCTACCGCAAAGTGGCCGTTCCCAAGGACACATTATTTGTCACGATCTCCCAGTCAGGAGAGACTGCAGACACTTTAGCGGCCCTGCGCAAAGCCAAAGAACACGGCTACCTGGGCTTTTTGGCAATCTGTAATGTGGCTAATAGTTCATTGGTTCGCGAATCCAATATTTCACTTATGACCATGGCGGGCCCTGAAATTGGCGTAGCGTCTACAAAAGCCTTTACCACTCAGCTAGTGGCACTTCAGCTACTCTCGTTGTCCCTTGCTAAACACCATGGCCTGGATGCAAAAACAGAAAAACAACTGGTGCAAAACCTGCATAAATTACCAAAACTGTGCGAGCAGGTTTTAGCACTAGACTCGGTGATCGAAGTGGTATCCGAATCATTTGCCAATAAACACCACGCCCTGTTTTTAGGCCGAGGTGAGCAATATCCAATTGCACTTGAAGGCGCCCTAAAGCTCAAAGAAATTTCTTATATTCATGCTGAGGCCTATCCCTCAGGCGAACTTAAACATGGTCCTCTGGCACTGGTCGATGAAGACATGCCTGTGGTAACTGTAGCGCCGAATAATGAGTTACTAGAAAAACTAAAATCCAATCTACATGAAGTTCGCGCTCGTGGTGGCCAGCTGTTTGTCTTTGCCGATATTGATTCTGGATTTGTCAGCGAACCGGGAATAACCGTTATTGATATGCCCCATGTCCCACAAAGTTTGGAAGCAATCGTCTACACCTTGCCTCTGCAGATGCTTTCCTATCATGTAGCATTGCTGAAAGGTACAGATGTAGACCAACCGAGGAATCTTGCGAAGTCAGTGACAGTTGAATGATTTTGCATGTAACAGTTCATGAATAAATTGAGTAATATTAATTTTCTATTAATTTGGGTTTTTGGTTTTTTTGTTCTCCTATCTTTTGATTTATTTGTAGAAGGTTTTGTATTCGAATGGTTGGAGTGGAATGGTACAAATAAGAATGACTGGTTTTTTGTTCTTTGGTGGGGTTTAGTTGTCATTTGGTTTTTAAAAGGTTCAATATCTTTATATCAAAGACTAAAAAATAAAGCATAAAAAAATTTTTATCAAAATACCGAACATATTGAAGAATAATTTACTGTTTGTATCCATGCGGTCAGGGTCGAGTACTTTTAATCAGAATAATTAAGATAGTAAAAATGCAAAACCATGTGAAAAGTTTTATTAGGTCAATTATTGTTAATGCAATTATGTGGGGTCTTATCTTGTGGTTCTTTTTTGGATTTATTCTTTGATTATTTTTGGATGAGTTAAGAATACTCAAATAAAAATATTTAGCCGCTGCCACAAATAACTTAGTCAAGATAGAGTTGTTTTGCGGCCACATACAAAAGGGCTAAAAAATGAATTATTGGTTTTTAATAACGGCAGCAATGATTTCTTTGGTGGGAATGGTGGTTCATGGGTTTATTGGCGGGAAAATTTATATGAAAAATATAAATGACAGCGCTATGGAGCCATTAACGAAATTGTTAAGCCTTGTTTCTTGGCATATATTCACCATCTTTCTTTTTATAAGCGCTCTAACCTTGGGTTATACGGCGTACAATCCAAAGGTTGCGATTGCTGTTTATCCCGTCATCGGGGTGAATCTCTTGGGCTCATCGCTATTTATATTTCTTGGCTTGGTAAAAGACAGGATCTTACTAAAAATGCCCGGTGCTTACCTGATGGGCAGTACGGCATTACTTGCTTGGTTGGGTCTATGATTGGTCTTAAACAGTGAACTAAAAGGGTTGTCTATTAAAGAAAAGGCAGGCCCCACAGGGGAGACTGCCTCAATAGTTACTCTAACAAGCGACCAAACGAACCGCCCAGGGCCAGGAGGCTTTTAGGGCGGCATAGGTCGGAAAACCATAGGCTGCTGCAGCACCAGCCGGGTTAGCTGCGTAATGAGCCTTAATAGCGCAAGTCAGCGCGTGGAATGCCACAGTGCCAAGAATTAATAACAGTGCGGCGGCACCCAGTACTAGCAGTGCGGCGGCGCCTGGAGCCAGTGCTGCCAGAAACACCACGGCTGCGGCAGCAATTGCAATCTCTGCAGCTATAAGCGTTGTGGAATAAATTTTAGCGGTTGATTTAGCAAGTTCAGTACTTCCCTCTTCGTTTAACATAAGGTTTCTCCCTAACAAATAAATGGAGGCCATAGGGGCCTATTTCCCTGAGGTATTAACACCATGTAACGATCGAAAAAATCCGAGTAATAGTCGAGCGCTTATCCTAAAAAAAGAAAAGGATAAACGGATAAAAGACTATTGGATTAAACGTAGACTAAAAATAGCGCGAGCACAAAACAGTGCGCCAGGCACAGCTGCTAATATCAGTTACTGCGCAAAGAGCTAAGGCCCTCTTGCAGTTGCTGCAGATGCTCCTGGAGCTGTGGCCCTTTCTTTTGGGCCACGCCAATCGCCAGCACATCAATAACGGCCAGATGGACAATTCTGGATGACAAGGGAGTGTAGATCTGTATATCTTCTTTGGCGTCGATCTCAATGGCGATACTGGCGTTGCGTGCAATGGGTGAACCACTCGGGGCCAGGGCAATCACAATGCCACCGGCTTTTTTAACCAGCTCCATACTGTCTAACAGCGCCTGAGTGCGACCAGACTGAGATATGGCAACCACCACATCTCCAGCATGTAGAGATGTTGCCGACATATTCTGTAAATGAGGGTCAGAATAGGCGGCCGAGGTGATCTGCAGACGGAAAAACTTGTGCTGAGCATCAAAGGCCACCGCAGCTGATGCGCCAAACCCATAAAACTCTACCCGCTGAGCGGCACAGATAGCTGCAACCGCAGCATCCAGCCGTTCAATAATCAGGCTCTCACGAACCTTCAAGAGGGTGTCTACAGTAGAGTCAAAAACCTTGTGAGTGTACTCGCGGGTCGAATCAGTATCGGTTACCGCAATCTGTCCATAGCTTGGGCTTGAGGCTAGCTGCTGTGCCAGTGCCAGCTTAAAGTCCTGGAAGCCATGACAGCCCACGGCGCGACAAAAGCGCACCACGGTAGGCTCGCTGACCTCCGCTTCCTGAGCCAGGTCAACAATGCGCATGCGAATCACCTGTAAAGGGTTTTTAAGCACAAAATTTGCTACCTTGCGCTCTGACTTGCGTAAATCTGGCAGTGTATCGCTAATGGTTTGGGTGAGTTCTGCGGGCTTCATGGCTGGTCCAAGACAAATTTATGTAAAAAATTTACAAGAAAAGCCCGAAAAATGCCAGTTTTGTAGTAACAAAAGTGTTTTTAACCGGGCTATACCCATTATTGGCCCAAATTTTAAGCCGTTCTCAACAGCAAATGAGCCAAAAAGAAATAGTCCTGGCCAAGTATTTTTTATCCCTAAGTTGCTAGAATGCAGTCCTATGGACGTAACCCCAATACTTAATAATTTAAATCCTGCTCAGGAAGAAGCCGTTACCAGCGACAAGAAACATCTGCTGGTATTAGCTGGTGCCGGCAGCGGTAAAACCCGCGTACTGGTGCACCGTATCGCCTGGAAGATTCAGGTTGATGGACTCTCCCCCTACAGCATATTAGCGGTTACCTTTACCAATAAAGCGTCGCGGGAAATGCGCGAGCGCATAGACGAGCTGTTGGGCATGTCGTTGCGCGGAATGTGGGTGGGCACCTTTCATGGTCTGGCCCATCGCCTGCTAAAAGCCCATTGGCGCGATGTGAATCTGCCCGAAAATTTTCAAATTCTCGATTCTGACGATCAACTGCGGTTAGTTAAGCGGGTTATGCGCGCCATGGATCTGGATGAACAGCGCTGGCCACCCAAGCAGGCTCAGTGGTGGATTAATGGTCAGAAAGATGAAGGTTTGCGTGCAGCCCATATTCAGGAGGGTGGCGACCCCTACCTGGCCACTATGCTGCGCATCTATCGCGAGTATGAGGCTACCTGCGAGCGTCTTGGGGTGATTGATTTCGCGGAGCTATTATTGCGGGCCCTGGAATTGTGGAAACATAAGCCAGAGGTGCTGGATCATTATCAGCAGCGTTTCCAGCATATTTTGGTTGATGAGTTTCAGGATACCAATGCTGTGCAATACGCCTGGTTGCGCCTGTTGGCTGGAAAAGTTAGTGCGGTGACCGCTGTTGGTGATGATGATCAGTCTATCTATGGTTGGCGTGGAGCCAAAGTAGAAAATATTCTTAGTTACGAGCGCGATTTTGCTGACACCCATACGGTGAAGCTGGAGCAAAATTATCGCTCTACGTCCAATATCCTCAATGCGGCTAATGCGGTAATTTCCAAAAATGCCGAGCGCCTGGGCAAGAGCCTGTGGACAGATGCCGGTGAGGGCGAAGCTATTGCCCTGTACGCGGCATTTAATGAACATGATGAAGCACGCTACATTGCCGACCGATTGCAGACCTGGGTTAACGATGGTCACCGCCGTGAAGATTCTGCCATCCTCTATAGATCCAATGCCCAGTCCCGCGTTTTAGAAGCGGCATTATTGCAAGCCGAAATTCCCTACCGTATCTATGGCGGCCAGCGTTTTTATGAGCGCCTTGAAATTAAAAACGCCCTCTCCTATTTGCGCATGATGCTTAACTGCCATGATGATGTCGCCTTTGAGCGCGTCGTTAATGTACCCCCCAGAGGGATTGGCGATCGCACATTAGAATTAATTCGTGAACTGGCTCGCGAGCAAAATACATCTCTGTGGTCGGCAGCTTCCACCATAGTGGCAGAAAAACGACTGGCCGCCAGAGCAACCAATGCAGTGGCGGTGTTTATTGAGCTGATCAATGAGATGAGTGGCCAGCTTGATGAGTTGCCATTATTTGAACAGGCAGAGAGTGCCATCCAACAGAGCGGTCTCGTCGACATGCATCGCCGCGAAAAAGGTGAACGGGGTCAGGCCCGGGTGGAAAACCTAGAGGAACTGGTTAATGCCTGCCGCAATTTTGAAGCAGAGGATAATGACCTGCCTGTACTACCCCAATTTCTTGATCAGGTAGCGCTGGATGCTGGGGATCGCCAGGCCGATGAAGATCAGGACGCGGTCCAGCTGATGACTTTGCACAGCGCCAAAGGCCTGGAGTTCCCACTGGTATTTTTGGCCGGCATGGAAGAAAATTTATTCCCACACAAAATGTCACTAGACGAGCCAGGGCGTCTTGAAGAAGAGCGTCGCCTGGCCTATGTGGGTATTACCAGAGCCATGGAAAAACTCTATCTCACCTTTGCCGAGAGTCGATCAATCTATGGCAATGAATCCTTTAATTCTGTGTCCCGTTTTGTGCGAGATATTCCTGGCGATGTTATTGAAGAAGTTCGCCTGCAAAACAATATTGCTCGCCCAACCAGTTATGCTGCTGGTGCCATACAGAGTGATCAGGGTCAGGCCACCGGGTTTAGTCTGGGCCAGCAAATTATGCACAATGTTTATGGTGAGGGTGTGATTTTAAATTTTGAGGGCAATGGCCCTCGCGCGCGAGTGCATGTCAGCTTTGAAGAAGTGGGCACCAAAATACTAATATTGGCGTCAGCAAATCTGACGGCGGTTTAAAAATAAAATCTGTCTATAGCAAGGGGTAAAACATGCGTATTGGAATTGTTGCATTACTGTCTTTCCTACTAATAAGCTGCGGCCAAAAAGCCTCGGATGCCAATCAGAGTCAGGCTGAACAACAGCAAAAATTTAAGTGGAAACTGGTTACCACCTGGCCAAAAAATTATCCTGGTCTAGGAACAGCGCCCGAAAATTTTGCCAACAAAGTGGAGGCTATGAGCGGTGGTCGACTCAGCATAAAAGTTTTTGGTGCAGGCCAGCTGGTTCCCGCCTTTGAAGTCTTTGATGCGGTGAGTCAGGGCACAGCAGAAATGGGTCATGGCGCTGCCTATTACTGGACCGGCAAAGCCAAGGCCACCGGATTCTTTACCTCAGTGCCCTTTGGATTAAATGCGCAGGAGATGAATGGCTGGCTACATTATGGTGGCGGTTTGGAACTCTGGCGCGAGCTATACGAGCCATTCAATTTGGTGCCCTTTGCCGGTGGCAGCACCGGTGTGCAAATGGCCGGTTGGTTTAATCGCGAAATTAATTCTATGGAGGATATCAAAGGATTAAAAATGCGTATCCCCGGCCTGGGTGGCGATGTGATTTCTCGCGCAGGCGGCGTGTCTGTCACCATGCCTGGAGGCGAGCTATACACCTCAATGCAGACCGGTGTTATTGATGCGACGGAATGGGTAGGGCCCTACAATGATTTGGCCTTTGGTTTTCATCAGGTGGCAAAATACTATTACTACCCAGGATGGCATGAGCCGGGCCCAATTTTAGAGTTGATCGTCAATAAACAAGCACTGGCTTCCCTGCCTGCAGATCTGCAGGCCATTGTTGAGGGCGCAGCGCGAGCAGTTAATCAGGATATGCTCGATGAATATACCGCGCGCAATAACACGGCATTGGTAGAGCTGGTGGAGACTCACGGGGTGGATGTGAGAAAGCTACCTGACGACGTTATTGCCGAACTGCGCAGGCTGTCTGCTGAGGTGCTGGAGGAACTGGCAGAGGAAGATGAACTGTCGCGACGTATTGCGGAATCTGTTAAGGCCTTCCAGAAGCAGGCCACTGCCTATCATGGGATTTCCGAAGAGGCTTACTACCAAGCGCGAAAACAATAATATTTGTGGATTAAAGCAAAGGAAAAAACGTGGACACAGCAGCAGAAAAAATAATTATTGGTAGTGAGGAATGGTGTGCCCTTCCCCAGTTAGGAATTCCCGGGGTCAAGGTGCGGGTAGATTCCGGCGCCAAAACCTCGGTGATTCACGCCTTTAACATTCATGCTTTTAAGCGCGGCACTGTGGCATGGGTCTCCTTCGATGTACACCCGCTGCAAAATAACCGCAAAGTATCCCTGCGCTGCGAGGCGCCTGTGGTAGACCGCCGCATGGTAAAAAATACCAGCGGCGCCAGTGAGAAACGCTATGTGATTAAAGTGCCCATGCGCCTGGGCGATCAGGTTTGGGATATTGAACTCACCTTGAGCAACCGCGACAGCATGGGTTATCGCATGCTGCTGGGCCGCGAGGCCATGACGGGCCGCGTGCTGGTGGACCCATCGGCCAGTATGAATCTGGGTCGAATCTCGGATCTTGAGCTGCGCGATATGTACGGCATTACGCCCAGCGCCAAGAACGGATTAAAGATAGCCCTGTTAGCCAGCAACCCAGATCTCTATAGCAACCAACGTATTATGGAAGCAGGCGAAGAACGGGGCCATGAAATGGTGTTCTACAACATCAAAGACTGCTATATGAAGCTGGATGATGAGACGCCAGAAGTTCATTATCGCGGTGGCCATATTGTCAATGGCTTGGATGCGGTGATTCCGCGTATCCGACCCAGCGCTACATTTTATGGCTGTGCATTGACGCGACAATTTGAAAGCATGGGCGTCTATGTACAGAATAGCTCACTGGCAATCAGCCAGTCGCGAGATAAGTTATTTTCCCTGCAGCTGTTAATTAAAAGTGGTCTGGATATTCCTCTCACTGGTTTTGCTAATTCACCAATTGATACCAATGAGCTTATAGATATGGTGGGTGGCGCGCCCCTGATTGTGAAATTACTTGAAGGCAGTCAGGGCCGAGGCGTTGTTCTGGCCGAGACAAAAAAAGCGGCCCAGAGTGTGATCAATGCATTTAAGGCGGTAAAAGCGAATTTACTGGTGCAGGAATTTGTTAAAGAGGCGGGCGGGAAAGATCTGCGTTTATTTGTGATTAACGGCAAAGTCAAAGCGGCCATTCAACGAGAGGCGGCGCCGGGAGAATTCCGTGCCAATATTCATCAGGGTGGCACTGCATCGGTGGTTCGCCCCAGTGCTGAAGAGCGGCGTCTTGCCACCAAGGCGGCCAAAGCCATGGGCCTGGCCGTAGCCGGTGTGGATCTTATCAGGTCCAAGACTGGGCCATTACTTCTGGAAGTTAATTCTTCTCCCGGGCTTGAAGGCATAGAGTCGGCGACAGAAAAAGATGTGGCGGGCATGATGATTGGGGCCATTGAACAACAGCTAAAATGGGATCCCAATGATCCCTAATTGATTCGATTGTAACTGGTGGGATTTATTAGTTCTTCCAAAAAGTGGGTGTAAACAACACCAGTAATGTGAATATTTCCAGACGACCCAACAGCATGCCCCAGCAGAGCACCCATTTGGCAAAGCTGCCAATATCTGCATAGTTGGTGGCCACCGCCCCCAGGCCGGGGCCAAGGTTATTTAGCGCAGCTGCGGTTGCTGACCAGGCCGTGACATAGTCCAGCCCTGAGGCCAGAAGCAACAGCACCATCAAATAAAAGATAGCCAGATAAACTCCGACAAAGGCCCATATTGCATCTGACACCCGCTCGGGAATTTTGCGATTACGAATCTTGATAGGCAGCAGTGCATTGGGGTGCACTAATCGGTAGATCTCTCTGATTCCCTGCTGAGCCAGAATTAGCATGCGGCCTATTTTAATGCCGCCCCCGGTAGAGCCAGCACAGGCGCCAAAGAACGACAAAAAGATCAGGAAGAAAGGCAAGAAGGTGGGCCAGACATTAAAGTCCGCAGTGGCAAATCCGGTAGTAGTCATAATAGAAATTAGCTGAAATGTACCCTGGCTTAAACTATTGTTCCAGTCATAGGTGCCGCTGTAATAGAGATACAGACAGGTGATAATCATGCCCACCAGCAACAGATAGATATACATTCTGGCTTCCGGATCGGCCCAGTAGTAACCCAGTTTGCGGCTGTGCAACACATGGTAGTGCAGAGCAAAGTTAAGACCAGAGACAACCATAAAGAATGAACAGATAGCCATAATTGCGCCACTTTCAAAAAACCCGATACTGGCATCATGGGTGGAAAACCCACCTATGGCCACGGTTGAAAAGCTGTGGCTAATGGCATCAAAACCAGTCATGCCCGCCATCCAATAGGCCAGTGCGCAGACGCAGGTTAAACCGAGATAAATTTTAAACAGCACATTTGCGGTTTCGGTAATTCGCGGAGTCAGTTTGGAGTCTTTCATGGGCCCTGGTGTTTCGGTTCGATAGATCTGCATGCCGCCCACGCCCAGCATAGGCAGAATGGCCACGGCAATAACCACAATACCAATACCACCCAACCACTGCAGTTGCTGGCGGTAATAGAGGATTGATCTGGGCAGATCGTCGAGCCCGGAAATAACCGTAGCCCCTGTGGTGGTCAAACCAGAAATCGACTCAAACAGTGCATCCATAAAACTTAGATTAGGGGCCTCCGACAGCATTAGCGGCAGCGCACCAAAGGTACTTAGCACCAGCCAGAAGAATACCGTGACAATAAAGCCATCGCGGGTGCGCAGCTCACCCTGTTTATTTCTTGCTGGCAACCAGAACAGCAGGCCAACGATCAGAGTAATGGCAAAGGCGCTAAGAAAAGTCTGGGAAGTCTGTTCATTGTAGATCGAGGCTACAATAATGGGCGTCAACATGGTCAGACTGAAGATCATCAGCAAAAAGCCAAGTACCCGAGCTGTAACCGCTAAATGCATATCAGGCCATCACCTAGAAGAAGCTAAAATTAACCGCGAATAATTTTTCCACGGCTTTGGTGTTTTCTTTATCCACCACAAACACAATCACATGGTCTTCGGCTTGAATGACCGTATCATGATGGGCAACCAGCACCTCACCATTGCGCACCAGAGCGGCCAGGGTGGCCCCGGGAGGAGATTTGATATCGCCAATCGCGCGGCCCACAACCTTGGAGCTATTTTTATCACCGTGCACAATAATCTCAAGGGCTTCTGCGGCACCGCGCCTAAGTGAATGCACGCTTACAGTATCCCCTCTGCGCACGTGGGCAAGTAGAGAGCTGGTGGTGGCCTGCTGGGGTGATATGGCAATATCGATCTCGCCACCCTGCATCAGATCGGCGTAGACCGGGTTGGAAATCAAGGTCATCACCTTTTTGGCACCCAGTCGTTTAGCCAGCAGCGAGGCCATGATATTTACTTCGTCATCGTTGGTCAGGGCGAGAAAGACATCAGTCTTATCAATGTTTTCATCCAGCAATAATTCCTGGTCAGTAGCCGAGCCCTTTAGCACCACTGCTCTGTTGAGCTTCTCGGCGAGAAAGGCTGCACGCTTTTCGGAGTACTCAATAATCTTAATATTGTAATCATCTTCCAAGGCCTTGGTCAGACGGAAGCCAATATTCCCGCCCCCGGCAATCACTAGCCGGTGGTAGGGTTTTTCCAGTCGGCGCAGTTCACCCATTACTTTGCGGATATTTTTCTTGGCGGCAATAAAGAACACCTCATCACCATCTTCTATAACTGTATCTCCCTCGGGGAATATGGCCCGGTCTCTGCGATAAATCGCCGCGACTCGCGCATCTACATTGGGCATATGTTCGTTTAATGTGCGCAGTTCCTGGCCCACCAGAGGACTATCTTTAACGGCACGCAAGCCCACCAGCTGAATAATGCCATCGGCAAAGTCCAGCACCTGAAGAGCCCCGGGCTGTTCCACCAATTTGCGAATGTAATCTGTAACCACCTGCTCGGGGGTAATCATTACATCCACAGGCATATGTTTGTCATTAAACAGCAGCTGTTTATATTTTGGGTTGGTGTAGTTGGGGGCGCGCACCCGGGCAATTTTGGTGGGGGTGTGGAATAGCGAGTAGGCAACCTGACAGGCGATAATATTAATTTCGTCGCTGTTGGTAACGGCCACTAGCATATCGGCATCTTCGATACCGGCTTGTACCAGCACATCTGGATAGCAACCTGTGCCTGGCACAGTGCGAATATCCAGCCGGTCCTGCAGAGCTCGCAAAGCATCATCGTTAATATCGACAACTGTAATATCGTTGTATTCTCGGGCCAGGTTCTCTGCCAGTGTAGCGCCAACCTGTCCGGCACCGACTATTACTATTTTCATGGTCATTCCGAGTTGTTGTCAGCTGTCTTTTGCAGCCGCGAGTAATAAAACCCATCGTTGCCATTGATCTCGGGAAATAACTGCCGCCCGTAATCTGTTTTTGTTCCCCAGTCAGCATCAATGGTCAGCAGCGAGGCATCGGCATTCTCTGCTAAAAACTGTCTGATTACCTGATCATTTTCATCAGGTAGCACGGAGCAGGTTGCATAGAGCAGAATGCCATCTTTACCCAAAGCCTGCCAAAGCTGATTGACCAGTTGCAGCTGAATAACCGACAGCTTAGCAATATCCGCGGGTTTACGCAGTATTTTGATATCCGGATGGCGACGAATAACACCAGAGGCTGAGCAGGGCGCGTCGATCAGTATGCGATCAAAGGGCTGGCCGTTCCACCACTGCTTCAGGTCGCCTGCATCAGCGGCAATAATCTCAGCTTCAAGACCCAGGCGCTGCAGGTTTTCATCGACCCGGGTCAGACGGCGTGGCTCAAGATCCACAGCCACAACTCGAGCCAGATCAGGCTGACTTTCGAGGATATGACAGGTCTTGCCTCCCGGAGCGCAGCAGGCATCAAGCACCGATTGCCCCGACTCAAGCATTAATAGCGGGGCGGCCAGCTGAGCTGCCTCATCTTGCACACTGACAAAGCCATTGGCGAACGCTGGAAGCAGAGATACATCCATCGGTGAATTTAGCAGTATTCCCTGGGCACTATGGCTGGCCTCTGAGCTGCCAATCTCTGCGTCAGCCAGCTGTTTGAGATAATCTGCACGGGAACTGCGCAGAGCATTTACCCTCAGCATCATCGGCGCCTGCCGATTATTTGCGGCAATAATTTGCTCCGCAGTTTCTGCTGGCCAGGACTCCACAATCTTGTTGAGCAGCCACTTTGGGTGAGCGGCCTGAAATACCTGATTGCTCTCTTGCTGTTCCAACAGTTCCTGGCGCTGCCGCTGAAAGTTGCGCAGCACGGCGTTTACCAGACCCTTGGCCCAGCGGCGGTTGAGCTTAGTGGTGGCGGAGACAGTTTCATTGAGTATGGCATGTTCGGCGATACGCATATGCATCAGCTGGTAGAGGCCACAGGCCAGCAACCCCTGCACCTCTAAATCTTTTTCACGCAATGGTTTGGCCAGCAGCTGTTTAAGCAGAATGGCGATCTGGGGGTACCAGCGCATGGTGCCAAAACACATCTCTTTTAATAGCGGGCGATCTTTTTCCTCAACCCTGTCGCTATATTCGGGCAACAGTGCCGACAGAGACTGTCCGCGCAACACCCTGGCTATAACCTCTGCGGCGGCAGCGCGAACATTCATACTCTAATTGCCAAGCTGTTGGCCAACAGCAAACAAATCAGCGCGGGATTTTAATATCTCGGATACCGGCATTCTGGATTTGCCGGCCAGTTGAATTTCGGTCAATAGCAGGCTGCCCTGCCCACAGGCAACCAGCAAACCATCACTGTTGGCCCTGGTAATTTGCCCGGCTTTACCACTGGCGGTTTCAGAACTGACAGTCGCAGCCCAAACTTTTATTCGCTGACCCTCGACCAATGTGTATGCAGCGGGAAAGGGGTTAAAGGCGCGTATGCGCCGGCCAAGGGTTGGAGCCGCTGCTGACCAGTCAATCAATGCCTCTGCTTTATCAATTTTGCTGGCATAGGTACTCTGGTTGTCGTCCTGTACAACGCTGACCGCGACGCCCTTTTCCAGTCTGTCCAAATCATCCAAAAGCGCTGCAGCACCCAGTTCAGCCAGCTTATTGTAGAGAGAGCCGCTGGTTTCCTGAGGGTCAATGGGGCAGCGGCTAATGCTTAGCATAGCGCCGGTATCCAAACCCGCATCCATCTGCATAATGGTGACACCGGACTCGGGGTCGCCAGCTTCAACTGCTCTCTGGATAGGCGCCGCGCCGCGCCAGCGCGGCAGAATAGAGCCATGAACATTAATACAGCCGAGGCGAGGAATTTCCAGCACCGCCTGGGGCAGAATCAGGCCATAGGCCACCACCACCATAATATCTGCGCCAAACTCAGCCAGCAGTGACTGCTGTTCTTCTGGTTTTAGAGAGGCGGGCTGGCAAATAGGCAGGCTCTGTTGCTCAGCCACCAGCTTGACTGGACTGGCGGTCAGTTTTTTACCGCGGCCGGCGGGACGATCTGGTTGAGTGTAGACGGCGACTACAGAATGGCGACCATCATTAATAAGCGCTTGAAGATGTGTGGCGGCAAAGTCCGGGGTACCAGCGAAGATAATCTTCAATCTGTATTACCTATGCCCGTTGTTTTTTTAGTTTTTTGCGGATGCGGTCGCGCTTTAGTGGCGACAGATAGTCGACAAATAGCTTGCCCTCAAGATGGTCAATCTCATGCTGGATGCACACTGCCAAAAGGCCGACAGCCTCTTCTTCAAAAGCATTGCCATCGCGATCCAGCGCGCGAATCATGACATGGGCTGGGCGATCTACCACCTCGTAGAAACCTGGTACTGACAGACAGCCTTCATCATAGGGCTGGGTACCTGGCTCGAGAATCTCAATCTCAGGGTTTATATAGACTCTGGGCTGGTCCCGCTCCTCGGAGATATCCATCACAATCACTCTTTCATGAACATCTACCTGAGAGGCTGCCAATCCAATGCCTTTAGCCTCTTCCATGGTCTCAAACATATCATCGACCAGCTGGGTAATGCGCGCATCAACCTCGGCGACCGGCTCAGCTTTAATGCGCAGTCGGGGATGGGGATATTCAAGAATGTTTAGTCTAGCCATAGCGAATGTGATGAATTTCTAAAAAATAAGTTAAAAGCACTGCTAACATAAAGTTAACCCGTCACCAATTTCAAGGTAATGGGTGATTCAGGGAGCAATTATACACTAACGCGGTGCAGGGAAAGGACTCGAACAGATGAAAAAAATAGTACTCGGCATTATTCTAATGCTCGCCAGTGCGGTTATCTCAGTGCAAACCAGTGCCAGCGCCGACGACCCACAACTTCTTCTCAATGATGCTGTGCCTGAGCAATATCAGGTGGTTGCCGGGGATACCTTGTGGGATATCTCTGCCCTGTTCCTTCGCGACCCCTGGATGTGGCCTGAAATCTGGCATGCCAACCAACAGATAGCCAATCCTCATCTTATTTATCCAGGGGATATTATCAGTTTGGTCTACCTCGATGGCCGGCCGAGGTTAATGCTCAGTCGCAACCGTGACGAAAAGCTCTCACCGCAAATTCGAGCCGAGGACCACAAAGCGCCAATTCCCGCGCTGCCACTGGAAACCATTGAAAATTTTCTGTCCAAGAACCGCGTCACCAGCGATGCTGAGCTAAGGTCGGCACCCTATGTATTGGGGGGTTACGAACGTCGCCTGCTGGTTGGCATAGGAGATGACTTTTACGCGCGGGGTGATTTTAGCAGTCAGAGTTTGAATTACGGTATCTATCGCCGAGGAAATCCCTATATTGACCCATCCAGCGGCGAAGTATTAGGGATTAGCGCCAAATCAGTAGGCAGGGCTCAGGTCAAAGTGGTTAAGGACGACATTGCCACCCTGGGCACCACCTATGCCGAAGGGGAAATACGGGTCAAAGACAGGCTATTGAATCGCGAAAATCACCTGTTGCCCTCTATATTCCACCCTCGAGCGCCGGAGGCAAAGGTGGATGCAGTTGTGATCAGTGTGGAGGGTGGCGTGCGCAACGCCGGTGCTCTGGATGTGGTGGCAATCAACCGCGGTGATCGTGACGGACTGCAGGCGGGAGATACTCTGGCCATTTTCAAAAGAGGCGAGTTAGTTAAGGACCAGGTCGTCAAACGGCCTGTCCGTCTTCCAGACGAGCGCATTGGCCTGCTAATGGTTTTTCGCACCTACCAGAAAATGAGCTTTGGTCTGGTGTTAGTGGCAGATCGACAGCTTGATCTCGGCGACCTCGCGCGTAATCCCTGATAACCAGGCCATCAACTCCATGCCCCCTGCTGAGTCAGAATCGCAAAATCGCGAGGAACTGCACTTTGTGCTGGTATCCCAGTTACTTGAGGCGTTTCCCCGGAGTCTGCAGGCCGACATGCTGGCCCAATATGGCAGCTACAGGGCAATATTTACTCAGTCAGATGCCTCAGTCTCGCCAGTGGCGGCTATTCAGGAGCAATATCACCAGGGTCGTTGGCAGCCAGAGCTGGACTTATTGTTGGACAGGGTAGAGAGCTGTGGCGCAAAAATTATACCGGTCACCAGCTCAGACTATCCGCCTCAACTCAGGCACATACACAGAGCACCGCCAGTTCTTTATGTATTGGGCAACAGCGACCGCCTGCACTTACCACAGATAGCCATAGTTGGCAGTCGACGCATGACCAAAGGTGGTGAGACCAATGCAGGCAAGTGGGCGCAATATTTAGCTGAGGCTGGCTTTACCATTACCAGCGGCCTGGCGGTGGGCATAGATGGTGCAGCTCATCGCGGCGCTCTGCTGGCCCCAGAGTCGGCGGGAGGCACCATTGCAGTTATGGCCACTGGCATTGACCAGGTCTATCCCTACCGCCATCGACAGCTAGCCGAGCAGATATTGGAGGCCGACGGCACATTGATTACAGAATTTGCCCCTGGCAGCGAAGCCCTCCCCGCCCGCTTTCCGCAGCGCAATCGAATTATTAGCGGGTTGAGCCTGGGGGTGCTGGTGGTTGAGGCCGCAGTTAAAAGCGGTTCGCTGATTACCGCGCGCTTTGCCATGGAGCAGGATCGTGAAGTATTTGCTATTCCCGGCTCTATCCACAATCCTCAGAGCAGGGGATGCCACTGGTTGATTAAACAGGGTGCAACACTGGTAGACGCCGCCGCAGATATTGTCACTGAGCTAACCGGGCCGCTGGCGGGCCTTCAGGAATGCCTGCCTCTGACCCCCGTCCCCCAGCCCGATCCTGAGCTTGATACTGATGAAACCCTGCTGTTAAATCAGCTTGGCTTTGAGGCCACTGATCGCGACAGCCTGAGCCTGTATTTTCCGGCACAAAAACTCTCCCAATTATTAATCTCTCTGGAGCTCAAAGGCGTTATCTCCAACGATGACGGTTTATATCAGCGTCTGATCTGAAGGCGGCAGTTGCACGGGGCTCAAAGTTCCGGTAGCCTGCGCGATTCCTAAAAATGGTGACTTAAAATGAGCAAACCCTTTGTAGCAATTCTGATGGGTTCCGATTCCGATTTGCCGGTAATGGAAGCCAGTTTTGAAATTCTTAAAAAGTTTGATATCCCCTTCGAAGTGAAGGTGACATCAGCACATAGAACGCCTGAAGCAACCCATGATTTTGTGACTGACGCAGATGCCCGCGGATGTGCGGCATTTATCTGTGCAGCAGGCATGGCTGCGCATTTGGCTGGCGCTGTTTCTGCTACCACCCTGAAGCCTGTGATTGGCGTGCCAATCAATGGTTCTCTCGATGGCTTGGATGCGCTGTTATCTACAGTGCAGATGCCCGGCGGTATACCAGTAGCAACTGTGGCCATTGGCAAAGCTGGGGCTAAAAATGCGGCTTATCTGGCGGCACAAATTATTGGTACCTCTGACGCCGACATGCATCAAAAGCTGGTCGCTGAGCGCGCGGCCAACGCTGCGGCGATTATCGCCAAAGATGCGGCATTGCAGGAAAAGCTTAAAAATAGCTGATCAACTGTGATCGACTGGAATAACCACCCCAATATCTGGTCTGCCGCAGACACGCTGCAGGGCGAGGGGGTGGTTGCCTATCCCACCGAAGCCGTCTGGGGTCTGGGCTGCGACCCTTTCTCCGAGGCTGCGGTTGAGAAAATCCTTCGTCTCAAGGGCCGGTCTGCCAGCAAAGGCCTGATTCTCATCGCCGATTCCTCAGATCGCTTTGCATCCTTTTTACAGGGGCTTGATCTGGATCATTTGGAGCGCTTTAACGCCATCTGCGCCAAGCCCACGACCTGGCTAGTGCCTGATAATGGCACTGTTCCCGAATGGATTCGCGGCGAGCACAGTACCCTGGCGCTGCGTGTCACCAGACACCCTGTGGCGTCTGCACTCTGTCGGGCCTTCGCCAGACCCATTGTGTCTACCTCAGCTAATCCTCAGGGTTTGCCCGCGGCCACCACTGGGGATAAAGTACAGAGCTACTTCGGCCCGGGAATTGATTTCCAGACAGAGGGGTCGGTTGGTGACAGCAGCAATGCTAGCGAAATTAGAGACTTAGTCAGCGGACAGATCGTCCGGCCGGGATAATATGCAGCAAATCGACAAAAATCTGGTAAAAAACTACCTCCTTGGACTGCAGGACAGCATCTGTGCTGCCCTGCAAGCTGAGGATGGCGCCGAATGGCAAGAGGACAACTGGGTGCGCGAAGAAGGTGGCGGAGGCCGCAGTCGCGTGGTGGTAGACGGGCCGCTAATCGAAAAAGGCGGGGTTAATTTCTCCCATGTATTTGGCGATCAGATGCCAGCCTCGGCAACCCAAAACCGCCCGGAATTAGCGGGCCGCAGCTTTGAAGCCATGGGAGTGTCGCTGGTGATACATCCCAACAACCCCTATGTGCCGACCTCCCACGCCAATGTACGCTTTTTTATCGCTGAAAAAGATAGCGCAGAGCCGGTATGGTGGTTCGGTGGGGGCTATGACCTGACCCCCTACTATGGCAATGATGAAGACTGCGCTCACTGGCACAGCACCGCAAGGCAGGCCTGTGACGGCTTTTCCGGGCAGCTCTACCCAAGGTTTAAGCGCTGGTGCGACGAGTATTTTTATTTAAAACACCGCGATGAGCCGCGAGGCGTTGGCGGACTGTTTTTTGATGATTTTAATGAGCTTGGCTTCGAGCAGAGTTTTGCCCTGATGCGCAGCATCGGCGACAGCTTTATCAATGCCTATCTGCCTATTGTGCAGCGCCGTCGAGGCAGGGATTACGGCGAGCGCGAGCGAAGCTTTCAGCTCTATCGCCGGGGCCGCTATGTCGAGTTTAATCTGGTCCATGACCGAGGCACATTATTCGGTCTGCAAACCGGCGGTCGCACAGAGTCTATACTGATGTCACTGCCACCACTGGTGCGCTGGGAATACAACTGGCAGCCCGAGCCTGGCAGTGCGGAGGCTGAGCTCTATGAAAAATACCTGCTGCACAGAGAATGGGTGTAACCATGACTGATCAATATGCTGTTTTTGGCAATCCGATTGCACAGAGCAAATCGCCAGAGATTCATCGCGCCTTTGCCGTGCAAACAGTGCAGGCCATGGAATACAAGCGCCAGCTTGTGGATCTTCATAACTTTACCCCGGCGGCAGACAGCTTTTTCCAGGCTGGTGGCAAGGGCCTCAATATTACTGTGCCCTTCAAGCAGGATGCCTATGGCTATGGTTCGCGTATTAGCCCCAGGGCGCGCCGCGCCGGCGCCGTAAACACCCTTGCCCTGCAAGAGGATGGCACCATATTGGGTGACACCACAGATGGTGTGGGCCTGATCAGAGATATAACCAATAATCTCAGCTGGGACATTCGCGCCAAGCGAGTGTTAATTTTGGGTGCTGGAGGCGCCGTCCGCGGCATACTTGAGCCTCTGTTAGCTGAGCAGCCCCAGCATGTAGTAATTGCCAATCGCAGTATCGACAAAGCCCTGCAGCTAGCCAAGGGCTTTGCTGAGCTGGGCTATTTGCTTGGCTGTGGTCTGGATATGCTCGACGGCCAAGAATTTGACCTGGTAATTAATGGCACCAGCGCCAGCCTGCAGGGTGGCATGCCGCCATTGCCTGACAGCCTGTTGGCGCCCAGCTCTGAAGCTGGCTCAGCGGCTTGCTATGACATGATGTACAGCGCAATGCCTACGCCCTTTATGAGTTGGGCTCGCCAGCGTGGCGCCAGGGCCTCAGATGGGTTGGGTATGCTTGTAGAACAGGCAGCAGAATCATTTAATCTGTGGCGTGGTATCAGGCCAGTAACCCATCAGGTGTTGGATGCGCTGCGCCTCAAGATGGTGGCAGAGGCGCAAAATAACAAAACCTAGCGTTCAGTCTGACCCTCAGTGTTCATTTCTAGCAGGTACTGGTCTTTAAGCTTGACGTAATTGGCTGGCGAATAGGTGAAAAAGCTCTTCTCACTCTCGGACAGAGCCCGCATCTGTTTGCAGGGATTTCCCACATACACATAGCCAGTTTCCAGAGTTTTGCCGGGGGGCACCATGCAGCCCGCGCCAATAATGACCTCGTCCTCAACCACAGCGCCATCATTAACGATGGCGCCATTGCCCACCAGTATGCGGTTGCCCAGAGTACAGCCGTGCAGCACGGCGCGGTGACCAATCACCACATCATCGCCAATGGTCAGGGGCCAGCCATCGGGATTAAAGTCGGAGGCATGGGTGATATGCAGCACGGCATTGTCTTGAACATTGGATCTGGCGCCCACCACTATGCGGTGCATATCGCCGCGAATCACGGCTCCAGGCCATACCGAAGCATCGTCTCCCAGACTGACATCGCCAATAACAGTAGCTGCGGGGTCTATATAGACCCGCTGACCCAGCTGGGGGGAAATACCGCGGTGGGAGCGAATTGAGTGATCCATAGGTCATGATGTCCTCTATAATAGGGTTCCTATTGTGGTGAACTATCCATGGCTTTTACAACTAAAAAACAATTTATTGCAGGGGTTACCTGCCCCAAATGCGCAGAGATGGACAAGATTCAGGCCTATACAGAGGGCGGAATTAACTATCGCGAATGCGTAAGCTGTGGGTTTAAAGACGAGATGCGTCTGTCATCGACACCGCGAGAGCTGCAGACAAGAGTGAATACTGATGCCGACGAGATTGCCAGTCAGACTCAGCCCGTCAAACTGATGGATCCTAAAGCCTAGCCGCCAAAACCCCCCTAGTGCAGCCGCACGCGGCTATTTTGGCTTTTGAACAGCAGGCGAATATTGGAGGAATCAGTGAGGCAGGGATAGCGGGTAACCGGGTCATTGCTGAGGGTGCTGGCATAGTCGTGAAGCTTGGCCTGCATAGCTTCATCGCCGTTTATTGCTGCAACCAGCTTGTCGTTGAGCAGCTGAATGGCCCCGTCAATCTGATTGGCGAAGGGCTCGCCAATAATATGATGGACAATCAGGTTAGATCTGGTCATATCCACAGGAATGACCGGGCAGTGGTAACAGGCATTGAGCACATCGTTTAGCTCTTCAAGCAGCCGGTGGGCCAGATAGGCCTGATACATATGGGCCTCGAGACTCTCCTCGTTGGATACCACCTCAACTGGCGCATCCAGAAACTCTTTGGCAGTGACTACCTGCCGGGCTATTTCGCCGCCAATACCCGCCATACTGAGAAAATCTTCAAAAGCGCGGATAAAGTCCGGTACCAGCTCCACATAGCGCTCGATAAACGAAGCCAGCGCCGCAGTTCCATCATTTTCACGCAGATTGATGGAATGATGCAGATGTTTTACCCGCTCATTTAAATAAGCGACTAAAAATTCACTGGTCTGTGCTGAAAGCGGCAGCATTTAGGGCTCTCTTTCATCGTTATTATGTGATCCGTTGGCGGGTCTCAGCCGTTACATCTATTGGCGATAAGCTCCCTGGCCGAACGCGTCTATGATTAAATCTAGCAGATTTTAGGCGCGCTGACAGAAAGAATGCGACTCTGACCCGCCGGACACAAAAATTAATGCTCCGGATGGGCTAATTTGACCACTTTCCCGCTAGAGATACGTACTGTCTTTTGCTACACTCGCGGCGCATTTTAAAGCGCTCATTTGAATTTTAGGGCGTCCATACAGAGGAAGAGCTTTAATTCCTAATTTACCACGGAGAAACAAGCGATGTTGAAAAGAGCGCAAGCACTTTTCTTGGGACTGCTGAGTCCGGTTATTGCCCTGGCAATGGCAGGCAACGTTAGCGCGGAGAGCGCAACGCGGCAGCTCAATATGCCTCAGGGAGTGACCGAAGTTAGTCAAGCTGCCTACGATATTCATATGATTATGATGTGGATTTGTACGGTAATCGGCGTTGCCGTCTTTGGCTTTATGTTTTACGTTATGTACGCCCACCGCAAATCCCGCGGCGCCGTAGCGGCAAACTTCCACGAAAACCACGTTGTTGAGCTGATCTGGACCATTGTTCCAGCGCTGATTTTGATTGTAATGGCGATCCCAGCGACCTCTGCTCTGCTTAAGGTGTATGACACTGAGAATGCAGATATTGATATCAAGGTAACCGGCTATCAGTGGAAGTGGCAGTACGAATACATTGGTGAAGGCGTCAAGTACATGAGTGAACTGCGCACTTCCCAGGATGAGATTTACGGTCGCGCCCCCAAAGGCGAGCACTACCTTCGTGAAGTGACAGAGCCCCTGGTGATTCCAACGGGCAAAAAAGTACGCTTCCTGATTACTGGTAACGATGTAATCCACAGCTGGTGGGTTCCCGACTTCGGCGTTAAGCGCGATGCGGTGCCAGGACTGTTTACTGCAGCCTGGGCAAAGACTGACCAGCCGGGCACCTATGTGGGTGAATGTACCGAGCTCTGTGGTATTGGCCACGCCTTTATGCCTGTGGTTGTTGAAGTGAAAGAAGAAGCTGACTACAACGAATGGCTAGCGGGCAAGAAAGCCGAAGCTGCTGAGTATGCTTCTACTATCGGCAAAGAGTGGACGTTCGACGAGCTGATGGTTCGTGGTGAGGAAGTGTATGAGCGATCATGTGCTGCCTGTCACCAGAGTGACGGCAACGGTATTCCCGGTGTCTTCCCTGCTCTGAAAGACAGTCCTATTGCACTGGGTGCTAAAGAAGGTCATATCGCCGTGTTGATCGATGGCGTAGCTGGTACATCCATGCAGTCATTTGCTGACCAGCTTTCTGAAGTTGATATAGCTGCGGTCGTTCATTACGAGCGCAATGCATGGGGCAATGATGTTGGCGACGTAACTCAGCCAATTGATGTTCTCAATTACAAACAAGGCCAATAGGGAGTATTTGATATGGCACATGGTCCCGCAACTCTGGCTGATGGCTGGGGAAAATATATAAGTCGTTGGGTGTTTACCACCAACCATAAAGATATCGGCACACTGTACCTCTGGTTCAGCTTCGCGATGTTTATTATGGGCGGCGCATTCGCAATGATTATTCGCGCAGAGCTCTTTCAGCCTGGTATGCAGCTGATTAAACCTGAGTTCTTTAACCAGATGACCACCATGCATGGTTTGGTCATGGTATTTGGTGCAATTATGCCGGCCTTTGTTGGCCTAGCTAACTGGATGATTCCAATGATGATCGGCGCGCCAGATATGGCATTGCCGCGCATGAATAATCTGAGCTTCTGGATTCTTCCATTCGCATTTGCGATTTTGACTGCCACATTGTTTATGGAAGGCGGCGGTCCTAACTTCGGTTGGACATTCTACGCACCACTCTCAACCACCTATGCACCGGATACAGTGAACTACTTTATCTTTGGTGTACATATTATGGGTGCATCATCAATTATGGGTTCCATTAACATTATCGCTACGGTAATGAATATGCGTGCACCTGGCATGACCTACATGAAAATGCCAATGTTCGTATGGACCTGGGTTATTACCGCCTTCCTACTAGTGGCAGTAATGCCAGTACTGGCCGGCGCAGTGACCATGATGCTGATGGATATCAACTTCGGTACCAGCTTCTTTGATGCTGCTGGTGGCGGTGACCCGGTACTGTTCCAGCATATTTTCTGGTTCTTTGGTCACCCAGAGGTTTACATTATTATCCTGCCCGCCTTTGGTGTGGTTTCTCACATTATTCCAACGTTCAGCCGCAAGCCGCTGTTTGGCTACTCGTCAATGGTTTACGCCACTGCCGCCATTGCCTTCCTGTCGTTTGTGGTCTGGGCTCACCACATGTTTACCGTTGGAATGCCAATCGCCGGCGAGCTGTACTTTATGTACGCCACCATGCTGATTGCAGTGCCCACAGGTGTGAAGGTATTTAACTGGATCACCACCATGTATAGAGGCTCGCTGACGTACGAAACGCCCATGCTATTTTCTATCGCCTTCGTGATTCTGTTTACCTTTGGTGGCTTCACCGGAATGATGCTGTCGATTGCTGCTGCAGATATGCAGTACCACGATACCTACTTTGTGGTTGCCCATTTCCACTATGTGATGGTGGCTGGTGCGGTATTCAGTGGTACGGCTGCAGTCTACTACTGGCTGCCAAAATGGTGCGGCAAGATGTATGACGAAACCATGGGTAAGGTTCAGTTTTGGATCGCCTTCATTGGTTTCAATATCACCTTTATGCCTCAGCATTTCCTGGGTCTGGCCGGTATGCCACGTCGTTACGCCGATTATGGTCTGCAGTTTGCGGACTGGAACATGGTCTCAAGCATAGGTGCATTTATGTACGGTGGTGCACAGATTCTGTTCTTGTTTAATGTCATCCGCACCATCGGTTGGGGTAAGCCCACTAATGATCCTAAGGTTTGGGAAGGTGCTCAGGGTCTGGAGTGGACATTGCCCACACCAGCGCCGTACCACACGTTTGCTACCCCACCAAAAATTAAGTAAGAGACTGAATAAGTATGTCGGCGCGCCCTAACAATCGTTCGCTACTGGTCAAGCTGACCGGCCTGGCCGTCGCCATGTTTATGTTTGCAATATTTGTATTACCGCCGCTCTATGATCTGTTTTGTGAGATCACAGGGATTGGCGGTAAAACAGATGGTGCATACACAGCCGTAGCAGTAGAAGTAGACAGATCGAGAGATATAGAAGTGCAGTTTGTTGCGACCAATAACGCAACCATGCCCTGGGATTTCTATCCCATTGAAGAGCGAGTGATGGTTCATCCGGGCGAGTCCCGCGCAGTGGTGTTTTATGCCCACAACAGAACCGGGCAAGATATGTTGGGTCAGGCCATTCCAAATGTGCTGCCCAATAATGCTGCAGACTACTTCCATAAAACCGAGTGCTTCTGCTTTAACAACCAACCTCTGGCTGCAGGCGAGAGCGCTGAGCTGGAGTTGGTATTTATAGTAGATCCAGATTTACCGGCCAGTGTTAATACAGTAACCCTGTCCTACACAATGTTTGATATAACAGATCGCGCTGTAGCGCAGGTCTCACAAGTACAGTAAACGGAGAGTAACAATGTCAACTGAAGGTACTTATTACGTTCCCGACCAGAGCAAGTTGCCCATTTTTGCGGCAACCGGTATGGGTGTAATGGCTTATGGCGCAGCTTCATGGGTTTTGGAGGGCGGCAGCGCCACGATCTTCCTGGTTGGAGCTCTGATTATGGCCGCTGTTTTATACAAATGGTGGAGCATTGTCATCGACGAAAATATGCGTGGCCTGGCCAGTCCACAGCTTAAGCATTCCTACGTACTGGGTATGCTGTGGTTTATTTTCTCAGAAGTAATGTTCTTTGCCTGTTTCTTTGGGGCCCTGTTCTATGTTCGAGTCCTGGTGAACTCCTGGATTGGCGGCGAAGCGGCGGTCGGCTGGTTTGACGACACTCCAACAGATGCGGCTGCGGCCAATGCTGTCCACCTCTGGCCTGGCTATGAAGCCACCTGGCCGCCAATGATCACCCCAGATCAGGCAGTCAATGGTGATGCTGCTCAGTTTAAAGGGCCAGATGAAGCGATGAACAACCCCGGCATTCTTAATTGGGGCACTTGGCTACCTTTCTGGAATACTGCTGTCCTGCTGACGTCTAGCTTTACAGTTCACATTGCTCACGTAGCACTGAAAGACGGCAACCGTAAGAAGTTTAATAGATGGTTGGGTGTTACCGTTGCTCTGGGTATCTTCTTCTTGTTTTTACAAGCAGAAGAATACATCCATGCCTATCAAGAGCTGGGTCTGACTCTGGAGTCAGGCATTTACGGAACAACATTCTTTATGCTGACTGGATTCCACGGTATGCACGTTACCCTGGGTACCATTATGCTATTGATACAGTGGCTGCGCGGTCTCAAGGGACATTTTAGTCATGATGATCAGTTTGGTTTTGAAGCGGCGTCTTGGTACTGGCACTTTGTCGACGTTGTCTGGGTAGGCCTGTTTATATTTGTCTACATACTTACGTAGCAATCAGTAAAGCTTGCTATGCGGCCAGGTAACCCCTGGCCGTTTTTATCTGTGCAAAAAGTTACTGAGGTTCTCTCCCGGGCGCTGGCCTTGGCGGTGCAGGTTGAGGGCTTTCTCTAACAGCTTCAGGATGAAGCTTGCGATCCCAGGGAGCGGAACTGCTAAGCTGCCCCGTATAGGTACCGTAAGCAATGGTTCCCAATAGCAGCGCCGCCAGAACAATGCGTGTGCCCAAGGCAAAGAGCAGGCGCCGTTTGGAATTGCCCAGATCTTTAACCAGAAAATTCAGCCCGCTAAACAGGCTGATAACCACGGCAATAAACAGTACTACGATAATAGTCTTTAACAGCATAACATTGACCACTCTTAAGAAAGGTTGGAATTTAAACACAGATGATCACTGAGCCCCAATACTCTACGCAGGGATTCCTCTGGCAGCCCAACAAAAAATTGTTGCTGTTGAGCCTGTGCCTGTTTCCCTTGCTGATCACGCTGGGATTTTGGCAATTAGATCGAGCCGACGAGAAGCAGCGTATTGTAGAGCAGCACAGAACCAACCAGCAGGCGCCGCCGGCGGCAGTACAGGATCTTGCCGCCGCGGACAACTTACAGTACCGCAGTGCCTGGTTACAGGGACAGCTGGATGGGGATCGTCGCCTGATTCTCGACAATCGCGTAAGGAATGGCCGGCCCGGTTATGAAATACTTGAGGCCCTGACCGTTGAGGGCCTGGGTAAAAAAATATTGGTTAATCGAGGCTGGGTGCCAGCCTCACTGGATCGCTCTAAGCTGCCAGACGTAGAGTCCCTAATGGGTACAGCCCCGTTGCGCGGCTCTCTGTATCAGACACTGGGTGGCTACCGCCTTGATGATGGTATTGGTCGCGCCACTGAATGGCCCACTCGTGTGGGCTGGGTGTCTGCCGCCCGGGCTGAGGAATTGTATGGCGAGGCGTTCTTCGCCTATCAGCTGCGCCTGGATCAGGACAGCCCGGGGGCCCTGCAAACTGGCTGGGCTGCAGTTTCAGTGCAGCCAGCCAAGCATACCGGCTACGCGGTGCAGTGGTTTGTGATGGCGCTGGCGCTATTACTGATGACTCTTATTGCCAACTCTAATCTGGTGGAATGGTTAAAACAGCGCTCTGCTAATTAAGCAGGCGCCAACACAGGATTGAAAAACAATGACAGAACAGACAGAAATAACGGCTAAGCAACGCAGTTTCCAATATCAGATTTGGCTAATGCTGATAGTGGTCTTCGGGGTTATTTTGGCCGGGTTTTTAATGGTTCCCAAAACCGAAGAACAGCGTCTGGCAATGATGGAGCGCATGGGAACCACCAATCAGGGCGAGATAGTTAGCCCCACCGTGGATATGAGCCCCCTGCTAGCCTCAATTCCTCAGGGCGAAGTGCCAAAATGGAAAGTTGTGGCGGTGGGCGGCGAAGGCTGTAACCAGGGCTGCCAGGATGTGCTGATCAACAGCCGCCAGATTCATATGCTGCTGGGCAAATCCAGCGGTCGCCTAGAGCGCATCTATCTTCCCTCCAGTGCTGACCTGGACATTATAGATTTAGAAGAGCTTAAGGCTGTGCACCCCTACCTGACGATTCACCCAATTGAAAATCAGGCGCTGAGCGCCGTCTTGCAGGGCAGCTCTGCGGACTGGGATATGCGCGATACCAGATATTTTGTGGTGACGCCGAACTATCAGGCAGTTTTATTTTATACCCAGCAGCATGATGGCGGCGGATTGCTGGAAGATCTAAAACATCTGCTAAAATACTCGCCGAACAGATAAACACTGAGTCCTTTGGAATAAACAGCATGTCCAGTATTGATACCAGCACAGCAGTAACCTGGCGCGACTACCTAGAGCTTTGCAAGCCCAATGTGGTCGCCCTGATGATACTGACCTCAGTCATCGGCATGCTGTTGGCCACAGACCAGACCGTGCCAATGCAGATACTGGTGTTTGGCAATCTGGGTATCGCCCTCTGTGCCGGTTCCGCAGCAGCGGTCAACCATATTGTCGACCGCAATGTGGACGATAAAATGGCCCGTACTGCCAATCGGCCCATAGCTCAGGGCCGCCTGCAGCCACAACAGGCGGTAATATTTGCGCTGCTTACCGGCCTGGCTGGCATGGTTATCCTGCTGGTTTTTACCAATATTCTCACCGCCTGGCTAACACTGGCCTCCTCAGTGGGCTATGCCTTTGTCTACACCATGTTTCTCAAGCGTGCCACCCCACAGAATATTGTGATTGGGGGTCTGGCAGGCGCCGCACCGCCTCTGCTGGGCTGGGTCGCTGTCACCGGTGAAATCCATCACAATGCCCTGCTGCTGGTGCTGATTATTTTCGCCTGGACTCCGCCACACTTTTGGGCCCTGGCAATACATCGCAAAGAGGAATATGCCAAGGCCAATATTCCCATGCTGCCGGTCACCCATGGTGAAAAATACACCAAGATCAATATCCTGCTGTATACAGTGATGCTGATGGTAATTACCACATTGCCCTACCTGACAGGCATGTTTGGCCTACTCTACCTGGCCGGCTCATTATTGTTGGGAGGCCGCTTTTTATACTGGGCATTCTTTATGTGGTTCGATAAAGACAGTGGTATGAAAACCTTCAGGTTTTCGATTATTTACCTGATGGTACTGTTTGCCCTGATGTTGCTTGACCACTACCTTATCGACAAGGTGCTATATATCTAGCTTGGGGCTAACTGCAGCCGCCGGCCTAAAGCCAAAATTCTACAGCGACAATTTTACTGGATCGACAATATGACACAGCAAGCCGGAATTAGACGCACCATTGCCATCGTACTAGCCTTTATTCTGCTGGTGATCTACGGCTTTATCTGGCGCATGAGCCAGCCTGTTATCATGAACAATGAGCAACTGCGGGTGAATGGCGCCGTTGTTTTGGATCAGCCGAGAATCTTCAGTGACTTTGAGTTGCTAGACCACCGCGGTGAAACATTTAATATTGCTCGCATGCAGGACATCTGGACCATCGTCTTCTTTGGCTTTACCAACTGCCCGGATATCTGCCCAACTACATTGGCAATTCTCAACGACACTTACAGCAAAATGAAAGACAGCGAAAAAGAGCGGCTGCAAATTGTTATGATTTCACTTGATTCAGAGCGCGATACAGTTGAGAAGCTGGCCGAGTATGTGCCCTACTTCAATAAAGAATTTATTGGCGTTACGGGCAATAAGCATCTGATTCGCCGCCTGACCGCTGAAATCAATGTAGCTTATAACAAAGTGCCATTAGAGGGTGACGATTACACTGTTGACCACAGTACCCAACTGGTTTTGATTAACCCCAAGGGCCATTACCACGGCTTCTTTAGAGCGCCCCACAGTGAAATTATGCTGCGCAGCACCTGGCGCTCTATTGCCTCGTCTTTTTAAGTTCGCTGCCGAAAACCCATCGACAGGCAAAACAAAAGTGCGGCACAGAGCACCACCGCCGGACCGGCCGGGGCATCGGTATACCATGACAACCCCAACCCCATCACCACCGTCAGCATCGCAATAGCACTGGCGGCCATCGCCATCTGTTCCGGTGTATAGGTTATTCGTCGCGCTGTTGCCGCAGGGATTATAAGTAGTGCGGTAATCAGCAGCACACCGACAATTTTCATGGCAATAGCAATAACCAGCGCGGTAATTAGCATCAGCGCCGTGCGCACCAGTGGCACATTAGTGCCCTCCACCGCCGCCAGCTCTGCATCCACAGTAATATTAATCAGTTGCTTCCACAGCATCCCCAGCAACACCAGCACCAGAGCCGCTACCCCATAAATCACCCAGAGATCATTGAGAGTCACCGCCAGCAGATCACCAAATAGCAGGGACATCAGATCGACCCGCACATCTGGCAGCAGTGCAATAACCACTAAACCAGCGGCCAGCGCCGAATGAGAAAGAATGCCCAGCAATGTGTCCAGTGACAAAAAACCGCGCTGCTCCAATACCACCAGTCCCAGCGCCATTATCAGAGGCACCGCAGTGACCGTAATATTTAGATTGACCTGCAACAGCACGCCCAGAGCAACTCCCAACAGGGCGCTGTGGGCCAGAGTATCGCCAAAATAAGCCATGCGCCGCCAGACTACAAAACAGCCCAGAGGCCCGGCCACCAGCGCCACACCCAGTCCCGCCAGCAGAGCATAGACAAGAAAATCAGTCATGGTCACAACCCTCCCCGTGCCTATGCACCCCCTGTTCATCCAGCACCTCGCCATGAACGCTGTGCTGATGGTCATGACGATGAGCATAGATGGCCGTTTCGCCAAAGATATCCAGATAGGCCGGATCCTGAGTTACCTGCTCTGGCCGCCCATGGCAGCAAATATGATGATTCAAGCAAATCACCTGATCGGTGGCTGACATTACAATATGCAGGTCATGGGACACCATCAGCACCCCGCAGTTAAGGCTTTTGCTCAGCTCGCCAATCATTTTATAAAGCGCATTTTGACCATTTACATCGACCCCCTGCACTGGCTCATCCAAAACCAGTAAATTGGGCTTGCGCAAAATAGCCCGAGCCAGCAGAGCCCTCTGTATTTCGCCGCCAGATAGCTTCTGGATAGGCGTTGCCGCCAGATGGCCTATGCCCACGGATTCAAGTGCGCTGTGGCAGGCACTGTGTGAGGCGTTGGCCAGCTGCAAAAAACGGCAGGTCGAAATAGGCAGCGTAGGGTCAATATGCAGTTTTTGCGGCATGTAGCCTATATTAAGATTGGCTGCAGGGACCACCGAGCCGGAGTCGGGTTTCAGCAAACCCAAAATAATCCGCACCAGTGTCGACTTTCCAGCCCCATTGGGGCCTATAAGTGTGGTAATTTCCCCCTGATTGAGCTGCAGACTGATATTGTGCAGCACATGCTTGCCAGTAAAGCCTTTATTGACACTGTCCAGCGCCATTAGTGGACTATTGTTCATTATCTGTGTCCTCCCGATGCTCGGAACATTGCGGGCAGAGGCCAAAAAGCTCCAGGCATTGGCTCTGCAAGGTAAAATTTGCCTTGTCACTGGCGCTTTGCAGCATGCTATTAATAGTATTATGGGCCACCTCAGCAGCACTGCCGCACTGACTGCAGATCATAAATAGATTACTGTGCTCGCTATTGGGAAAAGGGCAGCCAATATAGGCATTCAGAGAGGGAATGCGGTGGATTAAGCCAAGCTGCAATAAAAAGTCTATAGCTCTATACACCGTAGGTGGCGCAATTGGTTTATTCAGTAGCTCTGATAGCTGGCCCTGCAGCTGATAGGCACCCAGAGGCTGGTGACTCTGCCACAGCAGGCGCAGTACCGATTCCCTGGTAGTGGTCATACGCACCTTTTGCTCGCTACAGAGATCATTGGCGCGGGTTAGGGCAGCACTAATGCAGCGTCCATGGTCATGGGGTTGATGTACAAGTCGCGAATTTGTCAGCATAAAGCCCGCACCGATGTAGGGAATAGGTAAATGATACGTTATAATATAACATTAATAAACGGCTAAATATTCTGTGACGCTCCGAATTGCCAAGCCATTGCTTTTAGAGCCCTTAGGGCAAGATTGATCTATGTTAAAAAAGATACAATATAACACTTTGCTGGTAATATCACTGGTTATTACTCTAAATTCAGCCAGCCTAGGTGCAGGCGGTGCTTCTGGGTCATCACCTGGTTCATCAACTGCATCGCCAATTTTGCCGCGACCTGTACCCTTAGTAGTCACAACTATTAAACCTCTGGCCATTATTGCCCAGTCGGCAGCAGGAGATGCCGCCAATATTGAGTATCTGGTGCCCGCCAATCAATCGCCCCATGATTTCTCGTTGCCTGTATCAGCGCTCAAAAAAATTGCCAGCGCTGATCTGGTTGTCTGGATAGGCAGGGATTTTGAGACCAGAAGCGCCAAAACCATGGCACAGATACCCACCAGCAAACTGGTCTCTGTAATTGATCAGATAGCCAGCCAAGCCGATAGCGCAGCACATGACCACAGCGATGGCCATGGGTTAGACCCGCACCTCTGGCTAGACCCGAACTATGGCAATGCCATTGCCGCAGAAATCCAGAGCCGGCTAGGTCTGCCGATAAAAGAGATTTTAGATCAGGACAGCATTCAAGTATTGCAAGCTTCGCTGGCATCCTCGGCAGACAAAACCTATCTGACCCACCATGACGCCTATGCGCATTTTGTTCGCGCCTTTAAATTGCCGGCCGGATTTCCTATTAGGGATATCCGCGGTGATGTTAAAGGGGTAAAAAGCCAGTATCAGCTGCGCAAAACCATGGCCAGCGCCAATATTAGCTGCGTATTTGTTGAGCCCCAGTATCAGGGCAAAGATGCGGCTGTTATTGCTGCCGAATTCGGCCTGCCTCTAGTAGCGCTGGATCCTCAGGGGCTGTCTCAGCCACTAAACAACCATGCCTACAGCGAATTTATCAGCTCTTTAGTGGCGCAATTTAAAGCCTGTTTCCAGTAAATCATGTATCCTTAAAACTTAAATTCCCGTCACAAAAGCACGCTGACTATGGCCTCAAAAACACCTCTGATTCTTGTCGATGGCTCCTCTTACCTGTATCGCGCCTTTCATGCCCTGCCGCCACTGACCAATAGCAAGGGCAAGCCAACCGGAGCGGTCAAAGGCGTGATCAATATGATGCGCCGTTTGCAAAAAGATTACCCCCAGAGCACCCATGTAGTGGTGTTTGATGCCAAGGGAAAAACCTTTCGCGATGAAATTTACAGCGACTACAAGGCCCATCGCCCGCCCATGCCAGACGACCTGCGACTGCAGATAGAGCCAATTCACAAGATTATTCAGGCTATGGGTATGCCAATGCTGGTTATAGAAGGTGTCGAGGCCGACGATGTGATTGGTACATTGGCGCTGCAGGCTACAGCAGCTGAGCAGCCAGTGGTGATCTCCACAGGAGATAAAGATATTGCCCAGATGGTCAATGAGCATATTGTTATGGAAAACACCATGACCAATACGCTGCTGGACAGGGCAGGGGTGATTGAAAAGTTTGGTATTCCGCCGGAGCTGATTATTGATTATCTGGCGCTGCTGGGTGACAAATCCGACAATATTCCCGGAGTGCCAGGTGTGGGTGAAAAAACCGCTCTGGGGTTATTGCAGGGCCTGGGCGGGCTGGATGATATCTATGCCCGCCTGGATGAGGTAGCTGGTCTGGAGTTTCGCGGCGCCAAAACCATGGCCCCCAAGCTTGAGGAGCACAGAGAGCTGGCCTATCTCTCCTACAAACTAGCGACCATTAAAACCGATGTTGAGATGGACCTGGCCCTGGGCGAGTTACATAACGGCAATCCAGACGAGCCAGCTCTCCTTGCTCTGTTTAAAGATATGGAATTTAAAACCTGGATCAAAGAGCTGGAAGACTCAGGTACAGATGCTGCGCCAGCTTCAAAACAAGACCAAAATACCTCGAGTGGAGAGGGCAGGGACCCAGCGCCAGAGATGCCCATGATAGAAAGGGACTATCAGACTGTTCTTACCCAGCAACAGCTTGATAGCTGGGTGACCAAAATAAAGTCCGCGCCGCTGGTAGCTGTGGATACAGAGACCACCAGCCTCGACTATATGCAGGCACAGCTGGTTGGAGTCTGTGTTGCCGTTGAGCCAGGCCAGGCCGCCTATATCCCCTTTGGCCACGATTATCTGGGTGCTCCAGCTCAGCTCAGCCAGGACACTGTGCTGGCCCAATTAAAACCATTGCTGGAAGACCCAGATATTAAAAAAGTCGGTCAGAATCTTAAATATGATATGAGTGTACTGGCCCAGCATGGCATAGATCTGCAGGGGGTTGCCTTTGATACCATGCTGGAATCCTATGTGCTCGACAGCGTGGCCACTCGCCATGATATGGACAGTCTGGCTACAGAATATCTGGGTGAAACCACCATTAGTTTTTCCGATGTGGCCGGCAAGGGCGCGTCACAACTAACCTTCAATCAGGTCTCTCTGGAAGAAGCCGCTCCCTATGCTGCGGAGGATGCAGATATCACCCTGCGTCTGCACCAGACCCTGTGGCCTGAGGTCTGCAAGCATCCAACCCTGGAAAAAGTTTTTAATGATATTGAGTTACCACTGCTGCCAGTGCTGTCGCGTATAGAGCGCACCGGCGCTCTGGTGGACGGCACACTTTTATTTCAGCAAAGCAGCGAACTGGCAGAGCGCCTGGGCGAGCTGGAAATTGAAGCCTGGGATCTGGCAGGCCAGCAGTTTAACCTTGCATCACCCAAACAGCTGGGCGAAATACTATTTGAAAAACTGCAAATTCCTGTGCTGAAAAAAACCGCCAAAGGAGCCCCCTCGACTAAAGAAGAGGTCCTCCAGGAACTGGCACTGGATTATCCATTGCCCAAGGTGCTGCTGGAGCACCGCAGTCTAGCCAAGCTCAAGTCTACCTACACTGACAAGCTGCCCACCATGATTAATCCGGCTAGTAAGCGTATTCATACCTCCTACCATCAAGCAGGAACGGCAACGGGACGGCTATCATCCTCTGATCCTAATCTGCAAAATATCCCTGTGCGCACCCCTGAGGGGCGCAGAGTTAGGCAGGCGTTTATTGCGGCTCCGGGCTGCAAAATGGTCGCCGCGGATTACTCGCAGATTGAGTTGCGGATTATGGCCCACCTCTCTGAAGACCCAAGCCTGTTAAAAGCCTTTGCCGAGGGCCAGGATATTCACCGCGCTACCGCGGCCGAGGTATTTGCGGTGCCTACTGACCAGGTGACCGCCGATATGCGCCGCAGCGCCAAGGCCATTAACTTTGGCCTGATCTACGGCATGTCGGCCTTTGGTCTGGCGCGGCAGCTTAATATAGGCCGCAAACAGGCAGCAGAATATATTGAGCTGTATTTTCAGCGCTACCCCGGTGTGCAGTCCTATATGAATAATATTCGCCACACCGCTGCCGAACAGGGTTATGTAGAAACCGCCTTTGGCCGCCGGCTCTATCTCCCAGAAATTAACGCCAGAAATGGCATGCGCCGTCAGGCCGCCGAGCGAACGGCTATTAATGCACCTATGCAGGGCACAGCTGCAGATATTATTAAGTTAGCTATGATCCATGTGGACGACTGGTTGCAAAATTCCGACTTGCAAAGCCAAATGATTATGCAGGTACATGATGAACTGGTACTGGAAGTTCCCGAGTCTGAATTAGAGGCGGTAAAACAGGGCCTTAATGATCTGATGGCGAATGCAGCTAACCTGCTAGTGCCATTAGTTGTTGATGTGGGTGTTGGCGATAACTGGGATGAGGCTCATTAAATGCCAAGCCAGTTAAAGTTGCCATTGTCAGCGCCAATAATGGCCTATTCAAAAATAAATAAAAAAGTTTAAACAAAATGGAACTTAGCTAAAAAGCTGTGTCTAAAAAGGGGCAAGACAATTTTGCATCATACTCTCCCCCAACTAGATGTATGCAAAGTAAGACTCTCCAAGTAGTAAACTAAACCCTGATCCGGTAACCGGATCAGGGTTTTTTTATGCCTGCTCCCTTTTCCGGCAGGCCTTGCACCTAGTCTTGGTCCTCAGGAGTCTCAAAATTTGCACTTAACCAGTGATTAAGCAATGACTCCAGCTCATTGAGCCCCTGTTTTTTTAACGAAGAAAAGGTCTGCACTGACAATAGGGTGCAGCCTGGGTCCATATCCCGCAGATGTCTCTCCACCTGCAGCATAGCGCTCTGGGCTGGGCCGCGCTTCAACTTGTCTGCCTTGGTCAACAGAATATGCACCGGCAGCCCAGCCTGAGCAGCCCAGTTAAGCATCTGCAGATCAAAATCCTGCAGCGGATGCCGAATATCCATCAGCAGAACCAGGCCAGCAAGGCTCTGGCGCTTTTGCAGATACTCCGCCAAATGCCTGTCCCATTCCGCCTTCATTGCCCTGGGTACCTTGGCATAACCATAGCCGGGCAGATCCACCAGCCTGCCGCCACTGGCCAGCTGGAAAAAATTAATCAGCTGCGTGCGCCCCGGGGTTTTACTGGTGCGCGCCAGTCGGCCATTGCGAGTCAAGGTATTGATGGCGCTGGACTTGCCCGCATTTGAACGCCCCGCAAATGCAACTTCACAGCCGGCATCTTCCGGACATTGCCTGATTGATGGCGCACTGGTCATAAATATTGCGCTCTGATAGTTAATTGCCGTCGAATCCATAAAAAAGACTATGCCAAGTGGCTGTAAGAAACCGGGGTTATTGGTATATAATGCGCGCGCTTTAGCCAATAGGGCTACTGTCCCATGGTCGCACGTATAAACAGGCGACTATTCTAGCGGATTGCGAGAGTTGAATAACCATGAAAAGAAGCTTTTTAAATATTATTTGTTTGCTGGCAGTATTTTCGGCAAACCAGGCGCTGGCAGCAGGCGATGCGGCGGCCGGCGAATCCAAGGTAGCTATGTGCGCCGCCTGTCACGGCAGTGACGGCAACAGTATGGTTCCCTCATTCCCCAAGCTTGCGGGCCTGGGTGAAAAGTACATGACTGCGCAGCTGCGCCTTATCAAATCCGGCGAGCGCGTTATTGTTGAGATGACAGGTATTCTGGATGCCTCATCAGACCAGGACCTTCAGGATATGGCGGCTTTTTACGACAGCCAAACCATGCAAAATTCTGGCGCACAGGACATTACTCTGGTTGGTATTAGCGACCCAGATGAAGCTTTAGCCTTCGGCGAAAATGTCTACCGTGGCGGCAATATAAAAACCGGCGTAGCCGCCTGCACCGGCTGCCACTCGCCCTCGGGCAAGGGCAACAACCCAGCTGGATATCCAACGCTGGGTGGTCAGTACGCCAGCTATATTGAAAAGCAGCTGTTAGCCTACCGTCGCGGCGAGCGAGTCAGCGGCGGCAATGCCAAGATTATGCAGGGCGTAGCGGCCAATCTTAGTGACAAAGAGATTAAAGCGGTGGCCAATTATATTTCCGGGTTGAACTAGGCAGCCCGGTTGCCATCAAAGGTTGTCGACTTATAGTTAACCGAGCGCAAAGGATATAAAGATGACTAGTTGGATTAAACGCCTTACTTTTATTGCACTGATACTGCCCATGGCCATGTGTCAGGCACAGACAGAAAAATATCAGCAGGGTGTGCACTATGAAGTGCTGCCTCAGGCCATCCGAACGGCCAATCCAGATAAGATCGAAGTTAACGAAGTGTTCTCATACACCTGTGGCCACTGCTTCAACTTTGAAGCAGTATTGCATCCCTGGTCAAAGCAGTTAGCCGATGATGTCGATTTTCAGCAGACTCCGGCTGTATGGCAGCCAGCCCTGGAGCCCCATGCTCGCGCCTATTACAGTGCCGCCATGCTAAAGGTTCTGGATAAGGTACATATGTCGATCTTTGAAGCTATCCATGTTAAGCGCGAGGCCGTGCGTACAGAAGCTGATTTTGCGGCCATTTTTGCCGCTCAGGGTATCGATAGCGACAAATTTTCCAAGGCCTACAACTCCTTTGGCATGAGCAGCATGGTCAACCAGGCCAAGGCGCGCGTTCGCGGCTATCGCGTGCAGGGAACCCCGGAGATTATAGTTAACGGCAAGTACCGGGTTAGCACCCGCCAGACCGGTGGCTTTGATGGCATGCTCAGCGTTGCCGACTTCCTGATTGAAAAGGAACGTAGCGCCGCGGCCAAATAATAGCGCTGCGGCAAACTAACAGCGCTGCGGCAAACTAACAGCGCCGCAATTGGTTAAGGGCTAAGCAAAATACGCTGTTAATACAGCGTATTTTTTTGGCCCAAATTCATTCATAACCAGTATAGACCCAAATAACTTTATCTATAAGCGACCTATAGGTACTATAGAGCCCCTTTTTTTACCGACTCAAATCAATAGCCATTATGAAGCCAAGCACAAAGCCGAATAACCCCAACTTTTCTTCCGGGCCCTGCTCCAAGCGCCCAGGATACGATGTCGCCAATTTGGATTGTTCTACTCTGGGCCGTTCGCATCGCTCTTCTGTTGGCAAAGCAGCGCTGGGAAGGGCTTGCGCAGACACCGCCGAAATACTGGGTTTGCCCGAGGGCTATAGAGTGGGGGTGGTGCCCGCATCTGATACAGGTGCCGTAGAAATGATTATGTGGTCGCTACTGGGTGCACGCCCTGTTGATATCTTCGCCTGGGAATCGTTTGGCAGTGGCTGGCTCACCGATGCCACCAAACAGCTAAAGCTCGACCAGCTCAACAGCTACAACGCTGACTATGGTTTGCTGCCCGATATGAGTCAGGCCAATCCAGACCATGACTGCATCTTTACCTGGAATGGCACCACCGCGGGCGTCAAAGTGCCCAACGCTGACTGGATTAGCGACGACCGCACAGGCCTGACTATCTGCGATGCCACCTCGGCCGTGTTTGCTATGGAAATGCCCTGGGAAAAACTCGATGTTGTGACCTACAGCTGGCAGAAAGTGCTGGGCGGTGAAGGTGCCCACGGTATGTTAATTCTCAGCCCCCGCGCCGTAGAGCGCCTGGAAAACTACCAGCCACCCTGGCCGCTGCCAAAAATTTTCCGCATGACCAAAGGCGGCAAGCTGATCGAAGGCATCTTCCGCGGTGAGACTATTAATACCCCGTCAATGCTCTGTGTTGCTGACTATCTGGATGCGCTGGACTGGGTGCGCTCAATAGGCGGGCTGCCCGCCGCTATCGCCAAATCAGAGGCTAACCTCGAGGTATTAAAAGGCTTTGTGGCCAGCAGATCCTGGGCACATTTTTTAGCTCAGGAAGAAGACCAAATTTCCAATACCAGCGTTTGCTTGACCCTGGACCTTGAAGCCGATCAGGTTAAGCAGATCGTCAAACTGCTGGATGCCGAGGCTGTTGCCTATGATATAGGCGCCTATCGCGACGCCCCAGCCGGGCTGCGCATCTGGTGTGGCGCCACGGTTGAACAGGCCGATATTGAAGCCCTGCTGCCCTGGCTGGATTGGGCCCATGCTGAAGTCAGCCTGTAACCCAAACGCGCTTATGCCCAAGCAAACTGATACCCAGACTATCGAGAAATAATATGTATAACATCCGTACCTACAATGCCATTTCTTCAAAAGGCCTGACTCGCTTCTCTGCAGACAAGTATGCTGTATCCAGCGAGTCGGCAGCCCCAGATGGCGTATTGCTGCGCAGCCAAAAACTGCATACAGAAGTGCTGCCTGAGTCAGTACTAGCCGTGGCCAGAGCAGGTGCGGGCACCAACAATATTCCCACCGAAGCCTATACCGAGCAGGGCATAGTGGTGTTTAACACCCCAGGCGCCAATGCCAACGCGGTAAAAGAATTGATTGTGGCTGGTCTGCTGCTGGGATCACGGGATATCTACGGCGGCATGAACTATGTGCAAGAGCTCGGCGATATGGACGACTCAGGCGAGATGGGCAAGCTGCTGGAAAAAGAAAAGAAACGTTTTGCCGGCTCTGAAATCACCGGCAAGACCCTGGGTGTTGTTGGTCTGGGAGCGATAGGCTCCATTATTGCCAACCTGGCTCTGGACCTGGGTATGAACGTAATTGGCTATGACCCGGCTATCTCTGTCGAAGCGGCATGGCAGCTATCCAGCCGTGTTGAACGCATGGACAGCATCGAAGCCCTGCTGGCTCGCGCAGACTTTATTACCCTGCATGTGCCCGCCATCCCCGCCACCAAGCATCTGATCAATAAAGACACCCTGGCGCAAATGAAACCCAACGCCAAAATTCTCAACTTCGCCCGCGAAGAAATTGTCAGCACCGAAGATATGGTGGCAGCCCTGGAGAGCGGAACTATCGCCGGTTATATCAGTGACTTCCCGGCACCAGCGCTGCTGGGTCGCAAAGATGTGTTGCTGATGCCACATATTGGCGCCAGCACCGAAGAAGCTGAAGAGAACTGCGCAGTAATGGCCGCTGATCAGCTGATGGACTATCTTGAGAACGGCAATATCCGCAACTCGGTTAACTTCCCGCCCACCAAAATGGCTCGCAATGGCGGCACCCGCATTACCTTTGCCAACAGCAATGTACCCAAGGTACTGGGCAGTGTGCTGGCAGTGCTAGCTGATGCCGAGCTCAATGTGGTAGATATGGTCAACAAAAGCCGCGGTGAAATTGCCTACAATATTATTGATGTAGAGGGCGATATAGACGCCGGTATTGAAGAGGCTATTGCCGCTGTTGAAGGTGTGATTCGCCTCAGAGTTATCTAAATCCTTGGGGTCGCTGCGGCGACCCAGCTTCACTCTACCTTCACCCCCCAGCTCGTCATCTTAAATACAGTATCCTCAATTTCTGGCTTTTTTCCAAAAGCAGAACTACGCTTTTTAGAACATGTTCTAAATTGTCAGATTTCTGCTATCTAGATTTTATGTTGTCAGACAAAAATTCGGTGCAATTTTGTCATATCGAAAGTTTTTTCTTGTCTTGTTAAATTTCCAAAGTAGCTAAGTTTCAGGCGGTTATGGATAGTTGAATTTGATCATTCCATAGGATGTGGGTGTGAGACATTTTTCTAATTAACAAGGAGAAGTTCAAATGAAAAAATTTATAGGGATGCAGTTTGTTTTAGTCTCAATGGTATTTGTGCAAGCTGTTTTTGCTAGCGAGGATGAGGCAATCCAAAAAATCCAAGCCGATGCATATGAAGAATGTGCTGTCCGAGTCTTTGAGAAATCAACAAAAGTCAGTGATGTGTTTAAAGAATGCGAAGCTGAAATGAATGTTTATATTTCTAGGCATAGCGACAAAACCAAAGACAAGATAAAACAAAAAATAAAAGTCGAAACACGTAAGGCTCTGACAGAAAAAACCCTATCGCCACCTAGCGAAGAGGGTTAACCATGAAAAAATATCTTTTACTGGCCATTTTATGGCCAGCGTTTGCCTGTGCCGAGATTTCAGGCCCCACAACAAGTTCAGGGGAGTTTTCACTTACCTGGACTGAACCTAACAGCATTCTCGTGGAGGTGGACAGCACAGGAACCATTGTCGATTCTTGGGGCAGTGGCCCTGCTGAAATTCTAAAACCGGATGGTACCTTTACCTATTGGGAATACCTTTGCATGTATCTGCCTTTTGTGGGTAATTTTTGCTTTAGCACCGACACCCACCAAGTCACGGTCACTACAGGCGTCGGCACTCCGGGGTCACAGTACCCAGAAAGTGCAAGTAAGCAGGCTGAGTATGAGTTTGTATTCCGAGCAGGTGATTTTGTAAATACTGGTAGAGTAGATATTCTTGTCGAGCGCATTGAAAGCGGGCCGGTCGACGGATCCATGCAATCTTATATTATCTATCAACATGCAAATGGTGTATTGCACACCAAGAAACCGGTCGGCTCTCAACTTGCCTATGCGAAAACATTTCCGCTCAACACTACCCTTAACCTTATGCCTGCGGATATCAATGCCGATGGGTTTACAGACCATATGATTGAGGGTTTACAGGCAGTGATGGGCCCTGAGGTGGTGGATGACTATATTGTATTCGCAGGAGGTTCAGCAGCAGACAAAACCGCACCACAGGGCGCCACAGAGATTGATAATGAGTTTACAACCTACACTACAGACCTAAGCCAGTGGTTAAATGATGACGAGCATTTTGCGAATAATATAATGCTTACCAGCATCCCTCTGTTTTCAATTGGCTTTGGCTGCTCTGGCGGTTTCAACTGGTTTGATGGTATCTCTGGCTTCTTCTCTCATGGTCTATGTGGGCCCAGTTTTCAGTTCGTGGGATCCATTCCTGTGTTACATGGCATCAACTTTGACGCCTTAGCAGCTTCCAGCCATATCGCAAGCATATATGAAAATCACGAAAACATAAGTGATGATGACTTATGGCAGTTATCTCTTATCACTAAAAATATTTTCAATGTGCATTCCTTTGGCTTTGACGACTCCGGTATACGTCAGCCCACCAATCATGGTGAGGATACGGATGCAGAGGAAAAAACCGCTGCGATGATACAATTCTCATATATGCTGATGGCTTCAGGGTTTCAAATAACAATTCAGCAAGGTGTGCCTCATGATTATCGGCACGTAAGTGACATATGCGACACTAGCCAAGCCTATTGCACACTTGCGAATATTGCCTGTTGGGGAAGACACTTTCATGCGCCTCTTGAGGATAAGAATGGGCATGATACGCCAGTAGAAAATGGTGAAGTCTCCGACCTAGAGGATAGACTCTGGCATGAAAATGAGATACGTACTGGGGTAGGTGAGGCTGCGGGATTGCCTCCTAATGCTATAGCTAATGTCACGGAGCCAAGTCATATCCTTCACGATTTAGATGGCCCTGGGTTTGGTGTCTGTCCTCAACCGGTATCAGGCCAGGGGACTGGTCCTGTAAATGAATGCTCCCAGGTATACCGGGAGCCATTTGAAAGTGAAGGTAAAATTAAAATGAGGACCAGGGGTTTCGGAGATAATCGATTTGCAACCGCTAATCAAATAGTTGGAAAAAGAATATTTAAAGAGTTGGATGACGAAATGAAGGAAGCAATTGAAATGGATTCAGATGGGATATGTCCCTCTTTGTGAGTATGTTACATCATAGGGATTAGGCGCTTTGCCTAGTCCTTTTTGATAAGGAGAAGTTTATGGTTAGTTGGGATGATTCTAGTGTCTGGCTTGTTTCTACTTTAGTTTTTTTCGGATTGATGCCTCTCTGGAAAAAGAGGCGCGCTTATTTTATTAGCGCGGGTATTTTATTTTTTTCTCCGGCATTTAATTTATATCAAGGTGCTGGCTACTATAGTATTTGGCCTTGGATTGTTAGTTTTCCCGGCTATCTACTTTATTTTTCAGAGACCTGGTTACTGTTTTTAAACTATGTATTGCCAACAAACTTGATTGTAGGCTTTATATTTTGGGCTATCGCGGTCTGGCGAAAAATATAATGCGTTATGGAGGGCTATGACCACATCATTGTTTGGGCAGCGACTGCACTGGTCTTTGTGATGCTAAAACAGTTTTGGATTAAAAAGCGAAGCTACTTTATTGTCACAGGTATCCTATTTTTTTCTCCAACGCCAATCTAATATTCAAATATAACGGGCCACGTCAGTCTGTGGCCTCTTCTCGGCGCACTTCCAGCTTATGTGACTAGCTGGGCCGTATTAGACATCTGGCTATACTACTTGCTCCCTTCTGTGATTATTACTGGCTTAGTATTGTGGGCAATTGCTATTTGGAGAAAAATATAATGTGATAATTCTTAACACAGTGAGAGGTCCGTCTTTCCCTAGGCGGGGCTTTAGACGCGATGAGTGATTTTGAAGATTTATTAGTATGGATGTTTTCCACGGGTATTTATTTTTGCCTGAGGCCATTTTGGATTAGGAATAAGCACTATTTCATAACAGCAGGCGTATTATTTTTCACTCCGAGTGTTGTTGTGTATGAGAGTATTATGAGGCAGTTTTCGATTTGGCCGCTAATTTTGGGCATACCAAATTATCTATTCAATATAAAGCTTGCCGCGACATATTTTGTAGGTGTGGTGGTTCCAACGGGCGCAATTGTAGCTCTGATTTTTTGGGCAATTGCTATTTGGGGGAAAATATAAAGCATTATGGAAAGCTGGGACCACACTATTGTTTGGTCGATCGCGACATTAGTGTTTTTTGCTTTCAGGCGTGTATGGGCTGAGAAGCGGTACTATTTTGTTGTCGCTGGCATTATTTTTTTTACGCCTATGTTTACATACTACCCAGGAGTGACGGGGTATTACAGCGTTTGGCCGCTGATAGGTGCTCTTCCCATGTATTTAGTTTATTGGGATGAGCTGAATCGATGGTGGGGTTATGTTGTGATACCTGGCTCAGTAGTCGGCATAATATTTTGGGCTATTGCTGTTTGGCGCAAAATTTAAGGTGTCGCAGAAACTCGTGAAAGCTAAACTTAGCCAAACAACTTCCCCCGCACCGTACCCCTATAGGCCTTGGGGCTATTCCCCGACCACTGCTTAAATCTGGCCGAAAACCAACTCGCCTCTCTGTAGCCACTGTAATTGGCTATTTCCAAAATCGACAAATCTGTGTTCTTCAGCAAATCACAGGCAAAGGTCATGCGCACCTGGGTTAAATAGTCGCTGGGCCTGGTGCCCACGGCCTGGCTAAAGCGGCGGTGAAAGGTGCGCTGGGTCATACCAAACTGCGCGGCTATATCCGCCATAGACAGAGGCTTGCCTAAATTATCCTGAATCCAAATCTGTGCCTGGGCAATGGCTTCATCGGCGTGTTTGCGCTGTTTATCACCCATGCCAATTGGCTCGGGGATATTGCGGATCTCGTGGAAGAAATTGCGTTGCGCCTGCCGGGCTATAACTCGGCCAAAGATGCGCTCTACCTGATAGACAATCAGTTCTGCCATGGCGTTCACACTGGCGGTGCAGTAGATATTACTGGCCTGAGTGGTGAAGTGTTGGCGCTCCAACTGCACTCTGGGGTAATGCCGCTGCAGCTGGTCAAAGTAGTGCCAGTGGGTGGTGGCTGGTTTATCGTCGAGAAGACCGGCCTCGGCAAGAAAGCACACACCTGTGCCCACCGCGGTCATGCTGATATTGTTTTGGTGCTGTGCCTGCAACCATGGAATATAGGCGCGGTATTTGTTGACCGCTGGCCTGGGGTTGCGCCACAGCGCGGGGATATGAATCAGGTCGCTGGTAAAGCTGTCCTGCAAACTGTGGGTGGGATGCAGCTCAAAGCCCGCGGAGGTTTGCACCGGTAAACCATCTGGGGTGACTCGCCTGATCACTACGTCGCGCACCGGATGCTTGCTGGCGCGAGCCATGGCCTGGGCAAAATTAAATATCTCTGCAGCCAATGTGCTGCTGGATACCAGCATATTGTCACAGAGTAGTAGAGTGAGATTAAAGGTCATAGGGCCGAAATATAGCATATTTTGGCTATATTCCTAATATAACTGGCTGAATACCATAATCATTGCTTCGCTATTGCCCCTACACTAAAAGTCTAATCAAGCGTATTGCTAAGGGCATTATATGACTCAATCTCTGCCAGTTATTGTTGGTTTCGGTGGCTACAACGCAGCGGGCCGCAGTTCCTCTCATCAGGCGTTTCGCCGCATGGTTCTTGAGTCACTTCCTTCAGCAGAACAACGCAAAACCATTGTTGGCCTGGCCTGTTTAATGGGTCATGTGCAAAAGCAGGGTGAGCAATACAGCAATCAGCGGGGTGCGCTGTTGAGTGCTGAGCAGGTGGATACTGAGTTTCGTGCTGAGGTGCTGGATGGCACTCTGGTGCGCAGGGTTGAATGCTTTGATCCGGCAGCTGTGCCTGGCAATAAAAGAATTACCTTTGATCATCAGCAGGGTGAGCAGATTGTTTTTAAAATGGTTAAGCGCGACCTGCCGAGTCGCTGCCCACAAGACTGGCAGGTGTGTGACCTTGAGGATGGCAATGTTGAGGTGACAGCATCAGCGGTGAGTGATTATTTAATTGAATCTCATTATGAACTGGTGGCCAAAGCGGCGGGTCAATTGCCTCGCGGCTTTAACATGGACGAGCACTACAATGCCCGCTTTCACCCGCGGGGCCTGCAATTGGCACTTTTGGGTGCCAGCGATGCAGTGCATTCTATAGGGCTACCCTGGGAGACCATTGCTGATCATGTAAACCCCGACCAGGTAGGCGTTTACAGTTCCAGTGCCTTAGGTCAGGTAAGCGAAGAGGGTTTTGGTGGACTTTTGCAGGGCCGCCTCAAGGGCACCCGCACCACTGCCAAACAGTTGCCTCTGGGCTTAAATTCTATGCCCGCCGATTTTATCAATGCCTATGTGCTGGGCAGTGTTGGCCACACTGAGGCCATTACCGGCGCCTGTGCCAGCTTTTTGTATGTGCTGCAGGCCGCGGTGCGCGATATCTCCAGTGGCCGCCGCCGGGTGGCGATTGTAGGCAATGCCGAGGCTGGTGTGACCCCGGAAATTATGGAGGGGTTCAGCAATATGAGTGCTCTGGGTTCAGATGAGAATATCTGTAAGCTGGATGGTACTGAGCAGCCTGACCTGCGCCGCGCCAGCCGGCCCTTTGGCCATAACTGTGGCTTTACTCTCTCGGAGGCTACCCAATATATAGTGCTGATGGATGATGCTCTGGCCATTGAGCTGGGCGCGGATATTCACGGCGCTGTGCCCGATGTGTTTATTAATGCTGACGGGGTTAAAAAATCTATCTCAGCGCCGGGGGTGGGTAACTATATTTCTTTTTCCAAGGCAGTGGCTTCTGCCATAAGCATTGTGGGCAAGCAAGCGGTGCAGTCACACAGCTTTGTGCATGCCCATGGCTCCAGCACTCCGGCTAATCGCACCACCGAATCGGAGTTGATTGACCGCGTGGCCGATGCCTTTGATATTACTCACTGGCCTGTCACTGCGGCCAAGGCTTTTGTAGGACACTCTTTATCAACGGCCAGTGGCGATCAGCTGGTGTCTGCCCTGGGCACCTTTAAGTACAATATTATTCCCGGCATCAAAACCATTAATGAAATAGCCCCTGATGTTCATCAGCAGCGAGCCCATTTTCCCCTGACCGATATGGATCTGGCTGAGCGTGAAATGCAGGTGGCATTTATTAATTCGAAAGGCTTTGGTGGCAATAATGCTACAGCAGTTGTGTTGGCTCCCAGCCGGGTCGATGCCATGCTGGCAGCCAGATACCCCAATGATTTTGCTGGCTATACTCAGCGCCGCGAGCAGACCAGAGCCGCTGCTGAGGCCTATGCCCAGAGAGCAGACAGTGCCCAGTTAGATGTGATCTATAAATTTGGTAATGAACTGATTGATGAGGCTGCCCTAAGTATCTCTGAGCAGGGCATTAATATCCCCGGCTTCTCGCGCACTGTGGAGTTTAATCTGCAGAATCCCTACCCAGATATGCAATAAAATCCTCTAGCCGCTGCAGCAGAGAATCATCGATTTTGCGTGCCTGATTAATCCATCGCTCCGGCTGTACTCTAGAGCCGGGAGCGCTATTTCCTAAATTCGACAGCGTGCCTCCATGAATGGCCACCACTCTGTTGACAGATCTTGGGTTTTCTTCAGAATGCACCTTTTCCAGTAGTGGCCCACCAGAAGACCCGCTTTCTGCGTCGCAATTATGTAATAGTAAGTGTTCACTTACAAAACTGTCTGATGAGTAACTTTGGCACTGCCCACTAATATTAATGCGCTCATTATTGGGGTTATAGGCCAGTAACTGCTTGGGGCTGAGCCTGTTTGGCAAGGCTAACAGCAGGGGCTTTTGATGCAGGCGGTGCTGCAGTGCCACAAAAACAATATCGGTTTCAGACTGGCGCATTCTGTCTTCGGCCAGAGGCTGATAGGCATGCTGTGAAATCTCTGCAAAGGCAACAGATTTGAGGCGCCTGTTTTGCGGTCTGTAACTGCAGTCAGCAAAGGGCAGGCCAGTATGGGTATCGAACAACACATGGGCAGCGGTAATAATAATGGATGGACTGTGTCGATCTGCAGTTGGCCCCGGGCCAACAAGGCTAGCTGTACCTCGCAAACCCCCATCGCAAAACACGGTGCCCACTGCTTTTAACAGTTGCGCTGGCGCATCTGTGCGGCTGTCTTCAATACCATTGGCTGGGTCACCATCGCCAAATACGGCACTGAAGCAAAGCGATGGCAGGAGCAATAATAGGAGTGCGATACAGAGAGGTGATTTGCGGATGGTTTGATGGGAGCTAATACTCATTGGGATTAACCCATGTCGCCCCAGACTGACTGGATAATACTAATTGCTGCCAGAGGTGCAGTCTCTGTGCGCAGTACTCTGGGGCCAATAGCCAGTGGCTGGTAGCTGGCCTCTGTAGCACGCTCAATCTCCGTATCACTGAGGCCACCCTCTGGGCCAATTAGCAGGGCAATATTATTGCTGGCGTTGTTCATGTCGGCGAGTCGTTTTTCAGTGCGGTGATGCAATACCAGTTTTAAAACGGATTCGCAGCTTAGCAGCCATTCCTCAAGATTTATGGCGGCATTAATCCTCGGTATGCTATTGCGCTGTGATTGTTCGCAGGCACTAATAGCAACCTGCTGCCAGTGTTTTAATCTTTTTTCTAAACGTTGGCCATTAAGTTTGACTTCACAGCGCGAGGTAAACAGAGGGGTGATTTGGTTGATACCCAGTTCGGTGGCTTTTTGCACAATCCAATCCATGCGCTCGCCACGGGAGACACCAATGGCCAGATGCAAATTTAGAGGAGACTCTCGACTGCTATCAATAAAATCAGATATTGTAACTGAGGCATGGCCTTTTTTTGCCTTGGTCAGCTGCGCGGCATACTCTCCGCCCTGGCCATTAAAAAGGGTCAACTGCTGACCCAGGCTCATGCGCAATACCGAGGTCAGATGACGGGCAGCACCTTCATCAAGATCAATCTCGGTGCCCACTGTCAGATTTGCGCTGGTGTAGATTCGCGGGATACGCATGGCTCACTCGTAAATTAGAGAGCCTTGGTAGGTAGGCCCAGATTACGACACAGGGTATCAGTAATTTGCCATTGATTCATGGTATAAAAATGCAAACCAGGTGCGCCCCCGGCTAACAATGTTTCACAGAGACGGGTCACCACATCCACACCATATTTAATCAGGTCTTCGGGATTGTCGGTGCGCTCTTTAAGTTGCCAGCGCAGCCAGCGAGGAATATCGGCGCCGCAGTTATCAGAGAAGCGAATCAAATTGTGGTAGTTGGTCAGGGGCATAATGCCAGGCAATATTGGCTGATCAATGCCCACGTTAGTACATTCATCTAAATATCTAAAATAGGCATCTGGGTTATAAAAATATTGACTGATAGCTCCGTTGGCGCCTGCCTTAAATTTTTCGCCCAGCCAGTAAATATCTTTGCTGTAGCTTTCGGCCTCTGGGTGAATCTCCGGGTAGGCAGCCACATAGATCTCAAAATGATCGCCCGTGTGTTTGCGAATTAACGAGACTAATTCATTGGCATGAACAAGCTGTTTGGTGCCGCCAATACCTGAGGGCAGGTCGCCGCGCAGAGCAACTAATTTATTGATACCTGCATCTTTGTAGGATTGCACCAGCTCAATAACATCCTGTTCGTTATCGCCACCGAAAGAGAGATGAGGTGCGGCGCTATAGCCAGCTGTCTGCAGGCTAAGCACAATATTTTTGGTGGTGTCTCTGGTGGAGCCGCCGGCGCCGTAGGTGACCGAATAAAACTCAGGGCTGAATTTGTTCAGCTCATTAGCGGTGGTTTTAAGCTTGGCAATCCCTTCTTCAGTTTTTGCCGCGAAGAATTCAAAGCTGATATGGGGACTGTTCGTCATGAAACTTACTTCCTGTTAATGGTTGGTATTATGTAGATCCTTCGCTGCGCTTGGGGTCGCTCTATTGTCATCCTGAGCGCAGCGAAGGATCCCAAAGGATCACAATCAGTACTTGTAGCTGTCACCTTTAAATGGACCTGCCACAGGGACATTAATATAGTCTGCCTGAGCCTGAGTGAGCTTGGTAATCACGCCACCAAAGCCGCCAACCATATGGCGAGCAACTTCTTCATCAAGGTGCTTGGGCAATACTTCAACCCGCAACATCTCAGTCTTGGTACCCTCATCCTGTGCAGCAAACTTCTGCCCATACAGCTCGATCTGTGCCAGTACCTGATTGGCAAAAGAACCATCCATAATACGGCTTGGGTGACCTGTAGCATTGCCCAGATTAACCAGACGGCCCTCTGCCAAAAGCAGCAGATGATCGTTTTCCGCACGGTTGCGGTAAATCTTGTGCACCTGAGGTTTTACTTCTTCCCACTCCCAGGTTCCACGCATATAGGCAGTATCAATTTCATTGTCGAAGTGACCGATATTACAAACCACACAGCCGCTCTTTAGCGCTGACAAGATATCTGAGTCACAGACATTAAAGTTGCCTGTGGTGGTTACCAGCATATCGGTATGTGACAGCAGCGCGCTGTTAACACCATTGGCTACATCGCCATCGTTATAGGTTGAAACCACTTCAAAGCCATCAAGGCAGGCCTGCATGGCACAGATAGGATCACATTCGGTAACCTTAACAATCATGCCTTCCTGACGCAGCGACTGGGCAGAACCTTTGCCCACATCTCCGTAGCCAACAACAACCGCTTTCTTGCCTGACAGCAGGTGGTCTGTGGCGCGCTTTATGGCGTCATTTAGGCTGTGGCGACAGCCGTATTTGTTGTCGCACTTGGACTTGGTTACTGAGTCATTCACGTTGATGGCCGGAACTTTAAGTTCCCCTGCTTCCAGCATCTCGTACAGACGATGCACACCTGTTGTGGTCTCTTCAGTAATACCGTGGACTGCCTCTAAAACCTGTGGGTATTTTTGATGCAGCAATGAGGTCAGGTCACCACCATCATCGAGAACCATATTGGCATTCCAGGGCACGCCATCTTTCAATACCTGCTGTTCAAGGCACCATTCATACTCTTCTTCTGTTTCACCTTTCCAGGCAAATACTGGGGTGCCGTTAGCAGCGACTGCCGCGGCGGCATGATCCTGAGTTGAGAAAATATTGCACGAGGTCCAGCGCACTTCAGCGCCCAGAGCTTCGAGCGTTTCAATCAAAACTGCAGTCTGAATGGTCATATGAATACAGCCAAGAATTCGCGCGTCGGCCAGTGGCTGTTCTGCGCGATATTTCTCACGCAGAGCCATCAGAGCGGGCATTTCTGTTTCGGCGATAGCAATTTCTTTCTTGCCCCAATCGGCCAAGCTGATATCGGCGACCTTGTAGTCGCTGTTTATAGATTGTGCTGTTACTGTCATTTCTATTTGCCTTTAAAAAATAATTAATTGTGGTTACAGCGCTTTCTTAAGCGCTTCAACCTTATCGGTTTTTTCCCAGGTAAAGTTTTCTTCTTCCCGGCCAAAGTGGCCGTAGGAAGCTGTGGGCTGATAGATGGGTCGACGCAGGTCTAGCATCTCAATCAGTCCTCGAGGGCGCAGGTCAAAGTTGTCGCGAACCAGAGCAGTAATTTCCTCGTCGGATAGCTTGCCAGTGCCATAGGTTTCAACACTGATAGATGTGGGCTCAGACACACCAATGGCATAGGACACCTGAATTTCACAGCGATCAGCCAGCCCAGCCGCAACAATATTTTTGGCTACATAGCGGCCTGCGTATGCTGCAGAGCGATCTACCTTGGTGGGATCCTTGCCGGAGAAAGCGCCACCACCGTGGTGAGCCATACCGCCATATGTGTCTACAATAATTTTGCGTCCGGTCAGACCACAGTCGCCCATTGGGCCGCCAATAATAAATTGGCCGGTGGGGTTGATATGGTACTGGGTGTCTGCGTGCAACCATTCCGCTGGAAGCACATGGTTAATAATCTCTTCGCGCACTGCCTCTTGCAGATCTGGCAAACTGATATTGGGCGCATGCTGAGTTGACAGCACTACGGCATCAATTGCCACAGGTTTGCCCTGATCATAGCGCAGTGTTACCTGGCTTTTCGCATCTGGGCGCAACCATGGCAGCACGCCATTTTTACGCAGCTGGGCCTGGCGCTCTACAAGGCGGTGTGAGTAGAAAATAGGCGCCGGCATAAGCACCTCAGTTTCGTTGCTCGCGTAACCAAACATCAGGCCCTGGTCGCCAGCACCAATATCTTTATCTTCGGCTTCGTCTACACCCTGGGCAATATCTCCAGACTGCTTGCCAATCGCATTGAGTACGGCACAGCTATTGCCATCAAATCCAACATCAGAGCTGTCGTAACCAATCCCGGTGATAACATCACGCACGATTTGCTCTAAATCCACATAGGTATTGGTGCGCACTTCGCCAGCGATTATAGCCATACCAGTTTTGACCATAGTCTCTACCGCTACGCGGGAGTTGGGGTCGTCTTTGATAATGGCATCCAAAACGGCATCAGAGATTTGATCAGCCATTTTGTCCGGATGGCCCTCGGACACAGATTCAGACGTGAATAATTTGTAAGTAGACATAAGTTACACTTTCCTGTTTTAAGTATTGCCCGCCTTCAAATCTTGGCGGAGTTAGTTGAAATAAATCAGCGCTTTAAAAACTGTCGCAGCTGAATTCGAAAACCATTGCGCTGTGCCAGGTAGAGACTATTGCCCTCGGCTAATCCAACGCTACTCGCCCAGCGAGTCAATTCCTGGGGCTCAAATCCAAGCCAGAGATCACCGCAGGATTTTTTTACCCATTCCTGGTCATGGGCACAGAGATCAGTGATTAGTAATACACCCCCGGCATTGAGCATTTGGGCGCAGTCACTAATCACCTCTGACGGTGTTGCCACATGGTGCAGCACCATATTGAGAGAAATGCAGTCACTGCCAATCTGCTCGTTGAGAGCAACTGAGGTGTCACCGAGTTTGAAGCTGATATTGTCGAGGCCGAGGGCTTTCGAACTATTGCGGCAGCGCTCAAGCATCTCTGCGGAATTGTCGAGCGCCGTGACCTGATTGAAACGGCTGCATAGCTTACCCAGAAATTGCCCGTACCCAGGGCCAATTTCAAGGGCAGATTGGGAGTTTGTCAGGCTGCTGTCCAGAAAGCTCTCAACACTGTCGCCATAGTCAGCCCAGCTGGCAATCAAATCCTGATTCTGCTCAAAACGCGCGGCATTTTGATTAAAGAAAGCCACAGAGGCAGCGGAGCGCTCATGATTAATACTCTCGAGCCTATTCCGCAATCCCGGGTCTAAAGCGGCTTCGTCAATTGTGTGAAAAAGGGTCTGATGCAGGGGCTGCAGATCCGCATCTGGATGTGCCTCACTGCGTCGATAGAAGATTGTTGTACCTTCGCGACGTGTCGCTACCAGCCCTGAATTAGCCAGGATCTTAAGATGGTGGCTCATGGCTGGCTGGCGGATATCAAATACCTGACAGAGCTCTAGCACACCATAGGCATTTTGCTGCAAAACTTTCAAAATTTGCATGCGCAAAGGGTCCCCAGCGGCTTTGCAAAGCGCCGTTATAGCATTGGTGTCAGTGGCTGACCGCGGCTGACTGTCAAGGTGGCTGAGGTTATTCATGGGCCGGGACTTTAGCACAGCAGCTTTTGTATATCAAAATATTTTTATATAGCTGCTGTCGAGGCTTGAGCTCAGTATTTTGGTGCTCAAAAACAGGCGCAAATACCGAATATTGGTTTACTGCCAACTCGGTCTGGGCGACAATGACGCCTCTATAATTTCCCGTTTCAGGAGTGATAATCCATGGCCTCACGTCGAGACCTTGCTAACGCTATTCGCGCCCTCAGTATGGATGCTGTGCAACAGGCTAACAGCGGACATCCAGGTGCCCCCATGGGCATGGCAGATATTGCCGAAGTGCTCTGGAACGACTATTTAAGCCACAACCCTGCAGACCCCAACTGGACTAACCGCGATCGCTTTGTGCTGTCCAATGGCCATGGGTCTATGCTTCTTTATTCGCTGTTACACCTCAGCGGCTATGATCTGCCCATTGAAGAGATTAAAAACTTCCGCCAGCTGCATTCAAAGACTCCAGGCCACCCGGAGTACGGTTATGCGCCGGGCGTAGAGACCACCACAGGCCCTCTGGGTCAGGGTATCAGTAATGCTGTGGGTATGGCGCTGGCAGAAAAGGTTCTGGCGGGCCAGTTCAATCGCCCCGGTCACGATATTGTTGATCACAACACATACACCTTCCTTGGTGATGGCTGCTTGATGGAAGGTATCTCCCATGAAGTTTGCTCCCTGGCTGGCACCTTAAAGCTGGGCAAGTTGGTGGCATTTTATGATGACAATGGTATTTCCATCGACGGCGAGGTTGAAGGCTGGTTTAGTGATGATACGCCGGCGCGTTTTGAATCCTATGGCTGGCAGGTTATCCCCAATGTGGATGGCCATGATAGTGATGCCATTAAAGCGGCGATTGACCAAGCCCGTGCCGAGACCGGCAAGCCCACATTAATATGCTGCAAAACCATTATTGGTTTTGGCTCACCAAACAAGCAGGGTAAAGAAGACTGTCATGGCGCGGCACTGGGTGTGGACGAAGTTGCATTGACCCGTGAGCAGCTGGGTTGGGAGCATGGGCCATTTGAAATCCCAGCTGATCACTATGCTGGCTGGAACGGCGTTGATAAAGGTACTGCCGCGCAGGCGGCCTGGAATGAACAGTTGGCAGCCTATCGTGCAGCCCACCCAGAGCTGGCAGCAGAGTTTGAGCGTCGCGCTAAAGGTGACCTGCCCGCCGGCTTTAGTGCTCAGGCCGATGCCTATATTCAAGAGTGCCAGGACAAGATGGAAAAAGTGGCCTCGCGCAAAGCATCGCAGAACTGCCTCAATGCCTACGGCCCAATGCTGCCAGAACTTCTGGGCGGTTCAGCCGATTTGGCAGGTTCTAACCTGACAATCTGGTCTGGCTCCAAAGATATTACAGGTGACAATGCCGATGGCAACTACATCTATTACGGTGTGCGCGAGTTTGGTATGAGTGCCATGATGAATGGTATCGCCCTGCACGGCGGCTTTATTAACTACGGCGCAACCTTCCTGATGTTTATGGAATACGCCCGCAATGCAGTGCGTATGGCGGCACTGATGAAGCAGCAGAGCATCTTTGTTTACACCCATGACTCCATTGGTCTGGGTGAAGATGGCCCGACTCACCAGCCGGTAGAGCAGTTGAGTGCACTGCGCTCCACGCCCAACCTGCACACCTGGCGTCCCTGTGACACAGTGGAATCTGCGGTGAGCTGGAAAAGTGCTATTGAGCGTCGCGATGGTCCAGCGGCACTGGTATTTAGCCGTCAGGGGCTAACGCCAATGCCGCGCTCTGCTGATCAGGTAGCCGCCATCTCCCGCGGTGGTTATATTCTTAAAGACTGCGAAGCGCCGCAGGCAATTTTGATTGCCACAGGTTCAGAAGTTGAGCTGGCGGTTAATGCTGCTGATGAACTGGCAAGCAAAGGTATTGGAGTACGTGTTGTGTCCATGCCCTGTGCTGAAATTTTCTCAGCCCAGGATGCTGCTTATCGGGATTCAGTGTTAACTCCGACTATTCGCGCACGAGTGGCTGTGGAAGCTCTGCACGCCGATTACTGGTATAAATTTGTCGGTCTTGACGGCCGCGTGGTAGGCATGCGCAGCTTTGGCGAGTCTGCTCCGGGCGGTGAGCTTATGAAAGAGTTTGGCTTTACCCTCGACAATGTGGTGAGCAATGTAATGGAAGCGATCGGCTAATGATTCGTGTAGCCATTAATGGCTATGGCCGCATAGGCCGCTCAGTACTGCGGGCCCTCTATGAATCTGGGGCTCGTGACTCTGTGCAGGTGGTAGCAATCAATGAACCGGCCGACAGCAAGACAATTGCCCATTTAACCCAATATGACTCCACTCATGGTAGATTTCCCGGGGTTATAGGTGTAAGTGACCACTCACTTACAGTTAATGGCGACAGCATCCAAATACTGCATAATGAGCAGCTTGAGCAACTGCCCTGGGGCGATCTTGGCATTGATCTGGTGCTGGAGTGCAGCGGCAGCTTTAGCGACCGCCAGACGGCTGAACTGCATCTGGCCAGCGGAGCCAAACGAGTCTTGTTTTCCCAGCCAGCCGAACCCACAGTGGATGCCACCATTGTCTATGGCATCAATCAGCATCTTTTAAATGCTGATCAGACCATTGTGTCTGCAGCCTCTTGCTCCACCAACTGCGTGGTACCAGTTATCAAAGTACTCAATGACAGATTTGGTATTGATGGTGGGGTAATCACCACCATCCACTCCGCCATGAATGACCAGCCGGTAATAGACGCCTATCACCATACCGACCTGCGCAAAACCCGCGCCGCCATGCAGTCCATTATCCCTGTGGACACTGGTTTGGCTCTGGGCATAGATCGCCTGCTACCAGAACTGACCGGGCGCTTTCAGGCCCAGGCCATGCGGGTGCCAACAGTCAATGTATCTGCCATTGATCTGTCGGTTATGCTCAATACTGAGGTGGATACCAGGTCAATTAATGCCGCCCTCGAGGCTGCCGCTACTAGCGAACTTGATGGAGTTCTGGGATATACCGAAGAGCCTCTGGCCTCCTGTGACTTTAACCATGACCCACGCAGTGGCATTGTGGATGCCAGCCAGACCAGAGTGAGCCAGAAAAAATTAGTGAAAGTGTTAATCTGGTTTGATAATGAATGGGGCTACGCCAATAGAATGCTAGACACCATGCTGTGCTGGTATCAATTGCCACCAACGCAGCACTGATTATCACTTAGTTAGTGATCACCAATACTTAAAAGGATAACAATGACTCTCAAGCTAATGACCGATTTAGATTTAACCGGCAAGCGGGTACTGATACGCGAAGACCTGAATGTACCTATTAGAGAGGGCGTTGTTACCAGCGATACCAGAATAAAAGCTGCACTACCCACCATAAAGCTAGCTCTGGCTGCCGGGGCCAAGGTTATTTTAATGTCTCACCTGGGTCGACCCACCGAGGGTGAATATGACCAGCAGTACAGCATGGCACCAGTGGCCAAGCACCTGGAACAGCTGTTGGGACAGCCGGTACACCTTGAGCAGAGATGGACCAATGGTATTGAGCAAAACAACGGTGCGCTGGTGATGCTGGAAAATGTTCGCTTTAATCCCGGCGAGAAAAAAAATGATGACACATTGGCCAAAGGCTATGCCAAGCTCTGTGATATTTTTGTGATGGACGCCTTTGGCACAGCACACCGCGCCCAGGCCTCCACCCATGGCGTCGCCAAATATGCGCCTATAGCCTGTGCTGGCCCGCTGCTGGCCAAAGAGCTGGATGCACTGGAAAAAGCCATAGCCGACCCGGCGGCACCAGTAGCTGCGATAGTTGGTGGCTCCAAAGTATCGACCAAATTAATGGTGCTAGAAACACTGGCTGAAAAAGTTGATCAATTAATTGTGGGTGGTGGTATTGCCAATACCTTTTTGGCGGCGGCGGGCAAGCCAGTCGGCAAGTCACTCTATGAACCAGATCTAATTCCCGCTGCCCAGGCGCTGATGGCCAGGGTAAATATTCCCCTGCCCACTGATGTAGTGGTTGGTAAAGAATTTTCCGAGACTGCCGAGGCGAGAATTGTTGCTGCCGACGAGGTCGCCGATGACGATATGATCTTTGATATAGGCCCGGACTCAGCCAGAAATCTGGCGGGGATAATCGCCTCAATGGGCACCATTATTTGGAATGGGCCAGTGGGTGTATTTGAGTTTGATCAGTTTGGTGAAGGCACCAAAGCTATTTCACTGGCCATTGCCAAAAGCTCGGGGTTCTCAATTGCCGGGGGCGGAGATACCCTTGCTGCTGTGGATAAATATGACATCACCGATCAGGTGTCCTATATTTCAACAGGGGGCGGTGCTTTTTTAGAATATGTCGAAGGTAAAGAATTACCCGCTGTTGCCATACTGGAGCAGCGCGCAAAAAGCTAAAATTATTTAAGGGAAGGAAGAGACCATGGCATTAATTTCATTAAGACAGTTGCTGGATCACGCCGCGGAGCATGGCTATGGGGTGCCAGCATTTAATGTGAATAACCTGGAACAGATGCGCGCCATTATGCTGGCCGCTGAGCAGACAGACAGCCCGGTAATAGTTCAGGCCTCGGCCGGTGCTCGCAAATATGCCGGCGCACCATTTCTGCGACACCTGATACAGGCCGCCGTAGAAGAGTGGCCAGATATCCCAGTCTGTGTACATCAGGATCATGGCACCAGCCCGGCAATCTGCCAGCGCTCTATCCAGCTTGGCTTTACCTCCGTGATGATGGATGGCTCGCTGATGGAAGATGGCAAAACTCCTTCCAGCTATGACTATAATGTTGATGTCACCCGCCGCTCAGTCGAGATGGCTCATGCCTGTGGTGTCTCTGTAGAAGGTGAGCTAGGTTGTCTGGGTTCATTAGAAACTGGCCAGGCTGGAGAAGAAGATGGGGTAGGTGCAGAAGGTATACTCAGCCATGACCAGATGCTTACTGACCCAGAAGAAGCCGCAGATTTCGTCTCCAAAACCCATGTAGATGCTCTGGCCATTGCCTGCGGCACCAGCCATGGCGCCTATAAATTTAGCCGCCCGCCCACCGGCGATATTCTTGCCATAGACCGCATTAAAGAAATTAATAAGCGCATTCCAGGCACTCATCTGGTAATGCATGGGTCTTCATCTGTCCCTCAGGAATGGTTGGCTATTATCAATCAGTACGGTGGCGAGATCCCCGAGACCTACGGCGTACCCGTCGAGCAGATTTGTGAAGGCATCAAATATGGTGTGCGTAAAATCAATATAGACACAGACTTGCGCCTGGCTTCCACTGGCGCCATACGACGCTATATGGCGGAGAACCCAGCCGCCTTTGACCCGCGCTCCTACCTAAAAGAAACCATCAGCGCCATGCAAGATATTGCCATGGCCCGTTATGAGGCCTTTGGCACAGCGGGCAATGCCAGCAAGATAAAAGCGGTGGGTCTGGATAGCATGACCAGCCGCTATGATGCTGGTGAGCTGGATCCCAGGATCAACTAATAATCGCTTTAGTGAAAAGGGCGCTTCGGTGCCCTTTTTTATACGCGAAAAATTATTCCTTGATAATCAACGCTGGCGTAGCAAATAGTCCTGACTTACTATAATTGTCGGTCAACAAACTAAAACAAGAAGAGACTTATACCATGTCCATTATCTACCCAATGTTCACGCTGGTGATGCTTACCTTTGTCATTATCTTCGCTGTTGGGGCCTCAAGGCTTATCGCAGTGCGTAAGCGGCAGGTTAACCCCAAGCTGTATAAGTTAATGTCGGGCTATGAAGCGCCGGACTACGTACAGCAGTTTACCCGCAACCTGTCCAATCTTTTGGAAGTGCCAATTCTGTTTTATCTGTTGGGGGTGCTGCTGATTGCAATGCAGATTGAGGATTCAACAATGGTTGCTATGGCTTGGGTTTTTGTTGCTCTAAGGTTTTTTCACACAGCGATTCATATTACCTATAACCACATTATCCATCGCTTTATGGTATTTGTGGCTTCAGCGCTAACGCTGCTTGCCATGTGGATTAAATTTATCTTATTAATGGCCTAGGCCCACAAACAAGTAAAAGGAGACTGCTATGGCAATTGATACTCTTGCCACCTGGCATCGCATTGCTGCAGCCCGCGATATGGCGGGGCTCGATGGATTGCTGGCCGACCAATGTGTGTTTCATTCGCCGGTGGTGCATACACCCCAGGTGGGTAAGGCTGTTACTACCCAGTATCTGGCAGCGGCTTTTCATGTGTTCTTCAATGAAACCTTTGTCTATGTCCGTGAGCTGACCGGAGATAACCACGCCATACTAGAGTTTAAGGTTGAGATTAATGGTATTACCGTCAATGGCGTGGATATGATGACCTGGGATGAAACCGGTCAGATCATTGATTTCAAAGTGATGGTTCGCCCACTCAAAGCAGTGAGCCTGATCCATGAAAATATGGGCAAAATGCTGGCGGCGCAAAAATAAAATGCTTGTGCGACTACTGATAGTGCTAATCACTGGGTTGGCTGGCTTGAATGTCGCAGCGGCCGAGATTGAGATCGAGACCCCTTACCTCTTCGTTTTGGGAGTAGCCCAGGATGCTGGCTACCCCCAGGCGGGCTGTTATCAGCAGCACTGTATGCCGGGATGGGCTGATCCGCGGCTGGAGAGGGGCGCCACCGCCGTGGCTCTGATCGACCCCCAGGCCAGTGCAACCTATCTGTTTGAGGCTACTCCCCAATTGCCCAGACAGCTTTACAAGCTCGAGCAGCAAGCCAAAGGCTTTGCGCTTTCCGGAGTCTTTCTCACCCATGCCCATATTGGACATTATGCGGGCCTGATGTTTTTTGGCCATGAGTCGATGGGCGCCAGTAATGTCCCTATATTTGCGATGCCAAGGATGATGGATTACCTGAGCACCAATGGCCCCTGGAGCCAGTTGGTTGCATATAATAATATTGCCTTGCGGCCGCTGGTCCACAACCGCACTGAAAACCTTTCAGGCCTGGGAGTGACCCCCTTTCTGGTGCCTCACCGGGATGAGTTTTCGGAAACCGTAGGCTATTCCATACAGGGCCCAAATAAAACAGCGCTGTTTATTCCAGATATTAATAAATGGTCGGTCTGGGAAAGAGATCTTGCCGAGGTAATACAGACCGTCGACTACGCTCTGTTGGATGCAACCTTCTTTGGTGCTGGTGAATTACCTGGGCGCGATATGTCCTTGGTTCCCCATCCTCTGGTGACTGAAACCATGGCGGCTCTGGCCGCGCTGGGGCCCAAGCAGCGCAAAAAAGTCTGGTTTATTCATATGAATCACACCAACCCATTGCTGAATTCCCAGAGCCAAGAGGCGCTGCAGGTACGTGCTGCTGGCTATAATATTGCTACGGAATCAACCCGTCTCGATCTCTGATACCATTTCGATTAAACAGATATGAGCAATCATCATGCATATCCCTATTAAACCATTAAAACAATATCCACTCTGGCTGCGGCCGTTTTTTTATAATCAGCGACGCAAATATGGCGCTGTGCTGGACCCCGGGTTGCTGTGGGGTCGAGTACCAAAGCTGTTTACCGCTGTGGCGCTGCTCTATGGCGTTATAGATCGCAAAAAATCTCCGGTGGACCCGGTGCTGCGATCTTTGGTCACGGTGCGAGTGTCACAGATTAACTGGTGTCATTTTTGTGTCGACATAAACTCAGCCACATTGGCTGACAGAGCCGGTTCCATGGATAAGGTGGAGCAACTTGAGCAATGGCGCGATTCTTCCCTGTTTGATGATAAAGAGCGTGTGGCTCTGGAGTATGCAGAGGCAGTTACCTATTCCGATCAGCAGGTCAGTGGGGATCTAATGGCAAGGTTAAAACTGTTTTTTGACGATGATATGGTGATTGAACTTACGGGACTCATTGCCTTCCAAAACCTCTCCAGCAAATTTAATGCAGCTCTGGATGTGCCAGCCCAGGGATTTTGTCAGCGCCCCGATTAGGCACCCTCAAGCCCAGCTGCTGGCTGGCCTGATAAACGGTCAGGATTGTTAGTCAAAAATGGTCTATGTTTACTGGAGGGCCTTTTGCCGTGCTTTTGCCCTACTTATGTCCTACTCATGTTTTGCTAGGACAAAATTTTACTTTAACCATTTTATCGAGATTGCTTTTTGATCGAGACCGGTATCAAAATCTAGATAGAGACCATTTAGAACACGAGGTTTCATCATGGAAGATGGCCAAAAAGATATCGCGCCTGCCACTGCATCTGCCAATCCGGCGGAGGCAAAACCTAAAAAATGGTGGCAGTGGGTATTAGTATATCCCACCTTTGTTATTGCCCTTGTTGGTGCTGTGCCAACATTTAAAGAACTCTATGATTCCAAATCCCGCGACGTAGATTTTGGCACTTCGAAGATTGCCGAAATGCGCAATGAAATGTGGCGTAAAAATATGACCTGCGGCATGGCGCCCATGGACCCATTAATTAATGACTTCAATGTGGCGGTTGACGCCACCATTTGTAAATCTGGCGACGTCCTGATTAGAGTGACTACTCCGGCGAAAAAACAGTTCTTTGAATGGGTATCTATCGATGCCATATTCTCTGCCAATGTTTCTAATACGGCTGATATCAATTTATTTGCTGGCCTAGTTAGCAGCGCCATCGCTGATAGCTATACCGGAGCTGGCGACTGGGCCGAGGCTGGCTCTGATTCTGAACCTGCCTCCCAGCCAGAGATTATCGCCCAGTACTATGGTCCGGTAGTCCTCTGTCAGCATTGGATTAACAATGCGTTGTTTGTCCGTCGGGTCTCCTATCCTCAGCAGGGCTGTTTCGATGAAACCATAAATACCTTTACAGGCCAGGTTGTCAATGTGGCTCCGGCACCCTGTTATTGTTAATGGAGATGTACCAATGCAAATAAAACATAGCTTACTCGCAGTTGCTGTTATCTGTAGTGCCCTATTTTTGTCCTCTAATATCTGGGCGCAGAACCAGCAGGAAGAAACTAAAAAACCACAGTTGATGGTGCCCATGGCGCCTGCAATTCCAGAGCACAGGCCTGAGGGACCTGCCCAGCCTGAAGCCTTGGCTCAGCCATCTCAAGTAATACCTCCCCCAGTGAAAAAAATACAGGTGCCGGAGTACAAAAAAGCAAAAAAGGAGCAGCCGCAAAATCCCCAATAAACAGCACAGTCTCAATATCGGAATCCCGAATTAATTAAATCAAGGAGCGCTAAAAATGGACTTACTAGATTCCAAAAATATCAATAATCGAATTAAAAAACGCACCGTGGCTGTAGCCATTGTTGTGCATCTGTACCTAACATTATTTACCCTTGGCTTTTGGCTTATTTTTCTGACTGTCTGTGGATTGGGAACCTCGACTCTATTGCGCAATGATATCGACGAAGCCGTTTCCAGCGCCAATAGTTTTAATAATGCCCTGCCCTTTAAATATTTTGGTCAGGTGTTTACCCATATTCAGCATATCTTCCACCATCCTATAAAGATCGAGGAAGATATTTTTTCTACAGTGGAAACTGAGATTAAATCCAAAACACCAATTACTAGTTTGGACCCGATTGTTATTACTGATAAGAATAAAGACCTTCTGGCCTCCGAAGAGCGAACTTTTCTCAAGGGCGAAGGCACATCAACAATCCGTGGTACCACCATAACCCTAATTTTAAGTCAGAGTAGCTTTGGTGCTATGCGATCTTTTGAGTGGCGTGTGATTGTCGGTGGCTATGTCGACAATGATGCTAAATTTAAATTGATTGCCTATTCGCCATTCACTCTATTATTTTGGATTGTCCCCTACCTAAAACGTGAGTCCAATCTATTGAGCAGAGTAAGAACCATTTATTCCAGCGCCTACAATGATATTGATATCTCTACTCAGGTTCGCTCAATTAGTGAGGCAGTATTTGATGCCATGGTGGTGGCACTAGAAAAAAACGGTATAGATACCAGCGACCTTAAAGCACAAAAATTACAGAGCATGAATATCAATATCTCCGGCGGCAAAGTAAATATGGGAAATGTAGTACAGGGTGCCATGAATAAGATTGGTGCTGCCGTCAAAGGGGCTAAGGCATGAGCAAGTCAGGCATTAATATTAATGTATCTGGTGGCGCAGCGGTGCTTGGCAATATTAGTCAGGGCGATGGCAATCATCTTGATAACAACCAAACCTCCCATATTGACTCCGTCGAAATGCAACAGTTTTATCGAGCATTGGAATCACTGGTGGCAGACAATCAAGCGCAACAGGCAGACTATTTGGCACTCAGGGCCGATATGCAGCAGTTGCTAAAACAGTCACCGCCAGAGGGGACTGCGGAGGCCCTTAAAGTGCTCTATGAAAAATATGCCTGGGCAGCTACCCCATTAAAGGCATTGCTAGGTGCTGTATTAGCTTAATACAATGCATCATTGAGACTCACAGGAATTACAGAAATGCCCATAGCCTATGCATTAGTTGCAGTAAATATTCTCTGTATTCTGTTGTGTTATCAGATAGCGGTTAGCCGCAATGCCGATGCGCGCTTTTGGGGTTGGATGGGGGTATTTTTTGGACCCCTGGCTATTCCCTTTGCCTTTCTGGCGAGAGAGGTTAAAAAGTAATATGACCGGTGAAACAGATCTAAAAACCATACTCCACAGCCTCTCTCCCCATTTACATAATGACGTCTATGTCTTTTGCACGATTGCCGACGGGCACTATGGAGACTATGCAGAGGCTAAGCCTATAGCAAGTTTTCAGGAGCCGAAGGGACTGACATTGGTGCTCAGTCAGGACTGTGCTGATGCACATGGCTTGAGCTATGGGGGGCTGTTTCGCTGTATCAGTCTGCAGGTACATTCCAGTTTAGAGTCAGTGGGTTTGACTGCGGTGGTTGCAGGTAAATTGGCGGCCTATGAGATAAGCGCCAATATGATTGCCGGTTATTACCATGACCATCTTTTTGTGCCCGATGCGCGAGCCATTGAAGCGTTGGACCTGCTAAATAACCTGCATAACCTCTGAGGACAGTGTTTTTTTATAGTTGGTTAACTTCAAGTCTCTCTAGACGCCAAACACACCTTTAAAGAAAAAGAAGAACAGAATGGACAGGCCCGCTCCGGCTGGCAGTGTAACTACCCAGGACAGGAAGATAGAGCCCACCATTCTAAGATTGATCGCACCAATACCACGTGCCATGCCTACACCTAATACTGCGCCCACTAATGTATGGGTGGTGGAAATGGGTAATCCGGTGCCTGAGGCCAGCACTACTGTAGCGGCAGCTCCCAGTTCGGCAGCAAAGCCGCGGCTTGGAGTCAGTTCGGTAATCTTGCGGCCAATGGTGCCCATCACTTTAAAGCCATAGGTCGCCAGACCAAAGACAATACCTGCACCACCCAACAGCAGAATCCAGCTAGGCATGGTGCTCTTGGTGGCGATATCACCGCCAGCATTAACCACATTGACCACGGCGGCCAGGGGGCCCACTGCATTGGCTACATCATTGGAGCCATGGGCAAAGGCCATACTACAGGCAGTAAAGATCATTAGTACGGCAAAGACCTTTTCCACATTGTAAAAACGATTATCTTCCTCTTTGCTTTCGTCGCGCTCAACCTTGCTGAGCAAGTAGGTACCGATTATGGTTACTAAAATACCGAAGCCTACGGCAACAAGAACATTCTCTCCGTAGGAGAGTTTGATGCCAATATCCTTAAATACATGCTTTAAACCTTTCAGCAATGTCACCATAGCCATCAGGAAGCCGACGGCGAACATGTACATAGGCGCATATTTTTTGGCTCGGTCAAAGGGGTTGTCCTGAACCAGAATCAGGCGCTGCACACTTCTAAAGATGGCAAAGGAAATGGTGCCAGCCATCACTGGTGAAACCACCCAGCTGGCGACAATAGTACTTACCTTGCCCCAATTGACCGCATCGTAGGACACGCCGACAGCGGCGAAGCCAACTATGGCGCCAACAATACTGTGGGTGGTGGAAACAGGCCAGCCCATATAGCTGGCGACCGCCAGCCAGGTGCCCGCGGCCAGCAGTGCCGACAGCATACCGAATACCAGCAGGTCAGGCTGATCGGTGAACACTGCAGAATCTACAATACCTTTGCGAATGGTGGAGGTGACTTCGCCGCCGGCCAGATAGGCCCCGGCAAATTCAAACACCATGGCGATTAGAATCGCCTGCTTGATAGTCAGCGCTTTGGAGCCAACCGAGGTACCCATGGCGTTGGCCACATCGTTTGCACCTACACCCCAGGCCATAAAGAAGCCAAAGGCGGCGGCCATAAGAATAAGTATGGTGCCGTATTCGGTAAATAATTCCATAATCAGAGGTCCGGAAGTTGGTTATTTTGCGAGCAAAAGCTCGAGGCTATTGCCCACGCGCTCAGCTGTATCTGCAATGGCACCTATATTATCTATGGTGCTGTACAGGAACATCACATCCACCGGAGGCATATCAGCCTCTAGCTTGAACAGGCGGTGGCGGAGCTTGCGCTCTTTTTTGTCGACCTTCTGTTCCTGAGCGTCCAGCTCGCGTATTAACTTTTTAACAAACTTAACTTCCTGACCGGTAAAGCCAGTTTCCAGTAATTCGTCCAGCTCATTGATAGCTTTCAGGGCTTTTTCGCAGGTTTCGATAGCACTTTTTACAAAGCCGATAAGATCGGCCTGCAGCGCGGCGGGTATATCCATTTCACGACCCAGCACAATGCCGCAGACATCTTTGGCCATATTGGCAATTTCATCTTGCTGGGCAAGAATATTTAGCAAATCAGTGCGTGACATAGGCATAAACAGGCTTTTCGGCATATTTAAGCGGAACTGCTTTTTCAGCTCATCTGCTTGGTTTTCATGCTCGGCAATCTGGTCAAAAACTTTGCTGGCCACGGCCCAGTTGTTGATAATCACCGCATCAAAGAAAGGTTCCAGCTGAGCAGCGCAGCCTACCGCCAGTGACATATGTTCTTGAAGTGGTTTGATTGGCGACCTGCCAAACAGATTGGAAATTGGATTACTAAATGCCATAACGCCACCCTTTCTATTTATTGGCAGTATAGGGGTTTGTCATAAAAATGAAACATTTCTGACATAAATCTTAAGGGGTTGTTGCGCTTTTAGGCCTGGGCATATTGCTCGCTGTGACCCAGCCATCGAGCAATTAAGCCATCGGCCAGATCGGGGTGATTGAGGAGTAGATTTTCTGCCAGATGCTTAATCTGCGGCAGCATATGGGCATCTCGCTGCAGATCGGCAATATGCAGCTGCATATCCCCTGTTTGACGAGTGCCCAGCACCTCGCCGGGGCCGCGCAGCTCAAGATCTTTCTCGGCAATTTTAAAGCCGTCGTTGGTTTCGCGCATGGTTTTTAGGCGCACACTGCCATTGCTGGAAATAGGTGGGCTGTAGAGAAGAACACAGTGACTGCTCTGAGACCCGCGGCCCACGCGGCCACGCAGCTGGTGAAGCTGAGAGAGCCCAAGGCGCTCGGCATTTTCGATAATCATCAGGCTGGCATTGGGCACATCCACACCCACCTCGATCACAGTGGTAGCCACTAGTAGATTGATCTCTCCGGATTTAAAGGCTTCCATAATCTCTAGTTTTTCCCGGGGCTTAAGCCGACCATGAATAAGGCCAATGCTGAGGCCGGGCAACATTAACTGAAGTTCGCTGGCGGTCACCTCGGCCGCCTGAGCCTCCAGCACATCGGATTCTTCAATCAATGTGCACACCCAGTAAGCCTGCCGACCCTGGGTGCAGGAGACACGCACTCGCTCAATAATATCGTTGCGCCGCAGATTGCTTAACACCACAGTTTCCACTGGTGTGCGGCCTGGTGGCAGCTCATCAATCACTGAACAGTCAAGATCAGCATAGGCACTCATGGCCAGGGTTCTGGGAATGGGTGTGGCGGTCATAATTAGCTGATGAGGCGCGGGGCCATTGATAACCGGTCCCTCTGGGCTAAAGCCCTTATTGCGCAGGGCCAGGCGTTGATGCACGCCAAAGCGATGCTGCTCATCGATAATACTTAGGCCCAGGTCGCTGAATGCAACAGTTTCCTGAAACAGAGCATGGGTGCCTATCACCATCTGAGCCTGACCATCTGCGATAGCCTGCAGCTGCATTTCACGGGCCTTACCCTTTACCTTGCCGGTCAAAAAAGCGATACGAATACCCAGTGGACGCAGCCATTGTTCAAAATTGATACGGTGCTGGTCGGCCAGAATCTCAGTGGGTGCCATCAGTGCTGCCTGCTTGCCATTGGCGATGGCCTGTACTGCTGCCAGAGCGGCTACCACCGTCTTGCCCGACCCCACATCGCCCTGTACCAGCCGCAACATGGGTACCGCAGTGCTGATATCTAGACTAATTTCAGCGCTGACTCGCTGCTGCGCGCCGGTTAAGTCAAAGGGCAGTTGCTCGAGAAATTTATCCCGTGCCCCCCTATCTTCGGTGAGCAGTGGCGCTTGCTGTAACTGCACCTTTTGGCGCAGACGCAATAGGCTGAGATTGTGGGCGATCAACTCCTCTGCGGCCAGTCGTTGTTGGGCCGGATGTTCGCCCTCGGCCAGCAGATGCAGCGCTGTTCCCGGTGGCGGGTTGTGGAGCAGGCGCAGGGCATCCACCAGAGAGTAGGACAGCTGCTGTTCTAAGCCGCTATTAATACCTGCAGGTATTAACTCGGCTACCCTGTGGCTATCGAGATGTTTGAGAGCCTGACTGCAGAGATCGCGAATCCGGGTTTGGGTAATGCCTTCGGTCGCCGGATAAATCGGCGTTAATGTATCCTCCAGCTCTGCGGGATTCGGTGTGTCCAGATATTGATATTCCGGGTGATAGAGTTCTAAACCGGACTTGCCCCGCCGCACCTCGCCAAAGCAGCGCAGTTTGCTGCCTGGTTTTAGTCGCTCCTGCTGGGCGCGATTAAAGTGGAAAAACCTCAGGGTAACCACACCGCTGTGGTCCTGAAGGCGGCACACCAGACTGCGGCGGCGACCAAAGACCACATCGCTGGCGCGGATTTCGCCCTCAATCACCACTTCGGTCATGGGTTGAATACCACCAATGGGGCTGATCTGTGTGCGGTCTATATAGCGCAGGGGCAGATGAAATAGCAGATCCTGCAGGCTGTAGAGACCAAGTTTCTTTAACTTGGTGGCTAGAGCTGGCCCCACACCGCTCAGAGTTTCTACGCTCAACCTGTCCAGCGAAACCTCTGACATTAGAGATTTCTCAAACCTGAGCTTTTAACAATATTGGCACCGGGCAGGTTGCGCTTGTTGATGGCATGACGCAGGGCATCAATGGCTTTATGCCGCGGAAAGCTGGCCCGCCAAGCCAGGGCAGTAGTTCGCGATGGCGCCGCGCCCGCAAAGGGGCGGGTGACCAGGACATTGCCGCGATAGGCAGCTCCCAGAGCCGCAGACTCGGGCAGGATAGTGATTCCCAGTCCGGACGCCACCATATAGCAGAGAGTCTCCAGAGAGCTGCCTTCGGTCATGGTTCGAATGGGTGCAGCTTTCACAGGATTCTGGTTAATATTGGGCAGTGCTTCAATGACCTGATCTCTAAAGCAATGGCCCTCGCCCATCATCAGCACGTTTTCTCCATCAAGATCACTGTGCTCGATGGTTTCTTTTGTGGCCAGATGGTGGTTTTCCGGAATCAGCACCACAAAGGGCTCTTCGTAGAGAGGCTGCACCACTACATCGGGCTCGTTAAATGGCAGAGCAACAATAATCACGTCTACCTCGCCGCTGCGCAGTCGCTTGCGCAGGCTGCTGGTGTAGCCCTCTTCAATCACCAGTGGCATCTGCGGGGCCATCTCTTGCAGAGGCGGAATAAAATGGGGAAACAGATAGGGGCCAATGGTAAAAATAGCTCCCACATGCAGCGGGCTATTAAGCTGGTCTTTACCGGAGGTAGCAATATCCCTGATAGCTGCCGCTTCCTCCAGCACGCGCTGGGACTGGGTGATAATCTGATCGCCTATGGGAGTGGGGCGCACACTGCTTTTGGAGCGTTCAAAAAGATCCACACCCAATTCACTTTCCAGTTTTTTAACCGCTATACTCAGCGTTGGCTGACTGACATTGCAGCGCTCAGCGGCCTGGCCAAAATGCTGTAGCTGGGCCAGAGTGGTAATGTAGCGGAGTTCTGTGAGGGTCATTGGGTAAAACCTTGTCAGGTAACTAATCTTTTTAATAATAGCTAATATTAATCAAATATGACAGATCAATTGAAAATATTATTTGCCGGTTGTGGTGATATTGCCCAGCGTGCGGCATCCCGCATCAGGCTCCAGAGCTTTGGTTTGAGGCGCAACCCCCAGAGCCTGCCCGACAATATAGTGCCAATCGCCGCTGATATCACCAATGCCAATGAACTGACCGCTGTTCTGAGCCAGGGCTTTGATGTGGTGGTGGTCACCCTGACACCTGGCACCTTTACCGAGCAGGCCTACCGCGACTCCTATGTTGCAGGTGCTCAGGCTCTGTCCCGGGCAATTGCAGACGCCGAGCAGAGTCCCAAATTGGTTATCTGGGTTTCCAGTACCAGTGTCTATGGCCACAACCATGGAGGCTGGGTCGATGAAACTTCGCCTACTAGCCCCAATTCATTTTCTGGCCAACTGCTGCTCGAGGCCGAGCAGCTGATCGCCAAGCTGCCCTGCGATCACTGTATTGTCCGATTTTCGGGCATTTACGGGCCCGGCCGCACAAGAATGTTAACTCAGATCAAACAGGGCAAAGGTCGGCCCGCCCAACCTGAACAGTGGAGCAACAGGATTCACAGTGATGACTGTGGGGGAGTGCTAGCCCATATTATCCACAGGTTTGCAGCAGGAGAAGCAGTGGCTAGGCTGTATTTGGCTACAGACTCTGCGCCAGTCACTCAGCATGATTTGCGTGTCTGGATGGCAGCGCAGATGGGCGTTTCCCTAACTGATGAAGTAGTTGAGCAGAAAGCTGTGCGGCGCTGCAGCAATCAGCGCCTGCTAGAGTCTGGTTACCAGTTTATCTACCCCAGCTATAAAGAAGGTTATCTTGCCTTGATGGCAGATTAGATAACCAAAATGCCATCCATCTCTACCTGAGCGCCCTTGGGTAATTCATTAACACCAATGGCGGCACGGGCCGGATAGGGCTCTTGAAAATGCTGGCCCATGATTTCATTGACCACTGGAAAGTGGCTGAGGTCGGTCAGAAAAATATTCAGCTTGACGATATTACTGAGATCGCCGCCAGAGGCTTCGCACACGGCACTGAGGTTTTTAAATACCTGGTTAATCTGTGCGCTGATATCTCCATCGACCAGAGTCATGCTGTCCGGGTCAAGGGGAATCTGCCCCGACAGATAAACAGTATTGTTAACCTTAACTGCCTGGACATAGGTTCCTATAGCCGCAGGGGCGCTATCGGTATGAATAATGGCTTTATTGGTCATCTGATGCTCCTTGAATAGGTTCAGTTAGCTTGCGCCGTTACTTGTTTTTAACTCGATAGACTCGGCGCACAGGTTTCAGGCTGCGAGCGCGACGCAGAATATCGGCCAGATGGATGCGATCTCTCACAATTAACACCACATCCACCACACTGGTAAAGGCATCTTTTTCTGTGACGCTGATATTTTCAATCGTTGCATCTTCCTCGGTCATTCTCGAGGCCATTGCGGCGATAAAGCCTCGCTCAGGAGTGTACTCAACTTTTATCTCCACTGGGAATTCACCTTTGACCGCCGCAGACCAGCTGAGTGACATGCACTTTTCTGGATTATTGCGTATTTCCTTCAGATTGCGGCAGGACTCCAGATGAATCACCAGGCCCTTGCCAGGTGTGACATGGCCGAGGATTGGGTCACCGGGGATCGGATGGCAGCAGCGCGCATATTGCAGCAGCAGACTCTCTGAGGCATCGATTACCACAGGTAATGTAGAGTTCTTTTTGCCGTCGGCAATCTTGCGTTTGGCCGGTGGTACCAGCAGATTAGCGACCGCAAATGGCACGCTGTTGCCCAGGCCAATTTGCTGCAGCACATGTTCGAAGGTCGGGGCCCCGGTCTCTTTAAGCAGAGTTTTAATCTGCGACTTTTTCAGCTCTTTATATTTGGTACCGAGATTGGCCAGAGCCTGATCGAGGAGACGTTTGCCCAGGTCCACCGACTCATCATGCTGCTGATTCTTAAGGAAGTGACGGATGGCACTGCGCGCCCTCGCCGTGACCACAAAGTTAAGCCAGTTGGGATTGGGCTGAGCACCTGCTGTACTGATAATTTCAATTTTTTGACCGCTCTTCAAATGCTCAGACAAGGATGTCAGCTGACCATCGACGCGGCAGGCTATGCAGCGATCCCCCAGCCCCGTGTGCACCGAGTAGGCAAAGTCGATAGGTGTGGCGCCAGAGGGCAGTTCAACAATGGTGCCTTTGGGGGTGAAGACATAGATCTCGTCGGGGAATAAATCGGCTTTAACATGCTCGAGAAACTCCAGAGAATCCCCGGCCTCCTTTTGCATTTCCAGCAGGCCCTGTACCCAGCGAGTGGCCCGCCGCTGCTGACCGTCAATATTCTGCTGACCGGATTTATACTCCCAGTGGGCGGCGATGCCGTAGTTGGCCATCTTTTCCATTTCTTTGGTGCGAATCTGTACCTCAATCACCACTCCGTGCATGCCCACCAGCACGCTGTGCAGAGACTGGTAGCCATTGGCTTTGGGAATGGCGATATAGTCTTTAAACTCACCTGGGACTGGTTTGAAAAGATTGTGGATAATGCCTAGCGTTCGATAGCACTGGTCTACATCGTCTACCACCAGCCGGAAGGCGAACACGTCCATAATATCGCGGAACGACTTTTTCTTTTCGCGCATCTTGCGGTAAATACTCCACAGATGCTTTTCGCGGCCCTTTACAATCGCCGGGAATGATTCACTCTCCAGACGCAGTTCAATGGATTGATGAATCTCGGCGACAATTTCCTTGCGATGTTTACGGGCTGCGGTCATGGCCTCGCGCAGGCGGCGGTGACGCAACGGGTACATGGCCGCAAAGCCCAGGTCTTCGAATTCAAGACGAATATCGTTGATACCCAGACGCTGGGCAATCGGGGCATAGATATCCAGCGTTTCCCGGGCGATTCGGCGACGCTTTCCCGGGGCCAGTACGCCGAGGGTGCGCATGTTATGCAGGCGATCTGCCAGCTTAACCAGAACCACGCGGATATCCCGAGACATGGCCAGAGTCATTTTTTGGAAGCTCTCTGCCTGCTGCTCGGCTTTGGATTCAAATTCAATTTCAGTCAGCTTACTGACCCCATCTACCAGGTCGGCAACAGTGCGGCCAAAGCGTCGGCTGATCTGACCTTTGGTGACTCCGGTGTCTTCAATAACATCGTGCAACAGGGCCGCAATCAGGCTCTCATGGTCCATATGCATATCAGCGAGGATATTGGCCACGGCAAGGGGGTGAGTGATGTAGGGATCGCCACTCTGACGCATCTGGCCCGAGTGGCACTGTTCAGAAAAGCTGTAGGCGCGCTCTACCTTTTTAACTTCTTTAGGGTCTAGGTAAGAGGAGAGCTTGTCGGTGAGTACTGTTAGCACTTGCGCGCGGGCCTCCTCTTTAGGCTGATCTCTCCAGCGAGAGTTTCTTAGGCGGCGGGCTCTTCTGGGGTTTCTGAAGCCTGTGGAGTTTCTGAGACTTCTTCAGAATCAACGATCTCATAATCCTGGACGACTTCGGTCAGGATATCCGCGGTGACCAGACCCTGTTCGATTTCGCGCAGTGCAAGCACTGTAGGTTTGTCATTTTCTGCATCGACCAGAGGGGGTCGACCTTCAATTGCAATTTGACGCGCGCGCTTAGAACCGACCATGACCAATTCAAAACGGTTATCTACATGTTGCAAACAATCTTCTACAGTAATACGAGCCATTTTTTTCCGCCAAAGCTAATCAATTAATAAAAAATAGAGAAATGCGCAGCCTTAAGCCGCGCGGGTCGGCAAGTTTACCTGTTGCGGGGGGTTACGACAATAAATCTCGCAGTAATTTTTCATGGCGCACAACCGGGGTTTTACAGCGTTGTGCAGTAACTATAGCTTCTAGTTCCTGACGAGCGGTGGTGAATTCATCGTTTACCACTAGATAGTCTGCTTCGACATAGTGACTCATCTCTTCGGTAGCTGCGGCAATACGCTGCTCAATAACTTCAGCCTCGTCCTGACCCCGGCCATTGAGTCGCTCGCGCAGCGCCTGTTTGCTGGGAGGCAGTATAAAAATACTTTTGCTTTGGGCAAATTTTCTCCGCACCTGTTCGGCACCCTGCCAGTCTATTTCCAGAATAACATCGGTACCGCCATCTAATGTCTCCCGGACCCATTGTTCAGAGGTGCCATAGAAATTGCCAAATACTTCAGCGTGCTCAAGAAAGGCATTGTCTGCCGCCATACTGGCAAATGTCGATTGGCTGACAAAATGGTAGTTCACACCGTCGGCCTCACCGGGCCGACAGGCTCTGGTGGTATGGGATACGGAAGCCTGAATATTGTCCATTCGTGCAAGAATCTCTGCTACCAGACTGGTCTTGCCCGCCCCGGAGGGTGCAGAAATGATAAATAGAGTGCCTTGGGCCATAACCTGTAAAAATCCCTTGCCTGAAAGTGCTTTGGAACTGGGATTATTCCAGATTCCTCGGCCAGTGTAATAAAAATTTTAGCTATTGTTTTTGCCGTTGAGGTCGTTGGTCAAAAATACGGTTCAGATAGCCAGCCAGACGCACCCCAGCCATCAGCAGTCGCCGTTCGATAATTGGCTTGTTGCGCACTATATAGGGCCTGGTAATTATTGTCTGTTGGCTGAGAGTCGCCGGGCTGAAATTGTACACCTGACTCCTAAGGGCTTTAGATTCGCTGGCCCAGTCCAGCACTGTGGCACGCTGCCAATGGGCAATCTGTTGTTTGCTGGCTGTGTTTAGCTGGTGGCTGTACTCTTCGGGCGATTTGGTTCCCAGGTCGACAAGCAAACTGTCCCAGACTCGATGCAGGTTTGTCGTTTTTGCCTGGTCGAGCCATTTTACCCTTATCTTATTGCCGCCGCGGTCATCCCGCCGCCCTACGTGCAGAGGCTGATGAATATCTGCTACAAAATGTATCAAGAAGGCCAGGGACTCCAGCTGCTGCTGCGCATCCAGCTCAGGATTTTGTAACTGGGTACGGAAATACTCCAGAGCTGAGAGTAAATCACCCTCGCTGTGGCGCTCTAGACTATTAAACCGTTCATGGTCATCTATGCTCACATAGTGCCAGTATTTCGATTGCTCCCAAGTTGGCAGGTGGCGGATAGTATCTGGCCACAGGGATAGCTTGCCAAGATCGGTGTCAGCCGTAATGGCTTTTATCGCCGCCGCGGTTTTCGAGCTAATATGTTTCTCGGCAATAGCAACAACAATGCGATGACCATCGGCCCCAAAGGACAGCGCCTGACTGCTGCACAGCATAAGACAGCTGCTGGTTAGCCAGATCAACAGCCGTGATTTCAACATCCTGCTAAATCCAATCCGATAGTCACTCAGCTTACTCAATATTCTGAATCTGTTCGCGCATCTGCTCAATCAATACCTTGAGTTCTACCGAGACCTGAGTGGTTAATGCTGAAATAGATTTTGAACCCAGGGTATTGGCCTCGCGGTTTAATTCCTGCATCAGAAAATCCAAACGCCGGCCAATGGCGTCAGTGCTTTGCAGAGCCAGACGAATCTCACTGATATGGGCCTCCAGGCGGTCGAGCTCCTCGTCAACATCGGCGCGGTTGGCCACAATCACCATCTCCTGCTCCAGGCGATCCTCATCCAGCTGAGTTTTGAGATCCTGGAGTTTTTCCTGCAATCGCTGGCGCTGTTGGTCGAGAATGCCAGGTAGCTCGCTGCGTACCAGTGCAATCTGGGTTTCGATACTGCTGAGACGCTGCTCAATCATATCCGCCAACTTGTCGCCTTCCCGCTGACGGCCTTCGAGAAGCTGTTCAACCGTGGCTTTAAATGTTTGGGTGGCGGCCCTGTGCAAGTCCCCGGTGTCAATTTCCTGATCCTTGAGAATACCGGGCCAGCGCATAATATCCAGCGGTGATACTGGTGCTGGATTTTGCAGTTCGGCGGCCACCTTTTTGGCGATATCAATGGTGCGCCTGACCAGCTCCATATCCGCATTGATTGAGGCGTCGCTATTATTGAAATTGACCTGCAGCGAGCAGTCCACCTTGCCGCGGGTCAGGGTTTTGCGCGCGATTTCTCGCAGTGGCATTTCAATTTCACGCATTGTCTCAGGCAGGCGAAAGCCGGTCTCCAGAAAACGATGATTGACTGAGCGCAGTTCACAGGTCACCGAGCCCCAGCTGAATTCTATGGTATTTCTGGCAAATGCCGTCATGCTGCGGGGCATAGTTTTCTCCAAACAAATTTTTTAGGTCTCCATGGTAACAAAGGCGGCCAACGGGTTGGTAGATTTGCTACAATCGCGCACAATTTTTTATTGCCCATTTTCAGGAAACCAATATGAACAGACCCAGTGGCCGACGCCCGGAACAGCTTAGACAAGTAAAGATCACTCGCGACTACACCTGCCATGCTGAGGGCTCTGTGCTGATTGAGTTTGGCAATACCAAGGTTATCTGTACCGCCAGTGTTGAAGCTGGTGTGCCCAGGTTTTTGCGCGGTAGTGGTCAGGGCTGGGTAACCGCAGAATACGGTATGTTGCCTCGCTCTACCAACAGTCGAATGGGTCGCGAAGCGGCTCGCGGCAAGCAGAGTGGGCGCACACAGGAAATCCAGCGCCTGATTGGTCGCTCCCTGCGCGCGGCGGTTGATTTAAAGCAGCTGGGTGAGCACACCATTAATATTGACTGTGATGTAATTCAGGCGGACGGTGGCACCAGAACCGCCTCTATTACCGGTGCCTGTGTGGCGCTGGTCGACGCTATCCGTCATTTGCAGCGTAAAAAAGCCATTACCGGAGACCCTCTGGTGGCTATGATTGCCTCAGTTTCCGTAGGGGTCTACAAGGGAACAGCAGTGTTGGATCTGGATTATCCAGAGGATTCCAATGCCGAGACTGATATGAATGTGGTGATGAACAGCGATGGCGGTTTTATCGAGGTTCAGGGGACTGCAGAGGCAGCACCCTTTAGTGCTGAAGAGTTAAACCAGATGTTAGATCTGGCCAAACAGGGGATTGCCGATCTGGTGCGTGTGCAGCAGATGGCACTGGCTCAGTAGAGGAAGCGATGATGAATAATTACAAAACTCAGTTTATTGATAATGCCGTCGATAGTGGCGCACTAAAGTTTGGTCAGTTCAGGCTTAAATCTGGACGTATATCACCGCACTTTTTCAATGCGGGAGAGTTTTACCGGGGCAAGGCTCTGGCCGCTCTGGGGCAGTGTTACGCGGCAGCTATTGTTGAGTCGGGCATTGAATTTGATGTGTTGTTTGGGCCGGCTTACAAAGGCATTACTCTGGCGGCGGCAACATCTATAGCGCTTGCCGAGCAACATGAAATAGATGTGCCATACTGTTTTAACAGGAAAGAAGCCAAGTCTCATGGCGAAGGTGGCACCATTGTTGGCGCACCTCTGCAAGGCAGGGTGTTGGTTATTGATGATGTGATCACCGCTGGCACTGCCATCAAAGAGGTGATGGGGATGGTACAGCAGGCAGGGGCCCAAGCTGCTGGTGTTGTGATTGGCGTAGATCGCAAGGAACGAGGTAACGGACATTCCTCGGCGATACAGGAAGTTGAGCAGCAGTTCGATATTCCAGTGGTCAGTATTATTGATATTGACGATATCCTGACTTACTTGGAGGCCAAGGCCGATATGCAGACACTGGTCGAGCAGATTAAAGAGTACAGGAAAGAGTACGGCGTATGATTAGAGCGGGACTGGTTCTGACAGTGCTATTGGCCGGTGAGGCCATGGCAACAGAGCTGTACCGCTACTATGACAGTGCGGGCATTTTGGTGACCGCAGATACCATTCCGCCATTGGCCGCCGCCGATGGCTATAAAATCGTCAATACTCAGGGTCAGGTGCTAAGGGTTGTCAAAGCTCAGGCTCCAATCGATACGGATGCCCAATCCAACGCACTGGACCAGTACTTGCTGGCCAGCTTTAGCCGAGTCGACGAGGTCAGCCAGCGCAAACAACGAAAGCTGGCCCTGCTGTCCAGAGATACTGCCAATTTACAAAACAGCTTAAACAGCCTTATAGATAGGCAAGAGCAATTGTTGACCGAGGCGGCCAGCAGTGAAATGGCAGGTGAGCCGGTCTCCTCTGAGCTGGTTCAAAAGATTCAGCAAGCTCAGCTAGAGCGAGCAGAGCTGGACAAAATACTGGCAGACCGCCAGCGTGACCTTGCGGCTATTAAAGCTCTGTATATTAGTTATGAGCAGCGCCTGGCCCAGCTGCTGGCCAACCAGTGATTTGTCAGCGCAGATTAATCAAACATCTGCGCGGTCAGCAGTGACCAATGGTCCAGCCAGTGCTCGGTTGGCAGCTGGGTAAAGCCGCTGCGCACAAACTGACTTATCTTACCCTCAGCGGTAACCAGCATAAGATTGGCGGCAACGCTGACAGGCACAGTTAATTTTAAGCCGTCTCTTATTTCAGCTTCACGCAATGTCTGCTTGAGCTGCGACTCCAAACGATCAAAAAACTGCGCCATGCGGTCATGTAGTCGATCTGTTTCGCCCGTTAGCGCATCGCCATTGAGGATTCTGGTGATGCCAGGGTTCTTTTCACTAAAGGCCAGTACCAGGCTGAGAATGCGATAGCATTGATTTACCGCATCGGGCTCATCGGCAACAATGGTGCGCACCCTTGCAAAAATGGTCTCTTCAATAAAATCGATCAGTCCTTCATACATGCGCGTCTTGCTGGGGAAATGGCGATACAGAGCAGCCTCGGATACGCCAATTTCGGCGGCTAGGGCCGCAGTGGTAATGCGCCCTCCCCGAGAGGATTCCAGCATACGCGCCAGTGCCTGCAGTATTTCCTGTGCTCGGGAACCTCTTTTGCCTGCCATCAGGGTGCTCCGTTATCTTCTTGATTGGTGATTAATGTACCTACGCCTTCGTCGGTAAATATTTCAAGCATCACTGCGTGGTCGACGCGGCCATCGATAATATGGGCACAGGGCACCCCTGACTTGACCGCATCCAGTGCGCAGCCAATTTTTGGCAACATACCGCCGTAAATGGTGCCGTCTTTTATCAGCTCATTCACGCGACTGACACTGAGGCCAGTCAAAATCTCTCCCTGTTTATCTTGCAGCCCTGCAACGTTGGTCAGCAGGATTAGCTTTTCTGCCCCCAGGACCTCGGCAACCTTGCCCGCTACCAGATCGGCATTAATATTGTAGGAGGCGCCATCAGTGCCGACTCCTATGGGCGCTATAACAGGGATAAAGTCTCCCTGCACCAGCATATCAATAACCGACTTGTTGATGGATTCCACTTCACCCACATGACCAATATCAATAATTTCCGGCACTGACATTTCTGGCGTCTGGTGGGATACCTTGAGTTTTTTGGCGCGAATAAGCTGCCCATCTTTTCCAGTTACGCCAAAGGCCCTGCCGCCAGCGCTGCTAATAAGATTGACGATTTCTTTGTTGATGGTGGCGCCCAACACCATTTCAACCACATCCATGGTCTGACTATCGGTGACACGCATGCCATCGACAAACTTGGATTCAATTGATAGCTGGTCAAGCAGGCTGCCAATTTGTGGGCCACCACCATGCACAACTACAGGGTTAATACCCACGGCTTTCATCAGCACTATATCCCGGGCAAAGCTCCCTTTAAGACGGTCGTCGACCATGGCATTGCCGCCATATTTAACCACGACGGTTTTACCGGCAAAGCGCTGGATATAGGGCAGCGCACGGGAGATAACCTGCGCAGTGGTCTGGGCTTCTTTACGACTTAGTGACATAGCTATATGTAGTTTTCCATGTTGTTAATAAAAGGTGACAGCTCATTGCTGAATCGCTGCTTAATCTCTTCCAGACTCTGGCTGTCGTCCGCCTCAAAGCGCAGGGTTAAGTTAGCCGAGGTGTTGGAGGCTCGTATTAAGCCCCAACCATTGGGATATTCTACCCTTAAGCCGTCCAGAGTAATAATCTCTCCACCAGCAAACTGACAGCCAGCGGCCAGAGTGGCCATCAGGCTAAACTTCTCGGTTTCATCTATGGGAATCAAGATCTCTGGTGTGTAGCAGCTTGAGTCAAACTCGCTGATAATACTGTCCAGACCGCGGCTCTGTTCCTCGGCGCAGAGAATTTCCAACAGTCGCACTGCAGCATAGAGCCCGTCATCAAACCCGCCCCAACGATCATTAAAGAAAATATGCCCACTGTATTCGCCGCCCAGGGGTGCGCGGTTTTGCTGTACGGCCTTTCGCACATGGGAGTGGCCGGTTTTACACATAACCGGTCTGCCAGAGTACTGGCGCACAATCTCGGCCAGTCGCTTGCTGCTCTTAACATCAAACACAATATCTGCGCCCGGATTGCGAGCCAGAATATCGCGGGAAAATATCATCATCAGGCGATCTGGCCAGACGATTTCACCGCTGCCAGTAATCACCACCAAACGATCGCCATCACCGTCCAGAGCAAAGCCCAGATCAGCATTGACCTCTTTAACCTTGGCGATCAGTTCCTGAAGATTGTGTTCATCGGCGGGATTGGGCTCGTGGTTTGGAAATGCGCCATTAACCTCACAGTGCAGGGGAAAGGCCAGACAGCCAAGGCTGTCGAATAGCTGCATAGCCACAGGGCCGGCCACCGCATTGCCTGCGTCGACCACTATTCGGAAGGATTGGTCGACGGCGCTTTCCGCCACTATACGCTGCACATAATGTGGGACTATATTACAGGGGCTAACAGGCTCGGGATTGCTTGTCGCAAACCTGTGTTCCAGCAGCATTGGCTTTAGTAGCTGCAATGTTCTGCCTGAAATTACCTGGCCCTGAATAATAATCTTAAAGCCGTTATAGCGTGCAGGATTATGGCTGGCAGTGACCATAACACCGCAGCTGGATTGGCCGTCATTGTGAATGGCAAAATTTAAGATTGGCGTGGTCACCTCCCCCAAATCTATCACTCTGCAGCCGGTGGATTGCAGGCCAGACATTAGCGCTGCCGCCAGTTCGGGAGAGCTCAGGCGACCATCGCGACCCACATACATAGCGCTGTGGTTATTTTTTAAAATAATGGTGCCCAGAGTTTTGCCCAGTCTGGAGGCAAATTCCGGGCTGAGTTCTGAGCCAGCGATACCGCGAATATCATAGTCGCGGAACACAACATCCGGAACAGAAAACGCCTCCGGTTTATCTGCTGCTGGCGCTGGTTGGCTGCTTGGCTGCTGGCTGGGCATGATCTGCTGAGGGGGCTGAAGGGCTGTTTTATGCTCCTCCAGGTTGGCGGCAAAAAGAGCATCTTCATCACTATCTGTTTCGATAAAGATAGCTGTCTGTCTGGCCTGGTTCTTAACGCGCATATTGATCAGCATCAGAGTCAGTAGAATCAGAACCAACAACAAACCAGCAAATAACCACCAAAATGGAGGCAGACTTCGATCAATGGTCTGAGTCAGAGTCTGGGAAGGCGTAAAAGCTATTTTCCACAGCCTATTTCCGGTTTTAAAAAGCTCTGGCCTGGGCTCTGGTGCCGCAGGGTCGATAGAGGCAGATCTCTCGCCCAGTGAAATCAGCGCAACAGCACCCCGATTGGGTACCAGTTGCAGAAACTCCACAGTGCCATTGGTGGTATCTGCAACACCGAGCGCCGAGGCCAGCCCTTCCATGGACAGGCGTAGCAGGATAACCCCACCCACCCCGTTAGTCGCGCTCTGGTCGGGCACAGATCTGCCAATCAATAGCTGCCATCGATCATTGATTTTTGCCGCCCTCGGCATAACCTGGTTGCCGGCCAGAGACTGGGTTACCATCTGTTTGGCGGCATAGCCCAGGCTATCAGCATGGCGCTGTTGCTTGGGGTCGACAAAGTAGACGGTGTCGCTGTCTGTGAAAAAACCGTCGGTGGAAAGGGTATCCGCTAGTTCTAACTCCAGCTGGTCCAGGGCAGATTGATTGCCAACAGCAAAATTTTCCATAACCCGGGGCTGGTTGGCAATGGTTCCCAGTTGCCGCGCGTATCTGGCCATATAGATATCTACCCGATTAGCGGCCGTATTAATATTGGTTCCATAGTGTTTTTCGGCGGCTTGAAGTCGGGGTTCTACCACCAGCTGCTGCCACATAAAAGCAGTAACAAGCGCCAGCACAACCAGCCCCAGCGCAATGCTGCGCAGGATAAGCTGGTCTTCACGGATTGCTGAGATGGCTTGTTTTACATTCACTGAAATGAATAGCCTAGTATAGGAGGCTGTAACTAGAGTTTATGGTGACTAACCATGTGCTCAAGAATATCCCTCGCTAACTGAGCCTTGCTCCTTTTGCTAAACACTGTGGTTGAGTCGGCATCAATCCAGCTGACTTCATTGTCTTCGGCATTAAAACCAACGTCTCCGCGGGAGACATCATTGGCAATAATGGCATTTAAATTTTTGCTCGCTAACTTATCTTTGGCATAGGACTCAATATTCTGAGTCTCTGCGGCAAACCCCAGAACAAAGCAATCAGTCTGTGCGGCCACAGTGGCAACAATATCCGGGTTTTTCTGCAGACTAATACTGATCTGATCGCCCTGCTTTTTAATTTTCTGCCCGGCTACCGTACTGGCCCTATAGTCTGCAACCGCGGCAGCGGCGATAAAGATATCGGCATCTGCCGCTGCCTCTAACGAGGCTCTGAGCATCTCTTCTGCAGATACCACTGCTCTGAGCTGACAGCGCTCGGGTGGAGCAAGATCCACTGGCCCGGAAATCAAGGTGACCTTGGCGCCAGCCTCAACGGCAGCTTCGGCAAGAGCATAGCCCATTTTCCCTGAGCTGTGGTTGCTGATATAGCGCACCGGGTCCAGTGCCTCGCGAGTGGGCCCGGCGGTAATCACCAGTTTTTTGCCCGCCAGACGTCCGGTCTGAAATAGCCCGCTGACCAGCTGAACTATTTCGTCGGGTTGTTGCATTCTGCCGGGACCCACATCACCGCAGGCCTGAATGCCTTCATCTGGACCGATAATTCGTACCCCGCGCTCTTGCAGTACAGAGATATTGGCCAGACTGGCAGCATGGGCCCACATAGCCTGATTCATTGCTGGCGCAACCGCCACTATGGCCGGCGTGGCCAGATGTATGGCGCTGAGCAGACTATCGGCTCTGCCATGAACCATATTGGCAATAAAGTCGGCGCTGGCTGGCGCTATTAACAGCAGATCTGCCCAGCGAGCCAGTTCAATATGACCCATGCCTGCCTCTGCTTCAGAGTCGAGAAGCTGGCTGTGGACTGGATTGCCTGACAGGGCCTGCATGGTCAGAGGGCGAATAAATTCTTCAGCTGCGGGCGTCATAACAACGCGCACCTCGGCACCCTCATCTTGCAGGCGCCGAATAACCTCAGCACTTTTATAGGCGGCGATACCGCCGGTGACACCAAGAATTATTCGTTTGTTTGACAGGCTGCTCATTAATCGTCCAGACAGGCCGTGGGAAGGGCGCTAAGATAACATTTTGTCAGCCACATCTGTAGCAATAAATAAGGACTCACTATGGCTATAAGCCACTGGCCACTGGAAGAGCGGCCCAGAGAGAAGCTTTTAGCCCAGGGCGCGACGGTTCTGTCCGACGCTGAATTACTGGCTATATTTTTACGCACCGGGTTGCCCGGGGTCACTGCAATTGACCTGGCCAGAGAGCTGCTGGCTCATTTTGGTGGGCTGGGGCCATTGTTAGGTGCCGACCAGCGGGCATTCTGCAGCGCCAAGGGTCTGGGGCCGGCAAAATTTTGTCAGGTTCAGGCTACTCTGGAGTTAACCACCAGATATCTTCGTGAACAGCTGCATGGTAACCCCATCTTTACCAGCCCTTCCCAGGTAAAGGACTATTTAGCGGTGCAGATGCGGGATTATCAGCGCGAAGTTTTTGTGGTGTTGCTGCTGGATACCCGACACCAGCTATTGGACTATCGCGAGCTATTTCAGGGCACTATTAATGGAGCCACTGTGCATCCCCGAGAGGTTGTTAAGCTGGCGCTGACAAAAAATGCAGCAGCGGTGATTGTGGCTCACAACCACCCGTCGGGCAATGCGGAACCCAGTAAATCGGATATTGCGATCACTCGCCGATTAAAGGAGGCGCTTAACCTGATGGAGATACGCCTGCTCGATCATTTTGTGGTAGGGCGAGGTGATGTTATCTCTCTGGCAGATCGAGGGCACTTACAGGCTTAAACTAGAGAGTTTTCTAGTGATTCTGCGGTTTTCGTTTGATTCAACATTGGCTTTCTGGTATAAAACGCGCCTCCTTGCGGGACGGTCCCGTCAATGGATTGATAAATCATAGAATTGTTTTGTTTATTGGGGCTTTCCCCAAGGCAAATATTGGAATCAGAGGCAGCATCAATGTCCAGAGTATGTCAGGTCACAGGCAAGCGCCCAATGGCTGGAAATAATGTATCTCATGCGAAGAACAGAACACGTCGTCGCTTTGAGCCAAATCTCCACACTCACCGTTTTTGGGTTGAGTCCGAGAAGCGTTTTGTGAAGCTGCGTGTATCTACCAAAGGTATGCGTATTATTGACAAAAATGGTATTGAACAAGTCTTGGCTGGTCTGCGTGCCAATGGCGACAAGGTCTAAGGAGACTACTAATGGCTAAATCAGCGAGAGAAAAAATTCGGTTAGTGTCCAGTGCAGGAACAGGACATTTCTACACAACAGATAAGAACAAGCGCAATATGCCCGAAAAGATGGAGATCAAGAAGTACGATCCCACTATCCGTCAGCATGTGATCTACAAAGAAGCCAAGATCAAGTAAGCTGGCCCTAGGGTAGCGCCAAAGAATCCTGCCAGCCGGCGGGATTTTTTTTGCCCGCCGATAAGCGCCAAGCGAGAAAGCGTATATAACTAAAGCGAGAAAGCGCACATAACTAAAGCGAGAAAGCGCACATAACTAAAGCGAGAAAGCGCATATAAAGAGCGCATATAAAAAGAAAAGCCCCGAAAATTTCTTATCGGGGCTTTTCGCTAATTTTTGTACTGCTATCTAGTGACAGCGACAGAAATTATTCAGCGATTACGCCTTCAGCCTGATCGCCTTTTGCACCAGCAGTAACTTCCATAGTTACTTTTTGGCCTTCTTTCAAAGATTTGAAGCCTTCAGCCTGGATTGCGCTGTGGTGAACAAATACATCACCGCCGCCTTCCTGCTCAATAAAACCAAAACCTTTACTGTCGTTGAACCACTTTACAGTGCCAGAAACTCTCTCCGACATAACTAACCTCACTTATAAAAAATTGTATACCGTTTAAGGCGTTTAAAATATCCAGCCTCATAACGGGGCTAGCCTATTCCCCAAGGCAAGAAATCAATTCTGCGTCGGGGACATTACCGAGTTAGACAGCCTTAAAATCAAGAATGGATAACTCAGGACGGTGGAGTGTATTGTTTTTTTACCCATTTGGCCAATTTTGCGTGATTTTTAGGCAAAAAAATTCACTTTTGACTTGTTTTTGGCCCGTTCTGACGATTTAAAACAAAACTCGGCAGCGGATTGTGCCCTTAATAGCCTTGAGCGCGGCAATGGCTCCAGCGCTGTATTCAGCCTCAATATCGACCACCACATAGCCTACTTTATCGTTAGTCTGCAGATACTGGGCAGCCACGTTGATGTTGTACTGGGAAAAAACCTGGTTAATCGCGCTCATTATGCCTGGAATATTGCCGTGGACATGCAGAAGTCTATGTGTATCTGCGTGGGCGGGCAGCGCTACCTGCGGGAAATTGACCGCGCTGGTGCTGGTGCCGTTATCACTGTAGGTAACAATCTTTTCGGCGACTTCAATGCCAATATTCTCCTGAGCTTCCTGGGTAGAGCCACCTATATGGGGCGTCAGGATCACATTATCGAACTGTCTCAGGGGTGAAATAAATTCTTCCTGGTTGGACTTTGGTTCTACCGGGAATACATCTATAGCAGCACCCCCAAGATGGTTGTTGGCCAGATGATCACAGAGGCTATCAATATCGACAATTTGACCTCGGGCCGCATTGATCAGCATGCCACCGGGCTTTATGGCGGCCAGTTCTGTCGGCCCTATCAATCCTCTGGTTGTGGCATTATCTGGCACATGCAGCGAAACCACATCACTCTGACCCAGCAGGTCTTTCAGATTGCGCACCTGTTCAGCGTTGCCCAGAGGCAGCTTAGTAAGGGTGTCATAGAAGCGCACTTTCATGCCCATAGATTCCGCCATAACGCTTATTTGGCTGCCAATATTGCCGTAGCCGACAATACCCAGAGTTTTACCGCGCACCTCATAGGCATCGCTGGCAGACTTCAGCCACTCGCCACGATGGGCTTTAGCACTTTTCTCGGGGATACCCCGCATCAGCATAATGGCCTCGGCGATGACCAGTTCAGCGACACTGCGCGTATTAGAATAGGGTGCATTGAAAACAATAACCCCATGTTCCGTCGCTGCCTGCAGATCGACCTGATTAGTACCTATGCAAAAGCAGCCCACAGCGATTAACTTTTTAGCGGCGGCAAAGGCATTGGCGTTTAATTGAGTTCGCGAGCGGATGCCAACAAAATGGGCATCGGCGATTTTTTCAAGCAACTGGTCTTGGGGCAGAGCTGCCGCATGGTAGTCAATATTTTCATAGCCGGCTGCCTTAAAGACTTCTACCGCTGAGGGATGCACACCTTCAAGCAGCAGAATTTTGATTTTTTGCTTGCCGAGGGAAAAATTTAACATAGACAAATACGCCTGTTGAGCAGCCAATTTTGAGGCGCTATGGTACCATGAACAGTCTTTGATCTAGCCAAAAAACCACTTGAATAATGAGGATTTCCGGATGTTATCGGAACAGATAGTTGAGCGACTAAGCGCCATCGTCGGCGCTCAAAGACTGTTGCTAGACAGTGCAGATTTGCAGCGTTTTGGCGTTGACCGCACTACTATTTGGCAGGCCAATCCCTGTGCCGTGGTTTTGCCCGGTACTGTGGAGGAAGTTCAGGCAGTGGTGCGACTGGCCAATGAGCTTAATCTGGCCATTGTGCCCTCTGGTGGCAGAACTGGTCTCAGTGGTGGCGCTGTGGCCAAAGATGGCGAGATTGTGGTGGCTATGGATCGGCTCAATGAGATACTGGACTTTAATGCTCTGGATCGTACGGTGAAACTGGGTGCCGGAGTGATTACCGCAAATCTTCAGGACTTTGCGACGCAACAGGGCCTGTTCTATCCAGTGGATTTTGCCTCCACTGGCTCCAGCCAGATCGGCGGTAATATCGCCACCAATGCCGGCGGTATCAATGTGATTCGCTATGGTATGACTCGCGACTGGGTTATGGGTCTAAAGGTGGTCAATGGCGCCGGCGAGATTCTTGAGCTGAACCGAGGTCTGGTTAAAAACAATACCGGCTACGATTTCCGCCACCTGTTTATTGGTTCTGAGGGCACCCTGGGTCTGATCTGCGAGGCCACCATCCAGCTGACCAGGCCGCCCATAGACCCCAGTGTACTGGTGCTGGGGGTTAATAATTTTCCGGCTATTCTGGATGTGTTGCGCACTTTCAGTACCCAGATTGATCTCAATGCCTTCGAATTTTTCAGCCAGGCAGCCCTCGACAAGGTGACAGCCCATATGGGTCACTCCAAACCCTTTGATACAGAGACCCCTTTCTACGCGCTGCTGGAATTTGAGACCAGCACCGAGGCGGTGATGGATAAGGCTATGGAGCTATTTGAAGAGACCGTTGAACAGGGCTGGGTGCTGGATGGCGTCTTGAGTCAGAGCATGGCTCAGGCTGAATCTCTGTGGAAACTGCGCGAGGATATCTCGGAGACCCTGTGGCACTGGCAGCCTTACAAAAATGATATCTCGGTGCTGGTGTCGCGTATGCCTGATTTTCTGCGCGAGGTCGACGAACTGGTGGCCAGTCGCTACCCTGATTTTGAACTGGTATGGTATGGCCATATTGGCGATGGCAATTTGCACCTCAATATCCTTAAGCCCGAGCATTTATCCGCCCAGGACTTTGTGGCTCGGTGTGTTCCAGTGAGCAGTGAAATTGGCCAGTTGCTGGCCAAGTATGAAGGCAGTGTTAGTGCAGAGCACGGGGTGGGCCTGCTGAAGAAAGATTATTTGCACTACAGTCGATCACCCCTTGAGCTGGCACTGATGAAGCAGGTCAAGAAGGTCTTTGATCCCAATGCTATCCTTAATCCAGGGAAACTGTTTGATTAGTTGTGCATCCAAGAAGCGTCAATATTTGGCAGGAGATTGTTATGAGTGAAAATATCGCTGAGACCAATGGGACACCAGAGGAGTCTACTGAGGCCCAGCACAGAAATCTGGCGCTGCTGGTCTATGTGTTGCAGGGCTTTGGCTTTGTCACCGGCGGTTTGACTTGGTTGGCGGCTCTGCTGGTTAACTATATAAAAATGTCAGAGGTGCGTGGCACCTGGCTGGAGAGTCATTTTCGCTGGCAGCTCAATACCTTTTGGTATGGTTTGCTGTGGTCGTTTGTGGCGGCATTATTTTGGCTGGTGTTGCTGGGCTGGTTGGCTGGCGGCATTGTCACCGTCTGGCTCCTCTACCGCATTATTAAAGGCCTGCTGTATTTAAATGACAGCAAGCCAATTATTTTTTAAAGCCACAGTCAGCTACAGCTGGGCTTTTTGCGGGAAAGCGCGCCGCTAGAGGAGAAGGACTATTGGACTACCGTCACAGAATTGATGGCGCTGAGGTTGATCTGCCCATTGGCAAGGTAGTCTGTGTGGGCCGCAATTATGCCGCCCACGCCCGAGAGCTTAATAATCCGGTGCCGTCAGAGCCGGTGCTGTTTATTAAGCCCAATACCTCTATTGCCAGTCTTGCCGACCCGGTAGCGATTCCAGCTCATCTGGGACAGTGCCATTTTGAAACAGAGATGAGTATCCTGATTTGTGAGGAGCTTGCAGCTGGTTGTGACGAGCAGCAGGCTCAGGGTGCCATTGCCGGGGTTGGCATAGCACTGGATCTGACCCTTCGCGATGTGCAGCAGCAGCTTAAAGATAAAAGTCTGCCCTGGGAAAAGGCCAAGGCCTTCGACGGCGCCTGTCCGGTCTCTGATTTTGCGGCTATCGACAGAGTTGGCGACCTGCAGAACCAGCAGATTCAGTTGTACCAGAATCAACAGCTGCGTCAGGATGGCAACAGCGCCGATATGCTGACCCCTGTACTGCCATTATTAGTTTATATCAGCCAGTTTTTTACCCTGCTGCCCGGCGATATGGTATTAACTGGCACGCCTGCGGGTGTTGGCCCCCTGGCTGTTGGCGACCAATTGGTCCTATCTCTGTCTGATCTGATTCAAAGCCAGGCCCAGATCTGTGCTGCTAGTTAAGGAAATACTATGAGCCTCGACAATGGAATTTATAAACATTACAAAGGCAACCTGTATCAGGTGCTGGGCGTCGCCCGCCACAGTGAGACAGAGGAGGCCCATGTGGTGTACAGAACGCTCTACGGTGATCACAGTCTCTGGGTTCGCCCCCTCAGCATGTTTACCCAGATGGTTGAGGTCGGGGCTGAGCAGGTGCCGCGGTTTGCCTTTGTAGAGGCGGCCGAGGCCGAGATCTGATGCTGTTTATCACCAGCAATATTTCCATTGCTGATAGCGAGATCGAGTTTTCTGCGGTGCGCTCTCAGGGGCCTGGAGGGCAGAATGTCAACAAGGTGTCATCGGCGATTCATCTGCGCTTTGATATTCGCGGCTCCTCGCTGCCAGAGATCTATCAGCAGCGCCTGCTAAAGTTGTCTGATCACCGTATTACCAAAGAGGGCGTGGTGGTGATTAAGGCGCAGCGCTATCGCAGTCAGGATAAAAATCGAGCCGAGGCGCTGCAGCGCCTGCAAGCTCTGTTACAGACGGTAACCCATAATCCAAAAGTACGCAGGCCGACCAAACCGACCCGCGGATCTCAGTTGAGACGTATGGATAAAAAAACCCAGCAGGGTAAAAAGAAAACCATGCGCTCCAAACCAAGCCTCGACTAGAGGTTGCAGCAGGCTCCCCATGACAGAAAACAGTAACCACCCGTTCGACATTTTAACGCCGGATCTGCTTATTGATGCGGTGGAGGCTCAGGGATTTGTCTCTGATGGCCGGTTTATCGTCTTAAATAGCTATGAAAACCGGGTCTACCAGATCGGTATTGAAGATCAGGTGCCAATGATTGCCAAATTCTACCGTCCCGAACGCTGGACAGATCAGCAGATTCAGGAAGAGCATGATTTCTGTTTTGATTTGCAAAATCAGGAGCTACCGGTGGTCTGCCCCTGGATGAATGCCGAGGGTAAGACCATTAATCACTATGCTGATTTTAGTTTTGCTCTATATCCGCGCAAAGGTGGCCATGCACCTGAATTAGATAATCTGGATAACTTATTTATTCTAGGCCGTTTGCTGGGGCGCTTTCATGCCATTGGCGCTACCCGCCCCTTTGAGCATCGTCCCAGTCTGGATGTGGAGTCATTTGGTCGCCGCTCATACCAGCTAATTAGCTCAGAATTTATGCCCGCCGAGCTCAGCCCGGCCTATGGTTCTCTGGCGGTGGATTTACTCAAAAGAATCGATGAGATTCTTGCTGATTTTGGGCCGATCAATAGTATCCGTGTCCATGGAGACTGCCATTCAGGCAATATTCTGTGGCGCGATGATAATCCCCATTTTGTGGATTTTGACGATGCACGTATGGCGCCAGCGGTGCAGGATCTGTGGATGCTGCTGTCTGGCGATCGCCAGGAGCAAACCTTACAGATGGCGGAACTGATTGAAGGCTACAGTGAGTTCTACGACTTCGACTACCGCGAACTGCGGCTTATTGAGGTGTTGAGAACATTGCGCATTATGCACCACAGTGCCTGGATTGCCCGGCGCTGGTCAGACCCGGCTTTTCCGCGAGCCTTTTCCTGGTTTGACTCCCCGCGCTACTGGAGTGAGCATATTCTGATACTGCGGGAACAGCTGGCGGCCCTCAATGAACCGCCGCTGCAGGTTATTCCCTAGGAATTACCAGCTGTAACTGACGCCTATGGTTAGCTGGCTATCGCTGGGTTCTGTGCCCTCAACAGGTTGATTGTCGTAGATCCACTCAAGCTTTAACTCGGTAAAAATATCTCTGATCAGCGGGGCCTTGAGCCCCAGGTCTGCTCTGATTTCCGAGTCATCCAGATCAGAAATTGAGGCTCTCAGACTATGGCTGTGAAATAGCTCTAGACTCGGGGTGATCATTCGCCGGTAGTCGGCAGCCCAGCTCCAGGTAAGACGACCGTCGTCAGTGCCGTCCTGATATTCCTCATTGATCCACAGCAGACCGGTTTCGGCGGATAGTGCAGTTTTCTCTGTGTCCCAAAACTGTCGACCTATGGCGCTGCCCACAGCATAGTACTGATCTATGGCACGGTTATCGTTGGCGCCCCAGACCAGGCCATTATTCCAAAACCACTGTTCGCGAAAGAACCAGTCAACCCCATAGTCGAGGCGATACTCCTCTTTGGCGGGAATATTATCCAATCTGTGGCTCTCGTAGTTGATGCCACTGTGATGGCGGAAATCTCCTTCGCGCCACTGTACCGAGCCCTCAATATCCCAGTCTTCGCGCTCTTCGTTACCACTGGCATAGGCGCCTGTTGCACTGAGAGTGCCGTTGTAGGTAGAGCCAAACACAGGCCTGCCCAGAGAGTCCAAACTGGCAGCGGGCGTGAGGCCATTGACTGTGGAGACTTTGTCTACAGCTATGGTCAGTGGGCCAAAATTTTCCGAGGCCCAACTAAGCTGATCAGAAGTCTGTTCAATAAGGCTACCCCTGATTATGTCGCCGTTTTTGAGAATCAGTTGGTCGGCGGAAAGGCTGGTTGAAATCAGGGTTAGAAAAATAACTGCGTATGATCCGTATCGCATAATGTCCTCAAAAAAAGATTGCTGGAATTTAGAGGATGGGTATTTTACAGATTTGGCCTGATTGTTCATCAGTTGGCGAAAATTACTTTAACTTTTTACCTAATCATCAGTAAAATGACCGCCATTCAACGGGGGCTGGTTTTAACCTCCTGTCTATGGGAACGAGAAGCTGAGTTAAGGAGCAATCGATGAGTGATCTTCCAACCGAACTAAAGTATGCCAGCAGCCATGAATGGGCGAGACTGGACAGCGATGGCACTGTGGTAGTCGGTATTACCGATCATGCTCAGGAAGCGCTGGGCGACATTGTCTATATTGAACTCCCAGAAGCTGGCGCATCTGTGGATGCTGGTGCTGAAGTGGCAGTTGTTGAGTCGGTGAAGGCGGCCTCAGATATTTATTCGCCAGTGACTGGAGAGGTGGTCGAGATTAACCCGGTGCTCGAAGATGAGCCCGAGACGGTCAATGGCAGCCCCTATGCCGATGGTTGGTTGTTCCGGGTCAGGGTTTCTGGTGCCGAAGAGGTCGAAGATATGATGGATGCAGATGCCTATCAGGCGGCTATCGACGAGTCATAGACTGCGGCAGCCCAGGTAAAAAGCCCCGCACGCTGCCGGGGCTTTTTTATTGGCTCGGGTTTATTGGCACTCTTTTGCTATCGCAGAGAAATAATATCCCAGCCTCTGGTTGCGGCGGCGTCACGCAGCGGTGCATCCGGGTCTACAGCCACTGGATGAGTTACCTGCAGCAGCAGTGGCAGGTCATTGATAGAGTCTGAGTAGAAGTAGCTGCCCTCCGATTGCTCGTTATTTTCCGCCAACCATTGATTAAAGCGCTCTACCTTGCCCTCTCGATAAGTGGGGGTGCCGACAATCTTGCCCGTATAGCGCCCGTCAATCATTTCTAAATCGGTGGCCAATAGTTCATCAATGCCCAGAGACTGACAGATGGGTTCGACAATAAAGCGGTTGGTCGAGGTAATGACCAGCAGGCGATCACCGGCGTCCCTGTGCTGCTGAATCAGATCATCGGCTCTTTCCAGGCGCATAGGCGCAATCACAGTTTGCATAAATTCTCTGTGCAATTGCTCGAGCTCGGTGCTGGGAATTTGCGCCAGTGGCGCCAGTGAAAAATCCAGATAGGCCTGAATGTCCATGCATCCCGCTTCATAATCAGCATAAAAGCGATCGTTCATGGCGCGGTAGTGATCAACATCAACCTTTTTTTTGGCTACCAAAAACTCGCCCCAGCCGTGGTCGCTGTCGCCAGCAATCAATGTGTTGTCTAAATCAAAGATGGCCAGGGCCATAGGACTGTTCTCATCGGTGGGGGAGGGTTAAATAAACGCAGATGCAGGATAGCGATGATGTAAGATGGTCTCAAGAGAAAATTGCTGACCCCCCAAGTCTGTGGAACAATAGGTCGCTGCCAAATAATAAAGAAGGAATACTGTAAGTGGTTGATAAGGATGGATTTCGTGCAAATGTCGCCATGGTCATCAGTGATGGTCGCGGCAAGCTATTTTGGGCGAAAAGGCTGGGGCAGAAGGCCTGGCAGTTTCCTCAGGGTGGCCTGAGCGCAGGTGAGTCTGCAGAGCAGGCACTCTATCGAGAGCTGTACGAAGAAGTTGGCCTCGAGTCCACCGATGTAAAAATTATTCAGCGCACCAAGAAATGGCTGCGCTACCATATCCCTCCGCAGATGCAGCGCAAAAACTCCAAGCCCCTGTGCATAGGGCAAAAACAAAAATGGTTTTATCTGCAATTGACCGGCGATACGGCCAAGGTGCGCTTCGATGCCACAGGTAGTCCTGAGTTTGATGGCTGGGAATGGGTCAACTACTGGTACCCAATTGAATCTGTAGTGCCCTTTAAACGCAATGTCTACCGCAATGCTCTGATGGAGTTCGCCCCTGCCAATTCGCGCTTTGAAAAGCGCAGTCGCGGACGGTAACCCATTATGATCAGCTTATTGCGAACCATAGTTCAAGAGGTTAACAGCGCCCGCAATTTGCCTCAGGTGCTGAGCATTATCGTCAAAGAGGTGCGGGATGCGATGCAGGCTGGAGTGTGCTCGGTCTATCTGTTCGATGAGGCCGATCAGCGCTATGTACTTATGGCCACAGAGGGGCTGAGGAAAGAGTCTATCGGCAAGGTTCGCCTGTCCATGCGCGAGGGCCTGGTAGGCCTGGTGGCCGCCAAGGAAGAGCCGCTCAATCTAGAGGACGCCGATCAGCACCCCAATTTCGCCTATTTTGAAGAGACAGGTGAAGCCCCATTTCATTCTTTTCTCGGCGTACCCATTATTCATCACCGCAAGGTGCTGGGGGTGCTGGTATTGCAGCAGCAAACCCAGCGCCGTTTTGCCTCGGAAGAGGAGGCCTTTGTAGTCACGGTTTGCGCCCAGCTATCTGGCGCTATCGCCCACGCTGAAGCCACTGGTGCCCTGCGCAAGCTGGCCTCGGCGGGGCGCGGCAAAAGTCGCGAGGCTATGTTTAGAGGGATTCCCAGTGCTCCAGGTGTAGGCATTGGTCGGGTGGTGCTGGTTGCTACCAATACAGACCTGACTTCGGTGCCCGAGCGATTTACCAATAACCCTGCAGGGGAAGTAGAAATCTTTCGCCGCGCCCTGACCGCAGCCAAAAAAGATATGCGCAATCTGGGTGATGGACTGGTCAATAAGCTGAGCGCTGAAGAGCTGGCCCTGTTCGATGTCTATATTCGTATGCTGGACGACAGCTCTCTGGGGGGCGAGGTGATTGCCGCTATTACCGCCGGCCAGACCGCACAGAGCGCCTGGAGCTCGGTGATTCTTAAACATGTACGCACATTCCGTCAGATGGAAGACCCCTATCTGCGCGAGCGCGCGGCAGATGTCAACGACCTGGGCAAGCGAGTGCTGGGTTATCTGCAAACCAGCCATAAAAAAGAGCTGCCTATGCCCCGCCGTGTGGTGCTGGTGGGTGAAGATTTATCGGCAACAGCTCTGGCAGATATTCCGGTCAATCGCCTGGTGGGCATTATCTCTCTCAAGGGCTCAAGCAATTCCCATATGGCCATTGTGGGCCGCGCTCTGGGTATTCCCACAGTGATGGGCGCCATTGACCTGCCCTGGGCTGAGCTGGAAGGCCAGGAATTAATCGTCGACGGCTTTACCGGCGATGTGGTCAGCAGTGCCACGCGCACGGTGCGACGTTCCTATCTGCAACGTCAGCGGGAAGAAAAAATACTTAGCAAGGATCTGGAAAAACTGCGGGATATTCCCTGCATTACTCCGGATGGCTTCCGCTTTTCACTCTGGGTTAATACAGGCCTGCGCCAGGATACTATGATGTCTCTAAAGAGCGGTGCAGAAGCTGTGGGCCTGTTCCGTACTGAGATGCCCTTTTTAATGCGCTCGAGCTTTCCCACCGAGGATGAGCAGGTCGATATTTATCGCGAGCAGCTGGTGGCATTTTCGCCGCGGCCTGTAACCATGCGAACCCTGGATATTGGTGGTGACAAGGACCTGCCCTATTTCCCTATCGAGGAGGAAAACCCATTTTTAGGCTGGCGCGGTATCCGTATCTCCCTGGACCATCCGGAGATTTTTCTGGTGCAGATTCGCGCCCTGCTGCGCGCCAGTCAGGGTACCAATAATCTGCGCATTATGCTGCCCATGATCAGCAATGTGCCCGAGCTGGACCGTGCGCTGGAGTTGATTGATCGCGCCTATCAGGAGCTGACTGAGGAAGAGGGCTATAAGATTGAGCGGCCGCCAGTTGGTGCCATGATCGAGGTGCCTGCAGCTGTTTATCAGGTTAAGGAAATTGGCCGTCGGGTGGACTTTCTATCTGTGGGCACCAATGACCTTACCCAGTATCTTCTGGCCGTGGATCGCAATAATCCTCGAGTTGCCGATCTCTATCACACATTGCACCCATCGGTTCTGCGCGCACTCAAGGCCATTTATGAGCAGGCCTCATCAGTTAACTGTCAGCTCAGTGTCTGTGGTGAGATGGCCGGTGACCCACTGAGTGCTGTGGTGTTAATGGGTCTTGGCTACGAGAATTTCTCGATGAGCGCCAGTACATTGCTGCGCGTTAAGTCCATGCTGCTCAATGTCAGCCGCAAAGAGGCGCGGGCAATGGTCAAGCGCGCCCTACGCCTGTCGGACGCGGCCTCAGTGGCTCAGTTTGTCTCTGACTCACTAAATCAGCCGGAAGTGGCTAAACTGATTCGCCCCTCCAGAGCTAGTCACCGCTCGCAGGCGTTAAAGCTAAAAGTCTGAGAGCCCAGAGTCTCGCCAGCTTCATAGGTTTGTTCAGCGACTGCAACTTCGCCGTCAGCGGAAATAATGACAGCGGCGGAAGCCCGGGTACCGTATCCCTCAGCAACAATAAATGGCGATGACAATAATGTTTCCCACTCCTGAGGCACACCTGTGCTGGGGAGTAATTCGGGGGCATAGATTTTCTGCAGAGACAGGGTCGCCATCAGTGTCCCAAGATGCTGCTCGTCCAGTTCAACGCTATCAACTAGCTCTGCGAGTTGTTCTCTGGCATGGTCAACCTTGGGCCAGGGGCTATCCAGCCTGTTGTTACTAAGGGCATAGACTCCGGGCTCAAGCTTTTGTGGCGGCAGATTTTCATAGTTATTCAAGTACACCAAACTGTCCCCATCGTAGAGCAGAAGATTAAAACCACCGTAGCCTGAGGCGCTGTCAGCTATGGCAGTGGCCCAGTCCGCTGCGTCCAATACAGAGAGTAGAAAGTCTGTTACCAACTGGCCTCGCGAGAGTGGCTTTGACTCCATTTCGCCGTTTTCATCCACATAACGATAGTTGGTTACTGCCGCAAAGCGACCATTGCGGGATAGACCCAGCCAGGTGCCGCCTGCCTCCAAATCCCTGCCTGCCAAAATAGGTGCCTCTGACCACCAGTGCATGGGCAATGTGGGGCGCGGATAAAACTCGTCGCGATTGGAGGTAACAATCAGCGGTCGGTCAGCTTGGGTTTTGTAGGCAAAGGCGAGTAGACACATGCCGGGCAGTGTAACTATTTATATCTCCCAGCGACATCCCGCTTGGCGCACTAGCTCAGAAACCGCTATGATCTGCGCTTGAATTTTTAGGGATATTCACAGCCATGCTAAATCATCCAGCCATAGACCCAATTGCGATTTCTCTGGGGCCGCTGCCGATACACTGGTACGGCATTAGCTATCTGCTAGCCTTTGCTACAGCCTGGTATTTGGCGAGACGCAATGCAAGACGACCCTGGTCGCCTCTGGGTGAAAATCAGGTCGAAGATCTGATTGTCTATGGTGCCTGGGGCGTGATACTGGGTGGACGCTTGGGCTATATGTTTTTCTACAATACCGACAAATGGCTGGCCGACCCGGCTATGTTGGTGCGAATCTGGGAGGGAGGCATGTCGTTCCATGGGGGGCTGATTGGTGTGGCCGTGGCTCTGTTTATATATGCCCGCAAACACCGGCTGACTTTCCTGAGTCTGACAGATTTTGCTGTTCCACTGGTGCCCACAGGGCTGTTCTTTGGTCGTATAGCTAATTTTATAGGTCAGGAACTCTATGGGCGCCCCACAGATATGCCCTGGGGCATGCTGTTTCCCTCGGACCCAACTCAGCTTGCGCGGCATCCCTCGCAGCTCTATGAAGCGCTGCTCGAGGGCCTGGTGCTGTTCTTCATTATCACCTGGTTTGCGCGCAAGCCACGGCTGGCTGGTGAGGTTACAGGTTTGTTTCTGGTACTCTATGGCTGTTTCCGCTTTATGGTTGAATTTGTTCGCGAGCCGGATGCCCAGTTTGCCGGTCAATCGGCAATGATAGAGTCACTTAGCTGGATAACTCGAGGCCAGACACTCTGCATTCCCATGGTGTTACTGGGACTCTGGTTTATGCGCAAAACCCTCCAGCGCCTGATGGCAAAACCTGCCACTAACTGAGACTGGGCCAAGACAATGAAACAGTATCTGGACCTTATGCGCCATATTCGCGACAACGGGGTGAAAAAGGAAGACCGCACCGGCACCGGCACCCTGAGTGTATTTGGCTATCAGATGCGCTTTGATCTGGCGGAGGGATTCCCGCTGGTGACCAGTAAGAAGGTTCACCTCAAATCCATTCTTCACGAGTTGCTGTGGTTTATCCGTGGCGACACCAATATTCGCTATCTGGTCGAGAATGGCGTGGGTATCTGGAATGACTGGCCCTATCAGAGCTGGCTGCGCGAAACCGGGCAGGACCAGGATTATGCGATGTACTCGCCTGAGTGGAAGGCGAAGATGAAGGAATTTATCGAGCGCATCAAAACTGATGCAGACTTCGCCGCGCAATATGGTGATCTGGGTCCGGTCTACGGCCATCAGTGGCGCAATTTTGAAGGTGTGGATCAACTTGCCCAGCTAATCGACGATATTAAGACCAATCCGGACTCCCGGCGACTGATAGTCTCGGCCTGGAATCCCAAAGATATTCCGGTCATGGTCAAGTCCGGGCTACCCCCCTGTCATAGCCTGTTTCAGTTCTATGTCATTGATGGGCGCCTGTCATGCCAGTTATACCAACGCAGCGCCGATGTGTTTTTGGGGGTGCCTTTTAATATTGCCTCCTATGCTATTTTGACCATGATGATCGCCCAGGTCACAGGTCTGGAGCCAGGCGATTTTGTGCACACCTTTGGCGATGCCCATCTCTACACCAATCATATGGATCAGGTGGAGGAGCAGTTATCTCGCTCAACCTTTGCCCTACCCAAGCTGGCGCTGAACCCGAATGTAGACAATCTATTTGATTTTGTATTTGAGGACTTCGAGTTACTAAACTACCAATCCCACGGCCCTATCTCTGCGCCAGTGGCGGTTTGATAAGGATTGATCATGAAGCTCTCGCTGATAGTTGCAGTCAGCCGCAATGGCGTAATTGGCATTGATAACCAGCTGCCCTGGCATCTGCCGGAAGATCTCAAGTACTTTAAATCAGTGACCATGGGCAAGCCATTGATTATGGGCCGCAAAACCTATGACAGTATTGGCCGGCCATTGCCGGGCAGAACCAATATTGTGATTACCCGCGACCCTAGCTGGAAGGCTCAGGGAGTAGAGGTGGCACAGTCTCTGGAGACCGCGCTGCAACTGGGTCACAGTGCCTGTGAGGTGGCTGGTGCCGAGGAGATTATGGTGATTGGCGGCGAGCAGATATACCGGATGACTTTGCCTGCGGCAGACAGACTCTATCTCACTCAGGTGGATGCCGAAGTCGAGGGTGATGCGTTCTTTCCCGAGGTGGATTTCAGCCAGTGGAAGCAGACCAAAGAGCAGCTACCAGAGCTGACTGATACTCATCCCTACCGATTTCTCCAATTAGATCGTATTTAGTTGGCATAAATTTTAAAACCAGGTCGCAGATGTTACGTTAGGTAACAGTCGTCCAAGTTCTCAGTTTTATCTGCTTATTTCTCCCCGGCCAAATTGATTCTTGAACTAGAGACTGTTACAAAGAGTCCCCGAAACAAAGCATGTCTGATGTTGATGGTCTTGTTTTTCGATTTTAGGCAGTGAAAGATAATTAAACCGGTAGACCCAAATTGAGGGAACTATGAATAAGCAACCACTAAAAGCATTGGCCTTTGCAGCCGTTCTTGCCAGTGGTCTGACTGTTGGTGCAGTTCAGGCTTCACAGGTAAATGACGTTCTCAAAGCTGGAGCCGAAAAGGTCCAGATCGCCAAAAAGTCGCAAACCAATGTTGATCGCATCGCTGATCAAACTGATGGTCTTTTGCAAGAATTCAAACAGGTCAATAAGCAGATCGAGTCACTGCGAGTTTATAACTCCCAGCTGGAGCGCCAGATAGACAGCCAGAAGCAAATGATGGCTGAGCTTAAAGAGTCGATCGAGAACGCTACTATTATTGAGCGTGGGATCGCGCCATTGATGCTGAGCATGCTGAAAGGCATCGAAGACTTTATTGCCCTTGATGTGCCCTTTAAGAAAGACATGCGTGAAGAGGCTATTGCCAACCTGTACGTGAATATGGATAGCGCCAAATTCTCCGCTGCAGAAAAATTCCGTCAAATTCTTGAAGTCTATGATATTGAAGCTGAATACAGCCAGTCTCTGGAATCCTACCGCGATCTGATTGATATCAATAGCGACGGTTCTGAGGTGGAAGTAGAGGTTCTGCGTATCGGCCGTGTTGCTCTGATGTATCAGACTAAAGACAAGTCTCAAACCGGAGCCTGGAACAAAGAAACTGGTTCTTGGGAGACTCTGGGTTCTGAGTACCGCAGACCAGTTGATCAGGGCATCCGCATAGCCAAGAAGCTATCGCCCCAGGATGTTATGGAAATGCCAATTACTGCACCGGAGACAGCACAATGAATAAATTTGTAAAAGTTTGTGCCGCTTTTGTAGCCGCTGCTGCTTTCAGCACGCCAGCGCTGGCACAGGATGCAAAGACTCTCGATGAGCTTCTGCAAATGATTGAGAGCGCCAAGATTTCTGAGTCTTCAGAGTATCGCAAGCGCGAAGCTGCATTTAAAAGCGACCAGCGCAAGCAGGCTCAGCTTCTAAAGCAGGCTCAAAATACCAAGGCTGCTGAGGAGCGTCGCTCTGACCGTCTGGAGCAGAATATCCGTGATAACGATGTGATTCTTGCCGGACTGCGCGAGCAGCGCGACAAGCGTCTGGGTTCTCTTAAAGAGTTATTTGGTCACCTGACTGGTGCTGCTGGCGATATTCGCGCCAACCTTAATCAGTCGATTGTTAGCGCCCAGATTCCTGGTCGTACGGTTTTCCTCGATGAGCTAATCGACAAGATGAGCAGCGATACTCGCCTGCCTTCAATCGAAGATATTGAGAAACTCTGGTATGAGCAGCAGCGTGAAATGATTGAGAGTGCCCGTGTTGTTAAGTTCAACCGTTCAGTTCTGCTGGCCAATGGCGAACAGGCTGAGATGGAAGTTGTTCGCATTGGTACCTACAACCTGGTAGCCGACGGCATGTACCTTGAGTACAGCCCGGAGAACGGCCTTGTTTCTGAGCTGGCTCGTCAGCCTTCAGATCATCAGGGCAGTGCAGAAGATCTGCAAGAAGCGACTTCAGGCTTTACCAAAGTTGGCCTGGATCCTACCGGCCCTCTGGGTGGCGGACTGCTGCGTGCACTGATCAACACTCCAACTCTGGTTGAGCGCTGGCACTATGGTGGCATCGTAGGCTATGTGATCACTGCAGTATTTGCTGTGGCCATTTTGCTGGCTATCTGGCGCTTTATTGTACTGAGCGGCATGTCCAGCAAGGTATCCTCTCAGCTCAAGTCTGGCTCAGCTACAGAAGACAACCCCCTTGGTCGTGTACTGGCAGTTGCTGCTAAGAACACTGGTCTCGATGCCGAATCTCTGGAACTCAAGCTGCACGAAGCTGTGCTTAAAGAGCGTCCACAGATTGAATCAGGTCTCGATCTGCTGAAGATTATTGCCATGGTAGCGCCTCTGCTGGGTCTGCTAGGTACGGTAACCGGTATGATTATTACCTTCCAGATGATTACTCTGTTTGGTGCGGGCGATCCCAAGGCAATGGCCGGCGGTATCTCTCAGGCACTGATCACTACTGTACTGGGTCTTGTGGTAGCTATTCCTACCGTACTGATGCACACATTGGTGAACGGCAAAGCGCAGCGCATCTTGCATGTTCTGGAAGAGCAAAGCGCAGGTATTGTTGCTGGTTCCGTAGAGGGCAAATAAGATGTTTTTCGCTGATACGATGGCGGAAGTTGGGAAGTTTATGGATTCAGGCGGCATGGTCCTTTGGGCCATTGTTGTCCTGCTATTCGTTATGTGGACTCTCATCTTCGAACGCATGTGGTATCTCCGATCCAGTGTAGGCGTTGATGTCCAGGCTGCAATTAATGCTTGGGAAGACCGTGGTGAGCGCAAATCAAAACGCGCCCACCAGATTCGGGAGAAACTTATTTCCGAAGTCAGCATCAAGATCGACGAGAACCTGATGATGATCAAAACTCTGGTTGCTCTGGCACCCCTGTTTGGGCTGTTGGGCACAGTAACCGGCATGATCGTGGTCTTCGACGTTATGGCATTCACTGGTGGTGGCGATGCCAAGGCAATGGCCGGCGGTGTTTCTCAGGCAACTGTGCCGACTATGTCGGGAATGGTTGCTGCGCTTTCAGGCGTATTTGGCCTGACCTATGTCGAGCGCTCTGCTGAGCGAGAGAAGCATCTATTGGAAGACCATTTGACCATGGATCACTAATTGGAGCCTGCCTGGTTTCAGGCGGGCGTCCCTTGAGAGAGAACTATGCGCAACAGAACAAATAAAGCAAAACCGCAGGGTGAGACGATCGATCTGACCCCAATGCTTGACGTGGTTTTCATTATGCTGATCTTCTTTATTGTGACAGCATCGTTTATCAAGCTGCCTGGTGTTGAGGTCAACAAGATTGACGCCAATACGGCGAGTTCCTATAAAAAGGTAGGTATTCTGGTGGCCATTAGCGAAAACAATGAATACTGGATTGATAAAAAGCGCGTTGAAACTACTGCGCTAAAACTCAATCTAACTAGATTGTTCAATGAGAACCCAAAGGGTGGCATGGTTATCCAGGCCGACAATGAATCTGACATTGAAACAGTTGCCAAGGTAGCTGATATCGCACGCGATATTGGTATTAACCCGGTAGCTATTTCTGTAGAAAACGACTGAGTTAATAGTATGGCTGCAATTAGAGTTAGTGTTTCTGCCGCACTAGGGATCTTGGTTACCTTTGCGTTGATTGTCTTGATGTACAAGCTGATCGATTCGGGCAACAAAGACCTAGATGAAAAAGAAGCCTTTAAGATTCCAGACTTTCTTCATGTCGACAGACAATTAACCGAAAACTCGAAGAATACTGAGGTTGAAAAACCAGAAGACCCGGAGACCCCTCCACCGGAAATTCCGGAGGAAAATCTGGAGTTTGAAGTGCCAGAAAATGCCGTGAGCATGGCGGCACCAGCTGCTGGTGGTAATCTCAGCATTGGCAATTCAGGCTTTGCACGTGATTCGGACTATATTCCGGTGTATGTTCCTCAGCCCCAGTATCCTCGCAGAGCGCAAACGCGCGGCAAAGAGGGTTACGCTGTGGTCGAGGTGATTATTACCACCACCGGTGGTGTTCGCGATCCGGTTATGGTCGAAGAATGGCCCGAGGGATGGGGTTTTGGTCGCGCGGCAATCAAGGCGGCCAACAAGCTCAAATATAACCCGAGAGTGATTGATGGTCAGGCCCAGGAAGTTCCGGGTGTGCTCTACAAATTCACCTTCCAGATGGCCAAATAGGGGAATCAGATGTTTAAAAGCACAAAATTCTTAGCCGTATTTGGCGCCGCCTTCCTGTTGCCTCTGATGGTAACTGTGGCAGATCCCCAGTCGGTACTCAGTACCAGCGCTGTGGCTGCCGAAGAGAAGAAAGAGCCAAAGTATAAAGACGTAAAAACCCGTCAGCGTCAGTCTGTTGGTGCGTCATGTGCCAAGGCGCTGGAAAAGGTACAGGTTGTTCTGGAAGAAGAGAACTGGCCCGAGTCCCTTAATATGCTGGTTAATATTGAGAACAGCTCCAAGACCTGTAAGTCTGACTACGAGCAGACCCAGATTTGGAAGTTTAAGGGCTATATCTACTATTCTTTGGATGATTTTAATGGCGCTATCCGCGCTTACCGTCAGGTAATCAACGGCGCTGGCACTCCTCCAGAGCTGCGTCTGGATACCCGCTACACCCTGGCTCAGCTTTACACCGTAGAAGAAAAATATGCTCTGGCAGCCAAAGAGCTAGAGACCTGGATGAGCGAAGCAACCATTATTGGTAATGATGCCCGCGTATTATTGGCGCAGATTTACTATCAGTTGAATCGCAAAGCCGAGTCTCTGAAGATGCTTGAGGCCGCTATCAGCGATGTGGAATCCAAAGGGATTCTTCCCAAGGAGGGCTGGTGGGGATTGCAGCGTGTGCTCTATTACGAGAAAAATAACTACAAGCTTGTGGTTAGTATTCTTGAAAAGCTGGTCACTCACTATCCCAAGTGGACCTACTGGAAGCAGTTAGGTGGCATGTACGGCGAGCTGGAGCGTGAAGATGATCGCCTGGTTGCCACTGAAGTCGTGTATATGAATAACCAGTTCGATAAAGAGAGCCAGGTTATGAGTATGGCCTATATGTTTTTGGGCGCTGAGGTTCCCTATCGTGCAGCTCGAGTTATCGAGAAAGGTATTAACGACGAAATTATTGAGCGCAATGCCAAGAATCTTGAGATTCTGGGTACAGCCTGGTATCAGTCAAAAGATCTGAAGCGCGCACTTAAAGCGCTGGAAAGTGCTTCCAAGTACTCGGACACAGGTAATCTGCAATCACGTCTTGCAGGTATCTATCTGGACCTGGGTCGTGACAAAGAAGCCTATCGAGCATCACAACGGGCTGCAAAAAAAGGTGGTGTTAAACGCCCCGATGCCAACTATCTAGTGATGGGTAATGCTCTGATCAATATGCATTGCTATAAGGATGCGATCAAGGCCTTCCAGAAATCACTCAAGGCGGCTAAAGACAAGAAGAGCAAGAAGTACCCTCAGCAGTGGATTCGCTACGCGGATACAGAGGGAACTCGACTGGGCAAGCTTCGTGATGTAGGTGCCAAGGTGCCTAGCTGCAGCAAAGCTTAGTCGCAGCCCTGGCTCGACAAACTAAAAAGCCCGGCATCAAGATGCCGGGCTTTTTTTTATGCACTCACTTTAGGCGCGGATAAGTTTAAAGCTGAGACAGGTCTCTTACTGCACCTTTGTCGGCACTGGTCGCCAGCTTGGCATAGGCTTTAAGGGAGGCGGTCACTTTGCGCGGACGCTCTTCAACGGGCTGCCAGCCCTTTTTATCCTGTTCCAGGCGACGAGACTCAAGCTCGGCATCAGACACCAATACATCGATACTGCGACTGGGAATATCAATGCGAATCCTGTCGCCCTGACGCACCAGACCAATATTACCGCCCGCACCAGCCTCTGGCGAAACATGGCCAATTGATAGCCCAGAGGTACCTCCAGAAAACCGACCGTCGGTAATCAGTGCGCAGGCCGCACCCAGATTCTTGGACTTGATATAGCTGGTGGGATAGAGCATTTCCTGCATACCTGGTCCGCCTCGCGGGCCCTCGTAGCGAACGATTACCACATCACCTGCCTTCACTTCATCATTGAGAATACAGGCCACCGCCTCATCCTGACTTTCGGTAATAAAGGCGGGTCCCTCAAACACATGGATAGACTCATCTACCCCAGAGGTTTTAACCACACAGCCATCTGGAGCCAGATTGCCGGTCAATACCGCCAGACCGCCCTCCAGACTAAAGGCATTTTCCAGATTGCGAATACAGCCTCGCTCGCGATCTGCATCCAGAGAAGGCCATCTGGTGCTCTGGCTAAAGGCCGTCTGAGTAGGAATGCCAGCCGGACCTGCTTTATAAAAAGTCTTAACCTCTTCGCTAACATTGCCGCTGACGATATCCCATTTATCCAGCGCTTCTTGAAGACTGGACGAATGCACGGTTGGCAGGTCGCCATGAATTAACCCGGCGCGATTCAATTCGGCAAGAATACCCATAATGCCACCGGCGCGGTGCACATCTTCAACATGATACTCCGGCGTACTGGGGGCCACTTTACACAGCTGTGGCACTACCCGTGACAGACGATCAATATCGGCCATATCGAATTCAATGCCGGCCTCTTGTACCGCTGCCAGCAAATGCAGAATCGTGTTAGTGGAGCCGCCCATGCAGATATCCAATGTCATGGCATTTTCAAAAGCCTTAAAGTTAGCAATTGAGCGCGGCAGTACAGAGTAGTCATCCTGTTCGTAGTGCTGGCGAGCCATCTTGACGATGGTACGCCCGGCTTCCTGAAAGAGTTCACGGCGATCTGAGTGAGTGGCCAGAACTGTACCATTGCCGGGCAGGGAGAGTCCCAGCGCCTCGGTCAGACAGTTCATTGAGTTGGCGGTGAACATACCAGAGCAGGAGCCACAGGTGGGGCAGGCAGAGCGCTCATATTCGGCGACTTTCTCGTCACTGGCTTTGTCGTCCACCGCAATCACCATGGCATCTACCAGGTCGAGCTTATGGTCTGCCAGTTTTGTCTTACCTGCTTCCATGGGGCCGCCGGAGACAAAGATCACTGGAATATTAAGGCGCATCGCGGCCATTAACATACCTGGAGTAATCTTGTCACAGTTAGAAATACACACCAGTGCATCGGCACAGTGAGCATTGACCATATATTCCACCGAGTCAGCAATCACATCCCGTGAAGGCAGAGAATAAAGCATGCCGTCGTGGCCCATAGCAATGCCATCGTCCACGGCAATAGTATGGAACTCCCGGGCGATACCGCCGACTTTGGCAATTTCTGCGGCCACCAGATCCCCCATATCCTTGAGGTGCACATGACCAGGCACAAACTGGGTGTAGGAATTGGCAATGGCGATCATCGGCTTATTAAAGTCATCGTCTTTCATGCCAGTGGCCCGCCAGAGCGCACGGGCGCCCGCCATATTGCGGCCTTGGGTGGTAGTGTGCGAGCGATACTTGGGCATGGCGATTCTCTTATTCAGTGTTGGTAACAATTTGTTGTGGGTAGCAGGGCTCTAGATGTCTTTGCTAAAAATTCTTGAGTTGCGCTGATAATTATACAGCGACTGTTTTTGCGCAGGAAGATCAGTCACCTGCGCCTCCACAAATCCGCGCTCCAAAAACCAGTGCGCAGTCTGAGTAGTAAGCACAAACAACTGTTTTAAGCCTTTCTGCTGAGCATTCTCGACAATGGCATCAAACAGCCTTGAGGCTATACCCTGGCCATGAAACTCCCCATGGGTCGCCACACAGGCCAGCTCTCCCACCTCGTCAGCTGCTGTTGGATACAGCGCAGCGCAGCCCAGCAGAACCCCCTCTGGGTGCACCACTAGCATAAAGCGCGATATCTCGGCTTCCAGCAATTCACGAGAGCGCTTAACCAGTACCTGCTGCTCTTCCAATGGTGCAATCAGTTCGATAATACCGCCCACATCATCGATGGTCGCTGAACGAATCACCTCTGAGTGATCTTTCATTACCAGAGTACCACTGCCATCACGGGTAAATAATTCGCTCAGCAGGCTGCCATCTTCGGCACAGCTCACCAGATGGACTCTGTCCACGCCCCTGTCACAGGCCTGATGGGCCGATGCCAGCATCTGCTGCTCGGCGCTGTGGACCGATACATCCCTGAGACTCTCCAGCTCTGGCAATGACAGGGCGCGCACCAGGCTGTTATCGCGCAGAACGCCTCTGGCCTCAGTCATTAAAATAAGTTTCTCGGCCTTCAGTGCCACAGCAACCTGCGAGGCTAAATCCTGATAGCTGAGATTAAAGGCCTCACCGGTTGGCGAAAAGCCAATCGGTGAAATCAATACCAGAGAGCCCTGTTGTAACTGGGAATCAATAGCCGCTCCGTCTATGCGGCGAACCTCTCCAGTGCGCTGAAAGTCGATACCATCGCGCACGCCAACCGGTTTGGCGGTAATAAAGTTGCCGCCAATCACCCTGACCCCAGCACCGTGCATGGGAGAGTTGGGCAGGCCCATAGACAGCTCTGATTCAATCTGCAGGCGAGTGGCCCCCACTGCCTCTTTGACGCACTGTATGGCATCGCCATCGGTAATTCGCAGGCCCTGACTAAACTCACTTTTAATTCCAGACAGCGCCATGCGCTGCTCGGTCTGGGGGCGCGCACCATGGACCAGAACCACACGGATACCCAGGCTCTGCAGCAGGGCAATATCGTGCACCGTACTGTGAAAGTTGCCATGCAAAACCGCATCACCGCCAAGGGCGATAACAAAGGTCTTGCCTCTGTGGGCATGGATATAGGGCGAGGTCTGACGAAAGAACTCTACATAGCCGTTTTCAATCATGCCGCGATTATAGCATGAGCCGCCCTGCAAACAGCCCCGGAGTTGCAGATGCTGAGCGGAAAGCGCAGATTCATACTAATGTTAAAGGACAGTGATACAAATGGAGTTCAACTATGCATCAACTCAAAACTCGGGGTAAAAGGCTACATCTTGGCTGGCTGCTCAAGGAACTAGTACTTGATGGTACCTTAACCCAGGCTGATGCCAACAGTATTGCCGCCAAGCAGCGCAGTGCAGACGAGGCTCTGGTGCATCCGCTGGAGATTATTGCCAGCAGACAGTGCTGCCATGCTAAGACTAGCGAGCCCCTGAGCGTTACCGCCCTCTGCCAGTGGTTGGCGGCCAGAGTCGAGTTGGAGTTTGCAGCCCTGGATCCCTTAAAGATCAATGTGCCGGCGGTCACTGCAGTGATGTCCTTTGCCTATGCCCAGCGCTACGGCATTCTCTGTATAGAGGTCAATGCCACTGAGCTGGTAGTTGCAACCGCAGAGCCCTTTGATCAAAGCTGGATAGAGAGTCTGGAGCAGACCTCCCATAAAACCCTGCGCAGGGTGCTCGCCAAGCCGGGAGATATAGAAAAATATCGGCTGGAGTTCTATTCACTGGCCAAGTCAGTGTTTGGAGCCGGGACTGCCAAGACCGCAGCCGGTATGGCCGATTTTGAGCAGTTGCTTGAGGTGGGCAAACTAAAGGACCCGGATGCCCAGGACCAGCATATAGTGAATATTGTCGACTGGCTGCTGCAATATGCCTTTGAGCAGCGGGCCAGTGATATACATCTGGAACCCAGGAGAGATAAAGGCAAGGTGCGTTTTCGTATCGATGGCATTCTCCATCTAGTCTACGAGCTGCCAGACAATGTAATGACCGCCATGGTCAGCCGCCTAAAAATTCTTGGGCGTATGGATCTGGCGGAAAAGCGCCGCCCCCAGGATGGTCGTATTAAAACCGTCGCGCCCAATAGCAAAGAGGTAGAGCTGCGGCTATCCACTATGCCCACTGCCTTTGGCGAGAAACTGGTGATGCGCATATTTGACCCTGAGGTATTACTGCGCAACTTTACTCAACTGGGTCTGGTCGATCAGGATTATATTCACTGGCGAGCTATGACGCTGCGCTCCCACGGCATTGTTCTGGTCACAGGACCCACGGGCTCCGGCAAGACCACTACCCTGTATTCCACCCTAAAAAGTCTGGCCGAAGAAACTGTCAATGTGAGTACCATCGAAGACCCTATCGAGATGGTGGTCGACGCCTTTAATCAAAGCCAGATACAACCGGCCATCGACTTTGATTTCGCAGCTGGTATTCGCACCCTGATGCGCCAGGACCCGGATATTATTATGGTGGGTGAAATTCGCGACCGCGAGACCGCCGAGATGGCTGTTCAGGCTGCACTGACCGGCCATTTAGTCCTGTCCACACTGCATACCAATGATGCCCCCAGCGCCATCAGCCGACTTCTGGATCTGGGTATGCCTGCCCATCTGCTAAAGGCAACCCTCAACGGCGTTATGGCCCAGCGCCTGCTGCGCACCCTGTGCCTGAGTTGCCGCGTAGAGGTGGCGCCAGATCAGCAGGCCTGGCAGGAATTGGTACAGTCACACCAGTTGCCGATGCCAAGCAGAATTTATCAGCCCGGAGGCTGTTTGGACTGTCGCAACACTGGTTATTCAGGTCGGCAGGGTGTTTATGAAATAATGCCCCTCAGCAAACCACTAATAAAAACTATTAGCGCCACTGGCGATATACAATCCCTGCGTGACAGGGCAGTTAAAATAGGTATGGTGCCACTGCGCCTGGCAGGTGCGGAAAAGGTAATCAGAGGTATTACGTCGATAGAGGAGGTAATGCGTGTGACGCCTGAACCTGAGAGCTAAATCAACCACAGCAAAGAGATGATGAATACAGAGCAACCAGCATTACTGGAAAAATCCTATCAGCGTCATCTTGAAAACTATCTCAGGGTCGATTCCGAGCCCCAATGGCTGCACGGGCAACTCGAAAACCAGAATTTTGCCATCCAGTTAAAATTACTCTGGAGCTGCAGTGACTTTGTCGCCGAACAGGCCGCTGCAGATCCGCGCAGCTTCCAGCAGCTGGTGGAGAGCGGTGATCTCCAGCGCAGCTACGACGACAATGACTATATGCAGAGGCTACAGGCCAGAATCGAGCAGCTGCCTGGCACCTGTTGCGAAGAGCAACTGAGTCGCGAATTGCGCCTGTTCAGGCGCAGGGAAATGATGCGCATTATATGGCGTGACTATAGCCGCCAGGCCCCTATGCTCGAGACCACCAGAGACGCAACATTATTAGCCGAAGCCTGCATAAATACTGCCCTCCAGTATCTACAGCCTGTTATCAGAGAAGAGCTGGGCACGCCCATAGGCAGAGCCAGCGGCACTGAACAGCAGTTGCTGGTGATTGCCATGGGCAAAATGGGGGCTTACGAGCTCAATATTTCCTCGGATATAGACCTGATTTTTGCCTACCCCGAGTCGGGAGAGACCCAGGGAGGCAGAAGATCAGTCTCCAATCAGGAGTTTTTTGTTCGCCTGGGCCAGAAATTGATCGCTGCCCTTGATCGGCAAACTGCTGACGGCTTTGTTTTTCGGGTGGATATGCGCCTGCGGCCCTATGGGCAGAGCGGCGCTCTGGTGCTTAATTTTGACGCGCTTGAGGAATACTACCTGAGTCAGGGTCGCGACTGGGAGCGCTACGCCATGGTCAAAGCTCGGGTGGTGAGTGGCACCACCGCCGAGGCCGAGACAGTACAGCAGATGTTGCAGCCCTTTACCTATCGCAAATATCTCGATTTTGGTGCTATTGAATCTCTGCGTGAGACCAAGCGCAGCATCAATCGCGAAGTCAGTCGCAAAGGCATGCAGGACAACATTAAGCTGGGCTCAGGGGGTATTCGCGAGGTTGAATTTATCGCTCAGACATTCCAGCTTATTCGCGGCGGTCGCAATAAACGGCTGCAGACCCAGTCCCTGCATCAGGTGCTGCTCCAGCTGGTAGAGGACAATGTGCTGGACAGCGCAGAGCAACAGAGTCTGTGGCGCGCCTACGAATTTCTGCGTAATACTGAACATGGGCTACAGGGCATGGCCGACAAACAGACCCAACAGCTACCCATTGATGAGTTGGGCCAGCAGCGCCTAGCCCGCCTGATGGGATATGCTGACTGGCAGCAGTATTATCAGCAACTGCAGTTCCACCGACAGCAGGTAAGCAATAGTTTTAAGGCGATTATTTCCGACACTGACAAGCCGGCCGAGGGAGATTCACTGCCATCTCCTGAACAGCACTGGTCCACGGATTTACGGGCTGTGGAGATACTGCCCTATTTACAACAGCTGAACTATCAGCAGCCACAGGAACTGGCAGCCCTGCTGGAAGATTTTTACCAGAGTCGCGCAGTTCAGGCATTGGCAAGCTTGCCGCGCAGTCGACTGGAAAGCCTGATGCCCAGGCTGCTGGAGACCTGCGCCGATCGCGAGAATAACCAGCAAACCTTCTTGCGCGTGCTGCGCCTGGTTCAGCAGATACTGCGGCGCAGCGCCTATCTGGCTCTGCTGGTAGAAAATGCCCAGGCCCTGCAACAGCTATGCATACTCTGTGAGCGCAGCAGCTGGATCGCCGATGAATTGGTAGCCTACCCGGCACTGCTCGACGAGCTGCTGGACCCCCGCAGCCTGTATACGGCGCCCGACAAGCAGCTTCTCCGCGATCAACTGCGCCAGCAAACCATGCGCATTGCCAGTGAGGATACGGAGCAGCAGATGGAGGTGATTCGCTATTTTTGCCGATCCTATGCCCTGCGCGTCGCAGCCTGTGAAGTCACAGATATACTGCCATTGATGCAGGTCAGTGATTACCTGACCTGGATTGCTGAGGCCGTGGTTGAGCATGTGGTCAATATCGCCTGGGACCAGCTGGTGGCCAGCCATGGTTTGCCGCCATTGATAACAGAGAGTGCAACCGACAGTCATACCCAGGGCTTTATTGTTGTTGCCTACGGCAAAATGGGCGGTATTGAGATGGGCTACCAATCAGATCTGGATCTGGTGTTTTTGCACAGTGGTGACTCCAGGCGCCAGACCGATGGCCCTCGCAGCATAGATGGCAGCACATTCTTTATTCGTCTGGGCCAGCGTATTATTCATTTGCTGTCCACACCCACTGCCTCAGGGATGGCCTATGAAATAGATATGCGTCTGCGGCCCTCGGGCAATTCCGGGATGCTGGTATCCAGCCTCAGCGCTTTTGAAAAGTATCAGCGCGAAGATGCCTGGACCTGGGAGCATCAGGCCCTGGTGCGCTCTCGGGTGGTGGCTGGTGATGCCGAATTGGCCGCCGCCTACGAGCTGGTGCGTAAAAATACCTTGCAGCAAAAACGTGACACGCAATCTCTAAGCACTGAAGTACAGGAAATGCGTGAAAAAATGCGCAAACATCTGGATAAAACCAAGAAAGATGGCAAATTCTCACTGAAGCAAGGCAGGGGAGGTATCGTCGATATTGAATTTATGGTTCAATTTGCAGTCTTGGCTTGGTCCCATGACCATCCCCAGCTTGTTCGCTGGAGTGATACCATCCGCATTCTGGAGTCTCTGGCCCAGTGTGGATTGTTCTCAGAGCAGGACGCACTTCGGTTGATCGACGCCTACAAGAGATTCCGTTCCGCAGGGCATCGCGCCCAGCTGCACAATCAGCTGGCTGAAATAGCATTGTCAGAGTTTGTGGAGGAGCGAGAAATTGTGGCCAAGCATTGGCGAGAGTTGTTTAAAAGTTAATTACTGTTAAAACATGAATTAGAGAACTAGAGAGAGGAATAGGTCTATGTCGTTTTCAGACCGCGACGGTTTTATTTGGATGGATGGTGAGATGATTGATTGGCGAGATGCGCAGACGCATTTCCTCACCTCTTCACTGCACTATGGCAATGCTGTATTTGAGGGTATTCGAGCCTACGAAACCGCAAATGCTGGCACCTGTATCTTTCGCCTGGAAGACCATATTAAACGCCTGTTTAACTCGGCTAAAATTCTGCATATGCAGATTCCTTTCACCCAGGAAGAAATCTGTGCTGCCCATTGCCAGGTGGTTCGCGAAAATAATTTAGATGCCGCCTATATTCGTCCCCTGGTATTTTTGGGTTCTGAGGGTATGGGTCTGCGCGCTGAAGGGCTCAAGGTGCATGTGGGCATCGCCGCCTGGGACTGGCCTTCCTATATGTCTCCCGAGACTTTGGAAGCTGGCCTCAAAGTGCGCACCTCGTCTTACACCAGACATCATGTCAATATCACCATGGTAAAAGCCAAGGCCAGCGGCAATTACCTCAATTCCATGTTGGCGCTGCGAGAGGCTCTGGACTCCGGCTGTGACGAGGCAATTATGCTCGACCCCGAGGGCTATGTGTCTGAAGGCAGTGCCGAGAACTTCTTTATGGTGCGCGATGGGGTTATCTACACGCCAGATCTGACCTCCTGTCTGGATGGTTTAACCAGAGACACCGTCTTTAAACTGGCTGCAGACCAGGGCATTGAGGTGCGGGAAAAGCGCATTTCCCGCGATGAAGTCTATATTGCCGACGAGGCCTTTTTCACAGGTACAGCTGCAGAAGTTGTGCCTATCCGCGAGTACGATAGCCGCATTATTGGCAATGGTAAGCGCGGGCCCGTGGCAACCATATTGCAGGCCGCCTATTTTGATCTGGTGCGCGGCAATAGCGACAGGTATCGGGACTGGTTGGCGCCAGTTGCCGAGTAGTATCTCAGGTTTCTGGAAACAATAAGATGGCAGCAAAAGAAGTGGTGAATGTTCTCTGTATGAAGTGGGGTACCAAGTACGCCGCTGACTATGTCAATACGCTGTATTCCATGGTGGCACGGAATATGACCAGAGACTTCCGCTTTATATGTCTTACCGAAGATGGGGCCGGGCTGCATGAGAATGTTGAAGTCTTTCCTCTGCCTGAGTTATCCGTTGATCTTGGCGGACCAGAGCGCGGCTGGAATAAATTGGCCGTGTTTGCAGAAACTCTCTACGACCTCAAGGGTAAAGTGCTCTGCCTGGATCTCGATTTAATTATCACTGGCTGTCTGGATGATCTTTTTGACTACCCGGGCGAAGTAATGATTATCAAAGACTGGATCAAAAAAGATGGCACTGGCAACTCTTCGGTGTATCGCTTTGAAGTGGGCGCCCATGCTGATGTGCTCGCCGAATTTGAAAAGTCATTTGACGACATTAAAAAGCTTCATCGCAACGAACAGGAGTACCTGTCTGCCGCGATGATGGCCAAAAATGCACTGGTCTACTGGCCCGATCACTGGTGTCGCAGCTTTAAGCGTCACTGTATCAAGCCACTGTCATTTTTTATGGCCAGAGAAACCGAGATGCCAGAGGACTGTCGCGTGCTGGTTTTCCACGGCAAGCCCGACCCCCATGAGGCTATCGCCGGAGTCAGTGGCAAATGGTATCGACGCTTTAAGCCCGCAACCTGGGTAAGCGAACACTGGCACTAAGCCGGTCTCAATAAGGATATTGAAGCAGGGAGACAGAGGTGACAAATTCAGCAAAACAATTTATCTGCATCAACTGGGGCACCAAGTACGGGGCTGATTATGTCAATCGTCTTTACGGCATGGTCGCCCGCAATACCACTCCGCCATTTACCTTTACCTGTTTCACCGATAACAGGGATAACTTCCGCCCGGAGGTGGATGCTGTGCCTTTGCCGGAACTCAGCTTTGAGTTACCCGAAACCAAAAAAGGTATTTGGCCAAAGTGTCGCCTGTGGAGTGAAAAACTTGCCCACTTGTCCGGGCCCGTATTATTTCTAGATCTGGATTTAGTGGTCACTGGCAATCTCGACAGCTTCTTTGATTACGGCGACCCCGAAGATGTTATTCTGGCTCGCAATCCGAGCAACCCGCTGGAAAAGCTGGGTCAGACCTCGGTTTATCGATTTCCCGTGGGTAAATTATTACCTCTGTTAGAGAGATTTGCCGAGTCGCCTTTGGAGATTGCAGAACAGTACAAATACGAGCAGCGCTATGTAACGCGCAATGCACCGGGCGGGGTTAAATTCTGGCCCAAAGCCTGGGTGCTGCATTTTCGCCAGCAGTGCCGTCGCACATTTCCATTGAACTATTTTAAAGTGTCCAAGCTGCCGGACAGCAGTAAGCTGGTTATCTTTCCCGGCGATCTAAATCCCATGGATGCTATTGAAGGGCGCTATCACGACGGTGATGAGGTGTTAACTGCTGCAGAGCATGTAAAGGCTGGGTTTAGGGGTCAGCGCAATCGTTCGCTGATGGCCCATCTGCGGCATTTTATACTGCCCACTCCCTGGGTTGAGCAGCACTGGAAGGAATAGATTCAAACTTGGCGTATCTCATAGCCAAAGGTAGCGAAATCCTGCCCATAGATATTATTTAGACTGGCTAGCGCCTGGCTGCTGATATTTTGTGGCGCCTTGATTTTACCCGTACTGTTGGCACGCTGAGCAAAGTCAAAACCAGTTGCATCAGCAAAGGCCTCCATCTCCTCGGCCCTGTCCATTTTATAGATCGATAGCCGCTCTTGTTTAATGCCCAGATTCTTGAACATAAAATAATTGGGATTGTTGAGAATCCAGTGCTGGGGGTGAATATGCTCGTCCAGTTGGTAACAGTTAGTCAGCAAGCCCACATAGTCATCAAAGCTAGTATTGAGCAGTGCCTGCTGAATCTCCAGATTGCTATTATTTTTCACACAGAGACCCATCAGCGGGAAGAACACTCGCTGGGGTTTTTCCCATTTAAATGGCTGACTTAGATCAGCGTTCTGGGGGATCTTCTGAAACTTGTCTTTGTAAAATGAAATAGCCTTTTGATAGGGATCTCGAACCGTGAAATATACCAGTGGGTCAGAGTAATTAATAATCAGTTTGGCTTTGTAGCGTTTGATTTTATTGAAGTTAGACGTTTTCTTAAACGATGAAAACATGACTTTATAGTTGGTGACAACCAGCTTGTTGCTGTCAGAGACACTGAAATACGGCATTGAGATGCTCTTATTATTCTAAATACTAAAGCGAGCCGATATTTTAAATCACCTATGGCAAAGAGCATAATATTATTTAGGCTTTTTGGCTCGACAGATAATAATCTGTCAATCCTGTGGCGACTTTGTTAACTTACGGCAGCATTGCCGCCAAGAACATTTCAACTGGGACTGTGAATGACATTTAGCCGGTTTTTTTACTCAGTCAGTATTTATCTACTGAGCCCGATTATTTTATTGCGCCTGCTTTACCGAGCTCTCAGGGCGCCGGCCTACGCCAGACGTTGGCGCGAACGGTTTGGCTTTGTGGCACAGGTCAATGGGGGCAAAACCATCTGGCTGCACTCTGTGTCTGTGGGCGAGACTCTGGCAGCTGTGCCATTGGTAAAGGCGCTGCAGCAGCGCTATCCCGATTACCGCCTCACCGTTACCTGCATGACCCCCACCGGCTCAGAGCGTATTCAAGCCGCCTTTGGTGACAGCGTCGACCACTACTATGCACCCTATGATATGCAGGATTCAGTGGCGCGGTTTTTAAACCGAGTTCGGCCAGGAATATTAATTATCATGGAGACAGAGCTGTGGCCCAATACCATAGCTGCCTGCGCCAGCCGCAATATTCCGGTGATACTGGCCAACGGTCGCCTGTCTGCCAAGTCCGCTGCCGCCTACGGTAAAATTCCCCGACTGGTTAGCCCAATGCTGCAGTCTATGTCTGCTGTGGTGGCTCAACATGCTGACGATGGTGCCAGGTTTACCCAGCTGGGTTTGCCCCCAGAGGCATTGGCTATTAGTGGCAATATTAAATTTGATTTGCATCTGGATTCAGAGGTGCGGGCCAAGGCCCAGTCGTTGACTACAGAATGGCAGGGTGAAAATCAGCGCCCAGTGCTGCTGGCTGCCAGCACTCATGCCGGCGAAGATGAGCTTATTTTGCAGGCCTATGGGCAGATCAAAGCGGCCTTGTCAGTGGCGCCGCTGCTGGTTCTTGTTCCCAGACATCCCGAGCGATTTAACCAGGTCGCTCAGCTCTGCGAGCAGGCCGGCTTTGTGGTGGTCCGGCGCAGCACAGGGGAGCCAACTGCTCCGGCGGATATATTGCTGGGAGATACCATGGGGGAGCTGATGTCGTTTTATGGTGCCTGCGATCTGGCTTTTGTGGGCGGCAGCCTGGTGCCAACCGGCGGGCATAATATGATTGAGCCAGCTGCCTGGGGGGTTCCCGTGATCACGGGAACCTATCTATTTAACTTTGCTGAGGCATCGCGGCTACTGATAGAGGGAGATGCCATGGTCGTTTGCGAAGATGCAGATAATCTTGCCGAGCAATGTATAGGCCTTTTTGCAAACCAGCAGCGTCGCACTCAGATGGGAGATGCGGCGCGCCAAATCGCCGAGGCCAACCGAGGTGCACTGGACAGACTGCTGGCGGTGATTGACCACCGCCTTTAACTATTGATCGAGCTGGCTATCGGGAGATTACCAGTTGCGGATCCAGCCAGGCATTCAGGGCATACACATCATCCGGCGACAGTTGCCCGGCGACTTCCTTGAGACTCATCATAGACAAAATATAGTCATAGCGAGCATTGGCGTAGTTGCGGCGAGCCTGATAGAGGGTGCGCTGGGCGACCAATACATCGACAATATTTCTGGTACCGACCTCATAGCCCGCCTGAGTAGCCTCAAGGGCACTATTGGCCGAGGTAATGGCCTGCTTGCGCGCCTTGACCCGCGCTGCATTGGTAATCACCAGCTGGTGTATGGAGCGGGCCGACTGCACAGTGTTGCGCTTTGCAGCGGTAAAACTTTCACCGGATTGAATGGCGCGCTGCTTAGCCTGTCGTCGCCTGGCATCAACGCCCCCACCCATAATGGGCATGCTGACAGAGACTACAAATTGATGGCCGTCTTGCAGAGACTCAAAGGACGAGCCAAAGCTAAGCCCGTCTGAATCGGTGTCATAGTAGGTCGCACTGCCAGTAATTTTGGGCAGACGTGCAGCGGCTACAGCCTTGGCTTCGTTGTAGGCAGCATCTTTGCCCAACTCGGCCACCTTCAGCTGAAAGTTATTGGCCATGGCCAGATCAACCCAGCCTTCACTGATCTCTGGGCTTGGATTGGTAGCCTGGAAATTGTCCATTAGGCCGGCTAAAACACTGTGGCTCTGACCAGTCAGAACCTCCAGGGCTTCAAAGGCGATATTGAGAGCGCCGCGTGCCTCAAGGCTGTTGACCGCAGCATCATCGAACACTGCCTGTGCCTCGTGAACATCAGTGACCGGCAACAGGCCCACTTCAAAGCGCTCTCTGGTCTGCTCCAGCTGACGCTGAATGGCACGCTCTTCAGCCTTGCGGGTCTCCATGTTGTCATGGGCTCGCAGGGCGTTAAAGTAGGCCTGGCTAACACGAATAATCAATGACTGCTGATCAGCAGAAAACTGGGCCCTGGCGCTCTCGCTGAGATTACTGCCGCCTCTAAACCTGTACCAGGATGGCATATCGAAAATTGCCTGAGTCAGTGAGGCGCTGTATCTGGTCTGGGTGCTATCGGTTAAACCATTGCGAATAGAGGGAATAGGTTCATTTTGAATTACCACAATTTGTTGGGAGTTCTCGTTATTTTCTGACTCTGTGTAGTCGCCGGAAACAGAGAGCTGAGGTAGCAACGCGGCGCGACTAATATTCTTTGTTTCGCGATCCGCGTTAAAGCTGGCCCGCGCCGCGCTCAACACGGGGTCATTCTGCAGCGCAGTCTCGTAAATATCTTTAAGGGAGTCAGCCCAGCTGACCTGGGTCAGAAATAGGGAAGTACTGACAACATATAGTCCTTGCTTAAGCAAACGCATAACATCTCCGTTAGAATTCTTTTTATGATTGATGCTCAAAGAGCGGCAACAGTTAAAGGGATCATTTCTTTGTCTGGGCAACTTCCCGCAGATTCTAGCAGAAACTGACAGATTCTAGCAGAGCTACCTCGCTGTAAAGGTAACTTTGCCTGACAACGCCAACAATGAAAAGACGCAGGATTCCAAAAAGCGTTGACCTGCGTACAATTAAATTATTGACTGCAAAAATCGTGCATAAGTACGGATAGGATTCATAAAATGATTAAATCACATCGCTTTGGCGCCCAGGATTACCTCATAGAATCTGAGGAAACCGTCTTCCAAGGTTTCTTCCGTATCAGCAAGCAGGTTTTTAGGCATCGTCTGTTTGCAGGCGGCTGGAGCCAGCCTATGCAGCGCGAGCTGTTTCAGCGCGGTGATGCCGTTGGTGTGCTGCTCTATGACCCCGAGCACCACACAATCGGGTTGGTCGAGCAGTTTCGTGCCGGGGCTCAAAACGATCAGCATGGCCCCTGGCAGTACGAGGTAGTTGCGGGAATGATAGAGCCCGGCTTGAGCCCAGAGCAGGTGGCAGCCAAAGAACTGCAGGAAGAAGCGGGCATCAGTGTTGAAAAACTGCTGCCCATCACTGACTATCTAGTGAGTGCGGGAGGTACAGATGAAAAGATGCATATGTTCTGTGGTCTCTGTGATCTGAGTAACCGCGGCGGCATATTTGGGGCTGAACATGAGGGCGAAGATATTTTATTTCAGGTCTGGCCCTATGACGAGGTTATGCAGGCTCAGTCTGAGGGCCTGTTAAATAGCGCGGCACTGACCATCGCGCTATTCTGGTTGCAGCTTAATATTAAAGATTTGCTTAGCAAGACAGGAGTGAAAGACTAAACTAAACTGTAAGACCGAACTAAAGTTTATTGCGGGATTGCCGCACCATGGCGCAGGCTGTTGAGAGTAGGCAGTAGAGAATAGTAGAGAGGAAAAAGTCACCGTGTCACTGTATGAAAGGCGAAAACAACAACAGAATCTGGCCCGCTTGCATGAAGAGTGCGAGCTCAACTATCAGCGCCTGCACCGTATTATTCCCGATAGTTGCACCCTGGGAGCCAGGTTTTCCCTGCAATACAATGATCGCCCCCAATCCGGTATCCGACTGCAGATTATCGAAGTCACTAAATACACCAGCACATTGTTTATAACAGCTGACCGAGCTGGCCCTCACTGGCTGCCGCAAATTGAAGTTAAAGTCAGAGTTTATCGGGATGCGCGTATGGCCGAGGTGATTGAATGGTGTACCGACCGCACCATACCCTGGGCGCTGACCGAAACCAAAGGTATGCAGGCCAGAGACGAGAAGTGGCAGTGGAATATCTTTCTCAGCGAGTTGCTGTCTCACGGGCTGCGGCACGGGATGACCGAACTGGAAGCCTAGTCGCCGATGGATACTATCCAGCTCACTCAAATAACCGACCTGCATCTGGGCACTGACGCCAGCGCCACTCTGGGTGGTGTGCCAACCCTGGAAAGTTTTGAGGCCGTTTTACAGGCAGTGGCCAATCAGGGCCGCGGCACCGACAGGTTGCTGCTCACTGGCGATCTGGCCAGTGATTGCCAGCCCGAGGCCTATCAACTGCTTAACGATACCCTGAATGCCCACCAAAAGCAGGCCATTTGGCTGCCTGGCAACCATGATGATAGCGGGCTAATGGCAGATCATTTGGTAGATTTTCCGCCGCAGTCGGTGGTTGATCTGGGGCCCTGGGGACTATTGACCCTGGATAGCTCTCAGCCTAATCAGCCCGGCGGCCATATTAGCGATTTGCAGTTACAGCATGTCGAACAGGGGCTGCAGACACTGGCTGGCAAACATATCCTGCTGGCCATGCACCACAGTCCTATTGCTGTTGGCTGTGCCTGGCTGGATAAGCAGCAGATCGACAACCAGCAGCAGCTGTATAGGTTGCTGTCAGTGCAGGGCAATGTGCGGGCAGTTATCACTGGCCATGTGCACCAGCAATTCGATGGCACCTGGGGGCAGTTACCGATTTACTCCACACCCTCAAGCTGCGTGCAATTCAAACAGTATAGTGAGGACTTTGCGCTTTCAGGGCAGCCTCCAGGGTATCGCTGGCTCAACCTGCACAGCGATGGAACAGTTCATACAGGGGTAGAATTTTTGCTGGATTTTGTCCCGCAACCCAATCTCAATTGCGCTAGCTATTAGGGTTTTGTCTCTGTGCAAATCAGTGCCTGACAAGCGGTCAGCATTGGCTATAATGGGGCCTGATTTATAGGTTAACTCGCTATGGCAATGCTGCTGTATCTCCATGGGTTTAATAGCTCGCCGGAGTCTAAAAAGGCTCTGCAGACCCGGGAATGGTGTGCTGAAAATGCAGCGGATTTAACCTTTGTGTGCCCGGCACTGCCGCCTTTTGCCGATTCTGCAATGGGCATTCTGCGATCCTTGATCGAGAAGCAGTTGCCTGAGCCAGTTTATTTGATCGGCAGCTCTATGGGAGGCTTTTTCGCCACCTGTCTGGCAGAGCAGTACAGTCTTCGCGCTGTGTTGATCAACCCCGCGGTGAGTCCAGGTCGTGGCCTGCACAAATGGCTGGGAGAGAACAGCAATTATATGACTGGCGAGAAATGGGTTTTTGAGCCCCGGCATATAGACCAGTATCTGGCGCTGGACCCAAGTGAAATAAGGTATAAAAATAATTACCTGGTGCTGTTGCAAACCGGTGATGAAGTTCTCGATTATCGCGATGCACAGAGTCGTTATCAGGGATCTGATATGACGATCGAAGAGCAGGGAGACCATAGCTTTATAAATTATCATCAGCATCTGGCTGCTATACACCAGTTTCTGATTTCCACCCCGGCAGTTAATAACTAAATCGACCCCGTGAGCAGATGAGCAACTACGACGCAAAAGATATTGAAGTCCTGACTGGCCTGGATCCGGTGCGCAAGCGCCCGGGCATGTACACAGATACCAGTCGCCCCAATCACCTGGCCCAGGAGGTCATAGATAATAGTGTGGACGAAGCCTTGGCGGGCCATGCTAGCCGCATTGATGTCACTCTGCATAATGATGGCTCTCTGTCGGTCTGCGACGATGGCCGCGGCATGCCAGTAGATATTCACCCAGAGCAGGGGCTGCCCGGGGTTGAAGTAATTCTGTCCACATTGCATGCTGGTGGTAAGTTCTCCAATGATAACTATCAGTTCTCGGGCGGCTTGCACGGCGTGGGCGTGTCGGTAGTAAACGCACTGTCCAATAAGCTTGACGTGATAGTTAAGCGCGATGGCAAGGTACACCAGATTCTGTTTGCCCATGGTGATAAAACTTCTGATCTGGCAGTGATCGATACCTGCGGCCAGCGCAATACAGGCACTATTTTGCGTTTCTGGCCAGAGGCCTCCTACTTTGACTCAGTGAAATTTAGTGTCTCAAGATTGCGCCATGTGTTGCGGGCCAAAGCCGTACTCTGCGGTGGCCTGACCATGAGCTTTCATGATGAGAATACTGGTGAAGGTGAAGAGTGGTACTACGAAGATGGTTTAAAAGATTATTTGGCCGGTGCCCTGCACGGCTGGGAAGTCCTGCCAGCAGAGCCGTTTATCGGTGCCTTTGCCTCTGACAACGAAGCGGCCGACTGGGCTGTGCAATGGATGCCCGAGGGTGGTGAGCTGGTCCAGGAAAGTTACGTCAACCTGATTCCAACACCCCAGGGTGGCACCCATGTTAATGGTTTGCGCAGTGGCCTCCTCGATGCCATGCGCGAATTCTGTGAATTCCGCAACCTACTGCCCCGCGGGGTAAAGTTGAGTCCGGACGATATCTGGGACCGCTGTAGTTTTGTGCTGAGTTCAAAGCTTGCCGATCCACAGTTCTCTGGCCAGACCAAAGATCGACTGTCCTCCCGTGAAGTGGCGGCCTTTGTCTCTGGTGTGGTTAAAGATGCCTTTAGCCTGTGGCTCAATCAGCATACCGAAGAAGCAGAGAAGCTTGCCGAGCTGTGTATTTTCAATGCCCAGCGGCGCATGCGTGCCAGCAAAAAGGTGGTACGCAAAAAGATTACCCAGGGTCCGGCACTGCCGGGCAAGCTGGCAGACTGTTCCAGTGGCGAGCCAGAGCAATGTGAAATATTTTTGGTTGAGGGTGACTCTGCTGGCGGTTCTGCCAAGCAGGCTCGCAACCGCGAGCATCAGGCGATTATGCCGTTGCGGGGCAAGATTCTAAATACCTGGGAAGTGGACTCCCAGGAGATTCTCGCCTCTCAGGAAGTGCATGATATCTCTGTGGCACTGGGGGTGGACCCCGCACTGGAAAGTACAGATTCCCTGCGTTACCACAAGGTCTGCATACTTGCCGATGCAGACTCCGATGGCCTGCATATTGCCACTTTGCTCTGTGCCCTGTTTGTCCGCCACTTCCGCCCGCTGGTCAGCGCCGGCCATGTCTATGTTGCCATGCCGCCGCTGTTTAGAATTGATGTGGGCAAAGAGGTTTATTACGCGCTGGATGATGCAGAGCGCCAGGGCATACTCGACCGCATTCAGGCAGAGGGTAAGCGCGGCAAGGTCAACGTGCAACGGTTTAAAGGGCTGGGTGAAATGAACCCGCTGCAGCTGCGTGAGACCACCATGGATCCCGACACGCGGCGGCTGGTGCAACTGACCCTTGAGCCCGGCGATGACACCAATAGTATTTTGGATATGTTGCTGGCCAAAAAGCGCGCCTCAGATCGTCGCCAATGGCTAGAAACCAAAGGCAACCTGGCTGACGCAGCCAATCTTTAATTTGATATTTACCTTAGCTAAATTGAGAGACAGGAAAAACGATGAACGATATCGTCACCTTTAATGACCAGGGGTTAGAAAGTCGACCCCTAAGCGACTATGCCGAGCAGGCCTACCTGGATTATTCCATGTACGTGATTCTCGACCGCGCACTGCCGCATATTGGCGATGGGCTCAAGCCTGTGCAGAGACGGATTGTCTTTGCTATGAGCGAGTTGGGACTCAAAGCCAATGCCAAATACAAAAAATCAGCCCGTACCGTGGGCGATGTGATTGGTAAGTATCATCCTCATGGCGACAGCGCTGCCTATGAGGCGATGGTACTGATGGCGCAGCCATTCTCCTATCGCTATCCGCTGGTTGATGGCCAGGGTAATTGGGGCTCGCCAGATGATCCCAAATCCTTTGCTGCTATGCGTTACACCGAATCCAAGTTATCGAAATACGCCGATGTGCTGCTCTCAGAACTGGGTCAGGGCACCGCTAACTGGCGCCCCAACTTTGATGCCACTATGGATGAGCCAGAGATTTTGCCGGCGCGCGTACCCAATGTACTGCTCAATGGCACCACCGGTATTGCAGTGGGCATGGCGACGGATATTCCGCCCCATAATCTCAATGAAGTAGTCAATGCTTGCCTGCATCTGCTCGATAGCCCCAAGGCCACAGTGCCTGAGCTAATGGAGTATATTAAGGCGCCGGACTTCCCCACCGATGCGGAGATTATTACTCCCCAGGCAGATATTCTTAATACCTATGAGACCGGCCGTGGCTCGGTCAAGATGCGCGCTATCTGGAATAAAGAAGATGGCGATGTGATTGTTACCGCGCTGCCATTCCAGGCCTCCGGATCTAAAATTCTCGAGCAAATTGCTGCACAGATGCGCAATAAAAAGCTACCCATGGTGGAAGATCTGCGCGATGAGTCGGACCATGAAAATCCCACCAGGCTTGTGATCACCCCGCGTTCAAACCGGGTAGATATCAATGCGCTGATGGACCATCTGTTTGCCACCACTGATCTCGAGCGCAGCTATCGCATCAATATGAATATTATTGGTATCGATGGCCGCCCGGCAGTGATGGATCTGCGTCGCATTCTTAAGGACTGGCTCAGCTTCCGCACCGATGTCACCAGACGCCGTCTTGACTACCGTCTGCAAAAGGTCGAGAAGAGGCTCCATCTATTAGATGGCCTGTTGATTGCTTTTTTAAATATTGACGAAGTTATCCATATTATTCGCACTGAAGAAGAACCCAAAGCCGCATTGATACAGCGTTTTGCACTGTCCGATACTCAGGCTGAATATATTCTCGACACCAAGTTACGCCAGTTAGCGCGCCTTGAGGAAGTTAAGATTCGTGCCGAACAGGAAGAGCTGGCACTGGAGAAAGCTGAGCTAGAGTTATTGTTGGGTTCCGAAGCTCGCCTAAAAACACTGGTCAAAAAAGAACTTAAAGCCACCGCCGAAGAGTTTGGCGATGGGCGACGCTCACCACTGACCGAGCGCGGCGAAGCCCAGGCCTTTAATGAAAAAGATCTGATGACCGCCGAACCAATCACCGCAGTACTCTCCGATAAAGGTTGGCTGCGTGCCGCCAAGGGCCATGACATTGACCCGACTAGTCTGAGCTACAAGTCCGGCGATAAATTTCTCTCGGCGGCCAAGGGCAAGAGTAACCAGAATGTTTTCCTGCAGGACACCACTGGCCGCTACTACGCGCTGCCCGGGCACACATTGCCCTCGGCGCGAGGTCAGGGTGAGCCGGCCACAGGTCGGCTAAAAATGCCGCCGGGCGCGCTATTTACCGATGTTGTTATGGGTGCCGATGAGCAGAAAATTCTTATGGGCACAGATGCGGGTTACGGTTTTATTGCCAAAATTGGTGATCTATTTACCAAGAACAAGGCCGGTAAAGCGGTGGTATCAATACCCAAAGGCGCGCGCATACTGTCACCACAGATGGTTAATACTGATAACGCACTGATTGCTGCGGTCAGCAATGAGGGGCGTATGCTGGTGTTCCCGATTGCGGATCTGCCGGAACTGGCCCGGGGCAAAGGCAATAAGATTATTAATATTCCCGGCTCTCGCCTCCAGTCTCGCGAAGAGTTTGTTATCGACTACGGTATTATTCCCGAGGGCGGCTCCCTGGTGGTGCACTCGGGTAAACGCTATCTGGTGATGAAAGAGAAGGACCTTGAACATTATCGCGGTGAGCGCGGCCGTCGCGGGCACAAGCTGCCCCGCGGGTTCCAAAAAGTAGATAAACTGGATATTGATGGCAGCTGAGGCTGCTCTAAAATTTGTCTTTAAAATTACTTTTAATTGCTCGCGTATAGTCCATTAATCGACTACTTTTAATAGGAACGCCCAATTCTAAAGATTGGGCAGACTTGTTGGGATTAAAAGGATTTTGATTATGGATGAGGCCATTGAAGGAATAGTAGAGCTGGCAATGCTCTATGGGGTTCAGGTAATTTTGGCGCTGACAATCTTTATTGTTGGTAAATGGGTGGCCAAAAAAATCGCTAATATTGTGCAAAGGGTACTGGCAAAAAATAATGTTGACCCCGCTATTCAGCATTTTGTCGGCAGTCTGGTCTCCTGGGTACTAATAATCTTTGTGGTGATCGCCTCCCTCGGACAGCTGGGCATTCAGACCGCTTCCTTTGTTGCCATAGTGGGTGCAGCTGGTCTGGCAGTTGGCTTGGCTCTGCAGGGTTCCCTGGCCAACTTTGCAGCCGGTGTACTTATTCTTATTTTCCGCCCGTTTAAGGTTGGTGACTTTATTGAAGTTGCCGGGGTCTCCGGGGTGGTACAAAAGATTCAAATATTTACCACCGAACTTCACTCCCCGGACAATAAAAAAATTATTGTGCCCAATGGTGGTGTGATCAGCGGCAATATCACCAACTATTCTGCCAATGACACCCGCCGTGTAGATTTGGTTTTTGGGGTGGGTTACGGCGATGATATAAATGCCGCCAAAGCCGTGCTGCAATCTGTTGTGGCAGCGGAGCCCAAAGTGCTTCAAGATCCCGCGCCCACCATTGCTGTGGTGGAACTTGCAGACAGCTCAGTCAATCTGGTCTGCCGCCCCTGGGTAAATACAGCGGATTACTGGGATGTATACTTTAATATCACCGAAGCCGCCAAAAAGGCCCTGGACGCACAGGGAATTTCCATTCCTTTCCCCCAGCGCGATTTGCATCTGCACAATGTGGCACTGACCAGTTCGTCACCAATTGCCGAGGCAACAGTCGCCTAAGTGAAAAACGCCGCTTATGCGGCGTTTTCTTAAGGGAGTGTCTACCTGAATTCCTCACATGTATTAGGGCTCTCCCTGTTACTCAGGGCTTGGCGCCCAGCAGATAAAACCCTTTCAGCAGGTTAACGGCTTCATAGAGTTGATTGTCTGCGCTTAGATCTTCTTTAGACTCGCCATCATCGTCTGCATCCGCAGGTTTGCTATCCTCATCCATGGTTTCTAAATGGCCTTCCAGATCTGCTTCACGGACTCGCTGGCGAAAGTTGTAGGGGCGGATTTCTGCTCGCTCCACAGTGATATCGGGCACAATGCCCTCGGCCTGAATGGAGCGACCGTTGGGGGTGAAGTATCTTGCGGTGGTTAATTTGACGGCGCGGCCATCACCCAGGGGGACTACTGTTTGCACAGAACCTTTGCCGAAGCTCTGGGTACCCAGAATTGCGGCGCGGCCATGGTCTTGTAGTGCACCTGCAACAATCTCTGAGGCTGAGGCACTGCCGCCATTGATCAGTACCACCACCGGCAAGCCTTCGAGCATATCGCCCGGTGTAGCGTCAAAGCTCTGGTTAGAGCTAGGCAGGCGGCCCTCGGTGTAGACAATGGTGCCGCTGTCTATAAGTGCATCGGCGATCTCGACAGAGGCAGGCACCAGGCCACCGGGATTATTGCGCAGATCAATTACCAGGCCTTTTAATGGGTTCTCCTGCTCGCTCTGTTGTTTAAGCTCTTGCAGTGCATCGACAAAGTCGCTGCCGGATTTGCGTTGAAACTGGGCAATCCGCACATAGCCATAACCAGACTCTAGCAGACGGTTGCGCACAGCACTGACCTGAATAATATCGCGCACCACATCTATATCCATGGTGTCATCTTCGCCCTCGCGATATACCGTGAGCTTGATACTGGTGCCCTGCTCGCCGCGCATTTTTTCTATGGCTTTCTGTAGACTCATGCCACGTACAGGGTTGTCGTTCATCTTGATTATTAGGTCTCCCGCCTCAATTCCAGCCTCAGCAGCGGGGCTGTCATCAATGGGTGATACCACGCGAATCACACCGTCCTGGGTGGCTACTTCCAGACCCAGACCACCGTATTCGCCAGAGGAGTTTTCTTCCAGATCACCATAGCTCTCCTCATTGAGGTAGACCGAATGGGGATCCAGTTCTGTGAGCAGTCCGGCGATGGCGTTTTCCAACAGCTGAGTATCGCTCACCTCCTCTACATAACCCTGACGAATCTGTTCGAAGACCTGGGTAAAAAGACGCAGCTCCCGCAGGGGCAGGCGCTGGTCCTGTTCTGCGATGGGCTGTGATTCTGTGGCCGCCACTTCAGTATTTGGCTCGTCGGCCTGAGCTAGCGAAGAGAGAAAAATAAACCCCATAGACAGGCTTAATAATATTCTTAACATAGATGATTTCCTTAAACTGACCTAGCTTGGAGTCTAAAACTGCCGCTTGGTTGCATAGAGCCTTATGGCCAATAAGTTTATTGAATACAGTGCTTCAACTATAGGCCTAAAGCCTAGCGATTGCCCAGCCAGGATTTTGGATCAGCCGGATTGCCGTCCTTGCGAATTTCAAAATACAGTGCTGGTTTATCCAGGCCGCCAGTATCTCCGGCGCGGGATAGAATCTCATTGCTCTGCACCCAGTCGCCGGTATCTTTGAGCAGCTCCTGATTATGTGCGTAGAGGGTCATATAGCCATCGCTATGATCTAGAATAACCAGCAATCCAAACCCGCGCAGATAGTTGGAGAAGACTACGCGACCCTGATGTACGGCTTTGACCTCATCACCGGCTTTGGCCCCTATCAGCCAGCCCTCCCAGCGCAATTCTCCGCTTCTCCTGCTGCCGAAGCTGTGGGCTACCCGCCCTTTTAGGGGCCAGTTGAGCTGGCCTCTGCGAGAGTTAAAGGACTCGTAATTAGAGGGTAGGACCAAGTCCGCAGCAGCACGTTTTACGGCGGCTAGCAGTTCTTCCAATTTGCCCCGCTCTTTTTTGAGTTTGCTGAGTTTCTTTTTATCGGTACGCAATGAGGATTGCAGGTTATTCAGAGTATCTTTGCGCTTCTTGGCCTGGCGGGCCAGTTTGGTTTTATCTGTCTCTAATTCCTTGCGGGACTGAGTCAGGCGCAGCTTTTGGCTCTCTATATCGGCAATTATCGCCGCCAGTTCATCGACATCTTTTTTATAGCGCTGAATTTTCTCTGTGCGCGCCTGCAGAAAATAATCATAGTATTTAAACACCCGGGCTATCTTCTGGGGGTCCTCCTGGTTTAGCAGCAGTTTAATGGGCTCCTGATTGCCCAGCTTATAGGCGGCGGCAATTTGTTCGACAATAGCGGCGTTCTGACCACTGATACCCAACTGTAAATCTCTTTCCTGACGGCTGAGGTCTTTGAGCTCATTTTCCAGCTTATTGATTTTGCCGCGCAGACGGCGCACATTGCTGTTGATTTTGCTGGCTTCCAGCTCGACTTTTTTGAGCTCGCTCTGCAGGCTATTGCGCTCTTTGTCGCGATCTTCCAGCTTTTTTTCCAGGCTGGAAATGGAGCGCTTGAGATTATCCAGCTCCTGCTCTTGCTCCTGGTCAGCGCTGGCCATTGCACCCAGCGCCAGCAAAAATATTAGCAGCAAGCCATTGGAGACAGAGCGCAATAGCAATGCCCAATTTTCTCTCGCTGCAGGTATGGTCATCAGAGAACTAGAGAGCGGCCGGTCATTTCGACCGGTTGCTGCAACCCCATCAGCGCCAGCATGGTAGGGGCGATATCGGCCAGTGAGCCATCGCTATCCAGGCTGAGTTGGCGGTGCCCGGCATAGACCAGGGGTACAGGCAAGGTGGTGTGCTGAGTGTGGGGTTGGTTGTTGGACTCGTCGAACATTTCCTCAACATTGCCGTGGTCGGCGGTGATCAGCAGTTCGCCGCCAGCGTTGGATACTGCATCCAGAACCTGCGCCAGGCAGGCATCAACAGCTTCCACTGCTTTAATGGAAGCTGAAAAATCACCGGTGTGCCCCACCTGATCGCAGTTGGCATAGTTACAGATAATGGCGTCGAACTTGCCACTGCCAATAGCCTCCACCAGTTTTTCTGTCACTTCCGGGGCGCTCATCTCGGGCATCTGGTCGTAGGTACTGACATCCGGAGATGGAATTAGCAGGCGCTCTTCGCCCGGGTAAAGGGTCTCTCGCCCGCCGCTAAAGAAGAAGGTGACATGGGCGTACTTTTCCGTCTCGGCAATGCGCAGTTGCTGTTTATGATTGGCGGCCAGATATTCGCCCAGCGAGTTGACCAGGGTTTCTGGCGGATAGGCGCAGGGTACCTGAATATTAGCTTCGTATTCTGTGGCCATAACAAAGGTCGACATATTAGGCACAGTGGCGCGCTCAAAACCGCTAAAGTCTGTGTCGACCAGTGCATGGGTAATCTCTCTGGCGCGGTCGGGGCGAAAGTTCATATAGATCACCGCATCGCCATCTTCTATAGCCACCGGGCTCTCGCCAGGGCCGGCAATGGTAGTGGCCTGCACAAACTCATCGTTTTCATCCCGGGCATAGGCTGCCTCCAATGCACTGATTGGATCACTGGCACTGTGATTGCCCAGGCCCTGGGTCATCAGGCGATAGGCCTGCTCTACTCGGTCCCAGCGATTGTCGCGGTCCATGGAATAAAAGCGGCCCACAATAGAGGCTATGCGACCCACGCCAAGTTTGCTACACAGTGCCTGGGTTTTTTCCAATGAGGGTTTGGCGCTGCGTGGCGGGCAGTCGCGGCCATCGAGAGAGGCGTGGATATAGACTTTTCTTGCTCCGCGCTGAGCGGCCAGTTCCAGCATGGCATTTAAATGGTCTTCGTGGCTGTGAACACCGCCTGGAGACAGCAAGCCCATAATATGCACAGCCTTGTCGATGGCTACTGCCTTATCTATGGCGTCACAAAACACCGGGTTGGTAAAAAAATCACCGTCGGCAATAGCTTTGTTGATGCGGGTAAAATTTTGGTAGACCACACGCCCAGCGCCCAGGGTCATATGACCTACTTCGGAATTGCCCATTTGCCCATCGGGCAAGCCCACGGCCAGACCAGAGGTATGAATCAGAGTCTTGGGATTATTGCTCCACAACTTTTCCCACACTGGGGCATTGGCGCCGGCAATTGCGTTGTATTTTGGGTCATCGCTGTAGCCAAAGCCATCGAGTATTACCAGTACTAGGGGAGATTTCACTGTGGTCATAGGATTTTATAGGGTATCCGGTTATTAAACTGTGCAACAGGGTATCGATTTTAAAGCTAACGGAGGTGTTTCGCTATGGTAGCTCTGCAATTAAATAGTTTATAGATTTTCCAGCGATTCCCAGCGCTCGTAGCAGTGGCTGAGCTGCTGTTGAAGTTCAGACAGGCTAGTTTCGGTTTTGGCTGTTTCAGTGCGATCGCCTTTGTAAAAGGCTGGCTGACTGATCAGCTCTGATATTTCCGCGATTTGTGTCTCCAGGTTTTCAATCTCCAGGGGCAGATTGTCCAGCTCTCGCTGATCTTTATAGGACAGTTTTTTGCTGGCTGTGGCAGTCTTGGCCTGAACCTTGGAGGGTTGCTGGGAACTGGCGGGCTGCTCGGTTTTGCGCTGACGCAGCCAGTCATCGTAGCCACCTATATACTGATTAATGTTGCCATTGCCCTCAAAAACCAGGGTGCTGGTGACCACATTATTGAGAAAGGCGCGGTCGTGACTGACCAGAATAATCGTGCCCTTATAATCGATAAGCAGTTCCTCGAGCAGGTCCAATGTGTCTATATCGAGATCATTGGTCGGTTCATCGAGTACCAGAACATTGGATGGCTGAGTAAATAGCTTGGCCAGCAACAGGCGATTGCGTTCACCACCAGACAGCGCCTTGACCGGTTGACGGCAACGGTCGGGGGCAAACAAAAAGTCTTGCAGATAGCTGATAACATGTTTTGGCTTGCCACCAATTTCCAGCATATCGCGACCGCCGGACACATTGTCCTGCACCGTTTTTTCTTCATCCAGAGCCGAGCGGTACTGATCAAAATAAGCAACATTGAGATTGGTGCCGGTTTTTATTGACCCCTGCTGAGGCGTTAACTCACTCAGCAGCAGCTTGATCAAGGTGGTTTTGCCCACACCGTTGCGACCAATAAATCCGACCTTGTCGCCCCGCTGAATCAATGTGGAAAAGTTGCGCACCACCGGCTGCTGGTCGCCCTCAAAGGCGAAACTGATATTGTCTGCCTCGGCGACAATCTTGCCAGACCTGTCTGCCTGCTGAATATCCATGCGCGCTGTGCCCTGGCGCTTGCGGCGATCGGCATACTCGCGGCGCATGGACTCCAGTGCGCGCACCCTGCCCTCGTTGCGGGTGCGACGAGCCTTAATACCCTGGCGAATCCACACCTCTTCCTGGGAGAGACGCTTGTCAAAAAGTGCATTCTGCCTGTCTTCAACTTCGAGAATTTCTTCTTTGCGCTGCAGATAGGTGGCGTAGTTACAGTTAAATTCTGCCAGCTGGCCGCGATCTATCTCGATAAAGCGCGTAGCCAGATTATCCATAAAGCGGCGGTCGTGACTGATAAATAATAACGAGCCTTCCCATTTAAGCAGAAACTGCTCAACCCATTGAATGGCGTCTATATCCAGATGGTTAGTGGGCTCATCCAGCAGCAACAGATCGGGATCACAGACCAGAGCGCGAGCCAGCAGTACGCGGCGCTTGTAGCCACCGGAAAGGCTGGCAATATCTACATCTGCATCCAGATCCATCTTGGTAATAATGGATTCTACGCGCTGGTTAATATCCCAGCCATTGACTCTGTCCAGCTCGCTCTGACATTCTTCAAGATCGCGCATGGTTTGGTCGCTGGGGTCATTGCCCAGCTCGAGAATAAGATGGTGATAGCGTTTGGCTAGCTCCCCCTCAGCGCCAAGACCCTGGGTGATAACATCAAAAACACTGCCCTGGGCATCCTCGGGAACAGACTGCTCCAGCTGGGCAATCTTAACTCCGGCAGTGCGCTTTAGGACACCGTCGTCGGCAGTAATCTGGCCGGTGAGGATCTTTAGCAAAGTTGATTTGCCGGCGCCGTTGCGACCGATCAGACAGACCCGCTCACCGCGCTCAATCACCAGATTAATATGGTCGATTAACGGCGGCTGGCCATAGCTGAGATAAATATCTTGCAGTGTCACTAGGGGCATAGATTACTGTCCTGGGACTGTCTGAGAGTCAGAGACAGTTTCTTCCCCAAATGGCTGAGTCATCAAAATTAACTTGGGCAGCAGAGTCATAGAGCCGAGCAGAGCTGCGGTCATGGCAAGGCCAGTGAGCAAACCAAAATAAATTGACGGGATAAAATTAGACAGAGCCAGAATCGAGAAGCCCACGATTATAGTAATGGCGGTATAAAATAATGCCTGACCAATACTGGCATGGGCCCGGTGCATAGACTGCAGATAATTACTCTGCACAGCAAATTCCCGTCTAAATCTGGTGATGTAATGGATCGAATGATCCACACCAATGCCCACAGTAATGGCGGCAATGGTAATGGTCATCATATCCAGTGGAATAGCAAACAGGCCCATGCCTCCCAGCACAACCGCCGCCGCCAGGAAGTTTGGCAGCATGGCGATCAGCGAAATCTTTAGCGAGCGGAACAGCACCAGGAACATCAGCATAATGCCGATAAACACAGCGCCCAGGGTTAGAATCTGAGACTTGTAGAGACTCTGCAGCATATTGTTATACAGCACTAGCAGGCCGGTGTAGCGGATATCCGCCTGAGCAATGCCCACCTCATTGACAGCAAAGTCATTGATCTTGGCCAGCAGGTCGGCCCGCCTCAGACCAGCGGTTTCCATGGCTCGCAACTGAATACGCGCCTCATCGATATCTTCGAGAAGAAAGGGCGCTACTATCTGCTGATAAATTTCATCGCTGAGACTCTGGCGCATAAAGGCCAGCTCAAAATCATTGAGCTTATGACCACTGAGGTCGGAGGCCACCTGATAGATTTGCACCAGTGAGCTGACTTTACCGATTTCTGGCTGAGCTTCGAGAAAGTCTTGCAGCTTGCCGAGGTCGGCAAGTCCGGCAGATGAAAACCAGTAGCTGTCTTTTAATTCTGTTTCTGCATCACTATCACTGTCTGCGTACTCATCCTCGCCGTACTCATCCTCTGCATACTCATCTGCGGCATACTCGTCATCTGCATATTCTTCAGCGTACTCTTGTTCATATTCATCAGAAGCTCCGGCGTCGACGACATTGGGCAGGGCGGCAAATGTGGGTGCCTGAATAATAATATCCAGTGGCGTAGTGCCACCCAGCGCCGTATCTATAATCTCCATACCCTGATAAATCTCAGTGTCGCTGCGGAAGTAATCGATAAATCGATTTTCCACCTCAAGCTGCGAAATCCCGTAGGCCGAGAGAGCGGTTAGACCGGCGGCGATAAGCAGCACCAGAGAGCCGTAATGCTCGGTAAACCAGGCGAATCTGGTGGTAAAGGCGGCACTATTATCTCTGCTATCTGTGGCGGCACCTTTGCCAAACAGCATCATGCCGGCGGGAATAACCACAAAGGCCATAATCAGGGCCAGAGTAATACCCATGGTCATCATCCAGCCAAAATCGATAACCGGACGAATATTACTTACCACCAATGAGGTAAAGGCAACAATTGTAGTCAGCACTGTATACAGGCAGGGCTTGGCCATGGAGATAACAGTCTGAGTCACCAGCTGCTTTTGCTCGGCCTCTGGCGACTGGGCCTGCAACTCTCTGTAGCGCACAATCAGGTGGATGCAGAGGGCCAGGGTGATAATCAACAGCAGCGAAACAAAGTTGGACGAAATAACTGTCAGTCGCCAGTCGATCCAGCTAAGGAATCCAAGAATGGTTACCAGGCAGAGGGTACAGGTGACCAGAGGCAGCACAACCCAGCGCAGCTTGCGGAAAATCAGTGCCAGAGTGGCGATAATAAACAGTAGAATGCCGGTGCCAAAAATGGTCAGATCACTTTTGATAAAGTCGACCATATCAGCGGTAATCATATCTGGGCCACCGAGGAAAATGGTGGCGCGATCCCTGTAGCTATCCATCAGCCTGCGCACCTCAGCTACCCGCTGGTGGTCCACTGCAGCTTTTGCAGTGCGGTAATCCAAAAATTGCTGGCTGACGGCTTGCAGTTCGACTTCCTGCTCCGGTGTCAGACCCTCTGTATCGCGCACTAGGCGCAGGGCATCGCGGCTGGTCACCAGGTCCAGATACTTTGTATCCAGGGCTAGGGTCGCCAGAATACCTGTGGTCTGACCATCGGCACTTAACAAAACATCTTTGTAGATAGGGCTGTTAAGAAATTCCTGCTTTGCCAGCTGGCGGTCTACTCCCTCAGACAGCAGTGTATTCAGCGGATTCATTAAATCTGAGACACCTATTTTCGGGCTGTACAACAGGGGTACGTCGAGCATTGAGAGCATGCCTTCGACGCCTTCGATTGCACCCAGATCTGTGCTCAGTTGCGTCAGGGTATCGAGATTTTGCTGATCAAACAGATCGCCATTCTTTGGCGAGAAAGTCACAATTAAAAAATTATCGCTGCCATAGCGCTGCACCACTTCGCGGAAGAAGTTGAGATCGTCGTCATGCTCCAATGTCAGCGAATCCGCTGAGGCATCCAGTTTGAAATTAGGCAGGCCCATAGCCATGGCTAAAGTCAAAGCCACCACGGCCATTATGGCTTTGAGAGGATGGTCGAGAACCGCTTTTTGGTAAAAGTCTAATAGTTGTGAAGACATGCAAACAGGCGTCCATGAAGATTGTAAAAACTGGGCTCTATTATGCGGCTTTGAAGACCAAGATCATAGGCCGCGAGCCAGTCTAATCAGGTCCTGTACAATTACCTCGATAAATTTTTTTATTCTTCCATTTGTGTTGGTGAGCTGGTGATTTACACTTCAGCCTACCAACCTTCAGACAGTGACTAACCTATGCGTGGTGTAATACTTGATTGCGATAGTCTAGGCCCAGATGATCTCGACTTTAGCGCCCTCCATAACCTACCTGTAACCTGGACGATTTACGGCAATTGCCCAGACTCAGAGGTTATCGAACGCATTGGCGATGCCGAAATAGTGATGACAAATAAGACGGCAGTTAATGCTTTAACCCTGTCCCAGACGCCTAACCTCAAGTTGATTACATTGCCGGCCACTGGCACCAATGTGGTAGATCTCGAGGCTGCCAAAGAACGTGGGGTAGTGGTCTGTAATGCAGTGAATTATGGCACTGCCTCAGTGGTACAGCATGTCTGGTCACTGATTTTGGCACTGACTACCAATCTGCAGTCTTACCATCGCGATGTTATGGACGGCAGCTGGGCAGAGAGTGGGTCATTTTGCTTGCTCGAATATCCGGTTCGGGAGTTAGAGGGTAAAACTCTGGGCATTGTCGGCGCTGGTGATCTGGGTAAAGGAGTGGCCAAGATTGCTCAGGCCTTTGGTATGCGGGTTATTTACGCCGCCCTGTCCGGCCGCACCTATACTGACGACCTGCCCAGAGTGGAGTTGAACAGACTGCTGCCCATGGTCGATATACTCAGCCTGCACTGCCCTTTTACACCTCAGACTAAAAATCTTATATCCAGCTCAGAGCTGGCCCTGATGAAAGACTCGGCACTACTGATTAATACTGCCCGTGGTCCGTTAATTGACGAACCAGCACTGAAACAGGCTTTAATCAATGGGGAAATCGCCGGTGCCGGGTTGGATGTGCTCTCAGTCGAGCCACCGGTTGAGGGCAATGTGTTGATCGACAGTGCAGTGCCAAATTTGATTATTACACCCCACAGTGCCTGGATTGCAGTGGAATCCAGGCAGCGCCTGATAGGCCAGATGGTCGAAAATATCAGCGCCTTTCTTGACGGCAAGGCGCTGCGCAAAGTTAATTAGCCACTAAACTCAGTGTCGAGCTTTTTAGGGGCCAATACTTTTTTCAACTTTGGGTACTGAGGAATGCCATCTTTATAGGGCGGGTAGTCCTCGCCCATAATCAATGGTTGCAGATAGTCCCGAGCCTTCTGGGTAATGCCAAAGCCATCCTTGGTAATAAAGGACCTGGGCATTTTTTTCTCCACATTGGCAACCTTAGCCAGAGAGGCTTCCCCCAGAGACCAGGAGAATTTTTTGCCCTGGCCCCGTTCAATGGTCACCATAATGCCACTTTTTCCAGCCACTGCCTTGTCCACGGCAGCCCGGCCCACGGCATAGGCCTGCTCCACATCAGTCTTTGACGCCACATGGCGAGCAGAGCGCTGCAGATAGTCGGCCAGCGCATAGTGGTATTTATAGCCCAGAGAATGCTTCACCATGCTGGCCAGAGTAGGTGCTACACCGCCCAGTTGCTGGTGGCCAAAGGCGTCTTTATTTAGAGAGCCTGAGATTAGGGCGCCATCTGCATAGCTGGCCCCCTCAGAGGCAACCACCACACAGAAACCTTTCTCGGCCACGGTCTGTTGCACCTTGGAAATAAATTCCTCGCGCACAAAGGGAATTTCCGGGAACACAATAATATGGGGTGCATCTCCAGCTTCACTGGCTGCCAGGCCCCCAGAGGCGGCAATCCAGCCGGCGTGGCGGCCCATCACTTCAAGGATAAAAATCTTGGTCGATGAGGCTGCCATAGAGGCGATATCCAGACTGGCCTCCTTGGTGGAGACGGCAACATATTTGGCTACCGAGCCAAAGCCCGGTGAGCAGTCGGTAAATGGCAGATCATTGTCTATGGTTTTAGGAATATGGATAGCCTGAATGGGATAGCCCATCTTGGCTGATATCTGAGAGACTTTCAGGCAGGTGTCCGCTGAATCGCCACCGCCGTTGTAGAAAAAATAACCAATATTGTGGGCTTTAAACACTTCAATAAGGCGCTCGTACTCCACCGTGCTCTCGCTGAGATCTTTCATCTTGTAGCGGCAGGAGCCAAAGGCACCGCCCGGGGTATGTTTGAGGGCCCTGACTGAAGTGGACGTCTCTTTGCTGGTGTCGATAAGATTTTCCTGGAGGGCGCCAATAATGCCATTCTGCCCGGCATACAGAGTGCCAATCTTGTCTCTGTGCTCCCTGCAGGCTTCTATAACCCCGCAAGCAGAGGCGTTGATTACCGCGGTGACACCCCCAGACTGAGCGTAAAACGCATTCTTCTTGGCCATAATTACCATAATCCTTATTAGTCCTTTATAGGCTGGGCATATTACTGCTTTGCTCATGCAGGTAAAAGCGAAAACAGCTAATCGATGCTTATGCTGAATATAAGTTTGACCATCAATAAGTCGGGATTTAGCCTGCTGTGGTTGGGTTGCTGGACATATTGGGTGGTAGCCGACAACCAAGCCTGCCGCTGTGCGATCTGTGCTGGCAAGTGATAGCCCAGCTCCAGTCTATGCTCTCGTCCAGGGGGTTGCAGATCAATGGCTATATCCTGGTAAATCACCCTGCGATCCGGGGTTCGGCCTGTGGCAAGGGTAAGCTCTGCCTGGCCGCTATCTACTCGCAGGGGCTGGGTCAGATAGAGGCTAAATTGGTCATTGCTGCGCCACAGTGATCTACCTTTCAAGCCCAGCGCCCAGGAACCACTGCTAATATGTGAGTCTGCAGCAAAGGTCTGACTGTTCATCACACCGGTATAGGTATTGCCATGGTAGAGGGCGGCGAGAGCCTGCCAGCGATTATTGATTTGCAGATGACCGTTAAGGCCCACAAAAATGGTCTCAGCCTGCCCCAGGCTACCCAGGGTAGAAGCGATGCTTGTACCCAGAAAACTATCCTGTTCACGCACAAAGCCAGATTGAATACTCAGGCTGTGGAGGTTGGTTTCATTATCTGAGACCAGGCTGTACTCCAGCAATGCGCCCTCCCCCTGCAACTCTCCCTGAGGCTGATATCTATCCCAACTAGCACGGCCATTAAATACACCCAGACGCAGTTTTTGCCGGGCGGCCATGACAATGGCGCCGCCGCTGCTCCAGCCACGGCGGGCAAAGCGCAACCAGGGCGCGGTAAAGCTACTGTCATCATTAGTGGCAGAGGGAGATAGTACCGAGTTGCCATACAGTCCAAAAAACCAGCCGGGATTTGCATTTAGGCCAGCAAAACGCTCGCCACCCCGGGGGCTGTGAAACTGCATGGCAATATAATTTTCCTGCACCTGTTCGTTGGGGTTGCCCAGTAACCGGAAATCCTGTCGCCAGGGATTCTGGCCTATGCCTAGCAAGAGTTTACTGCCATCTGCTGTAATTTGGCTGCCATGACTGAGATCTGAGGTAGTTATGGCAACAGGTGCTGGATTAATCAGAGCACTGGCGGACTGATAAAAGGGAAAACCCAGCTGGTCAAATAGCGCCATATTCTGTTGGCTGAGGCTGATCTGCACTGCATCTCCCAAAGCAGTACCGATAATATTGATACTGTTGGTGGTGGGTGCTTGCAGGCCGGCATCTAAATTATTGCTCACTGGGCTGCCCAAATTACCCACTGGCCTGGTTGCTGAGTCGAGATCCAGCAGACCCTGACCATAGATGCTGCTGTCGGCATAGATACCGGATTTATCGGCAGTGACCAGCAGGCGATTAACCAATTCATAGTTGCCCACAGTGGGGAATAGCTGCTTTAACAGGGCCAGCGAGCCGCTGACCATTGGTGCAGCAAAGGAGGTGCCTATGGAGCCGCCATAATAGTGGCTGCCGGCTGGAGCATCCTCGGGGGGCGAATTAGTGGACCAGATAACCTCTGAATTAGCAAAGCTGCCGTCGCCATCGGAGTCGCCCCCACCGGGAGCTGCCAGACAGAAACTGGCAGCAACACCGCAGTGATTTGAATAAGGGGCTATGGTGCCACTGTTATCCACCGCAGCCACGGCCAGCATATGGGGCTGAAGTTCGGGGAACAGGTAGGGCAGACCTGATAAAAGCTCAGGAGATGTTGCATCTATCAGATTGCCAAACTCATCGCTGTTGCCAAAACCATTACCTGCCGAGACCACAAAAATTGCGCGGCTGCCCAGGGGCCGGTTGCTTTGGCGCAAGGCAGACAATGTGTTACTTAGCCGTGACTGGATAGCGCTGGCAGAGTAATCAGTCACCAGGCCCGAAAAGCCAAAGCTCATATTAATAATATCCACTTTATCGGTCATGGCATTAAAGCGGCTGGCAAAATAATTGTCTGTGCCAAAGTCCAGATCAGCCAACCCAACTGGGTCATAGGGACCATCGCTGGGTTGCAGAGGGATTTCGTAGACATGGATGCTGGCATTATAGGCGACGCCATGCATATTGAAGTTGGCCTGGTCGCGATCGTCCCGATTGGCGGCCAGAACACCTGCAACCATGGTTCCATGGCTTAGGGCCTGGTTGCTGCGCTGGTTACTATCGCCATAATCTGACCCTACGACAGTCACCTTGTCGCCCAGCCCCTGGGTAAATTCCAGGTGCTGTGCATAGACCCCAGAATCGATAATGCCCAGGCTAACACCGGACCCATTGGCGCCCCGCGCATAGGCGCTGGAGGCATTGATTAGGGATAGACCCTGCATACCTGCGTATTCAGAGGTTTCGAAACTGGCTACCAGACTGTCGAAGTCTTCGGGATCTCCAGACTGTTCAGCAAAACCTCCATAGGGAGGGCCGACCAAGCCGACATTGGATTCAATAGGCTCAGTGACCGGGTCAACCACGGGTTGCTTGGTCGACGGCAGTGTGCCGCCACCACCGCCACCGCAGCCGTGCAGAAATATCAGGCTGCTGAGGATTAAACAAATTCTGTGGGTAAAATGGTGTAACTGGCGCATCATCCATGACCTATCCAAGATTAGATTCTCTATTTCGCTGCTGGTTAAGCTATATTAATGTCCTTAAAATAAGCTCCAGCACCAGCCCAACAAGCAAAGTAGTGCGATAGGCAAAGAGAAAAGAGGCAAACAACAAAATGCATATTCATATCCTTGGTATCTGCGGTACCTTTATGGGCAGCCTGGCCCAACTGGCCAAGGGATTGGGGCATCAGGTGTCCGGTTGCGACAGCAATGTCTACCCACCTATGAGCACCCAGCTTGAGCAGGCGGGTATTAGCCTGATCGAGGGTTTCAACCCTGAGCAGTTGCACCCGGCGCCTGACTTAATTGTAGTAGGTAATGCGATGTCTCGCGGAAATCCTTGTGTGGAGTATATGCTCGACAATCAGTTGCCCTATATTTCAGGACCTCAGTGGCTGGGGGAAAATATACTGCGCAACAAGCATGTGTTATCGGTCTCCGGTACCCATGGCAAAACCACAACCAGCAGTATGCTGGTCAAAATTCTCGATAGCGCTGGGTTGGCTCCCGGGTTCCTGATTGGCGGAGTGCCTCAGGATTTCGGACTGTCGGCCAGACTCACAGACAGTAAGTACTTTGTTGTAGAGGCGGATGAATATGACAGCGCTTTCTTTGATAAGCGCTCCAAGTTTGTGCATTACTTTACCGATACTCTGGTGGTCAATAATCTGGAATTTGATCACGGGGATATCTTCGATGATCTGGCCGCTATCCAAAAACAGTTTCACCACTGCGTGCGCACTGTGCCCAGCACAGGCACAGTGATCTACCCGGCGGCAGATGAGAATGTAGTGGCCGCAATAGACCAGGGTTGCTGGAGCAGGCAACAGACTTTTGGTGATGACTCTGCAGACTGGTGTTTCAGATTAATTGCCGAAGATGGCTCACAATTTGAGGTGACCAATCAGGCGACTGGTGATTGCGGGCAGGTCCACTGGAGCCATGGCGGCACTCATAATGTTTGTAATGGCGTGGCGGCGATTATTGCCGCCTGTCAGGTGGGTGTCAGTCTCGAGCAGGGCTGTAAGGCACTGTCAAATTTTGTTGGCGTCAAGCGACGCATGGAAGTCATCTATCAGGCCGGTGGGCTAAGGGTCTATGATGACTTTGCCCATCATCCAACGGCCATTCAGACTACCCTCGAAGGTCTGCGCGCCAGAGTAGGAGATAGCCAGATTATTGCCGTAATTGAACCTCGCTCAGCGACCATGAGGCTGGGTATGCACAGAGAGCGACTGGGCGCCTGTGTCGCCGCTGCAGATCAGGTTTTCTGGTATCAGAATCCGCGTATCGACTGGGATATTCAGGCCGTCGCTCAGGCCTGTTCTGTGCCGGCAAAAGCCACCGCAGATATACAAAGTTTGTTAGCGCTTACTATTGGTGCAATATCTGAAAATACTCATATTGTGATTATGAGCAATGGCGGATTTGAGGATTTCCACCAGCGCCTTATTCAGGATTTGCAGTCCTAGTACCTCCGCTGCTAACAGGGGTCTTTACTGATATTTGGTTCAGCTTTCTAGATTAAATGTTACCGGCCCATCATTGCACAGGCTCACCTGCATATCAGCGCCAAAGACACCATGGCTGACAGTACAGTGGTGCTGGTTTGCGCGGGCTAAAAAATACTCGTACAGCGCCTCTGCCTGTTGCGGGGGTGCCGCGGAAGAGAAACTGGGACGCAGGCCTTTTTTGGTATCTGCCGCCAGTGTGAACTGGGAGATAACCAGCAGGCCACCGCCAATATCCCGCAGTGAGAGATTCATTTTTCCCTCGGCATCTGAAAATATCCGGTAGTTGAGTACCTTCTGTAATAATTTATCTGCAGTCTCCTGACTGTCCTCTTTTTGCACCCCCAGCAATAACAGAATCCCCTGATTGATCTCCCCGACTCTCTGGTTGTCAACACTGACCGAAGCGCTGGATACCCGCTGAATCAAGCCCTGCACCCTTACTGAGCCTCGGCGTTTAGCTGGTGGGCCAGGCTCTCGGTCGCTGAGATTAATGCATCAGTGATCCCTGGCTCGCTGGAAGAGTGCCCGGCGTCGGCAATTATCTTCAGGCGCGCCTCGGGCCAGGCTGCGCTGAGGGCAAAGGCCTGATTGACCGGGCACACCATATCGTAGCGACCATGCACTATGGTGCCGGGGATATCCTTGAGTTTATAGGCATTGTCGGTGAGTTGATTGGGCTCCAAAAATGCCTTGTTAATAAAATAATGCGCCTCGATACGGGCCATAGCCATGGCCATATGAGGATTGGCGAAATGATCTACCAGTGCCTCATTGGCATGCAATGTGGCACAGCGACCCTCCCAGACTGACCAGGCCTTGGCGGCGGCCATACGCTCAATTTCATTCTCTCCGGTCAGGCGTGCGTAATAGGCTGCCAGCATATCGCCGCGCTCAGCTTCTGGTATTACCTGCAGGTACTGCTCCCAGTAGTCGGGGAAAACCTGGCTGGCACCCTGCTGATAAAACCAGTGAATATCTTCATCTCGACACAGAAAGATACCTCTCAGAATCAAACCCCGCACAAGCTGGGGATATTGCTCGGCATAGGCCAGGCCCAGGGTAGAGCCCCAGGAACCGCCAAATACAGCCCAGCGATCAATACCCAGTTTATTGCGGATAGTCTCAATATCCTCGATTAGCGCAGCAGTATTGTTATCTTCGAGACGGGCATGGGGCGTCGACTGACCTGAACCCCGCTGATCGAAAAGAATAATGCGATATTTATCCGGGTCGAAGAAACAGCGGTCAGTGGTCCTGGTGCCACCACCGGGCCCACCGTGGATAAACAGCACGGGAATACCCTCTGGATTGCCCGACTCTTCCACGTAGAGCACATGGGGTGCTGTCACTTTTATACGGTGAGTTTGGTAGGGGCGAATGGCTGGAAATGCTTTTCTCACTAATCAGGTTCCTTAAATCAGAGTTTCTTTGGCTGATAATGGGCTGTTGACCAGAAACTGTGGCTCTGTCTAACCGCCAGCTAGTCAGGTTAATATAGACAACATCGCGGAGCTAGACTAGTTTTTAAAGGGTTAATATTTTTTCATCATTGGAGAAGCCATGACAGAACTGATTCGCTGTACCTGGTGTGGAGATGATCCACTGTACCGCGTCTATCATGATAGCGAATGGGGCGTACCCTGCCGCGACGACAAAAAACTGTTTGAGTTTGTCCTGCTGGAGGGCGCCCAGGCCGGACTGTCCTGGATCACCATATTGCGCAAGCGAGAGGCCTACCGAAAAGCCTTTGCCGACTTTGAGGTAGAGAAAGTCGCCGCCTTTACCGAGCAGGATGTGGAGCGCTGTATTAAGGATGTGGGCATAGTGCGAAATCGGCTAAAGATAAATAGCGCAGTTTCCAATGCTCGCTGCTTTATGGAAGTCCAGGCGCAATTCGGCAGTTTTGCCAATTATTTCTGGGCCTATGTGGATGGCGAACCGCTGATTAATAACTGGCAGACCCATGGGCAGATTCCCGCATCTACCCAGCTGTCAGATGCGATCAGCAAAGATATGAAAAAGCGCGGCTTTAAGTTTTTTGGCACCACCATCTGCTATGCCCATATGCAGGCCATGGGTCTGGTTAATGATCACACCATAGATTGCCATCGCCATAAGCAGTGCCAATGACCGCCTTTTGGCCAACAGCCATTCAGCCAACCACCATTCAGCCAACTACTACCATATCGCGGCCCATATGCTTGGCCTGATAGAGGCCATTCTCGGCGGTGGACATCAGGTCATCAACCCCGGTGCACTTGTCAATTGAAGCCACGCCCACACTGAGGGAAATTATCAACTTATCGCCCTGAGCCTGCATATCAATTTCGGTGGCCTTGGTGCGCAGGCGCTCGGCAATATTGACCGCAGCCTCCGCATTGGCCGTGGGCAGCAGCACCATAAACTCATTGCCGCCCCAGCGCGCCACCACATCTTCGTCGCGCAGAGGCTCCAGCAGCATCTGGCCCACGGCATAGAGAATTTCATCCCCCACATCATGGCCGTAGCGATCGTTAATAAATTTAAAATTATCCAGATCTGCCAGCAGAATTGAAAATGGTTGGTTGCCCAGCCGGTACTGCTGGTATTTGGCCGCCAGGCGGCCCTCCATATTGTGACGATTGGGCAACTGGGTCAGCACATCCTGATGGGCAATTTCATCAACCCGCGATGAGAGGTCTTTAAATTTGGTCAGGCTGTCGAAACGGGAGTTATCCATGGCTATGGCAAAGGCGGCCAAAATGGCATAGGAGGACAGAAAGCGCACTACCACTGTGTCGCTGTATTCCGGCACCGCGAAAGGCATGGCGCCGCCAAACATTATCCAGGTGGCCGCGGCAAAAAGTGTGATCAGCATGGCAAGAGCCTGACGATGATCAAAGGCGCCGACCAATACCGGCACCACCGTCAGGCACCACATCAAGGCAGTTGCGTCAGAGGCGCCAAGCAACAGGAAAAAAAAGCCAGTCAATAATGTGCTGGCCAGCAGAATCCGCGCCAGGCGATGATGGTCAAAAATATAGAACAGGCCCAGGGCGACAATTAACAGGCCGGCAATGGCGAGGTAAAAGGTTGCCAGTGTCATTTCACCCTGACGGTAGGAGTAAAAGGCGAACATGATGGCGATAATTTCCTGAGCCATTAATGAAAATGACAGAAACCCACCGGTGGCTAAATCCTTGTTATCCCTCTTGGACATGCTTCGACTTCCATGCACTATTCACTAAATAATAGTTCATAGATGCGTAGAAATCGAAGTTTCGGTCAATAGAGAACGGACTTATTTGGGAGCGCGTTTGCGCAGGTTCTCAGTCAGAAGCTTTTTGCGCAGACGGATACTCTGGGGAGTGACTTCCACCAGTTCGTCGTCTTCAATAAACTCGAGCGCCTGTTCCAGGGTGTGCTTGATCGGCGGTACCAGAGTCAGAGCTTCATCAGTGCCAGAGGCGCGCACATTGGTCAGCTGCTTGCCCTTGATGGGGTTGACCACAAGATCATTGCCACGGCTGTGGATACCAACGATCTGGCCTTCGTAGACATCGATAGCATGACCCAGAAATAAACGGCCACGGGCCTGAATATTAAACAGTGCAAAGGCGGCAGTCTTGCCTTTAACCATACTGACCAGCGCGCCATTTTGACGGCTGTGAGTCTCGCCCAGTTTTACCGGGCCATAGTGATCGAAAACGCTAGTCATAATGCCTGAGCCAGAGGTCAGAGTCAGGAAGGCGCCACGGAAGCCAATTAGCCCGCGAGACGGAATCATAAACTCCAGGCGCACGCGGCCCTTGCCATCAGGTTCCATATTGGTCATTTCGCCTTTGCGCATGCCCAGCTCTTCCATTACTGAACCCTGGTGCTGATCTTCCACATCGATCACAACCTGCTCATAGGGCTCCTGAACTTCGCCGTCCACCACTTTGGTCACTACTTCCGGGCGCGATACGCCCATTTCGAAGCCTTCGCGGCGCATGGTTTCAATCAGTACAGAGAGGTGCAGTTCGCCGCGACCTGAGACAATAAATTTATCTGGCGAGTCACCCTGCTTAACGCGCAGAGCCACATTGTGAATCAGTTCCTGCTCGAGGCGATCCTTAATATTTCTGGTGGTCACATACTTGCCTTCCAGACCAGCAAAGGGCGAGTTATTGACAATAAAGGTCATGCTGACAGTGGGCTCATCAACACTGAGAGCCGGCAGTGCTTCAATATTATCCGGGTCGCACAATGTGTCCGAGATGCCGAGGCCATCGATACCGTTAATACAGACAATATCTCCAGCTTCCGCCAGCTGTGTTTCTACCTGCTCGAGGCCCAGGTAGCCTTTAACATTGAGTACCTTGCCCTTGCGCTCTTTGTCATCAGCCGACTTAACCACCACCTGCTGGCCTGGTTTCAGGGTGCCGCGAGTAATGCGGCCAACACCAATAACACCCACATAGCTATCATAGGCCAGTGCTGAAATCTGCATCTGGAAAGGACCGGTGATATCTACTTTGGGCGAGGGAACATCGGTGATAATCATTTCGTACAGCGGCGTCATATCCTCAGCCATATTGTCAACGTCAGTGCCGGCGATGCCATTTAGAGCTGAGGCATAGATAACCGGGAAGTCGAGTTGCTCATCGGTGGCGCCAAGGCTATCAAATAGATCAAACACCTGGTCCATTACCCAGTCCGGGCGAGCGCCGGGGCGATCGACTTTATTGATCACAACAATCGGGCGCAGCCCCTGCTCAAATGCCTTGGAGGTAACAAAGCGCGTCTGGGGCATAGGCCCATCAACCGCGTCCACCAGCAGCAGTACAGAGTCGACCATGGACAGAACGCGCTCTACTTCGCCACCAAAATCCGCGTGCCCTGGGGTGTCCACGATATTGATACGGTAATCATTCCATTTGATCGCGGTATTTTTGGCAAGAATGGTAATGCCGCGCTCTTTTTCCTGATCGTTGGAATCCATAAGCCGCTCAGCATCAGCATCTTTGCGATCAAGAGTCCCGGACTGGCTCAGAAGTTTATCAACCAGAGTTGTTTTGCCGTGGTCAACGTGGGCGATGATGGCAATATTGCGTAAGTTTTCAATGGACATTGAGATACCTAAAATTATCGCACTGGGCGAAAAAGCCGCGATTATACGAGAATTGACAGGAACTGCTACCGATCTTTTTAGTTGGGAGAGGCTTCAGCAGCTGCGCTGGAGTTGCGTTCAATCAACATTCTGGTGATCGAGGTGGGTGGAGAGGGGGGTGCGATCAGGTTTCCCTGCAGGAATTGGCAGCTGAGATCCAGCAATCGATGGTGAAAGTCAGATTCCTCGACGCATGGAGCTATGCACTTTAGGCCCACAGATCTTGCCAGTTCAACCAGGCCTTTAACCAGGTTCCAGGAGCTTTCAATCTCCGTGGACTCGATCATCAAACGGTGAGATATGCGGATTGTCTCAACTTGCAGTTCGCGCAGCTTCTGCAGCGGCAGACTCTGGTAACCCACATTGTCTACCAGTAGACCGCAACCCAGCTCATGAAGCCGGTTAATCTGCAGTTTTAACGAGCTATTTATCTTGGGCAGGCATTCTGTGTGCAGGCCAAACATAAAGAGTCGCGGCTTTACCCCATGCTTGAGCATAATTTCCTGAACCTGAAGAATAAACGAAGGGTGCTCCAGTTCGCGCAGGCTGAGGGTAAAGATAATACGCTGCTGGTCCTGCCATATGCCCTGGCTGCGCCACAGATTGATCTGCTTGCAGGCCTGGTCAATCAGAGACAGGGAAATATCCACAATCATCGACCCGGACTCCAGCACCTGAATAAACTCATGGGCTTCCACAATATCGCCGCAGGGCTTCTGCCAGCGCAGAAATATCTGTAGACCATCTATCAGGTTGTTGCTGGTGTCCAGAATGGGTTGGTAATAGGGTAAAAATGACTGGGCCTGAGACTCGTCCCGCAGGCGCTCGAGCAGCTCCATCTGTTTCTGCATTTCCTGAGACAGCTCGCGGTTGTGAAAATAGAAGTTAGATTTGCCCTCTCGTTTGATAGTGTACAGAGCCTGATCTGCCTGCTCGAGAATGCTATTGCCATCGCTGGAACCATCATTAAAAAACACTATGCCGATGCTGCAGCTGATTTTAAATTTTTCTCCCTTGATAATAAAGGGCTCGCTGGCGGCATCGATAATTTTTTCGGCAACCTGGGCAATTTGCAGCCGCGCTGTCTCCCCTTCGGTACCCAGGCGTTCCAGCAAGACTACAAATTCGTCGCCACCTAGGCGCGCCACTGTCTCCTGGGTACGAATCACTTTGCGCAGGCGCTGGGCAAACAGGGTGAGAGCCAGATCGCCGTAATGATGGCCGCGACTGTCGTTGATTTCTTTAAAATGATCCAGATCGATAAACAGCAGGGCACAGAAACTCTGAGTGCGCTGAGCCAGAGAGATTACCCGGTTGAGCTCTTCCATAAGTCGATGCCTGTTGGGGAGGCCGGTCAGGGGGTCAAAATAGGCCTGTTGTTTAATTCTGGTCTGCATGCGCACCCGATCGGTGACATCCTCAACAAAGGAAGCTGCGCCTATCACATTCATCTCATCATCAAATAGCGGGGTCTCGTTCCATTCGCAGACAATAATCTGACCGTCGCTGGTAATATTTTCCGCAGTACCGGAAAAATCCTTGCCAAATAAAAACAGGTCGTGCTCAGCCTGTTCCATTAAAAAAGTCTTTTTGTCTTCAAATAAAAAATCTGTAGTGCGACCCAGAGCCTCAGATCGGGGAAAGCCAAAAATTGCCGTTGCTGCCGGATTCCAGCCAATAATTTCCCTGTTTTGATTCCATTCAATAAACCCCAGGGGTGTCTGCTCGATAAGGCTGGTGATTTTGTGGCTGGTATTGAGCGTGTGCTGACAGCGCTCCCTGGCCTGCAGAGCCTTTAACGAGAGCCTGACCAGAGCTCGGCGACAGTTGCTATTGGCCATATCCACCAACAGATAAAGCAGGAGCAATGTGACAGCTGCCTGAACAATCAATGGCGGTATTTGCAGTGCCAGACAGACGCCGATTGAGCTGTAGATAAGTGCGGTACTGAGTCGCCGCAGCCAGGGAGATTGCAGGTACATCAGCGGGCAGATAGCAGACAGAATAATAATAACTGTGCTACTCAGAATGGCATCCACCAGAGTTCCGGTATTGATAAACAGAGGCCCAGCCAGGCTCCAGCATACTGTGTAAACAGCGATTGCTGTGGTTGCTATGGTGCCGGGACTGGTATGGCGAGGCATAACAAGCCACAGGAACAGATGGCTGGCACTCAGGCCAATCATCCAGAGACTCACCGCTGGGCTGGGTTCAGCGCCAAATCTAACCAGTACCAGCGCCAGGCCGGCCATTATAGACAGCGCAACGCTGGCGCCCAGGTGGTTGACCAGGGTTTGATCCAACTCTAATTTTACGCACTGATCTGGGGGTGAAGAGCCTGTGGTTCCGGCATCCATGCTCTCACGGAGATCTGACTGATTGCTCGTCATCGGCTGCGTCCTGCGGCTGATTTTATGACTTAACCTGATTCTCGATACTTAAATATAGTCGCTAATGCAAAAAAATGGGCGCCAATCACAATAATCCTATGATTTAGTCTCGGTTTTACCTGTAAAAACGGCCACCTGATCAAAACCCTGATCCCGCATAAGCTGAGCCTGAAGGCGGCTCATAATGCCTTTGTCGCAATATAGTAGATAGGATTTTTGTCGGTCCAGCTTGTCGAGCCGCTGCTCTAGGCTGAAAAATGGAATGCACAGAAGCTGATTGTTGTGCAGAGTCAGAGGCTTGGCGTCAACCTCTGCCGGGTGTCTCACATCGATCAAGATATCCCCCTCCGCGAGCTGGGAGCTGTGCTCTATGGTGCCTGCGGCAGAGCAAACCATATTAAAAACCTCAGGAAAAGATGACAGAACTTACTCAGGGAGGCATTATAGCGACGCGGCCCATAATAAACCTATTTAAAATCAAACATGCACCATAATTGTGCAAACCTTCTAAATAAGCACTAATGTGGTGCATTTATTGGCTGTGCTTTTTGTTAAAGCGATCTTCCGGTTGCGTCAGTTGCAGTGATTGCGGCACTTGGAGAGACGGCGGTTTGCCGGGCTCCATTGGCATGACTATTGCTATCCCTTTAATGATAAATCTGATACTCACCAAGTCATTATGGTTTCGATGCGCCGAATGACTCTGTAAACAAAGCATTACTGATTCCATAGTGGAGGAAACAATGTCTGAGAAGACTCTAAAACTGATTAAAGATAGCGAAGCTCGTTGGGTTGACCTTCGTTTTACTGACACCAAAGGCAAGGAACAGCATGTCTCTATCCCCATCGGCGAAGTGGGCGAAGATTTCTTTGTCGAAGGTAAAATGTTCGATGGTTCATCCATTGCTGGCTGGAAGGGTATTAACGAATCAGACATGATTTTGATGCCAGATGACAGCACGGCTATTTTGGATCCGTTCACTGACGAGACTACAGTTATTATCCGCTGTGGCATCGTTGAACCCTCCACTATGCAGGGCTACGAGCGGGATCCACGTTCCATTGCAGAGCGCGCCGAGAAGTATCTCGAGTCTACCGGCCTGGGCGATACTGCGTTCTTTGGTCCAGAGCCTGAGTTCTTTGTATTCGACGATATTAAATGGGGTGCCGATATGAGCGGCGCCTTCTATAAAATCAATTCTGACGAAGCAGCCTGGTCCTCTTCCATGGATCTGGCCGATGGCAATATGGGCCACCGCCCTGGGGTTAAAGGCGGTTACTTCCCCGTACCACCAGTAGACAGCCTGCACGACCTGCGTGCTGCTATGTGTGGTGCCATGGAGCAGATGGGCCTGGAAGTAGAGGTACATCACCACGAAGTAGGTACCGCTGGTCAGTGTGAAATCGGTATTCGTTTTGACACTCTGGTTAAGAAGGCTGACCAGGTGCAGATTATGAAGTACTGCGTGCACAATGTAGCTCACGCCTATGGCAAGACAGCAACCTTTATGCCCAAGCCAATCGTTGGTGATAACGGGTCTGGTATGCACTGTCACCAGTCTTTCTGGAAAGATGGCGAGAACCAGTTCGCTGGAGACGGCTATGCTGGGCTCAGCGAAATGGCTCTGTACTATATCGGCGGCATCATCAAGCATGCCAAAGCGATCAACGCCTTCGCCAATGCTTCAACTAACTCCTACAAGCGTCTGATCCCGGGCTTTGAAGCACCTGTAATGCTGGCCTACTCTGCCCGCAACCGCTCTGCTTCAATCCGTATCCCCTACGTGCCAAGCCCCAAGGGCAAGCGTATCGAAGCGCGATTCGGTGATCCAACTGCTAACCCATACCTGATGTTTGCCTCTATGTTGATGGCAGGTCTGGACGGCATTAAGAACAAGATTCACCCAGGTGATGCAGCGGACAAAGATCTCTATGATCTGCCTGCTGAAGAAGCTGCGGCTATCCCCCAGGTTGCTGGCAGCCTGCGTGAAGCTCTGGATGCTCTTGATGGAGACCGTGAGTTCCTGACCGCCGGTGGTGTATTCACCGACGATATGATCGATGCCTACATCGAGCTGAAGATGGAAGAAGTCTACCGTGTTGAGCACACCACTCACCCGGTTGAGTTTGATATGTACTACAGCTGCTAAGTTTTTAGCACAGGCTGTTTTACAGCAAAATCGGACAGGCCCGTCATTCTTGGAATGACGGGCTTTTTCTTTGCCAGCTGTTTTTCTAATATGGGTCTAATCTTTAAATAGGGTTATGTGCAGTCTATTGCCTGTCAGGAGATCAATATGAGAATGCTATGTTTTATTGCAGTTATGCTCGGCCTACCGGCCTTTGCAGAGGTCTACAAGGTGGTTGATGCCGACGGCAATATCACCTATACAGACCAGCCCCAACCCGATGCTCAGCTTGCGCCGCTGGCGCTGCCACCGGTCAACAAAATACCAGCGGCCCAACCTGCGCCCCCCGGTGAGGACAATGAATCAGAAACTCGGGAAGCACAGCCAGAGCCCTTTGCCGGCTATACCCAGGCCTATATTCTGTCGCCGGAACAGGATCAAATTATTCCCAACCAGCAGTCTAATATTATTGTTCAGCTTTGGTTGCAGCCCCAGTTACAGTCCGGTCACAGGGTGCAATTGTTTCTTAATGGCCAGCCTCAGGGGGCCCCTGTTGATGCAGCGACCTATCAACTGGAGGACCTAGAGCGCGGCTCTTATCAAATTAGTGCCCAGATACAGAGTGCTCAGGGTAAAACCCTGGTTTCTCTGCAGCCAGTCAGCATCCATGTGCAGCGGCACTTTAAACACCGCTAGAATTTCTTGGTCCATTTGTGGATTAATTAAGCCCTCCCGCACCAAAATGGTGCATACTTAGCCTAAGTATCACTTTTTATTTGCCGACCTGCCCTGCAGGCCCCAATAGCAGGCCTATGGTTATCTTGGCAGGCATCCAATATTGGCCTGCTTATTGCAGTATTAAGCAGGTAGAGAAGTGAACTCTTTTACTAAACCAAATTACATAGCCTATGACTTCAGATCAGTTACACAGACTATTGCTCGATAACCTGAATACGGCGGTGCTATTGCTCGATGCCGAGTTGGTTATCGACTATATAAACCCAGCTGCTGAAGCTTTGATGCAAGCCAGCAGTCTGCGGCTCTGTGGTTCTGAGGCCACCGATTTATTTGTGGATGACAGAATGTCTCTGCAGACCTTGCAAGAGGCGCTTGAGACCGGAAGTCCCCACACACGCCGTCATGAGTATCTGCGTCTGCCTAGCACAGAGAGCGCACAGGTCGACTACACGGTTACCCCGGTAGAGCTGGATCAACAACCTATGCTGCTAATGGAAATGCAGCCTATTGACCGGTTTTTAAAGATAAACCGCGAGGAGGCGCTGCTGTCGGTACATGACACTTCCAGAAGCCTGATACGTGGTTTGGCCCACGAGATTAAAAACCCTCTGGGCGGCATTCGCGGTGCGGCCCAGTTGCTAAACCAGATGATTGCCGAGCAGGGCCTGGATGATGAGACCAGAGAGCTCTGCCAGATTGTTACCACAGAGGCAGATCGCTTGCGCAATCTGGTCGATCGACTGCTCGGCCCCAATCATCTGCCACAGATGGAGACCATGAGTATCCACGAGGTCACAGAGCATGTGGCGGCTCTGATTGAAGCTGAGACCCAGGGAAAATTAAAACTGCTAAGAGACTATGATCCCAGCATTCCCGATATCCAGGGCGATCGGGAGCAGCTTATTCAGGCGGTATTAAATGTGGCGCGCAATGCCATGCAGGCGGTATTGGACTCCCCTCAGGTCAATCCACAGATTACTTTTCGCTCGCGAATTAAGCGCAGTTTTACCATTGCCGGGCAGCACCACAAAGTCATCTGTCGGCTCGAGGTTATCGACAACGGCCCAGGCGTATCCGAAGAGATCAAAGAGCGTATCTTTTTTCCGATGATCAGCGGCCGCAGCGAGGGCTCTGGGCTGGGTCTAACCATTGCGCAAACTGCGGTCAACGGCCATCAGGGCATTATTGAATGTGAATCAGAGGCAGGGCATACCAGCTTCTCTATCTACCTCCCTATAAAGGTTTAATATGAGTATCAATTCAGAAATTTGGATAGCAGAAGACGATCGATCGCTGCGCTGGGTAATGGAAAAAGCGATTACCAGAGATGGCATTACCGTGCGCAGCTTTGAATCGGGCAACGATCTATTGCAGGCGCTCAAGACCGCCGAGCCGGAAATCATTATCTCTGATATTCGTATGCCGGGCATAGATGGCCTTGAGCTGTTAAGGGAAATCCATGGCAATCGGCCGGATATTCCAGTAATTATCACCACAGCTCACTCTGATCTGGATAGCGCGGTGGCAGCCTATCAGGGGGGCGCATTTGAATATCTGCCCAAGCCCTTTGATCTGGAAGAGCTGGTAGATGTTGCTCGTCGCGGTCTGTCCTTTTCCAAAGAGCAGAGATCTCAGGCTGAGCCAGCGCAGGCTCAAACTGTAGCCAGAGAAATTATTGGCGAAGCACCTGCCATGCAGGAAGTGTTTAGAGCCATAGGCCGTCTTTCTCAATCTAATATCACGGTTTTAATCAATGGTGAGTCCGGCACAGGTAAGGAGCTGGTTGCCCAGGCTCTGCACAAGCACAGCCCTAGGCGCGAGAATAAATTTATTGCCCTGAATATGGCGGCTATACCCAATGATCTCATTGAGTCAGAGCTATTTGGTCATGAAAAAGGAGCCTTTACCGGCGCAGCTCAGCGTCGCGAAGGGCGCTTCGAGCAGTCTGACGGAGGCACATTGTTTCTCGATGAGATCGGCGATATGCCCCCCGAGGCTCAGACCAGGCTGTTGCGGGTGCTGGCCGATGGCGAGTTCTATCGAGTAGGTGGCCATACAGCCGTAAAGGTAGATGTGCGTATTATTGCTGCCACTCACCAAAATTTGGAGCAGCTGGTGGCGGAAAACCGCTTTCGTGAGGATCTCTTCCACCGTTTAAATGTTATCCGTGTGCACTTGCCCAAACTGGCTGATCGCCGTGAAGATATTCCCCAGCTGATGCAGCACTTCTTTTACCGGGCAGCCAAAGAGCTGGATATGGAGCCCAAGATTCTGTCTCAGGAAGCTGAGGACTTTTTCTTTAATTTGCCCTGGCCAGGCAATGTTCGTCAGCTGGAAAATATATGCCGCTGGTTAACTGTGATGGCTGCAGGCCGTGAGGTGCTGTTAACTGATTTGCCTCCTGAGTTACAGGCCGAGGATAAAGAGTCGGAAAGTCGCACTCAGGGCGACTGGCAGCAGATGCTAAAGCGCTGGAGTGAACGGGAGCTAAAACTGGGGAGAAGAGAGATACTCTCTCAGGCCGTCCCGGAATTTGAGCGCACCATGATTGAGACTGCGCTGGCCCACACCGGGGGGCGTAAAAAGGACGCAGCCGAACTGTTGGGCTGGGGGCGCAATACATTAACCAGGAAGCTGCAGGAGTACAGCATGGAGAGCAAGGCACTGTAGGTAGTTGCACCTAGGCATGTAAGGCACAAACGAAAAAACCCGCCTTTAAAAGCGGGTTTTTTTGGCCAATCAATTATTTGCTGATTAGTGCTGGGTTTCTTCGCTCTCAGCCTCGCCTTCCGCTTTGGCGGCCGCCTGCTGAACAGCAGAGGCAAACAGAGCATCAAAGTTAATCGGCGGAATCATCAGAGGAGGGAAAGATCCTTTGGTCAAAATATTATCGATCGCTTCACGAGCATAGGGGAACAGCAAACTAGGGCAGGTAGTGTTTAATACCTGAGTCAGTTGCTGGTCGGCAAAGCCCTGAATAGTAAACAGGCCTGCCTGCTCTACTTCGATCAGATAGATAGTTTCGTCATCGCTACTAACCGTAATTGTCAGGCGCAGGCTCACTTCGAATACACCTTCCTCAACCTTCGTCGACTTGCTGCTGAGATCCTGATTAACCTTTGGCTGCCACTGTTTGGTAAACACTGATGGGCCCTGTGGCGTTTCAAAGGACAGGTCTTTCAAATAAATGCGCTGGATAGAGAATTGTGGCTCTGCTGCTGGTGCTTCTGCGGCCGCGGCGGTTGTTTCTTCTGTCATGATCTTTAACCTTTTAAATTTGTTATTTGGTTGCCCGATAACTTTAATATGGAGACACCTGAGGCTAATTCAACCCTCGGCGGTGCTCAGTGAGTCCAGTCCACCCTGCCTATCCAGTTCACGCAGCTCGGTAAAGCCCCCTACATGGTCCTCACCTATCCAGATCTGTGGCACCGTATGCCTCGAACTGCGGTCCATAACAGAGGATCGCAACTCCGGATCTGCGTCCAGGGGGATATCTTTAAACTCAATACCTTTACTGGATAGCAGGCGGCGCGCCTGAATGCAAAATGGGCAAAAACGCGTTCCGTAAAGTACTATTTGCGACATGGTGCTTCCTTGTTCAGCTAGTCTCTTACCACCGGCATACTCTGAGCCTGCCATTCACCCATACCGCCACTGAGTCGGCGCACGTTGTAGCCTTCTTTGGTAAATTTTCTACCTGCGCCGCCAGCGTGCTGACCCATATGATCGGCCATGACCAGAATCTTGTCACGGGACTTTTCAAGTTCCCCAATGCGACTGTCCACCTTGGTGTGGGGGATATTGATAGCCCCATGGATATGCCCGGCCTGAAATTCATTGGCTGGACGCACATCCACTAGCACAGCCGTGTCGGCATTCATCATAGCCACCAGCTCATTGGCGGTAATAGGCTTGCCGCCTTTGCTACGCTCGCTCCAGACAAACAGATAAATCAGGCCCATCAGTACACTGATTAGTACCCATTGTTCGCTAACGAAGATAAAGATATCCACTGAATTAGGCTCTCATTTAATTAAACATTTGATCAAACACTGTGCCGTCAATAACACGGAGCGGCGCAGTATACACAGGAATGCAGGGCTTAGGAATTGTGCTGAGACGATTAACTCCAGCGCTGCCATACAGCTGTGCAGCTGTCTGGCAGTGGTGCCACCATACCAAGGGCCGCCCAGGGTTGTTGGTCTGAGTGAAAATCAGACCCGCAGGACGCAAGCAGGCCGTGGCTGTTGCAAAGTCTCGCCATATCCCTGGTTACAGAGGGGATTTGCAGGCCAGAGATTACTTCGATTGCCTCGCCACCCACGGCGGCAAAATCTTCGATTAGCAAATTGATTTTACTGCGCGTCATTTTGTACTTGGTGGGATGAGCCAGTACCGCAACGCCACCGGCGCCGCGTATCCAGCTCACCACCTGAGCCAGATCAGCCCACTGCTCTTTAATATCTCCAGCTTTGCCGGCACCCAGATATTTTTTAAATGCCTGCTGAATATTGCTGACGGCACCTATGGCCACCAGATGCTGGGCAAAGTGGGGGCGCCCTATCTGGCCGCCAGAGGTAAAGCTTTTGGCACCAGCCAGACAGTCTTCAAAACCATAGCGCTGCAGCTTTTCAGCAATTTTCTCTGCCCGCTGTTCGCGCGCCTGAGACTGCTGGGCCACGCCCTGTTGAATTGCATCGCTGGTCAGGTCCAGATCAAGTCCGACAATATGCACGCCAAACTTATTCCAGTAGCTCGAGAACTCTATGCCCGGGATTAGCCTGAGCTCTGTGCTTGGAGAGCGGGCGGTCTCATAGGCCTGAATACTGTCATGATCGGTAATCGACAGCATATTGATATTGCGCTCAATCGCGAGGCTAATCAGCTCCGCGGGCGACAGGTTGCCGTCCGAAACATTAGTATGACAGTGCAGATCTATATTCATGAACTCAAAAATCTAAAATAAAAACTCAAATTAAACGGCCGGCATTGTACCAGCCCAGCCAGGGTTTATACTTAATCAATGGAAAAGTCTGAATATATAGAGCCTATCACACAACAGCAGCAGGCTGAGGTAATCGAAGCGACGAGCCGCTGTATTGCTCTGGCCGCAGATATCTATGAACGCGAGTTTAGCTCTGTGCCTGTAGATTTTGATCTCAGAGGCAAATGTGCCGGCATGTATCAGGTTAGGCGCAAGCAACGGCGCATTAGATACAATCCCTGGCTGTTCGCCAAATATTATCAGGACAGTCTCAGTGATACGGTTACCCATGAAGTGGGACATTATATTGTCGACTGTCTCTATGGTTCGCGCCGGGTAAAACCCCATGGGCCCGAGTGGAAAAGCATCATGCTTGACCTGGGGGGCATTCCCAGAGCCACGGGCGACTATGATTTGACAGGCATCCCCATGCGCCAGTATCAGCGTTTTGACTATCTCTGCGGCTGCCGTGCCCATCAATTGACCATTATGCGCCACCGCAAAATCCAGCGCGGCCGAGCCAGCTATCTGTGCCAGTTCTGCCATGGTTCCCTGAAACCAGCATGAGCGATTCAGCACCAACCTCTGTAGCAGGTGAATGGTATGTCTATATAGTCCGGGCAAGCGACCAGAGCCTTTACACCGGAATCACTACCGATCCCGAGAGACGTCTGGTCGAGCATCAGTCCGGCAAGGCTGGGGCCAAATACTTTCGCGGACGCAAAGCTGTGGAAATGGTGCATATAGAGAAGGGCTACAATCGCAGCACTGCAGCCAGTCGAGAGGCTGTTATTAAAAAACTCAGCCGTGCAGAAAAATTGGGGTTGATCAGAAAATAATTATAATTGTATATACAAATATTATAATATTTTGCTTTAAGTTTTCTTTATAATTAATGGTTATTTCTGATAAAAACTGGATTTTTCGCCGATTTTGGGGTAAAAATACCACTGGTGATCAAAAATAATATTGTATATACAGATATAAAAGTATATACATTTAATTGAGTACAGAACTATGGTGAAAACTGCGCTAAAACTGCCCCAGTACCAATTGATAAAACAGTACCTTAAGCATCAGATAGAGTCTGGTGAATGGCCGGTTGGATTTCGCACGCCATCGGAAACCAAACTGGCCAGCCAATTCTCTGTAAGCCGGATGACGGCGCGCAGGGCTCTGCAGGAACTTGCAGACCAGGGCCTGCTTTCGAGAACCGCTGGATCGGGGACCTTTGTTGCCAGGCCAGAGTCGCAGGTTGCCAGTTTGCAGATTATTGATCTGGTAGAGCGGGCCCGCCAGGCGGGGTACTACAGCAATCGCTTGCTGGGTATAGAGTCTGTTGCTGCCAGCCGTCAAATGGCCGACTTAATGCACCTGAATTCCAAACAGCCGGTTTATCAGCTAAGCATGTTGCACCTGGAGCGCAATCGTCCCCTGGTACTGCAACAGCTATGGGTAAATACCTCGCTGGCACCGGCTCTAATCAAGCAAACATTTAACAAAGTCACCCCAGATGACTATCTGCAGTGGTTTGCGCCCAGCACCAAGGTTGACTATCAGCTGATGGCTGTGGCCCCAGGCTCAGAGCAGCGGGAGCGGCTGGCCCTCGCAGAACTGGAGTCGTCGGTGTGTATGCAACTCAATCGGCGCTGTTGGCAGCATCAGCAGGTGCTGAGTATCTCTGCGTCTATTATTCCAGCCGCCTTTTATCAGCTGGGGCATAATTTGTTATAGGGCTGGAAGCTTAATCCCTAGGTAATAATTCCACTTCCGGGACCACCGCCCTGGCCACCCTGTCCGGGCACCACAATCTGCGAGGCCTGTTCACGGCGCATGCGCTCCATTTCTTTCGCTGCTTCCTCCACGGCAATAGCCGCTTTACCGGCAAAGTCTTGCGCAGCTTCGCCAATGCTGGTTCCCTCGAGAGCAAAATTGAGAGGAATAGCGCCCATGGGAGTCATCACCTGGGCCGAACCGAAAAAGTTGACCGCCCGATCTGGGTCGTCGGAGCCATCGGCGCACACCGGAATCAGTTTGCGGATTGCACCCATCTTCTGGTCTGTGTAGTTTTCTTCGCGGAACAACCCATTGGGGTCCATTGCATTTTCGGTTTCAGTACTCATGATAAAATTGCCAAAGCCCTAGATAATTAGAATATTAAAAAACAGCCGATACCCTACCAGACATACCTGTAAAGCTCTAGACAGTTTGAGGCTCCAAGCCTCGAGCCAACAGAGCACTGATAGCAATCAATAGCGAAGACATCAGCAGGCAGCTAACAAGCCCATACTGTTGATAAATCAGTCCCGACAGCGCTGTGCCCAATAGTCGCCCCCCGGCATTGGCCATATAATAGAAACCCACATCCAGAGAGGCTGATTCACGCCGGGCCAGGGCCAGTATTAGATAGGAGTGCACACTGGAGTTAATGGCAAATACAGCACCAAATATGAGCAGGCCAATTATCAGAACCAGCCCGGCATCAACCCCAGACTTCAGGGCCAAGGCGATACCACAGGGCAGCAATGTCAGCAGCGCGGCCCAGAAATACAATGTTCTGCCGCCGGGTACAGAAGTGCCGGTAATCTTTGGTGCCAGAACCTGTATGGTGCCATAAATAATGACCCAGGATGCCATCAGGCTACCCACCTGCACGGGCGACCAGCCCAGCTGGCTCTGAAGAAATACCGGCAGTGCCACTACAAACCAAATATCGCGAGAACAAAACAGAAAGAGCCTGGCTGCGGAAAGTCGATTTACTCCTGCGCTGGTCGAAAGACTCTGACTAAATGAACGCCTGTTAGCGCCGGGCTGATGATCCAGCAGCCAGATACCCATTATCAGGGTTACCAGCAGCAGTCCGATAAGGGCGGCAATACTGCCCTGAAAGCCGACACTGGCTAGCAATACACCACCGAGAAAATAGCCCATGCCCTTAAGCGCATTTTTTGAGCCGGTCAGCATGGCCACCCAGCGATAGAGCTTGCTCTGCTCCTGATCAGACACCAGGGTTTTAATACTGCTTTTGGCGGCCATTTTATTGAGGTCTTTGGCAATCCCCGAAATTGCCTGAGCAATCATCACATAGACCACCGTCAGCACTGAGGGGTCTGCCAACAACAGCGTTAGGGCAAAAATCTGCAGTCCCAGACCCAGCTGCAGGCACAGGGTTAAGCCAAACCTTGACCCCAACCAGCCGCCGTACAAATTGGTCACCACGCCAAAAAATTCATAGAGCAAAAACAGACTGGCGATTTCTATTGGGCTGTAGCCTAGATTGTGGAAAAATAGCAGCACCAGCATGCGCAGGGCGCCATCACTCAGGGTAAAGCCCCAGTAACTAAAAGTAACGGTAATATACTGGGCAAGTGGCGAGCGCATAGACATTGCGGGCTCAGTGTTTAGATAGACCGGGCGATTTTACCCGCCAGCTCCATCATGCGATTTACATAGCCGATCTCATTGTCATACCAGATCAAGAGCTTCACCTGACTGTTATTAATCACCATAGTCGAAAGACCATCGACAATGCCTGAGCGGCGATCATTGGTATAGTCGACCGACACCAGCGGCCTTTCCTCAAAGCCGAGAATACCTTTGAGGCGTCCTTCTGCTGCTGTCTGCAGCGCGCCATTAACCTGCTCAACACTGACCTGCTGTTGCAGTTCAAATACACAGTCTGTCAGGGAGGCATTGGCCAGAGGCACGCGCACGGCAAGCCCATTTAATTTGCCTTTCAGTTCTGGGAAAATCTCGGTAATAGCGGTTGCCGACCCTGTGCTGGTAGGAATCAGCGACATACTGCTTGCTCGGGCGCGGCGCAGATCAGCATGGTATTCATCGAGAATGCTCTGGGTATTGGTAATATCGTGAATGGTGGTAATGGAGCCATGCTCTATACCAAAGCAACTGTGCAGAACATCAATTACCGGGGCCAGACAGTTGGTGGTGCAGGAGGCTGCCGTCACAATATTCTGGCCCTGATATTTATCATCGTTAACGCCCATAACCACATTGACAACCCGGTCTTCGGGCAGGCCCTTAATGGGGGCTGAGACCAAAACCTTTTTTATTCCCTGGGCGAAGTAGGGCTTTAGTTTGTCTTCGGTTTTAAACTTGCCCGTACATTCTACAACCAGATCGACACCGGCTGCAGCCCAGGGCGTTGCGTCAATAGAATGACATTGGGAATAGCCTATGCTCTGCCCATCAATGCTAATTTGGCTGCCCGAGGCATGGGCACCAATATCCCTGTCCCAGGTGCCATGCACAGAGTCAAACTGCAGCAGATGGGCGGCACTGGAGGCGTCTCCCGCACATTCATTGATATGCACTATCTGAAAGCCCGCAGCGCCCCAAGACTCTCGCAATGCCAGTCGGCCAATTCGGCCGAAACCATTGATACCTACTTTAATTGTCATATAAATCCGTCAATTGTTAATTCCCCGGGATCTTAGCCGGTATTCTTTACAAAAATATGTCGCAGTTGCGGGGCCCAAGCAGTTCACAGTATTGCATGATAGATGCTTTTTTGAGAACTGAGTAACAGTTGAGTTGCGACCCTATCGAGAGAATCCCGCCACCGATAGGCCTTAAATAAATTGCTCACCACAGCAGCTCCGATAGTTTTTCATAACAGGGACTCTAATCAGTGAATATTGAGGAAAGGACTCATGAATTTATTCAGTTTTGCCAGCTTAGCCACCATTGCCACAGGTTCTTTATTTGGCATATCAATCGGATTTTTCGCCTATGGTGCTGATGTTTGGATCAGCACAGGCATTGGTTTCGGCGTTGGAATCTGTGTCGCTCTCAGTGAATTATTTCCCGTTTTTGACTAGTCGCCAGATTTAAGCTCAGCAACCCCAAACTCTCCCCCCATTAGGCCACCGAAAAGTGGCCTTTTTTTATTATTATCTGATTTGGGCTCAGTGATCGTGCCCACCGGGACCATGCACATGACCATGTTCTAGCTCTTCTTCAGTTGCATCGCGAACAGCTTCAATAGACACATCAAAGTTAAGATTTTTGCCCGCCAGTGGATGGTTGCCATCTACGGTTACAGTTTCATCTGTCACTGCGGTAACAGTGACAGGCACCGTGCCACCCTGACCGGTTTGAGCCTCAAACTGCATACCGACTTCGATTTCATCAACACCTTGGAATGAGGTGCGCGGCACATCCTGAATCAATTCATTCTGAACTTCACCATAGCCCTCGGTTGCAGATATGGCTACCGACATGGAGTCACCCACGGCCTTGCCTGTAAGGGCATTTTCCAAGCCAGGAATGATATTGCCAGCGCCATGCAGATAGGCCAGTGGCTCTTTGCCGGCTGAGCTATCGAGCTGCTGCCCATCGTCATCGGTCAGAGTGTAGTGAAAGCTTACGGCGCTGTTCTCTTTGATAGTCATGCTAAATTTCCAGTGGCTAATAAAGCCATCATTATGCGATAACAGCAGGCAAATATCGAATAGACTAACAAAAGGTGCGCTGGCCTAATGCTTCTGTCATATTTATGTCATATCGCAGTCATTTAATGGAAGCATGTACAAATGAAAGAAGAGACCAATATTATGCCCAAGCACACGATTCTGCTGGTCGATGACGAAGCGGCGATTAGAGATATGCTCAGCATTGCGCTAGACGCTGCCGGCTACAATGTGCTGCAGGCGGAGAACGCTCAGCAGGCCCATGCCATTATTATCGATCGCCACCCGGATCTGGTACTGCTGGACTGGATGATGCCTGGTACCACAGGCCTGGAGCTGCTGCGCCGCCTCAAGCGAGATGAACTAACCGAAAAGGTGCCGGTGATTATGCTGACCGCCAAAGCGGAGGAGGACAGCAAGATATCAGGTCTGGATGCGGGCGCCGATGACTATATTGCCAAGCCTTTTTCTCCCCGCGAGCTTATCTCCAGAGTTAAGGCAGTGCTGCGCCGTATTGGGCGGGAGGATCTCAAAGATCCCATTCATGTGGGGCAGATGGTCTTTGACCCAATCGGGCATCGGGTCAATATTGGTGGCCAGCCTATAAATTTAGGGCCTACAGAATACCGGTTGCTACAATTTTTTCTCACGCACCAAGAGCGAGTCTATTCCAGAGACCAAATTCTGGACTATGTTTGGGGCGGCAATGTCTATCTAGATGAGCGCACGGTGGATGTCCATATACGTCGCCTGCGCAAAGCAATTTCGGTTGCAGGCCATGACAACTATGTGCAGACTGTGCGCGGAGCCGGGTATCGTTTCTCGACACAGCTAACGACTGCATAATTAGAGTGCAGTTGATCATGCACTTCAAAGGGGTCAGATTCATTGCGACCAGGAATGTCTACAGAGATATGGCGTATTGTCCTAGTAGGGCTATTTACCCTGTTCTTTGGTTGGAGTCTGGGCTACACCCTTGAAATCATTCTTATAGGTGCAGGCTGCTATCTGCTCTGGACCTTTCGCATTATCTCCAAGTTATTTACCTGGATAGACAAAGGTATGCGGGGTATTCCCCCCGATGCCGGTGGCGTCTGGGGTGAAATCAGCGATACCCTCAATCGCCAGCGTCGCCGTCATCGTCGTGCTCTTGAAAAGATGCGCCGCACCATCAAACGGGTCACTAGGGTTACCGAGGCTCTGGAAGAGGGTGTTCTGGTGCTGCGCAGTGACCTTACGCTGGACTGGTGGAATAGTTCGGCCAAGAAGCTGTTGGGCTTGAGGTCCTCAGACAGAGGGGGCGCCATTATCAATTTAATTCGCGACCCGGAGTTTGTCAGCTATATCCATCAGCCTGAATTTGTTGGCGCTATTCAGATGCCATCCTCCAGCTATGAGGGCAGGCTGCTGGAATTTACCGCGTCTCATTTTGGCGATAACGAGATTGTGCTGGTTATTGCCGATATAACCCGCATAGACAATCTTGAGACTGTGCGCAAAGAGTTTGTAGGCAATATATCCCATGAGTTGCGCACCCCATTGACGGTCATCCGCGGCTATATCGAGACATTGCAGGATCTACCCAATAACACAGCCACAGTCGACCGAGCCTATGAGCAAATGGCAACTCAGGTCAATCGTATGCAGTCACTGGCCGACGATTTAATTTTGTTGTCCCGTTTTGAGGGGGCCGAGTCTCAGGGCAATGGAGGGCTGGACGGGCAGCAAAACTATCAGCCCACAAATTTATTTAATCTATTATCAGAGATTATTCTTGAAGCTCAGCAGCTCAGCGGCGGAAGACACAGTATACAGCTGGATTGCCCTGAAGCTCTCAGCCTCAGTGTTGACCCTAGCGGTCTGCGCAGCGCTCTGGGTAATCTGGTATTTAATGCGGTACGCCATAACCCACAGGGTGCGGCTATTGATATTTGTGTAACTGAGCTCGGTGATGCTGTGTCCATCACTATTGCCGATGATGGAGTGGGATTAGACCCTCTGGAAATACCCAGACTGACCGAGCGTTTCTATCGCGGAGATAACAGTCGCAACTCCGACACCGGTGGAAGTGGACTGGGTCTGGCCATTGTTAAACATGCAGTGACCAGCTGCGGGGGTGAGTTACAGATCAATAGCCGCCTGGGACAGGGCGCTGAGTTTATCTGTAGCTTCCCCGTTGGAACTGATTAGCTGGGTGATGCTCTGCTAGGTTCCAGCGCAGCGAAACTGATAGTGTAGAAAAAAATCACCCTGCTGCTGACCATTGGGCTCTGTCCATTGGCGCTGCATATCCCAGCCTCTGGCGCAATAATGGGCCATTTCGAGATGCAGCTTCTGAATCGCTATGGTGACTGACTCTTCGAATTTAGCGTCTGGCCGCAGAGAGTAGGGCTGGCGTGCCACAAAGCTTTGGTTGGCATGGTGGTTCAGAGTTCCAGCCGCGGCCACAGGGCGCTCAATAATGCCCGAGGCGGTAAGTGAACCATCGCCATAGAGCTTTGTAATCTGGGCTGAGTTATTGGCTCTGGAAGTCTTTGCGCTTTTATCGCGGGAGCCCTGTTGCTTCTCACATTGAATAATCTTGTCGAGAAAATCCGGCCCGTCTGCATCATCAGTATCAAAGTCACAGCTACTGTTGGCGGCCCCTGAGAGCAACATTGCGACCGATAAAAAAGCGCCAGACCATAGTTTTGCACCTGTGGAATTCATCATTATCACCTTATGTTAAAAAGGGCGCCAAAGCGCCCTTTTTAATAGAACTGAACTAAATCTTAACCTAAATCCACAGGCTAATGCTTAGAACTTGTGTTCCATACCAACACCAAATGAGCTGGCTTCATCGTCCGCTGAATCTACCTCAGAATCAGTATTATCTGTGTAGAAAATATAAGCCTTGGTGTTTTTGCTCAGCTTGTAATCAGCACCCAGAGACAGTGTTTCCTCTTCATCACCATCTACATCATCTTCAATAAAGCCATACTGGGCTTTTAATGTCGTCTTATCCATTTTGTAAGCGGCACTTACAAAAAAGCCAGACTCATCCTTGGTACCCTGATTATCTTCGTTTTGCTGGTACATGGCACCCAGTTTTAGATTGTCCATTTTGTACTGCATAACCATACGCACCAGATCCTGGCTATCTACATCCTGATCGCCGGCCACTGCAAGATAGAGGTTATCTTTGTTGTAGCTCAGTGAATAGGATACGCCATCGCTAAGACCAGTATCATCAATGCCATCGCCATCAACATCTGCGCCTTCACCGGGAATCATTGCAACAGTGCCAGAGAATCCACTTACTGTGGGGCTGGTGTAAGCAATAATATTGGAAACGCGGTTCTCGCCCTCGAAGGTATTTTTGATATCACCTTCTAGATCATTAAATAAATCGATCTTTTTCTGTGCCAGTTTGGTAGGTGAGTCGTGCTTGCCTGCCCAAACCGTACCAAAGCTGCCTCTGATACCGCCCATAATATTTCGCTGGGTAAACGTCTGGCCTTTGCAGTCGCCATCATCCACACAGATTTCAAATTCTGCTTTATATACAGCATACAGCCCGTCGGTAATCTTGGTTTTACCCTTAACACCCAGACGCGATGCATTGCTATTAAGTTTCCATTTATCAGATGAGTTCTCATCTGTATTGACCACAGAGACATTAATCTTGCCATAAATAGTGCCATCAATCGGGCCATCGGCAAAGCTATTTGACGCCAGCCCAACCGCGGCGGCTACAGCAGCTGAAAGTGCTAGTTTGTTCATGTTGAATCCCCAAAAGTTTAATTCAATGGGCTTTACCCCAATTTAGGTTGCAGAAATATGACAGCAACATGATAAATATATGAAATAAATATGACATTAATATGACAGGCTTAAATCTACTGGAATTTATTTGTTCAGGCTTAATTGTCATATTTCTGTCACATAACTTTAATACAGTGCTCTTGTACTAAAACCGAATCAATTAATAGCACATCTTTGTGCCAGCTCTTGGAGGTTCTTATGACCCAACTTAAATTTATTCCAGCCGTTATTTTTGCTATGGCTTCGATCAGTGCAACCTCTTCTATGGCTCGCGAGTCAATAGAAGTAGTAGGATCTTCAACCGTATATCCCTTTTCAACCGTCGTGGCTGAACGCTATGGCCGCGCCAGTGGAAAACTGACGCCCAAAATCGAATCAACCGGTTCCGGTGGTGGCATGAAGTTATTCTGCTCCGGCGTTGGCACTAACTATCCGGATATTACTAACTCCTCAAGACGCATGAAGAGCAGTGAGTTTAAGAAATGTCAGACAAATGGCGTCAAGGAAGTCATTGAAGTTCAGGTTGGCTATGACGGTATTGTTATTGCTAACTCAGTTGAATCAGCGCCTATCGAGCTGAGCCGCAAAGATATCTTTTTGGCCCTGGCTGCCCAGGTACCAGGTGCAGCAGAGGGTGAGCTTATAGATAATCCTTACACGACTTGGAAGCAGGTCAACCCAGCATTGCCAGATACACCAATCGAAGTACTTGGGCCTCCCCCGACCTCTGGTACTCGCGATGCATTTGCTGAGTTGGCCCTGGAAGGCGGCTGTAAGAAGTTTGCCTGGATAAATGCGATGAAGAAAGCCGACAAGAATGCTTACAAGGCTCTCTGCCACACTATCCGCGAAGATGGCGCCTATATTGAAGCTGGTGAAAATGACAATCTGATTGTCCAGAAGCTGCAGGCAAACCCAGCAGCACTGGGTATCTTCGGCTTCAGTTTTCTGGATCAAAACGCCGATAAGGTACAGGGTGCAAATATCGAATCTATTGAGCCAACCTTTGAGTCAATTGCCGATAAGTCGTACCCAATTTCACGCCCACTCTACTTCTATGTGAAGAAAGCCCATGTGGGTGTTGTGCCAGGTATTGAAGGTTACCTCAATGAGTTCACCAGTGAGCGCGCCTGGGGTGAAGATGGCTATCTGGCCGAAAAAGGCATGATCCCCCTGCCTCTTGAAGAGCGCAAGGCTATGGCAAAAAATACTCGCTCTTTAACGCCAATGACAGGTAATGAAGCATTGAAATAATGCGGCTATTTTGTCACAGTACGGCCCGGCTCAATGAGCCGGGCTTTTCTATCTCTGAGGGACAACGCCAGCCACATGCAAGCGACTAATATACTAATTTTGCTCTTTGGCTTTGGTGCACTGGCCTTTTACCTGGGCCGCGGACGCTCTCTCGCTATTGCTGCCCCTCTGGGTGGTATTCGCAAGCTCCATTCTCTGCCCTCTTACTATGGGATGCATACGGCATTCTGGTGTGCGCTGCCATCGCTTATCCTGCTGGCTCTGTGGATGATATTTGATGAGCCAGTGATTAACAGCATAGTGATAGGCGCTGCCGCCACCGATATAGCGCCCTCAGATACCGCCAGCTATAACCTACTGTTAAACAAAATTGGCAATCTTGCCGATGGTGTATTGCCGCGCGCCGGGCAGAGTGGTTCGCTGATTGCTGCTGCTGACCATATGATTTATCTGCGAGAGATATCTCGCTGGTCACTGACATTGCTGGCGCTAGTGTTCTCAGCAGCTGGGCTGTTTTTGGGTCTAAGCAGAATAGCCTCGGGTTTTCGAGCTCGCCCAGCAGTTGAAAAAGTCATGCAGAATCTGCTGCTGGCCTGCGCCTGTCTGGCTATTTTTACCACCTTGGGCATTGTGCTCTCGGTACTGTTTGAGTCCATTCAGTTTTTCCGCTCGGTTCCTGTGACCGATTTTGTCTTTGGGCTGGACTGGAGTCCACAGACTGCTATCCGTGAAGATCAGGTGGGTTCCTCGGGTAGTTTTGGCGCCGTGCCATTATTTGTTGGCACCCTGCTGGTATCGGCAGTGGCGATGGTGGTGGCAGTGCCGATTGGTCTGATGTCTGCGATCTATTTAGCCGAGTACGCGAGCAAGAGAGTGCGCACAGTCGCCAAGCCAGCTCTCGAAGTGCTTGCCGGCATTCCCACTGTTGTTTACGGATTTTTTGCCGCTCTGACCGTGGCCCCTTTTCTCCGTGATCTCGGCAGTAGCTTTGGACTGACAGTCTCTTCCGAGAGTGCTTTGGCTGCTGGCGGTGTGATGGGGGTTATGATTATTCCTTTTATCTCCTCACTGGCCGACGATGTGATTACCGCCGTGCCCCAGTCTATGCGCGATGGCTCGCTGGCTATGGGTGCCACCCATTCAGAGACTGTGCGCCGCGTGGTTATTCCCGCCGCGCTGCCAGGCATTGTTGGCGGTATTATGCTGGCAGTATCCAGAGCTATAGGCGAGACTATGATTGTGGTGATGGCGGCTGGTATGGCGGCCAAACTAACAGCCAACCCACTGGATTCAGTGACCACCGTGACAGTGCAGATAGTTACCCTGTTAACTGGCGACCAAGAATTTGATAGCCCCAAAACCCTGGCTGCCTTCGCTCTGGGCCTAATGCTGTTTATTGTTACCCTGTTGCTAAATATCTTTGCTCTGCACATTGTTAAGAAGTATCGAGAACAGTATGAATAAGTCAGTGGATAACTTATCCAAAATAAAGCGCTCTCTGACTCGCCGTAATCGCGCTGAAGCCAGGTTTCAATGGTATGGGCGTGTGGCTATATTTATTGGCTTGGCGGCGGTCGCCGTGCTATTTATCGATATTATCGGCAAAGGGCATGGGGCATTTCAGGCGACCTATATCAATCTCAATGTCAGCTATGATCAGGAATTACTTGGTATTGAGAATTTGTCCGATCCAGAGCAGCTGGTGATGGGTAATTGGGATGCTCTGCCCAAGCTTGCACTGCGCGAAAAATTTACCGATGTCTCAGGGCGCAGGGATAAACGTCGACTTTACGGGCTACTTAGCAATGGCGCCGGGTTTGACTTAAAAGACCGCCTGCTGGCCAACCCGCAGCTACTCAATACAACCGAGTCTATCTGGTTGTTGGCTGATGATGATATAGATACTTACTACAAGTCCTGGTTGGATGGCGAAGCCTATGCAGCACGGCTGTCTGATAAACAGGTGGTCTGGATCGACCAGTTGCACGAGCAGGGTCTGATTCACCTGCAGCTAAACAGCAATCTATTTACCCGCGGCGATTCCCGTGAGCCAGAGCAGGCTGGTATTCGAGGCGCGGTGATGGGCTCATTGCTGACGCTGGTACTGACTCTGATGCTGTCTTTCCCTATTGGTGTTTCCGCGGCTATTTATCTGGAAGAGTTTGCGCCTAAAAATAAATGGACTGACTTTATTGAGGTCAATATTAATAACTTGGCCGCGGTGCCTTCGATTATTTTTGGTTTGCTGGGCCTGGCCATCTTTATAAACTTTTTCCATGTGCCCAGATCTGTGCCCATTGTCGGTGGCCTGGTACTGACATTGATGACCCTGCCTACCATTATTATTACCAGCCGTGCGGCCGTTAAGTCAGTGCCACCCTCTATTCGGGAGGCGGCGTTGGGAATGGGCGCCTCCAAGTTTCAGATGGTGTTGCACCATGTGTTGCCTCTAGCCCTGCCGGGTATGCTGACTGGAGCAATTATTGGCATGGCTCAGGCGCTCGGCGAAACGGCGCCATTGCTGATGATTGGTATGGTTGCGTTTATTGTGGATATTCCGGGGAGCTTTACAGATCCGGCCACGGTGCTGCCGGTACAGATTTTTCTCTGGGCCGACAGTCCTGAGAGAGCCTTTATTGAAAAGACGTCCGCGGCCATTATGGTGTTGTTAACCTTTTTGATTATTATGAATACATCGGCCGTTTGGCTGCGAAAGCGTCTCGAGCGCCGTTGGTAAACAGGAATAAATTATGAGTCCAGCAGATACAGCCAAGCCTGCAAAGGCAGCTTCCAAACCGGCTGCAAAGCCAGCAGTTAAGGCGGCCAGCAAGGCTAAGTCCAAACCTAAGGCTAAAACAGCGGCCATCAAAACCCGCAAGGCCGTTGCGCCGAAGATCAAAGCTGCCCAGAACCTGGATATAGCCGATCATCAGGAGACTGTGGGTAAAAGCTTTAGCGACAATGCCAAAATGACCATGCGTAATATCAATGTTTACTACGGCGATAAGCAGGCGATTTATGATGTGAGTATTGATATCGCCAAGAATGAAGTAATGGCGATGATTGGTCCTTCAGGCTGCGGCAAGTCGACCTTTCTGCGCACATTAAACCGCATGAATGACACCGTAGAGGGGTGTCGAGTCGAGGGTGATATTTGCATGGATGGTGAAAACCTCTATGCGCCAAAACTAGATGTGGTTGAGCTGCGGGCGCGGGTAGGTATGGTGTTCCAAAAGCCCAATCCTTTCCCCAAATCAATTTATGAGAATGTGGCCTATGGTCCAAAGATTCATGGTTTGGCTGACAGCAGGGTAGATCTGGATGAGATTGTTGAAAACAGCCTGCGCAAGGCCAGCCTGTGGGAAGAAGTGAAAGAGCGTCTGCACCAGCCAGGTACAGGGTTATCTGGTGGTCAGCAGCAGCGGCTCTGTATTGCCAGAGCTATAGCCGTTAGCCCGGAAGTTATTTTGATGGATGAGCCCTGTTCGGCGCTGGATCCCATTGCCACAGCAAAAATTGAAGAGTTGATCGAAGAGCTCAGTGAGAACTTCACTATTGCCATTGTGACTCACAGCATGCAGCAGGCCGCGCGAGTGTCGCACCGTACTGCTTACTTCCATCTGGGTAAACTGATTGAGGTAAATCCAACAGAGCAGGTATTTACCATGCCACAGCACCAGCTGACGGAAGCTTATATTACCGGACGATTTGGTTAAGACGTTAAAAGCAGCCTATATTGGTAGGCTAAATGGAGAATAATATGGCGAAGATGTCATTTGAAAATCACATCATGAAGCAGTTTGACGAGGAGCTCGAAGAGATCCGAACTCGGCTAATGGAGATGGGCGGCAAAGTAGAACAGCAGCTGCAGAATGCTGTTACGGCGGTTACCGATGCCGACAGTAAATTGGCTGAGGAAGTTATCTCTGGAGACCAGAGTATCGATAATATGGAAGTGGATATAGATGAAGCCTGTATCTTGATTATTGCGCGCCGCCAACCGGCTGCCAGTGATTTGCGACTGGTGATGATGGTGACCAAAGCGGTCAATGATCTGGAACGCATTGGCGATGAAGCCAAGAAAATAGCCAATCATGCTATTATTCTTGCAGAGCAGAGTGGCTCCGCCGAGGGCTATACTGAGGTGCGCCATATGGGTGCTTCAGTGACTCGCATGCTGGCCAATGCGCTGGATGCCTTTGCCCGCTTTGATGTGGATGCAGCGATGAGTACTCTGGAAGAAGACAAGCAGGTTGATCTGGAATATAAAACCGCATTGCGCGAGCTGGTCACCTATATGATGGAAGACCCAAGAAGCATTAGTCGAGTGATCAATGTGTTGTGGGTTATTCGCTCCCTGGAGCGAATTGGAGACCATGCTAAAAACCTTTGTGAGCAGATTGTCTTTGTTGTAAAAGGGAAAGATATTCGTCATCAGAAGTGATTTTTCGTTGCTCACAATATTAAAAAGGAGGCTTAGGCCTCCTTTTTTTATGCCTGATAACCGCTTGCCCCAGAGACCAGTTTTCCCTGTCATATTACCGTCATAAATAATTCATACCAGCGTAATTTTCGCCTGTTAATTTCCCCCTATTAAAGATCATTAGACCGATCTTGGTGGCAGCCTGCGATGGCTTTTTTTAGTTTATAGACTCGAGGAAGGGTTAAAGATGTCCGGAAAATGGATTCGATTATTCGTATTGGCGATTTCACTTTTAGCGCCAGTAGCTTCGGCAGAAGAAGCCTTTGTGCTGGTATTCCTTGAAGATGCGCCCCTCAGACATATCAAGGTAGCCATAGATGGTGAGATTGTTGGCGTAACTGATGGTAAAGGCCTGGTACAGGCTTCTATTTCACCCGGTCCCCACAAGCTGTATCTGATCGATGACGATGTTGCCATTCCTGTGAGTTTCGAAGTACCAGAGGGTGGCGAAGTCGAAGTATCGGCTGTCTTCAACAGAAACCCAGAAGTTGAGCCAGTGGTTAAAAAACGAATTTTTAAGGCTGGTATTGAAGCTACTGGTTTTATTGCCGGTGTGGTCACTTCTCCATCTGGTGTGCCTATTGAGGGTGCTGCGGTGGAAGTATCTGATCTTCAGTTAACCGCCTTAACGAATGAGGAGGGTGTCTACACCCTAGAAGTTCCCCGCGGTATGCACAGTGTCAGCGTTTCCCAGGAAAACTATAGAGTCCCAGCCCCAAGTTCAGTTCGGGTCTTTGCTGACCTGGGTGTTTACGCTGGTTTTAAGCTAATTAAGAAGCGTCCCGCCTCTGACAGCATGGCCATTATTCCCGCGCCTACTTTTGAAGAGGTAGTTACGCTAGGTGTTTTTAACCCAACCAGGGGAACGGAAAACATCGAGCGCTACGCCACGACTATTGTCAGTGCAATGGATGCTGATCAGCTGGCGCGCTTTGGCGATAGTGATGTGGCTGTCGCCATTGGGCGGATTGCAGGCCTCAGCGTCTCCGATGGCAAGTATGCCAATGTGCGGGGTCTTGACGGACGATATATTGCCATCAACTTCAATGGCATCCTGATGCCCAGTACAGACCCAATGCGCAGGGATGTTCAGCTCGATCTGTTCCCTTCCAATATTGTTGAGACTATCGAAGTTCAAAAGTCATTCTCTGCAGATCAACTGGCGTCCACTACCGGTGGCTCTATTGCAGTGAACACCAAAGGGCTGCCTGATGAGCGCGCAGGCTCCTTATCAGTTTCACTTGGTATCAATGCTGAGTTTACGGGTGACGAGATTCAAGAGTATCGCAACAGTAATAGAGAGTGGCTGGGTTACGACAATGGTTTGCGCAATGTTCATTCTGGTGTTTTACAAGCCACTAATGGCGCCAGAAGCCTGACTATCTGCGATCCAAGCCTGGCCGATATCTGTACTGATCCGGCGGTGGCTATGGCCTACTTCTTAACCTTTAAGCCTGACTACGACATCAATGATGAAACCGCCGATCCAGATGTGGGTTTTGATGCTGATTTCGGAGATCGCTTTGAATACGGCAATGGTGAACTGGGCTACTATTTCTCTGGCTCTTATGATCGAAGCACTGGCTACCGTGGTGACGCACAGCTATCCAACCCCAGCGATTTAAATGGTATCTACAATCGCACCAAAGATACTGTTTCAGTGTCGGGATACGGTGTTGTGGGCTATGAGTTTGACTCTGGTGAAGTGCTGTCCAAGACCACCCTACTGCGCTCTACCGATGATGTGACTCGTCAAACCATGGCAATTAATGTCGAGGACAATGCTCTGGATGCAGCTGTTCTTGAATATGTGCAACGGCAGTTATTTTCCCAGAGCTTCAGTGGCTTTAAAGAGTTCCAGACCGCTGGTTACGACAGCGTTTTGGACTGGCGCGTTGGTTATTCTGAAACTGACCGTCTAGAGCCCGACCGTCGACAGTATTACTCTCTCAATGACGCGCTGGCCATTTCCTCCGTTGAGCGCCGTTGGTCTGATCTCAATGAAACCAGTAAAGACTTTGGCCTGGACTACAAAATTTCATCCGAATGGGGTGATGCTAACTACAGCACTCTAAAGCTGGGAACCCTGCTCTCTAGCAAAGATAGGACTGTTGATCTGTACCGATTTGGTGTCCGCCTGGGTGATACCCCGTTAAGTCTAAGTACCGCCAATGGTATTGATGCTCTACTCTCAGTGCCCAATATTGCCGCGGACGCATTTCGACTGCGCCCAGCAACAGCCTCGACCGATGCTTATATTTCTGATGAAGAAGTCACGGCATTTTATATGATGATTGATAATGAATTTGGCGAAGACTGGAATATTGAGATTGGCGCCAGATACGAAGAGTTTAGCCAAAATATAGGCTACCCCAATAATAACGGTAACACTGGTAATCTCGAGACTGATGGTATTTATCCTGCTGCCAATATCACCTGGCGGGCAATGGAGGAGTATCAGGTTCGTTTTGGATTTAGTCAAACGGTTTCATACCCCGGCCTAATTGAGCGTTCTGAATCTCAGTCTTATGACCCTCAGACCGACGACCCTATCTTCGGCACTCCAGATCTAAAGGTTTCTGAAATTGATAATATAGATCTTCGCGTTGAGTATTATTTTGGTACTGATAACCGCGCATCTTTGGCCCTCTTTAGAAAGGAAATTGACAATCCCGTAGAGCGAGCTATTCCAGATGCATCTGGTTCAGCTGCCGTCGGCATTACCTTTAGAAATCAGCGCTCTGCCGTTTTAGATGGCATCGAGCTGGACTTCAATACCACCCTGATTGACAGTGATGATTTCCGTGTATTCTTGAACGGTAACTTTTCCTACATTGATTCCTCAGTAGCGCTTGCAGCCAAGTCGCTGCAGCTGGAGGGTGCTGGATCTGATGGTCGTCCATTGCAGGGGCAATCCGAATACCTGGCCAATTTACAGATCGGCTATGACCATTACCCCACAGATCAGAAGCTAACCCTACTGGTAAATCACTTCGACGACAGAATCTATAGAGTGGCGCGCGGTGCGGCACTGGGTCCTGTTGTTGAATCAGGGAGAACCCTGGTTGACTTGAATTACGAGAATATTCTCGCCGAGAGATGGACATTAAAAGTCAAAGTTAAAAACCTCACCAATGAGGCAGTTTCTTACACCCAGAATAATCGGACGATCGAGCTTTATGAGGTAGGCAAATCTTTAAATATGTCTCTGACCTATCAGCTGTGACGTCTTTTAGACATTAGTAAATAGTTTGAGAACCCAAAGTAGTTCCATAATTTAAATCCATTGAAATAGGACCATAAAAATGAAGACAAAACTTTTAGCAGCTGGTCTGCTCACGTCGCTAACCCTAACCGGGTGCGGCGATAGCGAGAGCGCTGGAGATATCACAGTAACAATTGCAGGAGATATCACTAACAACACTACAGCTCCTGTAACTGATACAACAGATGTTGTCACCGGCCTCTGTGCTGCGGTTACAGAAGCTAGCTTTGTGAGCTTCAATGATGACTGTTCACAGGCTGTGGTAACAGGAACCATTAATACTGACTACAGCATGGCCTCAGGCACCCAGTATGTTTTGAGCGGTGTAGTTCAGGTCGGTTTAGGCAATAAAGAGATTTCCTCTCAGGCAGAGATGGATCTAATTGTTAGCCAGGGTGTAACTCTAACAATTGAACCAGGTACCGATGTTCGCGGCGCTGCTGATGGTGTGCTGTTGGTAACTCGTGGCTCCAAGCTGGAAGCCATAGGTACAGCTGCGCAGCCAATTACCTTTAGCAGTCTTGCTGATGAAAATTACGATGGCATGGGCGAATGGGGCGGTGTTGTAATCCAGGGTTTCGCCCCACAGTATGGTCAGGGCGGAACAGGCGCCTGTTTTGCTGACGGCGAAAGCTGGTGCAATATCCTTGGTGAAGGCGGTGACTTTGTTCAGGAATACGGCGGTAATTTGCCTGCTGATGACAGTGGCCATATCCGCTATGTGCGTATTGCTGAGGGTGGTCTGATCGCTGGGCCCAATAATGAAATTAATGGTCTGACCCTTCAGGGTGTCGGCTATGGTACCGAAATTGAATATGTGCAGGTTCATGGTAATCAGGATGATGGCATTGAGTGGTTTGGCGGTACAGCTAACGTTAAATATGCTGTGCTCACTAACAATGACGATGACGATATAGATTTTGACGAGGGTTATCAGGGTAATATTCAGTATGCACTGATTATCAAGAATCAGACTCCTGATGCTACACCAGTAGGTTCTAACGACCCCCGCGGTATCGAGCTTAACTCTTCTGACGAAGACTATACTCCAGAGACTGCTGGTGTCATTGCCAATGTCACTATTATTGGTGGCGACGCGGCTAACAGCGCTGGTGAGTTTGGTATGCGTCTGCGCGGTTCGGTCACTGCAGCTATCCATAACTCTGCGGTGACTGGCTACGACGTGACCTGTGCCCGTATCGATGATTCCGATCACGACAACGACAGTGCAACGGCCAAGATTGATACACCAATCACTTTGAATAATTTTATCTGTGATACTTCTGGTGTGGCATTTAACAAAGAACTGCCTGTTTCTACAGACAGCGTGATTGAAGAGGGCATTAGCTTCGACAGCAACTACGCGATTGTTAATGCAGCAGCTTCTTTGGACGCGGCAACAGCTATCACCGCACAGGACAACGGCTCTTCATTTGTCTTTGATGAAACAAACTTTGTCGGTGCTGTTGACCCATCTGAAGCAGTGGCCTGGTGGGCTGGTTGGACTATCCCCGGTTCAGTCGCCGCAGAGGAAACTGCCACAGAGACCTCATTTGCTACCTGTAATTCGTCTAAAACAGTCTGTACTCTCAAGGGTAATGTAAATGAAGATTACACTATGGTTGCCGGTGTTGAATATCGCCTTGACGGTGTGGTGACTGTAGGTGCGGGTAATGTGGAGATCACTTCCCAGGCTGAAATGGACGCCATTCAGGCGGCAGGTGTGACACTGACCATTCGTGCAGGGGTTAATGTCAACGCATTTTCAGATGGCGTTCTGCTGGTTACTCGCGGTTCCAAGTTGATTGCCAATGGTTCTGCCACAAGCCCAATTACTTTTAGCTCTATTGATCCTAATTACGATGGCATGGGCGAATGGGGCGGTGTTGTAATCCAGGGTTTCGCCCCACAGTATGGTCAGGGTGGAACAGGTGCCTGTTTTGCCGACGGTGAAAGCTGGTGCAATATCCTTGGTGAAGGCGGTGACTTTGTTCAGGAATACGGTGGCAACGTACCAGCCGACAACAGCGGTATCATCCGTTACGTGCGTATCGCTGAGGGCGGCCTGATCGCTGGACCCAACAATGAAATTAATGGTCTGACCCTTCAGGGTGTTGGTCATGGTACCCTGATTGACTATGTTCAGGTGCATGGCAACCAGGACGACGGTATTGAATGGTTCGGCGGCACAGTCAACGTTAAACATGCGCTGCTCACCAACAATGACGATGACGACATTGATTTTGACGAGGGTTATCAGGGCAATATTCAGTACGCACTGATTATCAAGAACCAAACTGCTGGTGCTACACCAGTGGGCTCTAACGACCCGCGCGGTATCGAGCTTAACTCTTCTGACGAAGACTACACCCCAGAAACTGCTGGTGTCATTGCCAACGTAACCATTATCGGTGGCGACGCGGCTAACAGCGCCGGTGAGTTTGGTATGCGTCTGCGCGGTTCGGTCACTGCAGCTATCCATAACTCTGCGGTGACTGGCTACGACGTGACCTGTGCCCGTATCGATGATTCCGATCACGACAACGACAGTGCAACGGCCAAGATTGATACGCCAATCACTCTAAGAAACTTCCTATGTGATACTGCTGGCACAGCCTTTAACAAGGAAGAGCCAATCAGCACGGATTCAGTTATATTGGAAGCGGTTGTTCTAGATGCGAATAAGGCGATTACCAATGCCTCGGCATCGGTGACTGCTGAGGCCATCACGGCTCAAGACAATGGCTCATCGTTTGTCTTTGACTCAACCGACTATATTGGTGCAGTCAAAGCAGGTGAAACACCTTGGTATAGCGGTTGGGCTATCACAGATTCAGTGCAATAAGCGCATCTGTAACTGGAAGACTAAAAGGCTCCTATCCAGGAGCCTTTTTTTATTCTAATCACTATTGGATAGAATGCCCCTTTGACCGTGCCTATCGTCTTCTTTAGCTCGTGTTCCGTATCTAACCGCAGAAAAATACTGTTTACTCGAAAGCTTCGCCAAACCTATAATTATAATATTTGGAAATTCCTGATGCGCGCTTTTTCTAACCTGATTTCTCTAGTCGTCTGCCTGTCGCTTTTGTCAGCCTGTGGCGGTGGCGGTGGCGGTGGCGGTGGCAGTGCGCCAGTGCCACCCACTGTCTCAGTTAACCAAGCACCCTCTCTGGTTGTTGACGCAGAGGTTTCAGTCCTTGAGGGGACCACAGCGATTGCCACAGCCAGTGGTACGGATCCTGAAAACAGTAACCTGGTTTATAGTTTATCGGGCGGGACTGATAGAGAGTTATTTGAGATTTCCTCCACTGGCAGCATTAGCTTTATTGCCGAGCCAGACTTTGAAGCGCCCAGCGATGAGGGCGCAAATAACAGCTACCAATTAACGGTACAACTGGCCGATAGCCAGGGTGCCACCGATAGCCAGAGCATGGTGGTTACTGTGACCAATGCGGTAGAGGGGCGTGTTGTCGATGGGCCACTCTCCGGCAGTTCGGTATTTATTGATCTCAATAATAACCTGCAGGCGGATGCAGGCGAACCTGCAGGCCAGACCGATAGTCAGGGTTATTTTTCCCTGCCCGAATCTGTGCAAGATGGTATTGCCCGGCTAGTCGCTCTGGGCGGTACTGATATCAGCACCAATACTGTGCTGAGCAATTTGGCACTGATAGCAGATCTGCCCAGTGACCTGAGCAGTAACGCAGTGATCTCGCCGATCAGTTCGGTGATCGCCGCAGCAGATAGTGATGAAGCTAAGGCTGCGGTTTTAACCGCACTGGGAATTGAGGGCACAGTAGATGAATTTCTGGCCATAGATATCTGGGCCCTGGCCGAGGACGGAGATGATGATGGCCTGAGTCTGCAGCGTCTGAACCAGCAAATAGCGCTGGTGATGACTACTATCCAGACCCTTGACGAGAACAGTCTGCCCGCAGAATTACCTGGCCTTGCCGAAGATGCTGCCGCAGCCATCGCAGCGCAGATTAGCAGCAGTGGCGCTATAGATCTGGAGTCCAGTAGCCAGCTGATTGCAGTTGTTAATGAGGCACTACCAGAGCTTAGCTCGACCTCTGAAGCGATTATTGCGGCTGTGGCCGAGACCATGGCGGATATCAATGAACTGCTGGACGGCGAGACCGTAGACCCTACCTCCGCGGCCGCCATAGAATTTGTGCAAACCACTCAGACAGAGTTGCTGGAGTCGGTGACTGATCTGGTTGACTCAGTAACCAGCCTGAGTGAGTTTGCTGCTGAGACCGGTCTGGATAACCTGTTCTCTGATAACCAGATATACACCTCTCAGGTAACGCCTAACAATAATGCTGGAGGAGAGACTGATGGAGAGACCAGTGTTATTGCTGAGGGCGATACCCCTATTCTGGTCGATGCTGTGGTTGCCGATATCTGGGGTGGCAACCTGAAGTTTTCAGCCTTTGATGAGCTTAATGGGTATGACCAGGATTGCACAGACGAGCTGGCGGGTACAGAGAGTTGCAAAAGTATTGATTGGCAGGTTCTATCAGACTCCGACAAAGGGGACGTACTGCAAGTTAGCTATACCAGCAACGCCGGACATGCGGGCATAGTAGTGGGCCCAGGGCAAGCGGTGGATCTGAGCGACTACAGCAATGGGTCGCTAAAGTTTGATATCAAGGTCGTCAGTGCGGGGGCCGATGGCCTATCCAGTGGCTTCTATATCAAATTGGAAACTACCCCAGAGAGCAACTCAGGGGAAATTGCGGTGTCACAGATCGCTGCCAACGGAAACTGGGAATCGATCAGTATTCCTATGTCGACACTTACTGCTAGCGGTGGTCTAAAGTTGGCCAGCGTGACAGCACCACTGGTATTTTTCCCGGCATATGGCACCAGCCCGAGCGTTGTTTATTTAATCGACAATGTGCGTTTTTCTGGTCTGGCCGACGGGGCTGAGCAGCCCGCGGCAGGCAGCGGTGTAGATCCGCAAAATCCCAGCTCATATTCTGTGACCGCCTATGGCGCAGGTAATGTAGCCGACGGCATTAACCCCAATAGCTATCGCTGTGTCTACGATTTTGGAAACTGGATTTACAATGCCGGCGTGGTAGAGCCCGGTATTGACGACTGCAACACGAATACTAATATTCCTGTGGGTACGCCAACGGCACTGTCACCACAGTTGACTGGCCCCGCCCAGGAAAAACCTACACCCACCCATAAATGGTGGGGCTCAATCCCCTTCTTGGGTGAAATGCAGACTGGCAATGCAGATCAGGCGGCCTATATCACGCCAGACCCATTTATCGCGCGGGTGACCGAAAAAGGTGTACGACTGCTAAGCATTCCCGGTGGCCTGGGGCCCTACGCTGATGGCTTTATGTATCAGATCCCTGATCCCTTTGTTGAGGTGTTCGATGGTATCGCTGTGGGCAATACCGACCACAGTAACTTAAATGCCTACCTTAAGGATCACAGTGATGGTTCGGTAACCGTTATGTGGAAGTCTGGCGACACCGATATTATGGAAGCCACCTTTGTTCACGGCTCTCCCTATGCCTACTTTAAGGCCTACAAAGGTGATCTGGTATTGCGCACATTGCGCGCAGACAGTGGCGAAAAAGGTATTTTCTACAATCAGGATAATAGCCTGGGTGTCTGGACCAGCGTGGCGGGCAATCTCAATAACTTCCTGATCACCGGGGAGGGCAGCACCAGCTTCGCAAATAGCAGCAGCAATGAAATCACTGTTAGCAACGCAGCAAAAGAATTTACCCTAGCCTATCTGCCAGCTTCAGGAGCAGGTACTGCCAGCAGTGCAATGATCAGTTTCTTTGAGGCTCGGGCGCGCAATGTGGTTGCCGAGGTAAATATTGATTACAGCGTTGACCGCAACACCAATACCGTCAATGTTAGCCATGCTTATCTGGATGCTCAGGGTTCCGCGGTGGATACAGTGGTGGGTATGATGCCACTGCACTGGAAAAACAGCAGCCAGCAGGCTTCAGATTACAAGGTGCGAAGCGCCAGAGGCATCACCAAATTTAGTCAGACAGACAGCTTCAACTACAACCTACCCTATGTAGGCGTGCTGCCCACCATGCCCTCTATAGATAGCACCTTTGATCAGACAACCCTGGAAAATCTGGTCACCGAGTTTATTGATCAGGGATCAGCTGCCTGGAATAGCCGCACAGATACTTACTGGGCGGGCAAGAACTATGGCAAGGTAGCAGAGTTGGCCGCCATAGCTGGCTCTATTGGTATGGACGCAGAGCAGACCCGGCTGATTGACTGGCTCAAAATCGAGTTAGCCGACTGGTTTACGGCAGATACCACTGGCTCTCTGGACAGCAATAAGTATTTTTCCTACGACGAGACCTGGAATACATTACTGGGTTTTGAAGAATCATTTGGCTCTCACCAGCGCCTCGCCGACCACCATTTTCACTATGGCTACTTTGTGCGTGCCGCAGCGGAAATCTGTCGAGTCGATGTAGCCTGGTGTGGTGCTGACCAGTACGGGCCTATGATCGAACTGCTGATCCGCGACTATGCAGCAGATGACGATGACGATATGTTCCCGCCTATGCGCAACTTTGACCCGGCCAATGGATTTTCCTGGGCAGACGGTCGTGTCAACTTCACCCGCGGCAACAACAATGAGTCTACCTCTGAGGCAGCTACTGCCTATGGAGCGATTATTTTGTACGGCCTGACTACGGGTAACAATGCGCTGGTGGAAAAAGGTATGTACCTGCACGCCTCCACCTCCGCAGCCTACTGGGAGTACTGGAACAATATAGATGGCTACAACAATGTTAGTGCTGATGCCGATAATTTCCCCGCCAGCTATGACAAGATTACCACCTCGATTATCTGGGGCGACGGTGCCGTGTTCTCTACCTGGTTTAGTGCTGCCTATGCCCATATTCTGGGTATTCAGGGATTACCCTCAAGTCCACTGATACTACATGTCAGCCAGTACGCAGACTATATGCAAGACTATGTGGCACTGGGCCTCAGCCAGTCATCTAACAACAAGCCATCGGGGCTGGTCGACGATCAGTGGCGCGATCTATGGTGGAACCTCTGGGCCATGGTGGACGCCGATGCTGCAATAGCGGATTACAACAGCGCTGCCAGCTATACACCTGAAGCAGGTGAGACCAAAGCTCATACCTACCACTGGATACATACATTCAGTGCCCTGGGACAGTTGCAGACAGGTACTGGCGCCCTAACCGCGGATTATCCAGCGGCACTGGCCTTTGTGAAAGATGGGGTGACTACCTATGTGGTTTACAACTTCACCGACCAAGAACTGGCAGTAAGCTTCAGTGATGGCCATACGCTGATGGCCGCGCCGAAGGCTTTTACCCTGACTAAGCCCTAGTCAGGGTCAGAGTGACAGTCCTTACCTCTAGGCAGCAGCGCTTGGGCGCTGCTTAACCTGCTGGTACCAGTGCTGCAGGCTGCTGCACTCATCAGGAATAGGCTTCTTCACCCAGCGGGCAAATTCGATTGCGGCAAACCCGGTAATATCGGCGACAGAGAAATAGTCCCCAACCATATATTGGTTGTCGGCCAGGTGGGCATCAAAGTCAGAGAAAAAATCATCCAGTCGCAGCATACCTCGTTCCGATAGAGCGGGAATCTGCGCATAATTATGGGGCCCGGGCAGAGCTCGATTAACAAATCCTGGAGTGGCATTTCTAAAGGCTTCCATCACTGCGACCATGCCATTGGCCTGCAGCTGATCATTGATGGATTCCACCTTGGCTCGCTCCACTGGATCGCGACCAAACAGTGGGTTGTCTGGATAAATCTCCTCCAGATAGCGGCAAATAGCCATAACCTGGCTAATACGGGTGCCGTCATCTAGCTCGAGCACCGGCACCTGGCCCAGGGGATTAATTTTAAGAAACTCCGGTGTTAATTGCTCAGCCTTCATCAGATCAACCTGAATGGTATCTAGCTCAATGCCTTTCTCAGCCATCAGTATTCTTACTCGCCGTGGGCTGGGAGCAGTTGTGCAATCATAGAATTTCATCGTTTTACCCCTGTTGTTATTTCATAGCTCGACTTGGCAGTTTCAGCATAGCCAGGCGCTGTTCGATCGCTTGTAATATGCCCGCGGTATCTAAGCCAGTTGCGGCCAACTGCTCTGTGTGGCTGCTATGGTCAATAAATAGGTCCGGCAGACCCAGATGCAGCACCGGCATAACAATACCCTGCTGAGCTAAATATTCACTGACAGCAGCACCGGCGCCGCCAGCGATACTATTTTCTTCTACGGTCACCAGCAACTGGTGGTTGGCAGCTAGCTGGTCAATTAATTGTTCATCTATGGGTTTTACAAACCGCATATCGGCAACACTGGCATTGAGGCTATCCGCCGCGGTTAATGCCGCCGCCAGAGTGGTACCAAAATTAAGAATAGCCACCTGAGAGCCGCTGCGGCGCATAACCCCTTTACCCAGGGGCAGTGCTGACATGGTTTGTTCAATCACTGCGCCAGGGCCAGTACCCCGGGGGTATCTGACAGCGGCAGGACCCTGATGGATAAAGCCGGTGTACAGCAGCTGCCGTGTCTCGTTTTCATCCGAGGGAGCCATTACCAGCATATTGGGAATACAGCGCAGATAGCTAATATCATAGGCACCGGCATGAGTAGCACCGTCTTCGCCCACCATACCCGCGCGGTCAAGAGCAAACATCACATCGAGATTTTGCAGCGCCACATCGTGAATCAACTGGTCATAGCCGCGCTGCAAAAAGGTGGAGTAAATAGCCACAACGGGCTTTGCTCCTTCACAGGCCATACCAGCTGCCAAGGTGACCGCATGCTGTTCGGCAATGGCCACATCTTCGAAACGGTCCGGGAAACGCTCGGCAAAATCATTCATACCAGAGCCCTCGCACATGGCCGGGGTAATGCCCACCAGCCGCTGGTCTTTTTCGGCCATATCGCAGAGCCAGTCACCAAATACCTTTTGATACTTGGGTTTGGCAGGTTTGGTCTCCTTGCTAGCCTGAGATACTGCAGTTTGCACTGGCGGCTTGGGCTCAATTTTATTCAGCGCATGGTAGCCCACAGGGTCATTCTCTGCCGGGGCAAAGCCTTTGCCTTTGTGAGTAATAATATGTAGCAGCACAGGCCCGTCTATATCTTTAATTTTATTCAAGATCTCCACCAGCATAGGCAGATCATGGCCATCGATCAGGCCAATATAATAAAAGCCCAGCTCCTCAAAGATAGTTGCTGGCGACACCATGCTCTTCATATATTCTTCGGTGCGCCTTACAAAGTTTGTGGCATGGGGCAGGGAGCGCAGGGCTTTCTTACCGCTCTCGCGCAGATTGGTGTAAAACTTGCTGGACCAGAGCTTGGCGAAGTAGGTGGATAGCCCGCCTGAATTGCGAGAAATCGACATTTGATTGTCGTTGAGCACCACCAGTAGCTTTTTATCCACATGGGCCGCGTGATTAATCGCTTCAAATGCCATGCCAGCGGTCATGGCACCATCTCCCATTACGGCAACAGTTCGGCGCTCTTCTCCCAGCTGGTGGGAGGCCATAGCCATGCCCAGTGCGGCACTGATAGAGGTGCTTGAATGTCCTACACCAAAGGTGTCGTACTCACTCTCAGAGCGCTTGGGAAACCCCGACAATCCATCCTTTTGGCGCATACTCAGCATCTGCTCGCGGCGACCAGTGAGTATTTTATGGGGATAGGTCTGGTGACCAACATCCCAGACCAGGCGATCATTGGGAGTATCAAAAATATAGTGCAGGGCAACAGTTAACTCGGCCACACCTAGCCCGGCGCCAAAGTGACCGCCGGTCTTGCCCACGCAGAACAGCATAAAAGCGCGCAGCTCATCGGTTAGCTGTAACAGTTCATCCTCGTCAAACTGGCGCAGATCTGCAGGTGCATCAACGCTATCCAATAGCGGCGTATCTGGTCGGCTGAGGGGAATATCTGTAAATGTTTTTGGCATAGCAACTGTATCTTTTATCGAAAGGGGATATTACACCAATTAGCCCGGTTAATAAGCCCGATTCACAATAAAACTGGCTAGCTGTCGCAGCGGGTCTGCGCGCTCGCCAAAGATATCCAGGCTGGTCATGCTGTTTTGGTACAGCGCCGCCGCTTCGGAGCGCGCCTCGTCCAGCCCCATAATTGAGGTGTATGTGGATTTTTTATTTAAGGCGTCCGAGCCCTGCTGCTTTCCCAGCTGCTCTGTAGAACTCTCAACATCGAGAATATCGTCCTGAATCTGAAAGGCCAGACCAATATTGGCAGCGAAATTCTTGAGTACAGATAGTTGCTGCTCTGTGGCTTCACCTGTGGTGATGGCGCCCATTAACACGGCGGCCTCTATCAGGGCACCGGTCTTGTGCCTGTGCATGGTTTTTAATTGCTGCAAGCTCAGCTCCTGGCCAGTAGCCGCCAAATCTATAGCCTGCCCGGTCACCATGCCGCTGCAGCCGCTGTAGCCGGCCAGCATAGACAGCAGTTTCACTGTTCGCTCAGCGGGTATATCGCTGAGTTCGGTCAGCTGCTGAAATGCCAGAGACTGCAGGCCATCACCGGCCAAAATAGCTGTGGCTTCATCAAACTGAATATGGCAGGTGGGTTTGCCGCGCCGCAGGTCATCATCATCCATAGCGGGCAGGTCATCATGAATCAGCGAATAAGCATGAATCATTTCCAGTGCCGCCGCCACTTTGGCAGTATTGCTATCGCTGTGGGCAACCGCCTCAGCTGCCGCAAAACACAGAGCCGGGCGCAGGCGTTTACCGCCATTAAAAACTGAGTAGCGCATGGCCGCAAAAAGAGCCTCCGCAGGGCCATGGGCTTGCGGCAGTATTTGCTCCAACTGAGCGTCGACCTGGTTGCAGTAGACGGCCAGAAGATGGTTAAGGTTATTGGGCATATAAAGCCTTAGTCATCCGCCTCAAAGGGCTGACTCACCAGTTCCTCACCCTGGCTTGTCAGCAACTCCACTTTCTGCTCCGCCTGTTTTAGTGCAGCCTGACATTCTCGGGCTACCTTAATACCCTGCTCAAAGGATTTGAGTGAATCTTCAAGGCTGAGACTGCCACCTTCCAAAGACTCGACCAACGCTTCAAGATTTTCCAGTTGCTGCTCAAAATCCACTGCTTTTTTTTCTGTTGCCACAATAAAAACTCACTGTAAAAAGTCGGTAAAACTGACCCACCACCCTAACCAACCCAGACATATTGGTCAATTGCCAGAGCACAGATAAATTGCGCGTTTGGCTGCTGCATTCGTTCTATATTTACCCGTAATACAATAGCTATTACGGATTGACAGGCCTAGATTGCCTGTTCAAAATAAACAGCATGGGTTGAGGCTACTTTTTATTTAAGGTTAGCCAAAACCTCAGGTTTAAATAGCTGGGAGCATCTAGTCTTCAGACTTTTATTTAATAGACCAACAATAGCCAAAGTAACCCGCAAAGCCCCGAGGGCTTTGCGACTAGCAGCCTCTCCTGTGTTTAATGGCATTACCAAATTCTATAACCCTGTCGCCTCTGGCGATGGGGTTTTTTGTCTTCAGAGGAGCTAAAACTCAGTGCAAACCAAAATATTGCGACTTAATCTAGCGGGGCAACCCATTGACTGGCTTAACTGGGAGGAGGCAGTCTGTATCTACGCCCGTGACCTGGTGGTCTGGACTTTGGGGGATACGGTGCGCAAGGTGCATGGTGGCATTTGCAGGCTAACGGGCAATAGGTCAGTGGTGGAGCTACCCAGCATTATTGCCTGTGGTGGTGAACAGCTGGCCAGACCACGCTCAAATTACCCGCTAAATAACCCCACGCTATTTGCACGGGATGGCCATATCTGCATGTATTGCGCCAGAGAGTTTGCCAGTATCCAGCTCACCAGAGATCATATTCAACCGGTCTCAAGAGCAGGTGCAGACCGCTGGGAAAATGTAGTGGCCGCCTGCCGCCGCTGCAACCAGCACAAAGCCAACAGGACGCCAGAAGAGGCCGGTATGGAGCTAGTGGCACTGCCATTTAAACCTAATAATGCAGAGTATTTAGCGCTGCTTAACAGCCGCCGTATTCGGGGAGACCAGATGGAGTTTTTGCGCAGTCAGTTTTCCAAGAACAGCCGGTTGCTTTAGGAAAAACCCTGGGCAAAGGTGAGTAGGATCAACGCCGGACAAAAGAACTTTACATACAGCGGCCAAATCTTCCAAAACAAGCCCTGTTCGATGTTCGGGCTGCCGCTCTTGAGTTCCTCAAGAATATTATTGCGATAGAAAATCCAGCCCGCAAAGATACACAGCATCATGCTTAGCAGAGGCTGCGCTCGCTCAGTAGTCATGGTAATTACCAAGCCAAATAGAGACTCAAAGTTGAGACAAATCGTGGCGCTAATTGCAAATATCGCCAAACCCACCAGCCAGGTTGCCTTGTGGCGGTTGACCTTATGGGCTTCCACCGCGTAGGACACCGGCACCTCAAGCATAGAAATCGATGAAGTAACCGCGGCAATAGACATCAGCACAAAGAAAGCCAGGCCCACCAGCAACCCAGTGGCACCCATGCCGTCAAATAGAGCCGGCAACACCTGAAAAATCAGGTCTGGCCCGGCAATTAAATTGCCGCTCTCTGCATAAATAGTCACACCCAGATTCTGCGCCACAAAAATAGCCGGTAACACCAGCAGTCCGGCTAAAAATGCAACGGAAGTGTCAGTCAAAGTGACCAGCGCGCCAACGGTGGGCAGATTTTCATCAGCACGGATATAGGAGCCATAGACCAGCATGGTACCCACACCCAGAGACATAGAGAAAAATGCCTGGCCCATGGCGCTGACAATTAGCTTAGGATTGGTGATTTGAGAAAAGTCCGGCACCAGATAATGCTTAAGTCCCTCCATGGCACCTTCTTGGGTTAGCACATAGATAATCAGCGCGCCCATCAATAGAAATAAAGAAGGCATAAGGCGGCTGGACCACCTCTCAATACCCTGTACAACACCAGCACTAATAATTAGCACAGTTAGTAGTATAAAGAACGCCGCAAAACCAATATTGCGCACCAAACTAAATTCTGTCAGCCAATTGCCCATAGATGCCAGACCCAGCACTGAAGCTGCAGGCTCAAGCATAAAGGCAATCATCCAGCCCGCCACAATGCTGTAAAAGCTCAGGATCAGCCCTGCCGTAACCATGCCGGCAATACCGGTCAACTTGCCGATAGTCTTGGCGGTTTGCCCGGGAGATATAGCTTGCAGAGCATTGACCATATTGGCGCGAGTGTGACGACCAATAATCAACTCCGCCATCATCGCCGGGTAGGCCAGTAAAAAGGCCAGAATCAGATACATTATCAGGAATGCAGCGCCGCCATTTTCAGCGGCATTGGTGGGGAAGCCCCAGATATTGCCCAACCCAACGGCAGAGCCAGAGGCGGCAAAAATAAACGCCAGCCTTGATGAGAACTCACCTCTTTGCATTACTGTATTCCTGATATTATTTTATCCAGCCGATGATTCTAGGGCATTCCAAGGGCAAATTCGACGGTTAAATTGTTTTGATCAAAGTCAGTTCCTGTTGCTGAGGACTGTGTTAGAATCGCCGTCCTCTGGGGGCGTTTTGGATTCGACGACGGTTACAAAACCTCCGGTGCATGCCGAGATGGTGACCAATCTCGTTAATCCAAAGTCGCAAACTTATAGTTGCCAACGACGACAACTACGCACTAGCTGCTTAAACCCCAGTGTAGTGCCGTCTGACTGGAGCCGTGCTTATGCGTCCAGAGTTTGACATCCCTCGGGAGAGATAACGCTCAGGCGTCATATCTCATAAGATCGTGATGAAGCTTGTTCGGGGCGGATTCACTAAAAATTTACCGAAATCGTGCGTTGTGCGCCCTGTCAGTCGGGTTGCAGCGCCCTAAAATTAAAGACTGAACTAAGCATGTAGAGCCGTAGGCAGCGGACTGGCGGACGCGGGTTCAATTCCCGCCGCCTCCA
>Ga0206129_10000048_pt1 | contig 193807 bp, 156 predicted proteins | sample Helgoland_Spring_8_FD_148616 | JGI IMG/M metagenome (GOLD analysis project Ga0206129, IMG submission 148616) | Pelagic subsurface seawater microbial communities from Kabeltonne, Helgoland, North Sea - Helgoland_Spring_Bloom_20160502_2 | ecosystem: Environmental > Aquatic > Marine > Epipelagic...
AAAATTGTTTCCGCTGACTTGTATGGCTTTACTATTGGGGGTTTCTTCTTGTAAGGACGAAGTTCAAATACGCGAGAAGAAGTTTACAGTTCCCTCTACTTATTCCTTTGATAATGTTGATTATAGCTTGTCTCTGTGGGAAATTGTTTGGTGAATTCTAAGATATTCATCGGGAGTTCTGTTATTTATTAGAACGAATCGACCATCTCAGAATGTATTATATTTACGTTGCGGGAAATTGCAGGGGAATCAGAATAATTTCTATATTCATCCTCTAACTAACACAATATTCCTATGAAAAACTTAATGTTAACGGTCATTGCGGCCAGTTTACTTGCATCATGCAGTACTTTAACTTCAGATGAAGCGCGCGAATTTCAAACTTCGATGGAGAAGGCAAATGCAGTTACACAAGAGCATGCAGATGCATTCTATAATGCGCTTAATGACGACTTCGCTTTCTATAATGGGGCAACGGGGGGATTATGGCCAAAATCAGAAATAACCGTAACTCCGGATTGGTTTGATGAGGATACGACTTATTCGGAATTCTTAAGTACTCATGAATCGGGTAACGTGGTAAGTGCATTCGGTAAAGGAGTTTCTAAATACGGAATGTTCGAGATAAATACTCGGTTCCACGCACTTTATACAAAGGCAGATGATGGCTCTGTGAATTGGCTTAGAAATATGGCCATCAATGAGCATCTTTTGGCTTTCAGATGGATGGATTTGAGCATTAAAGATGATGACCGATTTAGTGAATTGTTTCAAGGAATGGCAAGGTCAGCAACTACGCTTCGATTCTCTACTGCAGCAGCGTATAGTGATTCACTAGCGTCAGAATATCCAGATTATGCACCTGCTCATTTTGGTCACTTTTTGAAAGCTTGGCAGGATAACGATGAAACGGGCATGATAGATTTGGTTGAGTCAATATCAGGCAAGCTAGATAATGAAAATCACGCTGAAACAGAATGGATGATGGGCATCACTGCAGATAGTAAAGAGATGCGCACGTATCATTGGCAAAATGCTTTGAATTTATCTCCTAATGCGCCCCTGATAACTGTTTTTTATTCGTTTAATCAACCAAACGTCGCTGTTAAGGAAGCGGTTGTTAGAAGAGTTTTGGAAAGACATCCAGGGAATGCAGGATTGTGTAACGTTATGGGTTACATACTCATGGGTCAAGATAAAATGGAAGAAGCCAAGAAATATTTTGAATTCAATATGAATTACAATGATGATCTTGCTAATTCATTTGATTCAATGGGGGATTGGTATGCGAAAAATGGAGACTCTGAGAATGCTTTAGAGATGTTCCAAAAGGCGGCAGAAATGGATCCTGATAATTTCACATTTAATCCATCTCGCTTGGAAGAGTAGATTCTCTCCTAATTAAAAGCAAGAAAGCCACTGATAGTATCAGGTTGAAATATTCAATCTCCTCAGTGGAGGTTTTAGTATATTCCTTAATCACTGAATTTGTGCCGATAATAAATTTATTAGCAAAGAGATTATGGGATCCTAGTGTATCAATCATGGACTAATTTGAATTTTGCTAAATCATCTTACTTATCGAAAGTAGTTCTTAAGAGATAATCAGCTACCCAAGATCTGAATTTGCTGAGCCAACAGAGCAACTTCCAGTTGTATGTCGGCCCAATCCTAGTAAACCAACAATTGTAAAGCTAATGTTTTGAGGGCTATTGATGGAATGGTATATTTGACTGAATTAAAACCAATTACTGTGCGGTATAGATGTATAAACCTTTAAAAACGAAAAAAATTAGATTATGAAAAACAAAATGAAATTATTAATGGCTATGACTTTCGCAGGAGTAATAAGTTTTACTTCTTGTAAAAAAGACTCAGCAAACACAATGGACCCGATGAGTATGGAAATTGCAACTGAAGAAGCTTCTGTAAGGCTAGCTAATTCAGGCTATCAAGAAGAGATAACTAATGAATTAATAAGTGCTAATGGTCAAGAATATTATACTGAAGGAACAATTGAATACAAATCAGGAAATGAAGTATTAGCAGTTGTAAATTTTGAAACAAATTCTAATGAAAACGCAAGCTTAATACAAAATGGAATTTCAACAGAATTTGACCTTAAAAAGAAAAAGCAAGGCTCAAAATACAAGAAAGTAATTATTAAGCCTTTAGTGAAAACAGATGATTGTGATTACATTGTAGCAGGAATCATCAAGTATTTCGACTACAAAACTGGAGCTTATTTAGCAACAATTGATTATGGAAATGGAACTTGTGACGAATGGGCAACTAAAACATGGCCAGCAGGAAGCGAAGGCGACAAAACATGGTCTGCAGGAACCAAAACTTTTAGTTTAGATGAGTGGAAATCTGGAGGTAAGAAATAGTTAATAATTTGCAATAATATGGTCAACTTTATCTACTTAGTGTAAAGTTGACCATACTAATTATTAGACCAGAACCATTAGCCAAGACTAAAAGTCCAATGGCTAAAGTGGTTAAGGTTGGTTTTGTCATGATTTTATTTTTTTGTGTTTAGTCCGCTATCTAGACCTCCACGTTAAGAATCTGCAAAAAGAATAATTCATTGCTTTTTATTCTCTTAATCGGAAATATTAAGGTTACGATAAACTGCATTGACAGACCAAATTGGATTATCTTAGGAAGAGAGAGGCTGGACTAATTTGAATTTTGCTAAATCGTCTTACTTATCGAAAGTAGTTCTTAAGAGATAATCAGCTGCCCAAGATCTGAATTTGCTGAGCCAACAGAGCAACTTCCAGTTGTATGTCTGCCCAATCCTAGTAAACCAACAATTGTAAAGCCAATGTTTTGAGCATACTTTGTATGCAAATAGTATGCAAATGCCTTTAACTAAAAAAGGGTCTCAAGAATTAATTATCCTGAAACCCTTTGTTTAAATGGCGGAGAGAGAGGGATTCGAACCCTCGTTACGTTTCCGTAAACACGCTTTCCAGGCGTGCGCGTTCAACCACTCTGCCACCTCTCCTAAATACCTTAAAATAAGGGCTGCAAAAGTAATGATTCATTGGTTAATTTCCACCAGGGCTAACGGAAGGGTCAATAGCCACAGCTTGCTGTATATAATTGTTTCCCCGCTGAATATCTCCCAGTTGATTGTAGAGTATGCCTAGATTCAGCAACACTCTTGCGTTCTCAGGTTCAATTTCTAATGCCTTACTGAAATTAATAATGGCTGAATCTGCTCGACTCATCATGGCATATACAATCCCTATTTTCTGATAAGCCGCAGCATTTTGCGGATCAACTTCTAAAGCTTTCGCTAAATACTTCTTGGAGTTGGCCAAGTCATTCAAATTTTTACCGTAAACCTCGCCTAAACTTGAATAAATCCGCGAACGCTCCTTTCCTCGCTTAATAGCAATTAAGGCCTCATATCCTTTAATGGCCGATTGTGGATCACCTTTTTCAGCAGCCGTATTGGCGACAACTTCCAAATTGGTAACAATCCTTGCATCATTGCTCTTCTTTTGAGCTGCTTGAATGAAGTAATGTACACTATAAGGGTAATTTCCCATCTCAAAATAGATGTTCCCAATGATGTCGAGGGGAGGAAAATATCCTGGGTATATTTTCAATGACTGCAGGCAATACTGTTCCCCTTCTTTTAAAATCTTAGCTTTTTGTTGTGGATTGGCAGTTTCTTTCGCCTTTTCCAGCAATTCACTTCCCATCGTCATTTTCACCTTTGCTGATCCATCAGAAGTATCGACATCCGCTTCAGCCAGTGACCGATCATTCTCCCATGCAAAATTTCTCGCAATGGTTTTTCCTGAAAATCCAACAAGCATCGCGATCAATAAAAATGAACTGACCTTATTACCCAATTTCTTTTCAATGACTCCAGTAAACAAATACGCAAAGATTAGTGCATATCCTAGTGATGGAATAAACAGAAAGCGCTCATTCATAAACGCTCCAATGTCAAAAAAGAGGTTGCTGAACAAGATGAATGTGCCAAAATAGATCAGTAAGCCATAACCAATAATACTAGCCGTTCTTCCTTTGATTCTTTGATAGAGCGTAAATAATCCATAACCAAAAATCAGCGCGTAAAGCACAAGTGATACCATAGACCAAGGATCTGACCAATCAACATAAGGTCTCGCCCCTGCTTCTAGCTCAGCGAATGTTCTGAATGGGTGAAAAGGATAATAATCATGCGTCAACGGGTGAGGCCACACCATCAACTTCAAGTAAATGCCCATTGTGAAGAAAATACTTGCCATACGCTCACTATCTGTCGCCTGCAAATAGGGTTTGTTCATAAGCTCCTGAGCCACATCAAGGCTCGCTCCTTGATCAGCAAAAACAACCAAGCGAATACCTAAATAAACCAGTGTAAAAAAGGCTATTGGTGCCATTGCGGTCAAAGATTCCTTCAGATTTCCCTTTGGGAAAAAGATCAAGGTGAGCGGAATCACTCCTAAAAATGTCACTGAAGATTCCTTTGAGAAAAGGCTCAGAATGAACCAAACTCCCGACAGCAAAAGCTCCTTGTTTGAGCGGTTGTCTATATAGATAAGCACAGATCTAAACGCGAGCAATGCGAACAGTAAACTCATGATCTCATCGCGACTTTTAATATTAGCGGTAACCTCCGTGTGAAGCGGGTGAGCGAGATAAATCAGGACCGTTAAAAAGGCTAAACTCCACCACCATTTCTTCTCTTTCCATCCGAAAATGCGCCTCAATACTGAAAGCAGCAACACACCGATCAGCCCATAAAGAACTACATTGATAAAGTGAGATAATCCTGGGCTTTTTTCAAATAATTGCCACTCAATGGCGTGTGTTGTAAGAGCAAGTGGTCGATAACGACCTCCTTCAACCAAGTTTTTCTTTGACCCAAAAAATCCGACCATCAAGTCGTTGGTCCAAATGTCTTTGATGCCGCTGAATCCCTTTTTGGTGAATTCATTAGCCGTGATATAGAGCTTGTCATCTAAGGCATACTCAAACGAAATGGTGTTGGCATAAAGCAAGAAGCCAAAAGCAAACACTAGGAAATAAGGTAAATAATTTTTCTTCGGAGCTTCCTCTACCTTTTCAATTGGCGTTTCTGGAGCCTCAACCTGTTCTGGTTCTTTCTTCTTCGGTGTATATCCTTTTCGCTTTGCCATATTAACTTACAGAAAGTTCGCCTTTAAGATTCGTTGCAATTCTATCTCTTACCCACTCAGAATCATCACTTTGTCCCAACAAAAACATCAGTTTGGTTACAGTAGCTTCTAAAGTCATATCTCCACAACTTACAACACCTGCACTCAACAAACCAACACTTGTTTCATACTTCCCTTGTTCCACGTTTCCTTTCGCACATTGTGTGACATTGACAATGACAACACCTCTTTTCACCGCGCTTTCAATGGCTGTCATCAACCATTGGTGACGAGGAGCATTTCCTGATCCAAATGTCAAAATGATTATTCCTCTGAGGTTTTCATTGGTCAATACAGCCGTCACCAACTGCTCGGTGATTCCTGGAAAAAGGGTCAAAACGGCTATGCGATTATCAAACCCATCTTGTACCGAAAACTCTTCTCGCTCACAGCGGAAAAGCTCATTGAAATCAAAGTTCAAATTGACTCCCGCTTTCGCTAACTTAGGATAATTCGGTGAGATGAACGCGTCAAAAGCCTCAGTGCTAAACTTCTTAGTGCGATTCCCTCTGTAAAGCATGTCTTCAAAATAGATGGCTACCTCTTGCAACACAGGCTCATCATGCATGCGTAACGTGGCAAACTCCACCGCTGTGATCAAGTTTTCACGAGCATCTGTTCTAATCATGCCAATGGGCAATTGAGACCCTGTCAATATCACTGGCTTCTTTAACCCTTCAAACATGAAGCTCAAAGCCGATGCCGTATATGCCAGTGTATCAGAACCGTGTAAGATCACGAAACCATCGTATTCTTCGTAATTCTGCTTAACAATTTCAGCAATGGCCATCCAATGTTCAGGCTCTATGTCAGAACTGTCTAAAGGCTGTTCAAACGATACTGAACTCAGTTTAGCATCGAGCTTTTTCAATTCTGGAACTTGTTCTAACACATGCTTCAGATTGAACGGAACCAACGTTTGACGGTCTTCCGACTCTATCATGCCAATGGTTCCTCCTGTATATATTATCAATATTGAGGTCACCGTGCGAAGTTGAAAGTTTTATCGAAATAAACCCCAACTGTCGCCATTACTTGTGTTCTACCCGTCAACATTGGGTTAACTCCAGCTTCTCTAGATGAAAAACCCTCTGGGTAATTCGCTAAAGGTGAATTAGGGTCATAGAGCATTCTGCTTTCTATTCTAAAAAATCCCTTTTCGCTCGGTTTGTACTCGAGGCTAATCGTTCCTCCATAAATAGTCATTCCACCATTCGCTCTCGATGTCAAAGCAGCCCTTGAGCTACCGTCAGTGGCAACAACTGGGTTTATTCTTCTACTATTGATCGATTGCTCGTCACTAAATATTTCTCCTCTTAAGCCAATTGCAAACTCATTATTCACATGATACTTCACCGTTGCCAATCCAGCAACTAGTGGCTCAGGTAGCCAGTCTAAGTTGCGCTTCCATTCATTGGCAAAGGCGATATCTACCCCCAATTGAACATCCACTTTTTTGAATGTGAGATTCGTGTAGACATTCTGATAAACCAAATATCCATCATCCAACAAGCCAACGTTCTCCTGGCCTGCCATTCCAGAATAACTTGTATACACCTTATCACTCCATTTCTTAGAAACAAGTAAACCAAACGTTTTGAATTCATTGTTATCAATGTGCAAATTGTAACCGTTGATGGCGTGCGCCTCAAAATGCCAATCGTTTTTAGTGTCGTAAGAAAGTCGTGCACCACTCTGATAGAAAGGGCCGTAGAACGTTCCGAGTGAAATGATACTCATCAGATTGTCTTTTGGCAAAAAGCTTTCTGTTCCCACGTGCGTTTTGAAAAAGCCAACATCTAACCATAAACGTTCGGCTAATCGAACCCCCGCATTCGCTTCTTGGATAAACCGATAGTTATTGGCCCATGTAATCGCTGGAATATCTCCAAAGTGAAACGTAGCCACTCCTCTCACTCTATCTGAAGTGTAGGCCCCTGTTACTTGAGCAATGTTTAATCCAAAATTGTTATGGTAAGCGCCAATGCAATCATGCTGTTGTTGAGCAACATCATCGCCATTGGAGTACCATGAATAATAGCCATCGGCATAAGCTCCAAAAGTTAATGTAGGATCTATATCAGCTTTTAGAGAGTCTTGGGCCGAAGCATCAATCGTCCATAAAGTCAGTAAAAGCAGTAGCGTCTTCTTCATGCGTGGGTATGTTAAGTTTGAAAAGGTCAATGCAGTTTTGTGTAGTCACTTGGATTATTTCATCCACATTTTTATGATAGCAATCGGCCATTTTTTGTGCCACCAAAGCCGTGTATGCAGGTTCATTTCTTTTACCTCGATAAGGCACAGGAGCGAGATAAGGTGCGTCCGTTTCAAGAACGAAGTGCGATAAGTCAATCTCAGAAATATATTGATCAATCTTCCCGTTTTTGAAAGTAACTACACCGCCAATGCCCATTTTAAACGTGCCGTAATCAATGATTTTTTGGGCTTGTTCTTTGGTGCCTGTGAAACAGTGAAAGACACCTCGTAAATGTTCATCATGCACGCGATCGAGCACTTCAAATATTTCATCAAAAGCATCCCGCACATGAATTACAATGGGAAGCTTAAGCGCTTTCGCCCATTCAATTTGCATTTCAAAGGCTTTAACTTGGATGTCTAAGGTTGATTTGTCCCAATAGAGGTCAATACCAATTTCTCCCACCGCCCAATATTTTCGAACCGGCTGAAAAAGGTGCCGCTTGATGACTTCCAGTTGTGTTTCAAAATCATCTTTAACGGAACAAGGATGCAGGCCCATCATGGGGAAAGCATGATCAGGAAGACGGTCTTGAGCGCGATGCATTTGTGGAATGCTTTCTACATCCACATTGGGCATCAAGAAATAACGAACGCCTGCATTTCGTGCCTGTTCGATCATCTCAGAGAAATCATCATCAAACTCGGGAAGATAGATATGGGTGTGACTGTCAATCAGCATGATTCAAATGTAATGTGAAAGCTGTTGCCAGCAAATGCCGCTTTTTGATTTTGCTCAGCTACATTCGTGCAAATTCGAGACCTTCGCTTTCCAATGAACCTCACCAAAATACTCATCGTACGTTTTAGCTCAATAGGAGATCTGGTGCTTACTACGCCCATAATCCGTGCGCTAAAGACACAACTTGAAGGTGAGGTAGAAATCGATTTTATCACCAAAACGGTCAACGCTGCTATTCTTGAGGCTAATCCATACTTAACTAAGGTCATCTCTATTGATAAGCACGTGAGTGAAGTTGCTGAGTTATTAAAAGACAACACGTATGATTATGTGATTGACCTTCACAGCAATCTGCGCTCAAGGCAAGTGAAGCGAGCATGCAAATCATTATCGTTCACACTGGATAAGCGAAATTTGGCAAAGTGGATTTACGTGAATACCAAGAAAGAATTACTCCCAATTGGGCATGTGGTGGAGCGAAGTTTTGCCGCGGTGCAAGGATTAGGAATTGAAAATGATGGCAAGGGTTTGGATTATTTCATTCCTGAAAAGTCAAACGTAGACTTGAATACGCTTCCTGAAGCTGTCCGAAATGGATATGTATGCTATGCCATCGGAGGCAAAATGAAAGGAAAAATTCTTCCGACAGATAAGATCATCGCCATTTGCAAGGCCATTGACAAGCCAGTGGTTTTGTTGGGCGGGCCAGAAGATAGGGCCGTTGGTGATGAAGTTGTAAAGGCCTGTGGAAAGCGTGTTTTCAATTCTTGCGGAGCGTTCAGTCTGCATCAATCAGCGAGCATTTTAGCACAATCCGAAAAGGTGATTACACATGACACTGGTTTGATGCACATTGCAACCGCATTAAAAAAACCAGTGATATCTATTTGGTTGGCCACAACACCTCAAATTGGGTTCTCGCCTTGGCAAGCATCAGCAGGATCTCAAATCGTTGAGGCAGATTGCAATAAAAGACCCACGAGCAAACTAGGAAACCGTGGATATCAAGATGGCTGTGTGTTCAATATTGATATAAATCACGTGGCTCAATTGGCAAACGCCTAATCCAAACTGAGTTCAATCGTTGGATCCCAGAACAACTTTCGAAATTCCTTCACCTGATCTTTCTGCACTTCCACACCCTCTAATACAAGCAATTCTTCCATTTCAAAAGGGGGTTTAAAATGCATTTTTCCAGTGAGTAAACCTTGACTATTCACTACTCTATGAGCAGGAACTGAGGGAGTTTGATCATGCGCGTTATTCATTGCCCAACCGACCATTCGAGCAGAACGCGGTGCGCCCAGATATTTTCCAATGGCTCCATAGTTAGTAACGCGTCCGCGAGGAATTAAGCGCACAACTTGGTAGACTTGATCGAAAAAATCCTTTTCCATAAATACAAATGTAAAATGCGCTGACTGTCACCGAATGCACGTTTCACTTTATCTATCAAAAAATCTAATGATGTTCAAACTACTTTCGCGCCATGAAGTCGTTCCGGGCATTGCCACTTTTCTTAATACTGATCCATTCGGTTATCGCCTCAGGGCAAGAAGATGTTATGCGCAAAACTATTCCAGCGACTCGGTCAAGTGAGCGACCCAAAATTGATGGCGACTTGAGCGATGCTGTTTGGGAGGCCGCGCCAATAGCGAAAGACTTGGTGATGTTTGAGCCTCAAAATGGTGGACCTGTAAATAAGAACATGCAGACTGAAGTGCGTGTGTTGTATGATGACAATGCCATTTATATTTCAGCGAAGCTTTTCGATCAATCACTAGATAGTATTTTAACCCAACTAACCCAACGCGATTCTTACAATGAAAACAATGACTGGTTCGGGTTTTTCATCAATCCATATAATGATGGATTAAGCGATTTCAATTTTTGGATAACAGCTGCTGGGACACAAGCTGATGCAAAAACAACGGTCAATGGTGACGATTTCAGCTTGAATTCTGTTTGGAAAAGTGCCGTACAAATTACCGATTGGGGATGGACGGTTGAAGCGGAAATACCGTGCATCGCCCTTCGATTTCCCGAAACACCCGTCAAAGACTGGGGCATAAACTTCATGCGCAACGTTCGCAGAAATCGGGAAACATCCACCTGGAATTTTCTGGATAAAAGCTCGGGATATCGTTTTGAATACCAATGTGGCCTTCTTACAGGAATGACCAACATCGACCCTCCTGTGCGTCTATCAGCAATGCCTTATTTATCCGCCTATGCTGATGATTTTGATGGTACTTCAAATTATGACATCAATGCTGGATTGGATCTTAAATATGGCATCAATGAAAGCTTTACGCTGGACATGACACTTATTCCTGACTTTGGTCAAGTAGCTTTTGATCAACAGTTTCTAAATCTATCCCCTTTCGAAAATCGCTTCGATGAAAATCGTCAGTTTTTCACAGAAGGAACAGAGCTCTTTACTATAGGAGACTTATTATATACTCGAAGAATTGGTGGCGAGCCCAAAAACATTCGTGGGCAAGACCTGAATTCCAACGACAGCGTGTCTATCAAACAAGAATATACGCGCCTGCTTAATGCAGTCAAGGTTTCTGGTAGAACTAAAAACAACTTAGGCATTGGAGTCATGAATGCCATAACGGATGATAATTTCAGCATTAAAATTGAAAATGGTGTAGAAACTAAATTGCTCACCGAGCCTTTGACTAATTACAATGTGCTGGTGCTTGATCAGCGTTTCAATCGAAACTCATCCATAAGCCTGGTCAACACAAACACGATGAGAAAAGGTGCTGCTCATGATGCTAATGTTGCCGCGCTTTTAGGTTCTTTCATTTCAAAATCAGGGAAATACTCTCTAAACGTTGCAGGAAAACAGAGTGCAATTTTTGAAAACAACACCATTGACGATGGTTACAGCGGATGGTGGGAGTTGCAGGATGTGGATGGACTTTGGAGATGGGAAATTGGTCAGTGGATAGCTACCGATAATTTTGATATTAATGATCTGGGTTTTCAGCAGCGTAATAATGAACAAGTGCAATACGCCTCTTTGGAATATAGAAGCATTCAGCCAAAAGGAAAATTCAACCGAGTAGAACACGAGGTTTGGACTTCATATCGCTTTCTACAAAGGCCATATCGTTATGAATACTTGAGTTTTTCTACCGGGTATTTGGATTAACAAGAAGCTTTTTTGCTTCAGGTGCGGATATAACTGTTCGACCGATAGATAGCTATGATTACTTTGAAGCTCGCGAATTTGGGCGTCAGTTTAAACTACCTCCCTTGGCCGAAGCGTCCTCATTTATCTCTACTGATTATAGGAAAACTATTGCCCTTGATGCAGGAGTGAGAGGTGGTTATCAATCAGATTTTGACCGTTATTTCTATTCCATCAGAGTGGCTCCGCGGTTTCGATTTGGCGACCATTTCTTTGCCGTAATCGAAAGCATCGTGACCGATACTCGAAATGATTTTGGCTTTGTGCCTGACACCCTCGAAAACTCTATTTTCTTTGGCCGTAGGAATACATTCTCCGTTGAAAATATAATCAACGCTCAATTTGTATTTACACCCACTTCTTCTCTCACTTTGGCATTGCGCCATTCCTATACCGATGTTGATTATCTCTCTTTCTACTTTCTGGAAAATAGTGGCGAATTGACCCCTTTTGATCTTGGCGGTGTAAATGACCTCAACTTCAACACCTTTAATATTGACCTGAAGTATTCGTGGTGGTTTGCCCCAGCAAGCGAACTGGTATTGCTTTACCGAAATGTCATCGCAAATGCTGGCAAAACTGTGGGAGAATCATATTTCCAAAACTTAGACAGGACGCTTCAGTCGCCAATGCAGAATAACATTTCTATTCGCCTCACCTATTTCCTAGATTACAATAGCACAAGAAATAGGCTAAAGAGAGGCTAAGACTTTTTGAAATCGTATCGTAAATACTTGATCGACTTGCCCTGTTCGAGCCACATTTGCTCATAGTAGGTGCGGATGTTTAGCACCTTTTGCATCGTTTCATCAAGTGCGTTTATTCCGTGTTCGTACAATCTATCTGTGTCAAAAACCTTTTCAAATTGACACCCTGTTCGCTCTTGATTGAACTCAGGAATGGACTCATCGCGCGTATATTCATAAAGGTCTGTACTATCAGACTTCAAATTAAGTGTTCCTTCAGGCTTTAAAATATGTTTGTACCGATCTAAAAACAGCCTACTTGTGAGCCGTTTTCGGGGCTTTTCCATCTGCGGATCAGCAAATAAAATCCAAATCTCATCTACTTCATTTTCTGCAAAAAACGAGGCAATCATATCAATTTTAGTGCGAAGAAACCGCACATTGGTGATCCCTTTTTCTTCCACTTCAGTGGCGCCTGAAAACATGCGCGCACCTTTGATGTCCATTCCTATAAAATTCTTCTCTGGATAAATTTGGCCCATCCCCACAGCATACTCTCCTTTTCCGCATGCCAATTCGAGCACAATAGGATTATCGTTTCCGAATTCCTCCCTCCACTTGCCTTTCAATCGATAATCCTTATTCAAAATCTCCTTGAAAGGTGGTTCAAGGACGTGAGCCATTTCCTTGACTTTGGCAAATTTCATCAGCTTATTTTTTCCCATTTTAAAAATCAGGATTAATAGCTACTAAATCGATCTCTGATGGAACCGTTCCTCGCTTCATGGTCAATATGGTTGAAATCATGTCTGCTACATCCTCTGGCTGAACAAACTCTTCTTTTGGTGCCTCCATTCCATCCCAGCTGGATGTATTGATGGATGATGGAAAGAATCCGGTAACCTTAACACCAAGCGGCAAAAGCGTTTGATGCAATAGTTTGTGATATCCCCAAAAGGCAAACTTAGAAATCGTATAACTCGCTGCTTCAACTCGTGGTTGGCGATTGACTACAGAGCAAATATTGAATATACTTCCTGACTTTTGCTCTTCGAATTTTTGGAGCAACTTCTGCGTTAAATAATAAGGTGCATAAAAATTAACCGCCATCTGAGTGTCCAATTTTTGGTCCTCGCCTTTCAAATTGTCAGGAATATAAACCCCAACATTATTAACCAATACATCCACGGATTCGCACGCTTTCAAAATTTCGTTTGCATAGTTCTCAATTTGAACTTGATCTGAAAAATCAATAGCATGAATCATCACTTCATTGCCAGATTCAGCTTCAATTTCACGTTTGGCTGTTTTCAATGCGTCTTCATTTCGAGCTGAAATCCAGACCCTGTAGCCTTCAGAAGAAAGCTTCTCCGCAATGCTTCTTCCCATTCCCTTTGTTGAACCTGTAACTATCGCATTTTTCATTTGGCAAAGATGGTGAGAATCTTTTCCTATTGCGAAGCACCTTTTTCTCCCTGATATTTATCAGAACTCCAATTTACAAGACAGTTTTTTCTCCTTATCGAATAGTATTTAATCCCTGAACTATATATTTACCATCACCTAAACTAAACATGAGAGTATTAATTATTGGTATTGTCCTAATCGTCTTGGCCGGGTGTTCATCCTCCAAGAAAAAGCCTATTGAACAGGCTGAGGTTAATCCACTGCCTTCCATGCAAGAAAAAGCCATTGAATCAGAACCAACTCCAGAAACAGTAAAAGTTACTGAAAGCGAACTTTGGCATTCTTATAATGAAGCCGATTTGCCCGACCTTGAAAAACGAATTTCTCCTAGTTCTTTTGAGCTTTATCGATGTGACTACTCCTCTGTTGTATCTACTCTTCACTCCAATTCTGCAGAGTTAGAGCTTCCTACAAAACAAGGATATGTAATTTTCATTTTAGAAAACTCAAGCACCATGAATGAGGAGCTCGCAGCTAAATATCCTGAAATTAAATCTTTCAAAGGAAAATCTACAGACGGCCGCTTGAGTATCCGCTTAGATACAAATGCAGAGGGTCTTTTTGCAGAAATAACAGGCATAGAAACAAAGCAATTAATATCTCCTTTATTAAAAGGAAATACAACTTTTTATGCGCTTCACAACGAAGACGCTTTGCCCCAATCCCCCAGAGACGAATCATTTGACTAATTATTTATGAAACATTTTTTTACTCTTTCAATCGCGATAATTTCTTCGTTAGGCTCCATGGCTCAAAACAGCATAATGGTGGCCAACAGCCAAATTAAAACTGATTACAAATCCTTCGTGTATGATTTGGATGAAGTGGCATTTCGTTCAGTGTTGGCGAGCGCGCCATTAGAAAACGCTTCGTATAAATCAGAAGGCATTGAAATATCGATTCCTTTTCCTGATGGATCAATGAAAAATGCACGAGTAGTTGAAAGTCCAATTATAGCGAAGGAGCTTTCAGAAAAGTACCCTGAAATAAGAACGTATAAAGTAATTGGAAGTGGCTTCACGGGGCGAATTGGCCTTACCTACAAAGGCTTTCACGGAATACTCTTTTCAACTGAAGGCACGGTGTATATTGACCCTATAGAGGGTCAAGAAGGCACTTATCACGCCTACGATCGAAAAGACTATATGGCATTTTATGCTCATTCAAAAGGTCATGAATGTTTGGTAAAAGATGAGTACACTGAAATGCAGGAGGTGATTCCGCATATAAAAGAGATGGGGAATCGCACAGGTGAGCAATTAAGAACGTATCGCCTTGCATTAGCTTGCACAGGAGAATACGCTCAGTTTCATGGAGGAACTATTCCGGGCGTCTTGAGCGCCATGGTTGTAAGCATGAATAGGGTAAATGGAGTGTACGAAAAGGATTTTTCAATCACGATGGAAATCATTGGCAACAATGATCAATTGATCTTTTTGGATGGGAACACAGATCCTTACACCAATAATAGCGGAGGCACTATGCTTGGTCAGAATCAAAATACAGTAGACAATATCATTGGATCAGCGAACTACGACATCGGCCACGTTTTCAGCACTGGTGGAGGCGGAGTGGCATTTTTAGGCTCTGTTTGCGGAGGGAGTAAAGCTGGCGGTGTAACTGGAGGTGGTTCACCAACTGGAGATCCTTTTGACATTGATTACGTAGCACATGAAATGGGTCATCAATTTGGTGGCAACCACACTCAAAACAACGATTGCAATCGAGTACAAAGTGCGGCTTATGAGCCGGGAAGTGCTTCTACAATTATGGGATATGCCGGTATTTGCGCTCCCAACTTACAATCCAATTCTGACGATTATTTCCATGCAGGGTCATATAATGAAGTGGTTGCTTTCAGCCAATTTGGTAATGGAAACTCATGTGCAACTGCTACAAACACAGGAAACACACCTCCTGCGGTAACCGTTACGAATGAAGTTTATACAATCCCAAGAGAAACTCCGTTTGTATTGAGAGGTTCCGCAACTGACGCAGATGGAGATAACATCTCCTATTGCTGGGAAGAAATGGATTTAGGACCTACAGGAGATCCTGATAATCCTTCAGGAAACGCGCCAATATTTCGTTCTTTCGACCCTCTTGGAATTGGTGAGAGAACATTTCCTGGATTAATAAGCATCATTGGAAATACAACTGTAGTTGGTGAAACCTATCCAACTTATTCACGTGGCCTAACTTTCAGATTGACTGCTCGCGATAATAACATCGCTGGTGGAGGCGTTGCCTTTGATGAATTAGATATGCAAGTAGATGGCAGTAAAGGTCCTTTTCTTGTCACTTCTCCAGCAACAAACGAACAAGTTGAGGCAGGTACATTTTACACCGTTACATGGGATGTTGCCCAAACAGATCAAGCTCCTATTAACTGTCAAACAGTAAACATCTACTTATGCATCAGCAGTGGCTTGACAATAACGGATACTTTGGCAGAAGGAGTGCCTAACAACGGAAGTTATACCTTACAGATGCCCAATGTTAACGGTGCTGGCAGAAGAATCCGCGTTGAAGCCGCAGACAATGTATTCTTCAATCTCAACCCTGGAGTTTTTCAAATTGTATCTCCAACGGCTATTGAAGGAGCAACAATTAATCTCAACCTGACTCCTGACTTCGCAAGCAGCTCGCTTAATCTTGATTGGAACGATGATATTCCAAATGAGTCCAACTGGCATGTTGAGCGATCTGATAACACCACTGGAAACTTTTCTTTAATTGCTACCCTTCCAGGTAATACAACGAGCTATTCTGACGCATCGGTTTCGATGAATGGAACACCCTATTTCTATCGCGTATACGCTTCAAATGGTGCGGGAAATTCAGCATTCAGTAATGAAGTAACCTATTCTGGTGTTGGTATAAGTGAATTAGCTGCTTTAAATATTAAGGTATATCCTAATCCTGCCTCAGGCGTTTTATTCTTGCAATTGGACAACGGAATCATTGCGTCAGAAGCTAAAATCTTCAATAGTCAAAGTCAACTAATGAAGTCATTCAACTTGAAAAGTAAGACTGATCAATTGAACATAAGCGACTTGTCTTCAGGGTTCTATTTTTTGAGTGTTCAGACAGACAAAGGAGCGGTAACAATTCCTTTCCAAGCGATAGATTAAAGCCTTTAGCTTTCTTTGAAGTCGGATGGCAAGCAAAACTGTTTTAGTTGCTCCTTTGCATTGGGGCTTAGGTCATGCAGCACGCTGTATTCCAATCATTGAACAACAGCTTGCTGAAGGAAATAGGGTTCTCATTGCCGCGAGCGAAGGACCGCGAGCTCTGCTAAATACGCGTTTCAATTCTCGGTGCACGTTTATTGAAATTCCTTTTATGAGGATCACATATCCTAAAGATGGAAACATGGCTCGTCATTTCTTCTTCAAAGGACCATCATTATTGTGGAATATATGGCGCGAGCACTTGTATCTGAGGTCACTTGTTCAAAAAGAAAACATAGATGCAGTCATTTCAGACTCAAGGTTTGGATTATGGAATAAGCGTGTGCAAAGCATCTTTATCTCCCATCAAATAGAAATTAAAGCGCCACTATTTCAAGGGCTCATTAACAGACTCAATCGTTGGGTGATGAATCGTTATGATGAAGTTTGGATTCCAGACTATGCTGATAAACCAGGATTGGCGGGTGATTTGTCTCATTCTCAAAAGATGCCTTTGAGGTATAAATACATCGGCCCTTTGAGTCGTTTCAATAAAAAAATAACTCAAGGTACTAGTGCCGGCAAAGTAGTTGTGATTGTGAGCGGGCCTGAACCACAGCGTACTCTTTTTGAAAACCAAATCATAGCTCGATTCAAAGCCTCTTCCGAAAAAGTAATCATCCTTTCAGGTAAACCCCACATAGAAAACAAGGAAGAAGCAGATAACATTACTATTGTCAACCATCTCAATGACGATGATCTAATCAAAGAGTTAGAATCTGCATCAATGGTGATCGCACGAAGCGGCTATTCTACCATCATGGACTTCCATGTATTAGGCGTAAATGCGGAATATATTGCAACTCCTGGACAAACGGAACAGGAGTACCTAATGCAGCTGCACTCCTAGAAACTAGAGAATATATCCCCGAAAACTATTCCTTTCTTCCTCCAAACTGAGCTGAGGGTAACTCTTCTCGAGTTGATCAATAATCTCTAACTGTTTTTTCAAAAATCTCTGAAAGGAATTGCTTTCTGGATCTAAAGGTCGATGAGATGCCGCTTGGATCACTGCGGAAATTTCTTTGCAAATAATTCTGGTTTCATCCGAGAAAAAACTGGTCTGAAACTTCTTCCACACATATTCTATCGCCTGTGGACTTGGGTGAAGCATATCCGATGCATAAAAACGATAATCTCGCAAATCATCCATCATAAACTCATACCCCGGGAAATAGTGGCATGAATCAAACTCGTCAACTACCGCATGAACAGCACTGAGCAATTGAGATTTACTTCTTTGATTTTCAATAGCACCATCTTTCCAATGGCGCACCGGACTTACTGTAAATACCACTTGAGCTTTTAGCTTCTTCGCTTTAAAAAACTCAGGAATATGACGCAGAATCAAGTGTGTTTCTTGCTGAGATAAAAGTTTTTTGTTGAATTCCTTATTCGGGATTTTATGGCAATTGGCCACTACTCGATCTTGTTCTTTATGATGATAAACCCACGCTGAACCGAGTGTTATAAAAATCACATCCGAATTCAACAATTGATCTCTCCCCTCAACTAAGGCTTGATTAATAGCCTCAAGAGTCTCTGGCTTGTCTGTTCTATTGAACCTGCCATGATGCTCAAGGCTAACCCAGTGTTCACCAACATTGACCAAATCAGCCTCTTCATAAGGCCTATTATTAAGCATTCTTTCCAACGCATTCATGATGGAAAATGGATTGAAAAGAATACCAAAAGGATTCACATGCGCGTCAATCTTAACTCCGTTCAATAACTCACCCATGTTCTCCGCAAAACAAGACCCGATCATTGTTATACGGGAACGATGATTAACATCAAAAGAAAATTCTGGTGCTTCCACCTCCGTTCGAAACTGCTCCATACTTCTGGTTATTTCGACTTTTCTAGCGTAAAAGAGAATGTTGTACCCTTCTCTACAACGCTTCTTGCGCTGACGGTTTGTCCATGGGATTCAATGATGTGCTTGCAAATGGCTAGGCCAAGCCCGGTTCCGCCTTCGTGGCGCGATCGGCTTTTGTCGACACGATAAAAGCGCTCAAAGAGCCTTGGTAAATGATTTGGCGCTACTCCAATTCCATCATCAGAAACTTCAATCAAGACATTTTGGGACATATCAAAAATTCGAATTTCACAAACACCCCCCGTTTTTCCATACTGAAGTGCATTAGCGACCAAGTTAGAGAGCACTTGCTGTATTTTACTTCGGTCGGCTTGTATAAAAATGGGTCTATCATATTTCTTATTAAGCGTCATGCTAATTTTTCGCTTTTTGGCTCTTAATTCAAACAATGAGAAAACTTCCCTTATCTGTTTTATAATGTCAATTTTTTCAACTTTCAACTCTTGATCTCCGGATTCAAGCCTAGAAATACTGTCCAAGTCTTCCACCAGCGTAACCAATCGTTCAAGGTTTTTATCCGCACGATCAAGATAGTCATAGTTGATTCTAGCGTCTTCCAACCCGCCTTCAATCAAGGTGTGCAAATAGCCTTGCATATTAAATATTGGCGTTTTTAACTCATGAGCGAGGTTTCCGACAAACTCTCGTTTAAACTGCGCCTGTTCTTTTAAGTCTTTTATTTCAGTTTGCTTTACAGCCGCCCATCTCCTTACATCTTTCTGAAGTTCTTGATTAAGCCCTTCAGATTTTAGTCGTTTTCTAAAATCAACCGTATCCTTTTGACTTGGGTTAATCAAATTATAAATCGATAAAGTATGATCGATACTAAACCCTTCTATGATCTGTCTAAAAATGAAATATACAAGAAGGGTGCTAAGAAGAAGAAATCCGATGACAATTTCATTAACTTGAAACTCTGCCATCAAAAACACAAACCCTACAAGCACAATGAAGACTATAGAAGTAAGAATCAGAGCAACATGGTTCGGGTTTTTAAACTTCATAGCATTGCTACTTATTGTAGAATCTAGTCTTCAAATTTGTAACCCACGCCCTTAATCGTCTTAATGTGGCTACTTCCGATCTTCTCGCGGAGCTTTCGGATGTGGACATCTATTGTTCGGTCTCCGACAACCACATCATCTCCCCAAACAGAAGACAAAATGCTTTCTCTTGTAAACACTTTTCCTGGAGTGGAAATGAGTAAGGCCAAGAGTTCAAATTCCTTCTTTGGTAAATTAAGCTCAACTTCATCCTTAATTACTACATATCGGTCTCTATCAATTTTCAATGATTCTAGCTCAATTATTGGGTCAGACTGAATTGCGCTTCGCTTCCTTCTTAGCAGGGCTTTGAGTCGGCTAATTAAAACGCGAGGTTTAATCGGTTTGGTGATAAAGTCATCTGCTCCAGCTTCAAAACCAGCAATTTGAGAGTAATCTTCACCTCGAGCCGTTAAAAATGCAATTATCACATTTTTAGTTTCTGGTCGCTCTCTCAGTCTCATACAAGTTTCAACCCCATCCATTTCTGGCATCATAACATCCAATAGAATCAGATCTGGCTTTTTCTTCATCGCCACCTCAATAGCCAATAATCCATTCTTAGCAGTATAGACTTTTGCGCCTTCTTTTTCAAGATTATAACTCAGAAATTCCAAAATATCCTCCTCGTCATCTACTACGAGAATCTTCTTATTTGCTAGCATCGGTTCTTGATTATTAAATTCCGACTTCGAATGTAGATGTCCCACTATGAGAAGTATTTATGTGTCCGTTATGAAATGGTTAGCAATATGAGCTTATTGTTAAGCCCATTTTATTCGAATGTAAACACTTTATACCTAACTATTAAGCCCCAACTACTTCTAAACACAGTATTACCACAAGACTTCAGCTGAATATTGATGGTATTTCGCTCCAACGCTTATATAACGCACAGATAATCTCGCATTAATTTCCCCATAATTTCTGCGGTGAAACTTTGCAGCCAAATAAAACAGAATATGAAAAGAATTTACCCATCCGCAGCAAGAGTAATGGCAGTGATGATGTCATTGGGTTTTGTGCTTTCTATCTCTTCATGCAAAAAAGAAGGGTGTACTGATGAAGCAGCTACTAACTATGATGACAAAGCCAAAGAAAACGATGGATCGTGCAAGTATGCAGCAGTTGAAAATGGAGAAATCACAAAGTCTGGTTCATTAACTGCAAATGAAACTTGGACCGCCAACAACATCTACTTACTTGACGGAAAGGTGGTTGTTACTGATGGTGTTACTTTAACTATTGAGCCCGGAACCATCATTAAAGGAAAGCAGGGGCAAGAGGCTGCTGCTTCTGCTCTAATTGTGGCAAAAGGTGGAATGCTCATGGCAGAAGGGACTGCTGCCGATCCAATTATCTTCACTTCCGAGTTAGACAACATCACTTTCGGTGAGAAAGTTGGAACTAATCTTACAAAGACAGACAATGAGAAGTGGGGCGGAATAGCACTTTTAGGAGACGCTCCTTCATCTACTGAAAATGGTGATAAAGTTGGAAACCTTGAAGGGATTCCTGCTGAAGAAGGTTATGGAGAATATGGTGGTGACAACGCTGCTGACAATTCAGGTGTAATGACGTATGTTTCTATTCGTCACGGTGGTATCTCTATCGGTGAAGGAAACGAATTGAACGGTTTAACACTTGCTGGTGTTGGGAACGGAACAACAATCGAAAACATTGAGATCTACGCTACTCTTGATGATGGAGTTGAGTTTTTCGGTGGAACTGTAAATGTTTCTAACGTTCTTGTTTTTTACCACGGTGATGACGGAATCGATATTGATCAAAACTACTCTGGAACAGTTGATGGTTTTGCTGTTATTCATGGAGATGGTATCGGAACTGACGAAGGACTTGAAATCGATGGCCCAGAAGGATCTACTTATGAAGATGGTCTTTTCACTTTGAAAAATGGTCTTTGCAAGAACGAAGGATCTGAAGGATCTGCTGCTGATTTCAAATCAAAAGCGCAAGGAACAATTCAAAATGTGACGTTCGAATATGGTTCGAAGCCAGTTAAGTTAAGAGCTTCTTTTGATGAAAGTTGCGGTGCAAAATCTGATGCTGCTAAATATGTTGCTGATGATAGATTAGTTTTTGACAACTGCAACATGAGCTCTATCGAAGTTTACGAGAACGCTGATCCTGCAACTTGCATTTCTGAAACAGCTGCCGCCCAAACTGCAGCTGAAGGAAAAATAACTATTTCGGGTGCCGGAGGTTCAGTAGATCTATCTACTTGGTCTTGGGGTGCTGCTGGAATCAACGGAGAAATCTAATTGAAAACTGAATAATAATACATATTAAAAGCCCTGTGATTTGGTTACAGGGCTTTATCTGTTTACTAAGGAGACCTAATAATTCAAAAATGTCAAAAGTTTTATCCTTCCTCATTTTCTTTCTTTTTACTGCTTCTGTTCTAGCCCAAGAAAATGGGTTTATTCGAGGTACAATAACTGATGGTGATTTCGGTGGCCCAATGATTGGAGCAACCGTAACTGTTGATGGAATGCCGGGTGTTGGCGCGTCTACAGATTTTGATGGGAATTACTCTTTGCCATTAGCCCCTGGCACATATGACATCTCTATTTCTTTTATTTCTTATGCTACACAATCATACCCCAACACAGTAGTAACTTCTGGCGAAGTAACAATGATTAATACAGTGTTAAGCTCTGCTATCGAGGAATTAGCTGGTGTCGAGGTAGTTGGAGAAATTAGAAGGAATTCTGAAGTGGCTATGTTGATGGACATGAAGAACGCATCTACAGTGACGGATGGGCTATCTGCTCAATCATTTCGTAAAATCGGTGACTCTGACCTATCTGGAGCTATCAAGCGTGTAACCGGTGTTACGGTTCAAGGTGGTAAATATGTATACGTGAGAGGTCTTGGAGATCGCTACACAAAAACCACGTTAAATGGCATGTCACTCCCAGGCTTAGACCCTGATGTAAACGCTGTTCAAATTGACATTTTTCCTACATCAATTCTTGAAAATGTATCTGTTTCAAAAACCTTTTCACCAGACTTGGATGCGGATTTTACGGGTGGTTTGGTGAACGTGATTACCAAAAACTTCCCTGATGAAAAATCTTCACAAATCGGATTTGGATTAGCATTTACCCCAGGTATGACTTTCAATCCTGATTATATTCTTTATAATCGAAAGGCAACGGTCTTTACCGGTTTTGATTTTGGAAATAAAGAGCTTCCTTTCAACCCTTACACGAATGAAATCATTCCAGACCCCGTTCTCAATGATAAGACTCAAGAAGATTTAAGCCGAAGCTTTGACCCTCAAATGGCAGCGAAGAAAAAAACTGCGCTTCCAAATGGTTCTTTCTCATTTAGTCATGGCAATCAAATCAATAAAGAAAGCGGAGTCACCTTGGGATATAATGCCGTATTCAATTATTCCAATGAAACTGTTTTTTACAAAGATTTTCAATCCAACGACTATTTGAGAGATAACGATAAAACGGTTGAGCCTCTATTCCAACAAATCAGACGAATCGGAGATGTCGGAAAAAATAATGTTTTGTGGAGCGGGCTTCTTTCTGGCGCATACAAGAAAAATAACAATTCATACTCACTAACCATCTTGAATAGTCAAAGTGCCGAGACATCAGCCTCGATCAGAAAGAACCAAGACTTCAATCAAAACCAAGCTACATTAGTCGAAAACATCTTAACCTATAGTCAACGTACGTTGAGCTCCGCTATAGTCTCGGGTCAGCATCGTCTCGGAATTGTAGAGTTAAATTGGAGCAATGCACTTTCTTACTCTCGTGTTTACGATCCTGACTTCAGAGAAACTAGAATCTCAATTACAGATGGTGATACGACTTTGAGCACCGGAAATGGTTCAGGGCTGTTCAGATTCTGGAGAGACTTAGTCGAATACAATGAATCTTTTAAATTAGATGTGAAAATTCCTATAGCGGAACGAGCCTTTATAAAGGTTGGAGGTATTGGCACCTATAAGGCAAGAACTTTTGAAACATTCTCTTATAAGCACACTCGTCAAAACCTAAGTGATATTGATTTTGATCCAGATTGGTATCTGCAAGAAGAGAACATCTGGACGGCTGATGTTGAAAACCCAAACAATGAAGCGGGTACATATACAATAGGAACTTTTCAGCCTGCGAACTCTTATGACGCCAGACAGGATTTAATTACCGGTTACTTATTGGTAAACCACTCACTATTCAACTTCATCAAGTTGATCTATGGAGCACGCGTTGAAAGAACCAACATGTATTACACCGGAACAAACAATTCTGGATCTGTGGTATACAATGATTCATTGGTTTTGAATGAATTAAACTTGCTTCCTTCGATAAACGCAGTGTTCAGTTTAGAACAGAAAATGAATCTGCGAGCTGGCGCTAATAGAACATTGGCAAGACCATCATTTAAGGAAAAATCTATCGCACAGATCTACGATCCAATTACCAAAAGAACATTCACGGGTAATATTGACCTTCAGCAAACCATGGTCAACAACTTTGACTTACGATACGAATACTTCATTAGTTCAAAAGAACTCTTCTCTGTTAGTGCGTTCTACAAGCAGTTTGACGGCCACATCGAATTGGTTTCTTTTGCAACAGCTCCAGACAACCTTAAGCCACGAAACTCAGGATTAGCAGAAGTTTATGGTGTGGAAATAGAATTAAGAAAAGCCATACCTGGAGTAGAGTCAGGATTCTTCAGCCGCCTATTTTTGAGTACAAACGTTTCTTTAGTTGAATCTAGAGTTGACATGAATACTGTGCTGGTCGATAATTCTGGCACAACTGAACGCGAGCTGCGAGAGAACAATCTTCGAACCAATGAAACTCTTGGTCAGTTTAGACCAATGTCTGGCCAGTCTCCTTATGCTGTAAATTTTGCGCTTTCCTATGAAGACATTGAAAGACAGACAAATGTGAGTCTTGCTTATAACGTGCAAGGTGAACAACTTACAATTATCGCGTCTGGTCGTGTTCCAGACATATACACGATTCCTTTCAATAGCTTAAACTTTAATGCTTACAAGAGTTTCGGTGACGACTTTCAACACCGCTTAACATTTGGATTGAATAATATCATGAACGATGACAGAACACTTGTTTACCGATCATACGGATCAGAAGATGGAATCTACACAAGTTACAAGCCAGGAGTTGGCGTAAGTTTAAAATACAACTACACTTTCTAAGGACAGAATTAAGCATAAAAAAAGCCCCGCTAATAGCGGGGCTTTTCTATTTATAGTTTGTTTGATCTAATCTTTTTCAGCGATAACAACAGGTGCAGAAGCATTTCCGACCATTGGATTATTAAATGATCCATAATCAACTACCTGTCCATTATCAAAACGAGCGTAAGTAGTAACTGAGTTTAATGTTCTTTCTTGGTATACTTTAACAAGTTCATTGCTGTACACAACAAAAACATCAGCTCCTAAAGCATCAGTTCCTTGAACCTTGATCTCACCATTTTCTAGTCGGGTAAGCTCTACATCCTGCTTAGTCTGAGCTATCACAGCATTTACGCCTAACACTAACATTATTGCAATTATATATTTCATAACGACCTCCTCTTTAATTCAACGTAAAGTTAACTATTTATTCGTCCAATGTTAACTTAACGTTACCAAGATGAAGGTGAAATTACCAAGCAGTAAGATGGTTTCTCTCTATTCCTTCAGCAATCAACATTAGCGCTAGCAAAGATTTTCTTTTTGTACTTGGACAACATTATTTGCGAAAAATCCTAGGGCACTTCATATTATGTGAAAGTTAATAAATCACACTTCCTGATTATACGCAATTCTCTGTTTATCAAAAAGTTAATGTTCTTTTACCAAAGATTCGTGATTTCGGTATGTTACCATAAAGTTTAGTCCAATTTACCATTTGGTTATGTATATTAAACAAAGGCTACCGCAGAAATAATAGATCAATTTTTGCCCCATGAAATTTAAAGCCCCCCTACTTACAGTAATTTGTTTCATCTCTTCGTTTATAATGCTTTCGCAGGTTTCCTACAAGAAATTTGGGGATGGAATCAAAATTCAAACCGCTGACTCAACCGGAAATATCAAAATTAGCGCCAGAATACAAAATTTGCTTGTTGTAAAATCCGACTTAGACGGCACTGACCCTAGCACAAATGCGATGGTAAGAAGAGCGCGACTCAAATTCAGTGGTTTTGCGTATTCTCCTAAAATAACCTACAAAATCGAGCTAGGCCTTAGTAATCGTGACATTAGCAATAGTAGAGATGCCTCGCTTGTTGGTGGTTCTCCTAAAATCGTATTAGACGCAGTAGTAAAATATCAGTTTGTAAAGGGTCATACAATATGGTTCGGGCAAACCAAGCTTCCTGGTAACCGTGAGCGCGTTATCTCATCCCAAAAATTACAATTTGTTGATCGAAGTTTGGTGAATTCAAACTTCAATATTGATCGAGATTTTGGATTGCAATTGCATCATAAATTCAAACTAGGCAGCACGGTATTGAAGTTGGCTGAATCCATATCTCTAGGTGAAGGACGAAATAACATCAGAACCAACAATGGAGGATTTGACTATACAGGCCGAGCTGAATTCCTTCCTTTCGGAACCTTTACGAATAAAGGTGATTATTTTTCATCTGACTTAGCTAGAGAAGAATCATTTAAAATGAGTGTAGGTTTCACTTTCGATTTCAACAATAAGGCCATTAGACAGGGCGGACAGCTTGGTTCTATCTTAACAGATAGCAACGGAGCATATTATCAGTCCGATTTAACCTCCTTCATAGGCGACATTCATATAAAATTCAAAGGATTTTCATTCTTGACTGAAGCGGCTTACAGGGAAAGCAGTCTTGGAAACTTCGTTACTCCAGATGGATTAGCCTACAATCAAGGCTTTGGATTGTCAGCTCAAGCCGGCTATTTATTAAAATCAGATTATGAAATGGCTTTTAGATACTCTAGAACAAGTCCCATTCAAGGTATGTCAGCTGCTTCAGTGAATTATCAAGAACAATACACTTTCGGAGTTTCCAAATATATTATTGAACATAACCTTAAATTTCAAACTGACTTAACATACCATCAAGATTTAGGAAACACCTTTGTATCAAATTATTTAATGTTCCGTTTTCAAACCGAATTGTCTTTTTAAAGATCGCAACAATGAACTACACATTATTAGATTTACTGACGTTACTTGGTGCCCTGGGATTCTTTATCTACGGGATGAAGGTAATGAGTGAGGGTATTCAAAAGGCGGCTGGAGAAAGACTCAGGGAGATTCTCGGTGCCATGACCAAGAATCGCTATTTCGGAGTGTTGACAGGGTTTTTAATCACCGGTTTGGTGCAGTCTTCTTCTGCTACTACTGTTATGACCGTGAGTTTCGTTAATGCCGGCCTTCTCTCTCTTATGGAGTCTGCGGGGGTTATGATGGGTGCGAACATTGGAACTACCGTAACTGGATGGATAGTATCATATTTTGGGTTTAAATTTAAAATTGTATCCATCTCCCTTCCGATGATTGCCGTTGGCCTCCCAATGATGTTGTTTAAATCATCAAAAGTTAAAAGTTGGGGAGAGTTTATTGTTGGTTTTGCGATGTTATTCTTAGGCCTAGATGCCTTAAAGAATGCAGTTCCAGATTTAAAGCAAAATGCTGAAGTCCTCTCTTTTCTCTCCGGATTTGAGCCAAGTCTTATGACCACTTTGCTTTTTGTATTAGTTGGTGCGGTAATCACTATTATCGTTCAGTCCTCAAGTGCCGCGATGACCTTAACCTTTGTAATGTGCAACAACGGCTGGATTCCCTTTCCACTAGCTGCTGCAATGATTCTTGGAGAAAACATTGGTACAACCATAACCGCTGAACTAGCCTCTATAGTGGGTAATGTTCATGCAAAAAGAGCCGCCCGAATTCACTCTATGTTCAATATAGTAGGTGTAGCATGGATGGTTCTAGCCCTGCCCTTCGCTTTACAAATGATCGATTGGTTCTCCGTTTCTATAATGGGCAATGTGTCCCCTTATGAATCTTCTGAATCTATCCCATTCGCACTGTCATACTTCCACACCTTTTTTAATCTCGCTAACGTATTGCTACTAATCGGCTTTGTACCTCTACTGGTAAAACTGGCGATCAAAAGTGTCCCGTCTAAAGGTGAAGACGATGAAGCTTTTCACTTGGAATACATCGGAACCGGAATGATGGATACCTCCGAACTTTCAGTCTTAGAGGCAAAGAAAGAGGTTACGAAGTTTGCAGAAATTACTGAGCGTCATGTTCTTATGGTCAAAGATCTGCTTCTAGAAAAAGACAACAAAGCGGTCAAAAAACTAGTTAAACGAATTAAAAAATACGAAGAGATTACTGACAGAATTGAGGTTGAAGTTGCTAATTATCTAACAAAAGTGTCGGCTAAACAGCTTTCGAAAGAATCGTCATTAATGGTGCGCGCAATGCTGAGTATTATTAATGACCTAGAGCAAATTAGTGACATTTGCTTTCAATTGTCAATCAATCTGGAAAGAAAGCATGAGAATAAAATTTGGTTTTCTGCAGATCAAAGAAAAAGCCTAACTCAATTGATTGACTTGGTGCATGAAGCTGTTCAAAATTCAATTAAAAACCTCGATTCAAACTATTCTCAAGTAGACTTAGTAATTGCAGAAGATCTTGAGAAAAAAATAGACAATAAGCGAGATGATATAAGAAAAGCGCATCTTAAGAATATTGAAAAAGGCGAGTACAATTTCCAAAATGGAATGATCTATAGTGATATATTTTCGGGAATGGAAAGAATAGGAGACCTTTTGATGAATGTGAATGAAGCTATCGCTGGAAAGGTCTAAAGGCTAGGAAACACAAACGGGGTGCTAACAACGCGATTGCTCTTGTTCTCGGCATTATCTAAAATATACGTCTCAAACCTTATGGTATCACTGTTCTGACGAAGATTTGCCAGTCCAAAGTCCTGAACTATTGTTCCTTCCAATAGCCACCCAGATCTATTTTTTGATGCCCCTGGTATCACAGAAAAGAATGCCACTGTATCACTCAAATTCTCCGGCAAAGGATACCATCGCTCCCATTTATTGTCTATCAATTCGAATAAAAATGTTCTAACCGTTCGTGTGGTATTAGAATCAATTACCCCGACATGGCCAATGTCTCCTTGGCAGTCGGAAAACTTTACAGTATAGATCAGCGTATCGCGCGAATTATTTAGCATTAGTGTGTCAAACGTCAATTTCGGCTCTTCTTCTTCACAATTTGTGCGTTCACATGACATAATCAAAGACGCAAACAGCGCAATACCTACTAACTTTGAAAACACGTTGAGATTGATCATAATTGACACATTCGAAGTTACAAATAGCCCACTTATTAAAAGCCATAGGTTCAGACGAAGACTTTGAGACCTTGGCAAGTAAAAGTTTCGAGCATCAATACAAACGTAATAAGTCCTTTAAAACGTATATCGATCTCATTGGTAAATCAACTGCGTCTGCAGCTGGGTCTCCAGCTTTTCTCCCTGTGGAGCTTTTCAAAACACATGATGTTAGGTGTAATGAACTAAACGACCTTCTCTTTTTAAGCAGTGGGACCAGCGCTGCAAGTGAGCGAGCAAAACACTTTGTTCACGATAAATTTTTGTACAAAGACCTAGCTACAGCTCATTTCGAAGAAAAATATGGACCTCTTGAGGATTGGGTTATTTTGGCTCTACTTCCTTCTTATATAGAGAATGGAGAGTCCTCTTTAGTTCTTATGGTTGATGGCTTTATAAAAACGGCTCATAAAAACTCGAAATTCCTTTTACACAAACCTGAAGCGCTTCTTGAGGAATTTAATCACTTGCGCAAATCGAATCAAAAAACACTTCTGATAGGCGTAAGCTATGCCCTGCTCGACTTTTGCGAGAAGCATCCCATAAGTTTCCCAGAATTAGTTGTTATGGAAACCGGAGGTATGAAAGGTCGAAGAAAAGAACTCACGAGATCAGAACTACACGATGCTTTAAAACTGGGCTTTCCTAGCTCTGAAATCCACTCCGAATACGGTATGACCGAATTGCTTTCTCAGGCTTACAGCAGCGATGGAAAATGGTTTTCTCCTCCAAGATGGATGAAAGTATTTACTACAGAAGTAAGCGACCCATTTAAAATTCTCGGACCCAATCAGCGAGGATTACTTGCATTTATCGACCTTGCCAACTATCACAGCTGCTCATTTATTCAAACAAGAGATATTGGAGTAGTAAATGATCAAGGTATATTTACAGTAGAAGGTCGACTTGATAAAAGTGATTTACGCGGTTGTAATCTATTGTACACTTAATTTGGAGCACTAAATAGCATTGTTTTTTAAACCTACTTATATGAAACCCATACTCTACACACTGATTTTGTTCATTGGTCTCTCTAGCTGTTCATCTAGGCTTATTATGAAGCAATCAGAAATTGAAAAATTTAAGCTTACTGAAAGTATCCTATCACAAGTGCAGCTTTTCAATTCTCATTATTTGGTTTTAACGCGCTATGAAAAGGGAACCGAAGATCAACTTGCAACTAAAGGAAAGGTAAACTTAAGCTATGGTCAAGAAGTCGATCAAGTTCTTATAAAAGACCTCACCAAAGGGAAAATCATAAAATTTATGGAGGGTAACCGCATCGCTGTCGCATTTGAACCAGATGAATCAAAGTATCTCATTTTCGGGCCAAATGAAGGTGGAGACATTTACTTTCTTCAGGCCCTAAGTTGGGAGAATAGCCGCGGAAAAATTCAATATGGAGATAAGATTTACTACACCAATCCTGATGTTTCAAAGTGTTCTGTCTTTTACAAATTGAAAAAGGAGTACCGTCAGAACAAAAATGTACGCACAGCAAAAGGGAATAAAGTCTAGCCCATCATCTTTCGTAGCCTATCATTAACCTATTAGAGATCACGCTTTCTTGTGACAAGAGTCACGCCCATCTCTCTAGTCATCATCTAGCTTTGACTTTCATTAATCAAAACACACACCGATGAAAAAGAATATGGGCACGACCGACAAAATTGTGAGAATAACTCTGGCATTTGTGATTGCTGGTTTGTATATCACAGGAATAATTAATGGAATAATTGCCATAGTAGGACTTTTTCTAGCTGCCGTCTTTATCCTGACAAGCTTCATCGGCACTTGTCCACTGTACTTGCCTTTTGGTCTCAGTTCTTTGCGCAAAAAGTTGAAATAAATAATAAGCCAAACAATACAAAAGGCAACCGAAGTTGTCTTTTGTATTTCTTGAACTCGTAAATAAAAAACTCCCAAGTTTATCAGAAATCAATTCTTTAATCGTAATATTGCGATAAAGCAATCAATATGGGAATTACTAAAGCAGACCTCTTCACAGAAGAACAAAATCATATCAGCTCAATCGCTAAAGTGCTTGGTCATCCAGCAAGAATTGCCATTGTTGAGCATTTACTGTCTGTGAATCAGTGCATCAATAGTGATTTGGTGAATGAACTTGGCCTGGCCCAAGCAACCATCAGTCAGCACCTTAAAGAACTAAAGTCAGCCAACATTATACAAGGAACAATTGAAGGAACATCAATGTGCTACTGCATCAACCCAAAAGAATGGGGTCTGATTCAAGGGCTATTCAATAATTTATTCAATCAATATCAGCACACCACCACAGGCGATTGCTGTTAAAATAGAAATCATGAATACAGAACAAAAACTCAAAGAAATTGTACGAGAAAAGTACAGCAAGATCGCTCTGCAGGAAAAGGACGTGAATGCAGCATCGTGCTGTGGCGCTACAACACCTTCCAACAAGATCTACAACATCATGATGGACGACTACACTGAGGTAGACGGTTATGCTTCTGATGCCGACTTAGGTTTAGGGTGTGGATTGCCTACAGCGTTTGCCCACATTAATAGAGGTGATACGGTGATTGATTTAGGCTCGGGAGCCGGAAATGACTGTTTTGTAGCCCGCCATGAAACAGGAGCCGAAGGCAAGGTGATCGGTATTGATTTTACTGAAGCCATGATCACCAAAGCAAGAGAAAATGCAGACAAATTGGGCTACAACAACGTAGAATTTCGCTCAGGAGATATAGAGTCAATGCCCGTTGTTGATTCAACAGCAGATGTTGTGGTCAGCAATTGCGTGCTTAACCTTGTCCCAAACAAACAAGCTGTAATCAAAGATATTTTCAGGGTCTTAAAACCTGGTGGTCATTTCAGCATTTCGGATATCGTGTTGGTGGGTGAATTGCCTGATGCATTGAGAAAAGATGCGGAAATGTATGCTGGATGTGTGGCAGGAGCGGTTCAAAAAGGTGATTATTTAGGCTTCATTGAGCAGCAAGGATTTCATAATATCACTATTCAAAAAGAGAAAACCATCACCATTCCGAACGATATATTAGAAAAATACTTGACCACAGAACAGATGGACTCGTTCCAAAATGGAAATACTGGAATTTTCAGCGTTACCGTTTTTGCTGAGAAACCGGGCGTTAAAACATCCAAGATCAAGGTAAAAATTGCTGACCTAAATTCCTCCTCAAACGCTTGCACACCTGAATCAGGTTGCTGCTAAAAACACAATTATGAAAGATCAACTCATTGCATCACTAAAGTCATTTGAAGCGAATATCTCTTCTCTGAGCGAAGAACGAAAAGAGAAACTATTGCCTCTTGTTTATTACATCTTGGATAATCAACGAGATAACGACCCTTCTGAACTCATCTTTGTGTGCACTCACAACGCGCGAAGAAGTCATATGGCTCAACTATGGGCTGCTGCTGCTGCCTTGTATTGTGATCTTGAAAATATCGAAACCTTCTCCGGTGGTATTGAAGTAACGCGCATCCACCCAAACGCCTTGGCTTCGCTAGAAAGAAGTGGATTTGAGTTTTCAGGTGATGATGATGGAGAAAACCCATCTTATCTCGTACAACTCGGAGAAAGTATCATGATTGAAGTGTTCTCTAAACCTTATGGTGATGATACCAACCCACAGAAGAATTTCGCAGCGGTATTAGTTTGCTCAGAGGTGGCAGAGTCGTGTCCAAATGTTGAAGGTGCTTCTCTTCGTCTTCCTATTTCCTATGATGACCCAAAAGAATTTGATGGGACAGAAAAAGCGGAGGAAATGTACGATAAGCGCAGTGTTGAAATAGGAACAGAGATGCTCTACGTTATGAAAACTGTATCTGAAAAACTGGCTTCTTGAAGGGAATAGGTTTTTTCGAGCGTTATCTAACCTTGTGGGTTGTTTTATGCATTGCTATTGGCATAGGAATAGGATCGATTGTTGGTGATGAGATAGACGTTGTCGCTCACTGGGAATATGCCCATGTAAATATTCCCGTTGCTATTCTTGTTTGGATGATGGTCTTTCCGATGATGGTCCAAATAGATTTTGGTTCACTGAAAAACGTACATAAAAATCTCAAAGGGCTTGGCCTGACCGTCATCGTCAATTGGCTGATCAAGCCTTTTACAATGGCTTTTTTTGCGTGGATATTCTTTGATAAAATCTACGCTGCATGGATAAGCCCTGAGCTCGCAGATGAATACATTGCAGGAGCCATTTTACTCGGGGCAGCGCCTTGCACCGCCATGGTTTTTGTGTGGTCCTATTTAAGCAACGGGGATGCCAATTACACCTTGGTGCAAGTTTCTGTCAATGACCTAATTCTTTTGGTGGCGTTCGTTCCCATAGTTCAACTACTCCTTGGAATTACAGATTTTCAAATCCCTTATGATGTGCTTGTTACTTCGGTATTTGCATTTGTAGTGATTCCGCTATTAGCTGGGTTTCTTGTCAATAAATGGCTGATTAGTGCTAGAGGACTGGAATGGTTTAATGCTCAATTTTTACCCCGCCTGAAACCCCTTTCGATCATTGCTCTTCTTTCCACACTTATATTGCTTTTTGCTTTTCAGGGCGATCAAATCCTCAGTGCTCCCTTCTTCATCTTACTGATTGCCATTCCGCTGATACTTCAGACTTACTTCATCTTTTTCTTGAGTTGGTTTTCAGGAAGGTTTTTGAAACTGCCTTATCAAATATGCGCCCCAGCAGCTATGATTGGTGCGAGCAATTTCTTTGAATTAGCCGTTGCTGTAGCGATTGCGCTGTTTGGCCTAAATTCAGGTGCAGCACTGGTAACCGTAGTTGGAGTGCTAATTGAAGTGCCGATAATGCTTAGCCTAGTGAAAATCGCAAAGAAATGGAGCTATCGTTGATCGATCTTTTCTATTCGGCAATCACCAAGAAGTAGTTCTTTTTGCCCCTTTGAAGTAGAAGGTATTTACCTGCGATTAAATTGGATGACGCAGAGCTAAACGCATCATCAACTTTATTCTTGTTGATAGAAATTGAATTCTCTTTGAGTGCCCTTCTTGCCTCTCCATTGGAAGCAAGGAAACCTGTTTTCTCAGCAAGTAGATCTACAATGCCCATTCCATTTTCCACTTCAGCCTTTGAAACTCGCCCTTGTGGAACACCTTCAAAAACATCAAGCACGGTGGCCTCATCTAAACTCATCAACGCCTCGCTTGTAGCCTTTCCAAACAGCACCTCTGATGCGTTGATTGCATTTTCCAAATCACCTGATGAATGCACTCTAGCGGTCAACTCATCAGCCAAAGCGCGCTGCATTGCTCGCATATGCGGTGCTTCAGCATGCTCGGCTTCCAATGCTTCAATTTCTTGTTGGGTCTTCAAAGAAAACACCCGCATATAGTTGCTCACATCGCCATCGGCAGTATTTAATAAAAACTGATAAAACTTATATGGAGAAGTTCTATTCGTATCCAACCAAATATTTCCACCTTCAGTTTTTCCAAACTTCGTTCCGTCTGCTTTCTTAATTAATGGTGTGGTCAAAGCATATGCTTCCCCCGATCCCATTCTTCGAATCAGTTCTGTTCCCGTTGTAATGTTTCCCCATTGATCGCTACCACCCATTTGGATGTTGCACCCATAATTCTTCCATAAATGATAGAAATCATAGCCCTGAATCAATTGGTAGCTGAACTCGGTAAAAGACATTCCATTCTCTTGTCTGTTCTTCACTGAATCTTTGGCGAGCATATAATTGATAGAAATGTGCTTTCCTACATCGCGTATAAATCCTAGAAAATCAAACTCTTTAAACCAGTCGTAGTTATTGACGATTTTGGCGGCATGCTCCCCATCAAAGTCTAAGAATTTTTCAAGTTGTTTTTTCTGGCTATCCAGGTTATGTTGAAGTAAATCAACACTCAATAAATTGCGCTCTGCTGACTTTCCACTTGGGTCTCCAACCATTCCAGTAGCTCCACCAACTAATGCAATCGGATTGTTACCTGTGCGCTGAAAGTGGGTTAGAGTCATCACCTGCACCATGTTGCCAATTCCTAAAGAATCAGCGGTAGGGTCGAAACCGATATAGCCGGTGGCTCCTCCTTTCGCAACAAGTTCTTCTGTACCTGGAACCATGTCTTGCAACATGCCTCTCCAGCGCAATTCTTCTACAAAATTGTTCATGTCTTACCTCGTTTGGGCGGCAAAAATAAGCTTATATCATCTTAAGGATAAGATGATGTCTTTACTCATTTAGGATCTCGAAAAGCTTATCCAGGTTAGGAGTAAGTATAATCTCAATTCTCCTGTTCTTGGCTTTTCCCTCAGCGGTGCTGTTATCGGCAACAGGAATATACTCTCCACGGCCAGCAGCGGTGAGCATTGTGTTGTCCATTCCGCCATCATTGGTCATAATTTTAACAACAGATGTTGCCCGCACAACAGAAAGGTCCCAATTATCTTTGATTGCTCCTGAACCATTGAAAGGATCTGAATCAGTATGTCCTTCTACTAAAATGGTTATGTCTTTTTCATTTTTGATTACTGCTGCTAAATCAAGCAGCGCCTTTCTTCCTTCTGAATTAACCACAGTGCTGCCACTTGGGAATAATAATTTGGCCTCAAGACTAACATAAATTTTGCCGTTGTGCTGCTCTACAGTAAGTCCTTTATCGGCAAAGCCAGTAAGCGCAGCAGCAATGCGATCTTTCAATGCACGCACAGCAGCATCTTTCTCAGCAATAATGCTCTCCAACTCTTTAACCCTTGCCTCTCGTTTTTCAAGTTCAACTTGAAGATCATTAAGTCTTTGCTCTTTTGCACCCAATTGTTTTTCAAGCTCTCTTAAATCATCCTCTCTTCTTTGCAGGTCGAGTTGAGTCTCCCTCAACGCTTCGAGTAATTCTCTATTCTCTCTGTCTCCCTCGTTTCTTGATCGGCTTAATCGATCAGTCAATTCTTGGTTGAGCTTGTCTAAAGTCTTATACTTTGCTTCTACTTTTCTGTAGTACTTGCCATCTGTTGTGGTGTCCTTCTTCAACTGCTCGAAAACCTTGGTTAGTTGAGCCAAGTCCGCGCTTAGCTCTTCATTCTCCGCAGTTAGTTTTCTATTGGTATTGGTCAACGACTCTCTATCGTTTTCACAGCTTTCTTGTTTAGCCTTCAATTCTTGATACTGACGTGATGGAACACACGATGAAACATTAATCATCACAATCGATAATAACACAATACTTCTCATACCTTTTTGACTTTGAATATTTAGCAAAGCTACCGGCAAGAGGAACGAAGAAAATCAGAAGTAACAGGAATTATGAACAGCCTCTTTTTCGTTATTCCGCAGCGTCCATTTTTAGGCTTTCATCGATCCAAACCTTCCTAAAGTCTCTATATTCTATGCTGTTTTGAGGAAATCCTTTGACATACCTAGGCAATAATCGGGTAAATTCATCATAGTATAGTGGCATAATCACAGCATCATCAATGAGCATTTGATCTAGGCTACTAAATATACTGTAGCGTTTTGTTTCATCAAGTTCTCTAACTGCCATATGATAAAGACTATCGTATAATCCACTATGATAATTCACAGTATTCAAATACGCTCCGGACTCATCTTCCATGTCTTTGCCAAGAAACAGGCTTAAGAAGTTTTCTGGATCAGGATAATCAGCCAACCATGCCGTTCTCCAAAAGACAGAGTTTCCAGATTCAGCATTATCTGATTGTTGAGCCATACTAAGCACCTTGATGTCCACATTAACGTTAAGGTTGTCCTTAAGCATTTGCTGGATGACTTGAGCGATCACTTCATAATTTTGTCCTCCGCTTGCAGTTTCGAGAGTAACCGAGGGGAAACTCTCTCCATTTGGGAATCCAGCTTGAGCAAGCAGCTCTCTCGCTCTCTCAGGGTTAAAATCATTACCACGAATGAGCTTGTGGGGGTAATTTTTGAATACTGGTGGAACTATCCCATAAATACCTGGCGTTCCCTCGCCTTGGAGAGTATATTCTACCAGTGACTTTTTGTCTACCGCCAAGTTAAATGCTTTTCTAATCCTCACATCTTTAAACAGCTCATTTTTGTGCTGAAAAGCATAGTAATGAACACTCAATGAAGGCATTACCTGAGGTCTATAAGACATTACCTCTTTTTCTCCTGTCTCTTCTAAACTTCCCATTACCTCACCATACATATCAATCGGTAAGGTGAATATCATATCTAAGTCTCCATTCTTAAAGCTCAGCAATTCAGTTTTTTTGTCTTTAATAAAGGAAACTTGAATTGCGCTCAAATAAGGTAATTCATTTCCAAATTCATCAACTCCCCAATAATCATCATTTCTCTGAAGAAGAGCCAGTTCATCGCGTTTAAAAACCTTTAAATAAAAGGCACCTGTGCCTATTGCCTTATTGCTCAAGTCCTCCCCATAAGCCTCTACCGCCTCTTTGGGGTAAATGAAAAATGCATTGTGCCCCATTAATCTTAGGAAGGATGCGAATGGAAAATTGAGTTTGACCTTTACTGTGTAGTCATCAATCACTTCAATGCATTCCAATTCGGGAGGTGTTTCTCCTTTTAGCTTTAACTTATAATAATCATTCGCCCCTCTTAATCGATCCTTCACCAACCAAAACATTTGGTTATATGGACTAGGGGTGCAGAGTTGCTCAAAGCAATACTTCACATCTGAAGCCATTAATTCGCGCCCTTCGCCTCCTTTGAAGCAAGGATCATCGTGAAACATAACTCCTTTTCGCAGTCTAAATGTCCATTCGGTTGCATTTTCATTGGCTTCCCAGCTTTCAGCTAACCCTGGTATTGGCTCAAGCGTGGCTTGATCGAAGCGAACCATTCTCTCATAAACTTGGCTTGCCACTCTGTAGCCAGTTGCTTCGGTAATTTCTAGTGGATTAAGGCTTCGAATATCCATTACCTCATTCACACGAAAAACACCTCCAAGTTGAATGCCACCTTTGCCTTCTCTTAACGCTGGTTTTTGTTCGCCCGCACAACCAAAAAGCATGATTGAAACGACAATAGAAAACATTAGTCTTGTCATAGTTACCTAGTTCTAAGGGAATATACACCTAAGAGTTCTAAGAACTGCTATTCTCCAAGGCATCTTTTGATGTGAAAGATAATTAATCAGTTGCACAAGTTATCTTAGTTGGGAAGCGTTAATTTGAAAGAATTTCAATGAGTGCCCTGTTACGAATAATCTATGTGGCGTATAAGCCGCTGCTTATGCTTAGTGTTTTCACACTATGTTTTTCGGAGCTAAGCCGTGCGCAAAACCGCTTGGTGGAGGGGCCTGAAACGATTCTTGACACCTATAGTATTATTCCAGAAAGCTTTGAACTAAAGGGCTTAGGGCAGGAGCAGTATTCAATCGATTTCGCAAAAGCATTACTCACCATTGAAGATAGCTCCGTTGTTTATCCATTAGAGATAACCGTGAATTTCAGAACCTTTCCTTTTAACTTTTCAAAATCCTACCAGCACAAAGACGAATCGATCATCATTGCTCGTCAAAGAGTATATAACCCTTTTAGATCAAAAGTGGGGGATCAAAATGAAACACTTTTAAATTTTGGCGATATTGAAAAACGGGGAAGCATTTCTCGCGGAATTAGCGCTGGGAACAACCAAAACTTGTCGGTTAATTCAAGTTTAAACCTCCAATTGTCAGGTCGTCTGAATGACCGTTTTAGTTTGGTAGCCGCAATTGCTGACCAAAACATCCCCATTCAGCCTGAAGGAAACACACAACAACTTCAAGATTTTGACCAAGTTTACATTCAAATATTTGATGCTAAAACGCGCATAACAGCCGGTGATTTTCAAACCATCAGAAACGAAGGCTACTTCATGCGATTCAACAAACGCTTGCAGGGAGGAAGAATTGAAAGTAAAATCGTTCCCTTTCATGGTGATACAACTAGAACAATTAAGGTAGAGGCAAGTGGCGCTGTTTCTAGAGGCAAGTTTGCCCGAAAAACAATACAAGGTATAGAAGGAAATCAAGGCCCATATCGCCTAACGGGCGCTGAAGGAGAACCCTTTATAGTGGTGCTATCAGGAACAGAACGCCTCTATATCGATGGTCAACTATTAATCCGTGGTCAAGAAAATGATTATGTAATCAACTACAACACTTCTGAAATAACCTTTACGGCCAAAACTTTGATCACTAAGGATCGAAGAATTGTGGCTGAATATCAATACTCAGATCGAAACTATGCCCGATCAATGATCTATAGCTCCACGAACTATGAAGGTCAACGAATGAAACTAGATTTGGCTTTTTACTCAGAACAAGACGCCAGGAATCAACCCCTTCAGCAATCCCTAACCGATCAGCAAAAAGATGTGCTTCGCGGGGCGGGCGATAGCATAAATCTCACCCTGGCTTCAAGCCTAGACTCTGTTGGGTTTAGTGAAACTCAATTGCTCTATGACTTAGTCGATACCTCCTACTTAGACCCCGTTTTGAATACAGAAATTGAAGCCCGTGGCGTTCTGATATACTCCACTGACCCCGAGAAAGCAGTCTACCAAGCAACATTCTCAAATGTGGGTGCGGGAAATGGGAATTACATTTTCAAAGAACAATTGGCATTTGGTAGGGTATACGAATGGGTTCCGCCTATTGACGGGGGACCTCAAGGATCATTTGAGCCAGTAATTCAGCTAATCACGCCAAAGCAGCGACAAATGATTACTGCAAGAGCAGAATATGCCCTTTCAGAAAACATCACCGCAACCATAGAGTGGGCTGGCAGCAACAATGATATCAACACCTTTAGCACATTAGATGAACGCGATGATTTGGGAATAGGAACAAAAGTGACCATTGATGGCTCACAAAAAATTTCTGATAAATGGAGCGCATTAGGAAAAGTCGACTACGAATTCTTACAGCAGAATTTTGCTCAAATCGAGCGGTTTCGTGATGTTGAATTTGATCGTGATTGGAACATTAGAGACCTTCTGATTCCAAATGACCAAAACGTGATTGGGGCTGAAATCGGAGCAAAGCACAAAGAAGATTTCAAGACGATTTATGGCATTAAATCTTTTACTGCTGGCAATTCATTCCGCGGGATACAAAACTCTGCTGCCGTCAGTTCTGACTTCAAAAACCTCAAAGGGAGTTACTCTGCCAGTCTTACCAATCAGGAAGGTGATCTCATCCAAAGCGACTATTTCCAGCACAACACAAACATTTCTATTCCATTTTGGAAACTAAAGCTAGGATTCAAAGACGATCTTGAGGAAAACAGACGTTACGATCCAAAAACCGATACGCTTAGCAACCTTTCCTTTAAATGGTGGGAATGGGAAGCTTCGATCTCCACTCCAGATAGCGCCAAAAACAAGCACAAACTTTCCTACTCTGAACGAACCGATTGGCTGAAAGAAAATACAGACTTAGGTCGGGCAACTTTCGCGAGAATTTATGGCTATGAAATGGGGTTGAATAAAATGAGAAACTCGAGCCTCAATATCAGGGTCAACTATAGAACACTTGATATTCTTAACAATGAGCTCACCAATCAAAAGCAGGAAAACACGCTCTTGTCTAGAGCAGAATATCAGTTCCGAATTTTCAAAGGAGCTATCAGTTCTAGCACATTTTATGAGATTGGTTCTGGCTTAGAAAACAGGCGCGAGTTTGTTTACATTGAGACAACGCCCGGCCAAGGAACGCATATTCACGTTGACTATAATAACAATAATGAGAAAGACCTGGATGAATTTGAATTGGCTATTCAGGCCGATCAGGTTGCTTCTGCGAATTATTTGAAGGTATTTGTTCCAACGAGTGACTATATCAAAGTCTTTAGAAATCAGTTTTCTCAATCCCTCTTTTTGAGGCCTTCTGTGGTTTGGAGAAATAAAAACGGTGTTCGGAAAATTGTGAGTTACTTCTCTGATCAATTCTCTTTCGCTGCCGATCGAAAAAATCTTGAATTAGACCTTTTAGACCAATTTAACCCCTTCCTTTTTGATTTGGCAGATTCCGTCCTTCAATCTACCAACTCCAACTTTCGAAATATTTTCTATTTCAATCAATCGCACCCAATATTTGGGGCTGATCTTACATACCAACGCCTCGACTCAAGAAACTTATTGACCAGCGGGTTTGAGTCACGAGCGAATGAAAAAACAAGTGCAGGATTCCGTTGGAATTTTACTTCAATATTAAGTTTAGAATCAAGAGGAGAGCAAGGAAGAAAAAACTCCGAATCAGATGCTGGAGTTCTAAGTTCGAGAAACTACAATATTCATTACCAACAAATTGAACCAAAGCTTGTACTCCAGCCAGGGTCAAAATGGAGGTTAAGTTTTGTCTTTAACTATAAAGAACAAGAAAATAAGTTGAACGTACCTGAGGCACTCACTGGAGGTGAAAAATCAATTGCTCGAAAAAGCGGACTTGAGTTCAATCTCAGTTCACCCGAGAAGGGAAGCCTTTTAATGACCGGGAGTTTGGTTCAAATTAATTATTCTGGTGCGGCAGGAAGCCCTGTAGGTTTTGAAATGCTAGATGGTTTGCAACCTGGACTGAACGGAACATGGGGCATTTCTTATCAACGCACTTTGGCCAATAACCTGCAGATAAACCTGACCTATAATGGACGTCAATCTCCCGGACTAAGACTAATACACACCGGTGGAATTGAGGCTCGCGCTTTCTTCTAAGCTCTTATTTCAATTGAAAGGTTGTGGTTCCCATCATGTAATCCTCAGCATACATTTCTACAATGTATTTACCCTCTAGCGCTTCGTCAACCATGTCCCAATAAAGACACATATCCGTTTCCTCGCCTTCGTACACGATTTCCTCTTTTCTAGAGTAAAGACCTTCTTTCCCGTCATAGGTAAACATGTATTCTTTCGATTGATCGAAGGACAAAACCCCACCATCAGGACCAATGATTCTAAGGTAAATGATCTTCTTTCCTGGCTTGGTAACTTCGTTTTTATCGATCGTAAAGCATGTTTTTATCTTATCCGTGCGCTTTGCGCGATCAGTCTCCCTGTGAACGGTGTTGTTTTTTACTCGCTGGCCAAACGAAATCAAGTCTACCGCCTTCAGCTTGGATCCTATTTTTACTTTTTCAGCCAGTTTATCGTTTTTGTCACTCAGCTCCGTATTCTGTTCTTTTTGCTCGCTAAGCTTTGTTTCTACTTCGGCTTTTTGAACGATTAATTCTTGATTAGCCGTGTTTAATGAGTCTATCGTTACCAAATAATTCTTCATCACATCACGTAAAGTAGATGCCTCTTTTCTCAATTTGTAAATAACCCAAGCATCATCCTTGTGCTTCTCCGCCTCCTTTAACATTTTCTCGATCTGCTCTTTTTGCTCGGAAATTTGATCAAGCATGTCTTCATTGTCTGTTGAAACTGAATCATATTGAGCAAGCATGTCTTCAAGCTCTCTAGTCAAGTTGCTTTTTTCTGTGGTTATATCTGTATTCTCTGTGATCAGTTCAACGTTCTCTTGCCGTTCATTGTAAAAGAGAAAAAGCGTGGCTATGTTGGTTATTAAAAGCAACACAACGAGCACTATGAGATTTCTTCTCTTATTATCTTGATTCTCGGACATAATACTTAGGTATTAATTTTGATGCAAAGCTATTAAGGTTCAAGATTTAACGATGATTGTTGAAAATCATTTTTAGCCAAGTCAATGTTAACAGAGAATAATTGACTTTGCCAATGAATCATCCTCTATCCAGGCTTACATTTGGCCCATGTATCGCTTATTTAACATAGCCATTGGATTTGCAAGTGTCATACCAGGAATCATAATGGCATTAGGCGCGTGGCAGTATTTCCAAGAATTACCGTTGATTCCTATCTTACTTGGAAGAAGTGTAGGTGCTTTTGTTGTCATCTCTGTGGTAGCGGCCATCCAAACTAAAAAAGACATTAAGAAAGTTTCTCAATTGGGAATTAGCATCGGCTTTATTTGGATGCTGACAGCAATGATTTTGGAGTTAGAGATATGACTCAGGGTCATGCAGAAAGATGGTTTGCCTCAAAAGGCTGGAAGGTTTTTCCATTTCAAGCCTCTGCATGGAAACATTACCAAGATGGATTTAACGGTATCGTAAACGCACCAACAGGAAGCGGAAAGACATACTCTCTGCTACTTCCAATTCTACATTCTATTGAAAAAGGCAAAGGCCTGCAGGCAATTTGGATCACCCCAATACGCGCCCTCTCAAAAGAAATTTTGCAGTCTACTGAACGCGCGGCAAAAGGTTTAGGCGTTGAAGTAAAAGTGGCGATAAGAACAGGAGACACCTCCACCAAAGACAAAACACGCCTCAAAAAATCTCCTCCCGCTATTCTCATTACAACCCCGGAAACCATTCACCTTTTATTGGCTCAAAAAGGATACGCAAACTATTTTAAAAACGTGAAAGCCATCGTGATGGACGAATGGCACGAACTCCTAGGGTCTAAGCGTGGCGTTCAAATAGAGTTGGCCCTTTCTAGGTTAAAAACGATTTCTCCTGCGCTCCGTATTTGGGGCATTTCTGCCACTATTGGAAACATGGAAGAATCGTTGCAGGTTCTTTTAGGCGACTGGTATAATACACGGCAACATACGATCATCAAAAGCGGAATTAAAAAGAAATACATCGTAAAATCAATCTTTCCGGATGAACTAGAAACATTGCCATGGAAGGGCCACTTAGGAATTCGCTTAATGGATAAAGTAATTCCCATCCTTCTCAAAAGTGAAAGCACTTTGATCTTTCTAAACACCCGAGGTCAAGCAGAAGTGTGGTACCAAAAACTCTTGGAGCATTCTCCTGACTTTGCTGGTGTTGTGGCCATTCATCATGGCTCGATGAGCCGAGAAACACGTCATTGGGTGGAAGATGCCTTGTATGATGGACGATTGAAAGTCGTGATTTGCACTTCAAGTTTAGACCTAGGGGTTGACTTCAGGCCAGTAGATACTATCATTCAAGTTGGCGGACCAAAAGGTGTTTCGCGATTCATGCAACGAGCCGGGCGCAGCGGTCACCAGCCTGGCGCAACGAGCACCATTTACTTCTTACCCACCCACTCACTCGAACTGATCGAAGCTGCTGCGTTGCGAGAAGCAGTAGAAAAAGAATTGACCGAAAGTCGATTGCCTTTTATTCGTTCGTTTGATGTTCTTATTCAATACTTGGTCACTTTGGCCGTATCAGACGGTTTTAGACCAACGGAGATATTCGAGGAAATTCGAGGAACTTTTTGTTATTCTTCCATTTCAGAAGAAGAATGGAATTGGTGTTTGAGCTTTATTGTAACCGGTGGGAATTCCCTTAATAACTATGATGAATTTCATAAAGTAGTTGCAGAAGATGGGGTATATAAAGTGATCAGTAGAAAGGTCGCGATGCGGCACCGATTGAGCATGGGAACCATCGTCAGCGATGCCATGGTCAAAGTAAAATTACAGCGTGGAGCTTACCTTGGAAATATCGAAGAATACTTCGTGGCCAAACTTAATCCTGGAGATAATTTTTGGTTTTCGGGAAGAAGCTTAGAATTGATCCGCATCAAAGAAATGACCGTGCAAGTGAGGAAATCAAACAAGCAAACCGGACCTATTCCAAGTTGGATGGGTGGCCGTATGCCACTGAGCTCTCAAATGTCGAAAATGCTGAGAAAGAAGCTCAATGAAGCGGTATTAAAAACTTCACAAGATGAAGAAATTCTCTTCCTCGAACCGCTCATTCAACAGCAACAAGAATCTTCTATTGTTCCTAAAGAAGATCAATTTTTAATCGAGAAATATGAAAGCAAAGACGGGTATCACGTTTTGATGTATCCTTTTGAAGGGCGCTTTGTGCATGAAGGAATTGGCGCTTTGATCGCCTATAGAATTTCTCTTTTACAGCCTATTTCATTCAGCATTGCAATGAATGATTATGGCTTCGAATTACTCTCTGATCAGCCCATTCCTATTCAAGACGCCATAGACTCGTCCATTTTCTCAACCGATCATTTGATGGACGATATTTTGGCCAGCATTAATTCTGTAGAAATGGCCAAGCGCAGGTTCAGAGATATTGCCAGTATAAGTGGGTTGATTTTTCAAGGATATCCACACAAACAGAAAAAAGACCGGCATCTTCAGGCCAGTTCTCAATTGTTTTTCAGTGTATTTCAAGACTATGAAAAAGACAACCTTCTGCTCAGACAATCCTTTGATGAGGTGATGGATTTTCAGTTAGAAGAGGTGCGAATGCGCGAAGCTTTAAACAGAATCAATAGTCAGGAGATTGTGGTCACCAACCCCGGAAAATTCACTCCATTTGCTTTCCCAATTATTGTTGATCGTTTGCGCGAAAAACTCAGTTCTGAAAGCCTTCAAGATCGCATCAAGAAGATGAAAATTGGATTTTGATTCTGGGCTGAGATGGATGATCTTTGAAACGATGAAGAAATTACTCTTGCTTCTTGCGTTCTTAGGCCAGTTTGGCGCTCAAGCTACAAATCTAGACAGCCTATTTAACTCGATAGCATATCGTTCCTCTTCTATTCAACTGAATGTATTAGATAGTGCTTATAAATCTATGAGACGTTCAGATTCATTGGAGTTCATAGCTTTTCACAAACGAGCTATGCAGGCCAATCTAGATTGGAAAGACAAAAAAAAGTTATTGTATACAGCCAAGTACAATCAAGCAAAATGGTTCTTTTATCATGACCAAAAAGCCAAGGGCATTCTTATTTTTTCTTCTTTATCTGAACAAATTAAAATCAAAGAATACCCTAAGCTAAAAGCACATGTGCACATTTCTTTAAGCTCCAATTACAGCGAAATGGGGTCTCCTGAAAAAGCATTAGAACAAGCTCTTCTGGCTCTTGATTGTATGCAATTCGCTCAAGATTCAGCATTTCTTCCAGTCATATATAACTCGATTGGAGAAGACTACCGAACACTCAAAGACTTCAATGCAGCCATTGATTATTACAATTTAGGCTTGTCCGTTGCCATCAATCAAAATGATTCTTTTCACATTGGTAAGATTTCTAACAATAAAGGAATTGCTTTAACGCAATTAGATCAATTTGAAGAAGCAAAAGATGTGCTGCTCTTTGGTTATGAGACGGCAAGAAAAACCGGTGATAAGTTCGGGCAAGCTATTCTTTTAACGAACCTAGGTTTTAACGCCAAAGAGAAGGGAGAATATCAAGAAGCGCTCGAATACTATACGCGTTCTTTAGCCCTTAAAGAAGCTTTTGGTAATCAACGAAGTATAGCCTACACCTTGAATGACATGGGTGAAACATACTTCTTACTTGGAAAACATGATCTAGCCATCAGATACTCCCTAAAGGCTTTGGGAATGATAGATGAAAAGTATTCTCCTTATTATGCGAAAGATTTCAAGCTCACTCTTGCTCGATCTTACAAAGGCAACGAGCAGTATGACAGTGCTTTTTTCTATTTAAACGCCTCAAGTCAGCTTCAAGAAAGCCTGCTTAATGAAGACAAACTAAAAGAAGTAGCACGCATTGAACAACTCTCTGTTCTGAGAGAAAAAGACCTTGAAAACAAAATGCTCAAAGCACAAAACGAGGCAAGTCTTTCTGAGCTTAAGCAAGGTCAGTGGTTATTTGCTTTTGTGGCATTGCTCTGCATAACAGCCATATTTATAGGGTTTATACTTTACAGAAATAGCCGGCTTAAAAACGCCTTTTCAAAACAGCTCGAGGCGCAAAACCTAGCGTTGACACACTCGAATGAAAACTTGAATCAATTACTCAATGAGCAGAATTCATTATTCAACATTGTTACGCACGACCTAAAAGGCCCGCTCGTTAACAGCGCGCAACTCTTAGAACTCGAATCAGAATCGAAAACTTCTGAGGAGAAAGCCAAATTAAGAACAATGATAACTCGCTCCGTGAATGGTGCACTAGGTTTTATATCTGAGTTCAACGCATTGAGAGAGTTGGAAGAAAAACACGAAATTCCACAGAATCAAATTTTCGATCTCACTGCAATTATCAACGAAGTTTTGGGCCACTTTCAAAGTGAAATGGAGTCACGAAAAATTGAGGTACACTTCAACACCTCTCAAAAAATTGAGTTGAATAGCGTCCCATCGTTTGTTCGGCATATTATGCTCAACCTCATATCAAACGCAGTGAAGTATTCGCCTGACAAGGGCAGTATTTTTATCACTATTTCTCAATCTGACAATACTCGAATCTCCATTGAAGATCAAGGTATGGGTATCAAGCCTGAAAATTTAGATCGCATTTTCGAACGCTTTTTTCGCGCCCCTGCAGGATTGGTAAGTGCTAAATCAAATGGGTTAGGGCTGTCTTTGGTGAAGCTTTTAGTTGAGAAATTAAATGGTAAGATCACCGTAAAAAGCACGCTTAATAAAGGCAGTGAATTCATTGTTTCCATTCCGTAAATCCAATGTCCTTTGAGCCTCTAGCTTTTGTAATTGCTAACACTTCGGTTGTTTTCGGAAACCGTTGGATGAGCATTGGTGATGACCTTATCATTGCAGATCTGCATTTGGGCAAAACCATGCATTTTAGAAAAGCCGGTCTGCCTATTCCTCCATCTGCCCGATTTGCGGATCAATCAGCGCTGCTCGATTTAATCCATTCCGAACAACCAAAACGACTCGTCATTTTAGGAGACTTGTTTCACAGTGCGCTCAATTCTGAAATGGAAGAATTTGGAATGATCACTAGTCAATTTCCTGAAATAGATTTTCTGCTAGTTATTGGTAACCATGATATTTTATCCGATTCAAACTATCGCTCATTGGATTTGCAGGTTTTTGAAACCCTAATGATTGGCCCGTTTTTGCTTTCGCACGAACCCTTAGATTCTATGCCTGTGGGCGAAATCAACATTCATGGGCACATTCATCCCGGAGTATTACTCAAAGGAAGAGGGCGACAATCGTTGATGGTTCCGTGCTTTCATCTTCAAGGACAACATCTATGCATGCCTGCTTTTGGTGCTTTAACAGGTTTGATGAAGGTAAAAACCAAGAAGAAAGATTCGGTTTTCGGGGTTTTAGAAGCTGAAGTGGTTCAGTTGATGTGATTTTTTTGTCACTTAGAGTGGCACGTGCAAAGACATCCCACCTACCTGTCACTTAATATAAGAAAGAGAACTGACATCCCACATACCTGTCACTTCGAGTGTCCGCCAGCAGGCGGATGTATCGAGAAGCGAACAGAAGGAAAATGACTTAGTCGTTCTCGATACGATTGGTAAATTTCTGCTCTAAAAAGTACATTCATCCCGCAATCACTCGAACTGACAGAACTTTTGTCATTCAAAACTAGAAAGCGAATTGACCTAGCCTTTGTGTTTTAAACTTGAAAAGCCGGCCATTAACCCACACGCCTGTCACTTCGAGTGTTTTTTGAAGCGCAGCGAAGAAAAATGTATCGAGAAGCAAACAGAAGAAAATCCTCCTGCTTCGCAATTCTTTTCTTTTTTTGTAATCTAAATCAAAGACCATGAGCGACAAGATTAATGCAGATAAAGCACCAAAACCAGTTGGTTCATATCCACACGCTAGACGCGTTGGAAACTTGCTCTTCTTATCTGGTGTTGGTCCACGCACCGCTGGCTCTGATGCGAACGATAGTGGCGTTCCAGGATTGAAGCTCGACCACAACGGCAACTTCTTAGAATTTGATTTTGAAGCGCAATGCCGTTCGGTTTTTGATAATGTGCGTGCAGTACTTGAGGCTTCTGGAAGCTCGTGGAATAATCTGGTGGACGTAACGGTTTTTTTGGTCAACATGAGGCGCGACTTCGCAACCTATAACCGCGTTTATGCCGAATATTTCAAGGAAGCTCAACCTTGCAGAACCACAGTTGAAATCAATTCATTGCCCACGCCTATTGCCATAGAGCTGAAGTGCATTGCAACCATAGATTAAGGTGAAAGAGCCCAGCAAAGAAGACATATTGCTTTTGCTTGAACGAGAAATCAAGAAAACAAAAGCGACCATTGAAGACTACAAGTTAAGCTCGGGGCCTATCGCTCCGGATGACGCCATTGGTCGCATATCAAGAATGGACGCGATAAATAATCGAACCATTGTGCAGACCGCGCAACGTAACGCTGAAGAAAAACTCAAAAAGCTGGAGCGTATGCGAGAAGGAATTGACAGCCCTGACTTTGGTAAATGCATCAACTGTGGAAATAAAATTCAAACAGGCAGAGTCATTCTAAAGCCCGAAAGTCCTTATTGCGTGAAGTGCGCGGGGTAAAAAGTCTCTCTGAAAAATCGTATAATCGTAATCTTTTTGGATTCAAATCCAATATTATTATACTTTTATTGGATTCAAATCCAAAATTGTGATAAAACGACATCAACTTGCATTTGCTAAGGAAAGGCTTTTTAAAGGAAAGGCGTTAATCATTTACGGCCCAAGACAAGCCGGAAAAACCACCTTCACTGAGTTACTCTTAAAAGAAACAAAAGAGGAAATTCTCAAACTGAATGGAGATGATGCTGACACACGCTCCATGCTTTCCGAGGCAAACTCAACCCTTCTTCAAAACATTATTGGCAGCCACAAAATCTTAGTTATTGATGAAGCCCAGCGCATTCCAAACATCGGGGTTGCCATAAAAATTGTGGTCGATCAATTCAAAGATGTGCAAGTTATTGCAACGGGATCATCTTCCTTCGAGTTGGCTAATCATATCAATGAACCATTAACGGGTCGCAAATACGAGTTACTACTCTTGCCCATCGCTTTTCAAGAAATGGTTTCCCATACAGATTATTTGAGCGAGACGCGCATGCTTGAGCAGCGGTTAGTGTATGGAAGTTATCCAGAAATAATTACCGACCCAAGCCATGCAGAAGAGCACATAAAACTCTTGGCTAACAGCTACTTGTACAAGGATCTTTATTTACTTGAACAAATCAAAAAACCCATTCTACTCGAAAAACTTGTGAAAGCATTGGCCCTTCAAGTTGGCAGTGAAGTGAGCGTAAACGAACTTTCAAAACTGATAGGTGCGGACAATAAAACGATAGAAAAATACATCTCAGCGCTCGAACAAGCCTTTGTGGTGTTTACACTTACCTCGTTCAGCAGAAACGTGCGCAATGAATTGAAAAAAAGTCGAAAAATTTACTTCTATGACAACGGTGTGATCAATGCCATAACCGGCAATTTCACCCCAATTCATCAAAGGTCAGATGTAGGCGCGTTGTGGGAAAATTACCTCATAAGTGAGCGCATGAAATACAAGGCAATTGAACAGATGAGTGCTACATCGCATTTTTGGCGAACCACGCAACAACAAGAGATTGACTACATAGAATCTTCTTCAACTTCGATCGCTGCTTACGAGTTTAAATGGAGTATTAAGGCCAACTATAAGTTTCCGGTAACCTTCTCCAAAGCTTATCCTTCGTATACTTTGCAAACAATTCATCCAAAAAACTACGGCTCTTTTCTAAGCTAACGTAACCTATTACGATTGTAGTTAATCGCTGCTTTCTTCAAAGCATTCTTCTTGAAATAAGGAATGATGATGTACATGGTTGTAGGCACTGCTCCAGCTATTACCAAAGCTATTTGCGATAGAGATGAAACGTCATCATTGGTCCAAGCATTATAGGCAAAAACGCCAAACAAAGGAAGCGCAACTCCCAAAGAAACTTGTTTCGCTATTGCCCAATTTCTGAACCGATTCATATACTTTTTACTCTCAGGATCAAAGTCAAAATTTCGTCTCAAGTTTCCACCATATATTCCTACCCAATGATAATCGCTCTCTGAAGCGTTTTTGTAGCTATGCCAATAAAAAAACGAGCGGCTATCGCTTCCAGTTGAGGTGAATGAATAGCTTCTAATCATATCAGACTGCACAACTAGGCTGTCATTTTCTGATTCAATTTGAGCCATTACGCTGTAAAAAGGAAATAGCAATGTGATGGTGAAAAGTAGATAAGGTTTCATAGGTGAAACAAACTTGGGGAAAAATTGAATTCAATAACTCTTCCTTGTGAATTATTGACCGCTAAAATTAGGAGCCCTCATAACTCGCCATTTCACCATTCTTTTCAACGGCCAAGTCGAATCTAGATTTTACCTTTGCCGCCTTTAAAAATCATTGGGTAGAAGGTTGACATGAAAGAATTTAAAGAACATGATGGGCTTAACCTGCCGAACATAGCTGAGCAGGTGCTAGAGAAGTGGAAGAACGAAAAAACGTTTGAAGAGAGCATTTCAACACGTGATGGCAAGCCAAGCTTCGTGTTTTACGAAGGGCCGCCCTCTGCCAATGGCATGCCTGGAATCCATCACGTAATGGGCCGAACAATCAAAGATTTATTCTGTCGATATAAGACACAACGCGGGTTTCAAGTAAACCGAAAAGCGGGTTGGGACACTCACGGACTCCCTGTGGAATTAGGTGTAGAAAAAGAGTTGGGGATTACCAAAGAAGACATTGGTAAAACCATCACTATTGAAGAATACAACAAAGCTTGTCGTGAAGCGGTAATGCGCTACACCGATGTTTGGAATGATCTGACTGAAAAAATGGGTTATTGGGTTGACATGAGCGACCCTTATGTAACCTATGAAAACAAGTACATCGAAAGTGTTTGGTGGCTGCTGGGTCAGTTGTATGAGAAAAACATGCTTTATAAAGGCTACACCATTCAGCCTTACTCTCCCGCTGCAGGAACAGGATTAAGCTCGCACGAATTAAATCTTCCGGGTACGTATAAGGATGTGAAGGACACGAGTGCAACGGCAATGTTTAAACTTTTATCAAATAATCAAAACATTGAATCCATTCAATCCTTGCTTGAAAATAATATCCCAATCTATTTCTTAGCATGGACTACAACTCCTTGGACACTTCCTTCAAACACAGCCCTCACTGTTGGTGAGAAGATTGAATATGCTCTTTGTAAGGGCCCCCACCCATACATTGATGGAAAAATAATCCATGTGATTTTAAGCTGGGATAGAGTCAATTACTACACAGACATTAAGACTTGGGATATAACCGAAAAGCATGTTGCTTTAGCAAGTGTGAAGAAAGGATTAGAATATAGGAATAATCCGAATGGTGAATCAGAATCAAAATGGTCAATAGTTGCTCATTTTATGGGGAATAATCTGCTCGGCTCACGTTACGAGCAACTGCTTCCTTATACTCAGCCGATGAAAGATGCTGATAAAGCGTTTCAAGTAATTGCAGGTGATTTCGTTACGACCGAAGATGGAACAGGAATCGTGCATACTGCGCCAACATTCGGTGCAGACGATATGCAAGTGGCAAAAGCTGCAGGTATTCCACCGATGATGGTTGAAAATGAAATTGGTGACCCAGTGCCGTTGGTGGATCTTCGAGGTCGATTTGTAATGGATGTCAAAGATCCTGTTTGGGGATTGGCGGGCGAACCAGTAAAGGCAGAGTACCTTACTGAAGAAGAAAAGGAAACCGCTTTCCAAAAACAAAAAGTTAGCCTCAAAGAGCACATTCCTAACTTAAGTAATTACCTAAGTGTTGACGAGCGTATTGCTCTTAAACTCAAATTAGAAGGGAAGGCCTTCAAGGTGGAGAAGTACCAACACAACTATCCACATTGCTGGCGAACAGACAAACCAATATTGTATTACCCATTAGACTCTTGGTTCATCAAAGCATCATCGGCACGTGATAAGATGATCGCCTTGAACAATACCATTAATTGGAAACCTGAAAGCACAGGTACAGGTCGATTTGGAAATTGGTTGGAAAACGTAAATGATTGGAACCTGAGCCGTTCTAGGTATTGGGGTACGCCCCTTCCTATTTGGCGCTCTGGACCTTATGGTCCTCTGATGGAAGAGTTTGTTGGCGCAATCAACGACTTCACAGAGAAAAACGCCTATTACATTTCAGAAGAATGTGTTGACGAATCGGGTAGTCGTTTTGATGGTCAATCTTTGCGAAAGTATCTGGGTGAAATGCGGATGGCGGGTCAAAACGTAAACAACGTTTGGAATGATCTTATTCGCTCTAGAAAAATAAAAACTTTTGCTTCTCTACCTGAAGAGATGATCGACTTGCACCGGCCAATGGTCGATTACGTGATCTTCTTTAGAAATGGGCTCGTGCTTGCTAGAGAACTGGACTTAATCGATGTTTGGTTTGACAGTGGCGCTATGCCATATGCTCAATGGCATTATCCGTTTGAGAATAAAGAACTGGTTGATAACGGAACTGTTTTCCCAGCCGACTTCATCGCTGAAGGAGTTGACCAGACGCGAGGTTGGTTCTATACTTTACACGCTATTTCATCGATGATCAAAGGATCAGTTGCGTTTAAAAACGTAGTGAGCAACGGACTTGTGTTGGATAAGAACGGCCTTAAAATGTCGAAACGTCTGGGTAATGGTATCGATCCATTCGAAACACTTGGAAAATTTGGTCCTGATGCCACACGCTGGTATATGATTACCAACGCCATGCCTTGGGATAATTTGAAGTTTGACCTCGATGGAATCACTGAGGTTCAACGCAAGTATTTCAGAGCGCTGCATAACAGCTATTCATTCTTTGCATTGTACGCTAACGTTGATAATTTCACTCATGCTGAAGCAGAAATTCCGTTGGACAACCGACTAGAAATTGACCGCTGGGTTATTTCTCGCTTAAACAGCTTAATAAAAGAGGTGGAAACCGCCTTTGACAACTACGAACCAACCAGGGCTGGACGTGCTATCCAAGACTTCGTAGTAGATGAATTGAGCAACTGGTATGTGCGCCTTTGCAGAAGACGTTTTTGGAAAGGTGATTACAGCGAAGACAAGATTGCTGCTTACCAAACACTTTATCGTTGCTTAATTACTGTTTCAAAATTAAGCGCGCCTATCGCGCCATTTTACTCTGACTCGCTGTTCTGTGACTTGAACGACATCACCAAGAAGGATGAAGCTAAATCAGTGCACATTGCAGAATGGCCTGCTATTCAGGAGAATGAGATTGACAGCGACTTAGAAAGGCGGATGGCATTGGCACAAACGGCTTCTTCTTTAGCATTATCTCTGCGCAAAAAGGAAAATATCAGAGTGCGTCAGCCGCTTCAAAAAATCATGATTCCAGTAATCAATGCAGAATTTGAAAAGCATTTGAAGCAAGTGGAGGATTTGATCTTAAGTGAGATTAATGTAAAAGCGCTCGAATATATCAAAGACGATGGTGTTTTCGTAAAAAGCATTAAGCCGAATTTTAAAGCACTTGGACCCAAAGTGGGCAAAAACATGAAGGTGCTCGCGGGTAAAGTTGCTCAGTTTGGACAAGTTGAAATTCAACAACTCGAGTCACAAGGAAGTATTTCTTTAGATCTCAACGGTGAATCATTTGACTTAATCAAAGATGACGTTGAAATCAGCACCAAGGATATTCCAGGTTGGAGTGTTGCCAGTGAAGGCCTGGTAACTGTGGCTCTCGACATAACCATCAGTGAAGAATTGCGTTCAGAAGGTATTGCGAGAGAGTTGGTAAATCGTATTCAAAACATGCGAAAAGAAAGCGGTTTAGAGGTTACAGACAAGATCATTTTGATGGTTGAAAAGCAACCCGATGTTACACGTGCAGTCGAATCCAATAAAAATTATATTTGTGACGAGACGCTTGCCTCTAAGTTATCGCTTGAAGAGGCCATCTCAAATGACAAGGCAATAAACGTGGAGGTGGAGGATGGTGTCTCCACTAAGATATTTTTACAGAAAGCAGAATAAGAAGAAGCTATGGCAGGTTCAGAAAAAACAAGGTATGCAGACGCGGAACTCAGCGAGTTTCGTGCTATAATTAATGGGAAATTGGCAGAGGCGAAGTCAGATCTTGACCTTTTGAATTCTACGATGTCATTAAGAGACAATAATGGAACAGACGATACTTCTCCAACATTTAAGTTGATTGAAGATGGTTCTGATGTGCTATCGAGAGAAGAAACCTCTCAATTAGCAGCACGTCAAGAGAAGTTTATCAAGCATTTGAATGATGCCTTAGTGCGCATAGAGAATAAGACGTATGGTGTTTGTCGCCAAACGGGAAAGCTTATTGCTAAAGAGCGTTTGCGCATTGTCCCTCATGCTACGTTGAGCATCGAAGCAAAGAACCTTCAGCCTTAATTAACCCTTTTAATTCAGGAGCTTTTGAAAAAGGCCCTTTTCATTTCTTTGGTGGTATTGATTGCCGACCAAGCAGTTAAGCTTTGGATCAAATCCAATATGTATTTGGGTCAAGAGTTTGCTGTGCTCGGTAACTGGTTCATCATTCATTTCACTGAGAACAATGGAATGGCCTTTGGTATGGAGTTTGGCGGTGAAATAGGCAAAATAGCCCTTTCTATTTTCCGCATAATAGCCGTTTCATTCATCGGTTACTACCTGTTCAAAACCGCAAATAAAGGCGCTAAAACGGGTCTTATTATTGCTGGTTCACTTATATTTTCCGGTGCTTTAGGAAACATCTTAGACTCGATGTTTTATGGCCTTGTATTCAATGATAGTTATCATCAAATAGCCGAGTTCATGCCAGCAGAAGGTGGTTATGCACCCTTTCTTTTTGGACGTGTTGTAGACATGCTTTATTTCCCTCTCATATCTGGTGCTTTTCCTGATTGGATGCCTCTTTGGGGAGGAGAACAGTTTATGTTTTTTAGACCCGTTTTTAATCTCGCTGACACAGCCATTACAACTGGCATAGGGATGATCATTGTATTTCAGAAGCGCTATTTCCCAGAAGAAAACAAGACCGAAACGCCCGCTTCCGAGGCAGCCTAAAACGCCACAAACACCATCTTTTTTGTGTCGATCGTTTTCCCATCTATGATCAAGTTGTAGAAGTAAGTTCCTACTTTCCCATACCCATGGTCATATAAAATCTCATTGACTCCCATTTTAATTGAGGTGGTCATTTGCTGCGCCATTTGACCTTGAGTGTCTGTAATAGTTATCAAAGCCTTATCGCTTTGCGGGCGATCGTGAACAATAAACCCGATCATCGTGCTTTCGTCAAATGGATTCGGCCTGTTTTGAAGAAGTTCTATTCCCTTTTTCACCTCGGGTTCGTCCGTACTCAAAATTTGAATGAATTGTTCTCCTGAAAACAAGCTTTCAATTCCATCCTCATTGACCCTAGCCACCGAAAAGAAATGGTTATAGCCGGGAATGATTTTCACTTCAGACATATTCTCAGTAACGGTGATCACGGTATCCCAATCGTTTGTCTCTGTTCTATAAGCAATTCTATGTGGATTGTTCTACTGTAAAACCTAAATCTGAACACACGTTCTGTGCTATCATGGTTGCTGCATTCGCGTTAATGACAGCGTTTCTTGCTAAGTAATTGAAATCAACAAAAAACGAGTCAAGCTGACCGTCATTGTCTGTGTCCAATCCTAAGATGTCATCACTCGTATGTTGTCGATCATCATAATTTGGCCCATTTGAAGCATCGCCATGTTCATTGGCAGAGGTGAATCGCATAGCAGGATACCCTGCACTTCGGAATGGAATATGATCACCTCCTCTGCCCGTTCTGTCCTCCGCAGTCATAATGGTCACCAAATGAGGAACTTCAACGTGCGCAAGAAGCTCTTCTTCATATTGCAACTTAATGTAACGCGCTAATTGCTTACTAGGTGAGTTAAAGCTACCACCTGAAAACAACCTAACTTGGGTACTGTCCACAGCATTTTCACTTGGACATGAAGGAGGGGAACTCGTCTCTCCACAAATCACCCCGCCTATAACATCATTATTCAAAACAGCCGCAATAGGTATGTTATTATCCCCGCAATATTTTGCCATTGCTTCCGCACCATGCAAGCCTTGCTCTTCTCCGGTAGTAAGCATAAATACAATGGTTCGATTATACTCATACTTAGCCATTACCAAAGCACTTCCACTTCCGTTATCTTCCATTCCTTCGGCCAAACATGAAGTATCACATGAAGTATTGCATCTGCTATCCAAATGACCTTCAATGATGATGATTCCCGTTTGGCTGGAGTTAAAGTCCGGTGTTTGCTTTCCTGGCAAAACGGCTACTACATTTTTATGCTGAGTAATACCACATATGTTTCTATCAAATTGAAGAAAAGAAATTTATAATCGACTCTCATTTTCATTGCTAAACTTTTCAAACATTTGATATGCCCACCTTCTAGCAGCACCAATCCCTCTTGAATCAGAAATGGTGTCTGATCCTGTATTTCGCGTTTCAAACGCACTCATTCGTTTCAAATAGCTCCGCAATGAATCAGCATTTACCCGAGAGCTAAGCTCCGCGGCAATTGCGTGTGGATCCGTAAAAGAGACGGAGGGTTGATAATCATTTGGGTTATAGTTTCCCGCCAAAATTTCAATCACTTCGGAGTTTGTAAGGTGAATATTCACCTGTGCTATCGCAGCCACGTTTGCTAGAATAAAGCCAAGGGCAATTATAGATTTATGCATAGATTAAGGATTAGTGCAGAAAAGTAAAGAATTATCACAGTAAATTGTTCGTTTCAGATCAAGAACTACATTCGCGGCATGAGCTCAGAAGCAAAACAACAAATTCATCTTAGACGATTCATTCTGATTAGTCGCGCAGAGGGTGTGTCCTTTCTTTTATTGGTTTTGATAGGTATGCCGCTCAAGTATATGGCTGGTATGCCGCTGATGGTAAAATACGTTGGGTGGGCTCACGGATTATTGTTTATGGCCTATATCGCTCAAATGCTCTATGTGGCTTATCTCCTCAAGTGGGAAGTTCTAAAAGTTATCTATGGGTTTATTGCCGCTCTGCTCCCTTTCGGACCCTTTGTGTTTGAAAGAAGTTTGAAAAGCTAATTAAGTCCTACTGAATAATAACCCTCTTCAAAAAGGTTGACCCTTGAAGTTGAATAGACAAGTTATAAACTCCAGCGGCTATTGATGTAACATTAAGCTCATCAGCGTTCTCAACCTCTAACACCTTATTTCCAGCCAGATCATACAAAGACAGCATTTGAGGCATCTCGTTATTGCTTAGCTGAACGTGCAAAAGATCACGTGTAGGGTTTGGGAATATTTTTAAGCTCAACGACTCTAAGTTCTTTTGACCAAGAATCAGCACGGCAAATACTGTATCACTCGTTGAACACCCCGCTTCATTAAACACGGTAAGTGTGTAGCTTCCAGATGCTTCAATCGCAGTCGTTGAGTCTGTAGAACTTGTTGACCATAAATATTGATCATAGGATCCCGGTGAACCAATCACTGGTGAGCTCCAAACGAAAAGTGTATCCTCCGCAAACGACATCATGGGGCTTTCATTATCTGACTGAACCTCAAATGACGATGTAAAAGAGCAGCCTGCTTGGTCGGTAACTGTAAGATCATAAACTCCACCTGCAAGATCGGTTATGTTAGATGAGCTATCACCATTACTCCAAGCATAGGCGTAATTCCCCGCTCCTCCAATTACAGAAAGGCTTAAAGAGCCATCATTGCGCTCTGGACAAGTAGTGTTTTCAATGTCAACTTGGTTTGTGTCAAGCTCGTCATAAACCATTATCATAACCTCATTTGAATAGGCCTCTTCTCCACAAACCAGAGACACAGATTTCCTTCTAAAATAAGTGTCTTCAGTAAGCGCACCTGATTGATAGGAAGTATCTGTATTTGCACCTTGAGCCATCTGCCAAGAACCTGAGGCTGTTGAATCTTGCCACTCATACGTATATACCCCATTCGATCCCTCCGGTAAGGAATTATTCAAAACCGCAGGAGGAGTAGAATTAAAACAGATCGTATCAACAACTTGAGCTTGAACGGCCACAGCAAACCATAGAAGTCCAAAAACAGCCAAAATTAATCCTCCTATGTTGCTTCTTTTTAACATTCTAGTTTCCAATAATAATTGATCCACCAGTAAGAACTGCTGGCTCGCTTAATGTTTCTGATGTATTGTCACTGCACCCATTCGCATCGGTTACAGTCACCGTGTATGTACCTGCTGAAATTGAATTGATATCCTCAGTTACCGCGCCATTACTCCAACTGAAGGTATATGATGTCGTTCCTCCAGAAACAGTAAGGTCAATCGCACCGTCTAAGCCACCATTACATGTAACATTTACAGCAGATGTGCTTAAAACAAGAAGAGTTGGTTCAGTTACAGTAGCGCTCTCAGTATCTGAACATCCATTAGCGTCTGTAATAGTCACAGTATAAGTTCCGGCTGATAACCCAGCGGCTGTTGCCGCGGTTGATCCGTCACTCCATAAATACGTATATGCTGTTGTGCCGCCTGTTGCTGAAGCGGTGAGCGATCCGTTTGCGCCTCCATTACAAGAAACATTGACGTTTCCGGAAATTGAAGCCACTAGTATAGCGGGCTCGGTAATAGTAACTACATCAGTATCTGTGCATCCATTAGCGTCTGTTACCGTAACAGTATAACTGCCTGCCAAAAGGCCTGTTGCCCCAGCTGTGCCAGCTCCATTACTCCATAAAAACGAGTAAGGTGCCGTTCCTCCAGCACCTGATGCTGTGGCTGAACCATCATTTGATCCATTACATGAGGCGTTGTTAGATGAAGCAACATTTGCAACCAATGCCGTAGGCTCTGAAATTATCACGACATCGGTATCCGTACATCCATTTGCATCTGTAACCGTCACAGTATATGTTCCGGCTAATAAACCTGTTGCTGTTGCAGAACTGGCTCCATTACTCCAGGCATATGTATAGGCTCCTGTTCCACCAGAAGCTGTGGCCGTGGCAGCACCATTGGAGCCTCCATTACACAAAACATTGGTAGATGAAGCAATAGATGCTACTAAAGCAGCCGGTTCCGAAATTGTCGTTAATTCAGTATCTGTACAGCCATTCGCGTCTGTAACCGTAACAGTGTATGTGCCCGCAATTAATCCGATGATTGATGCAGATGAAGCGCCATTACTCCAAGCATATGTATACGCTCCTGTTCCACCTGTTGCAGTAGCGATAGCAGAGCCCGTGTTTCCTCCATTACAAACAACATTAATAGTCGAGCCAATTGATGCAACCAATGCCGTTGGTTCACTAATAGTGAACGAGTAGTTTAATGTGCCGCATCCAGCAGCGTCCGTTACGGTTACTGTATATGTACCCGCTGTCAATCCTGTTGCTGAAGAAGCGCTTCCTCCGTTAGACCAAGAATATATATACGGTGTATTTCCCCCTGTAATGGTCAGAGAAATCGCCCCGGTGCTTGCGCCATTACACGTAACATTAGTAACTGATGTTGAAATCGTGTCAAATACATCGAATACGTGTATTTGAACCGGGTTGGAATAGGCAGTTCCGCAACTCGTAGAAGTGACTTTTCTTCTGAAATAAGTAGATTGGGTCAATGAGCTTGGCTGAAAATCTAAACTATTTGAAGCTGCAATTGAAGCCCATGATCCTCCGGAAACTGAATCCTGCCATTCATAGGTAAAAGCACCATCACCGCCTGTAGCGGGTGCAGTACTTGTCAACGAATCTGGAATTCCATTAAAACAAACACTATCAATAGTTTGTGCACTCAATATCATTGGAGCAAAGAATACTGCCACAATGCTCATTTTAGCTAGGCGAGAAAGAAGTCCTTTAATCATCATTAGTTCGTAGAAATTATTCCCCCATCTAAAAGGGCTGGTTCTGTAATTGTATCATTCGCTGATTCAGTGCATCCTGTATTATCAATTACAGTAACTGAATATATACCCGCACTTACGTTTGTAATATCCTCTGTGGCCTGGCCGCTATTCCAATTAAAACTCAAAGGGGCGACACCGCCAGTTACTGTTAAGTCTATTGCACCATCACTATTTCCAGTGCATGAAACTGCTGTTGCAGTTGTGCTAAGGGAAAGTGTATTACCGGTAATGGTCAAATTCAGTGTTGCTACTGAATCACAACCTGATGCATTTGTAAGAGTCGTGGTGTAGGTTCCTGAAGTTGTATAAGCAGTGCTATTAGCAGGCCAAGTATACGCAGCACACGCTGTGATCGTTTCTGATCCCGAATTGCTATTGTTTATGGTAAGGTTTAGAGTAACAACAGAGTCGCAACCACCTGTGCTTGTCACAGTAGTAACATATGACCCCGAAACCGTGTAAGCACTGCTATTGAGCGGCCACGTGTATGTGTCGCACTCGACCACCGTCTCAGAGCTAGAGAGGCCGCTTGTAATGGTGAGATTCAATGTAGCAATAGAGTCACAACCAGAGGCATTCGTCAATGTGTCCACATATGAACCTGATGCCGTGTAGGTCTGCCCATTCGTTGCCCAAGTATATGTATCGCAAGCAGTAACAGCCTCTGAACCTGAATTGCCGCTATTTATAGTTAAGTTTAAGGTGACGATGGAATCACAACCGGCAGCCGAAATGTTGGAGTCTATGAAATTACCGCCTGAACTATAGGTTAACCCTGTGTTGTTCCACAAATAGCTATCGCAGGCCGTTACAGGAATACTTGTATTTATTACTGAGCAAGGTGCGTCAATGACCACATCATCAATGTAAAGCAACCATTCGTCCGTGGTATTGGAATAAATAGAAACATAAATCGCTTGGCCATCGAAAGCAGACAAGTCGTAAGAATAGTCTGTGTAGCTTCCTGTTGATGGAAATATATCTTGGGCAATGATATTCGTGAAATTAACTGCGGCATTTCCTGATGTTGAAACATAAACATCAAAGTCTTCGGGATATGCTAAGCTCTGGTTTTTAGCAGAAAAACTGAATCGGTTTGAAACTCCATTGGTTACTGTAAATTGAGGTGTAACCAGATGATCGTCATGTGCTGCAGGACTAAAGGTAATGTTCGCGCTAAACCCTCCGCCTACACCTTGACCAGAAGTCAAGACCCAAGTGTTAGCATCGCCACCATTAATTACTGTCCAGCAAGGAGATCCTGCCTCAAAATCCATGGTATAGGGAAATGCAGTAATAGGTCCGCACACTGTTGAGAAAGAATAAGGGCCTGCCCAAGCACTAGTGGAACCCGCACCGCAATCGGCCTGAACATAAAAATCATATGTAAATCCGGTAGCTAGGCCCGAAAGACTGTAGGGGTTGGAAGTTGTAGCTACTGAAGTGCCCGTGCCTTGCGTAAAACCAGATAAGCCATACTCTATATTCCAAGCCGTTTCAGTTGCCCCAGCTGTCCAAGAAAGATCTGCAGTGCTGGAGCCAATATTAGTGGCTGCTACACTTGTAGGATAAGAACATGCAGAACTCAAGTAGGAAGATGAAAACAAGCCTCTACCGTGGGTGGAGGCAATAACTTCTGAGTCACTAGTGCGCGTTTGAAGCATATCTACACGAACATTAGCTAAGCCTGAGTTGGATGGAATCCATGTTGGACTAACGCTTAGAAAATTATTGGTTGACCAGACTCCAACCTCGGTTGCTAAAATCACTTCATTGCTGTCCGTTGGATTCATAAGCGACCATCTCACGGGCATGTCCGGCAAGTTTCCTTCTTTCGAAGTCCAGGTTGTCCCTCCGTTTGACGTATACCAAACACTATTAACTCCGTAATTAAAGAATGTTACGATGATTTCATCTTCTGACGCTCCAAATTCTACAGAAGAAATTGTTGCGTTTGGAAACGATGCTCCAGCAATATTGACTACTGTAGGGCTCACTCCAATATTGGCGCTAGTAACCTTATATAAATTACCACCACCTGTTCCAATAAACAGTTTCGTTGAGACGGTAGTGTATGGCGATACTTTAATGTGAGTGGCTTTTGAGAACATGCCACTAATAGTAACCGTAGAAGTGATGGGCGAGGTCCCTATTCCGCTTATTCGATAAATTGAATTAACGTCTTTGCAAGAATAAAGTATGTTCTGATTATCATCATAATCTGCAGGATTGATAAAAGAACCAGTAGTTTGATCTGCAATTAAAGTTGTTCCGAATGATGCTCCACCGTTGGAGGAATAATAAAAACTATTGAAAACATAGGATGCAATAGCTTGATTACCATTTGTTTGGTCAATAAAACAAAATGCTCCGTCACCACCAAATACCTGAGATGTGGAGTTAACACCAATAGAAGTATAACGCTGCGTGCCGTTATCTTGTGCGCCAGCCAAAAACACATTAGAACCAGTCGTTGGGTTCATGGCGCAAGCGTAGTATTGAGTGACATTGTAATATGAAACTTGGTGTGAAATAGCGCTCGGTGAACTAACCGCGGTAGATAATGAAGATGCGTAATAAACCCCACCATCATTGCCAATTACAGCCTCATTCGCTGCTCCTGGTCTAAATACGAATGCATGTTGGTCTGCATGAACCAGCGGACATGATAAAGCTGCTAGGTTATTATTATTGCTCCATTTCGAGATTTGCGACCAAGTTAACCCAGCATTCGAAGATCTAAATAGATCTATTCCGCCAACATATAATGTGTTAGCATCAGTCGGGTCAACTTCGCAGACAAGATCGTACCACGCTTGACCTCTGGTAAAGTCAGTATTGGGAATTCCGTTATCGACATCCGCGGGTTCAGTTATAGTCATCGATGACGATGAACTTGTCCATGCCGTTCCAGCATTCGTGGTTTTAATAACTTCATCTACTGCGCTGGAAGCTTCAACTACAGCATAAACTACATTGCTGTTACTTGGTGCGCAAGCAATCTCAACCCGCCTATTTGATCCTCTAACGGTTGATACAGTCCAGGTCGTTCCATTATCAGAATACAAAATCGTACCACCTCCATTACCATAGGAATTGGCTCTTGTTCCGACCCAAATGCGATTGTTTGCAGCTATTTCAATATCGGCTGGCGCATAGAAGCTATTGGCCACTCCTGTTGTAGGCATTACTTGTGTGAATGTTGTACCGCCATTTGTAGAGCGAAACATACCTTGTGAGGTGTTAGCAAATCCTTGCCAAGCACCTTGATAGTACATTTGACTAGTTCCAACGTACAATGCGCTGACCCCACTCTCGTCTCTTACAACAAGGTCGTTCACATAATAATAATCATCTGTAGCAGAAAGTTGGGTAAAAGACGTTCCTCCGTTTGTGCTTTTCCAAACACCGGCTCCACGACTGCTTCCTGTTCCAAAACCTTCTCCAGTTCCTACATAAATGATTTGACTGTTATTTGGATCAAACGCTATTGTAGTAACCGCAAGATTGTCCCAAAAATCATTTACAGCTATCCACTGTGATGCCGCATTTGTAATGTCAGAATTATACCACAATCCACCCGTAACACCACCAGCCCAGACTTTTTTATTGGTTAGGTCGTTTGGGTCAAACACAATAGCCCTTGTTCTGCCACCGACATTGTTTGGGCCACGTTCAATCCAAGGAATGGTAACAGACCCTGGGATTCCCGCTTGGCTTGCTTGATAAGCATCTACTGCATTGTGTGCATTAATAAGCCGTTCGTTAGCTGGCCTTCCCAACACGGGGTCCATCGTTCTTAAAAAATCCTGCTCCCATCCCAAGTCTGGGCGATCTTCTTTCGGAATTGCTTTTAACTCTTCCTTGGTGTAATGTTTTCGTTTCGAAAATGGATGATTCTCTAAATACTGCTCATACTTTGCCCTGTTAGCGGGATCAGTCGCGTCAAAATCAGGCGTAATTACAACTGAAGGTCTTTGCGCAAAAAGCGAAAAACTTTGAATGAATATGGCAAGAAATAGTATCGATTTACGACACATCATCAGGCTTGGTGTTTGGTTAGCTAGCGCTGCTAGCTCTCAATTTCAACGAATGACTGTAAAAAACATTTAACTCCAGTTGACAAACTTAGCCAAATATTCTAGAGCAAGCGAATTGCAGATCAATCTAATTCCGCCTATTCGCAGCACAAATTTTACCTCTTCTTTGGTGGGTTGAATAGTTACCCAGTTTGATGGATAGTCTCTCTCATTAAATACCACCTTACCATAAGAAGAAATGAGTTCCTTTCCTTCTTCAAAATAGAGTTTATAAGCTCTTTTGTCAACAACGTCTCCCTCTTGATTCAACCATAGCACTTCACTTTCATCAAAAAACAGCTCTCCTTTATCGTCCAAAAAGCGCTGATGTGTTTCTCTTCTAAATCCATTGCTCAAGAATGCGTAAATCAAGGAGGTGTCTCGTCCTGATAATTTAAACCGCACATTTCCCTTTATTCCATTGCTATCAATATCATAATCAGACTCAAATAAGCTTTGGTTGTTTTCAATGATTGATCGGACATCATCCAAAGAAGCCTCAAACGGTTATAATAAATACTGGCGGGCTTCCGTGGGAAGGTTGCGAATAATTTGTTTCTGCTTCTATGAAACACCATTACCCATTGGCTCACAAGAAACCAATGAAATTGAAACAAGAACAAAAATTCCAATGCTGTAATTATTCATCACAAATCTTTCACAATTTCCGCAATTTGTATCGCATTTGTCGCGGCACCTTTTCTCAAGTTGTCTGCCACAATCCACATGTTTAAAGCATTAGGTCTTGAGGTGTCACGCCTTATTCTACCTACAAAAACAGCGTCTTTACCTTCTGCATACAATGGCATCGGATACGTATTGGTTTCAGGAAAGTCTTGCATCACGATACCGGGTGTGCCTCCAATTATTTTTCTGATGGCTGAAAGTTCGAAAGGCTTCTTAGTCTCAACATTCACTGCTTCACTATGACCGCCCTTCACAGGAACACGGACGACCGTTGCTGTAATTTGAATGCTGTCATCACCCAAAATCTTTCGCGTTTCGTGCACCAACTTCATCTCTTCACTGGTGTTTCCGTCCTCATCAAAATCACCCCCATGAGGCAAACAATTCATATCTATAGGATAAGGATAAGCCATCTCGCCCTTTTTACCTTGGCGTTCATTTTGCAATTGCTCGATCGCTTTTACTCCCGTTCCGGATACGCTTTGATAGGTCGAAATAACCAATCGTTCGATGCCATACTGGGCATGAATTTGTTTGAGCGCAAGCACCATTTGAGTGGTACTGCAATTTGGATTGGCAATGATCTTGTCCTCCTTCGTTATAAGGTGGCCATTGATTTCAGGAACGATCAATTTTTTGTCTTCCAGCATTCTCCAAGCGGAAGAATTGTCTATGACCGTTGTTCCCACTTGCGCAAACTTGGGTGCCCATTCAAGACTGATAGAACCACCAGCTGAAAAAATAGCAATGTCTGGCTTCAATGAAAGCGCTTGAGCCAATCCTATAACCTTATGAGAGATTCCTCCAAACATGATCTCCTGACCAACTGAGTTTTCACTGGCCACTAGATATAGAGCTGAAATCGGAAAGCTCCGTTCAGCTAAAACCTTCAACATCACTTGGCCTACCATTCCAGTGGCCCCAACAACAGCTATCCTCATGATTTTAACGCTAACTTAATTCGCGCTCAAAAATAGGATAATTACATTTGTTTAAATCCCTCTAAACTGCGGTCATTGAAGCGATTATTAACTCTTCTTCTTTTGTTTCCTCTGACCGTTTTTAGTCAGTTGTCCGATTCTTTTACTGACGGTGATTTTACTAATAACCCCGCATGGCTGGGCGAACAGGCGAACTTTGAAGTTGACCTCAACCATCAATTACACCTCAACGCTCCTGCTGTAACCGATACATCTTATCTCTATACTTCATCCGTTGCGATAGACACCGCAAGCTGGGAGTGCTACGTTCGCCTAGAGTTCAACCCTTCTGCAAGCAATAAGGCTAGAATTTATTTGGTAAGCGATCAAAGTGATTTGGAGGGTGCGCTCAATGGTTATTTCATACAACTCGGCAACACAGATGATGAGGTAAGTCTTTACCGACAAACCGGAATGACCATCACCGAAATCATTGACGGAGCAGACGATTTATTGAACGAGTCTAATGTTGAGGTTCTTGTAAAAGCAACGCGAGATACAGATGGTAACTGGGAATTGCTAGCAGATACAAGCTTGAATTATACGTTCGTTTCACAAGGAAATGTGCAAGACACCACTCATCAAGCCTCTCAATATTTTGGTGTGCTATGCCAGTATACCAGCACCCGGTCTGATAAATTCTATTTCGATGACTTTATAATAACTGGTAATGCTTACCTCGATAATGAGTCACCTGAAGTTCTAAGCGCAATGGCGACTTCAGCAAACACACTGAACGTCACTTTCAATGAACCTTTAGATCAAACCAGTGCAGAAACATTGGCCAATTATTCTGTAAGCAATGGACTGGGTTCACCAAGCCTGGCAGTGCTGTCATCACCAACATCGGTAGACATGACCTTCAGCTCCACCTTCACTATTGGAACAAACCTCGTTCTTACGATAGACCAAGTTGCTGATGTAAGCGGAAACGCCCTATCAAACGTCCAGACTGCATTTATCTATTATGAATTCAGCACTCCTGGATACCGCGACATTGTGATCAATGAAATCATGGCTGATCCGACACCTTCCTTTGGTTTACCAGAGTTTGAATTCGTTGAATTATTCAATCCTACAAACCTCTATTTCGACCTGTCTAACCTTTCCTTTTCTGACGCTTCCAGCTCAGGCATGGTGAGCTCTTTTGAAGTGCTAAGTCCAGGGGAATATGTGATATTATGTGATGAAGAAGATACCGCTTCTTTTAACGCACTTGGGCGTACCATCGGGCTTTCCTCTTTACCCGCACTTAACAATTCTGGCGATGATATTTCAATCATAATTGACAGCTTGGTCATTGACCAGCTCTCCTATAGTGATACTTGGTACAATGATTCCGAAAAAGCAAATGGTGGTTATTCATTAGAATTAGTCAATCCAGAAACTCCATGTAGCGGAAAGAATAATTGGACTGCCTCATTCAATTCAAATGGAGGAACACCCGGACAGCAAAACAGTGTGTATGATGTTGAGCCAGACATTACCGCTCCTATAGCAACAGAAGTATCAATCATTAGCCTTTCAGAGATTCAAGTCGTTTTTGATGAGGTCATGGACAGCGCATCTCTAGTCAACGGAAGTTACACTATAGATAATGGCATTATCATTCAGTCTGTTCTGCCCGATGCTTTTTTTGAATCCGTTTCATTGACCCTATCTGCAAACCTGGATTCAAGTATTATCTATACGCTCATCATTTCTGGCCAGAGTGATTGTGTGGGCAATGCCTTGATCAGCGACTCGTTTGAGATTGGAATCGGATCAAGCCCCGCTCCATATGATCTTATCATTAATGAGATTTATCCTACACTGTCTGAGTCATCGCCTTTACCTAATGCAGAATACATTGAAATTTACAATAGAAGCGCTAAGCTCATCTCCACTGAAGGTTTGCGCATTTCAGATGCTTCGAGTTCTTCATCACTGATCAATGGATCAATCCTGCCAGGAGAATATATCATCGTTTGTGATGATAACAACGCCTCCTTATTTACTGCCTTCGGAAAGGTGATTCCTTGTTCGTCTTTGCCCAGTTTAAACAACTCTGGTGATGCAATTTCTATTGAACTTGGTAATCGAATAGTTGATCAGATAAACTACTCTGAAAGCTGGTATGTTGATGCTGAGAAATCAAATGGCGGTTGGAGTTTAGAGCGCGTTAATCCCAATGATGTATGCGGATCATCATCAAACTGGAGAGAAAGTGACGCACAAACTGGAGGAACACCTGGCGAAGAAAATTCAATCTTTGTAGACGGTCCGGCTCCAGAGCTGGAGATTGTTTCTGCTCTGTTTACAAGTAAAACGAGCATTGAACTCAACTTTAATGGCCGCCTTGATACTCTCAGCAATCTATCCACAAAGATCAATAACGATCAATATCAAGTGCTTTTTTACGCGCTTTCTGACATCGGCATAATCAATGCGGATAATGAGTTCGAAGGAGGAAAAGTTTATTCAATAGAAATAGATTCATTAAGTAACTGCGCTGGTATCCTAAGTTATGACTTGAGCTTTGAGGTGTATTTACACGATTCTGGAGATGTTGTCATCAATGAGGTTTTGTCTAACCCCCGCGGCTCAGGAAGTGACTTTGTAGAGCTCTATAACATTTCTCAATACGATATTGACCTCAATGGTTGGGCACTGGCTTATTTTGATTCCAATGATAGCCTTCGCTTCAATGACATATCTAGCACCTCTAAAATCATTGCCTCACAAGACTACATAGCACTTTGTGAAGACAATAACGATGTGATTTCAAACTATCCATTCACAGTTGCTCAAAACCTGCACGTCATGAATCTACCGAGCTATTCAAATGGAGAAGGTTCTGTGATTTTGTACGATCAACTGGGCCGACTAATGGATCGCTTTGATTATTCTGAGGATTTACACTTTGCCTTGCTCGATGATTTAGATGGTGTTTCATTGGAGCGCTTGAGTCCCTCTCGTGCGAGCGATGACGAAGGAAATTGGCATTCAGCCTCTTCTACTAAAAACTATGCAACTCCGGGTTACCGAAACTCCCAAGACTATCAAAATGCAAGTGAAACGGCAGGTGTAGTATTAAGCAGTGAATTCATTTCCCCTGACAATGATGGATACCAAGATGTGGTAAACATCAATTACAACTTTCCTGCAGCGGGTTATTCTATGACCATTCGCGTTTTCAATGATCGAGGAATAAAAGTAAAAACAGTAGCAAGCAACCAGCTAATTGGCGCTAATGGAAGCTTTACATGGGACGGCACCAAAGATAATGGCGAAAAAGCAACGACAGGCATACACATCATTTTGGCGGAAGCCTTTAACCTTAAAAACGAAAAAGAACGGTTTCGTCTTCCCGTTGTTGTGGCATCAAGGCTCAATTAGTTAACTAATAATCAAGTTAATTAATATTTTCTTAATGTTTAATTGGGTAAACTTTTCACCTTTGCACAAATAAAAAATTTTGACATGAAAAAGCTTTTACTCTCGTTTTTACTATTGTTAGGCGCCTCATTTATATCTAAAGGACAACTCCTAGTTGAGGACTTCGATTACACTTCAGGTACTTTATTAACGGCAAATGGATGGACTGCGCACAGTGGTGCAGGAAGTAACCCAATTTCTGTTGGGGCTGCAAGTCTTACGTTTCCTGAATATTCTTCTCCGGGAATTGGCGGGGCTGCAATTAGCACTGGATCAGGTGAGGATATCAATCTTTCTTTTCCAGAAGTTGCAACTGGAAGCACATACGCAAGCTTCCTAATTAGTGTTGATGCGGTTGGCGGAAGTGGTTATTTTTTCCACTTCATGGAGGCGCTTGCTTCTTTTAATTATCGGGGCCGTGTGTTTTTTCAACAAGACGCCACAAATCCAAATGCGGTTAATTTTGGACTTTCTAATGGTTCTGGCTCTGGAACTTATGACACAACTCCATTCTTAAAAGGCGATACTCTATTAGTGGTTTTAAAGTATACCATTATTGCTGGCGCCACTAATGATGAAGTTAGCCTATTTGTTTTTGACTCATCAACCCCTATTGCTGCTGAGCCCGCTTTGCCGCTTGTTGGTCCTTTGACAGCCGGAGTTAGTGACATTAACCCCGGACGAGTAGGCGTTAGACAATTCAATAATGGTACAGATTTGACGATTGATGCAATCATGGTTGACACTGTTTGGAACTTAAGCTCTCAGATCAATCTTCCAATTACATGGGATGATACTGCAAGTGTTGACTATACCACTACGCCTTTCGGTGGAAATACATCAGCTTTGGCCTTAGATCCAATGAATGCAACAAACAATGTTTTAGAGGTCGTTAAAACTGCTGGTGCTCAGGTTTGGGCAGGAGTTACGTTAAGCACACCGGCTGGATTAGCTGCCGTAATTCCATTTACCGCGCTTGCAAGTAAAGTTTCAGCAAAGGTGTATTCACCAGCTGCTGGGTTGTCAATTAATCTAAAAACTGAAGTTGTAGGCACACCAGCACAGAGTGTTGAAACTCAGATGCTCACTACTGTAGCTAATGGATGGGAAACATTGGTATTTGATTTTACCAATAACACACTTGGTACTCCAGCTATTAACTATGCCCTCGACTATAACATGCTTTCCATTTTCTTCGACTTTGGAGTTATGGGAGCAAACGACACGTTCTATTGTGACAGTGTTTACTTTGGTGGTAACACTCCGGCACCTGAGTTTAATTTCTTAAGTTCTGACTTGACAACAGAAGAAGCTGATGCTTCATCGTATGAGTTGATTTATACCTGCAATAATCTTACGGCTAATGCAGCTACAGTAGAGATTGCTGTAGATGGATCTTCTACTGCAATGATAGGCAATGACTACACCACGGATGTTGCTTTGCCGATCGTGATTACTGCACCAGCCTTCCAAAGTATTACTGATACGGTTGTCGTAACTGTAATTAATGACGTGACGAAAGAGAACCCTGAGAATGTGGTATTTGTTTTACAAAACGTTGTGAATGCAATTATTGGAGTCGATAACGAAATTGAAATCACCATTAACGATAACGACAACTTCCAGCCGATCGCTGACATCAACAACGATGACGCTAACGGGGAGCCAGATTCATTAGGCAATACATACTGGACGACAGGTGTGGTTTTGGGCGTTGACTTAGACGGAAACAATGGTCTTTCTTTTACCCTTTGGGATGCTGAAGGAATCAATATTTTCAACTTCAATGATGTGAGCAACTATGAAGTTGCTGAAGGTGATTCTCTTTTGGCAAGAGGTGAAATTGATTTCTACAATGGCTTAACTGAGTTTTTCGTTGACTCAATTACCGTGCTTAATTCTGGAAATCCAATTCCAGAGCCAATGCTCGTTGAAGCGCCTGGTCAAATGACAGAATCTGAGCCAATCAGAATCAATAATGTTCAAGTAATTGATGCTGGCGAATGGCCAAATGGAGGTTCAAGTAATGTAAGGTTATTGACTTGCCTTGGAGATACTATAACAATGCGAATCGATTCTGACACAGATGTGGATGACAATTGGGCGGTTGCTCCAGCTGGTCTATTCAACTTAACAGGTATTGGTGGCCAGTTTGATAACTCAGCTCCATACCTTGATAATTATCAAATCTTTCCAATGTACTTTACAGATCTTGACACAACTTCAATGCCAGCTCCAAGCTTATTGATCAATGAGTTGATGGCTGATAATGCATCTTCTTATCAAGATGAGAATGGTGATTACGATGATTGGATTGAGGTTTACAACACCAGCGCTGTTGATATGCCTTTAGAAGGATTGTACTTCACGAATGACGATTTAGACATCACCAAGTTTCAAATTGCTATGGGTGTGACTGAAGTTGTTCCTGCTGGAGGATACGCTATCATTTGGGCAGATAATGAAACAACAGAAGGTCCTCTTCACGCCAACTTCGAGTTAGATGCTGCTGGCGGCTATGTTGCCATTTCATACTTGAATGGATGTACTGCTGAGTTGATTGACGAAGTTGATTATACAGCGCTTGACTCAAACCAATCGTTTGGTCGTGAGACTGATGGCGGTGAGCCATGGGTTGTTTTTGATATGGCAACACCAAACGCAATGAACCAATACTTATCTGTTGAAGAGGTTGGTAACACAAGTGTTAAAGCTTGGCCTAACCCTAACAATGGTGAGTCTCTTTACTTCAATCAGAAAGTATCATTCAACCTTTACAGCTTGACTGGTCAATTGATGATGTCTGAAACGAATGTTTCTAGCACTGATCTTTCAGGGTTAAACAAAGGTCTTTACCTTATTGAAACAACATCTGGAGACGCATTCAGAGTTGTGGTTAAGTAATCACAGGAAATATTAATAAAGAAGCCTCGCGAATGTTCGCGGGGCTTTTTTTATATCAACTTTCAGCCTCAAGCATTGTTTCTATAGCATGGAAGAACGTTCAAGAGACACTGTGGTAACCGAAATCAGACCTCTATTAAGTTTACAGCCAACCAAAGGCGAAATAGAAGGATTTCAAAATGAAGTGATGCGCCCAATCTTAAAGTTTCAAAATGAGCTGTTGATATTGCTAGCAAAGCAGTATGTAAATAAATACCACAAAAGCTTTAATGCGCTGAAACAAGTGAATCAAGAATCGATTATCATTCAAGCGTCAAAACAGGATCCTGAGTTCAAATCATTCTTAATCTGGCCTGTAGTTGGTCTCATGTCATCAACAGAACTAGCTTTCTATAGTGCACATCGAAGCGAATTGAACAAAAGAATTAGCACCATGGCAGCCCAAAGAATAGTGAGCCAACTTGAGCGTCTGTATTAATCTATTGCTTCTTGAAATAGAGTTTATTAAAATGGAAGTCATTGTTCGGTAGCTCTATCGTAAAGCCTTTGATTACATCTTCTTTGACATCAAAATTTGCAACTCCGAAAGGAAGGAACGGATCGTTTACCTCGAACTTGAACGCATGATCATTCCACGGCTCCATATTACCCGTGAACAATTCTTTCGCTGGTAATAGTGACATGATCAATCCACTTTCTCCCATACTTACTTCGGCCTTTCCATACATCACGTCTTCGTAAATGCCCAAGTAATCAGTCACAGGAAGCATTCTTGGGTCTGCCTTTTTTGTTTCAAGTCTTTCCTGCATATTGTCAGACTCTCTTTGGTCACCACCTACCTTAAACTCATAAAACATATCCATCCACTTAGTGTAGTCCTTTCCGTTGGCCCAATCAATCACTGCATACATCAATAAGCTTGGTACAGAACTCATGTCATTTGTCAATGCCATAATCCCCAAATTATCTTCAGGAATGATGGCCACCTTTGAAATATAACCCGGCAAACCGCCTCCGTGATGAATTACTTTTTTGCCGTCATAGTCCATTAAGAACCAGCCCATTCCATAGCCTTTAAAATGTGTGCCGTTGCGTTCGTCAAAATTTCCAACGCCCAATGGTGTATGCGTTGACCAAAGCTTTTTGATCGATTGTGCGGAAAGCAAGGTGTCGCCATTGACTATACCGTTGTCCAGCCAAAAGTCTATCCACTTGCTCATATCCGCGGTGCTAGAATTTAATGCGGCCGTTGCTCCGCTGTTGTCATAACTCAACATAAAAATCTCCTTCCCTTTCAAGTGTGGTTTCGCACTATTAAAGTCCGTTGAGAATTTTTGAAATGAAGACGTTGTTCTTACCATTCCTATGGGTTTCAAAATGCGGGTTTCAATAAATTCATCCCACGTCATTCCCGAAGCGCTTTCGATCACTTCACCTGCGGTCATAAACATCAAGTTTTGATAGCCAAACTCTGATCTAAAGCCATACGTAAGCGGGCGTTCTCTGAGTCGCTTAATAGCCTCTTCTCTCGTATAATTACTTCCATACCACAGCAAGTCTCCGTCAAAGGTGATGAGTCCGCTTCTGTGACACAATAAATCTTCGATGGTAATATTTGCTGTAACATAAGGATCGTTGAGTGCAAACCATGGCAAATGCTCTACAACCTTATCGTCCCATTTGAGTTTGCCTTCATCTACCAACATCCCGATGGCTGCAGAAGTAAACGCTTTTGAAAGCGAAGCAATTGCATACAGTGTGTTTTCATTGGGCACTCCCGTTTTTGACTTTTCGCTTTTCTCGCCAAAATTGGAGTTCAGCACAACCCTTCCGTCTTTTACAACAGATACAGACATTGCTGGCAAATCAAACTTCTCATAACACGATTGCAAGAATGTATTAAACTCCTCCGCATTCGGTTGCGCGAATGAAGTCACTGAGGTTAAAATGGATACAAAAACGAGTATTCGATTCTTCATAATTAATTCACTTTAAAGGCAAAAGATTTGATGTGTCAATATTAGCTTTTTGATTCATAAAAGAATACGTTAGAATCATCTCCCTTGAGAACTACATGCAAAAAAAAGGACCGCTCATAAGAGCAGCCCTTCATAGATAGGTAGGTATAGGATCGTAGATTATTCTGTTAAAATCAATGATGTGTTTCCAGTGCCTTCAGGAGAGGTAAACTGAATTAAGTAAACACCAGGACTCATTTGGTCAAGCGACATTGAGTGTGTGTTTGCGTTCACATTAAATGATGATACCTCACGGCCTTGCGTGTCAAAGAGTGTGACTGAAGCATTATCTATCCACGTATTCGGGAAAGTAAATGAAACATTGTCTCTCGTTGGATTTGGATAAACTGCAACCTGATTTGCAATCGGGTCTTCTATTCCAACTGAATTAACCGAGGTTGAGCCAGATCCTTCGCATCCAAACGCATCAACTACAGTTACGGTATACGTTCCGTTTTGAGTAACCGTAATGGAATTTGACGTACTTCCATTTGACCATTCATAGCTTGTGAAATTTCCATTTATAAACAATTGAACATCGAAGTTAAGTGTGTATTGACTTTGAATTACAGGTGTTGGAACTGGTCGCTCAATAACAGTTAATTCTCCCGTTCCAGTGCACCCATCAGGGTTGGTCACATTCACTGTAAACACGCCACCAGAACTAATAAGCAAAGAATCTGAGATTGAAACAGAATTTCCATCTTCAAACCATTCATATTCGTTAAAGGTTCCAACAACTCCTGCCATAAAAGACTCTCCTATGCACAGATCAACTGGGCCTGCGGGGCTGGTTATTGGCTCTAAATCCTCCACGGTAAGCGTAAATGTGTCCGTTCCAACGCATCCATTATTTCCAGTCAGGGTTACAACATACGTCCCTGCCACACCAATTGTCTCAACCACTGATGTGTTGCCACTTGGCCAAACAACACTCATACCGGGAGAATTCGCTATAAACGTATACGGTAAAGCACTGGAACAAGTAGTGACATCCGCTACATCGTAATAGGGCACGGGCAACACAGTAACACTCTTATTGTCAACTGTCGCGCATTGTGTTATAGGATCAGTAACAGTGACAGAATAAACACCTGAAGAATCTACTGAAATAGAAGATGTTGTTGCTCCAGTACTCCAGTTATAATCAACTCCCATTGAACTTGAAGATCCATCTAATGTTATGATTATACCATTCTCACAATATGTTGTGTCGCTTCCAAGCTCTACTCCTGCAGGTTTGTTAGGGCCATAGCAGCCAAACATTCTAAAGGCCATACCGGAGTCAGAGGTATTCAAAAGGGCGCAAGAGTACATCGGGACAAAAGTCGTACACCCTGATGCAAAACCATTTCCAGGGTTCGACCACATAGCCGGCTCACCAACTAAATTAGAATCTCTTACCCAGTACCATTGACCTCCTCCACCTCCAAAATCCTTTCTTGCAGAAGCAACCAACCAATAATCACCAGAAGTAATGTTCACGGGTGTTGCCCACGTGGGTGTTAACCAACCATCCCCATTTAAGTCAACATCGGTATTAAATGTATCAGTGAAGACTAAGGAACCTATTGACCCAGCGTTGTTTTGGTATATTGATACTATCATGCCAGCTTCTGTTAACGCGCCAGCAGAGTAAGTACCATAAAAAATAACGGAGTCTACATACCATGTTTCACCTGCAGGAACTGTGAAGTCGTCAGCAATTTCAGTATCATAAATATTATTTGCAGCCTCGAAGTCTTGACACGCTGTGCCTGCCGAAGGAGCTTGAATTGGGTCAAAAAGGATGACCTGAGCAGTCGACTCAAAAGCAAAAACCGATAAGAATATTAATGAAAGTAATCCGTTTTTCATAGTCTAGATTTTAATGTTGTTCGATGAAAATAGTTGTTTTATCGAAACTATCGAAAGAAAAAATAATGAACCTCGTTTTTAGTTGCTAATAAATGTAAAAGATGAGAGAGTTTTCAATTGATGAAATGGCGATCTAACTTTTCAAAGTATCTTCGCCCGCATCGTTTTTTTTGAAATGTCCGAGGCTTTAGTAATCATACCAACATACAACGAGAAAGAGAACATCGAAAAGATGGTTCGTAAGGTCTTTTCCTTGCCTTCTGATTTTCATTTACTCATTGTGGATGATGGCTCTCCTGATGGAACAGCCGCCATAGTTAAATCTCTCCAAAAAGACTTCGGAGGAAAGCTTCATATTACTGAGCGTCAAGGAAAACTTGGATTAGGCACTGCTTACATTCATGGCTTTAAATGGGGATTAGAACGCGATTATCAATACTTTTTCGAAATGGATTGCGATTTTTCTCATGATCCAGATGATTTGATTCGCCTGTATGATGCCACTAAAAACCAAGGCGCGGATGTCGCTATCGGTTCGCGTTACGTAAAAGGGGGGAAAGTAGCAAACTGGCCAATAGGAAGGGTGCTAATGTCATACTACGCGTCAGTGTATGTGCGCTTGGTTCTCTGGATGAATATCAAAGACACAACAGCTGGCTTCAAATGCTACAAGAGAGCTGTTCTTGAGTCAATTGAGTTAGATAAAGTAAGATTCATTGGCTACGCGTTTCAAATTGAAATGAAATACCGCGCCTGGAAGAAAAATTTCAAGTTGGTAGAAGTTCCAATCGTATTTACGGACCGTGTGGCGGGCACCTCAAAGATGAGCTCCGGCATCTTTAAAGAAGCTTTTTGGGGCGTGCTGCAAATGCGCTTTGTGATATGAAACAAACACTTATTTCAAACGCGACTGTTGTAAACGAGGGTGAATCGTTCATTGGTCACGTGCTCATCGAAGGTGAATTCATCAAAGATGTTTTTAAAGGCAATATACCTGAAGGTCTTTCAGACGATATAGAAATTATAACTGCCGCGGGTCTTACCCTAATGCCTGGTATAATTGATGATCAAGTTCATTTTCGAGAACCTGGTCTTACTCATAAAGAAGAAATATATACTGGAGCTAAAGCCGGTGTGGCTGGTGGCACGACCACTTTTATGGAAATGCCAAACACCAATCCACAAACCACGACTCAAGATGAGTTAAAGAAAAAGTTTGATCGGGCATCCAACGTTTCGTTGGCCAATTATTCATTCTTCTTTGGCGCAACGAATGACAACCTTGATCAAGTGCTCGCCACAGACGCCAAAAACGTTTGCGGGCTTAAAATCTTCATGGGTTCATCAACTGGTAATATGCTGGTTGACAACACAGAAGCTCTCGAAAACATATTCGCAAATACAAAGCTGCTTATTGCTACGCACTGTGAAGATGAGGTAACCATCAGAGCAAACAGCGCGCTTTATAAAGAGCGCTATGGTAATAATGTTCCAATGAGCGCACACCCGCTTATCCGCTCAGCACAGGCGTGTTACCTATCGTCTAATAAAGCAGCGTCTCTTGCAAAAAAACATGATGCTCGCCTTCATATTTTGCACATCAGTACAGCTCGTGAAACAGAGTTGTTTAGAAATGACATTCCTCTAAAAGATAAGCGACTAACTGCTGAAGCATGTATTCACCACCTTTGGTTTAGCGATGCTGATTATGATTCAAAAGGGACCTTCATTAAGTGGAACCCAGCTGTGAAAACAGCTGCAGATAGAGAAGGTGTTTGGAAGGCTCTTCTCGATGATAGAATTGACATTGTTGCTACAGATCACGCCCCTCATACGCTGGAAGAAAAATCTCAGAACTATTGGTCGGCTCCTTCCGGAGGGCCATTGATTCAGCATTCTTTACAGGCAATGATGGACTTTGTAAAAAAGGGCAGAATAAGTATTGAAAGGGCTGTAGAAAAACTCTCGCATGCTCCGGCAATTTGCTTTCATATCAATAAAAGAGGCTTCATTCGAAAAGGATATTTTGCTGACTTGGTCTTAGTTGACCTTAATGCTTCTCAAACCGTAGAAAAATCAAACTTGCTGTATAAGTGTGGTTGGTCACCTTTTGAAGGACACACATTCAGCTCACTGGTTGACTCCACATTTGTAAACGGAAGACGTGTTTTCCATCAAGGAAAATTCAATGAAGAGGTTAAGGGTCAGGCGATAACTTTTGACCGATGATCCGGCTAATTCTGCTTTCTATTATTCTATTATCACTGCAGGGCTGCGGTTCTGATAAAAATCCAGCGCCAGCTAAAAAACCAACACACATTCTATCAAAAGATAGCATGGCTTTCTACCTGAGCGAAATTCATATTGTAGATGCTGCGCTTCGTCATCGAGATGTTAGAAAAAAAGGTTTGCAGGCCCAGGCAAAACAAGGATTTATCAATTATTTTGACACAGCACGCGTTTCAAAGGCTCGCTTTACAGAAAGTCTCGATTATTGGAAAGATCACTATGAAGAAATGGAAGAAATCTACGACCAATCCATGGAGATATTAAGCACCCAATTGGTCACGTTGAAAAAAGTAGAATCTCAAGATTCACTGAAAGCCTTGAACTCTAAAAAAAGGTAACTTATCTATTGTGCTGCGCTTGATAAACTTCATTGGTATAAATGAGCGCTTCCTTTACTGAACGGAACTCATACCCTAAGCCTGTCATTTTTTGATTCGAGTAAACAACCTTTCGGTAAGCAGATCTCAAATTTTCTGAAGTCACCTTCAATGGGTTTAGCCTGACTTTTTCAAGCAGTGATAAAAGCCTAACGATAAAAAAAACTGGCTTTTTTGGAATTGAAATGGTGGGCTTCTTACTTTCAAAAAGTTGATGAAATAGTGTGAAAAACCCCTTGAATGAAATGTTCTCTCCAATTAATAGGTGCCTGCCTATCACACTCGGCTTGTTAGAAAGAGAAATTGCCATTTCGGCCACATCTCTTGCATCAACAAAGCCGTTACTTCCTGATGGATAAAACGTTAGTCCTTTCAATCCCGAAAGAAAAATACTCGTACTGCTATTCCCCCAATTACCAGGGCCAAGAATAACTCCAGGGTTCACGATAACCGCATCCAAGCCTTCTTGAATCCCTCTGAATACTTCCATTTCAGCATAGCGTTTACTCAAGGCGTAATCAGACTTGCCCTTATCAGATGTCCAAACACTTTCATCTGTTCGCTCGCCTTCCACAGCCACATCTCCAATTGACGCTGTAGAGCTTATGTAAACAAGCTTAGACTTATTAGCTATACAAGCATTAACAACATTGTTTGTGCCCAGCACATTAGTTTCTCGCAACAGTGAAGTATGAGCCGCATCAAAAGAAACTAAAGCTGCGCAATGATAGACTTGGGTGCAATCCTTGATTGCTTCAGACAAAATAATGGGGTCGGTTATATCTCCTTCAAAATAATCAATAGTATCGGGTAGGCTGTAATAGCGTAAAAGTTGTTCTAAAGCCACTAAACTCGAAGAGTTCCTGTGCAGAACGCGAACCTTCTTTCCCGCTTTAAGCAATTCAATAGCCACGTGAGATCCAACGATCCCCGTTGCGCCTGTTATTAATATCATAAGTGCTTAGAACGTGAATAAACTGACATATGTTTTACAGCTTCATCTCAGGAATCTCTCCTTCAATTATTAAGCGGCCTTCTGTCGCGGCCTTAATTTCATCTACAGAAACCCCTGGAGCCCTTTCGACCAGTTTAAACCCTTTTGGTGATAAATCAAAAACGGCCAAGTTGCTTACCACACGGGTAACACATTGCACACCGGTTAACGGAAGGGTGCATTGTCTCAGAAGTTTTGATTCGCCTTTTTTGTTGGTGTGCATCATTGCAACAATAATGTTCTTAGCCGAGGCCACTAAATCCATCGCGCCTCCCATCCCTTTCACCATCATGCCAGGAATTTTCCAATTTGCTATATCTCCTTGGTCGCTCACTTCCATTGCTCCCAGCACGGTAAGATCAACATGTTGACCGCGTATCATAGCAAAACTCATTGACGAATCAAAATATGCAGCACCAGGCATCGCGGTAATGGTTTGCTTTCCTGCGTTGATCAAATCCGCGTCTTCCTCTCCTTCAAACGGAAACGGGCCCATACCCAACATTCCATTCTCAGATTGAAACTCAACATCAATTCCAGAAGGGATATAATTTGCAACGAGCGTAGGAATTCCTATTCCAAGATTGACATAATATCCATCCCTCAACTCTTGAGCGATTCTTTGTGCAATTCCGTTTTTGTCTAATGCCATGGCTCGAATTTATAGAATAATAGTCAACGAATAGGACTTGTTTCAACCTTTACAATCGACTTTTCAAGATGAACAGACAATTGATGAACGTTCCAATAATATATAGACACGTTGTTATTGACCTTTGTGTTAATTGGAATTCGTATTCTAAACGGTTTGCTGCCCGAGATTTGCTCCGATGTATAGTACCTGTAAAGGTTTATCACATCTCGTCTATTTTCCCCTTCAGACTCTTGGCTTATTACTAACTGAAAATCACCTCCCACATTGGGAAGCCTCATCTGCGTTTCAATATCGACTGCACGAATAACAGAGGAGTCTGCGTTAAAATCCCCTTGAAAAAGTATAAAAAACGGATCTGAATAAAGTCCGTTTTGACCTATTTCATAGACCGTATCGACTTCTGCACTTCTTTTGACTTTGTTTCTCAGTAGCGCATAATCTGACCGTGCTTCTGCCACTATAGTGTCAAAATCTGTTGGATTAAAGTTCAGCTCGCTGTCTTCACTCAACATCAAGTAGTCTGCAGAAGATACTAGACTTGACTCCTCATTGCCCAATCTGAAATAGGTATAAGCGCTTTGATTAATTGAGTTTAAATACTCCCAAACGGATGGATTTCTATAATCACTCACTACAATTGGTGATTTATCATTTTCATCTGTAAACCTTTTAAGCTCTACAATCACTCCTTTTGGAATAATGTCTTTTGGCCAAACTAGAGAACGATCAATTTTGAAACTACTGAAAAAGCCAGCAATTATTATTAAAGAATACGCCATTGCCAATTGAGCTATGATTCTTGACTTTCGATCAGCGTAATAAACAAAAACAAGCGCAGAAAGCATTAATACATGCATGTAGGTCCTGTCTTGTGGCAGTGGCGAACCCAACAATATGTGCTGCGCAATTGGCGCTAAAAAAGCCAGCAAAAACAGCAAAAACATAGCGCTTGACTTATTCAACGAAAACCGCACTGTCTTATCAGAAAGATGAAAAATGATGATGCTTATAAGCACCGGCAAGAAATACCAGTATAGCGCATGAGACCCGACATAAAGAGCTGTTGTGTGTCCTAGGGTAAAATCAATAAACTTATCGGTGCCGTAATAAAGAAGGCCCTTTTGTTTTAGGAGAAACCCATAAATAACAAAAGGAATAGCGCTTAACCCCCACAAAACCGTTGGAGTTGGCGACCATTTTCCCGATCGAGCCTGAAATGCAACTGAGAGTATGAGCGCACCCATAAATAATGGGAGTAAATTCAGGTTTGCCCCAACCATAAAGCATCCAGAAAGAACTACTTTAAAATAAGAGGGTTTTTCTTTTTCTAGTGTCGCTAAAAACTCATTGATAAACCACATTAAAAATGCCAACGAAATACCATAGCCTCTGCATAAACTAAAGAAGTCTAATACTAATGTAGAATAGAAAAGCAAGAGTGATATCGCAACAGCCGAACTGGTGTAATGAAGTCGCTTTTTGGCGAAAATCATAACTTGATAAATAAGCAAACCAAAAGACAAAACATTTGGCAACCTCAACGCAAAAGGCCTATCACCAAAAGCAGCAGACGATAATATCGTCAGCAGGGAGTTTATTAGATGGTTATTTGCTTCCCACTTAGACAATCCAGGAAGAAACGTGTTAAACAGGACGAAGTCCAAATACGTTGATGCCTCATCTACGGTAAATGGGGTATTGAGCGCCTTGGTGAAAACGTATATCCACGATAGCAATCCGAGTGATAAAACCGTATACGTCCTAATATTTATAGGCTTTTGAAAAAGCACTTAGTCTAATTTCTTGACCTCACAGTTCTTTGTTCAATGCGTTTCTCAAATTTTTCACCTTGAAAAATCCTTTGAATAAAGATGCCTGGTGTGTGAATTTCATTGGGATCTAATTCGCCCACCGGCACAAGTTCTTCAACCTCAGCCACGGTAATTTTACCCGCCATTGCCATTACATGATTGAAGTTTCGTGCTGTAGCGTTAAATATCAGATTACCTGCGGTGTCACCCTTGTCTGCTTTTACAAAAGCAAATGCAGCGTCAAAGGCATGCTCCAATATATGTGGCTTATCGTTAAACCAACGCACCTCTTTTCCCAGCGCCACTTCCGTTCCATAACCAGCGGGTGTAAAAAAAGCGGGTATTCCGGCTCCTGCGGCCCGGCAACGCTCTGCCAATGTACCTTGTGGTATAAGTTCCACTTCAAGCTCTCCACTGAGCATCTGTCTTTCAAATTCATCGTTTTCGCCTACGTAGGACGAAATCATCTTTTTCACTTGTCTGGATTCGAGCAATACACCAAGACCGAAACCATCAACACCCGCATTATTAGAAACACAGGTTAGGTTCTTTGTTCCCTTTTTTCGAATGGCGGCTATTGCATTTTCTGGTATCCCACAAAGTCCGAAACCACCGAACATTACAGTCATGTCGTTCGCTATTCCTTCTAGCGCTTCCTCTGCGTTCTTAACTACTTTATTGATTGCCATGATGCATAATTTTAGTCAAATAACCCTCCTGCGTCAATCGATCCCTCATTAAAGCCTTGCCCATCTGAAGATTGATCATTGCAGTCGAATTTATAGTTTTTCAAAGATTCAGGAATTTCAAACGGACGAACCTCGACACCAAGTGCCGAATCGGCCCAAACCTTTTTCATGTAATAACACCAAATTGGTAAAGCTGTATTGGCTCCTTGCCCCAATGATGTGCGCGTAAAACGAACACTACGGTCATCAGCACCTACCCAAACTCCTGTGACTAAGTCTGGTACGGTTCCCATAAACCATCCGTCTGAATTTCCTTGTGTGGTACCTGTCTTGCCTGCAATTTTATAATCCCAAGGAATGCCATCATAACCGCGATCTGGGCTATCATAGTGCATTCGCATTGCTGTTCCGGTTTTCTTACCCTCAGGGCCACCTCTTTCTCCCTCGGTAACACCCATCATGATGTCAAGCATTTTATACGCTTGCTCTTCGCTCATTACCTCAACTATGTCTTGAGTAGGCTCGTAGATTACTGTGCCACCATTATCTTCTATTCGAAGCAGATAAATCGGCTCCATTCTCATTCCTCTATTTGCGAACGTGCTATAGGCTGTTACCATTTCATGTAGGGTTAAGTCTGCAACACCCAATGCTAAAGATGGAACAGGGTCTATATGTGATTGAATCCCACACTTTCTTGCAAAAGCAACAGCTGCCTGTGGCGTAAACCGTTTCATTACCCACGCTGTAATGGTATTCATTGAATTCGCTAATCCATATTTTAAGGTCACCTCATAACCATATTCATCTCCCTCATTTTCAGGTGTCCAATCCTTCAGTAAGCCAAATTCTCCTTTCTTGAACGTGTAAGGAATGTTGGGAACCAAATGGCAAGCGGATAAGCCAGCTTCAAGCGCCAAAGCATACACGAATGGTTTAAAAGTAGATCCAACCTGCCTTTTAGCCGAGCTCACATGATCATATTCGAAGTGTTTATGGTCAATTCCTCCAACCCATGCTTTGATATGACCGGTGTGCGGGTCTAAACTCATTAAACCAGACTGAAGAAAGCTTTTATAATAACGAATAGAGTCATTTGGAGACATGAGAGTATCTATCTCCCCTTTCCAAGAAAACACACTCATTTTAGCTGGAATGTCAAATATTACAGCGATTGAATCTTCAGGAATAATGCGTTTTGATTCTCCACAATCTTCAGCAGAGCATACCCAATAATCCGACCCGTCAATGTTTTCTTTCTGAACATAATCTCCTCTTCTATGGCAATTATGACATTCCTGTCCGGTTAACACTCTATATCTCGATGTTCGTTTTCGAGCAGTATTCATCACTCTCTCGACCTCTTTTTCACTGAGGCTAGCAAAAGGAAAATTAGATCGTTTCTTGAGTTCACGAGAAAATGTTGGTTGCAAATATTCGCTCAAATACCGCTGAACTGACCATTCAGCATAATGCTGCATCTTACTATTAATGGTTGTAAAAACCCGCAGACCATCACTATAAATATTATATGGCTCTCCGTTTTCTTTCGCGATAAGGTATTCGCCTGTCTCAGGGTTCTTTTGGCGTAAGATTTCTTTCAATTTACCTCTTAACTCTTCTCTAAAATAGGTTGCCGTTCCATCGCTATGGTCCACTGTCGTATACTTCAAGTCAAGTGGTAATTGAGATAATGAGTCGTACTCAGCCTCCGTGATAAACTCATTCCTCAGCATTTGTCCTAGAACCACATTTCGCCTCAATAAAACTGTGTCTTTTCTATAATCCTTTACCGGATTAAATAGAGAGGGGTTCTTCGCCATCCCAACCAACATAGCAGCTTGATGAACTTTTAAAGAGTCAGGGGATGTGTTAAAGTAAACTTGAGAGGCAGATTTTATTCCTACCGCATTATTGACAAAGTCAAAGCGATTAAAATACATAGTTATGATCTCTTCCTTTGTATAATACCGCTCGAGTTTAGCTGAGATAATCCACTCTTGGGCTTTTTGAACTATACGCGTAAGCTTGTTGGTTGAGCGTTGCTCTGTAAACAACATTTTGGCTAATTGCTGAGTATTGTTGCTTGCCCCTCCCTTGCTGCCTAAATATGCAATCGCCCTAAAGGTTCCCTTCAAATCGATCCCTGGATGCTCCAAAAAGCGCTCATCTTCTGTTGAAATAAGCGCATTTACCAAGTGTGGTGAAAGATCTCGGTAGTGAACGTTTGTCCTATTTTGATAAAAATACTTTCCTAATATTTTTCCATCAGAACTATACACCTCACTTGCCAAATCACTTCGTGGGTTCTGCAAGTCCTCAATCGTTGGCATTTTACCTAAAAACCCTTTTTCAGCCAGATAAAACATTGAAAAGAAGGACAGCAGTCCTAACAAAACAATAACCCAAAAAATGATGATATATTTCTTCATAAATCACTCGCTCGCAACTTAGTTAATCGCTTTTTCAATGCGCAATCCGATATCATAAACTTCCTCAATAGTGTCGGATCGCATTGCGTGTTGAAGTTCGAATTTGTATTTTCCTCCTTGAGGTAGTTGAACATTTCTTTTAAACATAATTCGGTTATCTAAAAGATCGCCTAAGCCTGTACCATACCATTTTCCTGAACTTTCTGCAAGAGGACAATCGATAGTATCCAACTTATAAGTGTTGTTTGGATAAAAGGTTTTGAAGTATAGAATTAAGTTTTGATAGGGATAATTTGCACCGTGACGAACCTCGATAAAATAATTCATAGGTGTAAGGGTGTCATTTAACTCTGCTGTTATCATCCGAGAATCCTCAAAACCCCATTTTCCAGAATCAATTGCTGTCAATTCACTCAGCACAACAGAATCATTGCAAGAGCTTAGCGCGAATAAAAAGAAGATGGCGCAAACGGTTAATTTCATGAATTATCCTTTTGTGAAGGGCCTTTATCGTTGCCTTTATTTCTATTTGGCTTTCGTTTTTTATTTCTATTCTGAGCCCCTTCTTTTGATTGCGGGTTTGACCCTGGCGTGGCTTTACCTTGCTGGGCGGATCTTTGCTGATTATTTCCTCCTGCCTGGGGCTTCTTCCGTTTTTTATTTCTTTGGTTTCCTTTTGGCTTATCGAACCTTGTTAGATCTTCTTGACCGACAACGTTATCGAATTTAGGCTCTTCAGGTCCCGTATCCTCTACAAACGAATATTTAGTCAAGTCATCTACCGTCTTGCCACTTTCGTTTAACGCAATTACTTCTTTCACTCGATCAACTTCAAGCGGAATAAATTCACTGAAATTATCTTCATAGGAATACCACATCATACCTTTGAAAATGTCACTTTTCTGATGAAACGCATTTCCCTTCTTTGTTTTCAGCTTTATCTTATGGTCTGGGAAGTCTTTAATTGCAGCCATGTATGAGTCTAGCTCATAGTTTAAGCAACATTTTAGTTTTCCGCATTGACCAGCCATTTTCATTGGGTTGATGCTCAACTGCTGGTATCGGGCGGCTGAAGTTGAAACCTTCCTAAAATCAGTAAGCCACGTGCTGCAGCAAAGTTCTCGACCACAAGACCCAATTCCTCCAAGCCTTCCCGCTTCCTGCCTAGAACCAATTTGACGCATCTCTATACGAACCCTAAACATATCGGCTAAGACCTTAATCAATTCCCGAAAATCTACGCGTTCTTCTGCAATATAATAGAAGGTAACTCTATTCCTATCTCCTTGATATTCCGCGTCTGAAATTTTCATGTTTACGCTCATGTCTCTAACAACCCTTCTCGCTTTAAACATCGCATCATCCTCCATGGCCCTTGCCTCACGATACACTTCAAGATCTCCCTCATGGGCTTTTCTGTAGATCTTCTTCATATCTCTACTGTTCTGCGAAATGCCGCCCTTTTTCATTTGAAACTTAACCAGTTCTCCCGTTAAAGACACCATGCCGACATCATGACCCGTGGGAGCCTCTACTGTAACGGCCTCTCCAACAATTAATGAAAGATGTTCTGAATTTTTAAAAATCTCTTTTCTAGTGTTTTTGAATCGAACCTCAACGAATTCCGACTCACCAGATGCCGTGCGCTCCATTCCTGTCAACCAGTCAAAAACATCAAGTTTATTGCAGCCACTAGTGCTACAATTACCATTGTTTTTACACCCTGCTGGAGTAGTTCCACTTCCGCCATTGCTACAATTTCCACATCCCATAATTATCCTTTCTTCAGTTTTACAAAACTACTTTGAATTAGTCTAAGAAACAGCGGTTGCCTTTTTACCTTGATGCACAAGCCGAACAGATTTAATACTCGTGTCGTACCACGCAATTTTAGGATTTACATTTCTCTCGATATGAAAGGATGTTTCTTCCAAAAGCTCCATAAATGCCTGCACGTTTGACGCATTAATAAACGGTGAAAAATTCTTGTAGAACTCCGCTTCCTCACCCTCCATTGGAATATGAATTTCTAACCATCCCATTCTAAAACAGCGATCAAGAACTTTTAAGGCTGATTCAATAAAAATACGCTGAGTGTCTCGGGTATTTACAGCCATTTCTTGACTCCATCCATATAAACCATAGAGGTCTCTTTTGTACGAAAGCCTCATCCAATTTCTAAAGACTTCTAGCCACGGATCACCCACATCTAACGCCTCTTTTACAGCTGCCTGAAGGTTTCCCTCTGCCCGGAATGATAAATTCATTGCTTCATTTGAATCGAGCTGAAATTTTTCACTCAAATAGTTCGCAATTTCCGGATCGGAATAATGTTCCTCTTGAAACCGTTGAACCCTTGAAAGAATTGTAGTTAAGAGTTTAGATGGTGATTCAGTCACCAAAATAAAAATGGTGTTGGGGTTTGGCTCTTCGAAATTCTTTAGCATTTTATTCCCAAACTCTTGGTTCATTCGGTCTGCGTGCCAAATAATAAACACACGACTCTTCCCTTCATAAGACTTCAACGCTAATTTACCTCTTAATGCTTTGCTTTCTCCTGCTCCAATTATCCCCTGCTTCTTTTCAATTTCAATGGCAGCATACCAATCTTGAAGTGATAAAAACGCGTTTTTCGAAACCACCTCCCTCCATTCATCAGAATACATATCAGAATGCATGTTTTTGGTGTCCTTAACCACCTTGTTTGTATTAATTGGCGACACAAAATGGACATCCGGGTGCGTCAAACTTTTATTCTTTAAGCACGATGGGCATTCATTACAAACTTCTCCATCTTGTTTGTTGTCACACATTAGATACTGGGTCAAATACAATGCAAGAGGTAAACTAGCGCCACCATTCACTCCTTGAATTAAAAGCGCATGCGGAACTCGCCCGTCATCTACAAGCCTTGATATGACTGCTTTTAAATTTTCTTGTCCTGGAATATCCTTTCTCCTCATTTGCTTTGCTTCCTTCTTTCGGGCTTAAAGTTAATTTTGCCGCTCAAATTAGCGCTATGTCATCGATAGATTCTTATAATTTTAAAGGTAAACGAGCTCTAATCAGAGTAGATTTCAATGTTCCCCTCAACGATAAGCTTCAAGTTACTGACTCCACAAGAATATCAGCTGCGACCCCAACAATTGCCAAAATTATCAAAGATGGTGGCTCAGTAGTACTGATGTCTCATTTAGGCCGCCCGAAAAACGGTCCTGAAGACAAGTTTTCTCTGAAACACATCATTAAAAGCCTAGAAGAGCAAATAAAGAGCCCTGTCAAATTTGTTGCCGATTGTATCGGTGAAAAAGCGCTTGAAGCATCCTCCAATCTCAAACCAGGGGAGGTTTTATTATTAGAAAACCTTCGTTTCTACAAAGAAGAAACCGCTGGCGATGAAGAATTTGCTAAAGAACTGAGCAAACATGGTAATGTTTATGTGAATGATGCTTTTGGCACCGCTCATAGGGCACACGCCTCAACCACAATCATTGCAAAATTCATGAATGAAAAGCTTTTTGGCTACCTAATGGAGGCTGAAGTAGCCAATGGATTACGGGTTCTGCAAAGTGCGGAACATCCTTATACGGCAATAATTGGAGGCGCTAAAGTGAGCAGTAAGATTGACGTTATCACACACCTACTCGATAAAATAGACAATCTTATAATCGGTGGTGGAATGGCATTTACCTTCTTTAAAGCACAAGGTGGTAGTATTGGAAGCTCTTTAGTAGAAGATGAGTATTTAGAAACCGCAAAAAAAATTCTTTCTCTTGCTAAAGAAAAAGGAGTCAACGTTATGCTCCCAGAAGATAGCGTGATTGCTGACGCATTCAGTAATGATGCTCATATCAAGGTAGTTTCCTCCATGGAAATTGAAGCTGGGTGGATGGGTTTAGATGTTGGCCCCAAAGCCATTGAGACTTACCGTGACGTCATTTCTAAGAGTAAAACTATTCTCTGGAATGGTCCGCTAGGCGTTTTTGAAATGGAAAACTTCTCATTGGGAACGAAATCATTAGGTGAGATGATTGCTCAATCTTCCGCATATAGTCTAGTTGGCGGTGGCGACTCTGTTGCTGCGGTTAAAAAGTTCAACCTGAGCGATGAGGTTAGTTATGTATCAACGGGAGGTGGAGCGCTTCTTGAGCTACTTGAAGGTAAAACGCTTCCGGGTGTTGCGGCTATTCAATAAAAAACTACTCTTCGGTCAAAGGGGCTAAAATTTCCTCTGCACTTGACAGCCATTCCGTTTCCATTAATACAGGAAGAATAGTTGGTGCTATTGATTGTATTGGTGAAAAAAGAAGGCTCTTATTCGGTTCTGACTTCGAAAGAACAGGAATATACCTATCAATCCATCCAAACAAGTTTAGAATAATTGAAATAATCAAGGCAACCTTGAGCGTACCAAAAAGCAAGCCCGCAAGCTTATTAACGAGTTTTAAAGCAACCATATTGACGGCTTTTTCAACAACTTTAGCCAATGCGTAGACACCAAAAACAACCGCCACAAATGTTACTATAAATGATAGGTAGCCCAGCCAAGAGCCTTCTATTTCAAACCACTGCTTCAGCTTTTCTGCCGTAATCTCAGAGAAATTTGCGGCAACATATATGCCTGCAATAAGCGCTGCAATTGACGCTAACTCTATAATCAGCCCTTTTTGAAAGCCCTTCCAAGCAGCGTAAAGCAGCGGAATAAAAAGAATTATATCCCAGTGATTAAAATCCATCGATCAAAAGTACGTGGTGAGATGATGCCGCTGATATACTTTTGGACCGATGAATGAACAGGATTTTGAACAAGGTTGGAAGGTAGCAATGCAAAAAATGGAAGACCGTTTTGAGCAGCCTATTGATGTGCAAGCTGCGCTTTTTCTAATTGGCTTAAACGAACTAGGTCAAGGGCCTAAAAAACTCAGTAAGGATCAAAAAATTGACGTGATTCACATAGCGGTCTGCTCTTTGTTAGAGCCTTATGGTTACTACGTTTATGAAGGAAAAGATAAAGATGGTTGGCCTCACTTTTCTAGAAGCGAAACACTACCAAAACTTAAAGCTGAGGAACAAGAAAGAATGATGAAAGAAGCTATTATTAGTTACATTCAAGAATGGTGATAGACTCAGAGGTAATCTCATCGTTCTCCACTTGAACAAAACCTTCACCGCAAACAGAATCAACCTTTATTGATGTTATAACATTAGGGGGAAGCCCCGTTGTTGTTCTAATGGTATCATAACGAACTGCTCGCACTCTTAAAACAACAGGAAGGTCAAACTCTTCCTTGTAAACGCCAAGGCTATTTGTTCTTCCTTCTTTTCTCACTACGCAGCCTGTTTCGGTGCAATACATGATCACTTTAACCCCGCTTTGAGCTAGGTTGTCCTCATCATACACCTTAACTTCTGCAACACCAGGATCAGGTGTGTTGTCGCAAGATGTAAAAATGAATGCGAAAGACGCAACTAAGAATAATGATGCTTGAAAAACTATTTTCATGTGATTAATTCTAAAGACTGTCAAAAATAACACAATTATAAGTCGCATTTTTCGCTAAACTTTGTGAATCATTGAATTAATACCATTCTGCCATGAAAGTTTCGTTGATTTCATTCCTTTTAATTTTAGTTTCTACCGCTATTATAGCTCAGGAAAGTCGCGTCCGGCTTGTAATAGAGACCGATTCAGGAAATATGGTTGTCGAGCTTTTTAATGAAACACCCGCTCACAGAGATAATTTCTTAAAATTAGCGAAAGAAGGCTTCTATGATGGGACTTCATTTCATCGCGTCATTAAAAATTTCATGATTCAAGGTGGAGATCCAAATTCAAAAGATGGTGCTGAAGGCGCTCCAGGAAGCGGTGGACCGGGGTATACGATTCCAGCTGAAATTCATCCAGAACTATTTCATCAGAAAGGTGCGCTCTCTGCGGCAAGAAAGGGTGATAATGTAAACCCGAAAAGAGAGAGTTCTGGGAGTCAATTCTACATTGTTCAAGGAAAAAAAACAAACCCCACTGAACTTAAAAAATTCGAGGAACGCTCCAACTTCGAACAGAAAAACGCCATTTCAAGAGCTTTTTTCTCCGAACCGGAAAATGAAGAATATGTAGCTAGAATAAAAGCCGCTCAAGCAGATGGTAACCAAGATGAAATCAAGGCGGTCATGGATGAAGTTAGTCCGCTGATAGATTCCCGTTTTGAGGGTCGCTCATTCTCTTATACCGAAGAACAAATTGAAATCTATAATACCCTTGGAGGAACTCCATTTTTAGACTTGCAATACACCGTTTTTGGTCAGGTGATTGAGGGGCTTGATGTAATTGATAAGCTAGCCTCCATAAAAACGAATGGTGAAAGCCCTGTGGCACCTCATAGAATGACCATTAAGGTGGTTGAATAAGTTTATTTTCGCGGCATGAACTTTTCCGAGAAACTACAATCATTGATGCTTGAACTAGATAGCGCAACCGCGTCCACTCTTGATGAGGCTGAGCAGTTTAGAATCAAGTATTTAGGTTCAAAAGGAGTTTTTAAAGAACTTTTTGAAGAGTTTAAAACCGTTTCTGCGGATGAAAAGCGCTCTTTCGGAAAGCAATTGAACCAACTCAAAGCTTCAGCAGAAGCCAGTGTTGAAAAATGGAAAGCTTCACTAAATAATTCAGAATTAACTGCGGTTTCTACCCTTGACTTAACACGGCCAGGAGCTCTATTTGAATTAGGGGCAGAGCATCCTATTTCAATCATTAAGCGCGAAATCATTGATATTTTTCATGGAATTGGTTTTTCTGTAGCAGAGGGACCCGAAATAGAAGATGACTGGCATAATTTCTCCGCTTTAAATTTTCCTCCTGAGCACCCCGCAAGAGACATGCAGGATACTTTCTTTGTTAAAAACCCCAATGGTTCCGATGACTACGTTTTAAGAACTCACACATCTTCAGTTCAAGTAAGGGTAATGTCAGAGCAAAAGCCTCCCATTCGTGTTATTGCTCCTGGTCGCGTATTTAGAAATGAAGCCGTTTCAGCAAGATCCCATTGTATTTTCCATCAAATCGAAGGTCTTTACATAGATGAGGGTGTGACCTTCGCTGACATGAAGCAAACACTAGAGTACTTTGCGAAAGAATTCTTTGGTAAAAGTAAAATACGTCTTCGTCCTTCCTATTTCCCATTTACAGAACCAAGCGCTGAAGTTGACGTCTATTGGGGTTTAGAAAATGAATTAGATTATAGAATTACCAAAGGAACGGGGTGGCTTGAAGTAATGGGCTGCGGCATGGTTGATCCAGCGGTTCTTGAAAGTTCAAACATTGATCCAGAAAAATATTCTGGTTTTGCTTTTGGAATGGGATTAGAAAGAAGCGCTATGCAGCGCTTTCAAATTCCTGATATCAGGATGATCTTTGAAAATGACGTTCGCTTCCTAAAACAATTTCAATCCGCGCTTTGAATTTAAGACTACTCTTCTTCTTTCTTTCCGGATTAGTCTCTGCATCATGCAATACTCTTCCTGAAGCAAAAGATCCCGCCATTCTTTCTGGTGTACCCACCATGGCCGATGTTGCCGACAGTCTTAATCGTGTTTCTGCCGGTGCAAGTAAATGGTCTGTTGTGGGTGGTGACTCGATTGTTTATTCAAACCATCACACTATTGATTGGGTAAAGGAGTTTCAAGCGTTTTTAAAAGATGACGTAAATAAGCAACGCTTTGCTGATGCTTATATTATTACAGACGCCTTTGAGGCTGGTGTTCGAACGGTCGTTTTTCAAGCGGCTAGTCCATCACAAGAAATTAAATCAGTGAAAATCCTTCTAGACAAGGGGCGAGTAACACACTATTCTATTATAAAAGAGCGATCCAACCTTTTATCCAGCTCAAAGCAGCTATTTACATTCAACGGTACAAGCTATGAGCTAGAAATTGAACAATCCATCAAATGGTTCTTTGATAATAAGCAGTTCGTTCATGGTGACATCCTTCCCGAAGGAACCCTATGGAGAGGCGTTTTTCAGCATAAAGAGGGTTTAATTCCTATTCAATTTGTCATCAACTCTCAAAATGAGCTAATTGTAAAAAACCATACAGAACTCTTAACTTTCATTCCGACAGAAGGCAAAAGTGACTCTTCCGTGTATGAATCAGAATATTTTAGTTCTCACTTTATCCTCAAAACTGAAACTGATTCCTCAATTAGTGGGCGGTGGGTAAATGAAAAAACTGGGGCGTCTAGAAGCATAAAGTTCCGCGCATCAAGCAAATTACCTTATAGGTTTAAGCCTCATACTGTTCCAGAAGGTACTCTTACTGGTAATCACAAGTTTATTTTCCTTAAAGAAGATGGTTCCCCAGAGGAAACGAATGTTTTATCACTGACTCAAAACAAGTTTACGCTTTCAGGATCCCTCCTTTCAGAGACAGGTGATTATCGATATCTAGAAGGAATAGTGCGCTCTGATTCTTTGTTTTTAAGCACAATGGACGGAACCCACCTTATGTACTTTGAGGGTAAGGTTGAAGATGGGCGAATCAATGGGAAGTTTCTGTCCGGTTCTTCATTTTCTCAAAAATGGTTGGCTGAATTGAACTCAACTGTTAAGCTTTCTAACCCCACGGATATTACTAAGCTAAATCCTGAATCAATATTTAAGTTTTCGTTTCCTGATGAAACAGGCTCTATTGTATCAATAGATGACGAACAATTTAAAAACAAAGTGCTATTGGTCAGTATAATGGGCACCTGGTGCTCAAACTGTTTGGATGAAAGTCGTTTTCTAAAAGAGCTTTATGACGATTATTCTCATGAGGATTTATCCATTGTCTCATTAGACTTTGAGTTGATTAGTGACTCCCTCAAGGCTATAGAAAACATAAAGAAGTATAAACGAAACCTGGATATAAACTATCCCGTTCTATTAGCCGCTACACGAGCAACTAAAACGATTGCCGCTGAAGCGCTTCCATCTTTAAATGGCATATTCTCCTATCCTACCCTGCTTTTATTAAACAAAAAGCATGAGGTCGTTCGTATCCATACCGGATTTAACGGCCCGGCTACGGGCGAAGAAAATTACATCTCATTCACAAATGAATACCGAGAGTTAATTGTTGACTTAATACGTCAGTAAAAAAAATTACTCTACTGCGCCCCTGTATCAGCTATGCTTGTGGCTGTTAATCCAGATATGTCACGATCGAAGTGATACCAAGCGCTTTTGTCATCACCCATAAGCTTGATTTTATCTAAAACAGTTTTAGCCAGCGCCTCTTCTTCCAGCTGTTCTGAAACATACCACTGAAGGAAGTTCTGGGTAGTAAAATCTTTTTCTTCTAAACAAATACCCACCAATTCACCAATACTTTGTGTTACGGCTACTTCATGGCTATAAAGCTCTTCAAATAGTTGCTTAACGCTATCAAACTCTGATTTTGGTTGGTCAAATGCGGGAATAACCACCTTTCCATCTCTTTCATTGATGTATTTCACCAATTTCAACATATGAAAACGCTCTTCATCAGAATGCTTGTACAAAAATTGAGATACACCAGCATATCCATTCTCTTCAGCCCAAACCGCCATCGATAAGTAAAAATTACTTGATGACCCTTCCATTTTTATTTGTTCATTCAATGCGTCCTGTATTCTCTTTGCTAACATATCGTTGTCTTAATTTTCACGCGAAGTTATGTTCTCTATAACTATAATTAATGACGAAAGGTTTATAATAACTTAAAACATACTCATTTTAAATAGGTTAGATTCTGCTTCCTTTGTAATAGTTATGTCAAAACAAACTCCCAAAAAACTCGCCAAACAAGTTAAAAAGCTAGAAGGTAGAGTAAGTCGCTTCTTTAAGGAAAACCCCAAATCTCTCATCAATCACAAGCAACTCGCTGCACGATTGGATATAGATGATGCTGTAGAGCGTCAAGTTCTTGCCGCAGTAATAGAATCAATGATTAAGGAGGGTTTGCTCGATGAGCCTCACATTGGAAAATTTATTTGGAAAGGTCCATTAGATGAGATGCAAGGGTTGATTTCCTTTAATAGAAGTGGAAATGCCTTTGTCGAAATAGCGGGTTTTGCAAAAGATATAATGATCCCTGAGCAATTTACTTGGAAAGCGCTCGATGGAGACTTGGTCGCTATTCGTCTTTTAAACAGTAAAAAAGGCGGAGGCCGAGCTAAGGGTAAAGTAATTGAGATAATTGAGCGTGCTAGAGAATCCTTTCCTGGTGTAGTATTCAAAACGGAAGGCCGCTTCTATATGCTTCCAGACAACCAGAAAATATCTGTTGACTTCTACATCCCCAGCGACAAGCTTAATGGTGCTAAAGAAGGAGAAAAAGTAGTCGTTCAAATGGTGGAGTGGGAAAATATGCGCTTGAGTCCTATTGCTCATGTTACTGATGTATTAGGAATGCCTGGTGATATGAAGGCAGAGGGTGATGCCATTCTCGCACAATACGGTTTTCCATTGCGTTTTCCTCCTGAGGTAGAAAAGGAATGTGATGCAATTTCGCATGAAATCACAAAAGACGAAATAGCAAAACGAAGAGATTTTAGAGATATACTCACCTTCACTATCGATCCAGCAGACGCAAAGGATTTTGATGATGCCATCTCATTTCAAAAGTTAAAGAATGGAAACTATGAAATTGGTGTTCATATCGCTGATGTAACTCATTACGTAAGAGAGGGAACGGCTCTTGAAAAAGAGGCTCAGAATAGAGCCACCTCGATTTATTTAGTGGATCGTGTAATTCCAATGTTACCTGAAATTCTTTCAAATCAACTCTGTTCATTGCGTCCAAAAGAAGAAAAATACACCTTTAGCTGTGTTTTTGAAATAGATGACAACGCCAAAATTCACAATACTTGGATTGGTAAAACGGTCATTTATAGTGACCACCGATTCGCGTATGAAGATGTTCAAGAGATTCTTGAGAAAAAGGAAGGCATCTATGAACCAGAGCTCACTGCTATTAACAACATTGCTAAAACACTCAGAAAAGATCGCTTAAAATCAGGTTCTATCGCTTTTGAAAAAACGGAAGTTAAATTCAAATTAAGCGATGATAAAAAACCGGTTGATGTGTTTTTTAAAATCCAAAAAGACGCGCATAAACTCATTGAAGAATTTATGTTGTTAGCTAATAAGGCTGTGGCTTTGAAGGTTGGAAAAAAAGAAAAAACTGGTGATCATGCTAAAACCTTTGTTTATAGAATCCATGATATGCCTGATCCAACAAAACTGAAAGATTTTGCGGATTTCATTAAACGTTTTGGTTATCGTGTTGACCTAAATACTCCTCAAAACATCGCCACATCAATTAACGAGCTTCTAGTAAAAATAAAAGGAAAACCAGAACAGAATATTATTGAAATGTTAGCAATACGTTCAATGGCTAAAGCAGAGTATTCAACTAATAATATTGGTCACTTTGGTTTAGCATTTCCTTTCTACAGTCATTTCACTTCACCAATTAGAAGATATCCTGACATGATGGCTCATCGTATGCTTTTTAGTTACTTAAACAATGGCCCGTCCGAAAGTATTGATACAATAGATAAACTTTGTAAACACAGTAGCTTAATGGAGCGAAAATCTTCAGAAGCGGAAAGAGAATCAACTAAACTCTACCAAGTGATTTATATGCAAGAGTCCGTTGGTGAAATATTCGATGGCGTAGTAAGTGGTGTTACAGAATGGGGAATGTTCGTTGAGATTGTATCAAATAAATGCGAAGGTTTAGTTCGATTAAGGGATATAGATGGAGACTACTTTATTTATGACCAAAAAAATATGAGTATAGTAGGTCAGCGAACAAGAAAAACTTACTCTTTGGGAGATAAAATTCAAATAAAAGTGGAAGCTGCCGATTTAGAAAACCGCAGAATTGATCTAAAACTCGTTTAGTTAGATCATATTAATTCTTTGCTGAAGTAGATCTTTATAAGATCCGCCTACTGGCACTGTTTTCTTGTCGTTTTCTAAAACAACATTAGAATGGTCTATCTCTTTTATCTTATCGATTCTGACAATGAAAGATCGATGTACACGAATAAAATCCTTTTCAGGCATTTTACTTTCAATATCCTTCATTGTGCTATGAATGGTATATCTTCTTTCTAATGTATTGATCACAACATAATCCTTTAACGCCTCAATAAAGTATATCTCGCTGTACTTGATTTTTACAAGTCTTTGATTTGCTTTAACGAACATCATGTCAACAGAATCTTGTTTTTCAACCATACTGTAATACATGTCACGCTCCTTCTTCACCACCATTTCCCTGCTGTGCTTATATAAAGCAATTTCGATAGCAGTTTGTATATCAATTTCTTTAAATGGCTTAATTATATAACCAAATGGCTCCGTTTTTTTTGCCTTATCTACAGTGTTTCGATCTGTATATGCAGTGAGGAAAATAACGGGGATACTTTTCTTCTTTCTAATAATTTCTGCCGCCTCAATACCACTCATTTCTCCTTTGAGCATGATGTCCATCATGATTAAATCGAGATCGAATTCTTCCGCCTTTTCCACCGCTTCTTCACCTGATGAAACTACACCAACAACATCATAGCCTAACTTTCTAAGACACACTTGAATGTCTTTTGCTACAATACTTTCATCTTCAACTACAAGGATATTCATACTTTACAAACCTAATTTGGAGGCAAAAGATAAAAATATTTCACTTGCCCTTCCGTAGTTATTCTTAAATCTACTTTTACCTTACTTCTTCCACCCTCAATTTCAATCCATCAACTTTAACCTCTTTACCGGAACTATATTCAATTGTAACGAAAACCGTTCCATCAATATTATAGCGTTTCCACTCGCCTTCTTTAACATCAGAAACATATTTTCCTTCCAACTTTTTAACTCCTGTATCATAATACCAAGTGTGTTTACCTTGAGCTAAATCATCGAAAAATTCTCCTTCAAAACGAGTTTTTCCAGTAGAAAGAAAAATTTGCTTCCATATTCCTTGCTTCAATCCATATTCATACCTACCCGATTGATAATGATCCCCCATCTCATAAAACCACTCCCCTTCTTCTAAACCATCAACATATTCTCCTTTGGTTACCACTTTACCTGAATCAGAATATTCTATTAACCACCCATTTTCTTTACCATTTTTAAATGTTTCTTCCCGCATAAGTTGACCTGATTGATAAAACCATTTCCATTTATCATCAGGTTTTCCTTTGCTAGAATACTTACCTCGTTGTTCAATCGCCCCATCAATAAAATAGTATATCCACTCACCGCTCCTATATCCTACTTCATACGATCCCATTCCTTTTAACTGCCCGTCAGGATAATAGTACTCGCGCCATTTACCCACTCTTAAACCTTTTTGATTCAACTTTCCTGATGCAACTAAATACGAATTTTTAAAAATTTTTGCGCTATCAATTGTTCCATCTTCTGCAAACCATATGTGAGTTCCATGAGGTTTTTCCTTTCTATAAGTTCCTCTAAACCTTATTTGTCCATCACTATCAGGATAAAACTTTTCCTCAACATCCAAATCATCTAACTCTTCTGCATCGGTTACTAATTGCCCTTTATCGTATTTCAACGTTTCGACCAAGACACCTTTTGAAGTATATTCTTTCCAATACCCATTCTTTAAATTATCCTCGTATTTCCCCTCATTTTTAACAATCCTATTTTCATAAAACTCCTTCCATAAACCCTGTTTATCACCCCTCTTATCCTTACGATTTATCTTTTGCTGCCTAACAAAAATTCCATTTTTATATTCAGTAATGGTTATTATATCGCCCTTCAGATTAAACTCATATTCATACCCATTTTCTGCACCATGTGAATAAGGTGTTTCTGTGTGAATTGTTCCATTTGTATAATATGAAAAAGCTAAACCTTCTTTTTTATCTGATACATAAGGAGCTGAATAGATTAAAAAACCCTCATTGCTATATTTCTTAGTGATTCCTTTCCTTTTTCCGTCTTCATAAGAAATCTCTTCCGTAAGAATTCCATCAGAATTGTAAAATTTCCAAATACTATCGAGCTGGTGGCCTAATCTATTGCCTTCCGACTTTAAAATTCCGGTTTCAAAGTAATTTTTCCAATACCCTTCTGGTAATCCATTTTGTAAATTGCCTTCACTCGATAATTGTCCATTGTCGAAATAAAACTTATTGAATCCATCTGGGTTTGTTTTTTGAGCTGTGATTGATGAACACGAAAGTAGAGGGAAGATTATCCCTAGGAGAAGTCTGTATCTTATTTCTTTATGCACTGAATAAAAAACAATAAAGTTTAAATAAATATAGTATTACTATAAAGGCTGTTAGTTGTGTGGATAGAATTATTGAAAGTTATTAGGTTGATTGATTTATCATTTGAAGTTAACAGACTATAAACATCGAATGTATTAAGTGTCAGTGGTTTTATAACCTTATTAACTTTAACCATTAATGACTATTAACTGTTAAATTGGTAACAAGTATTTTATTCATTTTATATTCTTTGAGTTAAGAAAGTTAGTTGATAGATTGAACAACTAATACTTGATTTAGTCAACGTCATTTTCTCTTAAAATTATAAACGAATTCTTAATTTTTTTTTCTCCTTAGTAATGAACAGAAATAAACAGGTTATCAAAAACCAAGAGCACCTTTAACTTTGCTTCAAATTGAAAACACGATGAAAGTAGCAATTGCTTGTGACCACGCGGGATATGAATTGAAAGATTATATAAAGAATAACCTAAAGCAGCAAAATATAGAAGTTGTAGATTATGGAACTAATGGGCCAGATAGTGTTGATTATCCATATTTTGGGCATAAAGTTTCTCTTGATGTAGAATCATTAAAGGTTGATTTTGGAATACTTATATGCGGCACAGCTAATGGCATGGCAATGACGGCTAATAAGCACAAAGGCGTGCGCTGCGGATTATGTTGGACGCCAGAAATAGCCTCTTTAACAAAGCAGCATAATAACGCCAACGTAATTGCACTTCCTGCTCGTTTTATATCCAAAGAAGAAGGATGGAAAATTACGGAGGCCTATATGAATGCAGAATTTGAAGGAGGAAGACATCAAAATAGAATTGATAAAATGCATTGTGCTTAAGTGATATCTAAATTAGATATTCAGCAAGCGTCTTCTCGAGTGAGAGGAATCAGCGTTAAAACACCATTAATAGGAAATACCTTTCTTAATGATCTATGGGATTGTGAGGTTCTTTTAAAATGTGAGCAGTTTCAATCTATCGGTGCTTTTAAAATAAGAGGGGCCGCCAATTTTGCGTTGCAATTGAAACCAGAAGAGTTGAGTAGAGGATTAGTTACTCATAGTTCGGGTAATCACGCTCAGGCGGTTTCATATATGGCTTATATAATGAAGGTTAAAGCCGTCATTGTTATGCCTAAAAACTCAAACCAACAAAAAATTAAAAACGCTCGAAAGTGGGGTGCTGAAATAGTTTTATGCGAACCGACAATCGAGTCAAGAATTGAGACCGCGAATGCTATTGCCAAAGAAAGTGGATGTATAATGATTCCACCTTTTGACCATGAATGGATCGTGGCTGGTCAGTCTACAGCAGCGATGGAAATAATAGCGGAGCATAATGACTTAGATTATATAATTACCCCTCTAGGTGGAGGTGGATTGCTTGCGGGAACAAGTTTATCAGCACGATATTTTTCTCCTAACACAAAAGTGATTGGCGCTGAACCAGAAGAAGCTGCTGATGGCTATGAAGGTTTTAGTTCAGGTGAAAGAGTGACAACCGTGAATGCAAATACAGTTGCTGATGGTTTACGCACTACGGTCGGAGAGATACCTTTTGAAATTATAAAGAGTAATATCCATGATATTTGGCTGGCACAGGAAGATCAAATTGTGGAGTGGATGTATAGGTTTTGGAATGAAACGAAGATGATTGTAGAACCGTCATGCGTTGTTCCTTTGGTTGCAATGCACGCCCAAAAAGAAAAATTAAAAGGCAAAAAAATAGCGGTAATTATTACTGGCGGAAACGTTGATTTTAATGCACTTCCTTAGTCTAAAACCACCACACTTTTGGCGATAGCCTCCACTTCACGTATTAAAGGAGCTTTGTCAAATTGAGGAGCGTAAGCATATCCCTCGACCATATATTGCATCCCATTGTTAGGATTGTAAAATGCCAGCGCATAGAAAGGACCACCCATAAAATAGCCTTCCATTCTCCATAAACCTCTTATCTCTTTAGCTGTTTGATCATTAAATATAATGAGCTTTGATTTGGGTAAAATGAAGCGATCGCTAACGCTCATGTAACTGTTTTGCGGCCCTTCAACATATTTTTTATTGACTTCACTTTTCCAGGCTAATAGACTCGAATCAGAAAAATCAGCAGTGTCTCGATAAGGACGCTTATAGATCAAAAACCCTTGACTTATAGTATGTTGATATCCTCCTAAAGGTTTTGATTGATCAAGTCGAAGCCAAAGAAATTCAGTTTCATCAACGGCCACTTGAAATTTATCCTGAATGGTTAGGTTAAGTCCGGTTTTTTCAAGAATGGTTTTATTTAGTGACTCGCTTCCAAAGGCTTTATTTCGTTCGATTAACCGATCAATTTCTGCTTGATGAAAAAGCTGCATTATATCCTTAATACGTGACTTTAATACTGAGGGCAGTTCTTCTAAAGTCTGAATGCTGATCACGATATAAAGTTGTTGGCGCGAGTATACATCCCGCCTTACCTTAACCGCTGTTTTTTGGTCAGTGTGAACTTCAACTTTTAATATATTTCTGTGGGTTTTAAAGAAATCATTGAAACCACTTTCTTTAATCTCTATGCGCTTCAGTAAAAGCTCATCTTGAGGTAGCCCATACATCAATTGATCCATTGAAACGCTTAATGTATCACCGGTGCTTGTTTTCCAAACGCCATCAGGAGCAACCACAGCAACCTCACCTTTGGAACCCGTATTTCGCGGAAGCAAGTCTTTTCTGCTGGCCTCACCGCAACTAATGCTGGCAATAGTTAAACATGAGATTAGAACGAGTGATGATTGTCTCATACTTTACCTACAACGATTTTTTGTCCTGGTTTCATATTATTAAAGTTCAGCTGATTGTTCCAACTTTTCAAATCATCCACCGAGATACCTTTTGATTTTGCAATGTCCCATAAAGTATCTCCAGGTCTGATACTGTAATAGACATTGTTTCCGCTTTGAACTGTTTTCATCGGTTGAGGAGCGGCAGGTTTTGGGCTACTTACTTGATCAGCGTATAAAGTTAGCTTTTGTCCGGGTTTCAAGTTTGTTCCGGACAGTCCGTTCCAATATTGAATTTGACGCACCGAACAACCATATCGCGAAGCTATTTTACCCAAGAAGTCTCCAGATCTAACGGTATAATAGATAACATCTTTAGGTACCTCAGTAACCGTGGTTGATTCTTTTTCTTTGGCTTTAGTCAGAAGAGCAACTAGGGTGTCTTCATTGGAAACCCAAAGAGCCGCTTTCTCTTTTGGTAAATAAAGTGCTTTATAATCGTCATATCCAGGCACCATATTTAAACGATAGACAGGGTTTAAATCTTGTATAGTTTTTTCATCAATTTCGAGAATTGAAGCAAGGTCTTGGAAGGATGTTTTCTGATGAATATGCACACTATCTATCTCGAATGAATAATATGGGGTGGGTGTAGCAGTTATGAAATGATCATCATGATAAGCGAACAAATAATTGACGGCAATGAAGGCAGGAACGTAGCCCCGTGTTTCTCTGGGCAAAAAGGGATAAATATCCCAATAGTTGTTTTTTCCTCCGCTTCTTCTAATTGCTCTAGCCACCCGCCCTTCTCCGCAGTTGTAAGCTGCTAACGCTAAGTTCCAATCGCCAAACATATTGTATAAATAGGATAAATATTTTGCGGCAGCCTCCGTGGATTTGATTGGATCGCTGCGTTCATCAACATAGGAGTTTATGTCTAACCCGAAGTTTTTGCCAGTTCCATACATAAACTGCCAAAGTCCTGTAGCTCCTGCCCTACTGCGTGCTTTTGGATCTAAGGCTGACTCAACAACGGCCAAATATTTAAGCTCTAAAGGCAGGTTGTATTTATCTAAAACCTCTTCGAATAGTGGAAAGTATTGTTCGGACCTACCAAGACATTTTGAACTCAACTCTCTTCGTTTTGATACATAGAGGTGAATAAACGCCTCTATTGTGGTGTTATAATTAAGATCAAAGGGAGTTTTTGCGTCTAGCTCAGCCAGCCTAGACTGATACATTTCGCCACTAAAAACAGGAAGGCTGTCTGTGAGCTTTAGATCGTCAAGTGATGTATAATCATTTAAGAGTGGCAACAAAGACTCATGATAGCAATAGATAGCACTATCTATTCTCGCAGCCAAGGGCACATCGGTTAATACTAAAGAGGAATCCTTAGTGTCTATCACAACACTGTCTGGCGAAATGGGTGCAGCATTATTGGTAAATGCTTGGCCTAAAAAAAGGAGGGTTAAAATTAACCTCATGTGTTAAAGTCGGATTATTGAGTGGTTATACAGCAAAGATGAATCGAATCAAAGGATTATGCAGACAACGCAAAGAGCCTTATTAACGAAAAATTGTTAAAGTGTTGCTTAGACTTATATTAACGAAGCCGCAGCGAATAAAGTTTCTTCGTCAAAAGATTTTCCAAGGAATTGAAAGCCTAAGGGTAAACCCTCATCAGTCATCCCCATTGGAACTGAAATAGCTGGGTTGCCAGCTAAATTCGCCTGAACGGTAAAAATATCCTCAAGATATAACGCAATAGGATCATTGGCTTTTTCACCAATTTTAAAAGCTGGGTGCGGTGTTGTTGGGCTGATAAGAAAGTCTGCTTTTGATAAAATATCATCAGTAGCGTCTTTGATCAAGCGCCTTACTTTTTGACCTTTGCTGTAATAAGCATCGTAATATCCAGTGCTCAATACGAATGTTCCCAGCATTATTCTTCGTTTCACTTCAGGCCCGAAGCCTTCCGTTCTACTGTTGAAGTATGTACTTGGAATATCTTCTGAAGCTTCGCTTCTCGCGCCATAATGAACACCATCATATCTACCCAAGTTAGAGGATGCTTCAGCGGTTGTGAGCACATAATAGCACGGTACGAGTTGCTCTAAATAAGGAAAGGATGTGCTGATTACTTTATGACCAGCAGCTTTTAGGGCGTCTATTTTCTCAAGAAAAAGCGTTTTTGTTTTTGGGTGAAGCCCGGGGCTATTTATAACCTCTTCGTAATATGCAAAGGTGAATTTTGATTGACCAGATCGCTCTTTGTGAATAGGCTTTATAGAGCTTGTAGAATCCATTACATCTTTTCCGGCCATTATTTTATAGAGCAATTCAGAATCGTCCACTGATTTTGTGAATGGCCCAATTTGATCAAAGCTTGATGCAAAAGCAATTAATCCATATCGAGAAATTCTTCCGTAGGTTGGCTTTAACCCGACTAAGCCTGTAAAGGATGCTGGTTGACGAATTGATCCACCTGTATCAGATCCTAAACTTGCCATACATAATCCAGCCGCAACACTTGCCGCGGATCCACCAGAAGACCCACCAGGAACTAATGATGTATCAATGGGGTTTTTAACCACACCGTATGCAGAATTTTCGTTCGAGCTTCCCATGGCAAACTCATCGCAATTAAGCCGCCCTAAAATGATGGCGTCTTGATTAATTAAATTTTGAACAGCGGTAGCGGTGTAAAGAGAAGTAAACCCATCTAAAATTTTAGAGGAGGCGCCAACCTTGTGGTCTTTAAAGCAAAGGTTGTCCTTAAGCCCGATAATAGCACCAGCTAGCTCACCAATAGCTTCTCCTGAATTAATTTTCTTATCTAATGCAGCTGCAGATTCAAGCGCTGAACTATTGAATAATTCTAAGAAAGCATTAAACCGATCTTCTGTCTTAGCCTTATTAAGGTAAAACTCGACCAAGTCAATAGCAGAGATTTTTTGAGATAAAAGATCTTCTCGAACGGTTGCGAGATCAACGAAGGAGTAATCACTTAGAGCCAAATCAGTGAAATGTTAGTTCTTAGTGTTATCGTTTGTGTCGTCTTCTTTTGTTGCGTCTTTGAACTCTTTCATGCCCTTTCCTAAGCCCTTCATTAGTTCAGGAATTTTCTTCCCACCAAAGAGTAACAATAAAACAGCGATGATCAGTACAATTTGCCAAGGTCCAATGCTTCCCATGATAAAATATTAGTTTGCGAAGGTAAAAAAAGGAGAACGGGAGTAAGCCCAAGGAGCTTACTTATCTAAAACTTTAGGAACTTTAAAATAATCACTGTCTTTTGATGGCGCATTACTAAGCGCTTCAGCTTGTGAAAGTTCAATACCAACAGAATCTTTTCTAAGTTCTAGAGGCTCGTTTGTCATGTAAATAAGGGGTTCAACACCATCTGTATTGACACTGTTCAGGGTATCTACAAAAGCGATCATCTTTTCAAGATCACCTTTCATTTTACCGCGCTCATCACCATCAAAATTTAGGCGAGATAGATCGGCTAGTTTTTCGATCATTTTATCGGTTATCTCCATACAGCTCTTTCAGTGGTTTTTCGATGATGGCAAAAGTATCATTTCGCAATTGATTTACCCCCGTTTCAGCATAGTCTGCTGGGTAAAGGGCTGGATGAATGATGACGCGTGAAGGACCCGGGCCGCCCATTCTTTTCAATGCTGGCCCAGCCTGAAGACGCTGGATGTTTGTCATGAAAGTAACAGGCACAATAGGCACATTCTTTTCCATGGCCAACTTGAAGGCGCCATTTTTAAAGATTTTGAGCATTGGAGCGTTAGGAGGAATAGTTCCTTCAGGGAAAATAACGATGTTATGACCTAAGTCTAGCTCGTCTTTAGATCGTTCGTAAGCGTTATGAGCCCCAGAAATACTTCCTCTATCAACGGAGATATTCATCCCTTTTGAGAAGAAAATGTGAAAAAGAGGCCAATTGTTCAGCTCCATTTTTCCCATAAAAATGAAATAACCTTTAAACGTTCGATACATCGTAATGATGTCGAGGTATGAAGAGTGGTTAGGGCAAATAATAAATGGTGCTTTCGGAAGAGATTCTTTTTGCTCAATCTTCATCCAAATGCCTGGAACGGAGATTAACCACCATGCCCAGACCTGCATAATCTTAAATGCTTTAGGCCAGCGCTCGGCTTTGCTTAACGCCCAATTCAGCAAAGGGTACAACAAGATCAAGGTGGATACGAAAAACAGGAAGAACCATATTTTCCATAAAACTCGAAATGGTTGTAGTAGGTAATACATCTCGGCAAATGTAAGTTGAATTAAAGCTGTGTATGCTAAGAATCGTAGAGCAGAGTTATTGAAGATAAATCGCGCTATCAGTCATTCTCTTATACTTTTGACGAAATTTATTTTCATGTCTAGAATCCTTACAGGTATACAAGCAACGGGCGTTCCTCATCTTGGAAACATATTAGGTGCAATTGAACCGGCTATAAGTACCTCGAAAGACCCAAAGAATGAGGCGTTTCTATTTATTGCTAATATGCATTCGCTTACCGCCATTAAGGATGCTGAATTGCTTAAAGAAAACACATATGGAGTTGCTGCTGCATGGTTGGCATTCGGTCTGGACACAGAAAAAAACACGTTTTACAGGCAAAGTGATATTCCTGAAGTAACAGAGTTGATGTGGTATCTAAATTGTGTCACCCCTTTTCCTATGCTGGCGAACGCGCATAGTTTTAAGGATAAAAGTGAAAATTTGAGTGATGTTAATGCCGGGCTTTTTACCTATCCAGTGTTGATGGCGGCCGACATTTTGTTGTACGATGCGAACTACGTTCCGGTTGGAAAGGACCAGAAGCAACATCTCGAAATGACGCGAGATATGGCAGGCGCTTTTCATTCCCAATTTCAGGAAACATTTGTTTTACCAGAAGCCACTTTTGATGAGCGTGTTATGATAGTGCCGGGCACAGATGGAAGAAAAATGAGCAAGAGCTACAATAATTTCATCAACATATTTCTACCGGAAAAGCAATTGAAGAAGCAAGTAATGAGTGTTTTAACAGACAGCACACCATTAGGGGAGCCAAAGAATCCAGATACATGCAACGTGTTTTCGCTGTATAGGCTATTGGCATCTGATGACTTGGTTGTAAAAATGAGGAAGAATTATTTGGGAGGAAACTATGGTTATGGCCATGCTAAGACGGCTTTGTTTGAGCAGATCATGGAAAGGTTTTCTAATCAAAGAAAAGATTACACGCGCTTTATGTCTGACCAAGCAGAGCTCGATAATGAGCTCAGAAAAGGAGCTGTCAAAGCAAGGGTTGTTGCTTCAGCTACTCTTAGACGAGTGCGGTCTGCTTTAGGTTATTAAGGCTCAACACCCAGTTTTTTAGCAAAACGCTCGTTCAGCTCAGTTTGATGGTTTGTCAAATCAATCATTTGACCTTTGATGAAAGCGGTTATGACGTGATTACCCGTCATGTCCAATGCGTCTCCTTCACAGATAAAGAGAGTCGCTGATTTTCCTGATTCGAGGGTGCCAAACACATCATCTATTCCCATCAGTTTGGACGGAGTTTGAGTAATGGATTGAATAGCAGTTTCGTAATCAAGTCCATAATGTACAGCTGTTCCTACTTGAAAAGGAAGATTTCTACTTATCATCGCCTCCTTACCTCCGCTTGTTGCAAAGGCTATGCTCACGCCATCTTTCACTAAGGTAGCCGCCATTTTAAATGGCTCATCAATAGGAGCGTCTTCATGAATTGGTAGTTTATGAACGCGGTCAATGATAACGGCAATATTATTCTCTCTTAGCTCAGTTGTTACCAAGTGCGCCTCAGCCCCACCAACAATCGTTGCTTTTTTAATATTGTTTGCTCGGATGAATTGAACTACATCAAGAATGTCTTTAGCCCAGTTTACTCGGACGTACAATCGCTTTGAATCATTGTATACACCGCGCATCGCCTCGAAACGAAGATTTTTCTCGTGTTGGGCGCTATCCTTACTGTAAGCTTGTGCTTCTGAAAAGTAATCCTTGATGGTTTGAGTTTGTTCTCCATAGGTTTGGTTCACCTTTGACTTACCAGGGTCTGCCCACCAACCAGTGCTATTGTATCGATTTGGCCACGTTAAAAAGACACCTTCATCTGCTTTAACGGAAGCGTCTTGCCAATTCCACCCATTAAAATGAACAGCGGAAGACTGACCAGAGATCCCAAGTCCTGTAGGTGCAATTTGAGCCATCAATACACCATTTGTTCTAACCGTAGCGATGATCTTAGACTCGCTGTTGAAAGCAGGTAATGCCCTTACGTTTGGTAAAAAGTCTCCTACTTCTTGATAATCGTGACTTGCGAGAACAGCGTCAATCTCAGTGAGACCCAAACGACTATCCATGATTATGAAACCAGGATAGGTATGCTTACCATCTGCTTCGATGATCGTATCATAGTCTGATTCATTAATGCGTGACGTGTTTGCATCAGCGACTCGTGTTATGCTTTCACCCTGAAGCTCGATATAGGAATTATCAATTTTTTCTCCATTTCCGAGGTGAGCAGTTGCATAGCGAATCAATGTTTTATGAGCTGTTTGAGACTGCCCATTTGCGAACAATGAGACGAATGCGAATAGTATAAATATTGCTTGTTTCATTCTTGTGTGTAATCCTCTAAAATTGTGTCGCAATGATATTCTTTGGCTGGCGTTGGTTTGATCGAGCGCTTTTTGGAATCTTTATCTGAAAGCATTTTTGCTATTATTCTAGAGCGTTCTTTTTGAATTGCACGTTGCTTGCTGATTTGAGAACCCTCATCAAAGTATAAAACGCCTTCAATAAAAGTTTTTTCAACATTGGAATAGACCGACAATGGATTGTCGCTCCAGAGCACTAAATCGGCATCTTTCCCAATTTCAATGCTTCCCACCCTATGATCAAGGTGAAGCATTTTAGCAGGATTGATAGTAATCATATTAAGAGCTTCTTCCTCGCTCATTCCACCATATTTCATGGTTTTGGCGGCTTCTTGGTTTAGACGCCTGCCCATTTCGGCATCATCAGAATTAATACCCGTATTGACGCCAGCTTTCGCAAGTAATGCCGCATTATATGGAATGGCATCATTGACTTCAAACTTGTATGCCCACCAATCTGAAAAGGTAGATGCGCTGGCGCCATGTTCCGCCAATTCATTTGCTACTTTGTATCCTTCTAGAATGTGAGTAAAGGTGTTTACTTTAAAATTAAAGCTATCAGCAACCGCCATTAACATTAGAATTTCAGATTGAACATAAGAATGGCAGCTGATGAAGCGTTTTTTCTCTAGTATTTCAACCAAGGCGTCAAGTTCTAAATCTCTTCTTACTAGGCTTTGTTTTGGCGGGTTCTTTGCCCTGCTTGGACTTATGGCTTGAAGTGCTTTTTGATATTCTTGGGCCCTTGTAAATGCGTCAACATAGCTTTGCTCTACGCCCATTCGGGTTAAAGGAAACCGTCCTTTATTGTTTCGTGAATTACTGCGTTTGACATTTTCGCCTAAAGCGAATTTTATAAATCCAACACCGTCATCAAACAGCATTTCGGATGCGGTAGCTCCCCATTTAAGCTTTATAAGAGCGCTTTGTCCTCCAATTGGATTGGCAGATCCATGAAGCAATTGAACGGATGTTACTCCTCCACCCAGTTGTCGATATAAATTGATGTTCCACGGATCAATAGCATCTGAAATTCTAACTTCTGCTGAAGAGGCTTGAGTTCCTTCGTTTACACCACCTCTGATTCCGATATGGGAATGCTCGTCAACGATACCAGGTGTTAAATGTCGTCCTTTAGCGTCTAATCGGACAAGGGTGTTTGGGTATAACATTCCAGAGCCAACGGATTTAATCTTCCCATTTTCTATCCAAACATCGCAGTTCTCTAATTTACCGGTATCAGCGCATGTCCATACAACCGCATTTGTTATGACGAATGATTTTGACGGAGAAAGGTTGTCTTTTCCGTAGGCTTTATTAGGCATCAAAAAGTCAGGTCTTTTGAGCGTGTCTTTTATAGAAGCTGATTTTGCAGTGTCTTTTGCTGTCTTTTCTCGATCCTTAATGGCCGCCCAACTCAGCCAATTACCGCTTGAGTCCACTCCCCTTCCGTCCCATAGTGTGCCATTTAAGCTAATCTTACCTGAAAGCTGATAGAGTAATTGCTTCGTAGAATCATCTTTAATAATTATAGTAAGTAGACTGTTGTCGTGTATTACCTCAGTGGAAAGCTTTCTATTGTCGGCTTTTAATATTCCACTTGATTTAATTCCTTTATTGGTAACAGCAGATACGATCACCTCATAATCTCTCTCGTTGATGACTAAATTGTATTTTCCTTTTAAGTCTTTGTTTTCATAGGGCGATTCATACACTTTTTCACCAATATTCCAATGCTCAACTACTCGAAAGGAAGAAGAATTAAAATGTTCGATCGAGATGAAAAAGTTAGCCGTCATTCCTTTTTCGAGTGTGCCTAATTCCTTGTCAATTCCCAGAAAACGAGCCGGATTTGTTGTGAGTGAGGCTAGAATATCAGAATGACGTAATCCAGTTTTACTGATTGTAGATAAAGCGCTTAAGAATTCTTTGGAAGACTTTAAAGTATCTCTTGAAAGGGAAAGTTCATGCCCAGCTTCCTCTAGAATCAAAGCACAAAAAGGAGCCGCTTCCCAATGTTTTAATTCTTCAAGAGAAATCATACGGGCCTCAAAAGGATCTTTTATGTCATATGCCTTCGGAAAGTTTAATGGCAGAATAATTTGAGAATTTGCCGGAATTTCACCGAGATTTAAATACTCTTTACCGGTTGCTTTTATAGTAAAACGAACGTTGAATTCTTCGGAGATATCGTTAACATTCCGGATTGAAAGCGGGTTGTTAAGTTCAAAAATATTGATGTTGGTCGATAGGGATTGAAGCGCGTCTAAAGAAGCGTTGGTCTCTTGGAATTTAGCAGTGGCATTCCATTGTGCATCGTATAATGTTTGCCGAATAAGAGCGATAGCACCCATGTGTGATGATGGGTAGTCGTTTTTACTTGAACCCTTCGAAAAGGAAAAGTGCTGAATGGAATGATCCGCAATAATTGATTTATTAGGTTGGTCTATTCCTAAATAAAGGATTCTTGAAGAACCGCGCAAAATTCCATCTCTAAGATGAACGTTAACCACACCAAAGCCAGATTTCAACCAATCGTCTTTGATTTTTTTATTGAGTGGAAAATTTGGTTCGTAGGAATATTCAGGGTGAATGGCTTCATTCCAATTGCCGGCAGAACTAGTTTTTTCCTTTGCTTTTTCAGAGGCGTTGAATCCGGCATAAGCGTCTATGAATGAGGGGTAAATCGTTAAACCATTGCAGTCATGAACAACAGAGTTTTTCGGAATATTAATGTTTGAACCAACATCAAACACTTTTCCATTTTTGATAATTAGGGTCGCAGTATCGAGTTTAACTTCAGGAGATACAAAGATCTCTGCGTTCACAAAAGCGTGAAAAATGTGCCGCTCATCGTGCACACCATTAATTGGAAATGTTTCTTGAGCTTGAGCAACGCTCGAAATGGCAAGAAGGAGGTAAAAAAGGGGAGTTTTCATTTTCATTCAGCGCCAAAGTTAAATGAGAGTTTCCATGAAAAGCGTGTTAAGTAGAATGGTATTAAGAAAAGACTGTTGACATACCACTTGGTAGCTATGTTATTGCCCCGTACTTTTGACGTCTAATTTCAAAGCGATGATTACAGGTCTTTTACATCTTCATAGTTCATTTCGATATTTAGTCCTTTTACTTATTGTTTTAGCAATTGCTGATGCCTTTATTTCTTTGAGCAATGGAAAGGCTTACACCAAGACGAGTAAGATGCTTGCTCTAGGCGCCTTGATTTTTACGCATATCCAATTACTTGTGGGTTTACTGCTTTACTTTTTGGGTCCAAAAGGGTTTAATACCATTATGACTGTTGAAGGGTTTATGAAAGATGCGACCGCTCGTTTTTATGCCGTGGAGCATATTTCCATGATGATTATCGCAGTTGTACTAATAACGGTAGGTTATAGCTCATCTAAAAAACCAGAGGAAGCAAACAGAAAGTACAAGGCCATAGCGGTACTATATAGCATCGCTCTAATAATTATTTTAGTAATGATTCCTTGGCCGTTCTTGAAAGATTTTGGCACGTGGATATAGTAATCACCCGAAACATTTTTATTCTAAAACCCACAGAGGTTAATGTCGGATAATTCAACAAGGCTTAAACCAGAAAGAGCTGTTCTGGTGGGACTCTCTCACCGTGATCAAAACGCGGAGAAGCTGTCTGAGTATATGGATGAGCTAGAGTTTTTGGCCCACACTTTGGGTCTAGAAACGATTAAGTCATTCACACAAAACTTAGACGCGCCAAATCCAAAGACATTTATTGGAACGGGTAAGCTAAATGAGATTGTCCAGTTTTCTAAGGAGAATGATATCGATGTGGTTGTTTTTGATGACGACCTCACCCCTTCTCAACTTAGGAACTTAGAAAAAGAGATTGAGCTTAAGATCTATGATAGGAGCTTGCTTATCCTTGATATTTTTCAGGCTAGAGCACAAACCTCTCAATCGAAAACACAGGTGGAATTAGCGCGGTATGAATACTTGCTTCCTCGTCTTACAAGGATGTGGACACACCTTGAAAGACAGCGAGGAGGAACAGCAACGAGAGGTGGTTCGGGAGAAAAAGAAATTGAAACGGATCGAAGGCTTATTCGAGATCAAATAGCGCTTTTAAAGAAAAAGCTGCAGAAGATTGACAAACAGATGCGCACTCAGCGGGGTAATAGAGGCGCGATGGTGAGAGTTGCTTTAGTGGGTTATACCAACGTTGGAAAATCAACCATCATGAATATTCTTAGTAAAAGCGATGTTTTTGCTGAGAATAAATTATTTGCCACACTTGACACTACGGTCAGAAAGGTGGTCGTAGAGAATCTGCCTTTTCTTTTGGCAGATACGGTTGGTTTTATTCGCAAGCTTCCTCACCAATTGATTGAGTCTTTTAAATCAACACTGGACGAAGTTCGTGAAGCAGATATTTTAGTGCACGTTGTTGATATTTCACACGGACAATTTGAAGATCATATTAAGACCGTTGAAAAAACACTATCAGAAATTGAATCCTTAGATAAGCCGACAATATTGGTGTTTAATAAGGTAGATCAATATCCTGAGCCTCCCGAGGAAGAATGGAAATGGGAAGGTGAGATTAAACCAGCAATCAAGTTGGGTGATTTGGAGAAATCTTGGATGGCACATCAAGACCATCAAACTATTTTTATTTCAGCCACACAAAAAATAAATATTGTAAAGCTTAAGCAAGTGCTGTACGATAAGGTGAAAGAAATACACGCAAAGCGATTTCCCTACAATAGCTATTTATATGAGCTTCCTTCAGACCAAGAGAAAAAAGACTAGCTCTTCATGTCTTTGATCACTAGAACGGCCTCTTCAAGCGTCACGTCTTTTCTAAGATTTTTAAGCCATTTTTCATTGATTTCTGTCTTCACCGAGTCAGCTTCAAACGAGTTAATATCAACCTGAAGGTTTTTTACATCGAGTTGAACGGCTTGATCTTTCAGGCTTTTATCATAAGCGTCATCTTGGGCATCAAGCATGGCTTGATTGCTACTAAAGCTTTCATAGTTCAATGAAACAATCGTTTCATCAGTTTGAGTCTTTAATGTTTTGGCGTTTTCATCGATGTTCTGGAACAGTTTATTTTCACCAATGCGTTTTTGGCTTTTTGAAACCACATCCTTTTCATCGTATTTAGGAATCCACTTAATGTGTTCTACAGCTTTTATTTCGTCCCAAGGCATCACAAACCCTTGTTCTTTTTCGCCCATATCGAAGTAGGCGTATTTAGTAGGAACAATAATATCTGACTCCACCCCTTTAAGCTGAGTGGCGTCACCGTTGATTCGGTAAAACTTCTGAGTAGTGATTTTTACAGCCCCCAGTGGTCGGTATTGACTTGAGCTTGCTGTTAAGTAACGGTCTAGTTCAAAGAATCTTTGAACAGTTCCTTTTCCAAAGCTCGAAGCCGATCCAAGTATTATTCCTCTGTCATAATCTTGTATAGCCGCAGCCAAAATCTCGGAGGCCGAAGCGCTAAATTGGTTTAACATTACAACCAGTGGCCCGTCATATTCGACCGAGCGATCATTGTCTTTCATAATCTCTGCTGGTGTATATCTTCCTTTCACTTGTACCACAGGACCTTGTTCAATAAAATGACCAGTCATTTCAATAGCATCTCTAAGGGAGCCGCCACCATTTCCTCTAAGATCTAAAACAATGCCGTCTACTTTTTCACTTTTCAGTTTGTTGATTTCTGCTTTTACATCATCTGCAGCAGACCTTCCGCCCGACTTGTTAAAATCAGCATAGAATTTCGGGAGTTTAATGTATCCTATGCGAACACCCCCATTTTCAATAATGGCAGACTTTGCATAAGTCTCTTCGAGCACAACAACATCGCGTACGATAGTAATATCCTGAATGAGGCCGCTAAATTTTTTAATGGTCAGTATAACCTTTGTTCCTTTCTTACCTCTAATAAGTTTTACAGCCTCATCAATGCGAGTATCCGAGATATCAACCGCTGGTTTGCCTTCTTGAGCGACCTTTAAAATAAGGTCACCTTCTTCCAATTCACCCTGAAGGTATGAGGGACTTCCAGGAACAATTGAGCTTACCCTGATAAAACCATCACGCTCTTGAAGCTGAGCTCCAATGCCTTCCAGTTGACCGCTCATAGAAATATCGAAATTTTCTTTGTCTTTGGGTGGAAAATATCCGGTGTGTGGTCCATAAACACCAACGATAGAATTCAGATAGATTTCTTTGAGATCGTCACGAGCCCACTTTTCCATACGATCAAAAAAGCGGTCGTTGCTTTTTCGCATATTTTTTCTCGCTTTTGCCTCCATTTCGTCAAAAGACAAAATCGTAAGTGTATCATTTTCTTCTGACGCCTTCTCCTGCTTGCGCTCCATATCATGAATACGCGTTAAAGCTTCATACTTTAGGCTTTTATGCCAAAATGACTTTAGATCTTTTTTATTCTTTTGGAAGTCACGCTTTTCTTCATCAAGCTCGATTGTTTCATTGGATGAAAAATCAAATGGATTATCCAATATATCTTGATAAAATTCTTTAACCTCAGATACGCGCTCTTTGAGAAGCTCATTTGTTAGATCGAAAAAAACGTAATTCCCAGCTTTGATTTGATCGTCAATCTTGGTTTGATATTCTGATAGCTTTTCAACATCAGAGCTCAATAAGAATCGTTTGTTGTAGTCAAGTCGTTTTAGATATAGAGAATATACATCCTCAGAGAATTGATCGTTTAGTAGTTTAGGTTGGAAGTGACTGTTTTCAATACTTTTCACTAAGACATCTAGCAGCACTTTATCTTTTGTACGATCGATCTCGGAGGTAGAAGTCGGCCTCTTTTCTCCAGTTTCATAAAGTATATATGAGCAAAAGATGATTGCAGCAGCAGTAGAGACTAAAAACTGGAGGCCTTTAAATTTCATAAATATTAACTTAGGATTCACTTGATGAACAAATTTCAAGCACAATAGTTATCAAATGTAACATTGACTCCCTTACATTTAGACCTCTGAATTGTGAAAAGAACCTAACTTATATGAGAAAAATTTACCTCGCCCTTGCCTTAATGACTGTTTTTACAGTTGGTGGTTTTACCCAAAGCAAACTGATGATTTCGACAGGAGAATTCGTAATCCCAGCATTAGAAGATGAAAATCTTAGTCAATACCTGATAAGTGATTGGCCAAAATTTAATGGTAATAGTTATGGAATTGTAGGTCTTGATAAGTTCCCTTCTAGGGTTGAGCAATCAACACTAGCAGAGAATGGAATTGAGTTTATAAGTTACTTGCCTAGCGCTTATTACTTGATTTCAATTTCAGGAAACGCTCAACTTGAGAATTTGGCATTGTTTCAAGTAAAATCAGCAGCACCTTATTTAAATGAGTTTAGATCTGCCGTGGATTTTAATTCGGCACCGTCTCGAGCTGTTGTTGATCAAGATTATGTTTTGGTAAACGCGCATCCTTTCTCTAACATAACCTTATTTAGCGTTCGTGCCGATCTTCCTCAAGGAATTGAAGTAATGGATATTCGGGAAACGTATCATCATATAACACTGAAGGTAAATGTTGATCAACTAGAAAGCATCAAATCTCATTCTGCTTTGCAATATATTGATTGGGCATATGATTATGGAGAACCAGAAAACTATACAGGGAGAACAGCCCATCGAGGGAACGTAATTAGTTCGGAGAATTCTAATGGACTTAATTTTGATGGAAACGGCATAGCAGTAATGCTTCAAGATGACGGGGCAATAGGGCCACATATAGACCATGAAGGACGAATTGCCGCACAGTTTTGGGCGGGTAATTTGGGAGATCATGGCGACCATGTGGGTGGAACTATTGCAGGAGCAGGAAACATTGATCCAAACAATGCTGGTCAAGCAAAAGCGGCTGACCTATACGTTTACAAGGCGGCCCCCGAGTATCAAGGTTATGATAGTATTGCGAATCACTACAACACATTTGGGGTAGTTATATCAAGCACCTCATATAGCAATGGGTGTAATGCAGGGTATACTTCATTGGCTAGAACCATGGATCAACAAGTGTTTAGCTTGCCATCTTTGATGCATATTTTTTCAGCGGGTAATAGCGGTACAAGCAATTGTGGTTATGGTGCAGGAAACGTTTGGGGAAATATTACAGGAGGTCATAAAGTTGGAAAGAATGTAATAGCCGTTGCAAATTTAACGTCTTATGATGTCGTTGCAACAAGCAGCAGTAGAGGCCCAGCTCATGACGGAAGAATAAAGCCTGACGTCAGCGCAAAGGGGACCAACGTTATGTCAACGCTAGAAGATAATGAATATGGGTCGAAGACAGGAACGAGTATGTCGTGTCCGGGAGTTTCAGGAACTTTGGCGCAACTTTACGATGCATATGAATCTCTGAATGGATCATTGCCAGACGGAGGGTTAATGAAAGCGATTGTTTTGAATACCGCTGATGATTTAGGCAATGTTGGCCCAGATTTTATTCATGGATGGGGCAGAATTAATGCTCGCAAGGCTTATGAATTGATGGCGGCTAACAATATTGTTAATGGGTCTGCCTCGCAAGGAGGGCAAAACACCCACACCGTTTCTGTTCCATCAGGCGTCTCTAAGGCTCGCTTCATGGTTTATTGGACGGATCCGGAAGCCGCAATAAATGCTGCCACGGCATTAATTAATGATATAGATGTTGTGGTTGTTACGCCTTCTGGAGATACTATTATGCCTTGGGTTTTAGACCCGACACCAAACCCAGCAACATTGGGTAATCCAGCCATTCACGGTGAGGATCATTTAAATAACGTTGAGCAAGTGGAAATGAACAGTGTAGGCGCAGGGTCATATACAGTCGTAGTAAACGGAGAGTCTATCCCTATGGGTCCTCAGGGGTATTACTTGGTTTATTGGTTTGAAACAGATGAAATGACCCTTACTTATCCTATTGGCGGTGAGTCGTTTGAACCGCTTACAACAGAAGTGATTCGTTGGGATGCGAATAATGATAGCACCAATTTTGCGCTTGAATATTCAACGGACGGAGGAAGCACGTGGACGTTAATAAACGCCTCTATTAATCCTTCTACAGGATATTATTTATGGACAGTTCCAAATGCCGCATCGGGTAAGTGTAAGGTGAAGATTACACAAGGATCTTCCATAATAGAGTCGGCAGCGTTCTCAATAGTGCCAACAACGGAAAACCTAATTGTGGATTGGGCTTGTCCTGACTCAATTGGATTATCGTGGACCGCTAGTGCTAGCGCAACATCATTTGATGTCTACTCACTTGGAGAAAAGTATATGGATTCTATAGGAACATCAGCGACAACAAACTTTGTAGATTACGGGTCCAATCCAATGAGTAATAATTTGTGGTACAGCGCATCAGCAAATGGCCCAGATGACGCCAAGAGTAAACGTCAAATTGCGATTCAGAAAGCCCCCGGAGTCTTTAATTGCTTGTTACCATTGGATTTAGGCCTTGAGCAACTCTTTCCGTTAAGTTCCTCTATCTATCCGTGTTTTGGAGAGCAAAACGCGGGCTTTATTGTAAAGAATTATGGCGATTCGCCAGCCTTGTTATTCGATGCTTCTTATAGTTTAAATGGAGTACAGCAAGCAAGCCAAAGCTTTAGCGTGAATATAGCACCAAATTCAATGGACACTTTGTATTTTACTTCCACCGTTGCCTTTCAATCAGGATTGAATGAGATGAAGGCATTTCTTGATTTCACAGGAGATTTAAATCTATTCAATGATACTTTGGGGTCTTTTTACCTGAAAGTAGATGAAGTCTCCCAAGAACCAATTTGGGCGGAAGATTTTGATTCTTATTCCACGTGTTCAGATGATCCAGATTGCGGTGGAACAACATGTTTGTTGACTAATGGATGGACAAATGAATCCAATGGAATTATTGATGACGTAGACTGGAGGGTTTTCTCAGGAGCAACATTTTCTTCGGGAACTGGACCTTCGGGAGACAATACATCGGGAAGTGGTAATTACATTTATATTGAATCAAGTGGTGATTGCTCTTTTAATCAAGCGAACTTGATATCACCATGCTTTGACCTTTCACTATCATCTGCAGCTAGGCTTACTTTTTATTACCACATGTTTGGTTTAGACATGGGTGAATTGCATGTGGATGTCTATGATGGAAGTATCTGGCATCTAGATGTGACCCCGGCTCTTATTGGAAATCAAGGAGGAGTCTGGAGGTATGTAGAGGCTGATTTATCAGCATTCAGCGGAATGAATGTTAATGTGAGGTTCCGTGGTATTACAGGGCCTTCATTTAGAAGTGATATAGCCATAGATGACATATCAATTATTCATTTGCCAGTAGCCAACTTTGATTACATAACTCAAACGAATGGTCAAACAATCTTGTTTTCAGATATGAGCCAGTACGCAAACACGATGACGTTTGATTTAGGCGATGGGTCAATGGTTCAAGATTCAGTGCCAGAACTGCATAATTATAATCAGCAAATTAATTATTCAGTTACTCAAATAGTTTACAATGAGTTTGGCAGTGACACAATGACGAAGGAAATTATGAACTTAGGCTTAGATGCCGATCCGTCATTGGAGTTTTCAATTTATCCTAACCCAGCGCAGGATCAAATCAATATTGTTCTTAAAAATTCATACGATGGATTTGAAATTCGATCAGCAGATGGGCGATTGGTTATGTCTGTTAATACTAAGGGACTGGAAAGCACTTCAATTGATTTAAGCAATATGTCTAACGGTGTATATTTTATTTCGGCCATGGGAGATCAAACAATTCAGGCGCCACTAATAATTGCGCGTTAGAGTTCAATAAGGTTTATTCACAGTCGTTCGGGTCTAGTATTCTTAAGATTCCGTTAATTTGAAGAACTTAATTAAATTATATGCGATTATTTCGAACGTTAGCTATTTCGTCTTTTATTATCATTTTTTCGTTAAAGGTTTCGGCCCAAGTTGAAGGCATTGCCAATGATCGGGACGGAGTTGTGTTTTTCATAGAGGCTATGCCAGCGAGCTCATACAGACACTTGGGTACAGTTGAATGCTCATCTTTTAGTCCTGATGATATTGATCCTTTACTTGATCATGTGCTAAAGCAAGCAAGAAAGAATTACGAAGAGTTTGATGCGTTGATTTTTAGACCAGGAAAGGGGATGTGTAAAGCAGATGCTATTCAGTTTTATCGAGATCCTAAGGCTAAAAGAAGAAGAGGAAGCTCTAGAGGAGAACCTCAAGTTGATGAAGCTTTTAAACTTTCTAAGGCCGTTGAACGAAACGGCATGATGATCTTTCTACAGAATAATCCATCAAAGGAATATACCTTGTTAGGACGAGTAGAAACACCAGTTACTTTTAGGTCAAAGGACATTGAAGAGCTCATAACGGAGATCGGAAAAATCTCTAAGAACACATATCCTGACATGGATGCTATTGTTATAATGGAAGGAAGCAGCTTGAGAAAGGCAAGCGTTATTAAATTTAAATAACAACTATTTAGTTGTGATTCTCGTCTTTAAATAGATTCATGATCACAGAAGACGTCATACGTGCATGCGTAAAGCAAGATAAGAACGCTCAAAGGACAATTTATGAGACGTTTTATCCCCTTATGCTCGCCATACTGAGAAGGTATATTAAGGATGATGAGGAGGCCTTGGACGTTTTGAACCAAGGTTATATGAAGATCTTTAAAAAGATCGATCAATACCATTTTGAGAATTCATTTGAAGGCTGGTGCAAGCGAATTATTATTAATACTGCGCTGGATCATCTTCGATCAAGTAAGCGTTATAGAGATGTTTTTTCTTTTGATGCTATAATGCCTGCCCACAAAGTTTATAATGATGGAATAAACAACCTTTCTATTGAGGAGCTCATGGGGGTGATTGGGGAGATATCGCCCGTAAGTAAGGCAGTTTTTAATTTGTTTGTCATTGATGGTTTTAGCCACAAAGAGATTGCGGATAAACTCAATATTTCAGTGGGCACATCAAAGTGGCACTTGTCTTCAGCTAGAAAGCAAATCCAGTCGAGGTTAAAAGAGGTTTATCCTGAAATTTCAATGATGTATGGATAGCAATAATTCAGAAGAGTTAGATAAAGTTTTTCGCGAGCGATTTGATGGCCTCAAGGATCATTCTATTGATCCAGCTGCGCAGTGGGCGAAGTTTGATGTGGGAGCGTCAGTTTCATCAGGGTCAGGTATTTCCTCCTCAGGGTCGTTTGCTTCGACATGGGGGATGGTGGCTTCGGTAGCTGGAATTATGGGTATAGCGCTGTTTACTTCTCAGGATAACAATGTCGGAACGCCAGCAGAATTTAATGGCTACTCTCAACAGGAGATTATTCAATCACCGTTAAGTCAGGATGAGATTATTCAAAATGCGTTTCATTCTAATGATGAATTTGTTTTTGTTGGGGATGAGCAATCTGATTCTTATAAGGAATCAATGGCGGCCATAGTTACAGAAAGCATTGATAATAGTGAGAAAGAGTATTTGGAGACAGATGTTCTAGAATCAAAAAACACCCTAAGTTTTCAAAGGGATGAAAGGCGGACCAACGATCTTCGAGTGGGAGTTGAAAAAATGTCCCTATTAGAGTTATCTTATAGTTTATCAGGTGTTGAAGAGCGAGACATACCATTAGATTTGACTAATGAGCATATTACTTTTATTAAAGCGAGAAGTGTCTTTATTAGAGCCGGTGCTCGAATCGGCAGTGGGGAGTCAAATACGGAGATAAGTTCAGCAAAAGCTCGGATCAATGGTGTTTTGTCTTTGGGGTATTCCTTCGCGGTTTCTTCAAAAGCTTTTGTTACGGTTGAGGCAGGATATCTTAATCGTTCTGGAAATGGGATTGAAAGGTCAAAAAATATTGACTTGGACCCGCTAGTCTCCTTGCTGTCTTCATCTAATGGTATAGCTAATGATATAGTTGCTATAGCCTCTTCTGCAAGGGTTCGTGAAAGCCTTGTTGCTACTCAAATGAATTATATACATGTGCCGGCTTTGATACACGTCAAGCTCGGAGCAGCATCAAATGCTTCAGTAGGTGGTTATGCTGATTACTTGATGAGCGCTCAAAACGATTCGTATATGGTATATGGAGGCCGGGATTACGTAAATGGTACTCTTGAATTAGGACCAACTTCCTCAACTGAAGGCTTAAGTTCCTTGCGATTTGGACTTATTGCAGGCTACGAATACGCTCTGTCTGATAGGCTTTCTGGAGATTTACGAGCGATGTTACCCGTGACTAGTGTTTACGATAGAAACAGTGATTTTTACTTGCCAAAAGAACCAAATCAAATGGTCGATTTCCAATTATCCTTATCCTATAGGATTTAAAAGGAAATTACTTTATTCTTTTTTCGCTTCTTTCCAAACTTCAAATTGGGCGCTCTGAATTTTCTTTTAGAAGTTTTAATTTTCTTCGACTTATAAGACCGCCCTTTTAAACCCTTGCTTTGGCGAAACTTTCGATTGGTGACAGCAGTCGTAAATGATTTGCTTAGCGTCACCTGCAGAAACATATAGGTGTCTTTGCTTTTTGGGTTTCCACGGGGTTGATTTTCTGTATACCAATCTGAGTTTGGCACATCAGACAAAGATGTGCTCGGGTTGGCGAAATAGGCCGCGAGTTTACCGTCACGCTCGAGGATTTTACTGTTGTCGTAATAGTAGCCGCTGGCGTCATCTATATAGTCTGTAGTTGTCCAGCGGCACGCGAAATCTAATCCTAAAGTGAAATTCTTATTTAAAAGCATGTAAACGCCCCCACCTAATGGGAATGCTAGGGCAATTCGTCTGTAAGGGTCTGGGCCGTCTAGAAATCCCTGACCGGCCGTATTTAATGGTTGAAGAGCGTAATATTGATTGTCTAATTTTCCTTTGGGGTTGAAATAAAAGAATCCGGCTCCCCCACTTATATAAGCTCCAAACCTATTTCCATCAAAGATCTTTGTAGTATTTGCGCCTGATAAATGGATGTACGAAGGTTTGATGAGGTGCAGCTCATATATTGCTGAGACCTCTATGATAGGTGACTTGAAATTGATGTTTCGATAGCGCCTATTTGGATATGTCGTCAGTGCATCGTCACCCCTAACCTCTCCATAGGTTAGATATCCGCGAATTGCTTGATACTCTCTTAAAAAATAACGCGCTCCAACGGAAGCACTGTAGCGAGTCATCGTAGGCTCTAGGTCAAAAACAAAAGGTTGACCTACACCGTCTTGCCCCCCAAGATCCCCTAAAAACGCAGAAGGACCTGCCCCCAACATGAATTCCAGACGGGTTGCCTTCCAATCAATCGGGCTATCTTTTAGTTTAGGGTCTGAATAGCTTTTGTTGGTTGGGCCTTTACTTAGCCTAGGCTTGTTAAGCTTTTGAGCGTGGGTTATTAGTGATAATGGCAGGAGCCAAATCAAGAGAATAAAGAAACGATATGTGAAAGTTAGATTCAATCCTGCAAAACAATAATGCACAAAGGTAAGGGACAATTTACTCCCTTGGAGACGAGATGCTTTAGGCCTTGGTCAAGGTGAATACCGAAATTTCAGGTAAAATCCCAAATCTTCCAGGATATCCTATGTAGCCAAACCCGCGATTAACATAAAGCTGCTGCTCTCCATCCTTGTAAAGGTCGGCCCATTCTGGATAAAAGTACTTTACAGGACTCCACTTCACACTTCCCACTTCAATTCCAAACTGCATGCCATGAGTATGTCCTGAAAACATGACGTCTATATCTTGATATTTCTTTACTATTTCCTCTTTCCAATGACTAGGGTCGTGAGATAAGAGCAATTTAACAGACTCCCCCTCAGTTCCTTTCATAGCTTTAGACATATCACCATATTTAGGGAACCTTCCTTTCGCTCCCCAGTTTTCAATGCCAATAACGCATAGACTATCTGCTCCCCGCATTATTCGTCTGCTTTCGTTGATCAATAAGTCCCATCCTAATTCTGTTCTTTGTCTGTGAACGAGGGTATTTAGGTTATCTACTTTTTGCTGTTCATTTTCCCAAGGCACATAGTCACCATAATCATGATTTCCCAGTACACTAAATATGCCATCTTTACTTTTAATTTTTGAGAAAATATCCGTCCAGCCGTCCAACTCAGCAGCCTTGTTGTTGACTAAGTCACCGGTGAAAAACACGGCATCAGCATTTTGTTGGTTGATGAGCTCCACTCCTTTTATTACGGCAGGCTTACTCCAAAAACTACCCATGTGGATGTCTGAAATTTGAAGAATCTTATATCCTTCGAATGGAGAGGGAAGGTTTTTGATTTTTAGCTTTCTTTTTCGCACGGTATAGTCATGAGCGCCACTAAGCACGCCCCATCCCATGGTTAAGAGTGGGATAGCTGCAGAAACGGCACCAATACTTGCGAGAAACTCATTTCTTGAAACACCTTGTTCGGTTTCTGCAAGTGAAGGGTTTAGCTTTCTCCAACTGTATTTACCCAAGCGAATAATATCATCTAGGATTAAAATGAGCGCAAAGAGGAACTTACCTAGAATATTGGCTACACCTATCGTAGCAATAATCATGAGAACTTTTCTTCCTTTCTCACTTGACGAAAGGGGCTCATAAAGGATAAATGATAAAAGAGTTAAGACCGTTAAGCCCCAAAAAGTGACTTTTAGTATTTTCTGAACCATCCCTGGAAATCCATTAATAGCCACCTTTAGTCCTTGGTAGGCGTATATATCAAAGAGCAAAACTACTCCTGATAATATCACAAAAAGTAAAAGTCTATTCATAACGAGCTCAAACAAAAAAACCTCGAAAGAGTTCGAGGTTTTAGATTTATAAGTGAGGTCTCGAGCGGATTCGAACCGCTGTACATGGTTTTGCAGACCATTGCCTAGCCACTCGGCCACGAGACCTATTAAGGGCGCGAATTTAACTAATTATTCTGTTTTCTTTCAATAGAAGTTGATACGGCAACATATTCTAACTGATGACGCACAGGGGGACCCAACTTTTTTATCTGTATATCAATACGCGAAGCAGTTGAGAATGATTTTAAGAGCTCTTCTCCCAAAATACTGGCAACACTTTCTATTAGATTTTTAGGTTGAGAAAAAACACGCTCTGCTATTTCCATTACCCTTACGTAATCAACAGCATCTTCAATCTTATCTGTTTTTGAAGCAGTTGAATTATCAACGTAAATGTCTATATCAGCTTCAAAGTTACCGCCAGTGAGTCGTTCTTCTTTATGACAACCATGTCTAGCGTGAAAGCTTAAACCCTTTATTGTGACTTTATCCATTAGATAATGATTGGACACCATCCTTAAGCCTCGCTATACTTTCTTGCTTTCCCAGGAATGCCATGATATCGAATAAACTCGGCCCAGTACCTTTTCCTGAAAGTAGAACTCTTAATAAGGGCAAAACAGCGCCCATTCCCAATTCTTTTTCTTTTAAGAATGCCGAAAATATTTCGTTCAACTCTTCAGGGTCAAAACTTGAGGCCTCGAAGCGATTGGTGATTTCTGAGATAGTATCTGCTGATGTGTCTTTCCATTTTTTTGAAATTACTTGTTCATCAAAACTGATAGGCTTTTCGTATAAATACCTTCCTTCGAGCATATCTTCAACAAAAACGGCTCTCTCTTTCATCAGATCAACAAACGCAACGAGTTTTTGAGAAGAGTACTCAATAGAGGCTTTATCAAGATGAGGAATGAGAAGGCTTACCAATTCTTCGTTTGGTTTGCTTCTCAAGTATTGTTGGTTATACCAGCGTGTTTTATCCGCGTCAAATTTGGCTCCAGACTTACCAACCCGCTCTAGTTTGAAAGAAGCGATTAATTCGTCCATTGAAAACAACTCTTGTTCTGTACCAGGATTCCAACCTAAGAAGGCGAGCATATTTATGAAAGCTTCAGGAAAAAAACCCTTTTCACGATAACCAGATGCAATTTCTCCTGTAGCAGGATCTTTCCATTCTAGAGGAAAGACCGGAAAACCTAAACGATCGCCATCGCGCTTGCTTAGCTTTCCATTTCCGTCCGGACGAAGAATCAAAGGTAAGTGAGCAAATTCAGGCCGCTGTTTCTCCCATCCGAGAAAACGATATAGCAAGACGTGTAAAGGAGCAGAGGGCAACCATTCTTCACCACGAATTACATGAGAAATTTTCATTGTGTAATCATCAACGATATTAGCAAGGTGATATGTTGGCATTCCGTCTGACTTGAAAAGGACTTTATCGTCTAAACTTGAGGTGTTTACTTGCACCCAGCCCCTGATTATATCTTGAAAACGAACCTCTTCATTGCGGGGTATTTTTACTCGAATTGTGTAAGGATCACCGCCATCCAATTTAGCTTTTACCTCGTCTGCAGACATGGTTAATGAGTTCTTCATTGTCATGCGAATTGCAGCGTTATATTGTGGGTTTGGAACCTTGGCCCTCTTCAACCGTTCGCGCATTTCAGTGAGTTCCTCAGCCGTGTCAAAGGCATAATAGGCGTGTCCTGCCTCAATCAATTGATCAGCATATTGACGATACATTGGCTTTCTTTCAGACTGACGGTATGGGCCAAAATCACCGCCTTTCCAAGGATCTTCATCGGGGTGCATTCCGACCCATTCAAGAGCTTCTTTAATATATTTTTCTGCTCCTGGCACAAAACGATTTTGGTCAGTATCTTCTATTCTTAGTATGAATTTGCCATTATTAGCTTTTGCAAACAAGTAATTAAATAGTGCAGTACGCACGCCTCCCATATGCAAGGGGCCTGTTGGGCTCGGGGCAAATCTCACTTTTACGTCTCTCACAGCTTTTACTTTTTAGGGCGGCAAAGATAGATAGTCCTTTTACCCAGATGTCTTTTGAAAGATTTTCTTTAACCCGCGTTAACAGCACATGATGTTTTTGGTTAATATCTTTGAATGAATCAATGGATGGGTTAGTCAAACTAAAGCAGAATATTCACGCCTATTTGAAGCGTGTTTACCTAAGTCAGATTATTAGTGGTTTACTAATAACAACAGGCCTTTTAGGTCTTTTGTGGGTGGTGTTTTCTTTGTTGGAATATGTTTTTCGCTTTGGCTCTGATGTAAGAATGATTCTTTTCTATGGCTTTGCGTTTATAGCTATTGGTTTGGTTGTTATTCAAATTGGAATTCCTGCGCTGAGATATTTTGGTGTATTAGCACAGAAAAACTCCAGTGAAGCAGCGGATGATATTGGCCGTAAGATTGCTTCAATTGAAGATCGATTGAAGAATATTTTGAGTCTTGAGGCTACATTAAAACAGAAGGAGAATGCGCTTGCCAAAGCGGGTCTTTTGCAGAAGGCTGAACAATTGAGTGGGTTTAGATTTTCTGATGCTGTTGAGCTTAAATCAAGCTTTAGATGGATTGGCCTAACATTAATTCCAATGCTGTTTGCCGTCTTTATTTTTATGTGGGATAGCAGTATATTATCAGATAGTACTTCTCGAATTTTTGGTTACAGTCAAAGCTTTATTCCTCCAGCACCTTTTTCCTTTGAGATAAAAAATGGTAGTTTAGAAGTTGCAGAGGGAGCCTCTTTTGAGTTGGAAGTGCAGACAAAGGGGAATGTAATACCAAACAATGTTTTCTTGGTTGTTGATGGAACTGAATTTCGTATGAAACCCATTTCAATGGGTGTATTTGTTTTTGAGTTTAATAATGTGCGAAATGACAAACAGTTTCAGTTGCGAGGTGCTTCGGTTTATTCTCAGGACTTTACATTGTTAGCAATTCCTAAGCCAAAGCTTTTAAGAAATGAGGCTTATTTAAACTTTCCTGAGTACACCAAAAAATCAAATGAAACCGTTGTAAATAGGACTAAACTAGTTATACCAGAGGGTACTCAGATAAAGTGGAAATTTGATATAAAGAATTCAAATACTCGAGTAGTTACTGTTGACTCCTTGCGGGTAGAAGGTCTTGGGGATGAAAATACACTGCTGATAGATCAAAGGTTTATGAATTCAGCACTTTTGAAAATAGGTTTGAAGAACGATAAGGGACTTATTGATACAGGGCAAGTCGTTATAAGCGTTATCCGTGACGCAAATCCTTTGATAACGGTTGAGGAGCGTCTAGACACATCCGCAGGCAACTTTTATTTCCAGGGTAGGTTGAGTGATGATTATGGAATCACTGAACTAAATTTTATATCTAAGATTGGTGGAGTTGTTGTTTTTAATGAAAGCCTGCCCTACAATGCTGAGATGCTTGATCAAGGATTTTCATTTGCATGGAATCCAGACTCTTTGATCAATGAACCGGGGGAAGAGTTGATCTATTATTTTGAGGTATGGGATAATGATGGTGTAAATGGCTCGAAATCCAGTCGTTCAAGAACATGGTCTTTAAAAGTCCCATCTCTTGAAGAGTTGAATGAAGAAAGCAGTGAAAGAGCCTCTAAAACGAAATCTGCATTATCTGAATCATCTTCTGATCTGGATAAGATGAAAAAGGAACTGGAAGATCTTCGGAAGGATTTATTGGATAAGAAGAAACCTGATTGGCAAGATCGTGAGGCGCTCAAGGAGATGCTTGACAGGCAGAAGAAAATGATGGAGAACTTGGAGCAGAAAGCTCAGGAACAAAGAATACAGGAGCGTCAAAATGAAAAATTTAATCGGTACTCGGAAGAGTTGATGCAAAAGCAAGAGATGATTCAGGAGATGTTTGAAAAGCTTTTTGATGATGAGTTTAAGGAGAAATACGAGGAAATGAATCGTTTGTTGGAAGAGATGAATAAGACTGATATGCTTGAGAAACTTGAGCAGATGGATTTAAATAATGAGCAGCTCGAAAAGGAATTGGACCGAACGTTGGAATTATTCAAGCAATTGGAATTTGAGAAAAAAGTTGAGGAGAATATTGAGCGGTTGGATGAGCTAATCAAGGATCAGTCTGACTTAAAAGATAAAACCGAAAACAAAGACCTTTCAAAAGAAGAATTGGCAAAAGATCAGGGGGAGTTAAATGAGCGAGCTGAAAAGCTTCAAGAAGAACTCCAGAACATGGAAGACTTGAATCAATCCCTTGAGGAGCCAAATTCACTGCCGGAAACGGAAGAATTAGCAGAAGGTGCCAATGAGGATATGGATGAAGCAAAGGAGGAATTGGATAAGGGTAATGAAGGGAAGGCATCAACAAAGCAAGGAGAGGCAAGGGATAAAATGGAGCAAATGAAGGAGGCTTTGACTTCTTTTCAGGAAGAACAGGCGCAAGGTCGGGAAGCCGAGAACTTGGAGGATATGAGACAGTTGCTTGAGAATATTTTGGATTTGTCTATTTCTCAAGAACAAGTCATGCAAGATTTGAAACCAGTGAAAGGTAGTGACCCGAAGTTTGTTGAGCTTACAAAGAGTCAAAAAAACTTGGTGGACGACACGAAGGTTGTCGAGGACTCTTTGCTGGCCTTAAGTAAACGCTTACCACAGATTGGAAAAGTCATCAATGATGAAATGACAGCGGTTAAGTATAGCATGGCGAAGTCGTTAAGCCACATGAGTGATCAGCCGCCCAATAGAGAAGATCAATATAAAGCGATGACTCTAGAAAGACAGCAGTATGCTATGACGTCTCTCAATAATTTGGCATTACTTTTTGATGAGATCATTCAAAACATGCAAAAACAAATGGCACCCATGACTAAAGGGAATGGTAAGTGTGATAAACCAGGAAGTGGGAAAGGCGGTAAGCCTTCTGCTTCGGATATGAAGAAGATGCAAGAGAGTTTGAATAAACAATTAGAGGCATTAAAGAAAGCACTAGAAAAGGGTGAAAACCCTAATGGAAAAAAGCCAGGACAAAAACCGGGTCAGGAAAACGGAGCTAGTGGGCAAGGGGGCCTTGGGGGAGGATTGAGTAAAGAAATTGCTCAAATGGCTGCGCAACAAGCAGCGATGAGAAAGCAAATAAGGGAAATGAGTGAGTCTCTGAATGGAAATGGTGGTGGTTCAGGTAAGGATTTAAAAGAGATCGAAAAGATGATGGAACAAACAGAAGAGGATATTCTGTTTCAGAAAATATCATCAGAGACAATGAAGCGTCAACAGGATATAATGACGAAGCTTTTGGAGTCAGAAAAGGCTGATCGCGAGAGAGAATACGAGCAAAGGCGTGAGTCAAAAAGTCCCGTGACTGATTTTGTTATCCCTGAAGAAATTTGGAATAAATTTGAATTGGAGAAAAAGTCAGAGTTGGAATTGTATAAGACAATGCCACCTTCTTTGAAACCTTTTTATAGAAATGAAGTAAACCGCTACTTTAGTAACTTTCAAACGAACTAGTTGAGTACAAAACTTTCAATAGAGATTATGGCGTCCATTGAGGAATTGTCTAAAGTAGAAAATGCTATAGATAAGCTATATGAGGATGGAGGTTTGACGGATGTTAATTACGGTAATGTGATTGTGGCGTCAACTGAAGCCGTTCTGAACGCTATGAATCATGGGGCTACTAAGGATTCTGATCAAAAAGTGTTGTTTGAGATTGAAATTACCGAAAAGGAAATTATCGTTGAGGTGTCAGATTCTGGAGAAGGGTTTGACTTTTTGAATTTACCCGATCCAACTGATCCAACGAACATTGAGAAAGGTAGTGGAAGAGGAATTTTCATTATGAAGAATTTGTCTGATAGCCTGGAGTATGAAAATAATGGCTCTAAGGTTGTGATGAAATTCTCATCAGACACTCCAGTTTCCTTAGAGGCGTAATTTTGCGTCCTCATGAAGGATTATCCAATTGAAATATTTAATGAAGGAAGTTTAAAATTTGAGGAAGGAACGATTCTTCAAATTGCTGATTTTGTTCGCTCATCCATCAATACTGATTTCGAAGTATTTATAGGGTGGTTGAATATAATAATTCTGAAGACAGATGAACATACATTGTTGAATGCTAGGCATTTAGGTCATGATTACCCTACTGACATTCTTACTTTTGAATACGATGAAGAAGTTGTAATGAATGGCGAGATCTATATTAATGAGGAGGTGATGGTGGAAAATGCTTTGGAATTTGGCGTAGAGGTTGATAATGAGTTGGTAAGGTTAATAGTTCATGGTGTTCTTCACTTGGCAGGTCTAGATGATCACACTGTCGAAGAGAAGAATTTTATGACGCGGAATGAGGAGAAATATTTAAAATTAATTGGGACTAAAGGTTTCATGTGAAACATGGAGAAGGAGAATTTTGATGTTATAGTAGTTGGCGCTGGACATGCTGGTTGCGAAGCGGCAGCAGCGGCCGCGAATATGGGGTCCAAGACATTGTTGATTACGATGGACATGACAAAGTTTGCTCAGATGTCGTGCAATCCTGCTATGGGAGGTGTGGCAAAGGGTCAAATGGTGAGGGAGATTGATGCTTTAGGCGGTTATTCAGGCCTAGTTAGTGATTATAGCTCGGTTCAGTTTAGGATGCTTAACAGGTCTAAAGGCCCGGCAATGTGGAGTCCACGCACTCAGAATGATCGTGCTCTATTTACCACGCGATGGCGAGAGATGCTTGAAGATACTCCTAATCTTTTTTTCTGGCAGGATTCGGTGTCCTCTCTCATTATTGAGGGAGATAGGCTAAGAGGTGTCAGTACGACACTAGGTTTGAGGTTTGTGAGTAAGAGTGTTATACTCACGTCTGGAACGTTTATGAATGGCCTTATACATGTTGGTTCAAAGATGTTGGGTGGAGGTCGAATGGGAGAAAAGGCCTCAACGGGTATCACAGAGCAACTTGTCTCTTTGGGCTTTGAGAACGGAAGGATGAAGACGGGCACACCACCTAGAATAGATGGAAGATCTCTTGATTATTCGAAGATGGAGGTTCAGCCTGGAGATGATGATCCTTTTAAGTTTTCTTTTTTGGGAACTAGCAAGCTGAAAAATCAGTTGTCATGTCATGTTACGTATACCAATAGTGCTGTTCATGAGGTAGTAGGAGACAGTATCAATCTGTCTCCAATGTATAATGGTCAAATTGATTCTGTTGGACCGAGATATTGTCCTTCGATCGAGGATAAAATACATCGTTTTGCGGATAAGGATCGACATCAGATTTTTGTAGAACCAGAAGGATGGAATACTCATGAAGTTTATGTCAATGGGTTTTCGACTTCGTTACCACTGGATGTCCAATACAAAGCCATAAGGTTGATACCAGGATTCGAAAGCGCACTTATGTTCAGGCCAGGATATGCTATTGAATATGATTATTTTCCTCCGACACAACTCAAGCTTACGTTAGAGACAAAGATTGTTGAGGGCTTGTTTTTTGCGGGTCAGATTAATGGAACAACAGGATATGAAGAGGCCGCTGCTCAAGGTTTATTGGCAGGTATGAATGCACACTTAAAGGTCAATGAAAAGGATCCATTTATACTTGGAAGGAAAGACGCCTATATAGGAGTTTTGATAGACGATTTGATAACTAAGGGTACGGATGAACCATATCGAATGTTTACCTCTAGAGCAGAATATCGAATTTCGTTGAGGCAAGATAGTGCTGCTGAAAGGTTAACACAAAAGTCATATGAACTTGGTTTGGCAAGTGAAAAGCGAGTAAGAGATTTGGATAAGTTTCTTGATCAAAGAAAGCGTGTTTTTAAGGGCATGAGTAAAGCAAGTTTGACTGCAAATGAGGCGAATGAATTTTTAGTGTCAAAGCAATCTGCTCCACTAGAGCAAACAGTGAAGGTTTCTTCTGTGATTTCAAGACCAAATATTCACGCAATAGAATTGCTTGACCTGAGTAGTCATTACAAGGACTTAATTGGTAAGGATCGAATAGGAAGAGAAGTGATTGAATCTGCGGAGATATTATTGAAGTACAGAGGATATATTGAACGCGAGAATGAGATGGCTTCTAAAATGCTTTCGTTGGATAAAATGAAGATTCCTGTCGAATTTGGTTATTTGACGCAAGAATCAATGTCGATCGAATCAAGACAGAAACTTGATAGGATAAGACCTTTGAATCTTGGTCAGGCAAGCCGCGTGCCTGGAGTGAAGCCGTCTGATATATCTGTGTTGATGGTGGCTTTAAATCGAAATGTTTCACATGAAACAACAGAATAGGCTCCTAATCCTTTTTGGGTGTGATTTGATGTTGGTACATAGAGGAGGGGGAGATCTTGCATTAGAATTAAATTTCATAATACATTGATAAATAAGGAGTTAAAGGTTGGGGGCAATATTTGGCCCATGATTCGTTTTTGTGAGATGAAAAACTTCACTTTGGTTTTGCTTCTTATATGCGAAGGTTCGTTGCTAGCTCAAACCAGTGTTGGTTCGTGGAGGTCACATTTGCCGAAGAGTAATTTTACGATGATCGAACATCTTGACTCAAAAATTTTTGGAGCCAATAAGTATGGTTTGGTTGTTTATGATAGGTCGGACGAATCCATACAAGACCTTTCTAAAATCAATCATCTTTCCCAAACAGGCATCTCCTCGTTTAGATGCTCTGACTTAAATGGAATGTGCATTGTTGGTTATCAAGATGGAAGTGTGGATATAATTGATGTCCAAAATAACGTGACCAATCAGCCGGCTATTGCTAATGCTGCGATTGTTGGTGACAAGGTTATAAATGATATAATTTTTGAAGATCAGACAGCCTTAATATTAACGGGTGTTGGTGCTGTGCGTATGCAATTGAGCTCCTTGAATATTTTAGAGTATAGTCTTATAAATATTGATGGTCAGAATACAGGAATAGATGAGGGAATCGTTTTTAACAATGACCTTTATTTCTCCAATGAGTTAGGTGTGTTTAAAAGCTCAATGAGCGACTTGTTTCTGTCTCCTATCCCTGAGCTTCTCAAATTTGACCGTAAGTCGGAAAATATTTCTAATTTCTTTAGAATGGATGGAGATCTATATCTTCTGTATGCTAATCCAATAGACAATAACGATACAATCTTTCGATTGATCAATGATCAGTTTATTGCGCAAACAGAGTTGGCAAATACAGAGATGCGTTACATTGATGTGAGTGATGATTTTATTCTTGTTACTAGGCGTGATAGATATGAATTGTTAGATCACGATTTTAATCAATTAGGTATTATTGATGAATACTTCTCTAACTCTGGAGTAGACGCGGTAAAGGCGTCATTTTATTCTGGTGGAGATAGCATTATCATTGCTGATCGCAGTTATGGCGGAGTTTTGAGTAGTTTTTCTGATTCGGAAAACGCGGTTGTTTTTGGTTTGTCCTCACCAAGCAGAGGCGCGATTAGCGAGTTGCGCGAAATAGACAATGTGATATATGGTTTGACAGGCGGGAACAGCGCAACATTTAACACCCCCTTTTTATTCAGGTATGATAATGAGCAAGGTTGGTCTTCTAAGCTGCTGTTGTATCCGCAAAACGACAATGCCAATAATCCGGTTGACATAGCTTTAATTGACGATAAAAAATATGTCACTTTGGATAGAAGTGGGTTGATGATTCTAGATGAGAATAATAACCTTTTAGAGTATTTCAGTGATTCGACTAATCAAATCGGAGATGCAGTTGATGGCTACTATGGTATTAGAGGAATTGAAAAGGATGATGAGGATAACCTTTGGATGTTAAACAGTGTGAGTAAGAGCACACTGAGTTTGCTGGATATTGAGGGAAATTGGTACGGAGTAGCCCTGCCAGAATTTACCCGTCCGATTGTGTTTGATTTGTTGAGGTTGTCCAACGGTTACTTAGTATTTTCATTGAAGGAGTCTGGAATTGTGATCTATGACCCAGGGGACACCCCAACGGACTTTTCAGACGATCAGTATAAAATTATCAATTCAAATCCAGCTGAAGGAAGCCTGCCAAATAACAATGTAAATTGTTTTGCGGAAGACCGGGACGGTGAATTATGGATTGGAACGGACGAAGGGATCGGAATAATCTATAATCCTTCAAGCGTTTTTGAGGGAAATTTTGAAGGTGTTCAGCGAGTAATAGTTAATCAAGATGGATATAATGGATATTTATTTGAAACAGATGCGGTCATTTCCATAGCCGTTGATGGCGCCAATAGAAAGTGGGTTGCTCCAAATGGAGCAGGACTGTTTTTAATTTCTGCAGATGGACAAGAGGAAATTGCGAGATTTACTCAATCAGAAAGCCCACTTCTCAGCGATGTGATTTCAGACTTAGCGATTATACCTAAAACAGGAGAATTATTTATTGCTACTGAAAACGGCTTACTTTCTTATCAACCTGATGCCTCTGAGCCTCAAGAGGCGTTGGACGAAATTAAGGTTTTTCCAAATCCTGTTAAGCCAGGATATTCTGGGCCTATTACCTTCACTAACCTTACAGCTGATGCTCCGGTTCGCGTTACTGATGCGGCCGGAAATTTGATATTTGAGACCGTAAGCCAAGGGGGAACTGCAATTTGGAATGGAAAGAATCGGAACGGAGAAAAAGTAAGTACAGGTGTCTATTTGGTTTTCGCTGCATCTCGCGATGGATCGGGAGGAGCTATAGCCAAGATTATGATTTTGAACTAAATCAAATGCTAAAGGACAAGGGTCTTGTATTGCGCGTTATTCCTTACTCCGATTCGGCACGTATTTACCAGTGTTTCACATTAGATAATGGTCTGATTTCACTTTTTGGAAGAGTGGCTAAGTCTAAAGGAGTGATGAGGCTTCAAACAGGCAGCTTCATTGTTTTTAGCGCTAAACAAAAGCCAAATACATCCTTGTATACACTCACAGATGTGGGTTGGGATCCCAGTGTTCCCACAGACAGGCCAAATGGTCAGGAATCTGCGCTTTGGATGTTCACCTTAGAATTAATGCAAAAATCATTAAAAGAGCAGCTCGCGATTCCACAGCTCTTTCATCGCCTAGCGGCATATTACGCCTATTTAACGCAAGGAGAGCTTAGCCTTAATCCATTAATCCCTCTCGTTATAGTTTCACATGATTTAGGGGTCTGTGATTCCCAAATGGTAATTAAAATGGCGGATGATAGTTCTGTTAGCCAGCTCATTAAATTGGGAATAGGAGAAGTAGACTCCAGTCGAAAGAAAACCGATTCATTCCAATCTAAAGATGTTTTCAATGTTGAGTTAGAGCGGTTCCAGCAGCACTTTGGAATTACCCAAGTAGAGTCAATATATTTATTAGACAGCTAAAGGAACTACCTTAGCTTGGATTGATTCGCGTGAAACAACTCCTCTCCATATTAATTATTCTCACTTTATGTCATTTAGGAATTTCCCAAGAAGATGACAAAAAGCTTTCTGACTTTTTCGGAAAGAAGGTTAAAACAAAAGAACGAGCACTTTTAAAAAGTGCTTTTGCAAAAAAGGAACGCGGAAACTCCAAAAAAAAGAACCATTTACTCCCAGACTTTTATGCCAAGACAGTGGAAAAGATTACAGAGAGAAGTCAGTTGCCGTCCTTTTTTAATAAAGCTCTGGAGAAAGAAAAAGCGCGAACTCAGCAACCAGATTTTTTTTCAAAAGGGATTTTTAAAACCAAAAGGTCAGAGCCAGGGGATTTTTTTTCAAAATCAAGTAATTCAAAAAAGAGAGGGTTTCAGTCAGATCATTTTTCATCGGGAGTTTCGGATAAGGAGCATAGTGAAGATGATATTACATCAGGCAGAGTAACTAAGAAAAGGGTTGGCAACCGTTTTATGGGTGAACGCTTTAGAATATTTTCAAGAGACCCAAATAAAAAGTCTAAAAAGAAACGAGATCCTTTCGGCAAGAAAAAAAGAGACTTGGATCGCGCTCAACAACCACGAAATGAGTCAGATCTTTTTCCGGGAGGCGTATTGCCCAAGATGAAAGATATGAGATAAAAAAAGCCCCAGTCTTGCGACTGAGGCTTAACGCTCCTCCTCTTGGGCTCGAACCAAGGACCCTCTGATTAACAGTCATGAGTTCACCCCACACAAGTTACTGTATACCAGTGCGTTAAGCATCTAATAAATGTTTAACTGTCTAAGAACTGTCTGTGAGAAATCTAAGTTCCCCCAAGGTTGGTCAAACCAAAGACCTTAAAGTCTTCATCTCGTTTCATCTGAATAATCAGAAAATAAGGTTGTATAGCGGCAAAAGAATTAACAGCTCGTTAAACCCGAATAACCACCCCATAGAACATCGTCTGTCAATGGCTAATTTATTAGCTGCGGAGGTTTATAGTCACATCACCAAAGGGGGTGTTCTAAAGTCACATCGAAGAGAAACAATCCAATCAGGTCGGTTATCTGACCTAGAGTACCTCAAGCTTGCTTTAGACAGTAAGCTGAATAGCCACTACTCTGTCAAATACAAAACAACCCTTCGTTACACCTACAGGGATATTGTCGATGCCTCAAATGGCAATAAACTATGCGCTGATGGGCTAAGTGCTATGCTCAACAGATACACCAATGCTACAAGCTATAACACCTTTAGGAGACATGTAAACGCCCTAATAAACGAGGCTGTTAACCTGGGTATGGATGAGAGGGACCTATTGAAGAATAAGAGTAAAAAGGCAAAGGCTAAGCTCCATAAACCCTTCAGAGACATCGGCCTCATTCTAGATGAGATAAAAGCCTTTAACAGTAACCTCTACCTGTGCTGTCTTCTGACATACGGATGCCTCCTCAGGCCACATCGAGAAATAAGGGAGTTGTGTTGGGGTGACTTCTCCAACGACCTGAGTCAAATACACCTATCAGGGCATCGGAATAAATCAGGACGAAACAGGATAGTTCCTGTCCCAAGGTACATCCGAGAGAACCTTCATGCTGGAGACCTCAACTGTAATGTGTTCAGTGGTCATCATAAGGCATACAACCAGGACTACTTTAAGTGCCTTTGGAGGCGGTTTAAGAGCCAATCTAAGCTGATTGACACCAATCAGACTCTATACTCTTTTAGACACTCAGGGGCGATAGAAATCTACAAGCGCACAGGCTCATTAGTGAAGCTACAGAAGGTGATGGGTCATTCAAGTCTGAATGTATCCCTAACGTATTTAAGGGGCTTAGAGGTAGGTGAATTAACCGAGGATGATATGCCTAAGGTTTAGGTAAACTCATTTTAATCAGAAATGCATCATTCTCACCTCTTTTGAAGCATTTTTAGTGCTTTTTAGCTTAAAAACACTCAAAAACCGTCAATTATCCCTCAAAATAGACTAAAACCTGAAAGCTAAAATCTAAGGTGTCGAATCACTCTTTGAAGAAGGGTTAATTGCGAAGGATGTGTATGAGATGAAGGTTGGTGAATTGATATGAAAAAGGAGAACCATTTCTGATTCTCCTTTAACTATTATTTAATTCAACTTTATTGAAGGACTATCTTCCTGATATCAGTAATGTTTCCACTTCCATCAATAAGATGAAAGAAGTATAGACCATTTCCACTCCACCCATTCATATCGATATTGAATGTTGATTGAGAGACGGGTTCATCAAAAACTGTTTGACTTAATGAATTGATGATTTTAATAGAGTATCCATTCATTGTAGAAATATCACCACAATCAATTTGAAGGTAATCATTGGTTGGGTTTGGGTAGACCTTTATCGTGTTCTGAAATTGAATAGGATTGGTTGATGTAAGTTGAACATCAATAAATAAAGTATCAGTTACTGAATATGGAATAGTATCTAAGATTGTGATAGTATCATATACCTGACAAGAACCTCCATAGAGACTTCCTATTTCGTTAATATCTAATACACGATTCCAAATACCTAAATCATCCATTTCACCATTTATACTTCCAGAGTTAGACTGTGAGTGTCCTAATCGAAGTTGTGTACTAATCCCTGGAGAATTAGAGATAAGAGTATTCTCAACCGAACCTTGTAAACTATTATTAATATAAAGTCTTATGGAGTCCGAGTCGTATGTGTAGATAATATGGTTCCAGTCCAGCACATTGTATGTAATATCCATACCAACATTATTAATTCCATTATTATGTCCATACCATAAACCACCTGGTGGAATATTTCCGTGTTGATAAACCCCAATTTGGAAAGAACTACCAATCTGGAGATATCTTGGACCATCACAATCTTGAATTGAATCTAACTTAACCCAAAAACTTAATGTGAAACCATCATACATCCCTGAGGTATCAAGTTGTGTAACTACCAAACCAGTATTGCAATTCGTATCAGGTTCCCAAATCCCAACCTGATTGTTCGGGTTGTCACGATATCCTCCAAATGTTACACCATAGTTCGTGGTTGGGGTTTGATTAGGTGAGGAATCTAAATGTGTTCCATTCATTGTCCAAAACCCAACTAGTCCATTAGTCGGAACGTATGAAGGAATGTTCTGTGAGTAACCCTGTAGGGTTATCAGAACAATTGATAGCGTTAGTAATATTCTCATGTTCTTTTGATGTGTTCACTCAAAGATAGTTACTGTGAATTTCTTACCTTAACTATTGATTTTGCTTGGTCAACTATATAGACCTCCACGTAAAAAGTCTGCAACAAGAATAGTTCATTCTTTTTAGCCTGTGCTTCTAAAATCGAAAGATTTAACCAAGCTAGGTTTTAATCAAAAACACACTATTTTGTCTGTTTTTGACCGTTATTTTGTACTTTATGGCTAAAAAACACTCAAAAAACGTCAATTATTCGTCCAAATCAATAAAAACCTGAAAGCTAAAACCAAAGGCATTGAATCACCTCAGGGGTGTGTGATTATAAATCGGTTTCCTGTTTTGGATAAGATTTCACATGTATAGTATAACCCAATATGTGGGTGTATAGCATCGTCTTTATAATACTTTTTCTGTCCGCCCAACGCAAAGTTTATTAGAAGCAAAAATGCTTGATTTTAGCTGATCAGACCGCATTACGCTTATACAATGTTAGCGCACGTATTTCTATTTTAGTAATCCTGTTTTATGAGCAATAGAGCTTTTTAAACCAGTTATACCAACCAACCGTTTAAGAGAAAAAGAAATGCCTAATTTTTTACCGAATCCAAACATAATTGACTACTTATAAATTTTTTCAAATTCTTTAATCTTCGTCATCATTACATCTCTCATTTTAGGTTCAATATCATACTGCGAGGTTGATTTTGGTCCCCATCCACTAGTTGTCGCTTCGGGTAATCTAAAACACCATTTCTTGGCGTCTTCAACTTTATTTTCAAACAGTAATTTTTCTATTACAGAAGCTATTAATTTATGCAATGCTAAATTGTAAGCTTGCTCGTTAAACAACGTTCTGGTACCCGTGTGATTAAATTTTAATTTTTCGTCTTTAATAATGTTTAGTGCCTTTTCATAATCACCATCATTAAACCAAAAGTCAGATTCTTGATTTATTATTTTCTCCCAACCAGCATCATATTCAGCTATTTCTGAGAAATCAGGATTATCTGAGTTTATTACATTCACAAAAGCTCTAGCGCCCTCAAAGTTGTATTTTGAAAGACAATCATCTACTCCGATACAATTGTATTTCACTTCATATTCAGCCATCTTTTTTTCTTGATCACTCGAGCAGCTCTGTAGTACTAAAGCTAGCATTATAATTACTGTGTAGTTTTGCATAATTATTTTAATAAATTACGTATTTCTTTTTTTATTGAATTGCTTTTTACTTTGACTAAATAAATCTCAACTTCATCTTTAGTAAACGCTTCTTGTGATATTCCTTTTGAAATTATACTCAAAAGTTTCAAAGATATAATAAACCCAATATGTGGATATATACCACCGTTTAACCTCTCTTTTACAAGACCAAAAAGAATGGAATACTAATCCCGTATCGTGCCGTCTTCATTATAATATTTCCAATCACCATTCAATTTTCCGTCTTTGTAGTTTGCCTTCCGTTCTAACTGACCGTTTTCATAGTAAATTTCAAAAGCACCATCTTCTTTTCCGTCTTTGTAGGTTCCTTTCGACCATAACTGACCGTTTTCATAAGTTACCGTAAGTGTTCCACTAAAAGGGATTCCTTTGTAGCTGGTTATTCCTTGTTCATTTGTTTCGATATACTTATTCGGATCAGAATCCTCATCAATAGTTGGCCCACTACTTAACTCTGAAACTGTTTGTGAAACAGAATCATAACTAAAGACAAACAGCGACAGAGAGAGTATAACTATGTAATTCAGTAATATTTGCATGACGGTATATGTTAATTCGTTGCAAATTAGTTTAAAGCTAATACACCACCTCCATTTCGTTCAGATTTAAACAGTGTAACTCATTTAGATAGTCGACTAACTTGCATCTCACTAAATAATTTCCCTTTACTGGAGACCTAAGCTGTAATGTATTCAGTGGTAATCAGAAGGCATACAACCAGGACTACTTTAAGTGCCTTTGGAGGCGATTTAAGAGCTAATCTAAGCTGATTGACACCAATCAGACTCTATACTCTTTTAGACACTCAGGGGCTATAGAAATCTACAAGCGTACAGGCTCATTAGTCAAGCTACAGAAGGTGTTGGGTCATTCAAGTCTGAATGTATCCCTGACGTATTTAAGGGGCTTAGAGGTGGCTGAATTAACCGAGGAGGATATGCCTAAGGTATAGACAAACTCATTTTAACCTAAAACGCATCATTTTCACCCCTTTTTGACCGTTTTTAGTGCTTTTTGACTCAAAAAACCTCAATTATCTCTCAAAACCAATAAAAATCTGAAAGTATGTCTAAAACAGGAAACGTACGACTCGCTTCCAAGGTTGTTTTCCGGGAGGTTAGAATAGATTCGTTAACCAAAAATGATTTTCCGAAACGCAAATTTCGCATGGTTTGTAGGCTATGTTATTAAACGTTAGTTTTTTATAATAATTGAATTAGTGACCTCATTTTTTTCATCAATAATTCTAAGCAAATATGTTCCAGATACATAGTTATCAATTTTCAGTTTGAAGTTATTTGAATTTAAATTTGTTTTAAAAACAAGACTTCCTGTCAAATCATATATTTCGATTGCCTGAAGTTGACCCTTATCTGTGCTTATGTTTATTACATCACTTGACGGATTGGGATATACACGCGCAGTGGCAGGTTCGATATTATCAATACCTGTTGTATTTGTTACATCTTCACCTACATTGCCATGAACAAATTCCCACCTTGCAGTAAAAACACCTGGAGAAAGTTCTGTTACCTCCCAATATAATTGGTCTTCTATTAAACATGCAACTCCAGCTGAGTCATTTGTAAAAAGTGCAGCAACATTCATTGTATCTGTAAAGGCAATATTATGATAAAACAAAAAATCACCGTTATCAATTAATGTGTCGTGAGCAATAATAATACCTTCCGAATCTGTAATCTTCCAAACAATAGTATTTTCATTTTGTGGCCAAGTTAAATAGTGGCCAGGATGATATAATTTAACCAAGGCAGTATCAGACACATTAACTACTAAGTTCATCATGTCGCAATCAACTTGCGCTTGTGTTGCATGAGTTAGACCTGAGGCAATAACTAAAGAGAGTAGAAATTTTTTCATTATTAGTTTTTATGGATGTATTTCAAATGTCTAAAACTTATTTAGAAATACTACAAAAAAAATAATTAGCTATTATAATGATAAATCAATGCTATTTAGTGTTTGCTAACCTTTAGTATAAGCGGCTGTTTTAATGCCGTTTATACATTCTTGTAAGTAGTTCTTAAGAGATAATCTGCATGCTGGAGACCTAAACTGTAATGTGTTCAGTGGTCATCATAAGGCATACAACCAGGACTACTTTAAGTGCCTTTGGAGGCGGTTTAAGAGCCAATCTAAGCTGATTGACACCAATCAGACTCTATACTCTTTTAGACACTCAGGGGCTATAGAAATCTACAAGCGTACAGGCTCATTAGTCAAGCTACAGAAGGTGTTGGGTCATTCAAGTCTGAATGTATCCCTGACGTATTTAAGGGGCTTAGAGGTGGCTGAATTAACCGAGGATGATATGCCTAAGGTTTAAAGGATAAACCCCAAACACGCTCCCCAGACCAACTAAAACCTGAAAGATAAAACCTAAACCCTCAAATCACCTCAGTGGTGGGTTGTTCTAAATCAGTTTTTTTGTTTTGCAGTGTGCTGTTGAGGGTTAGTATGACCTGAATTTTGGGGGCGTATAGATTTACTGAGAATAGTATATTTTTTCGGGAGATTAATAAAATTAAATTCTAAACAATGAAAAAGCTTCTTTTGCTATTACTGGTTCTACCTTTTATTATTTCATCTTGCAGAAAGGAAGGTTGCACAAATCCTGATGCTACAAATTATGATGAAGAAGCGTCAAAGGATGACGGCTCCTGCGAGTACGAAGGAGAGGTTTTGCTCTGGACAAATTGCGACCTTTGCTGTCAAGTTGAAGTAAGGATTGATGGTGAATATCAAGGCAACACTTCAGTTTGGTATTCCGCTACACCTGATGCTCCGAATTGTAGGGCAACAGGCTGTGTCAGCGCAACTCTTCCAGTTGGAAGGTACGAATGGAGCGGGACTGAAACTTGCTATGGATTTGTTGTAACTGGTACCTTCGTGGTTAGTGCTAACGAATGTACCAAGGTTCTGATTTAAGGGGTTACAGGTCGTTTAGTAGTGGTTTTGTAATCCTTTATTTATCGGTGGTTACTTTCCGAGTTTGAAAGTAATTAGTATTGAATATCAGTTACTTATATTTTAAGGGTACAAATAAGGTACAAATAATGTACAAATAGGGTGGGTAAAACCCCAAACACTCTTCTTAAACTAACTAAAACCTGAAAGATAAAACCTAAACCCTCAAATCACCTCAGGGGTGTATGATTCTAAATCGGTTTCCTGTTTTGGTCAAGGTTTCAAGGTTATAGTATAACCTAATATGTGGGTGTATAGCACCGTCTTCACAATACTTTGGTATAGAGTCGGATGATGATTGAAGCCTATTTGAGTTCTTCAATTACCTACAACGGTTTGCAGCTACCCGAAGGGCGGGACTTGTACCACAAAATTTGATTTGAAATGCTAATGTTTGATCAACCAAAAACCGTCTTTGGAACAAGAAACCCCGCCTTTTGGGTAGGTGCGGTTATGGGCGGGCTTACATTAGTAACAAATACACAGCACCTGCAGCTCCAGACATCCTGCCGCCTTCAGTTGTGGCAATTACTTTGCCATATGATGAGTCGCCTTCTCTTACCTTGCTCCCATCAATAGTAGCAACAACCTTTCCATATGATGAATCGCCTTGTCTTACCTTGGTACCATCAACTGTAGCCAGAACTTTTCCATATGAAGAGTCTCCTTCCCTTATTTTTGAGCCATCAATAGTGGCAATAACCTTTCCATATGATGAATCGCCCAAACGAACTTTATTTGAATCCATCGTAAGTATTGTTTTTCCATATGATGAATCACCTTGTCTTATTTTCATTTTTTCTTATAATTAATTTTGTTCCTACTCTTAAGGCTTTTCAGATTTCGCCCCGTTTTTTTTTGTGGGTTCTGGACTCCACATTATCTAAATTTACAATTATTCTTTTTAATTGCTCATAACGTTTAGTATAAGCGGACGTTTTAATTCCGCTTATACAATGTTATGGGCAGTGTTTTAGATTTTTGTTAAATCTATCGCTTTATCATCTTCCTCCTCAGTAATTTTGAAGTAGTTTCTAGCTCTTTTAATTATAGCCATTTCCTTATCAGATACTTTAGACTTGTCTCCATCTGAATAATATTCCCCTTCCCAAGACTTTAAAGCCATGCGCCACATGTATCCATATACTTTTGTCCGCCATGCTCTACCGCATCCATTTGTGGCTTTCAATGCCTCGGTAATTATTCCATCGTTTCCAATACTTGCTCTCAGTTCCTCACGTTTATCTCCAATTTCAACAAAGGATATATTGATACCCTCTGCCTTCTTTACTTTTTCATAGTATTCGTCCTCTACACTGGAAACATCTCCATATTTTTCATCACCTGACGTTCCATCAGCCTGCGCGACTGCCCATAATAAATGCAATAATGCATCGTGTTTGTACATTTCTTGTGCCATAATTATTTAATTTACTTATACCTACTCTTTTCTAATATTTAGGATTTTCGGTGTTCTCCATATTATTTAATTCTAATTACCCATAACTTGTTATAACGCTTATAAAGTTGACGTTTAACGGATTTATACTCTTTTTTTCAGCAAGTTAACTTAGCGTTTTGATAAGGCCGTTATTAAGATACAGCTTAAATTAACCACTTCTGGAACGCCCAATAACAAAACTAAACTACTCATAATGTATTGGATACGCTGGTTAATCATTTTTGACTATGACCTATACAAGCACAGGTGAGTAAATGTTAGGGGTTACCCTAGAGTGTAGGGGTGGCTATAGAAAACCTTAATACTTGATTGAAAACCAACAAAAACCTGAACCTTAAAACCTAAACCCTCAAATCACCTTGGGGGTGGGTTGTTCTAAATCGGTTTCCAGTTTTCGATACGGTTTCCAGGGTATAGTATTACCCTATATGCCTAGGTATAGCATCGTCTTTATAATGCTCTGGTATCACACCAGTTATTCGAAAATTACTTTTAAACTTGTTGTGATGTTTTGATTTGCATCTTTTGCATGAGGGTTTCGTGAGTATCTCCATTCACTTGCATACTCAACTTCTACAAAAAATGTAGCAGTATCTCCTTTTAATTCTCCTAAATTGAAAATATTAAAAGTTGGATGTGTATTATATCTAGAGTAAACCCCAAATAAAGTACTAGAATAAGGACAATCCATACAAGTGTTTGGAGTGATTTCATATCCCACTAGATTCGTTACACTTTCACCATTTAAAATTAACCCATTAATCGAATACGTTGTATCCCCAATAGGTAGAGGGGTATTCATACTAGGTGTGCTATACCAACTCAAAATCCCATACATAGGGGTTGTAAATGAAATAGTATCAAAAGTTACCCAATAATCTGAATCTAATGTAACGCTTATATCAGGGATATCATTTATATGGTAAAAATCATAAGGTTCTTCTAATTCACCTATAATTTGAAAATATGACATTCCTCCTGTATAAACATGCCAATAACCCTCATCATCTAGATAGGCATCTGGTTGTTGTTGAGGATTAATTCCAAAACTAGCATCACACCCCCCAGGACAAGCTGTATTAGGAGTATCTTCATAAGGGTCATATTTTTCACAACTTGCAAGGGCAAGAAATAGTAATGAAGCCCAAAACAACCTAACTATATCTTTCATCTTTTTATTTATTAAAAGCTTTATAAATTTCGTTAATATCAAAAGAAATAGTTGGTAGCTGTCTAATCAAGTCGCATCTTTCTCTCGATGTCCTCAATACATATTCTTACTTAGAAAGTACTTTGAGAAAGGTATAGTTTTAATGGTTATGAAAAACATATAAGCGTACAGGCTCATTAGTGCAGCTACAGAAGGTGTTGGGTCATTCAAGCCTGAATGTATCCCTAACTTATTTAAGGGGCTTAGAGGTAGGTGAATTAACCGAGGAGGATATGCCTAAGGTTTGAAGGATTTAAAAACCCCAAACACGCTTCTCAAAATCAACTAAAATCTCAAATTGTCAATAATTTATTGCTCTGAGTAGTCTGTATTTCGTAATTTACCCCCTTAATTGTTTTGTAAATTTTAGAATTATGGAAAAAATAGCAGAATTTAATGATAATAATGGTTTCAATGTAACCCTAACATCAGACAAAATATACATTACTGCGATTGGGCAAGAAGAGACGTTTGCCCTGAGAAGTGTTTCTGGGGTCGGACTCTATGATGATATTAAGAAATATAATCAAGAAATAGAGGCTTTTGAAAAGAAGGCCAAAGAATCGAAAAACATCAGTGTTCTCTTGATTTTTAGTGGGATTGCTATTTTAGTTGTGGCCGTTTTGGCGTATATAGAAGGTGCAGAACCGGCAACTGGAATTTTGGGTTTGATATTATTATCAATTGGGATTTACAAGTTGAATAAGAATGAATCCGCCATAAAACCTGTATTAGATTCATTTTTCAATTTAATGCTGTCTGGAGGTGACCGTAAATTTCCATTTAATAAATCTGGAAAGAATGCAAAGCAGATAGCTTTATTCGTTAATAAAGTCGAAGATACCCTGACGGCATATAATAAAGCATGAGTGGATTTTGGGATGTTTTCAAGAAGACTGCCTATTTTAGGTTTTCCTGGTTCATTCAGGACAAAATGATTGAATCGGTTGGTGAAATACAAAAGATGTCTGAGCAATCCTCTTTAGAGAAAAATAAAGGGAAGATAATAGATGCTGTATATGATAACGAGTTTTCAAAACACAGAAACGAACGTTGAATCCATACAACATACTGGGAGTAAAAGAAGGTGTAAGTGAATCGGAAATTAAAAGAGCATTCCGAGAAAAAGCAAAAAAGGTTCACCCAGACGTGAATCCCCGAGCCGATGCTCAAGAGATTTTCATCAAACTATTCGATGCCTACGAATGCCTAAGAAAAAACGGATGGAAATTTAATGACAAGGCAGAGTGGCAGCCATCTAATTTGTCAGCAGAGGAAATCCTAAAAAGATTCAATCTAGATAATCCACTTTACAAATTCTTCTTTGATGAGGCTACCTTAAAAGCTCAAGCGAGCTGGCATCATTGGAGAAACCGACCTTGAGTTTTTCGAGAGCTAATTAGGTTGGTATATCAGCGAAGCGAAAAGAGAAACTGAACAGAATGGGACACCCTGATTTCAAGGCTGACTATTATACTTGGATGGAAAACCTCAAGACTAAGCTATGAACAAGAAGATTATTGCCAAACATACATTAGGTCTGATGGGGACTTTTATTGTATGGAATGTTTTAAATCAAATGTTTTATTCACATAGGACTTGGATTCGTAGTATTTCTGATGATGGTGGAGCTTTACTTCTTTCAATGATTGTCGGATACATTGTAGTCTATTGGGCAGTAAAAACTATATGGTTTGATAAGGATAAGGACAGCCAAAAGGGGGATTAATCGTTTGTCTTATCACATAGTCAGAGGGAGGTTATCAAAACCCCTAACCCCTATAAATAATCAATAAAAACCAAAAGCTAAAACCTAAGGCATCGAATCACCTCAGGGGTGTATGATTCTAAATCGGTTTTCTGTTTTGTGATGGGTTGTAGATGTATAGTATAACCCAATACAGCGAATCACATAACTGTAAACATAGTAAGGATATACTTAGTATTATACTAGCTAAGTTTACACTTTTTACATGCCACATTAGGGTGTATAGCATAGTCTCTACAATACTTTGGTGTCGAGACAACCCTAGCAACAACATTTAAACGTATCAGGGGGCGCATAACACTCAGTAGAACTAATGAAGCATTACAGTTATTCTTTGAATGTCGATGCTAGTTGTTATTGATAGCGGTGATAACTGAATAATTAACGGTGTGATTGGTTACACTAGGGTAACACCATCTATTATGTCACAGTTACACAAACGGTTACTTCATGTTTTAAGATTTTTTTAGGAAAAATCCTCTTTACCTCAAAGCATTAAACTTTACAAGGGATTAATCAAACCTTTAGAGATTCAACATACAGAATAGTCACCATAACATGTTGGTCTTCAATTTTTTTAAAAGAAAAAAATAAACCCTGACTGAAGAAACCTCATGAGATAGTACAGCAGATAAGGCTAAGCTGTATAACATAACCATAGGGTGGAATCCTATTTCTTTCAATGTAGTAAAGGGTAGTATTCGTTAACCCAGATATGTGGTAGTAAGGGGTGTTATAGGTGACAACAGTTTTTACTCAATACATCTTTTTACATGTAATCACGGTAAACATCTCGAAGAGATACATAAACTTAGATATGTATATCTATAAGGCACATTATTTTTAAATTTATTGTGTTGATATTCAGTGAGTTAACATGAAAAAGGTTTACACCTTCACAAATTTCTTGTAAACCAGGTAATTATATAAGTGAACGCTTAAAATTCACTTATAATGCTAAGAACAAGTTGGTCAGATGACGACCTGGAGAAACTGTCTAGGAAGAAGAACCATAGGGTAAGGTACAACGGACATAATTACATCTGGGAGCATCGTCTAAAGGGTAATAAATGGGAGAAACATAGTATCGACTGCTACGATGAGTATCGAAAACCATTACATGAAATTCATTACTGGACATACAATTACGGAAAAGAACTGTCTGAAAGACAATCAAAACAGGATAGTTTACACTACCGTGAACTGAAGCGATATTTATCAATCACGGCTAGAATGGTAAGGATTAGAGAAAATCCTAAACTGAAGACAAGGGATAAGATTAGAATGGTAATGAAGACTATGCCTGAAATGTCTACTACTGGTATAGCTGAATTATTAAATATATCAAGGCAGATGGTCCACAAGCATCAGCTTGAAATATCTAGGGGTAATTCATCAAATTGACATCGTCATTGAGGGTAAATTAACTGTCTCATAACTGTCTGAAAACTGTCTGAAAGGATATTTTTTGTTCCTTTACACTAGTTTAATGCTTTGAGCATACAGAACGATTTTGGGTTCTTTTTTAGCGAAAGTTGGTTGAGCATTAAGGTGATTGATTGTTTAAAAAACAATCATGAAACCGAGTCGTGCCAAGACTTCCAACAAAATAAAGACGACCTCTGACTGTTAACAAAAAAGCCCTGCATCTCTGCAAGGCTTAACGCTCCTCCTCTTGGGCTCGAACCAAGGACCCTCTGATTAACAGTCAGATGCTCTAACCAACTGAGCTAAGGAGGAAGGTGCTTTTCCTTCTTTTTAAAAGGGCTGCAATATTACTGCAGAACTATCAATCTCGCAAGTGCAATTTTTAAAGCTCAAATAACCACTTTTGCGGCAAATTAAAAATAAGGCGTTATGAGCACGGTAGTAGTTGGTACAATGGCATTTGATTCTTTGGAAACCCCTTTTGGAAAGGCAGAACGGATAGTAGGCGGAGCCGCTACGTACATAGGTTTGTCAGCAAGTTATCTTGCTGAAAACATACAAATGGTGAGTGTTATTGGAGAGGACTTCCCACAAGAGTTTATTGCCGATCTAAAATCAAGAGGATTAAGACTTGATGGAGTCGAGATGAAAAAAGGTGAAAAATCGTTTTACTGGTCTGGAAAGTATCATAATGACATGAATACTCGTGATACTTTAGATACGCAGCTTAACGTATTGGCTGATTTTGAACCAAACGTGCCCGCAGAAGATAGAAACGCTGACTTTCTCATGCTTGGAAACCTCACTCCCGCGGTGCAAATGTCGGTAATTGATCAAATGACTTCCCGTCCAAAGCTGGTGGTGCTTGATACCATGAACTTTTGGATGGAGATTGCTTTGGACGATCTGAAGAAGGTGTTGAAAAAAGTCGATGTGGTTACTATAAATGACGAGGAGGCACGAATTTTATCGGGCGAATATTCTCTAGTTAAGGCAGCGCGAAAAATTTTGAAAATGGGCCCAAAGTATCTTATTATCAAGAAAGGGGAGCATGGAGCCTTACTTTTCAATAATGAGGAGGTTTTCTTTGCGCCTGCTTTGCCCCTAGAAGAGGTTTTCGATCCTACTGGCGCAGGAGATACATTTGCTGGTGGGTTTATTGGCTTTCTTGCAAGATCGGAGGATATTAGCTTTGAGAACATGAAACGAGCTATAATTTATGGCTCAGCAATGGCGTCCTTTTGTGTAGAGAAATTCGGAACAGAGCGCCTTCAAAACTTGACACAAAATGAGATCGACAACCGCGTTCAGCAGTTTATCGACCTCACTCAAGTGGAAATAAAATTCTAAAGACTTAGTTGCAATCTTTAGTCAGGGTTGTGTTTACGTAGACCGTAACATCTGGCCAAAGAATACTTTTACCATCTGCGCCTTTATGAAGGTCTTCGCATACTTTATTAATTGCATGTAAAGCTTCAGATGCAGACCAAGTTTCAACGCTTAGTTGAAACTTGATTTCTAGATCGGAGTCTTTCAGGCTGTATTCTCCCGAAACAGGTTTGGTCAGACCATTCATCGTAATGTTGGCTTCAACTTGGCCCGAAACATTATCTCCTGAAACGGAAGTTAGCTCACCGGTTATTTCTTGTCCGTTCTCTAAGCTACCAAAAAAGGTTTCTTTGATTTTAGGGTCACGTGTCGGATCTCCTGAATTTGAAGACTCGGTATTGATTTCTATCGTTGTGCCCTTGAGCACATCAGAAATAGAACTTCCTGTTCCAGAATTGGCAACATTAACTTCTTCGAATCTTCCTTTCACGCCAACCCTTTCAGTGTATTTATAAGCAATCCACATTACCTCTGCAGTATCAGGACCTAGAGAATAAGTACACGTCTCAATGGCCTCTTCTTTAGCAACCGGCTCTTCTGAAACCACTTCTTTTTGTTCAGTATTACCACCGCAACCTGCTGCTAGTATAACTATTGCTAGTGTTCCGAATATATTTCTTGTTTTCATAATTATTCAAATGATATTAATAACGTGTTTTTATCGATTGCATCACCCTTGGATACAGCAATAGATTTAATGATTGCATCTGAAGGTGACTTGAGAATGTTTTCCATTTTCATTGCTTCTAAAACGATCAAAGGATCGCCTTCTTTAACCTCTTGTCCTGCCGAAACTCTAACATCTAATACAAGCCCCGGCATTGGAGCCTTCAACTCTTTAACATCTTTCTTGGCCTTGATGTTTAAACCTAGTTTTTCAAGCATGATGTCTGTCTCATCTTTTACAACAGGCCTGTAAAGCTTGCCGTCCACTTTTATCTGTGGATTTTTATCTTCATTCGAGATGACTTCAACACTAATAGATCGCCCATCAATGATCAAATTGAAACGATTGTTTCCCAGTTTGGCACTATCTACCTTAACTGTTTTTCCGTTTACAACTACAGCATTTTCTTGTTGAGAGGCCTCTACTCTGTAGATACGATCGTCAATTACTATTTCTTGCATAGAGCAAAGGTATCAATAGACCTATTATAGCCATCTTTGAACCATGCCATTTTACAGTTATTTAAAGCTCTTATTGGGGCTTTTGATTATTTCGACCATTTCTTCTTGTCAATTAATAGGCAAGTCCCAAAAAGGGTTAAGCGCGGAGGATCCAATTGTGCTCGACACCATGGACTTAAAGTTTTCGCTAGAAAAGCCACTTCCATATCGTCCTGCCGACCAGCGCCTCATTGATGTGATACATCTAGAGCTTGATCTAAGCTTTGGAATGCAGAAAGAAGAAGTTTATGGAAAAGCAACACTTCAAATAGCCTCATATGCTGAACCTCAGGAAGTATTGACATTGGATGCTAGAGGCTTTGAGCTTGAAAAAATGGAGATTGTTCAAGGGGACTCGTCTTACAATCCAAAATACACGTACGATCAGCAAAAAATTAGAATTTACTTGGCTTATCCGCTCAAGCTTAAGGATACTTTAGAGGTGTCGATAAGTTATATCGCTCGCCCTACTCTTTTGGAAAAGGGAAATGGAGGAGCAATAACCTCAAGCCAAGGGTTGTATTTTATCAATTCCAACGGAAATCAAGAGGGTGTACCTCAGCAAATTTGGTCTCAAGGCGAAACAGAGTATAACTCAGGTTGGTTTCCGAGTGTCGACAAGCCGAATGAAAAATTTTCTCAAGAAATTTTTTTGACGGTTGATAGCAGCTTCGTGAGTTTGTCAAATGGTAAGTTGATGTATTCATCCGATAATGGCGATGGTACCCGAACGGATTATTGGAAGCAAGACAAAGAGCATAGTAATTATTTAGTTATGATTGCTGTCGGTGATTTTGCCATAGTTAAGGATCATTGGAGAGACTTGGACGTTTGGTATTTCGTTGATCATGAATTTGAGGGTTTAGCAAATGAAATTTTTGGCAACACTCCTGAAATGCTCGAGTTTTATTCTGAACTACTACACTATGATTATCCGTGGGATAAGTATCATCAGATAGTGGTTAAGGATTTTGTGTCCGGAGCAATGGAAAATACTGGCGCTGTGATTCATGGTGATTTTGTGCAGCAAACACCCCGCGAAATGCTAGATGGGACACACGAAGATGTGATTGCCCATGAGTTGTTTCATCATTGGTTTGGTGACCTTATTACGGCAGAAAGCTGGGCACAGATAACGATGAATGAAGGGTTTGCTACTTATGGTGAGTATCTATGGCAGGTGCGTAAATATGGAATTGATGAAGCGAGTTATCATTTAAACTTAGACTTAGAGGCCTATTTATCTGAGGCAAGTGTATCCCCAAAATCGCTGATTAGATATCATTATCAAGAAGCAGATGATTTGTTTGATAGACACAGTTATCAGAAAGGTGGTCGTGTTGTGCATATGCTAAGAAAGGAGGTTGGTGATGACCTTTTCTTTCAGGGCCTTAATCACTATTTAGTTCAGAATGAGTTTAAATCTGTGGAGGATGATCACTTGCGTTTGGCTATGGAAGAAGTCTCAGGAATGGATTTGAAGTGGTTTTTTGATCAATGGTATTATCGCGAAGGTCATCCAGTTGTAGAGGTGGATTATAGCATTGATTCAGCTTCAAATAGTCTTGAAGTGAGGGTTTCACAAAAACAAGAAGAAGCATTTAAGTTTCACGTGAATTGTTCAATTGGAATTGACGATTCTATTCTTCAAAGGCGCTTGTGTGTCGATCAAAAGGACGACACGCTTTTTATTGATCTAGAAGCTTTTCCAAGTTGGTATGCTCTTGACATTGAGGGAGATATGCTTTGGCAGGTAAAAGAAAACAAACCTTACCTGGCGTGGGAGAATCAGCTTAAGAACAGTAGGCTCTCCTCAGGAAAAGTCATGGCTATGAAAGCGATTAATGCAATGCCTGATCGAGATAATGAGCATTATCAAAAGGTATTGCTTTCTCTGCTTGAAAATCGAGAATTTTGGTTAACAAAAGCTATAGCTGGGGCAAGTTTATTGGGTGTGGATGGCTTAGACACAAGCGCTGCAATGCTTGCACTTGAATCTTTGATACGTGCAGATAAAAAATCAGATGTTCGATCTTTAGCTCTAGGGGTATTAGACAGTCTTACAGTCCAGGATGTGAATTATTCTAAACCATTTGTCGATGCACTTTCCGATTCTTCATATATGGTTCTCAGATCTGCATTGTCCATCCTCATGAATCGCGATGCTTGTGAGGCAATTAAGCACATTGAAAGATTCACTCAAGAAGAATACAAAGAACTGTTATTATGGACCTCAAGAATTCACTCGAAATGCGGGGCTCAAACTTCTCTTAAGTTTTTTGAAGAAAACGCAATGGAATTTGATGGCGTTGATGCCTATATGTTTAATAATGATTTTACTCAATTCGCTACTAAATGTGATAACGAAAAGGTTTATGATTCCTTAGTCAAGCACCTTGGCAAAGCTGCCTTAAACGAATCTTCTTGGTGGTCTAGAATTTCTGCGGTACAAGGTCTAGAAATGGCCAAAGCATATTATAGTTCTCAAATTGAAATCTTCGAAGCGAAACCTGAGGTAAGTTCCGATGAAACAGAACGATTGGCAGTTCTCAGAAATAAACGAGTAAGCTTATCTGCTTTGATAGAAGAGTCTAAAGAGTTTAAGGAAGACGAAGATTAATTAAGGTCTAAAGCCACTTTCAACTTCAAATGCAGCGTCTTGTTTTTGGTTTGAACCAGATGCTGCCTCAACTGCCAACTCGTCACAGCGTTCATTCATAGGATGCCCTGCATGCCCTTTAACCCATTGAAACTTCACATCATTTTTTGGGTATATCCGCAAAAAACGCACCCATAGATCCATGTTTTTCTTGCCTTTGAATCCCTTTTTTTGCCAGCCAAAAACCCATTTCTTTTCCACGGAGTCTACGACATACTTGCTGTCGGAAACGACAAGAACTTGATGACCGCCCCCTTTTATTTGCTCAAGACCTACAATTACACTCAGTAACTCCATTCGATTATTGGTAGTGTACCTAAAGCCTTCCGAGAACTCTTTTTTGTGATCACCGGATACCATCACAAGGCCGTATCCTCCGGGACCGGGATTCCCGAGAGAAGAACCGTCCGTATAAATTGAAATTCTAACCATTTATTCGAAGGAAAAAAAGGTTTCTGGATTGATGGGAATTCCCTTCCTCCACATTTCAAAATGCAAATGCGGGCCAGAAGAATACTCACCTGTTTCTCCAATTATTGCGATTGCCTCTCCAGCGCGAACCTTATCACCTTCCTTTTTTAATAAGCTCGAATTATGCTTATAAACGGAGATTAAGTCATTGTCATGCTGTATCTGAAGAATATAACCCGTCTCAGCTGTGTAAGACGCAATGACGATAGTACCATCATCAATTGCCTTGATGCTTTCGTCTTTTGGCGCGGCAACATCAACCCCAAAATGGCTGCGCTGAACATTAAAACGGTCCATTATTGTCCCCTTTATAGGAGGGAATAATAAGTAAGCTGTTTTTGAATCGCGATTAAAATTTGGATTTAAGTTGACTAAATCTTCTTGTTCGATTTCCTTTCTCAATAGAGAATCCTCAATGCTTCTAGTATATTCTATTTCTAAGGGGTCAACTTCTACAAAAGCGGAAGCATCATATGCGGATGTGTCTATCCTTCCTTCGACCAAGAGTCTGATGTTGTTGATGTATTCGTCTCTTTGACTAAGCTCCAATTCCATTGAATCTGCCTTGAGGGCGGTTTCAATTGCCAGTTTTCTTACGCGCACTTCTTCTGCATAATCTGGCAAGTAATAACGTAGGGGAGTCCAACCAAGAAGAGCAAAAGCGGAAACAGTAATTAAAAGAAATGAAATGCCTGAAAGCACTATAACGTTGAGCGGAGTAAGCAGAAAGGAAAATCGTTCTTCAAACGTATCTATGTTGAGAACCACTAGTTTATAGTGATTTCGGAGGCGTTTGTAAAACCTTTCTTTACCGTTTTTATCGTCTTTATTCTTGGCCATCTATTATTTTTCAAATATCTCAATAATACTAAAGGCAAAAGCTTCGTTTACATCTCTTTAGAATTCAGATAAATTTGCCATCCTTTGAAAGCTCATTTTGAGAGAAATCATCTTGAAGATTAACATTTACAAATACACGATTATAATTGCCATCCTGCTAGCGGGATGTTCGCAAGAGAAAAACACGATAGTTAACCGGTCTTATCACAATTTGACGGCAAGATACAATGGGTTTTTTAACGGAAGACTTGCTCTTCAAGATGCGCATAAGTCAATGGAAGAGGCCTATGCTGAAGACTACACAATGCGATTGCCCATATTTATATCATCCAAAGACGATGCGGTTCAGCCAGTTTATCCTCAATTAGAGAGAGCGATTGAAAAGACATCTATGGTCGTTGATCGCCATAGTATGGACATCAGCGGTAAAGAATATTGCAATTGGATAGATAATACATGGCTTGTTATGGGTGAGGCTCAGTTTTTAAAAGGGGAGGTTATTCAGGCGAAGCAAATCTTTGATTTCACTAAGAGGAAGTATCCAGATCCGGAGACAAAGCAAATATCGTATATGTATTTGGGTAGGATTTACATGGAAAATGAACAGTATGAGCGTGCTGGGGATCAATTCCGGAAAGTGAGTTTGGAAGATGGCCTTCCTGAAAATAAATTAGGCGAATTTTACGCAGTAAAAACAGATTTCTATTTAAGGCAAAACAGGTTGGATGATGCCATTGAACAGTTAGAGCAGTCGATTGCTTACACGAAAAATAGACAAACTAAAACAAGGAGAATTTTTCTTTTGGCGCAACTATACAAGGAGAATGGTGAGGGGGGTACTTCTAGTGATTTGTATGCCGAAGTCATTAAGCGGAGTCCCGACTATGAAATGGCGTTTTATGCTAAAATAAACCGTGCTCTTGCCTATGACGTAACCGGGGGCAATAGCCAAGAGATAAAAGACATCCTTTTTAAAATGATAAAGGATGAGAAGAATGCCGAATACTTGGATCAAATTTATTATGCATTAGCAGAGCTTGAGCTGAAAGAGGGGAATGAAGAAAAAGGAATCGAGTATTTGCATTTGGCAACGGAAAAGTCAGTAACAAACGGAAATGCAAAAGGCTTGGCTTATTACAGATTAGCTGAGATTTATTTCTCTAAGCCAGCGTATGCTATTGCACAAACATATTATGATAGTACGGTTGCTTTTTTAAGTACGGAACACCCAGATTATGATGTGATTTTAAAGAGAGCGAACAGTCTTACTCAAATGATGCGAGATATAGCAATTGTTCAAACCGAAGATAGCTTGCAGGAGTTTGCGTTGTTGTCTGAAGAAGAACAAGACAGATTAATCGAAACGCGTATTGACGATTACATTCAGGATGAGAAGGACGCTGAGCGGCAGAAGGAACTAGCCGAATTGCAAAATCAAAACGCCAAGTTTAATCAAAACTACCAGTTCAATAAAAACATGAAGAGTGGAGACTGGTATTTCTATAATCCGGGAGCTATAGGGTTTGGGGCCTCTGAATTCAAGAAAATTTGGGGCGGGAATCGAAAGAATGAAGATGATTGGAGAAGAACAGACAAAACTTCAAATGCACCGCTGCTTATTACGGGTGACGATGGCATATTAGAAGAAGACACGATTGATGGTGCTGATGATCCGAAGAATCCCAATTTCTATAAAAAGTCAATCCCGAATACAGATGAAAAATTGACACGATCTCACGCATTGATTATCGAGGCGCTTTATGATTTGGGGTTGGTCTACAAAGAGCAGATGAACGACTATCCGCCTGCTGCTGAAACATTTGAAGAGCTGATATCGAGGTATGACACTTCAAAATACCACATCACCTGCCACTATCAATTGTATTTAATGTATGCTGAAACTGGAAACGAAGCAAAGTCCACCTTTCATAAGAATCAAATTTTATCAAAGTATCCAGACTCAGATTATGCAAAAGTGATCCTTAATCCCAATTTCGCGGTTTCAAGTGAGGCTCAGGATGCTGAACTTGAAAAGGCATATCAAGAGGCGTATGCTTATTTTGAACAAGGCTTTTATCGCAAGTCATACGAATTGGTTACAGCAGCTTTAGAAAAGTATCCGAATGGATCTTTTCAGCCTCAACTAAAGCTCTTGGAAGCGCTATGCTTGGGTTACATTGATAGTGAGGCCAGGATGATTTCTGAGTTAGAAAATGTAAAAAGTACTTATGGTGGGTCTGATGTAGGCAAGGAGGCAGAAGAAATATTGAAGTATTTCAAGAATGGTAAATCATTTGGAAACGAAGTAGAGGCCGCAAATCAAAAAATCGAAGAAGAAGCGGCTCAATTGGCAATGGAGAAGTTTAATTATGACATTGGGGCTTCGCATAATTTTATTGTGATTGTTCCAGACTCAATGGATATGGACGTTCTTCAGCGAAATGTTTCTGATTTTAACCGTAAGTATTTCAGCACCAGGGGATTCAAAACCTCTATGATTCCTCTTAAAGAAGAGGTTTCGATGATTATTGTATCTAATGTTGGATACGCCTCTAAGGCGATGGATTATTTTTCAACGTTTAAAGGCACGGCAGATCTAAAAAGCCTGGTTGACAATGCCAGAAGTGTTTTTGTTATCTCATATGATAATTATGCCCAGTTTTATAAAAACCAAAATGTAGAGGCTTACGAGTTGTTTTTCGATGAGAACTATCTGAAAGGCAAGTAGAGCGTTAGTTTTGAAGGCATATTAATGAATCCCCTACTTTTGCAAAAAAGCTTTAGATCATGATGAACAGAAATGCGAAAGCCAACGGTAAAAATGGAGAAGGAGAATTTGGTGCTCATAACCAAATTGCTAAAGGCACGCGAATTCAAGGTGACATCAAAACAGAGGGAGTTCTTCGAATTGATGGAACATTGGTTGGATCGATTGATTCAACTGGAAAAGTTGTGGTTGGGCCATCTGGTAAAATAGAAGGCTCCATACGTTGTAATTCTGCGAATATCAGTGGAGAAGTGAAAGCTAAAGTATTTGTAAAAGAGCTTTTGACGCTGCAGGCCTCGGCTAAGCTTCAAGGTGAAATTACAACAGGCAAATTAGCTATTGAGCCAGGGGCAGTTTTTAGTGGAAGCTGCAGCATGGGTGGCGTTGTGAAAGAAATCTCTCAAAAGGACGAAGAGCAACTTGCCGAAAAAACAGCTTAAAAAAATTGTTGAAGTTTCCGGAATTGGGCTTCAACTTTCCACTACAGTTTTTCTTGGAGCTTATTTGGGTAATTATTTGGATGATACTTATCCAATAAGCCAAAAAAGAATTTATACCTTACTATTTACTCTTCTGGCAACGGGTATTGCTATTTACAACGTGATCCGGCAGTTGAATAGAAATAACGATTAAGCGTGATTCCAGGTACTAAATACAGTGCGGGTTTACTTGTACTCTTGCTTATAGCTTATGCTGGGCACTGGCAAGTTCTTGGAATCTTTGGACACCCAGTTGAGTTCACACAATTGCTTCCTTTTTATTCCATGAACTACGTTTTAGGCGTCAGCATCGTCAGCACTCTTATTGCATTGTCAAAATCAAAAAGTGAAATTCTTGGTTTTGTTTTCATGGGTGGAAGCTTGGTAAAGTTTGCTGTTTTTTTCATTTTTTTTTATCCTGAGCTACACGGCAATGATGAGCTCAAAAAAGCAACGTTTAATTTGTTTTTTGTACCCTATGTAATCACCGTAATTGCAGAGGTTTGGTATTTGATTCGCTTTCTCAATAGGCGGCCCTAAATGATGGAGCAGCTGACAACCTCGGAATCTATTGTTTTTTCTCTTTTAGATTCTAACTATAATGCGTACTCTTGCAGCCAATTTTAAAACCCCTTATTAACAAAGGAGTATGCGATTAAAAATTGTATTTTCATTTGTCCTTTTTGCTCTGATATTCAATCCGTTCACAGTAAGGTCTGAGCATTCTGACGAAGGAGGAGACAGCACTGATATAAGGGCTGAGATTAAGGAGGATATTCTTCATCACCTGCAAGATGCTCATGATTTTCATTTGTTTACAGATGAAACCACAGGCACTCATTACAGCTTTCCCTTGCCCATTATTCTGCTAGACGGTGGTGTGAAGTTTTTCATGTCTTCAAAGTTTCATCATGGTGAAGAAATTGCGGAAGTTGACGGAAACTATTATGCTCTGCACCATAACCACATATACAAGACGGACGCTGAAGGAACCATTAACTATGATGAAAATCATCATGTTACCAACGCTGCACCTTTAGATTTTTCGATTACTAAGAGTGTGTTTAGCGTGATGATTGTTTCGATCATCCTCTTCTTGCTTTTCAAAGCTCTAGGTGATGGATATAAGAAGAGCGCTAATCCAAAAGGTTTGGGTAAGTTTTTAGAGCCTTTAGTTCTGTTTGTGCGTGATGAAATTGCTATTCCAAACATCGGTGAAAAGCATTACCAGAAATACATGAGCTATTTGCTGACTGTCTTTGTTTTTATATGGTTCATTAATTTAACGGGTCTTACTCCGCTTGGTATCAATGTAACGGGAAATATTGCAGTGACTTTTGCTTTGGCTTTAATGACCTTCATTATCACGCAGGTTTCTGCCAAGAGTACCTACTGGAAGCATATATTCTGGATGCCAGGAGTGCCTGTGCCGATGAAGATTATTTTAGCGCCAATAGAATTGTTAGGGGTTTTCATTAAGCCGTTTGCATTGATGATTCGTTTATATGCGAACATTTCAGCGGGTCACATCGTTTTGATGAGCCTGGTCGGTTTGTTGTTCATATTCAACAATTGGTTTGCTCGCGGAGCTTTCTTAGGTTTAACTCTCTTTTTGTCAATAATAGAATTGCTTGTTGCGTTTCTTCAAGCCTACATTTTCACAATGTTAACCGCGCTCTATTTTGGGTTCGCAGTTGAAGAACACGATGATCATCATTAATAATAAAAGTCTTTTTAACTCTTAATTTATATTTAATATGGAAATTCCAGAAATTGTAGGAGCAGGATTAGTAGTAATTGGTGCCGGTATAGGTATTGGTAGAATTGGTGGTTCAGCGATGGAAGCTATCGCTCGTCAACCAGAAGCTACAAACAAAATTCAAACAGCAATGTTAATTGCTGCCGCTCTTATTGAAGGTATTGGATTTGCTGCACTTTTTGCAGTATAATTAAGAACCTCAACAGTGGCAGCGGTTGGCTGTCACTGTTGTTTTATTCATCAAAGAAAATTAAAGAGTCGTGGAAAAATTAATAAGTGAATTTTCAGTCGGTTTGTTTTTTTGGCAAACGTTGTTGTTTCTAGCACTTCTTTTCTTACTAAGAAAATACGCTTGGAAACCAACACTTATTGCTGTAAACCGTAGAGAAAAAGGAATAGAAGAGGCTTTAGAGTCAGCTGAATTAGCGCGCAAGGAATTGAAGAAGTTGCAAAGCAGCAATAGTGCTTTGATTCAAGAAGCTAGAGACGAAAGAGAGCTGCTTTTGAAAGAAGCAAAGGCAATGAAGAATGAGATTATTGCTGAAGCTAAATCAAAGGCAAAAGAAGAGGCTGATAAAGTTTTGGCATCAGCTCGTGAAGAGATTAAAATTGAAAAATCGAAGGCTATCGAGGAGTTGAAGACTCAAGTTGCAGATTTCTCATTTCAAATTGCTGAAAAACTTTTGTTAGAGAAGCTTTCTGAAAAGGATAAGCAGAGCGATACAGTGAAGTCAGCATTGAACGAAATTAACTTCAACTAATGAGAAGAACGAAGGCAGCAGGCAGGTATGCACAGTCTTTGATCGGGTTAGCCATTGAACGTGGTGAGCTTGATCAAGTGAAAGCAGACATGGAGTTGATCGCGAAGATTTGTGCCGAAAGTCATGAATTAGACCTTCTCCTTCAGTCGCCTATTATTAAGACCGATCAAAAGCAAAAAGCGCTTAAGTCGATTTTTGAAAAGGCGGTTTCTAATCTTACTCTTCGCTTTATCGAATTGCTTACAAGCAAAGGAAGAGAAGGGCAAATTGTAGGCATTGCTTTTTCATTCAAAGAATTATACAAAGAGCACATGGGAATTGTAACCGTTGAGGTTACATCTGCTGTGGAGCTTTCTTCAAATCAAGCTAAAGAAATAGCCAAATCCCTGGAGAAATTGGGTAAGACTATAGATTTGGTTCAAAATGTAGATCCTCACGTTTTGGGCGGTTTGAAAGTTAAAGTAGGCGATCAAAGAGTTGATGCTACGATAAGAAGGAAATTGAACGAATTAAAACACGAAACACACAAATAAAAGCTTTCAGCAATCTAATCAGATTAAGTTATGCCTGAAATTAAACCAGCAGAAGTATCAGCCATCCTCCGAGAACAACTCTCAGGAGCAAAAACAGAAGCAGAACTAGAAGAAGTAGGTTCGGTTCTCCAAGTAGGTGACGGTATTGCACGTATTTACGGGTTGTCTAATGTACAAGCAGGAGAATTGATTGAGTTCGAAAACGGACTTCAAGCCATTGCATTGAACCTTGAAGAAGACAATGTAGGAGCCGTTCTTTTGGGTCATTCAAACGACATCAAAGAAGGCGACATCGCTAAGCGAACTAAGAAAATTGCTTCTATCTACGTTGGTGAAGGCATTATTGGTCGTGTAGTCAACACATTGGGTCAACCAATTGATGGTAAAGGCCCAATAGAAGGTGAGTTGTTCGAAATGCCTATCGAGCGCAAGGCTCCAGGTGTCATCTTTCGTGAGCCAGTTACAGAACCTCTTCAAACAGGAATTAAGGCGATTGACGCTATGATTCCAGTTGGACGTGGACAAAGAGAGTTGATCATTGGTGATCGTCAAACAGGAAAGACTACTGTGGCGATTGATACGATTATCAATCAAAAAGAATTTTATGACAGAGGAGAGCCTGTTTATTGCATATATGTTGCTTCAGCTCAAAAAGCTTCAACAGTAGCAGGTATTGTTAAGCGTTTAGAAGATGCTGGTGCAATGGCATACACTACAGTTGTTGCTGCGAATGCGTCTGATCCATCTCCAATGCAGTTTTATTCTCCAATGGCAGGTGCTGCAATTGGTGAGTTCTTCAGAGATACGGGAAGACCAGCGTTGATCGTTTATGACGATTTATCAAAGCAAGCTGTTGCTTACCGTGAAGTTTCACTTCTTTTGAGAAGACCTCCAGGACGCGAAGCATACCCAGGAGATGTATTCTACCTTCACTCACGTTTGTTAGAGCGCGCAGCGAAGATCATCAATGATGACACTATCGCTTCTCAAATGAATGACCTTCCAGAGGCATTAAAAGGAAAAGTGAAAGGTGGTGGATCGTTAACGGCACTTCCTATTATTGAAACTCAAGCAGGTGACGTTTCGGCTTATATCCCAACCAATGTAATTTCTATTACTGACGGTCAGATATTCCTTGAAGCAAATTTGTTTTTAGCGGGTGTACGTCCAGCGATTAATGTGGGTATCTCGGTATCTCGAGTTGGTGGTAACGCACAGATAAAATCAATGAAGAAAATTGCTGGTACGCTGAAGCTTGACCAAGCGCAATACCGTGAATTAGAGGCGTTTTCTAAATTTGGTTCTGACCTTGATGCTGCTACAAAGAGCGTTTTGGATAAAGGGTCGAGAAACGTGGAGATTTTAAAGCAAAATGAGAATGCACCAATGGCGGTTGAGAAGCAAATTGCGATCATCTATTGCGGAACAAAGAACTTGCTTCGTGGTGTTCCTGTGAATAAAGTGAAAGAGTTTGAGGTTGAATACCTTGATTTCTTGGATAGAAAGCACAGAGATGTTCTTGACACGTTGAAAGCCGGAAAATTGACGGACGAGGTTACAGACACTCTAGCAAAAGTTTGCGCTGAATTGAGCGCTAAGTATAATACTAAGAAATAATAGAGAACCATGCCTAACTTAAAAGAGGTAAGGGTAAGAATCACATCTGTAAACAGCACCAAGCAGATTACATCTGCTATGAAAATGGTGTCTGCGGCTAAATTGCGTAAAGCGCAAGATGCTGTTACTCAGATGAGACCTTATGCAGAGAAACTCCAAGAAATTCTTCAGGGCGTAAGCGCTGGCTTGGATACGTCTGAAAATGTTTATGGTCGAAACGATAAAGACGAGAACGTCTTGATCATTACTATAAGCTCGAACAGGGGTCTTTGTGGTGCTTTTAACTCTCAAGTCATTAAGCATGTTAAGCATCTTATTGCCGATGATTACAAAGGCAAGAATGTCACTATCCTCACGTTTGGTAAGAAAGCGGAAGAGGCGTTCAGAAAAACTGATCACTTCATCAAAGGCACTTTGCTTCCTCGCCACACAAATGAAATTTTCGATGACCTTACTTATGACAGAACTGCCGAAGCAGCAAGTAAGATAATGGGAGCCTTCAAAGCGAAGCAGTTTGACCGTGTGATGCTGGTCTACAACTCGTTTAAAAACGCTGCAGTACAAATTGTAAAAACAGAGCAATTTCTTCCTGTCCTTCCTCCTGAAAATGATGGAAGCGGAGTGGATGCTGACTACATTTTTGAGCCTAACAAAAATGAAATTGTTGGAGATTTGATCCCGAAGTCATTGAAGACTCAGCTCTTTAAGGCTCTTTTGGACAGCGCAGCGTCAGAACATGGAGCTCGAATGACGGCAATGCACAAGGCAACAGACAATGCCACGGACCTTATCAAAGAGTTGAAATTAACTTACAATAAGGCTAGACAAGCAGCTATTACCAAGGAAATCCTTGAAATTGTTGGTGGAGCAGAAGCCTTGAATGGCTAGCATTAAAATGAATAGTTTAACGAAAGCCCCGCATTTAATGCGGGGCTTTTTCATTTTTACGGCATTATTCTTGTCTACATTTATCACGTGAAACTTCGAACGAGAATTTCTTTGGCTATGCTTTCATTGGTGATAACCTCACTTTTGATTATCGGCTTAGTTACGATATGGTTTTTTACCGATCAGAATAAGCAGTATCACGAAGAGAGATTACAGCGAAAAGAAAGAGCAATCAAAACTGAAATGACCTATTTTTCAAAGGAGGTAGAGCTTCAAGAGGACATGGACGTGGTCATTAAGGAATTTGAAGAAGAGGTTTTTAGATTGGCCTCTGTGCATCAGTTGGAAATAAACGTCTTCAATACATCAGGGGAGATATTAGTAGCAGCAAGGCCGGATTCAGTTCACTCACAATACATTGAGAAGAGGGTTCCTGAGTCGGCAATTTCGGATCTCGTAATGATGAATCGTATCATCATTCCAGAGCAAGAAGGCTCGAGAAAATACTTGTCTGACTATACAAACCTCTATAATGAGAATGATGAAAGAATCGCCATTCTAAATATCCCTTACTTACAAGACACATCGGTAAATCAGCAAGACTTAGAAGCATTTTTAGGCTCGATTGGAATGGTGTATTTGTTCATTTTCTTGGGGGGCATTGGGTTGACGTTTTTGCTTTCACGATCGATTACTAGAAACTTAACGGAGTTGGGCGGACGTATGCAGAAGGTCAATCTTAATGAGCGAAATGAACCATTTGATTGGAAGTCAGATGATGAGATTGGTAAGTTGGTAAATGCATTCAATACAATGCTTAATAAGTTAGAAGAGAGTAGACAGGAATTAGCAAAAACAGAAAGGGAATCTGCATGGCGAGAAATGGCTAGGCAGGTTGCTCATGAGATAAAGAATCCATTAACTCCGATTAAACTCAGTGTGCAACATCTTCAAGCAACAGCCAACTATGATGATGAGGTTTGGTGTGAGAAATTTAAACGAACGATGGCGACCATCATTCAGCAAATTGATTCATTGAGCAATATTGCCACTGAATTCTCGGACTTCGCGAAAATGCCACAAGCAAAGGCTGAGGTTATTTCTTTGAATCAAGCCGTGCTAGCTGCTGCTGAATTATATGCTGACCTGGCTTTTGAACTCGTTACTGAAGTACCGGATCAAACTATAAACTCATTTGTTGATCCAGAGCAATTAGGCAGGGTAATGAATAACCTTATTAAGAATGCTAAACAAGCGGTCTCAGACACTCAAATACCACGAATGAGGGTTTGTCTTAAAAAGGTTGGCGAGACCGCTGAAATCATCGTTGAGGATAATGGTTCAGGAATAGCAGATGATTTTAAAGATAAAATTTTTAGACCCAACTTCACTACTAAAAGCAGCGGTATGGGACTTGGGCTCTCCATTTGTAAGCAGATAATTGAAAGCGCGGGAGGTTCCATTTCATTTGAAAGTGAATTAGGAATTGGAACAACCTTTAAAGTAACTCTTCCTGCAGTGAAACCATAAAATCAATGGATTTAGGCTGAAGCTTCGAGCAAACATTAATTTCGCACAAAACCTCATTTATGAATTTCTCTCATCTTAAGATTTCGAATAACGGGTCAGTTTCAACCGTCACCATAAATAGACCAGACAAGCTGAATGCCTTGAACATGGAAGTAATTGATCAATTAAGTCAATGTATGACCCAATTGGATAAAGATCCAAGCGTCCGTTGTATTATTCTAACAGGAGAAGGTCAAAAAGCATTTGTTGCTGGCGCAGACATAAGTGAGTTCGCTAATTTTTCAGTTCCAGAGGGCACAAAATTGAGTGCAGAAGGACATGAAAAGCTCTTCAATTTAGTGTCAAAACTCAACACACCGGTTATTGCAGCCGTAAATGGTTTTGCTCTTGGTGGTGGGTTAGAGCTGGCGATGAGTTGCCACATGCGTGTAGCTTCGGATAATGCAAGAATGGGATTGCCAGAGGTTTCATTAGGTGTTATTCCTGGTTATGGAGGAACACAAAGGCTGCCGGAGCTTATAGGCAAGGGACGTGCTATGGAAATGATTGCTTCCGCTCAAATGATTGACGCAGCTACGGCACTTCAATATGGCTTAGTTAATCATGTTGTGAGTCAAGAACAGCTAATCGAGAAGTGCGAGGAAATTGCTTCTAAAATTGTGAGAAACTCACCAAAAGCTATTGGTTTTGCTATTCAAGCGGTTAATGCGAGTTCAGATTCTTCCGTTGATGGTTTTGCCGAAGAAGTTCGATTATTTGGTGAGGCGTTCGGAACAGGTGACTTTAAGGAAGGCACAACGGCTTTTCTTGAAAAGAGAAAACCAAATTTTAAAGGAGAATAATCTCTTTAATTCAGCTTAATTAGTTTCAGCTTGGGCTGTCTCACGTTAAAGCTAGTCAGCTCTTTATTCCATACATACACAACAAGTTTATCGTCTTTATCGATCAGCACAGGGATGTTATATTGATAGAACCACCGTTTCCATTGCTCAACTGCTAAATCGGGGCGGTCATTTACTTTGAAGGAATCATAGTATTTGTCTTTTCCAGTGGAGTCTTTTAGACGAATTACCACAAAGGCCTTTGATGCGGCATTGGGCTCATATTCTTTTCGGTCCAATTCAAGCTCTAGAAATACACGGTCACTTTCAGCCTCCGTAAATTCATAACGGAACGTAACATTATATTCAATGATCTCATTGTAAACAGCAGAGGGAATTGTCTCAAATGTGTCGATATGGTTTACAGTCCAATGATCATTATTTAGCGCAAGCCACTCACCCTCATAAATTATTGTTTCTGAATGATGATAAGGCTTGATATCACTTCGCCCACCGAGTTTTTGGGAATGTTCGGAACCAAGTTTTCCAAAGGCCCAGAAATAGGCGTCAGCGTTTAAATTCAATGATGGCAAGATCAGCCTATTGGCCTGATAGCTTTGTATGAAGTTGAGCAAAATACATAACATCAAAAATGATATTACCCCTAGTTTTTGAATGCGATGCTCGATGGAGTTAATAAAAAGCCCAATAGGGATTACTAGAATCGCATAGAAATCAATCATTGGTCTAGAACCAAATGACCCACCATAATGCCAAGTCCACCATGAGCTGAGAATGTAAACTACGCCAATAAAAAAGAGCAAAAAACTCCAGAAAGCGAATCTTTTTTGCTTGAAGAGAAGAACCATACTCGGAATGAGCAATAGAAAGAAAGGAGTGAAAATGAGCCATCCTCTTTTAAAACTCAATAGAAATTTGAAAAATGCTGGATTTGAGAAATAGAAACCTTCATTCGCATAGCTCCAAACAACCCAATGATCAGTTTGAGCCTTATAAAGCAATAGTTGAACGAATACGAATAAAAAAATGACGGCTATCGCTGTGAGAACAAAATGCAGTTTGGAAAAAAGGAATTTTATACCACTTAGAAAAGCATTTTTTCCGGTTGATAAAAAAGGCAGCGAGAAAAAAACTAAACCATCAACGGGCCTAATCAACACTGTGAGACCAAAGAAGGCAGAGGCCCATAAAAGGTTCTTTAGGTTTGGGGTTTGGAAATACTTAATAGCGTTATACGTAAAGACAGCAATTGCGAAAAACGAATAATTGTGCGCATAGGTGATTTCTTCTGAAACGTAGAATAGAAGGTTTGTTCCCAACCCGATAACGATGATTATGATCGATTGAATCGTGGGTTTTATCCTATAAACGGAAAGCGTTTTATAGATAAAAATTAGGCCTATTAACATATAGAAGAGTGCCGCCAGAGCCATTCCAAATTGAAATGGAATTTCGAACCCTTGTGCTGATGAACCAGAGACATGAGCGAACAGCAAGGCGGTCAGAAAAAATGGAAGCATCAGTAGAGCGCTTCCGCTGTAATATTTATTGACAGCTCCTCCTTCGGTTTCTACGATTGTTCTTCCATTCGCTATTTGATGGTCAAGGTCATCATCAATGAATATTGATGTGAGGTAGTCGTAATAACCCCTTCCATCGCCTTTAATCACCCCTTGTCCAGAATAGGAGTTATCACCGTATTGAGTCCAAGTAAATGAAACCTGAAAAACACTTGTGACCAAGAGAACTAAGGCCAAAACGAAGACGCGATTTTTAATCCATGTGCTCATCGTGAGCGAAGGTCTTGATTTTCCAAACATCCGATAGACCTTTGTTTTGATCGTGTCTCTGAGCGAAGAATCAATAGTTGAAATCTTTAACATACCTGCAACAATCTCCTGCTCTAAGGGCGTTTCTTTGTTTATTAGATGGCATCACCTTTAAAAAAACTCTTAGGTCAAACGGCTATTTATGGCTTGAGTAGCATTCTGGGTAGGTTTCTCAATTATCTGCTTACACCGCTTTATACGAGTAAAATGGTGTTTCAGCCAGAGCAGTATGGCATCATCACTGAAATGTACGCCTATGTGGCCTTTTTAGTAGTGCTGCTTACTTACGGAATGGAAACCGCTTTTTTCCGCTATTTTTCTCAGGCCAAAGAGAATCCGGAGAAAGTGTACTCAACTGCTTTATGGTCTTTACTGGTTAGTTCTTTTGTTTTTATTGTTGCTGTCTCGATGTTCGCTCAGCCTATTGCAGAAGTTCTGGGATATCCAAATGACAAAGAATATATCTCGTGGTTTGGAATTATTGTTGGGTTAGACGCGCTGATTGCTATTCCACTGGCTAAGCTTCGGGCTGAAAATAAACCAATCAAATTTGCCTTTATCAACTTTGTTTTCATCGCTGTAAATATTGGTCTGAATCTTTTCTTTTTGGCATATTGTTTACCAAAATACCAAGCAGGAGAGATCAATTGGTTAGTCTCTACTTTTTACAATCCAGACACAGGAGTTGGCTATGTTTTTATTGCTAACCTTATTGCTAGTATAGTTAGGTTCTTGATGGTTGCACCGCAATTATTCAAATTGAAGTTTGATTTTGACATTGTTCTTTGGAAAAAAATGTTCCGTTATGCCCTGCCTCTTTTGATAGCGGGTTTGGCGGGTATTGTAAATGAAACCTTAGACCGAGTCATGTTGAAGTGGATGCTTTTTGCAGACTTGGGCGAACTTGAAACGATGACCCAATTGGGTATTTATGGAGCTTGCTACAAGCTTTCAATTGTCATCACATTGTGCATTCAAGCCTATCGATACGCAGCTGAGCCTTTCTTCTTTGATCACGCCAAACAATCTGATTCACGCGCTACTTATGCCCGAATGTTGCACGTATTTTTTGCGTTTGTCATGATGATTTTTCTCGTGGTCACGCTATTCATCGATGTGTTCAAACATTTCATACCGAATGAAGCCTATTGGGTCGGGTTAGATATTGTTCCAGTGCTTTTATTGGCGAATGTGTTTTTAGGTGTATACTTTAATTTGAGTGTATGGTATAAACTCACGGATAAGACTCTGTATGGCTCTTACATTGCAATAATTGGAGCGATCATAACAGTGGTACTGAACTTTTTGTTGATTCCCATTCTAGGATTCAGAGGGTCTGCTTATGCCACACTTGTGTGCTATTTTAGTATGGCTGCAATCAGTTATTATTTTGGACAAAAGCATTTCAAAGTGCCCTATAATTTGAGTAAAATGGGGGGATATTTTGTGCTTGCATTAGGACTGTTTTTTGTCAACATGTTTATTGTAGCAGAATCTTTGCTATTTATGAGCATTATGCGTTTAGCAATGGTTCTCGTCTTCACCATGACAATTATTTACTTCGAATATTATAAACCTAGAATCGATGAGCTTGCAAATAGAGATCGTCAATAAAAGTCACCACGACTTACCGAGCTTTGCCACTATTCACTCTGCAGGAATGGACCTCAGAGCCTTTTTGCCAGACAAATCGATCAGGCTGAACCCAGGAGATCGAGCCCTTATTCCAACGGGTCTTCACATTGCGTTGCCAGCTGGTTTCGAGGCTCAAGTGCGTCCTCGGTCTGGATTGGCATACAAGAAAGGCATCACGGTGTTAAACGCCCCGGGCACTATTGATGCTGATTATCGCGGTGATGTTGGCGTTATTCTTATTAATCATTCTAAGGAGCCTTTTGAAGTTTGCGATGGAGAGCGAATCGCGCAAATGGTAATCGCCAACTACGAAATGATATCTTGGTCAGAAGTGACAGAATTGTCTGCTACTGATAGAGGACAAGGTGGTTTCGGCAGCACAGGAAAGAAATAGAAAAGTAATAATTAACCCTTATTCTCAATTCAGAGGTCACGGCCTCTGATGGTTTTCGCATTTTTGCGGCTCAAAGACTTGATTTAGATGAATTTGATCATTCCAATGGCAGGACAGGGAAAGCGAATGCGGCCCCATACCTTAATGACCCCTAAACCACTTATCCCAGTTGGCGGAAAACCAATTGTGCAAAGGCTTGTAGAAGACATTGCGGCCATGTGTGATGAATCCATCAATGAGATTGGATTTATTATTGGTGATTTTGGTGACGTTGTTGAAAAGGAATTGCTTGATATTGCATCAAGCCTTGGTGCTAAAGGAAAGATATACTACCAAGACATCGCATTAGGCACTGGGCATGCAATTTATTGTGCCGAACCTTTGCTTACAGGCCCGGTCATTGTGGCTTTTGCTGACACACTTTTTCGTGCAGATTTTAAAATAGATCCTAAACAAGAAGGAACGATTTGGGTGAAGCAAATCGAAGACCCGAGTCAATTTGGTGTGGTAAAAGTAAATGAGGTTGGGGCAATTACAGACTTCGTTGAAAAGCCTAAAGACTTTGTAAGTGACTTGGCGATTATTGGCATCTACTTTTTCAAAGACGGTGATCATTTGAAAAGAGAGTTGAAGTATTTGATGGATAATAACATCGTAAAAGGTGGGGAATATCAGTTGACTGATGCATTAGAAAACATGAAACAACAAGGCGTGGTGTTTAGGCCAGGTACTGTTGATCATTGGATGGATTGTGGAAACAAGAACGCAACTGTAGAAACGAATCGCATGATCTTGGAATTTGAGAAAGATCAAAACTTGGTTTCTTCTTCAGCGGTAATCGAAAATTCAACACTTATTCAACCCGTTCAGATAGCCGATGGCGTGAGAATTGAAAACTCTGTTGTCGGCCCTCATGTGAGTGTAGGTAAAAACGCTGTCATCAAAAATGCTCGAGTGAGTAATAGCATTGTTCGGTCTGATAGTTCAATAAACAATGCTGTAATTGAGAATTCTTTAATTGGAATGCAAACAGCTATAGACTTAAGCGCTTTAGACCTTAGTATGGGAGATTTCTCAACGATGAATTAGAAGAGGTTGCATAGAGGTGTCACATATCGGTTCTTATTTTTTACAGTTGTATTGCATCTGCTGGCAGCTCCTTCTTTTGCCCAAAAGAAGATTGAGCTTACAGAAGCTGAGCATGTAAGATTGACCACCCTTTTCTTGAATGCTGAGAAAGAGCATGTGCTAGGGAACTTGGAGGAAGCAACCAAGATGTTTCGCGGTTGCCTGATCATAGACCCCAGCAATGACGCTTCATATTTCAACATCGGAAAGATTTATTTGGAGCAAGAAATGATGGCGGATGCGGAGATTAATTTCGAGAAAGCGGCTAAACTAGACGACTCAAATAAATGGTATTGGTTGAGTTGGGCTCAAGCTTTATTGGCCCAAGAAAAATATGAGGAGGGGTCGAAGATTTACTCCAAAATGACCAAGCAATACCCCTCAGATCCTCAAATTCAGTTGGATTATGCGAGCACACTTCTGCGAGCTGGTAAATCTAAGGCTGCCTTGAAAGAGTTTGATAAGTTAGAACTAAGAACAGGCCCAAGTCATGACATTGCTCGAAGAAAATACCAGTATTACATCAACACAAGTAAATACGATGAAGCGGCAAATGAAATTGAGAAACTCTTAGATGTCTATCCAGGTGACAATCAACTTTATGGGATGTTGGCGGAGCTATACAAAGCACAAGGGAAAATTGAAAAAGCGGTGTTGGTTTACGAAAAAGCATATGAGGCAGAGCCTACAAATCCTTATATCCAGCTTTCATTGGCAGAATTTTATGATAGAGCGGGTAAGAAAGACACATCGTTTGTGTTTTTGAAGATGGCATATGAAAACCCAAACCTTGATATTGATACGAAGGTGAGCGTGTTGCTTAAGATGTTTAAAGAGGCGGAGCACTATGATAAGGTAAGAGAACAGGCCTTAGAACTATCTGCGTCCGTTGTCTATACTCATCCCGAAGAAGCGAAGAGTTACTCAGTCTATGGAGATTATTTAAACCTAGATGGTCAGAGAAGGGAAGCACTTGAGCAGTATCGCAAGGCGGTTATTATAGATCCATCTCGATTTGCAATATGGAATCAAATTTTGTTTTTAGACTCTGAGTTGAATGACAATCAAGGCCTAATAGATGATAGTGAAAAAGCCATGGAGTATTTTCCCTCTCAGCCTACGGTCTATTTATTCAATGGGATTGCACATAATCAACAAAAGCAATATTCAGAGGGAGTTAGAAGCTTGAAACGTGGTTCTGAGTTGGTGATAGGTAATAATTTTTTATCGGCTCAGATGCTTGCTAGTCTTGGTGATGCATACCATGAATTAGATCTCACTTCCTCATCAGATAGTGCCTATGAGGCTTCCTTAAGTTATGACCCGAATAATGCATACGTCTTAAACAATTACAGTTATTTTCTTTCCTTGAGAGGAGAGCGACTGGAAATTGCTAAAGAAATGTCAGCCAAAACACTCGATTTGGAACCAAATAATGCATCTTATTTGGATACTTATGGTTGGATTCTTTACATGCTTGAAGAGTACGCTGACGCGGCAAAGCACTTGAGCAATGCTTTAGAAAAAGGCGGTCGAAATTCTGCAGAAGTACATGAACATTATGGAGATGTATTGTTTAAATTAGGGGAAGTTGATAGCGCACTAGATCATTGGAAGCAAGCACAGGCTTTGGGAAGTGAAAATCCTCGTTTGGAACAAAAAATTAACACAAAGACACTCGTTGACTAAAAACTTAATTTATATCCTTTTTGCTTTGGGCTTGGCCGCTTTATCCTCGTGCAAAGGAACCAAGGAAACACAGGCGGATCATAATTTTCCAAACAGGAAAACCTCTGAGGTTCTTGCATTGATGCAGGAGAATGAAATCAACTGTCAATGGCTGAGTATTAAGTATGATGTTGACATTAAAACACCCAAGGTTGATGATAGCTTCAAAATGTATGTCCGTTTAAGAAAAGATAGTGCCATTTGGATTTCTGCTACCTATTACGCGGTGGAGGTAGCCCGCTTTTTATTTACCCCGGATACTGTTAAGTTTATGGACAGGAAAAACAATCAGTATTATACGGGAGGCTACGAGTATATTTCTGAGCGATTTCAAGTAAATGCAGATTTTCACGTTATTCAATCGCTGATCTTGGCCAATAGCGTTGATATATTGAAGGATGAGTCAGAGAATGACAAGATGAAAAGCTCAAAGAGTGATGGAAGTTATTATTTGAGCGTTCTGAGGAAAGGGCAATTGAGAAGAGCGTTAAAAAGGGATGAAGTGAAAAAAGACCTTGACTTGGGTATTAGCGTTTGGGTAAAACCCGACCATTTTAGACTTCACAAGACTACCATTGCTGATTTTGAGTCAGATAGAAGTATTACGGCCATGTTCTCAGAGTATGAGCCCATGTGTAATTCTTATTTCGCAAAAAAGGTCAATTACATTGCAAAGTCAGCCAATGAACAAGCCCAAGTGAAAACATCTGCAATGAAGGTCACTCCGGATAAGAAAGTAAGTCTTTCCTTTACCATTCCGGAAAAATATGAATCACTGGTCCCTTAGCATATTTCTATTATTGGTCTTTGCCTTTTCAGGCATGGGGCAAACCAGTGGTGAGCTAAAGGAAAAGCAACAGAAGCTCCGCGAAGACATTAAGTACAAGGAGAAGTTATTAAAGCAAATCGAGCAAGACAGCAAGAGCTCTACTACCAAAATTGTACTCCTTAACAAAAAGATTAATCAACGCGAAGAGTTGATTACCTCCATAAAAGATGAAATTTATTTGATCGATGAGAAAATCGAAGAGAATCAAGATTTAGTAACGGCAATGCAAAATGATATTGTACGCCTCAAAGAAGAGTATTCTAAAATGGTCGTGCAGGCATATAAAACCCGGAATGTCAGCAGCAAACTCATGTACATCTTTGCAAGTGAGGATTTTGGACAAGCTTATAGGAGGCTTAAATATTTGCAGCAATTGAGTGACTATAGAAAGAGACAGGCACAAGCTATTATTTTGACGCAGAGTAGTTTAGAGAGAAAGCGATTGGCATTGGAAGAACAGCGGAAAGAGAAAAACTCAGTGCTTAACAGTCAGAATCAAGAGAAGCTTACATTAAATAGAGAACGTCAAGAAAAAGAGAGTGAACTCAAAAAGCTTTCTTCAAAAGAGGTACAGTATAAGAAGGAGCTCGCAGCAGCAGAAAAGTCAGCAAATGAGTTGAAGAACTTGATTAAAAAAGCCATTGAAAGAGAAATTGCTGCTCGAAATGAAGTGGCAGGAACAACGGGTTCAACGTACAATCTAACGCCCGAAGCACGGGAACTAGGAAATAATTTTGTTGCCAATAAAGGAAAGTTACCCTGGCCGGTCGACAAGGGTGAAATCACCGCATATTTTGGCGAACAACCACATCCATTTTTAAAAGGGATCACCGTAAAGAATAATGGCATCAGTATCTCAACCACTGGAAATAGTCGCGCCCGAGCGGTGTATGATGGTGAAGTCTCTAAAATTATAATTCTTCCCGGAGCTGGAAAAGTTGTGATGGTGAGACATGGAGAGTACATCTCAATCTATACTAACCTCAAAGAAACCTTTGTAAACACCGGAGACAAAGTGAAAACTAAGGAGGAGATAGGAGTGATAATTTCAGATAAGGGTAAAACCGAATTTGAATTCCAGCTATGGAAAGGAACGACTTTGATGGATCCTTCTTATTGGATATTTAAGGGCCGCTAAAAAAAAGCCCTCAATCCTAAGACTGAGAGCTTCCTTAATTTTAATTTTTCGGTTAACAGAATTCGTCAAAAGCTGCTTTTAAGTTTTCAGCAATAAGTTCTGCAGGTCGGCCTTCAATGTGATGACGCTCAATAAAATGAACCAATTTACCATCTTTCATTAGAGCGATCGATGGGGAAGAAGGAGGATAAGGCAAGAAATATTTTCTTGCTTGAGCTACAGCATCTTGGTCAACACCAGCAAAAACGGTGGTTAATTTATTTGGCTTTTTATCATTATCAATTGCCATTCTTACAGCTGGCCGTGCATTTGCTGCAGCACATCCGCAAACGCTGTTTACCATAATCAGAGCAGTTCCACTCTTCTCATTCATTAAATTATCTACTGCTTCCGCAGTTAAAAGCTCATTAAAACCTATTTCAGTAAGTTCAGATTTCATTGGAGCTACTATTTCTTCAGGATACATATTCGTCTATTTTGATTCAAAATTAACAACTTGTCGATCAAACGGTTCATCCCGTTAACAAATGGTCAGCTATTTCTGCGCATTTGAAAAAAGCGCTGGATTATTTCTGCGCACTCGCTAGCCATTATTCCAGATAAAATCTCTGTTTTTGGATGGATCATATTTGGGTTTATGCTGTGAAATCCGCGTTTCTGATCACTTGCTCCAAACACAACTTTTTCTATTTGAGACCAATAAAGGGCGCCAGCGCACATTCCACAAGGTTCAAGCGTAACATAAAGCGTGCATTTATCTAAGTATTTGCCCCCCAGGTGGTTTGCCGCAGCTGTAATAGCTTGCATCTCAGCGTGAGCAGTAACATCATTCAATTGTTCCGTGAGATTATGTGCTCTTGCTATGATTTTACCGCGCGAAACAACGACTGCGCCAACGGGCACTTCACCTTTTGCAAATGCTAGTTCAGCTTCCTGAAAAGCCATTTTCATAAAGTATTCATCGGACATTACGTTAAGTTCCATCTCAGAATTCGTGGTTTGTGTGTTTGAGTGAGAATTTGGTTTTGGTGCGTATTGGATTAACAGGTAGATTTGCGAGTTTACGTTAAAATCCTAACTATGGCTAGAATATATACTCTAATAATTGCGCTATTCATTGGTGCCACTTCTTTTGCTCAACTTTCAGTTACAATTGAGAATTCTGAGATTTGTGCTGGTGACACTACATGGCTAAAGGCTTCAGGCATGACACTCTATGATTGGAGCGATTCAACAAACTTGGATGCTTTGACCGGTGACTCTGTAAATTTTTCGAGCAGTACTCCTGGAATTTACACAATTACGGTTCTTGGTTATACGATTATCCCTCTTGATACGGATACAGTATCAGTAATAATAACAGTGAATGCTAGTCCTTCAGCTGCCATTACATCAAGTGCTGGTGGAGTAGTTTGTGATGGGTCTAGCACCGAGCTCGCAGCTGTTTCAGGTTATACATCTTATTTGTGGTCTCCAGCCGCTGCATTGAGTAATGATTCTACGGATACAGTAGTTGCATCACCAACCTCGATCACAACGTACAATTTAATGGTCACCGATTCTAATGGTTGCTCAGCAACTGACAGTATTTCAATAGATGTAATTGCTGCTCCTTCTGTTACAATTAGCAGTTCTGCCGCAGCGACAAGTAATTCAATTTGCCAAGGAAATTCTGCAACGCTTACGGCTGTTTCTGCTGGCACTTTAACGTATGAATGGTCGCCAGTTGGATCACTTGATGATCCTTCAGCAGCTTCCGTAGTTGCTTCACCAAATTCTACTACTGTTTATACATTGCAGGTAACAGACTCCAACGGATGTTCAGGTTCAACAACCTACCAGCTTGGTGTTAGCACTACGATTCCAGTTATTGTCGTTGAGCGTGATGACAGTGTTATTTGTCAGGGAGATACAGCGAACATTGAATTAGTTACTACAGCGACAATAATCAATTGGACACCAAGCGGATCGGTTGATGCCCCTACTGCAAAAATTGTGAAGGTGTTTCCTTTGACTACAACAACCTATACAGTTGATGTGAATAGACAAGGATGTGAAAATTCGATTCAAATTGAAGTTGAGGTATTGCCTTTGCCATCGCTTTCTGCTTCTCAGTCTTCTAACGGAGCAGCTATTTGTCTTGATGAGACAGATGTAATAACCGTAAACTGCCCGAGCTGCATATCTTATTTATGGGGTTTCCCTAATTCCTCATTAACAACTACTGGTGATACGCAGACTGTTTCTCCAAACACAGTTGGTGCGAATGTGATTAGTATAACAGGGTTTGATGCAAATGGATGTAGGTCATCTGAGGCGGTTATCGTAAATGTGGATGACTGCTATATTGGTGAGCCATTCCCGCCACTAGGAGTAGAATCTATCGAGAAGGCTGAATTGAACATAGTGACAAGAACAAATGAATTTGAATTCATTGGAAATACAACGATTGAAAGCTTTGAGGTGTATAATTTGTTGGGCGAAAAGATTTCAAAAGTGGCCGCAAATCAGAGCAATTCAGTTAAGCTTTCGACCTTGAGTTGGTCTTCTGGAGTGTACATTGCTTCGTTGATCATAAATGGTGAAGTAATGGTAGAGAAGTTCTACGTCCAGTAGACCATTAAGAGAATAATAGACGGAAGCCTCTTGCCATAGCAAGGGGCTTTTTTTGTTTAGATTGGTCATCACTTTAGACGAGAATTAATCTCCAGAGCTGGATTTGTTTCTGCGACATTTCTCGCTACAGTATTTTACGCTATCCCAATTCTTTTCCCACTTTTTACGCCACACAAATGGCCTTTGGCAAACCACACATGCTTTTTCAGGTAGGTCGGCTTTCTTCATTAGACAAACGAAGTGTCTTGATTGATCTCTTTCTTTGCCTTCTTCCAAAATGCAAAGAATGACGGATAATATCCTTTGACTGAGCTCATCCATTCTCTAGCCTCTTCTGTACCTTGATAATGCGAACTTGTTGGATGTTCTTTATACACAATCATTGAAGGGTTAAGGAGCGCAGATAACTCAGCAAATTCACCCACAAAAAGTTGCATTCCTTTTATATTGCTAGTTAGGTTGAGAGCAAAATCAAGGCAGCGCTTACTTATGGGATGCGACCCAAAATGCGAGGGCTCTAACAAGAATATCCGCTGCACATCTTCATTATGGTGCCAATAAGGATCAATATTGTAATAGTTGTAGACCAGCGTTATTTTGTCTTTTTCTATAGAACACTTCTTTTGCTCAGGAAGCACGGTCGAAAGCCCAGCTTGAATGGTTTGCGTTAATTGATCGGGGATGACCATTGTGCTGAATGATTCGTATTCAACATCTAAGAAAGTGCGTTTTTGAGTGCTTTTGAAATATGTGTTGATGTTGTCTTGATTGGCATAGTATTTTTTGTTTGAGAAAGCTCCAGCCACCCATTGCCAGCTTAAATAGTTACTTGCTAAGTCTCCATCTAAGAGATGATGATACATCCATTTCGCAGGCTCTAACCAATGTGAGTTAGCAATATTGCAGCAGATACTTGCCACATACATGCGCATATGGTTGTGCATGTAGCCAGTTTCATATAGCTTCTGAATAGCTTTATCAACTTCGTCAATACCAGTCTTTGCTTCTATAATTGCTTTCGGCATTTCATAGTTTGAGATGGGTGCTTGTTTGTGTTTTATGTCGCTGTGGATCTCATTTCCTTTTGCTATCCAGACTTGTTGCCAATAGTCTCTCCAGGCAAGTTCTTGAATTAATTTTTCCGCGCTGCTCCATGGCAGGTTTAGTGATTTTATATGCTCGAATACCTGATTGGTAGAGATAACACCTCTAGAAATATAAGGACCGAGTTGGGTTATAGCGCCATCCTTAAAATTCCTAGTTGCTGCATAACCTATGGGGTCGATGCTTTGAATCCTTTTTTCTATTTCGGATATGTTCGTTGGGAAGCTCATATGAATCTTCCTAGAACAACTCAATTGGTGTGAGTTTGTTCTTGACTAAGGGTCTTTAGGGTATATCGAACCTATAACTTTTAGTTTTATCCTCCATGAAAAACCTGTGTTTCGAAATAGAAGTAGATAATGAAATTTAGAACTTCTGAAAGCTATTTGAGCTTATTCTACAACAATCTTATGGTGAATCACTGTTTCGTCTTGCTCAAGCAATAGGATATAGTTTCCAGATTTGAGGTTAGAAAAATCTAAACTCATTGATCTTGAAGAACTCATTTCAGACTTCACAAGTCTACCTTGGATATCTAAAACAGAAATATGAGGTCGTGCAAATGATTCAGGCAGGTTGATATTCAACACATCTTTTACGGGATTTGGAAAAATCACAATACTGTTTTCATTAGATTCATCTATTCCCACGAAGAGAATTGCAACCTCTAAACTATCACTTCCTACGCAGCCATTGGCATCGGTTTCATCTACATAGATTATTCCGTTTGGGCCAGCATTCCATTGCACTTGAGACGCATTGCTAGCGGCAGTAATAAGAATTCCGCCAGACAATGTCCAATCAAACGAAGAGCCTGCACTCGAAGGCACAGAGTAGTTGTAACTCGTCCAAGCTTGAACGGAAGCAGGACCAGTTATTGGCCCAGCTATAGGGTTGTCAAATATTGGGTTTGAGTTAATGGTATCCGAAAGAGTAGCGATTTGGGCAACACTGTCAGTCACAGTTACAGTATAAGATCCGGCAGCTAATCCATTGATGTCTTCTGTGGAAGCGCCATTGCTCCAGGAGATGATGAATGGAGGCACACCACCAATTATTGTTAAGTCAATACTTCCGTTATTGGTATTGATGCAAGTTACATTTGAAGAAATACTCACGAGATTGAGTGCTGCAATAGTGTCAACAATAAATGTCCTAGAATTGAAACATCCAGCAGAATCGGTAACGGTAATCGTGTAACTTCCAATACTTAGAGCGTTAATATCTTCTGTAGTTTCAGCGTTACTCCATGCGTAAGAATAGGGTGCTTGACCACCTGAAACGCTTACATCTATGGCGCCATCATTAGCTCCACCTGCAGTTGGCGGAGTGATTATGCCCGAAATAACAATTTCAGAAGGCTCTGAGACGTTAAAACTGTCAATATAAACAGATGTGTCATTGTCGTTAATTGTGACTGTATACGAGCCTCCAGAAAGCCCTGTGAGGTCTTGAGAGGTTGATCCATTACTCCACGCATAAGTATATGGCGGTACGCCTCCTATGACTTCAAGGTCAATTGTTCCACTGCTGTCTCCAAAGCAGGTGAGGTTTGTGATTGTGTTGGTCACTACCATTGGACCTGAAACAATAGTTGAATCCACAACAAAACATGTGCTATCTGAACATCCATTTGAATCAGTTACGGTGACGCAATATGTTCCACTTGCAATAGAATCGAGGTCTTCAGTCAATGCACCGTTAGACCAGAGGAAAGAATATCCAGGGGTTCCACCTGAAACGCTTAAGTCGATGCTGCCGTCATTGTTAACACCTGAACTTGCGTTGGTAATCAAAGCAGTGAGAGAAAGAGAGTCAGGGGCACCTACGGTGATGGTATCAGTCCAAGCGTTGCCGTTTGAATCAGAGTATTGAATGAAATATTGACCACCTGCAAGCCCAAACTGGCTGAAGGTAGTATCAATCAAACCAGAGTAAAAGTCATTTGTCACTAACACATCACGACCGCCAGCAGAAATTAATCCCGCTTGATACTGAGAGGCATTTCCTTCGAAATATCCGGTTGCATGAACACGTTCATTCGGACCTAGGTGAATACTAGAAAAGAAGTCACTTTGAGCACCGCCAAAATTTTTACCCCAAATTTCATTGAACTGTTTTCCGATTTTACCCATAAAGGCATCTTGTCCGCCATTAGAAGAAAAAGTAGAGTCGGCATATAATAATGTTCCGTTAAACTGGCCCACAAATACCAAATAATCGTCATCAACACTTTGAAGATCGGTTACAAATTCACCTCCGCTTCCTGCGAATGTGTAAATGTCTTGAAGTGAACCAGCAGCGGAAGAGATATAGCCAATAAAACCATCATCTCCGCCCGTTGAAGAAAAGCTTTGTCCATCTAACGTCATCGTTCCAGACCAAGAACCACCGACATAAAGTCGGTCTCCGGCATTATTGATGTCAATGGTCGTACAAAAATCAGTTGATGCACCACCTCCTTGTTGCGCCCAACCCCATGTTCCAGAAGTGTCTAAAGAAGCAATGAAAAAGTCTTTTTGACCTTGGTATGTTAAGATATTCGTGCCAAAAGTGGCTGCTGAGTTTGCCTCACCCACGGCATATACCGCTTCTACAACTCCATTAGTTACATAAGCCACAACATCGTCTACAAGGTCACTCCCAGCGCCACCACCTGTTGCTGCCCAATAACTTGTTGCTAGCGAGGTGTCTAAGCAAAGAACGAAGGCATCATATGCCCCATTTGAGGTATAAGTTGTTCCAGCGAGTGAAATGGAGTTTTCAAAACCACCTGCTAAGTATAGTCGACCGGCAGCATAATGAATGGCTCTAGTTTCTTCACTTGATGGGCCTCCAAATTGAACGATAGTATCAACGTTTCCTGTTGGTATATCAATTTTCGCTACGTAGGCTTGATAGGCTCCGGTTGAAGTAATAGAGCTGTTTCCTATTTGGCAGGTGCCGTTAAAGTATCCTGTAACGTATGTTTTGTCATCACCACCAGTAATTCCAAATCCTGCCGTAAAATCACCAGGAGTACTTCCAGAAAGCGCCCATAATAATGTGCTTGTATTGGCGTCAAAGCATGCCGTGAACATGTCTTGAGGAGCTCCTGCATAAAGCGTTGTTGAGTCAAAAGACACAGAATCGGCAAAGTTTCCTGTTGCTATGTAGACCGGCCCAATGGATGTTTGTCCTGCCCAAATTGAGAATCCTTGATCCGCACCTGTTCCTGCACCTTGGTTGATATAGGTGTAATCGTCATTGGTAAGATTTTGAAATGTTACCGTATTTGAATCTACCTGGATCGTAATTGGCGCAAAGCAAGCGGTAATGCTATCTATTATATAACCGCCATCATTAGAGTTCCAGCAGGAAGCATCTGTTATGGTTTGATTTGTGGAAAATTGGGCGAAAGAGCCTAAACAAGAAAATAGAGCTAGAGTGGTGAGAATCCGTTTCATAGAAATTAGATTAGTTATGTCATTGCTTCATACGTAAAAGAAGCCCTGGTGGTTTGGTTCAAAAGTCAACAATTCTAAGAAGCCAGCAATGCCCATAATTCCGATTCATGGGGAATTTCTGCAATTAATGAACTGAAGCCGTGCTCTTTCAGTTTCTTGGCAGTTGAATTTCCGATGGAAATCAGCTTTGCGCTTTCAGGGAAAGAAGTATTACCCTCAAGATAAGCCTCAACATTGCTGGGACTAGTGAAAATATAGGCCTGAGATTCAGTGAGCTGAATATGAATAGGTTTGGAAGAGTAGCATTCAACATTTAAAACCTGATTACTGGCAAGAGAAGCCTGTATGGATTTTAACGATCGAGCAGAAATAGGAAAAAGGACTTTTTTGCTCCCTACGAGCTCTTTAAACTTATGACTTACAATGGACATGTCACTTTCAGAGCCAATGAAATCAATTTTTGTAACGTATTTCCCTAAGGTGTTTGCGGTAGCGTCCCCTGCAGTGCCGAATTTCTTTGAAGCCCAGTTTTCTGGTTTTTCTTGTGAGAAAAACGACTCAACACTATTACTAGAAGAGAAAAACACCCATTCACATTCATCATGGTTAATTTGAAATGTTAATGGCGAAATAGCAATGAGTGATTTGTCTATGAGAGCGATTTTATGCTCTGCGCAAGCTCGCTTTAGGTAACTTTCTTCTGAGAGATCTCTTGAAATGAAGACTGTTGAAGGAAGATCCTTGGTTTTTAATGATTCGAATATTTTCAATCCACCCTCTAAACTGGTAGTTTCAAAACGAACCCTTTTGGAAAACGATTCCCATGCGTTAGAAAATGTGGCTCGTATTCGGAAACCTTCATTTGTTGGTGTCGCGTGCACACCAATCGGGATGTGGCATCCTCCGCCAAACCCAGAAAGAATTCCACGCTCAATTTGAATAGCATTTGAAACACCTTGATCGTGAAGGTTTGAAATGATGTCGCTGGTTTCATTATCGTTTTCGCGGCATTGGTATGCTAGCACACCTTGAGCAGGCGCAGGGATAAACAAACGAGGGTCGAGCATTTCTGAATGTATGTCTGACAAGTCTAACTCCAAGCGATGAACACCTGCAAAAGCGATCAGAATCGCATCAAATTGTCCTTCACGAAGCTTGTTAACGCGTGTTGGAACATTCCCTCTGATGTCTTTGATGGTGATGTCACTCCGAAGCTCAGATATCTGTGCTTTTCTGCGAGCAGATGAAGTCCCAACTATAGCACCTTTTTTGAAATTGAGTGGTTGACTAAGGTCTATGGCATCTGGATGAATGAGAAGTAATTCAGAGGGATTTTCACGGCATGAAACACCAGCGATTTTTAAACCAGGAGGTGCTTGTGTCTCAAGATCTTTATGAGAATGAATGGCAATATCTATCTCATCGTTGAGTAACGCTTCTTCGATTTCTTTCGTAAAGAATCCTTTTCCTTCGATTTTATCGAAGCTTAAGTGTTGAATTCGATCACCTTTGGTGGTGATGATGATAATCTCTGAATCAACACCAATTGCTTTTAAACTGTCTTGAAAAAAGTGTGCTTGCCAAAGGGCTAAATCGCTACCACGGCTGCCTATACGAATATTTTTACTCAATTATTGGGTCTTTTAAATCTTGTTCGAGAACCACTTGCTTAGCCATTTTCATGGGTATCGAGATGTATTTTTTCTCGAGATAATTCAAGATCTTTTCAAGTGTTTCTTTGCTTTGAGGGTCGAGGGCATTTAAATCTTTGGCGAAAGTTTTTTCAAGTGCTCTGAGTTTGATTTCCTTCATTATCTGAGGAATTTCTTGCATTGCCAATTCGAGCTTTCTATTCTTGAATGCGGTTTCAAATTCTTCGATCCTCATTTCAACCAATTGCTCGCAACGAAAAACTTCTTTCTCCCTTTCCTTTAGATTTCTCTTTGCTTCTTCTTTTAGTTCTTCAATCGATATATAATCGATATCATATTCCTCAAGTACAGAACGATCGATATCATTAGGAATCGCCAAGTCAACAATTATCTTTTTTCCTTCAACGCCTAGCTGCTTAAACATTTCAGCATTTAGAATTGAATGGTCAGAGCCAGTGCAGGTAACTAAAACGTCAAAGTTTCCAGCTTTCTCGACAAATTCGTTCAATCCAAATCCTTCTCCATCAATGATTGCAGCGAGTGCTTCCGCCTTTTCTTTGGTTCTGTTGAATACTTTGATGCTCTTGAAGTCGTGTTTTTTGAGATTACCAGCAATAGCCTCGATGGTTTGACCTGCGCCTACATAGATTATCGAATGATCTTTGTTGAGTTCGCGGTCGATCAATTGACGGTAAGCTAAGTTCACTGCAGAAATCGGCTTAGTAGCTATTTCTGTTTCTGTATAAATTTGCTTGGCTGTTTCTATCGCCTTTTGAACACCGATACGAATAAAGTCGCCAGTAAAGCCATTCTTGTGCGCGCGCTCATACGCCATCCGCACTTGCGTTATGATTTCACGCTCACCGATGATCAAAGAGTCCAATGAACTTGACACATGAAATATGTGACGAATGGCATCAGGGCCGTAATGCAACCGACTGAGTTCTGCAGCCTTATCAATGTCCTCAAGTGAAAGATTGGGGTAGAAAGACTTAAAGAGATCAACGATACGTTCGTTATCAAAATTCATAGGACTTCTGAAAAAGAATTCTACCCGATTGCAAGTAGATAAAAACATGAACTCCTTCATCTCAAATTGAGACAAGTGTTCTTGAAACCTAGACTTTTGTTCATCAGGTTCCACATGGAACTTTCCGACCAAATCAAGACCTAGATGGCGATGGGTAAGTGCTATTACTTTAAAGTGTTTCAAAGCGAGCACGAAAGTCTTCTAGACAAGAAATTGTTTTGTCATGAAAGTGTCACGGAGTGAGGTGGTATACCTCCACCTTGCGATTCTCCAGTCGCTCACCATACGTCATCTTCTCAGCTTCTTCTGATGTGATAACCTCTGTTTCAATGCGGTCAGGATCAATACCAAGATTGACGAGGTACTTTTTGACTTCTTCTGCACGCATTTTTGAAATAGCGTTATTCACTGCTGGTGATCCTAGATCGCACGAATAGCCTAAAATTAATATGGGCTGGCCAGAACGACTTGCTTTTTGATAAACCTTATGGGTAAGATTATAACAGTCGTTGTTGCTTAACCGGATGCTATTAAAGTTAAAGAAGATGGTCTTTAATTTGAGATCATTCTTGTCTTCCATTGGGTTAGCTGAAGAGCCAGAGGTACTTTTTGAAGTAATCATCGGTTTTTTACTTGTCGAGCTAGAAGCTTTGTCTTTAGGTAAAAAGCTTCTTGCGTTTAGACTCGTATTATCACTCGCAAGTTTACCGGGCATTGATTCTTCAGAACGAGTAAGGGTCTTAAATTGAAATCCTGTTTCGGTCATACCGGCTTGCTCAAGATATTCGTCATTCTCATTAATAAACTGAAACGATGATTGGTCGATCATACTCCTCTCACCATCAGATAAACGAACAATGTAACTCGACTCTTTCGCTAATTTTGAAAAGATGAAATTACCGTTCTCATCAGTGTAGATAGTTTCAATAACCTTGTTGTTTTCATCTAAAAGCTCCAGTTTCACGCCTTCTTTTGCTAAGCCTTCATACTTGAACGTACCCTTCACGTCCTTGAAGCTTTCTGTGATTAATAGCCCCGTCTCACCGGTATTTACATCGGCAATATTGAAGAAGTAGTCTGGTTTAAGCTTTGAAAAGAAATACAACTGATTTTGCCTTAATATTCCTGTGGTTACGTGACCATTTTTATCTACAAAGTACAGTTGGCTTTCATCCAAGTTTGAGTCGTCAAGGCCAAGCACTTGAACCTTATAGTTTTGATCAGGCTTAAGCATGGAGAACACAAAGTGACCATACTGATCAGTTGTTACTGTCTCTATAATTTTGTCATTTGCATCAAGAAGACTTAACGTCACTCCTTCTGTTGCAATGCTTTTATACTTGAATAATCCGATAGAGAATACGAAGTTTTGGCCAAGAGAAGCGTCAGAATCTTCTTCAATCATGCGCTGAAGACCATTCATTATTTCAGGATTCAAAGCCTTGTATTTGAAACCAAAGTCGTCTGACTCTGCAATACTTATTTCATTTCCATTACGGTCAAGAAAAGCTAATGATCCTTTTCCTAAGGCATCATCCGCTGGTTTGATGTTGAAATCTTGGTCTGGACGCAATTTTTTAAATGCAAATTGACCATCCTTGTCTGTTATAACTTCTTCAATCACATTGTTGTTTTCATCGTAGAGGAGAAGTTTCACACCTTCTTGAGGTAGATTTTTAAATTTAAAAACTCCTTTACTAGAAGCAGGAGAGGCAGCCATTTTTGTATCTACATCTACAAGCATCTTGAGTTGAGAAAGCTCACGCGCCTGAATCTTTTGGTATTTGAAAGCCCCATTCTCTCCGACCGCACCTTTGAATAGCTTCTTTCCTTGGGGATCCGTGTAATAGATTACTCCATTATCCTTGATGTACTCAAGTTCAGAAATTACTCTGATGCCTAAAACGGAGTTAGCATCTGTTTCTGCAAAGGCGAATCGACCTTCCTTGGTTGTTCTTGCATATTGATAGATCTTGCCATTTTCATCTTCTAGGGCTAAAAGAATACCTGATAAAGCGGTTCTATCTGCTTCGAAAATTCCTTGCATACTAGCAACAAACGCAGGCTTGGGAATGGGCTGTTGTTTAGCCACAGTTTCTTCCGTTTGAGGAGCGATAAACATACTATCATCTTCGCCCATGGCGAGCTCTTCAATATATGCACCATCCTTATTTAGGAGCATTGGGTGAAACATTTTTAAATCAACTATTGGGTGGCTAGGAACAAGCGTGTATTCTTTCTTTTCCTTTAATCCTGGAATTTCTACTATGTCATATTTACCTGTTCTATACGTACCAACAAGTTGACCCATTTCGTCAAGCACATCGACTTCAACGTTTGACATTCTCGATTCTCCAGATTCAAATACTAAACGAACGATGTCCGCATCAAGAAAGACCATTTTGTAGAGTGCAGAATAAATATCACTAAGGCTGTCGTTTCTGTTACTAGAGAAATACATCGTTTCTTGAGCTGCAAATGGAAAGGCGTCAAAACCAGCAGAATTGATAGGAGCTCCTGCATTTTTTGGCGTTGTCCAATTTGTCCAGGAAGAGTCTTTTCTATGGGAATAAAAAATATCGCAATCTCCGAGTCCGCCTAATCCATTTGATGCAAACATGAGCGTTTTGCCATCATCAAAAAGAAATGGTGAAATCTCAAATCCTTCACTGTTGATACTATCGCCCAACCAAACTGGCGTTGACCAGCCACCATTATTATCCTTTAAACTCACATAAAGATCTTCTTGTCCCTTGGAGTTTGAACCTTCCATTGAAATGACGATAATGTCTTCAGAAGGGGGCACATACCCACCATAAAAAGGACTTTTTAGATTGAAAGAAGGAATTGTTAAAGGAATGGGTCTCGACCAAGAGTCTCCTTCCTTTAAGGATTCAGAAAAGCCAGATTGAAGACTTATTTTTTTTATGTAAGTACCAACTAAGTATAGTCTATTTCCATCCTGAGAAATGCCTATTGCGGAGTTGTTTAGATAATTATTTAAGGGCTTTAATTCGTTTGATGGTGTACTCCAAGAATTTCCATTTAAGTCTGAGTACCATAAATCTTGGCCAACTGTCTTTCCTCCCTTATTACTTGGGTGAAGCGTCCTAACGAAATAGAGTCTATTGTTAGCTGCATCGAAGAGCGGAAAAGACTCTTCGTATTCACTGTTAACATTTTCAGAAAGCTTCGTTACAGATTCAAATTCAAATTCTGCTTGCCCTATCAAGTTAGTGCTAATAAGAACGAACAAAACGAATAATAGTTTCTTCATCAACTATGAATTAAAATATTGCCTTTTCCTTGTTGACGAGGTTCAATCCGATCATTACCTCGTGGCTTCCAGCGTTGCGCGTTTGAATAGACGTCAAACCTAAATCAAAAGCATAACCAAACCGCAGTGTGTTTGATAGGTACAATCCTACCATCGCGATAAGAGAATTAGAATTACGATAAGACAATCCTGCCCAGTAAAGGTTTTGATAGTCAAGTCTAAAGTTTAAGTCAAAAGCAAACGGGGCTTGATCAACATACCTTAAGAGTAAACTCGGTGTGAGTGTCAGATTTCTTGTCATTTTATAATTGTAACCCGCAATTAAGTTGTGATGCGTTTTTAGATCTTCTAGGGTTATTTGATCATTGAATTTAAGGCGATCTTGGACCAGTTGGGCGCTAGAATAACCAACAAAAAACTTAGGATGATAAAGCCAAAAAGCAGCGTTGATATCCATTTGAGCAGTTGACGTTCTAGTACCTAAATATGCATCATAGGTTGGGTCTCCGCTAAATTCAACCTTCGCCTTGTTCTGGTCAAATGAGATGTTTCTATATCCAACACTTGGAGAAAAGCTTATCGATAAGTCTTTGCTTAATGGTAAGTGAAAAGTATATGAAAGGCTGCCTATCAGCATTGCATAAGGTCCATAGGCGTCTTGTGCAAGATAACCTCCTACTGCGTGGTATGATTTGCGAGTAACTGAATTGTACGCGGTTGGACTACTTATTCGAACTGAGGAAGACTGAGGGTTGATTTCAATGCGTTTTCCAATGGGGGTGTTGACGCTTACGTAATATGTTGTTGGGCTATTATTGATTCCTACCCATTGTTTGCGATAACTAAGATTCACTTCTGTGTAATCATGCAAGCCAGCTGTGGCAGAATTCAGCACATAAAGGTTTTGTAAATACTGACTTAGCTGATAGACTTGTTGAGCGCTAGAAGTGAACGTTAAAGCCACAAAAAGCAAAAAGGCAGAAATATATTTTATCATCACGTTCATTATTTGATGATTGTAATTGATCCAGTGAATGGTTTAAGCTCACCAACATTGAGGTCGATAATATAGAAGTAGCTTCCACTAGGGAGTGGCTCTCCGTTAAAGGTTCCTTCCCATGATTCCTGATATCCGGTGGATTCAAAAATGAGGTTGCCCCAGCGATTGTAGATTTTCACTACGTTGTCGGGATAGCTCGAAAGCTCCTTCAAGTTCCAAACATCATTGAAGTTGTCACCATCTGGTGTAAAGGCCGTAGGTAAGTCGAGACTTTCATTCACAACAACATCAACAAAATCAGTTGAAGTACATCCAAATTCAGTTGTACCTGCAACCATATAGGTTGTAGTGACAGCTGGTGTTGCGGTAGTTATTACGGTCTCGTCATTGATCAAAGAGGATTTTGGAGTCCAATCGAAAACCACTTCTAAATCACTAGTTGCCTCAAGCTCAATGCTTGACGGCAAGAATATATATTTTATATCCCCGGCATCAACGACTGGATAAGGAACGACATCAATGGTTACAACATCTGTAGTAACAGGACAAACGCCATTAACTATTCTCCATGTAAATTGGTAGGACCCAAGCTCAAGATCCGTTACTAGCGACTGGAAATCAGTAGTGTCTTCAATGGTGGCTCCATTTGTTGGCAGAATCCAACGTCCATATCCGAAGTCAGTTTCTACGGCAGTTAAAAAGACCTCATTCGTATCGCAAATTGAAGTGTCAAGACCTGCGTTCGCAGCGGTTGGGTTTACATATTCTATGATCGTCATGGTGTCTCTTTCAACTGGGCAAACGCTATTCTCAATTCTCCACTCTAAGGCTGTTAATCCTGTATCAATATCTGATATAATGGCCTGATTGTCCAACGTGTCGTCTATAGTTCCGACTCCAGCAATACGCGTCCAAATGCCGATACCGACCAATGGATCATTTCCATCAAGGGTTGCGGTGTAAACTTCACATTTTTCTTGGTCTAACCCAGCATTTGCAGCAGTTGGGAAATCATACCTCAATACTTCAAACGAACATGTATCAGAGTTGCCATAGGAGTCTGTAACGGCAAATTCGTTTACTGTAACGCCAACCGGATAGAACAAGCCGGTTTCTATACCACCTATTTGTATCACATCAAAACCAGAGCAGTTGTCAGTATAACTTGGAAGGTCAAATGTGAAAATAGTATCACAAATAGCTGTATCAGGAACGCAGAATAACACTGGTGCTGCAGTATCCTGAACTTCAATTATAAAAGAGCAGGTATCCGTGTTCATCGATTGGTCATAGGCCACATAGGTGAGCTCTGTAAACCCAACAGGGAAGAAGCTACCGCTATCTAATCCCGTGGGGTCAATTTGAATAATTGAATCGACCGTGCAGTTATCGCTTGCTGTAGGGAAAGTGAATGATACGATAGCACCACATTGATCAAAGTCATTAGAAACGATAATACCGTCAGGACAAAGAAATTGAGGCCGTATGGTATCTAGCATAGTGATGTCCAGCTCCAGGGAATCTAAATTACCATGAATGTCATGAGCGTAAAACCAAATATTAACTATAGAATCAACCGTTAGGCAGGTGAAGAGCGTGTCAGACAAGTACATTGAATCAACGCCACAGTTATCAGAAGTACTGTCATTAAGTTGCGTATAGCTCACAACATATTGACCAGCTGAGTCAAGATAGAATGTATCAGAATGAGCGAAAATGAATGGAGCAAGCGTATCGTAAATATAGAACGTAGCCGTATCAAAACTCACATTTCCATGAATATCTGTGGCAGTAAAAATTACAGGGAGTGTGTCATTGTGATTTGCACAATTAAAAGAAGAAGAATCGATGATAATAGAAGCCATTCCGCAGCTATCCCATGTTCCAATATCGACAGAATCAGCAGTAATTGATGCCACGCCAAATGAATCAAGGTAAACAATTAAGTCCTGAATAATAATTGTTGGTGCGATCATGTCAAGGATTGTAATATCCACATTGGCCGTTGATGTGTTTCCGTTAAAATCGGTGGCAGAGAAAATGATCGTTTGCGTTCCAAAATCACTGCAATCGAAAGCGCCTTGACTCAGTGTAAGATAGTTTACACCGCATGAATCCCACGTTCCATTATTCAATAAAGTTGCGGCAATGGACACTGTCCCCATAGAATCTAAATAGGCGGTGTCATTCTGCACAACTATTTGTGGCGCTATAGTATCAATAACGGTTACTACAGCAGTCCCAAAATTTATGTTTCCACTCACATCTCTTACGAATAATGTAATTGTGACTGGGTTATTCACATTAGCACAAGAAAACGTGTTTTGATCTAACCAAATGGATTCTATGCTGCAATTGTCGCTTGAACCATCGTCTATGCTGTCGGCTAGAATTGATGCGAAGCCGAAGGAGTCTAAGCCAACGGTGAAATTAGTTGTGACCACCGTAGGCGCAACGTTGTCTTCAATAGTCATCAATACTGTCGTTGAGTCAATATTGCCAGAGACATCTTCAACATATAATGTTATTATCTGTGGAGCGGCAGTATCAGCACAAGAAAAGGTAGACTGACTTATTGAAACAAGAGCAATTCCACAATTGTCAAAAGAGCCGTTGTCAACAGCTAAGGCGGTTGTTGTCGCTTGACCACTTGCATCCAATTGTAAAGTCAAGTTTTGACCTATAACGACCGCAGGCTGAGTGTCTAAAACGGTGATTATAACTTGAACCGTATCAGCATTGCCATTAACATCGGCAGCTATAAAGTCAATAGTATTAGCACCCGTATCGGCACAAGTGAACGATGATGTGCTTATAGAAAGACTAGCAATTCCACAACTATCGTAGGTTCCATTATTTACCGAATCAGCTGTGATCGTAGCTGCACCTAAAGAGTCAAGATAGATTGTAAGGTTTTGAGTTATTAGCACGGGAGCCGAAAGATCCACTATCGTAATATAGGCAAGAGCTGTGTCGGTATTTCCGCTTGGGTCAGTTACAGTGAGAACAATTGTTTGCGTTGTTCCAGCATCTGTACAATCGAATACCGAATCAGAAAGTGCTAAGTTGAACGTGGCGCAGTTGTCAGAACTCAAGTAGCCGATTTGTGTTGCTGTTACCGAAGCTGTACCTGCACCACTCAAATAAAT